>Ga0190270_10000008_pt1 | contig 204149 bp, 177 predicted proteins | sample Popmic320T_FD_133748 | JGI IMG/M metagenome (GOLD analysis project Ga0190270, IMG submission 133748) | Populus adjacent soil microbial communities from riparian zone of Weber River, Utah, USA - 320 T | ecosystem: Environmental > Terrestrial > Soil > Riparian zone | place: USA: Utah...
CGTGATCAACACTTCCCGCGAGCACTCTGTCGATCGCTACTTTCTCGAACTGTCTGCTCGATCTCTCTCCCTCCCGGCACCGCTGCGCCCTTCGCGAAGTATTTGAGACGCCCTCCCGCAGTCGCCGCTTTTCCTCCGCGCCTGCGACGGCACGCGTGCAGCTTCGAGGCACGCAGTCAAAGCGGTGACTGCGGTCACCGCACTCCAAACTCAGCGAGTCTCCGCCACCGTCATCGTGAACACCGCCCCCCCTCCCTCCCGGTTCGCGAGCGTGAAGGCAAAACCGTGGTTGGCGAGGATTTCCTGGACGATGGTCAGGCCGAGGCCGCGGCCGTCGCGTTTGGTGGTGAAGAAGGGGGTGAAGAGGTCGGGGCGGACCGACTCGGCGATGCCGGGGCCGGTGTCGGCGACGGTGAGTACGCCGTTGCGGAAGCGGACGTCGATGGTGCCGTCGCGGCCTACCGCGTCGATGGCGTTGCGGAAGACGTTCAGGACGACCTGCTCGAGCTGGTTGACGTCGAGGTCGTACTGGGCGCGGTCGGGGAGGTCGAGGGACAGGGCGATCCGGCGGTCTTCGAGCTCGGGGCGCAAGAGGGCGGCTACGCGTTCGACCAGCTCCGCGAACGAGGCGGGGGCGCGATGGGGCTGGGGGATGCGCACCACGTCGGCGAAGGCGGTCATGAAGCGGTTCAATGCGTCGATGCGGGCGGAAGCGATGGTCAGCGCGGAGGTGAAGTCGCCGCGGTCGGCTTCGCCCACCTGCGGTGCGTAGCGCAGGGAGGACTCAAGCAGCGAGCGCACGGCGCCGACGGAGTTGTTCACCTCGTGGGACATCATCCGGATCAGCTTTTCGTAGGCCGCCTTCTCCGAGACGCGCAGCTCGTCGGTGAGCTCTTCGACGACGTAGAAGCTCTTGGTGAAGCCGCGGTCGCGGAACTCGGCGCGGCTGGCCTTCAGCCGCCGCGGGCCATGGGTGATGAGCTTCGACTCTCCCGGCTCGAGCTCCGGAAGCGGCTGATCGCCGAGCATCCGTTTGGCCGCGGGGTTCAGCTGCTCGATGTTGCCGTCGAAGTCGCAGATCACGATCGCGGCCGGCGACGCTTCGACGATCTTCTGCAGCAGCTGGTGGCGCTCCTGCGACGCGAGCCGTTCGTCGCGCAGGCGGTCGATCATGTTGTTGTAGACGTGGATGAGCGTGTCCATCTCCGGCTGCCCGACCGGCACGAAGCGGGACGTGAAGTCGCGCTCCGAGATCAGCTCCGCCCCCGTCTCGATGAGGTCGAGCGGCACGAACAGGGCGCTCACGAGGCGAAAGCTGATGACGATCGAGATGACGAACAGCAGTTCCGCCACGAACAGCAGGTACGGGCGTTCAATGAGCAGGAAAGCGGCTGCTGCCCCGAGCACGAGGTGCAGCGTGATGATGTAGAGGAGGATCTTGAGGCGGAGTTTCAAATTGTCGTTCCGAGACGGCTCAGGTGTCGCAAGAACAGGTGTCAGGTGTCAGGTGTCAGGTGTCAGGTGTCCGCGGCTTTGCGGCTGGCGGCACATGTCTCGTGAGCCGCAGAACCCCAGACACCTGACACCCGACACCCGACACCACGTCCGGGGTTCTGCGGCTGGCGGCACATGTCTCGTGAGCCGCAGAACCCCAGACACCTGACACCCGACATCCGGCACCACGTCCGGGGTTCTGCGGCTGGCGGCGCGTGTCTCGTGAGCCGCAGAACCGCAGACACCTGACACCCGACATCCGATACCAGGCCTCACAACAGCGGTGCGATCCCATATTTCTCCATTCTCCGGTACAGCGCCGCGCGCGACACGCCCAGCGCCTCGGCGACACGCGATACGTTGCCGTCGTAGTGCTTCATGCACTTCACGATCATCCGCTTCTCCAGCTCGTCGAGCGTGATCGTGCCCGCTTCGGGCAGGGCCACGTCGCGCGGCTCGGCGGAGGCGGCGTCGCGTACGGCGAAAAAGTCTTCGACGTCGAGCTCGCGGCCTCCGCGGATCAGGACGGCGCGGTCGATGGTCTGGCGCAACTGGCGGATGTTGCCCGGCCAAGTCTGCGATTTCAGCCACTCCATGGCCCGCGCGGAGATCGTCTCGACCTCGGTGCGATAGACCTCGTTCGCGAGCCGCAGGAAGTGGTTCGCGATGCGGGGGATGTCGCCGCGGCGGTCGCGCAGCGGCGGCAGGTGGATATTGATCAGGTTCAGGCGGTACAGCAGGTCTTCGCGGAAATCGCCGCGTTGCACCATCTCGTGCAGCGGCCGGTTCGTCGCCGCGACCACGCGCACGTCGACCGTCTTCGCACGGCTCGAGCCGAGCACCTCGAACGTACGGTCCTGCAGCACGCGGAGCAGCTTCACCTGCGAGGCCTGATCGAGCTCGCCGATCTCGTCGAGGAAGATGGTCCCGCCGTCCGCGAGCTCGAAGCGCCCGCGGCGGTCCTGGCGCGCGTCGGTGAATGCGCCGCGGACGTGGCCGAACATCTCGCTTTCGAAGAGCGTGGCCGAGATGCCGCCGAGGTTCACCTTGATGAATGCGCCGCTCCGGCGGCGGCTGTTGCGATGGAGCGCCTCCGCCACCAGCTCCTTGCCGGTGCCGCTCTCGCCGGTGATCAGCACCGAGGCGTCGGTCGGGGCGACGCGGCCGATCATCTCGAGGATGCGCATCATCTTGGCGTCGCTGCCGATGATGTTCGAGAAGTCGTAGCGCTCGTCGAGTTCGGAGCGGGTGAGGTCGGGTTGCGGCGCCTGCACGTCCGCGAGCTTCAGCGCCGTCTCGACGGACTGCAGCACGGTCGCGTTCGACCACGGCTTGGTGACGAAATCGGCGGCGCCGCGTTTCATCCCTTCCACGGCCAGCTGGATGGAGCCCCACGCCGTCATCAGGATCACCGGCATCCCCGGCTCCTCGGCGCGGATGCGCTGCAGCAGGTCCAGCCCTTCCTCGCCGCTGGTCTGGCGGCTGAAGTTCATGTCCTGGATCACGAGGCGCGGGCGCTCGCGGCGCATGGCCGCGAGCGCCTCCATCGGCTCGTGCGCGGAGATGGTGGAGTACCCATGCTGCTTCAGCAGCAGCGCAAGCGACGCCGTGATCGAGGCGTCGTCGTCGACGACCAGGAGAGGGCCGAGGGCTGAGGGCCGAGGGCCGAGGGCATGCGGATCGTCGTTGCCTGTCTTCATTGATCCCTCGGCCCTCAGCCCTCTGCCCTCGGCCCTTTTTCAATCATTCATACCGCAACGCATCGGCCGGTTGCAGACGCGAGGCGAGCCAGCTCGGATACAGGCCGCAAAGTACAGTGAGCGCGTAAATCGCCGCAAGCGCGCAGATGAAGCCGGTGGTGAACGCGGAGGGGGTGACGTACGCGAACGCGCCGATGATCGGGAGCTGCAGCACGACGATGCTGCCGATGGCCAGCGCGAACGTCGCGAGCAGCGCTACCTCGCCGAGGACCTGGCGATGCACGCTGCCGCCGGTTGCGCCCATGGCGCGGCGGAGGCCGATCTCGCGCGTGCGGCGGGTCACGTTCTGCCACAGTACACCGGTCAACCCGAGCGTCACCATGGCGATCAGGAACGTGCCGATGATGCCGCCGGCGATGAGCGGCGAGAGCTTCATCCGCGCCATGTTCCGGCGCATCTGCTCCATCGTCTGGATCCGGAACGAAAGTGCCGGTGCGAGCTGCTGCAGCCGCTCCAGGAGCTGCTGCTCGAACACGGCCGGCGTGCCCGGATGAAGGCGCACGAGGAGATGGCTGCCGATCCTCGTGTCGCCCGCCGCGCGGCGGAACAGCATGTTCATGTCCGCAGTCGCCTCGCCGTCCTTGCGGAACGGGGCGATCACCCCGACCACCCGGTAGAACAAGCCTTCGGAGGCCTCGAACTTCTTCCCTACGGCGTCTTCGGTCTGGAAGAGCTCACGCGCCGCATTCGTGTCGATGACGATCGGCTGGTCCTGCGCCGCGTCGTCCGAGGCATTGAACCAGCGGCCGCTGACGAGCTTCAGCTGCATCGCGTCGAAAAAGCCGTCCGTCACGTCGTCGAAGATATAGGTCACCTTGCGACCGTCGATCTCGCTCACCGATTCCGAGGTGGAGAATGAATAGGGCGGCGTGCTCGCGGCGCCGACGGCCGCGACCTCCGGCATCGCGCGCACCTCGTCGAGCATGCGCATCACCATGGCGTGCGTTTCCGGGCTTTCGCGGATGCCCGGCGTTTCGCCGAACTCCATCCCCACGTCCCAGACGTTCTGCCACGAGAACCCGAGCGGCTCGTTCCATTTCGTGCCGTACATGATGGCGCCGGTCAGCACGGCGAAGATGACGATGAACGAGATGAAGATCTCGCCGACGATGAGCGCGTTCGCGCGCTTGCGGTTCCAGACCAGCTTGAGCAGATGACGAATCACAGTGCACCTCCACGAAGCGCGTTCACCGGGTGCATGCGCGACATTCTCCAGGCGGGATAGGCGCCGGAGATCGCGCCGAACAGCGCGGCCAGCAGCATGCAGTAGCCGAAGATCCGAAGATTGATGTCGAAGATCGCGTACGGGAGCAGCTCGAGGCGCGACATCGCCTGCAGCGCGAGGACCGCGAGCACGAACCCGATCGCGCCGCCGATCACCGTCAGCACCACGTTCTCCAGCACGAACTGCGCGATGAGCTTGCGGGACGAAGCGCCGAAGGCCTTCCGCACGCCGATCTCCGAGGCCCGTTCCATGATGCGGGAGAGATTGATGCTGACCAGGTTCATGGTCGGGAGGGTGATGAAGAGCAGTGCCACCACGAGGAAGATCAGGCGCATCGTCCCGGTGCGAGCCTCCGCGGCCTGGCTGCCGCGCACGTGCAGGGCCTCGCGCGCGAATGCTTCGAAGTTGGTGTCGAGACCGGCCACGACGAGCTTGTAGTTCTGCGGATCGTCGAAGACGTAGCGTTCGAGACGGCGTTTGAAATCCTCTTTCAGGCGCGGAAAGTCAGCGCGGCTCTTCGCCAGCACGAGACCCCTGAACGAGCCGGTGGACTCTCTCTCGTAGTCGCTCGAGCGCATGGTGCGCATCGGCGCCCAGATCTCGGAGAAGGCCGCCTTCCGCAGGATCGAGACGGAAGGCACCACCCCGACGACGCGGAACGTCAGGCCGTCCGCGACGAAAGTCCTGCCGAGGGCGGACGTGTCGGGACCGAAGAGCTTCGTGCGCATGGCGTCGGTGATCACCGCCACTTTGCTGCCGTTCCGGTCGTCGTCCGCGGTGTACGGACCGCCTTCCAGGAAGTCGAAGTCGACGATGCTCCAGTACGCGGCGTCGGTGCGGCGCAGTTGCGTCTCGATCTTCCGGTTGCCGTGATACATGGTCAGCAGGTCGGAGCTCGTGGCGATCGAGATCGCCTCGGCGCCGGCGATCGGGCGCATGTAGAGGTTGAGGAACTTGTACCCGGGGTTGCCGGTGATGTTGTTCTCGGGGCCGTACAGGCCGAGGCGCTCGACGGTCAGAACGCGGTCGAACTTCGATTCCGGCTTGCGCGCCCCGAACACGTTGTCGAGGATCGCCGTCGCCACCATCAGCACGACCAGGGTCAGGCTGATGCCGAAGAGCGAGATGAAGGTGAAGAACTTGCGTCTTCCCAGGACCTTCAGTGCGAGCTTGATTGAGTTCGCGAGCATCACGCCACCTGCCGTCCGTCGAAGAGCCGCACGATGCGGTCGGTACGGCGCGCGAAACGGTCGTCGTGCGTGACCATCACGATCGTCGTGCCGTCCTTCTTGTTCAGGTCGTGGAGGATATCCATGATCTCCTCCCCCATCGCCGAGTCGAGGTTGCCGGTCGGCTCGTCCGCGAGCAGGATGCGCGGCTTGCCGACGATGGCGCGCGCGATGGCGACGCGCTGCTGCTGGCCGCCGGAGAGCTGCGTCGGGAAGTGATGGATGCGCGACGCGAGGCCGACCCGGTCGAGCGCGGCCTGCGCGAGCTGCCGGCGCGGTGTGCCGTTGGTCTTGCGGTACAGCAGCGGGATCTCGACGTTGTCGACCACCTTCAGGTCGGGCACGAGGTGGAAGCTCTGGAAGACGAAGCCGAGCTTCTCGTTGCGGAAGCTGGCCAGCTTGTTGTCGCCCCACTTCCCGACCTCGGCGCCGTCGAGCGCGAGCTCGCCGCTGCTCGGCGCGTCGAGGAGGCCGATCAGGTTCAGCAGCGTGCTCTTGCCGCAGCCCGACGGTCCCATGATCGAGACGAACTCGCCCGGCGCGACGTCGAGGTTGATGTTCTCCAGTGCGAGCGTCTCCACGCGCTCGGTGCGGTAAACCTTGTTCACGCTGTTCAGTCGAATCATTGCTGTCTCCCCTTCAATCGCACTTGTTGCACGTCGTTGTATTCACTGATGTCCGAGATCACGACCTGGTCCCCTTCGCGGAGGCCGTCTTTGATCTCGATCGTTTCCTTGCCTGACATTCCGAACTGCACCGGCACGCGCACCGCCTCGCCGCCGCGGACCACGAACGCGTGCGCCGCGTTGCTGCGGGCGAGCGCGCCGCGCTGCACGACCAGCGCACCGTCGCGCGCGCCGGTCACCACCTCGACGTCGACGCGGAGGTTGTTGCGCAGGCGCGCATGCGACGGCTGGTCGAGGGTGATGTAGAAGCGCGCGATGCCGTTCACGATGCGCGGATCGACGCTCTCGATCGTGCCGGCGATGTGCGTACCGTCGAGCGTGACGCGTGCGCGCATCCCGGCCGCGAGTCGCGCCGCGTGCATGTCGGAGATCGACGCTTCGACGCGATACGCGGAGAGATCGGCGATACGGGCCACGATGTCGCCGCGCCGGATGGTGGCGCCGGTCTCGTTCACGATGGAGGTGAGGACGCCGTCGCGATCGGCGCGCAGCATGGCCAACTCGAGCTGGCGCCGCGACTCTTCCCGCTCCCGCTGCGCCATCGAGATGTCGGCGCGCGAGGCGGCGAGCTGCACTTCGCGGGAGCGCTGCGCGCGCTGCAGCGCTTCCTCGAGTCCGCGCAGCTCGATCTGCACCTTCTTCGCGGTCGCCGCGGCGGCGAGCGCATCCTGCTCCGCGATCAGGCCTTCACTGCGAAGAGTGCCGCGCTGCTGCGCCACGTAGCGCGCGATCTCGTTGTCGAGCTTCTTCTGCTCGATCTGCGCGCGCAGCGTGGCGATGGTCTCGTCGAGCCGCAGGCGCAGCTCGTCGCTCGTGCTCTGCTGCTTCGAAAGCTGATCCGCGAGCCGCGCCACCTCGAGCTGCGTGGCAGCCGTGTCCAGCGTCAGGAGCGCGTCGCCCGCCGTGACGCGGTCGCCGGCCCGCCGCTCGATCCGCAGCACGCGCGCTTCCACGGGGCTGGAGACCACTCGCTCGACCAGCGGCACGACGGTGCCGCTCGCGTCGAGCGTCGCTTCGACCACGCCGCGCCGCACGACCGCGAACTGCAGGCGGCTCCGGTCGAGCGAAGGACGCAGCCATTCGACCGTCGCTGCGACGAAGAACGTGACCGCGGCAACCGCGATGAGCGCGACGGCAACCCTGCGCACGATGCGCCGCTGCCGGACTTCGGGTGCGATTTCACGATCCATACGCCGCTTGCCTATCGCGAGCGCCGTACCACGTGCGGGACACGTGTTTTCAGTGAGTTACCGCGAGCGAGGTGTTCGCTTCCGCACGCAGTGTCCGATTTCGAACAGTGCGGGAAGATATGGAGTGCGGTAACGCCAGTTACCGCACTCCAAATCTTCTCAACTGTCTCGCGCTGAAGCCGCACCGCTGCGCGACCGCTTCCATCGTCAAGCCAGGGTCGTGCAGCAGGGTGCGCGCGAGCTCGACCCGCACGCGGGTCGTGAAATCGTGGACCGAGATCCCGGTCGCGGTACGGAACGTCCGCGTGAGGCTGCGTGCGCTCATCCCGGCCACGCTCGCCAGCTCCTCGAGCGTCACCCGCGCCGAAGGGTTGCGGACGATCCAGTCCTGCACGCGATGCACGCCCGGATGGAGATGGGTGCGGAAGTCGAGGTAGACGCTCTGCTGTTCGTGCCCGCCGTCGCGGCGCAGGTAGACCACCATCTCGCGCGCCACTTCAGCCGCCACGAGCGGCCCGTCGGCCTGCTCGATGAACGCCAGCGCCATGTCGATCCCCGAGGCGATCCCTGCGCTGGTCGTGACATTGCCGTCGCTCACGTACAGCCGGTCTTCGAGGACGCGCGCCCGAGGATAGCGCCGCGCGAGCTCGCTCGTGCGCGACCAGTGCGTCGTGCACTTCTTCTCATCGAGCAGACCCGCTTCGCCCAACGCGAACGCACCCGTACAGACCGACGCGATGTGCGCGCCCGCACGGGCGGCGTCCGCGAGCCAGCGCGTGACGCTGCGCTCGATCTTCTGCGTCGCGGCGTACGGCATGCCTGGGACGACGACCAGCGCGTCCGCGCCGGCGTCGTCCGGCAGCGGGTCGAGTCCGGCCAGGGTGACGCCCTGGTGCGACTCGATCCGCTCCCGCGGCGCGCAGAGGCGAATGCGGTAGCGTTTGCGCCCGCCATTCGCCTCCGAGAACGCCTGCAACGGCCCGGCGAAGTCGAGGATCTCGACTTCCGGCAGCACGATGAAGATTACGTCGCGGATACGAGCAGCTCCTCTTTGACGTCGCTCACCTTCGCGATGCGCGCGAAGCGTTTGTTCAACACGGCCTCGGTGCGCTCGACGATCGCATCCGTCGATAGAGATCCGATCGGGAAGGTCGCCGTGGCCTCGGTGACGAAATCGACATCGTAGCCGAGGTCCGCGGCCACGCGGGTCGTGGTCTCGCAGCACTGCTCGGTGGAGATGCCGGAGATCACGACCTTGCGCACGTCGAGCGCGTCGAGCCGCTGCTGCAGGTCGGTGCTCGTGAAGGCGTTGCGGGTGTTCTTCACGATGAGCGGCTCGTTTTCGCGGCGGTCGAGAAAGCCCATCAGCCGCACTTCCGGGTCGCCGGGGCGGAAGCCGGGATCGGAATCGTTGTGCAGCACGAAGATGACCGGCCGCGACGCCTCGCGGAACGTGGCGATGAGCTCCGTCACGTTCTGCTCGAAGGCGGGATTGTTGCGCGACGCCCAGCGGGCGGGGTCGATCTTGAATGAGTCCTGGATGTCGATGACCAGCAGTGCAGTGTCCATGGGGCTGTCTCCTTCGCCGTGCATCTTAGGAGGACGTGCCCGCACGATGCGGACGAGAAGCGGTCAGATCGGGCCAGGCTTCAGCTCAAAGTCGGCGAACTCGAATCCCGGTCCGACAGTGCAGCCGACGAGCGTGTAGGCGCCGAGGGGACGGGCAGCTTGCCAGTGACGCGCGCGGACGACTTCGACGCGGTTGACCTCATCGAGCACGCGTACCAGCGGGCCTTCGTCCTCGGACGCGCGCGAGAGCAGCTCGAGCGGCTCGCCTTCGTAAAAGTGCCACACCTCATCGGAGTCCACGCGATGCCACGCGCTGAACGTCCCTTCGACGAGGAGAAAGTAGATCGTGGTGAGCGCGCTCCGAGCCGCGCCGTCGGACGTGCGCTGCACATACTCGTCCGACTTGAACACCTGCCGGTACCACCCACCCTCGGGATGCGGGAGCAGTCCGAGCGAGTCGATCAATTGCTCCGCGCGAGGATGCATGTGGTGGGGCAACATGGGGCGGATGAGCTGGGATTCCACGGACATTTGGAGTGCGGTGACCGCAGTCACCGCTTTGACTCGCAGGAGCGCGAGCTGCGGCTCGCGCAGGAAAAGCGGCGACTGCGGTCGCCGCACTCCAAACGCTCGCTGTCATGCTAGTTTCCCCCTCACGATGTACGACCTCATCGCCTTCGACGCCGACGACACGCTGTGGCACAACGAATCCAACTTCCTGGCGACCGAGAAACGGTTCACAGAGCTGCTCGGGCCGCATCATGACGAGGAGCTCGTGAAGAAGCGGCTCTTCGAGACCGAGATGCGCAACCTGCAGCACCTCGGGTATGGGGTGAAGGGCTTCGTCCTCTCGATGATCGAGACCGCGATCGAGCTGACGGATGGAGAGATTCGCGGGACCGACATCCGGAACATCATGGAATGGGGGAACGAGATGCTGCGGGCGCCGGTGCAACTGCTCGACGGGGTGCGCGAGACGATCGAGTCGCTCTCGGGGAACTATCGCTTGATGCTGCTGAGCAAGGGCGATCTCTTCGACCAGGAATCGAAGCTCGCCCGCTCCGGGATGGGAGAGCATTTCTCCGCGGTGGAGATCGTGAGCGAGAAGAACGTCGCCACGTACCGCACCATCATGGCCCGGCACAGCGTCGAGCCGCGTGCGTTCCTGATGATCGGCAACTCCCTCAAATCCGACGTCCTGCCGGCCCTCGACGCGGGCGCGATGGCGATCCACGTTCCTTACCACACGACCTGGGCGCACGAGGTCGTGCCGGACGAGGCTGTCGCGGGTCGCGATTTCGTCCGCTTCGAGAGCCTGCGCGAGCTGCCGGAGTGGCTGCGTGATCGGGTACAGTAGTAGCCCCTCAACGCACAGGAGAACGACCATGTCCGCTATCGAAGCCGCGGTTCCCACCCGCTATCCCGACGTTCGCAACTACATCGCCGGCCAGTTCGTCGAGGCGCCGGAGCGCGCGCTGCTCGACGTCACCGATCCCGCCAGCGGGGGCGTGCTCTCGCGCGTGCCGCTTTCCGGGATGACCGAAGTCGACCGCGCCGTCCAGGCGGCGCAGAAGGCGTTTCCGGCCTGGTCGGCGACGCCGATCAAGGAGCGCGTGCAGGTCTTCTACCGCTACAAGGCGCTGCTGGAGAAGAACATCCACGAGCTGGCGGCGCTGGTCAGCGCGGAGAACGGGAAGGTGCGCGGCGAGGCGGAGGCGGAGGTGCTCAAGTCCGCGGAGCTCTGCGAGTTCGCGACCTCGCTCCCGCAGATCATCCCCGGCGAGGTGCTGGAAGTGTCGCGCGGGGTCGAGTGCCGGGTGGAGCGTTTCCCGGTCGGGATCGTGGCGTCGATCACGCCGTTCAACTTCCCGAACATGGTCCCGAACTGGACCATCCCGAACGCGATCGCCGTCGGCAACTGCATGATTCTCAAGCCCTCGGAGCAGGTGCCGCTGAGCGCCGGCCGCATCGCCGAATTGCTGCGCGAGGCGGGGCTGCCGGACGGCGTCCTGAACGTGGTGCACGGCGGGCAGGAGACGGTCGAGGCCATCTGCGACCATCCCGGCATCGAGGCGATCAGCTTCGTCGGGTCGACGCACGTGGCGAAGATCGTCTACCGCCGCGGCTCGGCCAACCTCAAGCGCGTCCTTGCCCTCGGCGGCGCGAAGAATCACCTGATCGTGATGCCGGACGCGGAGCCGGAGATGACCTCGACCAACGTCGTCGCCTCGATGTCCGGCTGCGCCGGCCAACGCTGCATGGCGGCTTCCGTGATGATGGCCGTCGGCGCGACCGATCACATCGTCGAGCGGATGGCGAATATCGTCCGGGCGATGGTCCCGGGCGTCCACCTCGGGCCGGTGATCTCGAAAGCGGCGAAGGAGCGGATCGAGCGCTACATCACCGAGGCGGAGGAGGCTGGCGCGAAGGTGCTGGTCGACGGCCGCGGCTATACGGTGCCGGGGAAAGAAGGCGGCTACTTCGTCGGCCCGACGCTCATCGACCGCGTCACCCCCGACATGCGCATCGCGCAGGAAGAGATCTTCGGCCCGGTGATGGTGATCGTGCGCGCCAACGACGTCGAGGAAGCCGTGCGCGTGCAGCGGCGCTCCCCCTACGGCAACGCCGCCTCGGTGTTCACCGAGAGCGGCAGCGTTGCCCGTTACGTGATGGAGAACGCGAGCGCCGGCATGGTCGGCGTCAACGTCGGCGTCCCCGTCCCCCGCGAGCCCTTCGGCTTCGGCGGCTGGAACGATTCGAAATTCGGCACCGGCGACATCACCGGCCGCGGCTCGATCGAGTTCTGGACGAAGTCGAAGAAGATGACCACGAAGTGGAACAAGGAAGCCGGCGTGAACTGGATGAGCTGAGCGCGGCTTCGCCGCTGGTATCAGGTGTCAGGTGTCCGCGGTGTGTCGCCCGGGCGAAAAGCCCCAGATACCCGACACCTGACACCAGCCTTCACTCGTCCTTCTCCTTGAACACCGTGTCGATCGCCAGTCCTGCGGCCAGCAGGAGGTGGGCCACGTCGGGGCGGCCGGCGGCTGAATCGGAGAGGGCGATCACGTACGTGTCGGCCGACGTGAACAGCTCCTGCAGGCCGGCCCACTTCTTCGTCACGCGGCCGAGCTCCTGCCCTTGAGGCGAGAGCAACTGGAAGTTCCATCCCTTCCAGTCGCCCTTCACGCTGCCGATCTCCTGGTCCTGCATGTCGAAGATGTTGAAGGACGGGCCCCAGGAGATGAACTTCGCTTTGAAGTAACCGAGCTCGCGGCCCGCCGCCTTCACGTGCACCTTCGGCCGGAAGATGGCCACGCCGCGGTGGATCGAGAGCACGGGGCGTCCGCCCTCGTGTTCGTAGACGTTCACCACCGTCGGGAACCATTTGTTGTTCATGAAGAGGCGCAGGTACTTGATGATCCCCGGCGGCTCTTCCTTCGCGATCCCGATCTGCTGCCCGGTCTGCGGGTCGAGCAGGTCGTAGGTATCGACCAGCTTCATCAACCCGAGGCGTTCCTTGACGACGTACGTCTTGCGGTCGAGCACTCGTTACCTCCCGGTCTTCACAGGAAATGCGGGGCGTTTCGGCAGCGTCACCGGATGCGCCTCGAGCTCCTTCATCACCACTTCGATGGCCTTGTCGAGCTGCGGATCGCGGCCCGCGACGTAATCCGCGGGCGTGATCTCGACCTCGATGTCCGGCGGCACGCCGACGTTCTCGATGCCGAAGCCGTTCTCGTCCCAGAACGCGAGGTTCGGCGAGGTGATCGAGCCGCCGTCCATCAGGTCCGGATACCCGAGAATGCCCACCAGGCCACCCCAGGTGCGGCGTCCGATCAGCGGGCCGAGGCCGAGCTTCTTGAACGACCAGGGGAGGAAGTCGCCGCCGGAGCCGGCGTTCTCGTCGATGAGCATCGCCTTCGGCCCCTGCATCGACGCGAGCGGCGTCTTGAGATCGGAACCGTAGCGCGTGGCCCAGAAGCTGAGCAGCGGGCGGCGCAGGATGTCGACGACGTAATCGGCGACCAGGCCGCCGCCGTTGTACCGCTCGTCGACGATGATCCCCTCGCGCGTGGCCTGCGGATAGAAGTAGCGCTTGAAATACTCGTGTCCCGCCTCGGCGGTATTCGGCACCCAGACGTACGCGATGCGGCCGTTCGTCTTCTCGGTGACGTAGCGGACGTTGCGCTCCACCCAGTCGCGGTTGCGGAGCTGCCCTTCGTTCTCGATCGGCACGACGCGCACGGTGCGCGAGCCGCTGCCGTCGGGGTTCGGGCCGACCGTGATCTCGGTGAAGCGGCCGGCGGTACGCTCGAAGCGCGCGTAGAGGTTCTCCGGCGCGCGGAGGTCCTTGCCGTCGACCGCGAGCAGGTATTCGCCTTCCACCACGTCGATGCCCGGCTCGGTGAGCGGCGCGCGCAGCTCCGGGTTCCAGTTCAGGCCACCGTAGACCTTCCTGAAACGATAACGGCCGTTGACGATCTCGTAATCGGCGCCGAGGAGGCCGCCCGGGATGTTCTCGATCGTGGTGAGGGGATCGGCGTCGCTGAGATAGAAGTGACCGACCGTCAGCTCGCTGCCGAACCACTGCAGGATGCGGGTGAGGTCGCGGCGCACGGCGATGTGCGGGAGGAACTGCGCGTACTTTTCACGGTTCGCCGCGAGGTCGACGCCGTGATAGTTCGGGTCGTAGAACCAGTCGCGGTGGAGGCGGTACGCCTCCTCGTAGATCTGCTTCCACTCGGCGCGCGGATCGACGCGCACCTCGACGGTGTCGATGCCGAGGCGGCGCTTGGAGGGATCGAGCTTGTCGCCGTAATCGGCGATGGCCCACGAATCCTTCATCGCCAGCAGCACGCGCTTCCCGTCGCGGGAGAGCTCGTAGTTGCCGACTTTTTCCAACAGCACTTCTTCCTTGCGCTTGGTGAGGTCGAAGCGCGCCAGGTCGCCCGGCTCGCCGGTCGGGAACGCGCCCATGAACGGGCGCTTCTGATAGAGCAGCTGGCCGGTGGTCGAGATCTGCAGGTTCGAGTAATGCGCGGGCGGCAGCGGGAGCGCCTGGATGCGCTGGCCGAGGCGCGCGAAATCGATCTCGACCTTCACCGGCTTGGTTTCCGGCTTCTTCTCTTCCGCTTTCTTCGGCTCTTCCTTCGCCGGCTCCGGGGCAGGGGTGCCGGCTTCCTCGTCGCTCTCCTTGGCGAGCGGCGAGGCGACGCCTTTCGGCAGGACGGCCAGGTAGATCTGGTTGGTCTGGCGGATGTCGATGGTCGACTGCGAGAACCAGTCGGAGGTCGGACCGGCGTTCGTCGAGGCGGTGAAGTAGAGGTACTTGCCGTTCGGATCGAAGATCGGCTCGCGTGCGTCGCTGAGGCCGTCGGTCAGGGCGTAGGACTTTTTCTCCGCGACCGACCAGAGGTGGATGGTCTGCATGTTCGTGGCGCCGGTACGCGTGTACGCGAGCCACTTCGAATCGGGCGACCAGGAATGCTCGAGGACGGGGTCGGGGCGATAGAGGACGTGCTGCGCGATCTTCGTCGAGACGCGGTGGCGGGATCGACGACGTAGATCGAGTGGGAGTTGTCGACGTAGCTCAGCAGCTTGCCGTCCGGCGACCACTTCGGCTTCTCGTAGTAGCCGGCGCCGGTGAGCTTGATCTTCTTCGTGGTGACGTTCTTGCCGCCCTCGCGAGCGGGCCCTTCCTGCGGCGCGATGCGCAGCTCGTACTCGCCGGTTTCGTCGGTGAACCAGGCGATCGACTTGCCGTCCGGGGACCAGGCGGGCGAGCGGTCGTTCGCGGCGACGGACTGCGTCAGGTTACGGTCGTCCCCTTTTTCGGCGGGCACGGTGACGATCTCGCCGCGCAGCTCGAACGCGGCGCGCGCGCCGGTCGGCGAGAGGCTGGAGTTGCGGACGTACTTGGCGCCTTTCGCGAAGCGCGGCCGCGTCTCCGCGAGATCCGTGGCCACGCCGATGCGCAGGCGGCGCGACTGCTTCGTGGCCGGATCGAGCAGGTGGACGTAGCCCGCCTGCTCGAACGCGATCGAGCCACCGCCGGCGGTCGCGTTCAGCACCGGGAAGTCGCTGAACGTCGTCACCTGCTCCACAGCCTTGCTGCCGCGGTCGAAGCGGAAGAGATTGAACTCGCCGTTGCGGTCGGAGAGGAAGTAGAGCGCGTTCCCGATCCACATCGGCTGCGTGTCGTTCGCCCGCTCGGGCGGCTGCGGCACCTGCTCGACGGTCATCGAGGCGAGATCGAGCAGCATCACGCGCGCGGTCGTGCCGCCGCGATAGCGCTTCCAGGAGCGGAAGGCCTCGCGCAGCGGGACGTAGGCCACCGTCTTTCCATCCGGCGAGATCGCGGCGCTGCTGGCCGAGGGGATCGGCAGCTTCGAGACGGCCCCTCCGGTCAGCGGGACCGTGAAGAGCTGCTCGAAGCGGTTCGTGTGCACTTCGCGCTGGGAGGTAAAGAGTACCGACTTCCCGTCGGCGCTGAAGCCGAGGACGCGGTCGACGCCCGGATGCCAGGTCAGCCGGCGCGGCTCGCCGCCGACGGTCGGAACGACGTAGACGTCCGCGTTCCCTTCATAGCGGCCGGTGAAGGCGACCTGCGTCCCGTCCGGCGAGAACCGCGGCGACGTCTCGACGCCGGGATGCGACGTGAGGCGCTGCACGCCGGAGCCGTCGCGCGACGCGAGCCACAGATCGTTCGCATAGCCGAAGGCGATGCGATTCGCCGAGACCGCGGGATCGGTGAGCATGCGCGTGTCGGCGACGTCGATCGCGTACGCCGACGCCGCCACGCAGACGAACAGTGCGAGAGATGCGAGTTTTCTCATATCGGACGGTGAGTGTACGGCGGGTGCGGCCGTCCGGGTGTAACGGTTTGGAGCGCTCGGTCCTACTGGTACTTCTCGTCGATCTGTTCCAGCCTCGCGTCGATGTCGGCGCGGGAGTACCAGCGGCCGCGGACCATCACGCCCGCGATGCGCGAGACGTTCTTGATGTCGTCCAGTGGGTTGGCATTCAGGAGCAGGATGTCGGCGCGGCGGCCCGGCTCGATCGTGCCGAACGAATCCGAGTTTTTAAAGTACTCGCCGACGTTCAGCGTTCCGCTCTTGAGGATCTCGTAGTTCGACATCCCTGCCGCCTGCATCTCGAGCAGCTCGCGGTGCAGCGAGAAGCCGGGGACGCTGAACTGCTGAGGCGCGTCGGTGCCCATCAGGATCTTCACGCCGCCTTCGTGCAGCGCGCGGAGGATGCGGGTGCGGTTGGCGACGACCTGCTTCACATGGTCCTCGCTCAGGTCGTTGGCGCGGTTCCGGTACATCGCCGCCCAGGCGGCAGCCGCGTCGGAGGGGACGTACTTCAGCTCCGGATAGGCTTTCAGCGCCTCGAGCGGCGTGGCGTTGTACAGCACCTTCCAGAGCGCGGAAGTCGGGACGATCCAGACACCGGCAGCCTTGGAGCGCTTCACCGCGTCGGCCAGCTTCTTCGGGTCGATCACCCCTTTGTCGTCGGTGACGTACTCGAGGTAACCGTCGATGTGGTCGAAGGTCTCGTGGCCCATCTCGATCGCGTGCAGCAGGCCTACCGAGGCGGGGACGTGGCCGGCGAAACGAATCCCTTCCGCCTTCGCGGCCTTCGCGATGGCGTCGTAAGTCTCACGGCTCAGGCCGACCTGGATCTTGATCAGGTCCCACCCTTCCTTCTTCAGCTGGCGAACCTTCTCGATCCCCTGCTCGGGCGTCTTCACCGACTGCCCGCTGAGCGCGGGACCGGCGACGTAGAGGTTCGGCGAGACGAGCTCACCTTTCTGCTGGTACTCGCGGAGGGTGAGCTGCCCCTCGTGGCCGAGCATGCCGCGGACGGTGGTGATGCCGTTCGCCAGGTAGAGATAGAGGATGTCGTCGAGCAGGCCCTTCGGCGACTTGGGCGGCGGGATGTGCCCGTGCATCTCGGCGAGCCCCGGCATCAGGTACTTGCCGGACGCGTCGATGACGGTCGCCCCTTCGGGCAAGGCCGCGCCTGCCTTGATGATCGCGTCGATCTTGCCGTCGCGGACGACGACGGTCTGCTTCTCCGCGACCTTCGTCGAGGTCATGGAGATGACGTTCGCGTCGCGGAAGACGACTGTTTGAGCGAGGGCGGAGAACGAGAAGACGACTGCCAGGAGAGAGGTAAGTAGACGCATGTTCAATCAGTTTACGGGTGAGCCCCTCGCCTGGTTACGCAACAAACCTGGAAATGCGCGGAGGGGGCAACACGCCACTTCGGCGTACAATCGGCCAAAGCCTCAAAATCTTCCGAGGAGATCATGATGGCGACGTTGGACGTCCCCGCTCCCCCATCCGTTTCCCGCCCCGACTTCGTCGAGTTGGAGGCGGATGTCTCGCACAGCCCGCTCTGGAACGAGGACCTCGCGCCGACGCCGCTCTCGCGCCGCACCTGGTCCACCTACAACATCGCGGCGCTCTGGATCGGCATGTCGGTGGTCATCACCACCTACACGCTCGCGTCCGGTCTGATGACCCAGGGCATGAGCTGGTCCCAGGCCCTGGTGACGATCCTCCTCGGCAACACGATCGTCCTCATCCCGATGGTGCTGAACGCCCACGCCGGGACGAAGTACGGCGTCTCGTTCCCGGTTCTCTGCCGCGCCAGCTTCGGCGTGAAGGGAGCGAACGTGCCGGCGATGCTGCGCGCCATCGTGGCCTGCGGCTGGTTCGGCATCCAGACCTGGATCGGCGGCCTCGCGCTCGACGCCCTCATGACCGCGCTCTGGCCCGGCTGGGCGAACCTCGCCGCCGGCAAGGCGATCGCGTTCGGCGCGTTCTGGCTGCTGCAGGTGGCGATCATCCTCAAGGGCACCGAGGGCATCAAGGTGCTGGAGAGCTGGTCCGCGCCGCTGCTGCAGGCCGGCGGACTGGCGCTGCTCGTCTGGGCCATCCGCAACGGCGGCGGCCTCGGCAACATCCTCTCCGAATCGCGCCGCCTGCAGGGAACAGGGCAGACGACGCCGTTCTGGACGCTCTTCCCCGCCGCACTCACCGCGAACGTCGGCTACTGGGCCACGCTCTCGCTGAACATCCCCGACTTCACCCGTTACGCGAAGAGCCAGCGCTCCCAGGCGACCGGCCAGGCCCTCGGCCTGCCGACCACCATGACCGCGTTCGCATTCATCGGCGTCGCGGTGACGAGCGCGACCATCGTCGTGTTCGGCAAGGCGGTGTGGGATCCGATCCAGCTCGTGACCATGATCGGCACTCCGGCGGTGATCATCTTCGGCGCGCTGGTGGTGCTCGCGGCGCAGATCACGACCAACATGGCCGCGAACGTCGTCTCGCCGGCGAACGACTTCTCCAACCTCAATCCCCGCAAGATCTCGTACGTCACCGGCGGCCTGATCACCGCGGTGATCGGCATCCTGATGATGCCGTGGAAGCTCTACTCCGACGCCGCCGCATACATCTTCACCTGGCTGATCGGCTACTCGTCCCTCATGGGCGCCCTCGGCGGGATCCTGATCGCCGACTACTGGGTCGTGCGCCGGCAGAAGCTCAACCTGCGCGACCTCTTCGAGGTGAACGGCGAGTACACCTACTCGAACGGGACGAACTGGCGCGCCATCGCGGCGCTCGTGCTGTCGATCCTGCCGGTCGTGCCGGGCTTCATCCGCGCCGCGCTGACGCCGGGCGGGCAGGTTCCGAATCCCAACCTCTTCGATCACCTGTACACGTACGCGTGGTTCGTGACGTTCGCACTCAGCTTCCTTCTCTACCTCGCCGTCATGAAACGAAAGGCGTAAAAACCATGGCAGACCTCAGCACCACCTTCACCGGCCTCAAGTTCGAGAACCCCTACCTCCTCGCCTCCGCGCCGCCGACCGAGTCCGACGCCAACATCCTGCGCGCCTTTGATGCAGGCTGGGGGGGCGTCGTGACGAAGACGATCGGCCTCCACCCGGTCATGAACGTGAAGGGGCCGAAGACGAAGTTCCTGCGCGTGGAGAACGACGCGCACCGCATCTCCATGAACAAGCGCCCCTCGACGACGCTGCTCGCGTCGTGGAACTGGGAACTGATCTCCGACAAAGTCATCGACTGGTGGCTGCCGCGCATCACGGCGATCAAGAAAGCTCACCCCACGAAGATGCTGATCGCGTCGATCATGGCCGGCTCCGGCAACGACAAGGAACTGCACAACTGGCAGGACCTGACGAAGGCTGTCCAGGACGCGGGCGCCGACGGCGTGGAGCTCAATTTCTCCTGCCCGCACATGGATCGCGTCGACATGGGCTCGAACGTCGGCAAGGACAAGGTCCTCTGCTCCGTCGTCACGATGGCGGTCAAGGAAGTGGCGAAGGTCCCGGTGTGGGTGAAGCTGACCCCCGCCACCGCCAACATCGCCGTCGAGGCCGAAGCCTGCTTCCGCGGCGGCGCCGATGCCGTGGTCTCCTCGAACACCTTCCCGTCCCTCCCGCTGATCGATCCGGCGACGCTCGAATTCGAGATGAACGTCGAAGGCTACGTCTCCCCCGGCGGCCTCGGCGGCCCGGCCATCCTCCCGCTGTCCCTCGCCAAGATGTCCCAGATGACCCGCGCCTTCCCGGACAAGGAGTTCTCCGGAATCGGCGGCGTCTCCTCCTTCGAGCACGCCCTCAACTACTTCCTGCTGGGCTGCGGAACCGTGCAGGTCTGCACCGCCGCCATGCTGGACCACGCGGTGGGCCCCAACGTAATCCGCCAGATCCTCGCCGGCATGACCGAGTTCATGGACCAACGCGGCTTCAAATCCCTCGACGACTTCCGCGGCCTGCGCCGCGACCGGATCGTGGCCCACTCGCAAATCAAGCGCCCGGACACGGTCGATTACCACGGCGGGTATATGGAAGACCACGAGGGGTACGCAGCGCCCGTTGCGGGGGCGGGGCAGAGGGCCGAGGGGTGAGGATCCGCCGTTTGTGAGACAGCTGAACGTTCACCAGTACTACGTTTACATGATGACGAACCGCTGGAAAAACGTTCTCTACACGGGAGTCACGAATTCACTCCAAGCGAGGGTATGGCAGCACAAGAACGGAGCAATCTCCGGGTTCACGAAGAAGTACAACTGCCATTACCTCGTGTACCTCGAGATCTACGAGCACATCGATCAGGCTATCGCACGCGAGAAACAGATCAAAGGCTGGACTCGCGCCAAGAAGAATGCGCTTGTGGAGACCACGAATCCGGAGTGGCTTGACCTGGCAGCTGACTGGTATTCGGCACCCGTTCCTTCGTCGTAGCCGGGCCGGCCGTCGCACACCGCAGGGGGTCCTTCGCTGCCCACCCACCCAACCGCCCCCGCTCAGGATGACAGGAGGGGCGTCCTGCTCACGCGCACAACCCCTGTCATCCTGAGCGAGGGCGGGCGGGCGGTGGGCAGCGAAGGACCCCCTGCGGTACACGATGAACGCGCACCAGCAATGCGCTTGCTCGTCCCCTCACCGCGCTACTGCTTCAATCTCGAGCAACAAATCCGCCCGGCAGATGTCCGCTTCCACGAAAACGTTGTTCGCGAAGAGCGGCGCGAGGCGCGCCGCGATCGCTTCGTAGTCGGCCGCGTTGCGCACGTACGTCTTTGCGCTCGTGATGTCCGCTAGCGTGCGGCCGGTCTGGCCGAGGACTACGTCGATATTGCGGAGGGTCTCGTCGAGTTGGGCCAGGACGTTGCCCTGGTGCACGGTGGCGTGGCCAACCACGCTCGAGGTGCCGGAGACGAAGACCGTGTCCTTCCAGACCGTGGCGCGTGAGAACGAAGGGCTCTTCACGCCGTACTGCGGGGGGTAGTTGTACGCCGCCACCTGGCGCGGATTCTCGACCTGCATCCCCGGCTCGCGTGCCGCCAGAAAGTAGGCGATCAGGCCGGGGCCGCGCATCCCGACCGCGCTTGCCGCGGGCAGGTCGACGTCGTGGTGGTAGCCCGCCTCGACGAATGCATCGTGGCGTCCGGCGCAGAAGAGCTTGTAGCGCTCCACGTCCTCTTCCGACTCGTTGATGCCGCCGACGTAGTTCCACATCCGCACGAAGTAAGGGAAGCCCGCATCGCGCACTTCGGCGATGACGCGCGAGTACAGCTCGCGCGAGGCCTCGGCCAGCGGCAGCGTTGCGTCCGCAGTCGCGGAGCCGAACATCACGTCCTCGTTCGACTCCCACGTCTCGAGCGCAGGTCCGTCGCCCAGCGGCCGCAGGGGGACGAACAGCGCGCCCGGACGTTGCTGTCCGAACGTGACGACGTGCTCAGTTGGGGCGGAAATTGATCGAGAGGTTGAAGATGACATCGACAGGCTGCCCATCCAATGTTCCGGGCTTGAACTTCCATTTCGCGAGCGCGAGCAGCGCCGCTGCATTCAGTTCCGGGTACGGCGACTGCGACAGCAGGCGGATCTCGCGCACGCAGCCGGCCTTCGTGATGATCGCCTCGGCCACGACCAGCATCGAACCCTTCATGGCGCGGCGTGCGCTCTCGGGAAAAATGGGATCGACTTTCCTGGTGATCCGCGGCGGTTTCACGGCTCCGCCGGTACGGCGCAGCTCACCCGTACCGGCCTCGGGCGCTCCTTCGTCGAAGCAGCCGTCGCCCGGCGCCTTGACCATCTGGATGTAATCGGACAGAGGCGCGGTGATGAGCTCCGGGTCGGCAAGTGAGAGGCGCACGAGCGTCTCCGCGGCGCGTCGACATTCAGGAGCTCCGTTCAGCTTCGAGAGGTCGACCGACTGCACGCGTCCTGTACGGTCGACAGTCGGTTGCACGACCCCGATCCAGCCGGTCTTGCAGCGCAGCTGCTTCAGCACCGCGTCGCCGAGGCCGGAAGGGAACACGATCGGGAGCGAAAACCCCGACTGATGGACCGCCTGCTTCGGCGACGGGCCCAGGCTCGCGTCCGCCGGTTCCTCGCCGCGGAAGGCGTTCTGCTCGTCGAGCGTCAGGAAGCGCTGCACCGGCTTCCCGGCAGGGACCCGCGCGCGGCCTTCGTCGCTGCGCAACCAGGCCAGCCACTCGGGGCGCGATTTCATTTCCGCGCCGGTCTTGCGGCGCAGCACTTCGCGTCCGAACGCTTCGGCCGACGACATTCCCTCTGGATCGGGGCCGGCCTGAAAGTCCGCCGGGCCGGAGGAGACGAGAAACCAGACCACCTCTTCCCGGATCTCCTTCGACTCCGAGCCGAGGGCGGTCGAGACGACACCCGGGTCGAGCGGCAGATTCGCCTGAACCATCGCCTCGAGCGTGGCCGCGAATCCGCGGAGGTCATTCGCGCCGAGGAGTCGGGCGGCCGTGGTGCTGGCTATAGCGGAACGGCCCCAGAGCTCATGCTTCACCGCGGATGCGGGATGGCGTAAGGCCGGGAGGTGAGTCACATAGAGCGTCGTCGACGCGGGCGCACCGCGCCGTGCGACTGCTTCGGCGAAGTCGGAGTCGATCGATGCGGGAAAGCGCGCGAGCTGCTTTGCGGCCAGCGCCACGTCCTCAGACGTGCCGAGGATCGCCAGGGCGCGGATCTGTTCGCGCGCCACCTCGGTGTCCTGCTCGTTCACAATCGCCTCGCGGACCGCCGGCAGCACAGCCTCGATGCCGCGGACGGTAGCGACTCGCGCCGCGGTGGCGCGGGTGAGTTTGTCGGAGGATGAGATCGCCTTCGTGAGTTGCGCCGCGTCGATGGTGGCGTCGTTCACCCACAGCGCCACGGTCACGGCATCCTGTGCAGTCGCCGTCGTAGCGATCAGGAGAGCGAGGACGAGCGGTCGCAGCATCCGTGCATAGTAGCCGACCTGCCGCACCGGACGCCGCAGGAGCGGAAGAGTGGCCGCGGCTGCGGCCACTCTTCCGGCGGGATCAGTGGGGGTTGGTGTAGAGGGTGCGGAGCGCCGCGAGGTCGGTCGCGAACGGGCTGCGCTTCTCGCCGCCGAGGTAGGCCGGGTTCATGATGGCCTCGGGGTTGAAGACGTTGCCATTCGGCTGAAGCTTGAACGGCTGGTTCTGGACCGGGCCGCCGACGTGGTCGAGACCGACCGCGTGGCCGTTCTCGTGCACGACGACGCTCTCGATGTCCTCGGTCGTGCCGAGGAACGTCGAGCCGCTCGTCACCCAGGCGAAGCGCTCGTTGTAGAACTGCTCCACATAGAGCGTATCGACGTAGTTGTCAGAGTTGATGTCACCGTCGGAGAAGGTGAAGGTGATGCCGAGGATGCTCGACGAGCCGAGGCAGTTCGCGAAGTACGTGTCCGGCAGCCAGCCGCCCACGACGATGTCCGCCTCCGGGAAGATCTGGCCCGCGCCGAGGTCGAGGTTCGGCGAGGCAAGGTCGAACAGCGTCAGGCACTGCCCTCCCGGCCCGAACGTGCCGTCGAGAACGTCGAAATTGCCGCCGTCATCGGTGCCCTGCGACGTGGTGATGTTCGTGTTCGCAACGTTGTTCCAGGTGTTGAAGCCGCTCACGATCGCGGCCGTGGTGGCCGCAGCCGGCACGTCGGTGGTGAGGTCCGAGCCGTCGATGATGTACGTCAGCGAGCGGTACGGCCACTTCGAGCCGGTACGCAGGTTGGCGTACTCCGGCACGCCCTGACCCTTGACGAAGAACGAAGCCTTGACGATCCGCAGGCTGCTGCCGGTCGCCTCGAGCTGCGCATTCGCCTGGTCGAGCATCTGCCGGGCCTTGGTGAGCTCCTGCGCAGACGCCGTCATGGCGCACACGAGGAGCAGGGAGAGAGAAAGGACGAGAGTCTTCCGCATCAATGGATCTCCTTAGATATTGGGTGGGATTGCGGGCGTAAAGTAACACGCATGACGCACGCGTCAAGACGCGGACACAGAATCGTCACGACGTTACAATGTCGGCCCTCATGAGAACCGTAATTCGCAACGGCCGCATCGTTACTGCAGTCGACGACTATCACGCCGATCTACTGATTGAAGACGGCGCGATCGCAATGATTGCGAAGTCGATCGACGTCGAAGCCGACCGCGTCATCGACGCCAAAGGACGCCTGGTCATCCCCGGCGGAATCGATCCTCATACGCACATGGAGCTGCCGTTCGGCGGCACGTTCGCGTCGGACGATTTCGAGACCGGCACGATCGGAGCGGCGCACGGCGGCACGACCACGATCATCGACTTCGCCGTGCAGTCGCGCGGGCAGTCGTTGAATCAGGCCATCGATACCTGGATGGCGAAAGCGGAAGGGAAGACGTCGATCGACTACGGCTTCCATCTCATCTGCACCGACCTGCCCGACGAGCGCCTCCCCGAGATGCGCGGGATGATCGACCAGGGCGTCACGAGCTTCAAACTGTTCATGGCCTACCCCGGCGTCTTCCTCGTGGACGACGCCACGATCTACAAGGCGATGCAGACCGCCGGCGCGAGCGGCGGGTTGATCTGCATGCACGCCGAGAACGGCGTGGTCATCGACGCGATCGTGAAGCAGGCCCTCGCGCAGGGACACACCGCGCCGAAGTATCACGCGCTGACGCGGCCGACGAAGGCGGAAGCGGAAGGCGTGCATCGCGCCATCGCCATCGCCGACATGGCCGAGGCGCCGGTGTACATCGTCCATCTCTCCTCGAGCGACGCGCTGGATGAAGTGACGCGCGCGCGAGACGCCGGCATCAACGCCTACGCGGAGACGTGTCCGCAGTATCTCTTCCTCGACTACAGCGTGTACGAGCAGCCGGGGTTCGAGGGGGCGAAGTGGGTGATGACGCCGCCCATCCGGGAGAAGTGGAACCAGGAGAAGCTGTGGCGCGGCCTGAAGTTCAACGACCTGCAGGTCGTGTCGACCGACCACTGCCCGTTCTGTTTCAAGGAGCAGAAGGAGCTCGGCCGCGACGACTTCTCGAAGATCCCCAACGGCGGCCCCGGCGTCGAGCACCGCATGAGCCTCATCTACAACGGCGGCGTGGTGCAGGGACGCATCTCGGTGAACCGTTTCGTCGAGCTCACCTCGACCGCCGCGGCGAAGATCTTCGGCCTGTTCCCAAGGAAGGGAACGATCGCGGTCGGCTCCGACGCCGACATCGTGATCTTCGATCCGGATGAAGAGATGACCATCAGCGTCGAGACGCACCACATGCGCGTCGACTTCTCCTGCTACGAGGGGATGCGCGTGCGCGGCGTGACGAAAACCGTGCTCTCGCGGGGCGAGCTGGTGATCGAGGAAGGGGAGTATGTCGGCCGCCGGGGCCACGGCTCGTTCCTGAAACGTGGGCTGGCGTTCTCGCCGCGCTAGTGTGGTGTCTCATGAATAGATATGCGTTCTTCGGCACGCTGGAGGCTCGCTTGCTTCGCCGCCGCTCCTCGACGATGACACCGCATCGCCTGCGTCGCGTCGGCTCGCCATCGAGTCTCCATCGCGCCGAGTAACGCATATCTATTCACGAGACACCACACTAGAATTCGCGTCTACCAGAAGGAGAATCCATGTCCCGAATCGTGAAGTGCGGTTTGATCCAGACTTCTCTCGCCGCGGATGTGTCGGAGTCGCTCGACACGATCCGTGAAGCGCAGATCGAGCGGACGCTCGGCTACATCGACCAGGCAGGACGCGAGGGCGTGCAGATGATCTGCATGCAGGAGATCTTCACCGGCCCCTACTTCTGCGCGGAGCAGAACACGCGCTGGTACGACTCGGTCGAGAAGATCCCCGACGGCCCGACCACGAAGCTGATGCAGGAGTACGCGAAGAAGTACAGCATGGTGATCGTCGTCCCTCTCTATGAAGAGGAGTCGACCGGCGTCTACTACAACACCGCCGCCGTCATCGACGCCGACGGCAGCTATCTCGGCAAGTACCGCAAGAACCACATCCCGCACGTCGCGCCCGGTTTCTGGGAGAAGTTCTACTTCCGCCCCGGCAACCTCGGCTACCCGGTGTTCGACACCGCCTACGCCAAGGTCGGCGTCTACATCTGCTACGACCGCCACTTCCCCGAAGGCGCCCGCGAGCTCGGCCTCGGCGGCGCGGAGGTGGTCTTCAACCCGTCCGCTACCGTGGCCGGCCTCTCCGAGTATCTCTGGAAGCTCGAGCAGCCCGCCCACGCCGTGGCCAACGGCTACTTCGTCGGCGCCATCAACCGCGTCGGCTTCGAAGCCCCCTGGAACATCGGCGAGTTCTACGGCCAGAGCTACTTCTGCGACCCCCGCGGCCAGATGCTCGCCATCGCCGACCGCGACAAGGACGCCCTCGTGACCGCCGAGCTCGACATGGACAAGATCCGCGAAGTACGGAACACGTGGCAGTTCTTCCGGGATCGCAGGCCGGAGACGTATACGGCGACTGTGAAGCCGTAGGCGCTTCGTTGGGCGTTGGGCGTTGGTTTGGGGTGTTACGTGACTTCAGGCGCTACACCCCAAAAGCCCAACGCCTAACGCCCAACGCCCTCCCCCGGCGGCACACCACTTGCGAATCTCCTCCCCGGAGGAACGCAAATGAGCAACCAGAACAATCGTGGCGGCGATGATGCTGCCTCCAGCAATACACCGGCGGAGCCCGATCGCAAGCACAAGAGTGGCGGGCACATGGGGGCGGGAAAGTCGGGCGGGAAGAGTTTCGGATCGGAAAAACCTGAGGTCCGGGACGACAACGGAAGCCGGGAAGCCGGACGCGACTGGGACGGCGACCCGAAGTAAGCGCTAGACTCGCGGGTCATGACGCATGACCCGCGCTACCCGGTCGGAAAATTCGAAAGCCGCACTGAGCTGACGCCGGACGAGCGCCGCGGGATGATCGACACGATCGCCGCGGCGCCCGTCCGTTTGCGCGAGGCGGTTCGCGGCCTGAGCGAAGAGCAGCTCGACACGCCGTATCGCGAAGGCGGCTGGACCGTGCGCCAGGTCATCCACCACGTGCCGGACAGCCACCTCAACGCGTACATCCGGACGAAGCTCGCGCTCACCGAGGATGTGCCCACCATCAAGCCGTACGACGAAGCGACCTGGGCCGAGCTGGAGGACAGCCGCTCCACTCCTCCGGAGGTGTCGTTGACGCTGCTCGAGTCTCTGCACGCGCGATGGGTCGGCCTGCTGCGGTCGCTGACGGACGCGCAGTACAAGCGGACGTTCCGGCATCCGGAGCACGGCGGACTGCAGACCATCGACTGGCTGGTGGCCATGTACTCGTGGCACAGCCGGCATCACGTCCGGCACATCACTTCCCTCCGCGAGCGCAACGGCTGGTGATCCGGACGCTCACCCCTGCCGACTTCGAAGCGGTCTTCGCCGCCTTCGCGGACGCGTTCAGCGATTACGTGGTCAAGCTCTCGCCCACCCGCGAGCAACTGGCGGAAATGCTCACGCGCCGCGGCTATCTCCCCGAAGCCTCGGTGGGCATGTTCGACGACGGCCGCCTGGTCGCATTCACGCTCAACGGCGTGGACGGCGAGCGGGCGTACGACAGCGGCACCGGCGTCGTGCTCTCGCACCGCCGCCGCGGCCTGGGGCGCAGGATCATGGAGGCGTCGATGGACGTGCTCCGCGAGCGTGGCTGCGCGTCGTACGTGCTCGAGGTCATCGACGCCAACGCGCCGGCCGTCGAGTTGTATCGCGGCCTCGGGTTCCGCGAGACACGGGGGCTGCAGTGCTGGAGTCTAACGGCGGAGGCAGTAAAAGCGGCGACTGCGGTCGCCGCACTCCGAACAGCCTGGCAGAACTCGGATGCGTCGGTGGCGAGGGCGAAGGATGCGCACGTGGTGCTGGGGGATGAGCGTGGCTCAGTCATCCTCTTCCCCGGCAACGGCGATCTGGCGCAGTTGCGTGGGATGGTTGACAGCGCGCTGCTCAAGGAAGCGGCGACGATCGCGGGCAAGCCGCTGCGCATCATGAACGTCGACGAACGCGATCGCGAAATGGCCGCATTTCTCGAAGTAGCAGGTGCAACGAAAACTGTGCGCCAGCTCGAGATGATGGCCGAGTTCGTGCTATCTCCCGGCCGCGAGGCAGCTCCGCATGACGCAGAGCAACATCCTGGTAGTGGAGGACGATGACTCGATCCGGCTCCTCCTCGTCGAGACGCTGAGAGAGCACGCGCACGTGGCCGTCGACGGAGCCCGCGACGGCGTCGACGCGCTGCATCACGTCACCTCGAAAAAGTACGACCTGGTGATCCTCGACGTGATGATGCCGTTCATGACCGGCATCGACTTCCTCGACTCGCTCCAGGCGATGGTCTCGGATCCGTCGGTGAAGGGGATGGCCGAGTTGCCGGCCGTGGTCGTGATCACCGGCGTCCCCGCCGAGCAGATGCCGAGCGACGTGCTCGAAGAGCGCTTCCCGACCATGGTCCGGCGCGTCCTCCGCAAGCCGGTCGACGTCGACGAGCTCATACGGTGTGTCGAAGCCGCGCTGCGGTGAGAGGCTCGTCAGTGCCCCAGCGCGTCGTCGATGGCTCGGGTCACGGTCTCGCGGGCGAGATCGCCTTTGTAGATGACGTCGACGGCCTTGGTGAGGATCTGCTTTTTCTCTTCCTCGTTCACGAAGCGCGACGTCACGATGATCACCGGGATGTTCGCGGTCGCGGGATCGCTCTTGAGGCGCTGCAGGACTTCGTGGCCGCCGATGCCCGGCATCATCAGGTCGAGCAGGATGATGTCGGGGTGGTCGTTCTGGGCGCGGGCGATACCGGTCAGGCCGTTTTCCGCTTCGATCACTTCCGTCCCGGCGCGGGTGGCGAAGCTCGCCACGGTGTAGCGCGCCGCTTCGTCATCGTCGATGACCAGCACGCGCAGCGGCAGCGCGGACGGACGCGGCGTGGCGTCGCCGCGTGGCGCGACGTCCGTTCCCGCGAAGAGGATCGGGATCTCCGCCCAGAACGTCGAACCGATGCCCGGCGTGCTGCGCACCCCGACGCGGCCGCCGAGGAGCGTGGCCAGCTTGCGCGTGAGCGGAAGGCCAAGGCCGGTGCCTTTCCGGTGGCGCTGCAGCGGATGATCGATCTGCGTGAACTCCTCGAAGATGCGCTCCTGGTCCTCCGGGTCGATGCCGATGCCGGTGTCGGCGACGCAGAACACGACCGTGTCCCCTTCCTGCCCGAGGGAGGCCGAGATGCGCACCTCCCCCGCCTCGGTGAACTTGAGCGCGTTCGAGATGAAATTGCGCAGGATCTGGGCGACCTTCCCTTCGTCCGTGTGCAGCGGCGGAACGCCGTCCGGTTCGTCGAACACGAGTGAGACGGAGCGGTTCAGCAGCAACGGGCGCAGCATGCCGCGTAGCGCGCTGAAGAGATTCGTCACCTCGAGCTCGGCCGGGCGCACCTCGATCTTCCCCGCTTCGATCTTCGCCAGGTCGAGCAGGTCGTTGACCAGGCTCTCCAGGTCCTCCGCCGCGCGCCGGATGAGGTCGAGCTGCTTGCGCCCTTCCTTGTTCAGGTCCGCTTCCTCGAGCAGGCGCGTGAGGGCGAGGATCGAGTTCACCGGCGTGCGGAACTCGTGTCCCATGTCGGAGAGGAACCGCGACTTCACCTGGTCGGCGCGGCGCAGCGACTCCGCTTTCTCGTCGAGCTCCGCATACAGCGCGAGCACGCCGCGGTTCGTATCCTCGAGCTCCTGGTTGAGGCGGTCCTGCTCTTCCTGGCGCTGATTGAGCTCGCTCAGCGCCTGCAGCAGTTCCGCGTTCTGCTGGTGGATCTCCTCCAGCGGGCTCTCCGGCCGCTGGCGCGCCAGCTGGTCGACGAGCTTCGCGATGCCTCCGCCGGTGAGCACCGGCGCCCGCGGTGAGAGCGCCTTCCGCATCGTGACTGTCGTCCCTTTGCCCGGAGCGGTGCTGATCTGCAGGTCGTCCATCAGCCGCTGCGCGCCGAGCAGGCCCAGGCCCATGCCGGTCCGCGAACGGTACCGGCCGTTCAGGATGTCGTCGAGGTTGTCGATGCCGGGACCGCGGTCGCTCACGGTCATGGCCAGCGACTGCGGCAAACCGTCGCGCTGGTCGATGCCGAATTCGACACGGCCGCCGCCGGCATAGCGCAGCGCGTTGCGCGCGATCTCCGAGGCGACGGTGGCGATGCGAGTCTGCTCCTGCTCGTCGAAGCCGAGCAGCGCCGCGATCTGGCGGGCGCGGCGGCGCGCTGCGACGAGGTCATACTCGAAGTGCAGCGAAATCGAAGAAAGCGGCGTGAGTGGCATCTAAGAGGCTTTCGCCACGACCACGGTCGCGTCGTCGGTGCCGCGGCAATGGTCGCGGTAGAGGACGGCGGCGATCAGGGCGGGCTCGTGCTGCAACAGGCCGGGATACATGGCCGCGTTCCAGCTCGCGGATACTCCATCGGACTGCATGATCAGCACCGACGAGGCGGTCCACGGATACGAAAACGTCTGCACTTTCCTCATCTCATGGCCGACGATGCCGTTCAACGACACCACCCGGCGCATCGCACCGTCTTCGCCGATAATCGTACCAGCGATGTTGCCGACGCCCGAAAACTCGAGCCGGTTCTGCGCCAGGTAGATGCGCGCGAGACCCACTGCCGCGCCGCGCGTCGGCCGCAGCACGCCGTGCGCGTCTTCCAGGATGCGGTCGAGCGTCCGCTCGGTCTGCTCGGAAAAGACCCGCACCGCCGCCGCCGACGCGGTCGCCGCGACAGGGCCGTGGCCCAGTCCGTCCGCCACGCCGATCGTCACCGTCTCGCGCGTGGCGATCGAAGTCCACGCATCGCCGGAGTGCTCTTCGCCCGGCAACGGGATGCAGACGCCGCCGACCGAGATGCGGGACGGCGCTTCGAACAGCGGCCGCTTCGGCACCTCGTCGGCGATGGTGCAGAGGACGGCGGTGCCGCGGTCGGGGAAGGCGTAGAGATCGAAGGTCGCCGCCGATCGCTCGATCGCGCCGAGGCCGGTGCCGGGGCTGCCGGCGGTGGAGAAGCCGTCGCGCATCGCGGCGTTGACGTTCTCGATGCCGTTTCCCTTATCGAAGGCGATGATCGTCAGCACCCCCTCGATATCGTGGTCGGAGCCGAAGAGGATCGAACCGCCGCCGCCGTGCTTGAGAATGTTCGTCGCCAGCTCGGTCGTGACGAGCGCCGCTCTCCCGGCCGCCGTCTCGCTGAGCCGCAGCGCCCCGGCGCACTGCGCGGCGATGCGGCGGGCGCCCGCGACTTCGCTCGCGTCGCTGACGCGAACTGCGCGGCTCATGCGCGTCAAGTGGCACCCTTCCAGCGGGTAATCGTCACGCGCGTTCCTTCGCCCGGGGCGCTCTTCAGCTCGAACTCGTTGGAGAGGCGTTTCGCGCCGCCGAGCCCGAGGCCCATGCCGCCGCCGGTGGTGAAGCCGTCGCGCAACGCTGCCTGGAGATCGGGGATGCCGGGACCGTGATCCTCGAAGATGAGCCGCAGGCCTTTCCGGATCCCGTCATCCAGCGCCTCGGCGGTCATCGTGCCGCCGCCTCCGTAATCGATCATGTTGCGCGCGAGCTCGCTCGCGGCGGTGACGATCTTGGTCTGCTCGACGAGGCTCAGGCCGAGCTCAACGGCCCACTTGCGGACCAGGTGGCGAACGCCGACGACCTCGCCCGCGCTCCGGACGGAAATGGACTCAGCTTTCGTAACCGGCATCCGCCTGGTCCGCCTCCGCCAGGGTGTCGCGGGCGATGCTCTTCAACAGCTCCATGCCCCGCTCGACGTTCAGCGCCGAACGGACGCCTTTCAATGAGAGCCCCAGCTCCACCAGCGTGATCGCCACCGAGGGCTGCATGCCCACGACCACCGTATCGGCGTCGAGGATGCGCGCCATGGCGGCCGTGTTCGCGAGCATGCGCCCGATGAACGAGTCGACCACGTCCAGCGACGAGATGTCGATCAGGACGCCCTTCGCGCGATGCTTGACGATCGCGGACGTGAGGTCGTCCTGCAGCGACATCGCGGTGCGGTCGTCCATGTCGACCTGGATCGAGACGAGGAGAAAACTCCCCATCTTCAGGATTGGAATGCTCTGCATGGCTACTCCGCCGCCGCTTCACGGCGCGGCGCGTTCTTGCGCGTGACGTGCAGGCCGATCCGCGTCAGCGCGATCGCGAACGCGTCGGCGAGCGTGGCCTTGGTGATGACGTCGTTGATCTCCACGCCGAGGTGCACGATCGTCTGCGCGATCTGCGGGCGGATGCCGCTGATGATGCAGTCGGCGCCCATGAGGCGCGCCGCGGCCACGGTCTTGAGCAGATGCTGCGCGACCAGCGTATCGACCACCGGGACGCCGGTGATGTCGATGATCGCGATCTGCGAGCCGGTCTCCACGACCGCCTGCAGCAGGCTCTCCATGACTACCTGCGTGCGCGCGCTGTCGAGCGTGCCGATGAGCGGCAGGGCCAGCACGCCGTGCCAGAGCTGCACGACCGGGGTCGAGAGCTCGAGCAGTTCCTGCTGCTGCCGCGCGATGATCTCTTCGCGTCCCCGCTGGTACGTCTCGGTCGTATAGAGGCCGAGCGCGTCGAGGACCGTCGTCGCGGCCCAGCTGATGTCCGCCAGTTCGTCGCTCTTGACCTCGCGGCGCAGCAGGTCGAACACCGGCTGCTTGAGCGAGAAGACGAACATCGCCGTCTCGGTCGGCGTGAAGCCCTGCCGCGCACGCGTGCGAGAGATGCCGGACAGCAGCTCGCGCACCGGCGCCCACGTCTCGGAGCGAAGCACGTCCGCCCCGCCGCCGTTCTGCAGCGCGTTTACCAACGCGGCCAGGAACTCGCGGCATTGCTGCTCGAGCTCACCGGCGCGCAGCAGGTTGTTGCGCAACGTCAAATCGTTCTGCTGGAGGCGCACCCACTCCCGCGCAATTTCGTCACTGTGCTCGCGAAGCACGCCGGCAAGCACCGTCGATTGGGATTCAGCCATTCTTCACTCCTGTGAAATTCAGAACCGGACTCTAATAGCAAGACGAAGACCAGAGAAGCTCCCCCGTTGTAGGATTCGCCCCCGATGGCCCCACTCCGCTCCATCACCATCCACGGTCACTTCTACCAGCCGCCGCGGGAGAACCCGTGGCTCGAGGCAGTCGAGACGCAGGACACCGCATTTCCATATCACGACTGGAACGAGCGCATCACCGCGGAGTGCTACGAGCCGAACGCGAACGCGCGCATTCTCGATGCAAACGACCGCATCCGCCGCATCGCGAACAACTACGCCGCCATCAGCTTCAACTTCGGTCCGACCCTCCTGAGCTGGCTGCACGCCGCGGCTCCCGAGACCTACGCGGCGATCCTGGAGGCCGATGAGCTCTCGAAGGAGCGCTATTCGGGACACGGCTGCGCGATCGCGCAGGCGTACAACCACATCATCCTGCCGCTCGCGAACGCGCGCGACAAACGGACGCAGGTCCGCTGGGGCGTCCGCGATTTCGAGTTCCGCTTCGGCCGCAGGCCGGAGGGGATGTGGCTGCCGGAAACGGCAGTCGACGTCGAGTCGCTGGAGGCGCTGGCGGAGGAAGGAATCGCGTTCACGATCCTCGAGCCGCATCAGGCCGCGCGCTGCCGCACCATCGGTGGCGAGGAGTGGAACGACTCGCGCGGCCGCATCGATCCGACGATGCCGTACCGCTGTCCGCTCCCCTCGGGGCGCAGCATCGCCATCTTCTTCTACGACGGTCCGATCTCTCGCGCGGTAGCGTTCGAGCAGCTCCTGGCGCGCGGCGAGAACCTCGCGCACCGCCTTGCGGGCGCGTTCAGCGACACGCGCCGGCATCCGCAGCTCGTCAACATCGCCACGGACGGCGAGACGTACGGCCACCATCACCGCCACGGCGAGATGGCGCTCGCGTACGCGCTGCAACTGATCGAGGAGCAGCGCCTGGCCGTGTTGACGAACTACGGCGAGCACCTCGCGAAGCATCCCCCCACGGACGAGGTGGAGATCGTGGAGCGCACGGCGTGGAGCTGTTCGCACGGCGTCGAGCGCTGGCGCAGCGACTGCGGCTGCAACACCGGCGCGAGCGCGGGCTGGAATCAGCAGTGGCGTACGCCCCTCCGCGCGTCGCTCGACTGGCTGAGAGACCGCGCCAACGACATCTTCGAGCGGGAAGGGGCGCGCCTGCTGCACGACCATTGGGCCGCGCGCGAGGCCTATATCGACGTGATCCTCGACCGCTCGCTGGAGAACGTGGTCCGCTTCCTCTCGCTGCACGCACGCCCCGGCGCCACCGCCACCCGGATCCTCGAGCTGCTCGAGCTCCAGCGCAACGCGATGCTCATGTACACGAGCTGCGGCTGGTTCTTCAGCGACATCTCCGGAATCGAGACCGTGCAGGTGCTGCACTACGCGGCGCGCGTCATTCAGCTCGCAGAGCGCGCGGGAGACGTGCGGCTCGAGCCGGAGCTCCTCGAGCGCCTCAGCGCCGCGCGCAGCAACATCGCCGACCGCGGCACCGCGCGCGAGATCTACGAACGCGACGTGATCCCGGCCCGCCTCGACCTCCAGCGCGTGGCCGCGCATTACGCGGTGATGTCGCTGTTCGAGGATTTCGACAGCGACGCCCGCATCTACTGCTACGAGGTGACGCGCCACGACCTGGAGCTGCACAAGGCCGGACGCGCGCGGCTGGCCATCGGCTCGATCGAGGTGCGCTCCGTGATCACGCACGAGACCGCGGCGTTCGAGCTGGCCACGCTCCACCTCGGCGAAACCGAGCTGACCGGCGGCGTCCGCCCCGCGCGCAATCCCGCCGATTACGACGACGTGCGGCGGGAGCTCGTCGAGGCGATGGAGCCGGGCGGCATCCCGGCCGTCATCCGCATGCTCGATACCTATTTCGGCGAGACGCCGGTCTCGATCCGCTCGATCTTCCGCGACGAGCAGCGCCGCGTGCTGCACGAGCTCGTGCAGGCCACGCTGGAGGAGGCGGAGTCGGCGTTCCGCCAGCTCCATGAGCGCTACGATCCGATCATGCGTTTCCACACCCGCCTCGGCGTGCCGGTGCCGAAGGTGCTGCAGACCGCCGCCGAGTTCGACCTCAACCAGCAGATCCGCAAACTGCTCGACGGCGGGCTCACCGCCCCCGCCGCCATCGAGGCGCGCCTCCGCGAAGCGCGCGATGAAGGGGTCGTGCTCGACGAGACGACGCTGATCGCCTTTCGCGAAGCGGCGGAGCGGGCGGCGGAACACCTCCGCGACCGCCCCGAGGACGTCGAGCGGCTGGAGACGCTCGAGACGATCGTCGACATCATCCAGGATGCCCGGCTCCCGCTGGACCTGCGCCGCGTGCAGAACCGGTATTACCGGCTGCGCAAGGAAGTGAGGCCGGCCATGGAAAACGAGCCCGGCTGGCGCGAATGGCTGGAGCGCTTCGACGCGCTAGGAGAGAAACTGTCGCTGACGGACGAAACAGCCGTACAGGTTTGAGGTAGATTCCGCGGCGATGCATACGTCCGTCCCTTCACCCGCCGATCGCCTCCGCACTGCCGGCGTCCTTCTGCACCCGACGTCCCTGCCGGGCAGCTACGGCATCGGCGACCTGGGAGACGAGGCGATTGGGTTTCTCGACTGGGCGCAGAGTGCCGGAATCCGCATCTGGCAGGTGCTGCCGCTCAACCCTCCCGGTTACGGCGCCTCGCCGTACGGCTGCCTCTCGTCCTTCGCCGGCAATCCCCTGCTGATCTCTCCGCAAAGACTGCTGCAGGATGAGCTGCTCGATGCCGACGACGTCGGGGAAGTGCCGCGCTTCGATCCCGACTACGTCGAGTTCGAGCCGGTCACGGCGTACAAGATGGCGCTGCTGCGGACGTCGTGGCGCCGCTTCCAGGAGCGCGCGGGCGACGAGCAGCGCGCGGCCCTCGAGGCATTCATCCGCGCAGACGAACAGCGCGAATGGCTCGACGACTACACGCTCTACATGACGCTGAAGGAGCTCGCCGGCGGCGGCCCCTGGTGGGAGTGGGACGCGGACCTCGTCGCGCGTGCGGACAAGGCAATCGCCCGCGCGCGCAAGGAGCATGCGGCCGAGATCGCGTTCTGGGAGTACGTCCAGTTCCTCTTCTTCCGTCAGTGGGCCACGGTGCGCGAGGCGGCGCACGCGCGCGGCATCCGCATCATGGGTGACGTGCCGATCTACGTCGCCGGCGACAGCGCGGACGTCTGGGGCAATCGTGAGCTGTTCCAGCTCGACGAGCAGGGCCTCCCGACCGTCATCGCCGGCGTCCCGCCCGACTACTTCAGCGCGACAGGACAGCGCTGGGGGAATCCGATCTATCGCTGGGACGTGCACCGCGAGACGGAGTTCCGCTGGTGGATCGCCCGCGTAAAGACGAACCTCCGCTTCGCCGACCTGATCCGCCTGGATCACTTCCGCGGCTTCGCCGCCTACTGGGAGATCCCGGCCGACGAACTGACGGCCGTGCACGGCCGCTGGATGCCCGGACCCGGCAGCGCGCTCTTCGACGCCCTGCGCGCCGCACTCGGCGAGCTGCCGCTCGTGGCCGAGGACCTCGGCTTCATCACCGAGGACGTACACGAGCTCCGGAAGAGCGTCGGCCTGCCAGGGATGAAGATCCTGCAGTTCGCCTTCGCCCAGGACGACAGCCCCCACCTCCCTCACCGCTACGAGCCCGAAACCGTCGCCTACACCGGCACGCACGACAACGACACGGCGCGCGGATGGTTCGACCAGGCCACCGACGAGGAGCGCGACAACGCCCTCAATTACCTCGGCTGCACCACCGCCGACGACATCGCCTGGGGTCTGATCCGCGCCGCCTACACCTCCGTCGCCGATACCGCCATCGTCCCGGTTCAGGACGTCCTAGGCCTCGGCGCAGAAGCCCGCATGAACGTCCCCGGCGCCGAACACGACAACTGGAGCTGGCGCCTCCAACCCGGCGCCCTGACCCACGAAAGCGCGAACAAGCTCAGGCGCCTCGCGCAGGTGACGGGGCGGATCTGAGGCCGCACTACGCTACTCGGCGAATACGTCGGCGATCGGCAGCGCAAACTCCGGCAGGAGCGGCGACGTGATGTTGCCGCCGTTGTCGGTGTCGATCTCCGCGGCGAGCACGTACTTACCGCCGCTCAGCCGGTAGATCTTCACCCTCTCGATTTCCGGATCGACCACCCAGTACTCTTCGACACCGGCCGACTCATAGAGTCTGCGCTTCTGGATCTCGTCGTAGCGGCGCGTGCCGTCGGAGAGCACTTCCACGACGAGGTGCGGCCTGCCCTGCACGTTCTTCTTCCCGACGATCGATGCACGGGCGGCCAGGATCACGACGACGTCGGGCTGCACGATGCGGTCATCCGCGAATACGACGTCGATCGGAGATACCAGGACTTTGCCACCGCCTCGCTCTTTGCAGTAGGCGCGCAAGGTGGAGGCGAGGGTGAGGACGATCAACTGATGTCCAGGCACAGGCGCAGGATTCACGAACAGCTCCCCGTCGATGATCTCGTACCGCTTACCGTCGTCGGGCAGCTTCACGTAATCGTCGTACGTCAGCTTCGTCGCGGTCGCCGTCATGCGTAAATTCTACGCCTCCCGCTACGCCGTTGCCTGCATCTCCGCGAGCGCCATCTCGAGGGCGGCGCTCTTGAGCTGTTCCTGTTCGCTCAGGTACTCGACTTCGGCCTGGCGCGCGGCGGCCCCGGCCAGCTCACGGTTGCCGAGGATGCAGGACCAGATCAGGAAGATGTCCTCGAAGACCACCCAGGCGGCGTGCTCGAGGAAGCGCCACCACTCGGCGTTCGCCACGCCGTAGACCGATTCCGGCCAGAAGATGCCGCGCGCAAAGTGATCGGCAGCCACCACCACCGTGGCGGTCATGATCACCTTCCAGTCGAGGTAGAACGCCAGGAAGGCCAGCGAGCCGAAGACGTGAAAGTGCGTCTCAATGCGCCCGCCGCTCAGGTGGATCAGCAGCGCGGAGGAGAGCATCTGCGAAGCCGCGATGACGTGGCGGGTCAGGACCGTGCCGGGGCGGAAAATCGCCAGGATCACCGGCAGCAGCGCGATGCCCGCTCCGGCCAGGATGGCCACCCAGACGTGCATGTGCAGCACGCGCTCTTTCCCTGCCCATGCGTAGGGAGAAACGATGAGCGCGGCCACGATCCCGGCCAGATACTGGACGACCAGCAGGACGGCGAACATCCGGTCGACCTTGCGGTAGCGGGCAGACAGTTGCTCTTTCTGCAGTTCGGACGCACGCGCGGCAGTGTTCGAATCGACACCGAGGCTGATCGAGTCGCTCATTTCGTTCCCTTCTTGTCGATGGCGCAACCGAAGACGGGGTGCTCCCCGGTGCCGATCCCCGAGCTGGCGATTCTGATGACGTCGACGCGGCCGCTGTTGATGCCCGAATGTCCGCGCAGGGAGGTGATGCCGCCGGCGAAGCGGAGCCGTCCCTGCCGGTCGTAAAGAAGCGTCTGCCCCGAGGTGAAGCCGCCGAAGCGCTTCGCCTCGCGGCCGTTCTCGTCGATGATCACCTTCGCCCGCCGCAGCCGCGATGCGGCATCGAGGACGGCGCCCCGCTCCCACCCGGCCTGGAAGTCGGCGGGACGGTACACCAGGACATACGGCTGCACGGAAGGCGATTTCTCGAGGATGGCCTCCAACTCCTGCACGCTGGCGCGGCTGCACGAGCAGTGCGGATGGACGAGCATCACCAGGCTCCATTCGCCACGTTGCCGCGGCACGGTGCTCGCGTCGGGCCACGACGGACCGGTCTTCGCGGCCGCTCCGGGCGTGGTCTCGAACCTGCGGATGGCGCTGAAGGCCGCACCGATGGTCGCCGTCCAGACGAGAGCGGCGACGACGATTGTTGCGCGAATGAGCGGGACTCTGGGGGTCATGGTTGTTTCTTCAGCGCGAGCAGCGGCGACATCAGCTGCTTGTCTTTTTCGAACTTGATCCGGCTCGCCGTGAGCAGTTGGATCCGCTCACCGAGTGGGATTGCATAAAACTCCGGTGGTGTCACCTTCGCGATCCGGCCATCCGGATACGTGATCGTCGCAAGGTCAAAATTCATCGACCCGCCTCATCTTCTGAATTGGCTGAATAACACTAGTGTAAGAGAACGAAGAGCACGGCGCAAGCGAGCTAAACGTCACGCATTAAACGCCTTACCTATAGATGGCCGCCGATGCGGCGCGGTTGGGGTTTACCCGCCCAAACCCGCCGCCCTCGCCAGCAGCAGCTCCCGCTCTCTCGCGTTGCGTGTCAGCGACGCGGCGCGCTCGAGTTCCGCCCGCGCTTCGCCGTAGCGGCCGAGTCTTGCGAGGAGGTCGGCGCGGGCGGTGGGGAGGAGGTGGTAGTTCTTCAGCGAGGGCTCGGACATGAGGGCGTCCATCACTTCCAGACCGGCGGCGGGGCCGTAGGCCATGGAGAGGGCGACGGCGCGGTTCAGTTCCACGACCGGCGATGGCGTGAGCTGAGAGAGGGCGTCGTAGAGAGCGGCGATGCGGGTCCAGTCGGTTTCGGCGGCAGTGCGGGCGCGGGCGTGGCAGGCGGCGATGGCGGCCTGGATGCCGTAGGGGCCGAGTGCGCCGCGGGCGGCGGCGCGGTCGAGGGCGGTGAGGCCGCGGTGGATGAGGAGTTGATCCCAGAGGGCGCGGTTCTGGTCGAGCAGCAGGACCGGTTGGCCGGCCGGACTGACGCGCGCACCGAGCCGCGAGGTCTGCAGCTCCATCAGGGCGACGAGGCCGTGCACCTCCTCTTCCTTCGGGACGAGCTCCGCCAGGATGCGTCCGAGGCGAAGGGCGTCCTCGCAGAGGGCCGGGCGCACCCAGTCGTCGCCGGCGGTCGCCGAATAGCCTTCGTTGAAGATGAGGTAGATCACTTCCAGGACCGACGACAGGCGGGCCGCCAGCTCCGGTCCGCGGGGTACCTCGAACGGCACGCGCGCCTCGGCCAGGGTCCGCTTCGCCCGCACGATGCGCTGCGCCACGGTGGCCTCGGGGGCGAGAAACGCGCGCGCGATCTCCTCGGTGGTCAATCCGCCGAGGAGGCGCAGCGTCAGCGCGACGCGCGCTTCGGTCGACAGCACCGGATGGCAGGCCGTGAAGACGAGGCGCAGCAGGTCGTCACCAACCTCGTCGTCGATTGCCGAGACGAGATCGGGCGGCTCCAGCTTCGACTCCAGCTCGCGCGCCAGCTCCTCATGCTTCCGCTCCCGCATCGCGCTGCGCCGGAAGCCGTCGATGGCCCGATGCTTCGCCGCGGCCATGAGCCAGGCGCCCGGGTTATCCGGAACGCCCGACTCCGGCCACTGCTCCAGCGCCGCGACGAGCGCATCCTGCGCGAGATCCTCCGCCACGCCGATGTCGCGCACGATGCGCGCGAGGCCGGCGATCAGCTTCGCCGACTCGATGCGCCAGACAGCGTCGATCGTGGCGTGGATGTTCGACATGTGGCCTCCCTGTCATCCTGACAGTTATCCCTGCTTTCCTTCCGTCTGCTCCCGCAGGCGCTCTTCCTGTTCGCGGAGCTCGGGGGTGAGGGCGTCGCCGAAGTCGTCGGCGGTGAAGACCTGGCGGATCTCGATCTCCGAGTCCTCGAGCATCGGGTTCGGGCAGCGCTTCACCCACTCGATGGCCTCTTCCTTCGACTTCACCTGGAAGAGCCAGAAACCGGCGATCAGCTCTTTCGTCTCGGCGAACGGGCCGTCGATGACGGTACGCTGCGACCCGGAGAAGCGGACCCGCGCCCCCTTCGAGCTCGGATGCAGCCCTTCACCGGCCAGCATGACGCCGGCCTTCACCAGCTCCTCGTTGTACTTGCCCATGGCCGTCAAGAGCTCTTCGCTCGGCATGACGCCCGCTTCGCTGTCTTTCGTGGCCTTGACCAGGATCATGAATTTCATCGTTTTTATCTCCTTCACTGGCACGTCGAACGGGGGAAGGCCGGATCGACACGCGGCCAGAAAAAATTTGCGAGGCGACTCTATCGCGGACGGCGCGCGTCTTGCTCAGCCGGGTCAACCGGAGGACTTCAGGGTGGAGGAGGGAGAGTAAATGTACGTCGAAAAAGTACGCGACATCGTCGCGCAGCATGGGCGGCTGTCCGTTCAGGTCGGCGAGCTCGCCAACGACAGCGACCTGTACAGCGCCGGGCTGACCTCGCTTGCGACCGTCGGACTCATGCTTGCGCTCGAGGACGGGTTCGAGATCGAGTTTCCGGACTCCATGCTCAGCCGTAAGACGTTCGGAAGCATCGCCTCGCTGGCAGCCGCGGTCGAAGAACTGGCCGGGAAAACCGTGAGCGTCTAGAGATGACCGTACCGCAGACCGCGGTCGCCTCCGACTTCGCGACCCTCATGGCGGAGATCCAGAGGGTCGGACGCGAGATCATCGAGCCGGCGTCGCAGGACGTCGACGCCGCCGCGCGTTTCCCGCGCGAAGGGATCGATGCGCTGCGCGACCTGCAGCTGCTCAGCGCCTACGTGCCCGAAGAGCTGGGCGGTATGGGGCTGGACATCATCCAGATCGGGAAGATCTGCGAGACGCTCGGCCATTACTGCGCGTCGACCGCGATGGTGTTCGCGATGCACCAGATCCAGGTGGCCTGCATCGTCCATCACGCGCGCGGCTCCCTCTACTTCGAAGACTTCCTGCGGCAGCTGATCGACAAGCAGTTCCTGATCGCCTCCGCCACGACCGAGCTCGGCGTGGGCGGCGACCTCCGCTCCAGCCTCTGCGCCGTGGAGGTCGAGGGCGACCGCTTCCGCCTCGTCAAGAAGGCGCCCGTCATCTCCTACGGCGCGTTCGCCGACCAGATCCTCGTCACCAGCCGCCGCGCACCCGACGCCGCCTCCAGCGACCAGGTCGGCGTGCTCGTGCACAAGTCGGATTTCGAGCTCGAGCCGATCTCCTCCTGGGACACGCTCGGCTTCCGCGGCACCTGCAGCTCCGGCTTCGTCCTCAGCTCCCAGGGGTCGACCGACCAGATCCTGCCGATCCCGTTCGACGACGTCCTGAGCCAGACCATGCACCCCTTCTCGCACATCGTCTGGTCGTCGCTCTGGCTCGGCATCGCCACCGACGCCGTCAACCGCGCCCGCGCCTACGTGCGCGCCGAGGCGCGGAAGAACCCGCAGCTCCCCCCGGCGTCGAGCATGCGGCTGGCGGAGACGGACATCGTCCTGTACGGGATGCGCAACAACGTGCACGCGATGGCCGCCGATTATGCACGGCTGCTGCTCGAGAACGATCCGGCCGCCTTCCGGAGCTTCGGCTTCGCGACGCGCACCAACAACCTGAAGCTCTCCAGCTCCACGCTGGTCGTCGACATCGTCGGCCGGGCGATGCTGATCTGCGGGATCTCCGGGTACCGCAACGATTCGAAGTTCGCCCTCGGGCGCCACCTGCGCGATGCGTACGGCGCCGCGCTCATGGTCAACAACGACCGCATCCTCGGCCACAACGCCACCATGCTGCTGGCTCTCAAGGAGTCCTGATGTCCGCCGCGACGCAGCCTCTCGACGACGCCTATCAAAGCTATCTCGCGGAGCTGATCGACGCGGGGCTGCTGCTCCCCAGCGGCGTCCGCGGCGTCTACGGCCTGAGCGGCACCTTCGAGCAGGTGGTGCAGAGCTTCGAGCGCTACACCGGCCGCATGGCCGCCGAGCACACGTACGAGGTGATGCGCTTTCCGCCGCTCCTCGCGCGCCAGACCTACCTGAAGACGGACCACATGGAAACCTTCCCGAACCTCATGGGCTCGGTGCACAGCTTCATGGGCGACGAGCGCCATCACATGCAGCTCGCCAACCGGCGGGCGGCCGGCGAGGACTGGACCACCGACCTCTCCCCCACCGAAGTGATGATGGCCCCGGCGTCGTGCTATCCGCTCTACCCCGCCTCGGCCGGGACGTTGCCGCCCGGAGGCCGCCGCGTAGATCTCGGCGGATTCGTCTTCCGCCACGAACCCTCGGACGACCCCGCCCGCATGCAGATCTTCCGGCAGCGTGAGTTCGTCCGCCTCGGCACGCCTGACGAAGCGCTGGCGCACCGCGATTACTGGCTGACTCGCGGCGAGGAGATCCTGCGCAACGTGGGCCTCGATGTCGAGCCGGTGGTGGCCAATGATCCGTTCTTCGGCCGCGGCGGAAGGGTCATGGCGGCCACGCAGCGCGAGCAGCAGCTGAAGTACGAGCTGGTGGTGCCGGTGGCGTCGGCGGAGAAGCCGACCGCGGTCGCCTCGTCCAATTACCACCTCGACCATTTCGCCGCGGCCTTCGGCATCAAGACCGCGGACGGCGAGGTCGCACACAGCGCCTGCATCGGCTTCGGCCTGGAGCGCGTCGCACTGGCCCTCTTCAGGAAGCATGGCTTCGATCCCACGCTGTGGCCGACCCCCGTCCGGAACGTTCTCAATCTATGACCACACGGATCCTCGACCTCGATCCGAAGACGTACAACCGCCACGCCATCCACGGCGAAGGACGCGTATGGGCGGAGACGAACTGCTACGTCGACGTCTGGGTGGAGCTGGCGCACGCGCTCGGCTACGAACCGCGCGCGGCGCTCCTGTTCACGTTCACCATCGATTTCGAGGGGGATCAGTGGACGTTTTTCAAGTTCCCGCTCGAAGACCTGTACGAGCTGTTCGGGCTGGACGTGCACGAGCTGGCGATCTACCGCCCGCTCACGGCGCACATCGAGGAACAGCTCCAGCGCGGCCGCCCGGTGCTCGTGGAGCTCGACTCGTACTACCTCCCCGATACCGCGGGCACGGCCTACAAGCTCGCGCACGTGAAGTCGACGGTGGCGGCGGTGAAGATCGACGTCGAGCAACAGATGCTCGGCTACTTTCACAATCAGGGCTACTACGAGCTGCACGGCGATGACTTCGCCGGCGCGCTGCGGACGAACGAGCCGCACGACACCGCGATGCTCCCGCCGTACACCGAGTTCGTGAAGATCCGCGACGTCGACGGCGGCGACGGTGCGTTGCTGGCGCGGTCGCTTGCGCTCTTCCGCAAGCACCTCGAGCTGGTGCCGGCGGCGAATCCGTTCCACGCGTTCAAGACCCGCTTCGAAAAAGACCTGCAGCAACTGCTGCACGAATCGCTGGAGACGTTTCACAACTACTCGTTCGCCACACTGCGCCAGTACGGCGCCTGTTTCGAGCTCGCGTCGACGTACCTGCAATGGCTCACGTCGCAGGGGGAAGAGGGGCTGGAGGAGCCGACGCGCGACTTTCTCGAGATCTCCGAGAGCGCGAAGACGATGCAGTTTCAGCTCGCGCGGTCGATGGCGCGGCACAAGCCGCTCGACCTCGCGCCCCTCGATGCGATGGCGGAGCGGTGGGAGCGCGGGATCGGCGCACTGAAAGCGCGGTATTCGTAGATGCTCCTCCCGGGCCGGTGGTCGCTCGCATCCACGCTGCCGAACGAAGCGTCCGAGCCGCGGCAACTGACCGGCGTCACCTGGCTCTCCTCGGCCGTACCCGACGACGACCACGACTGGTGGTATCGCTGCACGTTCGCTCCTGACGGCGGCACGACGCTGCGCTTCGACGGCCTGGCCACCATCGCGCAGGCGTGGCTCAACGGCGAGCTGATTCTCGAATCGAACAACATGTTCCAGCGGCACAGCGTCGACGTGGCCGCGCTGCTCAAACCGGAGAACGAGCTCGTACTCTGCTTTCGCTCGCTGAGCGCCGCGCTGGCGCAGAAGCGTGCCCGCCCCCGGTGGAAGACGCGCCTCGTGCGGCAGCAGCAGTTGCGCTGGTTCCGCACGTCGCTGCTGGGGCGCATCCCCGGCTGGACTCCGCCGGTGCCGATCGTCGGCCCGTGGCGCGACATCGCGCTCGAGACGCCGCGGAACATCGAGCTGCGCACCTCTCTCGACGGCACCACCGGTGTGGTCGACGTCATCGCGCCGGACGACTGCGCGTTGACGATCGGCGGCCGGGAGATCCGCGGCTCCGGCCAGCTGCGCCTCGAGAACGCGGAGCTCTGGTGGCCGCACACGCACGGCACGCCCTTCCTCTACGACTGCACGGCGCGCATCGGCGACGAGAGCGTCGACTGCGGGCGCATCGGCTTTCGCCACGTCGAATTCACGGCCGATTCCGAGCTGCGCGTGAACGGCGTGCCGATCTTCTGCCGCGGCGGCTGCTGGACCGTGACGGGCGACTACGAACGGACGCTCACGCTCCTGCGCGACGCGGGAGCGAACATGATCCGCGTCGGCGGGACGATGGTCTACGAGCGCGACGAGTTTTATCGCCTCTGCGACGAGCTCGGGATCCTGGTCTGGCAGGACTTCATGTTCGCGAACATGGACTACCCCGCCGGCGACGCGCAGTTCGTGGCCTCCGTGCGCACGGAGGCCACGCAACAGCTCGAGCGGCTGCGCCGCCATCCGTCGGTGGCGGTCTACTGTGGCAACAGCGAGATCGAACAACAGGCGGCCATGCTCGGCATGCCGCGCGAGCTGTGGCGCAATTCGCTCTTCTCGGAGGTGCTGCCGTCGCTCTGCGCCGAGCTGCATCCCGACAGCATCTACGTCCCCTCCTCCCCCAGCGGCGGCGCGCTGCCGTTTCACACCGGCACCGGCGTCACGCACTACTACGGCGTCGGCGCGTACAAACGCCCGCTCACCGACGTCCGCCGCGCGCGCGTCCGCTTCACCTCGGAGACGCTCGGCTTCGCCAACGTCCCGGAGAAAGAGATCGTCGACCTCGTGATGCAGGGCGACGCCCCCGCGCTGCACGACCCCCGCTGGAAGGAGCGCACCCCGCGCGACACCGGCGCCGGGTGGGATTTCGAGGACGTGCGCGACCACTACCTGCGCGAGCTCTTCTCGGTCGAGCCCTCGTCGCTGCGCTACTCCGACACGTCGCGTTACCTCGACCTGAGCCGGGTCACCACCGGAGAGGTGATGTCGCAGGCGTTCTGCGAATGGCGCAGCGCGTCCAGCACGAATCACGGCGGGCTGGTCTGGTTTCTCCAGGATCTCTGGCCCGGCGCCGGCTGGGGAGTGCTCGACAGCCGCGGCCTGCCGAAGGCGTGCTTCTACTACCTGCGCCGCGTCTGGCAGCCGCGCACGGTCGTGCTCACGGACGAAGGGCTCGACGGCGTGCACTCGCACATCGTCAATGAGACGAACGAACCGCTCGACGCAACCCTCGAACTGACACTGTTGCACGACGGTCACGTCACCGTAGCCCACGCCAGCGCGCCGTGTGCGGTCGCACCGCGCTCGGTGGCGACGTTCGGCTCCGACGCCATGCTGGGCGCGTTTTACGACGTCGCGTACGCGTATCGCTTCGGGCCGCCGAAGCACGACGTCACGATCGCCACGCTCCGCGGAGCAGACGGCAGCGTGCTCGCGGAGGCGTTTCACTTTCCGCATCGCGCCGAGCCGAAGCGCGCCATCGGCGCGAACGTCACGGCCACGGCCTCGCAGAACGGCGACGAGACGTGGGAGGTGACGCTGCAGAGCGATCGCTTCCTTTACGCGGCGCACTTCGACGCCGCCAAGTTCCTCCCGGACGACAACTACTTTCATCTCGTCCCGAACCGTCCGAAACACGTTTCGCTGAAGAGTCTCGACGGCTCGAAACTGCGCGGCTTCGTCGAAGCGCTGAACCTCGACGAGTCGATCCCGATCGGCGTGAGCGCATCATGATCGCGCGCACGCCGCTCTACTTCGGACCCGAGGAGCGCTCGCTCTTCGGCTGGTACCACGCGCCGGAAGGCGGCCCGCGCGGCGATCTCGCGGTCCTGGTCTGTCCGCCGATCGGGCATGAGTACGTCAACTCGCACCGCTCCATCCGTCATCTCACCGACCACATCGCCGAGGCAGGCGTTCCGGCGATGCGCTTCGACTACGACGGCACCGGCGACTCGGCCGGCGGCGATGAAGATCCGGGCCGCGTCGCGGCGTGGCTGCAGTCGATCCGCGTGGCCATGGAGACGCTGCGCGAGCTCTCCGGCTGCACGCGCATCGTCCTGGCGGGGGCGAGGTTCGGTGCGACGCTCGCGGCGCTCACGGCCGCGGAGTCCGAGGTCGCGGGACTCGTGCTCTGGACCCCGGTCGTGCGGGGACGCGCGTACATGCGCGAGCTGAAGGCATTGCAGCTCACCGGCGCCACACGCGATTCGGCGGAGCTGGAGCCGGGCGGCTTTCTTTACACGGACGAGACGCAGCGTGAGCTCGGCGCGGTCAATCTGGAAGAGGTCGCGCCGAAGACGCCGCGCGCGCTGATCATCGTGCGCGACGACCTGATCGAAGAGACGAAGCTGCGCGACAAGTGGCGCGCCACTGGGATCGAAGTCGAGCAGGTCGCCGCGCCCGGGTACAACGAGATGTACGCGCCGCCGCACGATACGGTCGTCCCGTCCGAGGCGATCGCTGTGACGGTGCGGTGGGTGGTGCGGCTGAATGGCGGTGAAGCACGTGCGGCGAGCGTGAACGTACGCACGGAGCAGCGGGTGGACGGCATCCGCGAATCGCTGGTCCGCTTCGGCGAGGGGCTGTTCGGGATCGTGAGCGAGCCGGAGCAGCCGACCGGTCCCGCGATCCTGCTCAACAACGGAGGCTCGACGCATCACGTCGGACCCAATCGCCTTTACGTCTCCATCGCCCGCGCCCTGTCACGGGCCGGCTTCCGGGTCTTCCGCTACGACCTCCCCGGCCTCGGCGACAGCGTCATCGCCGACGCGGCGCGCGAGAACGATTCGTACCTGCCTGAAACGAGCGCGATCATCGCCGCGGCCATGGATGCGCTGCAGGCCGATTCCTTCGTCTGCATGGGACTCTGTTCCGGAGCGCATGCTTCGTTTCACGCCGCGCGTGACGTGCCGAAGGCGGCGTTCGTCGAGAGTGTGCTCATCAACCCGCTCACCTTCTATTACAAGCCCGGCATGTCGCTCAACCAGTCGCCGGCCGTGCATCACGAGGAATGGCAGCGTTACCTCGTCTCCATGCGCACCATGGCCGGCTGGTCGAAGCTGCTGCGCGGCAACGTCCGCGTCTCGCGCATCCTGCGCACGCTCTACTCCCGCACCCGCGACATCGCCCGCGGCAAGCTCGAGGCGCTGCGCAAGAAGAAGGACCACGGCGACGACCTCGCGGCCGACCTCCGGCGCATCCTCGAGCTGGGAAGAAAGATGACCTTCGTCTTCTCCCGCTCCGACCCCGGCTACGACCTCCTGATGATCAACGCCGGCCACGTCGTCAAACGCTTCCGCAAACGCGGCCTCGTGCAACTCTGGCGCATCGACGACGCCAATCACACCTTTGAAGCACGCAGCTCGCGCGCGGTGATGATCGAGACGCTGACGCGGCATCTGGCGACGCGGTATTTGTCGGCGTAAACGCACCGCCCTACCTCCCCTTTCCGGAGCCGAATCCGCAGACGCTGCGCGGACGTAGGTCTCCTGTGCACATCCTTCGAATCTCGTTCGTGCTGCTCTTCTGCGCCGCGCCGCTGGCGTCGGCGGCGACGTTGTCCGGGCGCGTGCTCGATTCGACGAATGCTCCTCTGCCCGGCGTCACCGTCGAGGCGAGTTCCCACGTCACGGTCACGGACGCGGAAGGGCGATACACGCTCGACGTCCCCTCCGGCGCGTACGACGTCACGTTCCGCCTCCTCAACTTCGCGGCCACGGCGCGACGCGGTGTCGAGATCACGACCGAAGCGCGCGTGGACGTCACGCTTTACCTCTCCGTCAGCGCGGACGTCGTCGTCACCGCGAAACGGACGTTCCGCGACCTGTCGGACATCGACGACGGCGAGGATCTGCTGGGGATCGCCGATGCGGCGACCGTCGGCGTGGTCACGGCGAAGGAGATCGCCAGGCGTCCGTTCCAGCGCGCGGGGGAGATCCTCGAAACCGTCCCCGGCGTCGTCGTCAGCCAGCACAGCGGCGAAGGGAAGGCGAACCAGTATTACCTGCGCGGCTTCAATCTCGATCACGGCACCGACATCGCGATCACGGTGGCCGGAGTGCCGGTGAACATGCCCACGCACGCGCACGGGCAGGGATATGCGGATGCGAATTTCCTGATCCCGGAGCTGATCAGCGGGGTGCAGTACAAGAAAGGTCCGTATTACGCCGACGAGGGGGACTTCGCGAGCGCGGGGGCGATCAACGTCAATTACCTCAACCTCCTCGAGCGCCCGGTCGCGCTGGCGCAGGTGGGGACGTTCGGCTATCGCCGCGCGCTCGTCGCCGCCTCGCCGCGCATCGGCAGCGGCTTCCTGCTCGCCGCGCTGGAGGCGACCCAGAACAGTGGACCGTGGGTGCAGCCGGACGACTACCGCCGCCTCAATGCGGTGCTCCGTTATTCGACCGGCGGACAGCACGGCGGCTTCAGCATCACCGGCATGGGCTACGACGCGCGCTGGAGCTCGACCGACCAGATCCCGCTCCGCGCCGTGAGCAGCGGCGAGCTGTCGCGCTTCGGCTACGTCGATCCGACGGACGGCGGGACGTCGTCGCGTTACTCGCTCGCCGCCGACTGGCAGCTCAGCGGCCCGGCGCGGCTCACGCGCGTCTCCGCGTACGCGATGAAGTACCGGCTCGACCTCTTCTCCAACTTCACCTACTTTCTCGACGATCCGGTGAACGGCGACCAGTTCGAGCAGAAGGACGACCGCCTCGTGTTCGGCGCCGAGGGGAGCCACCGGTGGCTTGCGGGGCGGATGGAGAATGTGGCCGGCGTGCAGGCGCGGCGCGACGCCATCGACGACGACGGCCTGCACCACACGGTAGCGCGGCGGCGGCTGGCCACGATCCGCCAGGATGACGTGCTGCAGACGAGCATCGGCGCGTACGTCCAGAGCTCGACGCAATGGTCGCCACGCCTCCGCACGCTCGCCGGCCTGCGCGCCGACCGCTATCAGTTCGACGTGGGTCGCCGCAGCTCCGCCTCGCTGGTGAGCCCGAAACTCAGCGTCATGCTCGGCCCGTGGCGCAACACGGAGCTGTACGTGAACGCCGGCAGCGGCTTTCACAGCAACGACGCCCGCGGCGGCAGCGACGTCACTCCGCTCGCAAGAACGAAGGGAGCGGAGCTCGGACTCCGCTCGCGCAGCGCCCGCGGGCTGCACCTGACCGCATCGTTGTGGGGGCTCGACATCGCGTCCGAGCTCGTCTTCGTCGGCGACGCCGGCACGTCCGTGGCGGGGCGGCCGAGCCGCAGGACCGGCGTGGAGCTCGCCGCGACCTGGAACGTCCGCAACTGGCTGGCGCTCGACGGCGAATACGCCTACTCGCGAGGCCGGTTCCGCGACCGCGATCCGGCCGGCGACCGCATCCCCGGCGCGATCGAAGGCGTGGCCACGCTCGGCCTCTCGCTGATCGACCTGGGACCGCTCTCCGCGGAGCTCCGCTACCGCCGGTTCGGCCCCCGCCCGCTCATCGAAGACGACAGCGTCCGCTCCACCGGCTCGAACCTCGTCAGCGCCCGCGCCGGCTGGGCCCTGACCCCGCACCTCCGCCTCGACGTCGACGTCTTCAACCTCCTCGACGCGGAGGTGAGCGACGTCGACTATTTCTACACCTCGCGCTTACGCGACGAGGCCGTGGCGGTGGACGACGTCCACTTTCATCCGGTGGAGAAACGATCGGTGCGGATCGGCGTGTCGACGACGTTCTGAAGACTACGGCGCGTTCACGCGCAGATACGCATCGTCGAACCACACCTGCTGGAATCCCGACTCCCGCGCGTAGCCGCCGAGGATCAGGCTGACGCTCTTCGCGGTCCCGGAGATCGTGTGGGTGAAGTCGCGGCGCTCCCAGACCTCCGGCGCGGTCACGCGGATGTCGTACACCGGGTAGCGCTGCGGGTAGTTGCCGGCGCAGTTCGGGGCGTCGTATTCGACGAGGGCGAAGACCGCGCGGCCGCCGGTGCGGGAGGCGGAGCGGAAGGCGGCGCCGAAGGCGTAGGTGTTCGCACCCTCGACGTTGATGCACTGCAGCTGCTGGTAGGCCGGGCCGCTGTCGGTCGTGTCGCGCAGGCGCATGGAGCCGGACGCGGTGCTGCCGTTCGCGTCGAGATTCGTCCAGGTCGCGTCGCCGGTACCGTTCGGGAAGCGGTCCAGCCAGCCCCACGAGCGGAGGTCGGTGTCGAACGTCCCGTTCGTCAGGAGGTTTGTGGCCACGGGAGGAGAGATCGGCCCGTCGTCGCGCTGGAGCTGGTTCAGCTGGAACACCACCCCGCCGACGCGGATGCGGGCGAAGCGCGGCTCGGTCGACTCGTTCGGCAGGACGGTGACGTACGCGACGCTCCCGTTCTGCTCGAGCGTCACCCACGACACGTCCGAATAGCCTGCCCACGACGTGCAGCTCGCCGGGATCCCGGTCACGTTCAGCACGCCGCGGATCATGCCGCTGTCCGGGATCGGATCGGCGAACGCGGCGGAGAGCGAGAACGAGCAATCCGTCGTCTTCGCGCGCACCGCACGGCGGCGGTCGGCGCTGGCGGCGGAAGCAACGGAGAGGGCGACGAGGAGGCAAACCAGGAGGCGGGACCGGGAGCTCATGATCAGGTGGCGAGGGTAACACAGCGAAACGCCCCTATCATTGCGCCCGCACGTATGAATTCTGCCGCTTGGCGCGTCGCCGGATTGCTCTTCTTTTCGGGTGCGTGCGCGCTCATTTACCAGACCGCGTGGATGCGGCAGTTCCGCCTGATCTTCGGCGCGTCGACGTTCGCCACCGCGGCCGTCCTGGCCGTCTTCATGGGCGGCCTCGGCCTCGGCAGCGCGGTCCTCGGCAAACGCGCCGACCGCGCGGACAACCCCCTCCGCCTGTACGCGCGGCTCGAGCTCGCCATCGCGATGGCGGCAGCCATCTCCCCTGCGCTCCTCTGGCTGGCCGCGAAGATCTACTGGTCCCTCGGCGGCTCACCCACCCTCGGGCTCGGCGGCGCGTCCGTCGTCCGCCTCGTGCTCTCGCTGCTCGTGCTCGGCATCCCGACATTCCTCATGGGGGGCACGCTCCCCGCCGCCGCGCGCGCGATCCAGGGGGACGACGACTCCGGCCGCCGCGCCGTGGCCCTGCTCTACGGCCTCAACACCCTCGGCGCGGTCGCCGGGACGCTGCTCTCGACGTTCGTCCTCCTCGAGCACCTCGGCAACCGGCAGACGCTGTTCGCGGCTGTTGCCGTGAATCTGATCGTGGCGCTGACGGCGATGAAGATGACGATCGCGCGCGCATCGACCACAGCCGCGGGAGAAGAAACCGCGCCGGCGCTCGTCCCAGCGAAATGGGTCTACGCCGCCGCTGCGATCGCCGGCTTCGCGTTCCTGCTGATGGAGCTGGTCTGGTACCGGATGCTCTCCCCGCTCCTCGGCGGGACGACGTACATGTTCGGCCTGATCCTCGCCGTCGCCCTCCTCGGCATCGGCCTGGGCGGCGCCGCCTACGCGCTACTGCGCGGCAACAGGCGCGCGACTGCGGGGGCGTTCGCCGTCACCTGCGCGCTCGAAGCGCTCGCCATCGGCATCCCGTTCGCCCTCGGCGACCGCCTGGCCACGCTCACGCTCGCGCTCTCCGACCACTCCGTCCTCGGACTCGCCGAGTCGGTCGTCTCATGGACGATCGTGACGCTGATCGTCGTCTTCCCGGCCGCCTTCGTCTCCGGCGTGCAGTTCCCGCTGCTGGTCGCCCTCCTCGGCCGCGGGCGGAGCGACGTCGGCCGCGAAGTCGGGACCGCGTACGCGTGGAACACCGCCGGTGCGATCGCCGGATCGCTCGCGGGGGGATTCGGCCTCATGCCGCTCTTCTCCGCCCCCGGGTGCTGGCAACTGGTGGTGACGCTGCTCGCATTGCTCGCTGCCGGCTCGATCCTGTTCGCGCTGCGCGAGCAGCAACGCACGCTCAGCATCGCCTCGGCGGTGGCGGCGTTGCTGGCGGTGCTCTGCCTCACGGCGGCCGGCCCGACGGCGGTGTGGCGCCACTCCGGAATCGGCGCCGGCCGCGCGACGCGCATGACCTCGCACAACACGCTCGTCGACTGGATGCGCTGGAGCAACCGCAGGCTGGTGTGGGACGCCGACGGCCGCGAGAGCGGGGTCGCGCTCACCGTCGCGGTCGAGCCGTCATTCATCGTGAATGGCAAGAGCGACGGCTCCGCCCGCAGCGACGCCGGGACGCAGGTCATGGCCGGCCTCGTCGCCGGCGCGTTTCACGGCAGCCCCTCACGCGCCCTCGTGGTCGGCCTCGGCACCGGCAGCTCCGCGGGCTGGCTCGGCGCCGTCGACAGCATGAAACGGGTCGACGTGGTCGAGCTCGAGCCGGTGGTGCTCGACGTGGCTCGCGTCCTCGCACCGTTCAATCACGACGCCATGCGCGACCCGAAGATCGCCATCACCATCGCCGATGCCCGCGAAGTGCTGCTGACGTCGCGCGACACGTACGACATCATCGTCTCCGAGCCGTCCAACCCATTCCGCGCCGGTATCGCCAGCCTCTTCACGCGCGAGTTCTACCAGGCGGTGGAAGGCCGCCTCGCCCCGCGCGGAGTGTTCGCGCAGTGGGTGCAGACGTACGACATCGACCCGGAGACGATGCGTACCATCTACGCGACCGTGGTCTCGGTCTTTCCGAACGTCCACACCTGGACCACCACCGCCGGCGACGCGCTCCTCGTCGCGTCGAACGACCCGCTGCGCGTGGACGTCGAGTCGCTGCGCGCGCTGCTGGCGAAGGAGCCGTATCGCTCCGCGATGAGAAACGCGTGGGGGACCGAGGGGGTGGACGGGCTCTTCGCGCGCTTCGTGGCGAACGAGGAGTTCGCGCGGCAGGCGGCGCGGCAGGCGGAGTCGATGAACACCGACGACCGGACCGTGATCGAGTTCGGCTTCGCGCGCAGCGTCGGCATCGCCGAGAACCTGTTGCCGCTCATGCAGCAGACCGCGAACGCCCGCGGCATGGCACGCCCGCTCCTCATCCGCGGCACGCTCGCCCCGGAAACCGCGCTGAACGGACCGCTCATCGGCGAGACGGCGCTGCAGCTCGCGAACGAAGGACGCGAAGAGGCGGCGCCCCTCGCCGAACGCTTGCGCATCCTGCATCCGCCGGAGACGGAGAGCCTGCTCGCGCGCCTGCGGCTGGTGCAGCGGCGGTACGCCGAAAGCGCGGCGCACCTGCGCAACGCCCTCGTCCCGTATCGCACCGATCCCTGGCCCGACCTGCGCCTGCTGCAGGAAGCGGTCGACAGCGCGGTGACGCTCGCCTCGACGGACCGCCGTTATGCACGTGCGATGTATGCGCTCGTCGAGCGCCCGTACGCCGGGATGATGCTGGAGGACGACCGCCGCATCGCACGCGTCCTGATCGCCTCGCAGCTCGGAGGCTGCACGCCCGAGCTCCTCGCCTCGCTGGCGGACCTCGAGCCGTACGCCCCGTTCCGCGAAGAGATCCTCACGCTCCGCGCGCGCTGCTACACCTCAGGCCCGCTGGCGCGCATCGCGAAGGAAGAGCTGGAGCAGTTCCGAGCGAAGAGCTACGGCTCGATCATCGAAGCGACCGCCACCCCGCAACCGTGATCGCGAGCGGCAGCAGGAAGAGGATACTGACGACGTTCAACATCCAAAGCCCGAGGAGTGCGGCCGGGATGCTGAGCAGCAGCGCCGCCCAGCGTTGCAGCCGCAGCAGACCGATGCCCCCGGCGATGAGCCAGACGAGCGCGGCAATCGCGATCAGCCAGGCACGCGCGTTCGGCTCCGGCGTGTCGCGGTGAGCGCGAGCGAGCCCGACAAAGACACCGGTAATGCTGAAGAGGGCGAGTAAGCCGCCCGCGTAGAAGATCTCTCGTGGCAATCGCATCGTTCTCTTAGTAAGACGGCGGCGGCTTCCGTGAGGTTCGGTTTGGAGTGCGGTGACCGCAGTCACCGCTTTGACTCAGTGCTGAGCGGCAGGACGCATCCCGACAGCGCAGCTCCGCCGCAGGAAAAGCGGTGACTGCGGTCACCGCACTCCAAACTTCCCCACATGGCACGCTCAGTGGATTTACTTCCTGCATGACTGGAATGTTCATCGGGCTCATGGCGCTCTTCATCGGCTTTGCCGTGCTCATGGCGGTGTGGGGGCGGTGGCGGCGGCAGATGGGCGGCGGGTTCGGTCCCACCGAGCGCGCCGACGGCAGCATGACCACCGGACCGACCGGCTACCCCGAGGAGATGAAAGGCCACGGGAAAGTCATCGGGCCGACGGACAACAACGCCGCGAAGATGTAGCGATATACCGGGTGAAGTGCACCTCGTGCGGCAGACCGTTCAACGCCGAAGGCGCAGGACTGCAACTGCCTGCAGCCGATGCGCAGCCTGCCAGCTCGACGCTTCCAGGAAACTCCCGTATCTGTCGCCCGCTACGCGGGCTCGTTTGGTGGCACGTACCAACCGCGGCTGAAGCCGGGGTCTATTTCCTGGAGCCGCCTACGGCGGCAGACCTGGCCCGCGTAGCGGGCGACAGGAAAATCGTAAATCTACTGGACGAGCCCTGAGAAATTTGAAAATGCGGCACTCTTTTACTTTGGAGGTCAACGCACATGGCTCCTACTCCGGTTGTTAGATGGCACGCGATATTTTCCCGGCAGAACGGTGGCGCGCTCCGAATCTGGACTCAGCAGGGTGGAGAACAACTGAACAACCTGTCGGCCGATCAACTCGCGGCATACGTGAGCATTCTGAAGGGTGACCCAACCGTTCTGTACAATCCTGACGACGACACAGTCTCCAGCGGCCCAGAAACGCCCTGACCGTCGGCAGTCATAACTGTATGCAGCGCTGAAGGAGGCGATCTCCGGACGGCAAGTTGATTTCAGACTGCGGCGAAATCGAAGCCGAAGCCGCAGAAGCATTCCAGTAGTAATGCGGCCATTGCGACCACTTTGCGCGAATTGAGCATGCGCCGTCGTCAGGCTGGCTGAACTACAATTCCCGAAGTAAATCGGGGAGCCATGGGCGACAGCGACCCAAAATCAATTGGCAGCGATGGTCCGTCGGACTCTTCGATTCCCGTCGAGCTGCGCCAGCAACTCGCGATTCTCGCCGGCCCTGACGCGATCGACTGCGGCCTCGCAACAGGAACGGAGTCAGCCGAACTAGTCTACAGGCGCGCCACGGCCGCCCTTGCCGCACATCGGGCTTTCTACTGCGTGTACCGGCAATCGAGCCGAGGTCTGTCTCCGGTCAGAATCGACGGCTACCCGCCTCCCCCTCCGATCTGGCCTTGGCTTGCCGGTTATGTGGGCAGAGACGACGGCGTGGTCTTCGAAGTTGGTGAAAACTCTCATGGGACCCTAGTTCGTGGACCGGACGTGCTCGTCCCGGGTGCTACGACATCACCTCGTCGCCTCGGTCCCGGTATGACTGTCCCCGTTTTGGTCTCGTCCCCAACGGCAGCGCTCGATGGGGCAGCTACGTCAATCAACGGGATCGTCATCGTCGAGGCAGCCATCGGAGTCGATGGTTCAGTCACGGATGCACGCGTGCTCAAGCCGCTCCCACTCGGCATCTCGGAGATTGCGGAGCGTCTCATTCGGCAATCTATTTTTCAACCGAGCCGGTTATTCGGAGTTACGATTCCTGTCTTTTACAACATCGTCGTGGACTGCCGGGCGAGCCACTTGAGCGTGCGACAACCGACGGCCTGACGTCGGTGTGAAGCTGTCACGAGGACTGCACGCGCGTGATGCTGCGAGTCACGACGCTCTGTGGCAGCCGCGATCGCTGGCGTGTCGAATAGGACAACTGTTCGTCTGCTATCGTGCCCACATGGGAGGCGGCGTCATGGATTCAAAGTCCTTGCGTAAGCTCGGCGTAATTGGCTCGTACATCACCGGCTTCGGGGCATGGCTCGTGGGATTTCTGGCCTTGACCGACGGTGATAATGCGATTGCCGCGGGTGTCTGCTTGGTCGCGGCAGCGATTGCGTTCCGCTCGTTAGGTCAATTCGCATCGTCGCCTGAGTAGCTTCACCGTCCCGGCCGTCGGGGTGGACGCTAACGCTCGTCAACGTGGACCTCACCACGCTGGAGTTGCATCCTGCTCCTGGTCGAGGTGCATGCTGGCCGTCGTCAGGGTGAATGCCCACGCGATGGACATTCACCTCCACCGCGTGGACATTCACCCTGACCCGGCTGCACTTTCACCTCCACGGCCCGGACTTTCACCTTCACCCGCCTGGACTTTCACCCTGACGCGTGTGGGCTTTCACCCTGACGCGGGTGGACTTTCACCGTGACCCGGGTGGACTTTCACTTCGACCGCGTGGGCATTCACCTCCACGGCGTGGCCTTTCACCTCGAGCCGGCTGGACATTCACCTCCACGCCGTGGGCTTTCACCTTCACCCGGCTGGACTTTCACCTCCACGGCGTGGACTTTCACCTCCACGCCGTGGAGTTGCATAGTGACGTCTGTCACGGTTTACCTTGCCAGGGAATACATGCTACGGTGACATAAGTTGAGCCTGATATCGAGAGGATTGGACTAGAAATACCAGCCACGATGAGATAGGGACATACAGCGATGCGAACGAAGAAGACGGGACAGAGGAAGGACGCGGCCGTGCGCATCAGGCGCCCGGTCCGGCGTGGCGTGCGTCGCGCGCGGCGTCCTCTGTGGATTGCCCAGCTTCGGCGTCTGAATCGCGCGGTCGCATCGTCGTCGCGGATGATCGACTCCACGATGGAGGCGATTGAACGGGCGTCCAGTCACGCGGCGCGGTGTCCGATCCGGACCACGCGCGACCTGCAGCGGCTTTCGAGGCGGCTGACCGGGGCCACGTTACGACTGTCGCGTGCTGTTCGCGCGATGGGCGAGACGTCCGAGTCGATGCGTCTCGAGCCGGAGCGCGCCTGCGGGGCGCCGCGGCTGCTCATCGACGCAACCGCCCGCTGGGTCCTGGTAGCCGTCGCCCTCGACAACACCTCCGCGCAGCTCCTGAGCCTGCAGGAGGGGGTGCTGGAAGGCCTCTGCTCCGGCGAGATCACCCCCGAGGCCGAGGCGACGAAGCGCCTGCCGCGCATCGTCGTCACGCCGCGGGTCATTTCCGCGCGCGACTTCCTGCTCTGCCGGCGGTCGAGCGCGCGCGACCGCATTGCCTCCATTCCGGCGCGGCGCCGGCGGACCGCCTGCCGTGCCACGACCGACGCTCCACGGCGCATCTCCCGGGGACGCGCTCCTCCTCTTTCTTCGACCTGCCTGCTCTGATCACCAGCACAGATCGAAAAAAAAGAGGACTTTATGAGTACCCAAGAGAAAGCTGTCTCTGAAAACATTGAAATCCCGGCTTCGTCTCACAGCGAGGCGGCCCAGGCCTTCGTCGACCAGCTCCGTCGCATGCGGGAGACGATCCCGCACTTTGTCATCCCCACCCTCAAAAGCGGGCGGCGGACGCTGAACAGCCTCACCTCGGTTCCGGCGGCGTTCGTCGAGCTGACGGCCGTGGCGCGCACGAACAACGTCGCACTCGTGCGCGGCGGTGCAACGACCCCGGCCGAAACGCGCGACCTGATGTCCTACGGTGAGGCGTACAGCCCGGTGGCCGACGAGCTGGAGGCGTTTGCGCAGTTCATCCGGTACAGCATCGCCGCCGCCAAGGCCGCGGCGGCCGACGAGGCACTGAACACGTACGCGCTGGCGCGCCGCCTGGCCCGCCGCGCGGCGCACGCCGATCTCGCGCCGCACGTCGCCGACATGCGCCGCGCCCTCGGCAACCGTGGCAGGCGTTCGAAGGCCGCGGCCGCGCGCAAGGGGGAGCAAGCCGCGCCGTCCGAAGAGAAGTCGTAGTAACCCTGTAGTGCCCGCGGGCGCGTCGTAAGACGCGCCCGCGGTTTTCATGTATGGAGCGCGGTAACGACAGTTACCGCTTTGACTGCTTCTGTTCGTGCAGCTATCCGTAGCTGGTGCAAGCTGCCTGGTGGCGTTGCAGAACGAACAAAGACAGTCAAAGCGGTAACTGTCGTTACCGCACTCCATACCGTTGGCGCGGTCAGCGCCCCTTCAGGATCTCCTCCGCCCTGTTCGCCGGCAGCCTGCGCTCGTAGCCCCAGATCCCGTCCAGCCACTCCGTGCCGGTGGTTTTTTCCTGGGACTCCGACATCATGCGCAGCGCTTCGACGACTCCGGGGACGACGTAGGTGTGGCCGCGGGCATCGCGGAGCATGGTCCAGAGCCAGTCCTGGTTGGTGCCGAGATCGGTGCGCGCCTGCGAGAGCATGCGGCCGAGGGCGCGGAGGCGGTGCACGATCGCGTGCAGGCCGCACGTCGCGAAGAACGAGTACGGCTCGATCGAGGCGAGACGCTTCGCGAACGAGGCATGGTCGCGGTGCAAGGTCACGGCGCCGGCGGTGATCTCGGTCGCCAGCTTGGCGGTGGAGACGACGCCGTGCGGACGGAGGTCGATGAAGCCGTTCACCGCCATCTGGAACGCGATGAACTCGTCGAGCGTGCACGCGGGGCTCGTCTTCGCGTAGCTGTCGGCGAAGAGGCGGCGCAATGCGTCGTCGTCGGTGACGATCTCGCCGAGCGGGGCGATCCAGTAGCCGGTGCGGGCGAGCGAAACGCCTTCGTCGTTCTCGATCACGATCGGCGAGCCGAGCGACGTCACCGCGAAGACGGCGTCGAGCACCACCTTCAGCACCGCCATGTGGGCTTCGTCGCGCGCGCCGAACTGACCCTCGTCGACGAGCGGCTTGAGCGGCAGCAGCTGTCCCGGCTTGTCGGCGGAGACGAGGGCGCGCAGCTCGAGCGCGAGCGTGGCCACGTCCCACTGCTCGACGTCGCGGAAGGTGAGCGGGCGCGAGTTGGCGGCGAAGAACTGCCTCGCGTCGAACGAAGGCGACGGCGACTGCTCCAGCGCATCGACGTCGAGCGTACGCAGGCGGTGCAGGAGGATGAGCAGCGCGAGCGTGTGCAGCTCCGCCTGGTGCTTCGCGGAGCCGAGGTCCTGCAGCGCGAGCGGATCGATGCCGCTGAGCTGCGCGCTGAGGAGCGCGGGCTGGTAGAGGAAGTCGAAGACCTGGTTCGAGTTTGCGGTCTCGGTGTAGTAGCAGACCCCGTCCTCGAACCAGGGGACGTTCGGGTCGTCGCCGAGGAGGCCGGTGGTCGCGAGGACGTGTCCGAGCTCGGACACCGAGGCCACTTTCATGACCCGGTAGAGCGCGTCGGCGTTCGCGACGGAGAAGAAGCCGTTCTCGCCGCTGCGGATCGCGTACGCGGGACGCAGCTCTTCGCCGCGTTTGAAGTGCAGCGGCTTCGCCTTCCCCACGGAGAACGCGAGCGTGGTCGGCTTGAAAATCTGGATCCACTGGCGGCGCTCGCGCGAGCCGCGAAAGAGCTCGTGCGGTGCATCGCGCAGCGCCTTGACGATGCCGCCGTGCAGCGGGATGCGCTCCCGCATGCGCACTTCGTCGATGCCGATGGCCGCGGCGGTGACGAGCATGAGGATGCCGCGCTGCGCGTATTTCTCGGTGAGGTGCACCGCCTCGTGATGCTTGTTGCGGAGGAACTCGTCTCGTGCAGCGTGGGCGAAGCCGAGGCGGAGCGACGTCTCAACGCTACCGCCTGCAAGCGGAGACTCGTCGTACATCCCGCCGACGCCGGTGGTGTGCGCGACGAGCACGCGCGCGCCCCATTCCTTGTCGACCGCGCTGAGATCGTCGGCGAACGTGCTCTCGAACGCGTCCTTCACATCCTCGATGAAGTGATCGTCGAGGCCGAGCTCTTTCGCCACGACCGTGAGGCCGCCGGTCTGGTACGCGAGGATGCTGGGCAGCGGAAAGCCGAGGAGCACGGAGCGGTACGGCTTCGGTCCGTAGTCATGGAGAACGGTGAGGCGGTCCTGGAGATACCCGGTGATCGGCCGCGAGGCGCGCACGTAGCGCATCAGCCCTTCGGCGATCGCTTCGTGCGTCATGGAGCGGTCGAGCCCTGCGATCTTCAGGAACTCGTCGACCGCGCCCGCGCGGTGATGGATGTCGGCGTCGGTGACGACTTCGAGTCCGGGAATCGGCTTGAGCTCGAACTTCGAGACCGCCACGTAGACGCCGCCCGGCGAGAGGAAACCCTGGCCGAACGGCTTGGCCGAGGCCCCGGCGCCCCAGCGCGTGCGCGTGGTGCGCCTGAGGCGCGACTCGAACGAGCGCACCTCGTCGTCCGTGCGGCCGGTGACGATGAGGATGGGGACGTCCTCCACCGACGCCGGCGGCCGGATGGTCATCATCTCTTCGAGCATGGCCACCATCTGCAGCGCGGAGGCTCCGCCGACGGCCCCGGTGCCGCCGATCAGCACGTGCACGTCGCGGTAATGCCGGCCCGACCGGGCCGCCGCGACGAGTCGCGGTCCAAAACGGCTTTTCTTGAAACGCATGCGGCGCGAAGGATATCTCCGTACGGCGGCTACTTGTCGATTGCAAGCTCGATGAATTCGTAGATGAAGTTTCCGGTGCCGAGCGCGTCCGAGAACTCGCTGATGTACAGCCCCTTTCCGCAGGCCGCGGGAGCGCCGCTGCCGGGCGTGGCGGTGGAGGAGGCGGCGCGGGTCCAGCTCGCCGCCTGGTTCGCGGCGGAGCAGGGCTGCGTGCGGCGCAGGCTCTCGCCACCCGCGGAGGCCATGGCCACGGTCGCGCCGTCGAGCAGCGTGCTGGATGCGTTGAGGAGCGAGTACGTCTCGCTGCCGTTGATCTGCGGCATCGTGTCGGCGGCGTTGAGGAACGTGACGTTCGCGCCGAGGGTCACGCCCCAGTAGGTCTGGAACTGCGCCTTCGTCGCGTTGCGGGCGATGACGACGTAGCCGAGCGACGGGATGGTCGTACCGGCCGGAATCGTGTACGTCAGGGTCGCATTCGCCTGCGTGATGCGGTGGCTCCCGATGTTCGTCGGCAGTCCGCCTCCGCCGCCGCCGCCGGAGTCGTTGTGCAGCTCGACGAACTCGTAGACGAAGTTGCCGGTGCCGCTCGCGTCGGCGATCTCGTTGAGCTTCACGCCGCCGCCGCAACCTGCTCCGGCGCCGCTACCGGCGTTCTCCGCCGATTCGAGCAGCGTGTTCCAGGTGGTGCCGCACGGATCGACGCGCTGCAGCGTGCGCGCCGCGCTGGCCGGCTGCTGCGCGCTCGGGCCGTCGACCTTGACGCCCAGCGCGTTGAAGAGCGAGTAGTTCTCGTCGCCGTTGATGACCGGCATCGCGCCGTTGGAGTTGAGGAAGACCGCGTTCGCCGGCAGCGTCGTCCCCCAGAACGATTCGAACGCCGCCTTCGTGGCGCTGCGCGCGATGATCAGGTAGCCGTCGGCCGGGATGCTCGTGCCGGCCGGGATGACGTATTCCGCCAGCGAGTTCGCCTGCGTCACTTTCCAGGAGCCGACGTCTGCCGCGCTCCCGCCGCCGGTGGAGTTGCTCACGGTGACGCTCACATTGACCGAGGTCCCGATGTTGTTCGCCGCGTCATAGGCCTTCGCCACCAGCACGTGCGCGCCGTTGCTCACAGCCGCGGTGTTCCAGCTCCATGCGAACGGCGAGGCACTGTCGGTCGACTGCAGCGCGCCGTCGAGCAGGAACTCGACGCGCGTCACGCCCACGTTGTCGGTGGCGGTGGCCGTCACGCTGACCGTCGCCGAGACCGTGGCGCCGGACGCCGGCGCGGTGATCGAGACGGACGGCGGGATCGTGTCGCCGCCGGTGCCGCCCTGGTAGGTGATCCACATCGGCGACGACCAGACGTCATGCCCGTCCGCCTGCACCGCGCGGACGTAGTACCAGTACGTGCCGGAGGTCAGCGACTCGGTCAGCGAGATCGAGCTCTGGTTCGCATACGTCGCGTACGGTGCGGCCGGAACGCCGCCTCCGATCTGCCCCCGCCAGACTTCGAACGTGCTGACCGCTTCGCCGTTCGGATCGTTGAGGCTCGCCACGAGCGTTGCACCTCCCGCGGCGCTGAAGATGTCCCCCATCACGTGCGCGCCGTCGCCGGTGCGGAAGACGAGCTGCGCGTTCGGGTCCTCGGAGGCGAAGAAGTGCCGCGCCTTGTGCGCCGCCAGCAGGTTCGCCTTCGTCAGCGACGTGGCCAGGTAGACGGTGCGCGTCGGGAGCGCCATGCCGTAGTTGTTGCAGTGCGAGTCGTGATCGGCGACCGGGCCGACGTGGAAGCCTTTGTTCAGCGCCTCTTTCCAGCGGCCGGTGTAGTCGGTCGCGCCGACGTTCGTCGACGCGCAATCGACCGCCGTCGAGAACGCGAGCCCGCTGCGGATCGCGATGCCCTGCATGGCCGCGTCGGCGTTGGCGTTGAACGCGAAGTTGTCGAAGTTGCCCGAGCCGGGGTGGTTGAAGATACCGAGCGCGCCCGCGCTGGAGGGATGCGCCACCGAGGCGGCGTAGAGCGCGAGGTAGCCGTAACGCTTCGGCGTGAAGACGTCGAAGTAGCAGTTCGTCCCCGGCGTGCATTCGGGATTGGGGCCGTTGCAGGTGGTGCAGGTCTCCCAGCCGAACAGTTGCGGCGTCTCGATGAGCGTGACGTGGCCCTGGTCGTCGTTGGAGCTGACGCCCCATTCCATGCCGTACAGCGCCACGAACGAGCCGTTCACCGTCGCGGCGTTCGCGGCCGCGAGGCCGTCCTGGTAGCGCTGCCGGACTTTCGCTTCCGTCACCGGGGCGTTGTTCGTCGCGATCGCGTCCTGGATGAGGTGGTTGTGCTCGTTGACGACCCAGAAATCGAGGCCCGCGGTATTGCGCGCGTACCCGAAGACGTTCGCGGGAGTGAACGTCCCGCTGCCGTATGCGTTGCCGGATGCGCAGGCGCTGGTGGGATGCCCGCCGTCGGACCAGTTCGAATGCGCGTGCGTGGAACCGTAATAGAAGTTGTACGGGAAGCCCGCTTCGATCGGCGCGTGCTGCTGGACCTGGCAACTGGTGGCGTCCGTCGTGAGGCGCGTCGCGGCCACGGCCGGGAGGTCGTAGTTCACGATCACTTCATCCGTCGACGCGAGCGCCTCCTCGGCGTCGAATGCCTGGTCGTACGTGAACGCCCCGCGCCCGCGGGAACCGGCGTACCGCGCGACGAAGCTGTAGCGATACGCGCCGGCCGGCACGAGTTGCCCCGCGTCGTCGCGTCCATCCCACCAGAGCTCCGCGACCGCGGCGCCGTCCCGCCCGAGGTGCGCGCGCCCGTCGAGCGTCAAGACGCGCGCGCCGTCGGCGGCCCGGTCGATGCGCAACTGCCAGAAGACGGTCCCGAACCTCCGCTCGTGCGCCGCGCGCTGGTACGAGAGGATCGAGAAGAGCCGGACGCTTCCGAGCTCCCCTTCGTCTCCCGGAGAGAACTGATACGCGCTCGACCCGATGAACGCGATGAAGCTCGCGTCGCAGTCATCGTATTCGGCCGCGGACAAAGACGCGGTAAGACAGAGCGCGATCAGCGCAAAGGACACGAGGCGCATGACGGATTTCTCCCCAGAAGGGTGGATTGGTGTTGCGGGAGTGGTGATGGTACCGCGGCGCGCGGAAAAATAGTGCGCTATGCCGCGGCAGAGCGTCTCAAAGCTTGCGCCGCGCATCCCCGCCCACCCAGATCCCTCGCTCGACGTTCGGGATGACTGGCGTCACCGCAACCGCACGGTGCAATCCCACGCCCGCCGCCCGTCCCGGCAGCGGATGGTGGCGTCGAATGGCGCCACCGAGGTGATCCGCAGGCCGTTCCACGGGATCTCCCCGCGGGCGGCGATGACGCGGCGGTTGGGGCCGGCCGCTTCCTTCACCAGGTGGGCGAAGCCGCGGCCGGTGTGGCAGCTCTGCAGGACGATCGTGGCGTACGGATCGAGCCTGTCCAGGAAGGCCGCCAGCCGGGCGCGGTCCGTGCCGTCGAGCGTCGGCTTCTTCCGGTCCGCGAAATACATCGAGAAGGGGTCACCGTGCCCCGACAGCAGGAGCAGGCGCGCGCCGTCGACGTCGATCGAGAAGAGCGCGTCATCCGTCGCGACCTGCTCGTGCACCTCGGTGTCGTAGCGCTTCGCGATCTGCGCCCGCAGCCGGTTCTGGTGCGAGGTGTAGAAGACGCGCCGGAAGAGCGAGCGCTCGCGCGGGTAGATGAGCACAGCCCGCTCCCGCGCCTCGGCGGCCGAGGCAAGGAGGAACAGCACGGCGAACGCGATGCGCGCGACCATGAGGACGACCTGATTGGACCGGCAGCCATTGTAGCGCGCGAACACGACCGGCGAGCGCGGCCGCGCTTAGTAGCACTACTACCTTGACCGTTTCACCCTGCGCGCGTAGATTGGCCCCACCTTGACCTCACCTGATTTCGACAGCACCCAGACGTCGCGGATGCGGCTCCTCAACGCGGGGAAAACGCTCTTCGCACGCAACGGATACGAACAGACGTCCACCGCCGCCATCGCCCGCGAGGCGGGCTCCTCGGAGTCCCAGCTGATCCGCTATTTCGGCGGGAAGGCGGGGCTGCTGGAGGCGATCTTCAATGAGTCGTGGTCGACGCTGAACCAGAACGTCCAGGAGCACATCGAGCAGGCGGTGCACGGGCGCGACGCGATCATCCGCATCCTCTCGCTGATGATCCAGGCCTTCAGCCGCGATCACGACATCGCGTTCCTCTTCCTCTTTGAAGGACGGCGCATGCGCGGGGGCTCGCACGAGGTGCTGCTGTCGAAGGGCTTCGTGCAGTTCCTGCAGGTGATCGACATGCTGATCGAGCGCGGCCGCGACGACGGTTCGTTCCGCACCGATATCCATCCGAAGGTGCTCTGCTCGGCAATGCTCGGCTGCGCCGAGGGGATGGTCCGCGACCGCGTGCTGTCGGCACGCAACCACGAGCCGGACGTCTTCGACGACGCCGCCATCCTGCGCGTGTTCACCTCGATGGTGAACGGCCTGGCGCCGTAGGCGCCGCCTAGTCGAGCACCGCCGCGAAGTTGCCGATCACGGCGGGGCGGACGTCCCAGATGTCGCGGGCGTATTCGGTGATGGTGCGGTCGGAGGAGAACTTGCCCATGCGGGCGATGTTGAGGAGCGACATGCGGTTCCAGTTCGCGCGATCGCGGTAGGCCGCGTCGACCGCCTGCTGCGTCGCGACGTAGGCCGGGAGGTCGGCGAGATGCACGTACTCGTCGCGGACGGACAGCAGGTTCGCGACGATGGGGCGGAAGATGTCCTTGTCCCCGCGGGAGAAGTGTCCCGCCGCGATCGAATCGAGCGCGCGGCGCATCCAGCGGTGCTCGTGCAGGTGGCGTTGCGGGTCGTAATGCGCGAGCTCCTTCGCCACCTCTTCCGAGGTCAGGCCGAAGATGAAGATGTTCTCCTCTCCCACCTCGTCGCGGATCTCGATGTTCGCACCGTCCAGCGTGCCGATGGTGAGCGCGCCGTTCAGCGCGAGCTTCATGTTGCCGGTGCCCGACGCTTCCTTCCCCGCGGTCGAGATCTGCTCCGAGAGCTCCGCGGCCGGCATGATCGCCTCGGCCAGCGTGACCCGGTAATCCGGCAGGTAGACCACGCGCAGGTGCTCGCGCGAGCGGGGGTCGGCGTTCACGACCTCCGCCACCGAATGAATCAGCTTGATGATCAGCTTCGCCATCCAGTAGCCGGGCGCCGCCTTCCCGGCGAAGATCACGGTGCGCGGCTGCAGCGGCGTCACGCCGTCCTCGACGATGGACCAGTAGCGATGGATCACGTGCAGCGCGTTCAGGAGCTGCCGCTTGTATTCGTGGATGCGCTTGACCTGCACGTCGAACATCGACATCGGATCGACGGTCACGCCGGTCAGCTCTTTCGCCCGGCGCGCGAGCGCGACTTTGTTGCGGCGCTTCACGCTGTCGAGCTTCTCGAGCAGGGCCGCGTCGTCCGCGAAGAGCTCCAGCTCGCGCAGGCGGTCGAGGTCCTTCACCCAGCCGTCGCCGATGGTGCGGTTGATCAGCGTCGCCAGCGGGCGGTTCGCGTGCAGCAGCCAGCGGCGCGGCGTCACACCGTTCGTCTTGTTGTTGAAGCGGTCCGGATAGAGGCGGTAGAAGTCGGGCGCCAGATGGGTCGTGACGAGCTTCGAATGCAGTTCGGCCACGCCGTTCACGGAATGGCTCCCCGCCATGGCCAGATTCGCCATCCGCACTTCACCGTCCGCGACGATCGAGATGTTGTGCTGCATCGCCACATCGCCCGGGAAGCGGCGCTCGACTTCCGCGAGGAGGCGGCGGTTGATCTCCTGGATGATCTGCATGTGCCGCGGCAGCACGCGGTGCATGAGGTCGTACGACCACCGCTCGAGCGCTTCCGGCAGGAGCGTGTGATTCGTATAGCCGCACGTCGCCACCGTGATGGCCCACGCCTCTTCCCACGGCATCTGCAGCTCGTCGACGAAGATGCGCATCAGCTCCGCGACCGCGAGGGCGGGATGCGTGTCGTTCATCTGGATCGCGACCTTCTCGGCGAAACCGGAGAACGACTCGTGCGTCTCGCGGTAACGCTTGATGATGTCGCGCACCGAGCAGGCCACCAGGAAGTACTCCTGCAGCAGCCGGAGCTCCTTCCCCGCCGCCACGACGTCCGAGGGATACAGCACCTTGGAGATCGACTCGCCGGTGATCTTTTCGTGCACCGCGCGGATGTAGTCGCCGGTGTTGAAGATCCCGATATCAAACTGATCGGACGCCCGGGCGGAGAAGAGCCGCAGCACGTTCACGGTCCGCCCGCCATAGCCGACGATCGGCATGTCGTGCGGCACGCCGATGATCTTCTTGGCGTCGACCCAGCGCGGCTTGTAGACGCCGTTCTCCGCAACGTTGGCGATCGAGCCGTAGACCGGGATGCTCACCGCCTCGTCGTCGCGCGCGATCAGCCACGGCGAGCCGCCGCCGTCGAGCCAGTGGTCGGGCTGCTCGTGTTGGTAACCGTTCACGAACTCCTGGCGGAAGAGGCCGAACTCGTAGTTGATCCCGTAGCCGAAGCCTGGAAGATCGAGCGAGGCCATCGAGTCGAGGAAGCAGGCCGCGAGGCGGCCGAGACCGCCGTTGCCGAGGGCGGCATCGTGCTCGAGGGACTGCAGCTCTTCGAGGTCGGCGCCGAGCTCCGTCAGCACGGTGCGCGCTTCGTCGAAGATGCCGAGGTTGGTCAGGTTGTTCCCCAGGGCACGGCCCATCAGGAACTCCATGGAGAAGTAGTAGAGACGCTTCGCGTCCTGCTCGCGGTAGCGGCGCTCGCTCTCGCGCATGGCGTCGAGGGCGGGGCGGCGGACGGCGGTGGAGAGGGCGAAGAGGCGCTCGCGCTGCGACGCATCCTGCCAGACGCGGCCTTTCGCGAAGCGAAGAAACGACTCGATTCCCTCGCGCAGGTGGATATGCCCGCGCGAGGATCTGGGCTCACTCTTGTGCACTGAATCGGACCTCATCTGCCATTTTAGAACGTTCGCAGCCCGATGCGACGTTCCACCGGCCTCAGCGCTTCGCGCAGGCGTCTGCCGGGACGACGAACGGTGCGCCGACCGGATACTGCGAACAGATACTGCTTTGACACTGACCCGCCTGGACGGCGAACTGGGTCTGGTTCTCGAGGGCGTTCTGCGCCGGGCAGTAGCAGTCGGCGATCGTGACGCCCTCGACCTTACGCACGTTCCTGCACGCGAAGCTGAAGCACTGCGCGAACTGCACCTGCTCGCCGCTGCTGTTCGTGGCCGGGCAGTTGTGCGGCAGCGCCGCGACGTTCTTCCGCCAGTGCCCGTTGAGCTTCTGCGGGATGTTGAGCTGCGGCCAGAACAGCGACCAGACGCCGGTCTTCTTCGTGACCGGATCGACGGGCGCCGTGCAGTCCCCCTGCATGTTGCCGCCCGTGACATCCGCCAGCGCCGGCCCCGGCAGCACGGGACACTCGCAGACGACCTCCGGGAACTTCGTCCCCGGCATCATCCGCCCGGTCGGCTTGCACGTCGCGGCCGCACACAACGCGAACTGCCCCTGGCAGAGCGTCAGCTCCGGCTTCGCCGCGTCGAGCTTCGTGGTGAAGAGAAGTGCGATGAAGGTCAGGTTAAGCATTCTTTATGGATACACCTGCCGGATAGCGTTGGCAATGGGGAGGACGTTCGATAGGCTTTGCTGACCGGGAGGAGTTGACGATGAAGATCACCGAGGTCCTGCTTGCCCAGCTCGAGCGCGAGGTCGCTGCAACGCGGAAGATGCAGGAGCGCGTGCCGGAGGGAAAGCTCGATTGGAAGCCGCATCCGAAGTCGATGCCGCTGGGGTACCTCTCGTTGCTCGTGGCGGTCATGTTCGGCTGGATCGCAAAGATGGTCGACCTCGATGAGCTCGACCTCGCCGGCGGAGACCAGCCGCAGGTGACGACCACCGCGGAGCGTCTCGCGCTCTTCGATCAGTCTCTGGCCGAGGCGCGCCGCGCGCTGTCGAATACGACCGACGACCACCTCCTGCAACCGTGGCAATTGAAAGTCGCGGGACGAGTCGTGGACGAAAAGCCACGCCACATCATGATCGCCGACACGTTCTCGCACCTGGCGCATCATCGAGGCCAGCTGACGGTGTACCTGCGGCTCAACGATCAGCCGATCCCGTCCATCTACGGTCCGACCGCGGACGAGGGGTGGGAACAGAAGTGATGGGGTTGCGGTAGCGCATCACCGCGCATCCTGGAGTGCGGCGACCGCACACGGGGAGAGGGGCTTTGACCTGTCATCCTGAGCGAGGCGGCCGGGCGGGTGTGAAGCGAAGGACCCCCTTCCGACAGCGCGGGCATCGTGCACCGGAAGGACGAACACGCTCTTCGCGGCCGCACGTTCACTGTGCACCGCGGGGGGTCCTTCGCTTCCCACCGCCCAACCCCCTCGCTCAGGATGACAGGTCAAAGGCCCCTGAGCCTGTTGGCATTACCGCACTTCAAACTTACCCCACCGCCCGCTTCTCGATCGCGCGCAGCCACATCCTGCGGATCAGGGCGCTGCCGGGGTAGATGATCCGCCAGTACCTGGTGAAGCGTCGCTTCGAGTAGGAGCTGTTGGCGTAGACGCGCGTCTCCGTCGTCACGCGCGAGCCGGTTCCTTCCGGGCGGACGGCGAAGTTCATGGCGGCGATGACGTAGCCGCGCGGGAGTGGCTGGTGGAACGCTTCCGGTGCGATGCATTTGTCGGCTCCGCGCGGGGCCATGACGGCGGTGCCGACGACGAGCTCGCGCGGGGGGTCGTTGGCGAGCCAGACGAAGCCGCTGCGGGTGGCGACGTCGAGGAGCGGCTCGCGGTTGCCGGCGTTGAGGATTCCCTCCGGCAATTTCCGGCCGCCGCGGCGGATCCAGGTCAGCAGGTTGAAGAGGCGGATCTCGTCGGCGCGCACGCGGCGGACTGCCTCGAAGACGACGCCGGGAGGCGCGTCGATGTGCAGCGTGTGCACTTCGTGGAACTGCCACGCCGGCATGAAGTGGTCGAGCTGTGATTCCTCATGCGCGATGCGCGACTCGCGGGCCGGGACGAGCAGGCCGGCGCCGGTGAGCAGCACGCCTGCCGCGGCGAGGATCAACCCGGAGTACAGCACCGCCGATCCGAACATTTGACGACCTCAACGTCAGGATACAATCGATTCCACCTTTGCCGGTCCAGATCTCCCTTCGCAAACTGGCGCTCTGCGCCTTCATCGCCGGACTGGTCCTGCTCGCGCCGGTGAGCGGCGACTTCACGGAGAACGTCCGCTTCACCGCCGCCGTCGGCCTGCTGATGGCGCTGCTCTGGCTCACCGAGGCGGTGCCGATGGGGTGGACGGCGCTGATCCCGCTCATCGTCTTTCCGCTCACCGGGGTGAGCGCGATGGAGAAGATCGCCGCGCCCTACGCGAACTCCGCGGTGTTCCTCTTCCTCGGCGGCTTCCTCGTCTCCGCGACGTTCGAGCGCTGGGGCCTGCATCGCCGGATCGCGTTTTTCGCCCTCCGCCGCGTCGGCACGGAGCCGCGGCGCATCGTGTTCGCGGTGATCCTCGTGACCGCGTTCCTGTCGATGTGGATGTCGAACACCGCCACGACGTTGATGATGACGCCGATCGCCGTGGCCATCGTGGGCGGCCTCGGCGCGACGCGAGAAGACCGCAACTCGCCCGCCGCACGCGTGGCCGAGGCCACACTCCTCGGCGTCGCCTACGCGGCGTCGCTCGGCGGCATCGGCACGCCCATCGGCACGCCGACGAACCTGATCTTCCTCGGCTCCGCGCGCGAGCTGTTCCCGACCGCCACCACGGTCACCTTCGCGCAGTGGATGCTGTTCGGCGTGGCGTACCTGATCGTGCTCGTGCCGGTCTGCTGGTTCATCGTCGTCGTCACCGCGCGCGTGCCGAAAGGAGCGGCGGTGCCGCTCGAGCAGCTCGGCATCGCACGCCCCGGCCGCATGTCGCGAGCGGAGAAGACGGCGCTGCTGCTCTGCGCCGCGACCGCCCTGCTCTGGATCTTCCGCGCCGACATCCGCCTCGGCGCGACCACCATTCCCGGCTGGGCGAGCCTCTTCCCGAACCCGAAGGCGATCAACGACGCGACGGTGGCCGTTGCCATGGCCATGCTCGCGTTCGTGCTGCCCGCGGGGGAGGACGACAAGCGGCTGCTGGAATGGTCGGAGTTCTCGCGCGTGCCGTGGGACGTGCTGATCCTGTTCGGCGGCGGCTTCGCGCTGGCGGATGCGCTCGAGTCGAGCGGCTTTTCGAAGTGGGCCGGCGCGCGGCTGTCGTTCGTCGGCGACTGGCCGCCGGTGCTGATGATCGTGGTGATCTGCATCGTGGTGACGCTGCTGTCCGAGGTCGCGTCGAACGTGGCCACGGCCACGGCGATGATGCCGATCGCCGCCGCGCTCGCGGTGTCGATCGGCGTGCATCCGTACTTTCTGATGATCCCGGCGGTGCTCGCGGCTTCCTCGGGATTCATGCTGCCGGTGGCGACCGCGCCGAATACGATCGTCTACGCCACCGGCATGGTGCGCGTGAGGGCGATGGCGCGCAGCGGCGTGCTGCTCGACATCGCCGCCGCGATCGCGATCACGCTGCTCGTGTTCCTGGTGATCCCCTGGGCGACGGGGATCGATTTGCGCGTGCCGTTGCGGTGAGGGACGTGCTGAGGCAGGCCTGCTGTGCGGCGGCGTGATGCCGCCGCACAGCGGGAGAAAATTTCGCTACTAGCGCGCCGATCTGCGCCGGCCGCTCTTCGTCGGGCCGGTCGCCTTCGAGGCCGTGCCGCCGGTGACGGCCACGCTCACGCGCGACTGCTCGTGATTGCCGAAGTAGTCGCTGCAGAGGACCCAGACGTTGTACACGCGGGTCGTGCCGTGGCGTTCGGCGCGGAGCTCGAGCTTCAACGGGCCGGTGATCTGCCAGTCATAGCTCTTCGGGTCGTCGAAGTCGTCGAGGTCGATGTCTTCCTTCGAGGTCACGTCGTAGACCTCGCAGCGCGGTTCGAAGTCGATGTCGTCGACGGCCTGGGCGAATACCTCGATCGAATAGATGCGGCCGTCGGCGGTGAGCAGGTCCGGGGATGCCTTCAGTTCGAGGATCTGCGGCGCGACGCGGTCGAGGACCGAGATCCTGAAGTTGCTGCTGCCGCGCATGCCCCACATGTCGAGGGCATCGCAGGTCACGAACGTGTCGCCCACCGGGAAGACCTCGCCGCTCTTATGCGTGCAGGAGATGGCCGGTTCGCGGTCGTCGGTGCCCTTCACGTACACCTCGAAGCTCACTTCCGCGCCGCGAGGGTCTTTCGCATCCACGAGGATGTCCTCGGGGACGATGACGTCGAGCGGATACCACTCCACCTCGCCGCGGACTTCGACGTCGAAGACGCCGTGCCCCACGTTGAGGTCGGGGTCGGTGGCGGAGCACTGGACGGTGGTGATCCCGACGTGGAAGAGCGAACCGGAAGCAGGCAGGCAGTCGACCTGCAGTTCGCCGTAAACGTCGTCGAACGCCAGCGCCTCGAACTTCACGATCGTCCCTTCGCGGGAATCGGCACCGACCACGATCGCCTTCTCCGGGACCTTGATCACCGGCGGCTCCTCATCGCGGACGTACACGGGGAACGAGCCGGTAGCGCGCTCGCCGGCGATGTTGGTGGCGATGCACTTGACGATGGTGGTCCCCATCGGGAAGAACGATCCGGACTTCGGGTCGCAGCTCACGCTCGCACCCGAATCGGTCGCGAACACGTCGTAGGTCACGGCCACCCCTTCGCGCGTCCGCGGCTGGACGCGGACGTACTCCGGCAGCAGGATCGCGAGCGGGAGCTTGAAGCCTTTGACCGTGAACGTGGCCGGTCCGGACGAGCCGTTCGGGCCGGTCACCGTGAGCGAGTACGTACCGGACTTGGCGATGATCGCTTCCGGAACCCATCCGACGACTCGGTCGGAAAACGTCGCGTTGACGTTCACTTCGAAATGTCCGGCCGGGCCATCGAACACGAGACGATTCCCGAGGCCGGTGCCGATGACGGTAATGAACTGTTCACCCGAATTCACGTTGAACGAGGACGGGCTCAGGGAGGTAATCGTTCCTGCCGATGCGCTGACCGCGCACAAAAGAAGAAACGCAGCCGCAAGGCTCTTTCTCATATCTGCCTCCGGGAAAAGACACAGCGGTAATGCGACCGACGAAGCGCGCGGTCGCTAAAGGAACTGTTATTTCCACGCATCTTACAGCAATACGGGAGCGAAGCTGTCGTGGTGGATTTCCCGAAACATAGTGTTCGCGGGCGAAAAGAAGTGTGAGAAGGCTCACAGTTACCGCGATTGGGTGGTTTTGAACCCCTATTCGCCGCTCAGCAGCTCGTCCAGCTCTTCGCGGGTGAATTGCTTGACCAGCGACGGATCGTCCGGACGGATCAGCTCCGTCGCCAGCTCGCCTTTGCGCGCGATCAGCTCGTCGATCTTCTCCTCGATCGTGTTGCGCGTGATCAGCTTGATGACCTGCACGCCTTTGTTCTGGCCGAGGCGATGGACGCGGTCCGTGGCCTGGTCTTCGCGCGCCTGGTTCCACCAGCGGTCGTAGTGGATGACGACCGAAGCGCTGGTGAGATCGATGCCCAGGCCGCCCGCGCGGAGGCTGGCGGTGAAGACGCGGCAGTCGGGGTCGTCGCGGAAGCGGGTGATCTCCGCGCCGCGCTCCTTCGTGCCCCCCTTGATCGACGCATAGCCGATGTCGTTGCGGAAGAGGTGATCCTCGATCATGGCCAGCATCTGCAGGTACTGGCTGAACACGACCACCTTCAGGCCGCTGGTCATGCACTCGTCGACCAGCTGGACGAACATGTCCCACTTCCCCGAGGGAACGTCGGCGCCGAAACCTCCCCCGGCGGACGCCGGGTGATTGCAGATCTGCTTGAGGTAATTCATCGCCGCGAAGATGTGCACGTAGGAGACGCTCGCGCCGGAGCGGAGCTGCTTGCGCAGTTCGTATGCTCGCGACCGGAGCACGCGGCGATAGAGCGCGCGCTGCTCGGTGGTCAGCTCGCAGTAGCGCTTGTCGACGATCTTCGGCGGCAGTTGCGTCAGCACCTGCGCCTTGGTGCGGCGCAGCACGAACGGCCGCACCAGGCGCTGCAGCGTGCCGCGGTCGTCGACGTGCTTCGGGAGGTAGCCCGGCACCACGAAGTCGAGCAGCACCTTCAGCTCCCCTTCGTGGTTCTCGATCGGCGTGCCGGTGAGCCCCACCGCGATCCGCTTCTCGATCCCGCGCAACGCGTGATGCGTGGCGGTGTCCGCGTTCTTGATGGTCTGCATCTCATCGAGGACCACCAGGTCGAAGCGCTTCCCGCGGAACTGCTCGAAGCGCGAGCGCACCAGGCCGTACGTCGTCAGCGTGACCGGGACATTGGGGACATAGATCGCGAGCTTGTCGCGCCAGTGGTCGATGAGCGAGGTCGGGCAGACCACCAGCACCGCCAGGCTCGGATCGGCCTTGATCAACGAAGCGATGAGCGCGATGGCCTGATGCGTCTTGCCGAGGCCCATGTCGTCGCACAGGAGGCCGCCGAACCCGTTCTGCTGCAGGAGCCAGAGCCACTCGTAGCCGGTGCGCTGGTAGGCGTAGAGATCCATCCCCAGCGCTGCCGGCGACGGCGCGTCGCTGTCGGTCTGGATCTCGTCGAACAGACGGAAGACGCGCTCGCAGGAGCGGTCGCCCTGGAACACCGCGTTGCCGCGCAGCGACCCCCGGATGCGCAGCAGCTCCAGCTTCGTGACCAGGATGTGCCCGCGAGGGCCGATGGTCGTGTCGTCGAGGAACGCGAACTGCGGGTCGGTCACGTCGATCCAGAGATTGCCGCGGATCAGCGCACGCACGCCGTCGCGGCGCGCGCGGGCGATCTCGGCGGCCGTGATGATGTCGTTCTCCGTGGCGAAGGAGATGTGTACTTCGAGAAACCCGGCCGCTTCCCCGGCGAAGTCGAACGTCACCTCTCCGTCGAGCCGCACCGGCTGCGCGTTGCGCACCGGCTCCGGCGCGAGCGCCGGCGGCAGCATGGCCAGCTCGTGCCGATGCCGTTCCACGAACCCGAACACGTCATCCTCGGCGATCACGGTCTCGCGGTCGTACGGCAGTCCCGCGCTGCGGCGCACCTCGAACAGCGCCGCCTGCGGCTTTTCGCTCTGTTCCACGAACATCGGGGAAGCAGGCGCTGGGGACGCGAAGCGGTTGCCGGCGAGGAAGAACTTCCCGAACTTCGGCAGCGCGTCGCGGTCGAGGATTGCGCCGCCGCTGCCGAGAAGAACGGGCGAGAACCTTAATGCCCGCGAACGCGTGATCTCGATCCGCAGCGACGGCGCGAGGGTGTTCGGTGCAATCTCGAAGCCGCTCGCCGTGATCATCTCCGGCGCGGTGGTGAGGACGTGCTCGACCGCGGACGGCGGCAGCGGGATCGGCTGCTCGTCGATGCGCAGGAAGGCGTCGCGGTCGCGGATCTCCAGCCGCGCGCCGTCCGCCCCGGCCAGGAACATCCCCTTGCTCCAGCGGTACCACGGCGAGGCTTCGAACTGCAGGCGCGTGGAGCCGGAGCCGCGGCGCAGCAGCGCCTGCTCCTGCTCGGTCAGCACGTACTTGCGCAGGAGCTGCTCTCGGGCGTCCGCGGGCGCGTCCGCATCGATGTGGCGCCCGTCGCTGAACGAGGAGAATGCGATCGCGCGCCAGACGCTCGCGTCGAACTTCTCCGACGGCAGCACGCCGTCCTCCCCCGCGATGTGCCGCACCAGCACGGCCAGGTGGCGGCAGAGGTCGTCCGGCTTCATCCACGCCACGCACGTGCAGCGATGGAGGGTGATGCGGGTACCGTCGAACGCGATCACCGGCTGAAACGAACGCCGCTCGTTCTCCGTGACGTTGGCCGTATACGCCGCCCGGAAGAAGAGCGGGCTGTTGACCTTGAAACGCGCCGCATGCGTCTCGATGGTATTCAGCGTGGAGGGGGAAAACGCGGAACGGTAGCGATCGGGGACCATTGGGGACGCGGCATTCTACTGCCTCTCCCGCACCTCGGCGAGGGCGCCGTTCACTCTGCCCAGGTCCCGTTGCACTTCGCGGTTGGAGGGGTCGGCGGCGAGCAGGCGCTCGCGGATTTTCACCGCCTCCAGCAGCGTCTGCTCGGCTTCAGCGAGGCGACCCAGGTGCGACAGACCGAGCCCTTTTTCTCCGTACGCGAATGCCAGGTCGTGCTGCGCCTCGACGTTCTTCGGGTCGGCGGCGGCGATCTCGTGCAGCATCGGCAGCGCGCGCTCCGTCGAGGCGACGGCGGAGGCGCCGTCCCTCACCGCGTTGTGGGCGGTGGCCTTCATCACCAGTTGATCGGCGTAGTTGCGGCGAGCGCCGGCGTCGCCGGGATTCATCGCCAGCAGCGCGCCGAGCGCTTCCAGTGCCGCGTCGTGATGGCGGAGTGCGCGCGGGAGGTCGCGCCTTTTCGCGCCGGTGAAGAACCCGCCGAGGCGCTGATGGGCGCGGCCTACCTCGAACAGCACCTGGCGGCGCAGCTCCGGCGCGGGCGGCATGTTCGTGAGCGTCGCAAGCGCCGACTCGTATGCCTGTTGCGCGGTGTCGCGCAGGCGCGGCTTCGGTCTGTAGTTCTCGCCGATGTAGCGGCAGTCGCCGATCGCAACCCAGTTCTGCGCGAGGGCGAGGTCGCGCTTTGCGCTGCGGGGCAGCGACTCCCGGATCGCGCGGGCCGTCTCGTGGTCTTCCATGGCCACGGCCCAGCGGGAGAGGCGCTGACCGACCCACCCCGCCCGATCGTGAGCGTCCGCGAGGAGCATGCGCGCGCCGGCGTTTTCCGGCTCGCGGTCCGAGACCTGCTGCACGATCCGCTGCGCCTTGCGATAGCTGGCCAGCGCCCCCTCGGTATCGCCGAGGTTCGGGCGGTACGGGAGCCCCTGCACGTCGCCGACCTTCAGGTAGGCGCCGGCGAGCTCCATCTCCAGCGGCGTGTTGCTGCGCGACTCCGCTTCGAGGTTATCAAGGTAGACCAGCGCGCGGCGCACCAACAGCTCGCGGGCAGGGGTGGAGCCGGGGAGCGGCGCGATGGCGTCGTGCAGCTCGAACACCACCGCCGACGCGAGCGAGCGCACCTGCTCGAAGCGGCGCTCGGCGATCCGCTTCTGGTGCAGCGTGGCGACGAAGGCGATCACGGTCACGGCGAAGATCGTCACCGCCGCCGCGACCGGAAGGACGTTGCGGCGGACGAACTTCACCGCGCGGTAGCCGAACGTGGCGCGGCGCGCGGTGATCGGATGGCCGCTGAGGTGGCGGCGGATGTCGTCCGCGAACTTTTCGACCGAGGGATAGCGGCGCGCCGGATCGACCTCCAGCGCCGCCATCACGATCGCTTCGAGATCGCCGCGCAACGAGCCGCGCGGCGGCTCGCTCGCAGGAGTGCGCGTCGCGTCGAACGGCTTCCGGCCGGTGAGCAGCTCGAACAGCAGCACGCCGAGCGAATAAACGTCGGTGGCCGTCGTCACCGCGCGCCCCAGGAGCTGCTCCGGGCTGGCGTAGTCGGGGGTCATGACCCGCGTCGACGTCTCCTCGGTGCGCGAGGCGAGCTTCGCGATCCCGAAGTCGAGCAGCTTCGGCACCCCCTCGGACGTCACCAGCACGTTGGCCGGCTTGATGTCGCGGTGGATGATCAGGCTCCTGTGCGCGTACTGCACGGCGTCGCAGAGCTGCAGGAAGAGGCGCAGCTTCTCCGGCGTGGAGCGCGTGCGGCAGTACTCGTCGATGGGCGTGCCTTCAACGTACTCCATGACCAGGTACGGCAGGCCGTCCGCGGTCGTGCCGCCGTCGAAGAGGCGGGCGATGTTCGGATGCTCGAGGGCGGCCAGGATCTGCCGCTCCTGCCGGAAGCGCTGCAGCAGCGCCTCGCCGCCGCGAACGAGCTTGATGGCCACGCGCTGGGCGAACTCGGCCTGGTCGCGCATCGCCAGCAGGACCGTCCCCATCCCCCCCGCGCCGAGCTGCTGCACCACGCGGTAGGGGCCGATGAGCATGCCCGCGAGCAGTTGCCCCTGTTGCGCTTCGATGAGCTCCCACACGGAGCGCTGGAGGAAGGGGGCCGGCTCGTCGTGCGCGGCCAGCAGGGACTCCACTTCCTCGCGCACTTTCGGGTCGGCGCGCCGCAGCAACTGCTCCCGCTCCCCGGGCGCGGACGCGGCGGCGTCGTGGAAGAGGGAGCGGACTTCTTCCCAGAAGGTGGTCATTTCGCCGAAAGGGCGCGCCTCAGCCACGCCCGGGCCATGGTCCACTCGCGGCTCACCGTGGCGGGCGAGATTTTCATCGCCTCCGCCGTCTCGTCGATGGTCAGTCCGCCGTAGAACCGGAGCTCGACGACGCGGGCCTGCTGCGGATAGATCTTCTCGAGGCTCTCCAGCGCCGCGTCGAGCGCCACGACGTCGAAGTTCTCCTCGACCGCCTTCTCCAGCGCCGCGCCGATGGTGACCGGCACCAGCCCGCCGCCGCGCTTCTCGCTGTTCCGGCGGCGCGCGTGGTCGACCAGGATGCGCCGCATCACCTTCGCCGCGACCGCGAAAAAGTGCGTCCGGTCGTTCCAGTCGACCTGGCGCTGGTCGACGAGCCGGAGATAGAGCTCGTGTACGAGGGCGGTCGGCTGGAGGGTGTGGCCGGCACGCTCGCCGTGGAGATGGCGCTCCGCGATCGCGCGCAACGGGTCGTAGACGAGACCGAGCAGCGCTTCACGCGCTTCCTCGCGCCCTTCACTCCACTCACGGAGAAGCTGGGTGACTTCGGACATGGGCGATTTGGACGAAAATCTGATTGTACCGTGAGGGGATTGCGGACGCGGCTGCGCGATAAGGACCAGAGGAGAGTTTCCCAACATGGCGAAGCTGCAGCGCGTTCTGGCCGTACTGTTCCTGTGTCTTGCCCCGGCCCTGTTTGCACAATCAGCGGACCAGGAGGTCGTCTCCGTCGTCGACTCGCCCGATCCGGTCACTCCCGGCTCGACGCTGACGTACACGGTGACGCTCCGGAACAACGGGCCGGATCCGGCGACCAACGGTGGCTTGAACATCAACCTGCCGGGAGGCGTTACGCATACGACGGACGTCGTGCCGGCCGGCTGGACCTGCTTCTGGGCGGGAGCCAACGGCACGTGCAACACGGCGTCGTTCGCGCCCTCGACCGTGGTACTCACGATCAACGTCACGGTAGAGGCGTACCTGGCCAACTTTCCCGATCAGTCCATCGTCGCGAATTTTTTTCCGTCGGGCACCACGCCCGACCCGAATAACGCGAACAACGGAAAGACGGCGACGACGCTGGTCGACGCGCCGCAGGCCGATCTCCTCATCTTCAGCGCCACCGACAACCCCGATCCGGTTGCGCCCGACGGTCAGGTCACCTATGGCGTCACGGTGAGGAACGACGGTCCGGACAGCGCCAGCAGCGTCAACTTCAATGTCGTCCCGAACTCGAGCCTGAGCTTCGTGTCGTCCACCGAACCGGCGGGGTGGGACTGCACGTTCCCGGCCGTGGGTGCGGTCAACGCCACCTTCACCTGCAGCCGCGCGACGTGGGCGCCAGGCTCGAGCGACTTCGACGTGGTCTACGCCGCGAACGACGAGCAGTTCGGCATCAACGACACGACGTTCCAGGTGAACTTCAGCGTCAACGGTGTCGCTGACGACGTGAACGACGGCAACAACGTCCAGAGCGTGACGACCGCGTACGTGACGCCGGACGCGGACGTCGAGATCTCGGTCACGGACTCGCCCGACCCGGTCTTCCCCGACGGCACCATCACCTACACCGTGGAGGTCTCGAACAACGGACCCGACCCCGCCACGAACGCGGTGCTGAACGTCTACAACAGCAGCGGCCTTGGATTCGTCTCCGTCACCGAGCCGGCCGGCTGGACCTGCACCGAGCCCGCTCCGGGCGCGTTCGTGCAGTTCAGTTGCACGAACCCCAGTCTCGCCGTCGGAGTACCGTCGGTCTTCACCGTCGTCGCGACGACGGACACGGTCTACTACGGAACCAACGAAGGGACGATCTCGACGGCGTTCAGCGCCGGCAGCAGCCGCTCCGATCCCAATAACGGGAACAACCAGGAACAGGAGGACACGGCCTACGTCACGCCGGACGCGGACCTCACCGTCGCCGCCACCGACTCCCCCGATCCGGTCGGCCGCGATGAGGACATCACGTACATGGTGACGGTCGAGAATGACGGCCCCGACTCCGCGGCCGCGACCCTGAACGTGCCGATGAACGGCTTCCTCAAGTTCACCTCCCATACCGTTCCGGCAGGCTTCGTCTGCACCGGCGTTCCCGCTCCGGGCGCCGCGTCGAGCTACTCCTGCACCGACACGACCTTCGCCTCGGGCGACAGCGCGGTATTCACGATCGTGATGCACACCGATCCGGCGACGTTCGGCATCAATGACGGCGTGATCAACCAGCCCTTCACCGTCACCGGAAACGTCACCGACCCCAACAACGACAACAACCAGGTCAACGTCTCGACGACGTACGACGTCGCCACCGCGAACGTCGGCGTCACCGCCACCGACGCGCCCGATCCGGTCAACGCCGGCAGCAACATCACGTATACCGGCACGGTCTCGAACGCCGGCCCCGACGCGGCGCCGAGCGTCACTCTGACCATCCCGCTCCACCCGAACCTGCTCTTCCAGTCGCTCACCGGACCGGCAGGCTTCTCCTGCACGTCGCCGGCAGTGGGCGCGAACGGCACGATCACCTGCACGATGGCTTCGCTCCCGAACCCGTCGAGCATCGGCTTCACGCTCGTGGCGCAGGTCAATCCCTCGGTGGCCAACGGCCCCGATGGCATCATCGAGCAGGGGTTCCTCATCGGCTCCTCGGCCGGCGAAACGGACACCACGAACAATGAGCTCGACGTCTTCACGCAGTACCTGACGCCGGACGCTGACATCTCCGTGACGAACAGCGACACGCCCGATCCGGTCGCGCCGGGCGGCGCGATCACTTACACGCAGACGCTCACGAACAACGGTCCCGACACGGCCGTGAACGTCGTGTTCAGCGAGACGCTGCCCGCGACGGTCGCTTTCGTCTCGCTCGTCCCGGCGGCGGGCTACACCTGCACGACTCCCGCGGTCGGCGCGAGCGGGTTGATCAGCTGCACGCGTGCGTCGCTGGTCAGCGGCGGCACCGGCACGTTCACGCTGGTGGTCGACGTCCTTGCGACCTCCGGCACGATCGGCAACACGGTCACGGGCGACAGCGATACGTACGATCCCGATCCGACCGACAACACCGCAACCGTGTCGACCACCGTCCTGGCCGCCGCTTCGGCGGACCTCAGCGTCTCGAAGAACACCAACACCACCGCAGCTTCGCCCGGCACGGACATCGTCTACACGATCGTGGTCACGAACGACGGTCCGGACGACGCGACCTCGGTCGTGCTCACCGATACGCTCCCGGCGCAGTTGCAGTTCCGCTCCATCACCGAGCCGGCCGGCTTCGATTGCGTGACGCCCGCCGTCGGTGCCACCGGCACCATCACCTGCACCGCCGCGACGCTCGCCGACGGCGCGAGCGCGACCTTCACGCTCACCGCGCGCGTGGCGCCCGGCGCGACGTCGGGCAACATCACGAACAGCGCCAGCGCCACCTCGGCCACCGGCGATTCGAACGGCGGCAACAGCTCCGGCAGCTCGGGCACCGTGACCCTCGCGGCCTCGGTCGCCGACGTCTCGATCGTCAAGAACACCGCCTCGGCCACCGCCCCGGCCGGGTCGACGTTCAGCTACACGATCGCGGTCACGAACTCCGGCCCGAACACGGCCACGAACGTCGTGATGACGGACGTGCTCCCCGCGCAGCTGCTCTTCGAGTCGATCGCCATCCCCACCGGCTTCACCTGCACCACGCCCGCGGTCGGAACGAACGGCACGATCACCTGCACCGCCGCCACCCTGGCCAACGCTGTGACGCGGACGTTCACCCTGAATGTGCGCGTGGCCTCCGGCTCCACGTCCGGCAACGTGACCAACAGCGCCGGCGTGGCCAGCTCGTCGGCCGACCCGGACGGCGGCGACACGAGCGACCCGGCCCCCCCGGTGACCCTCGCCCCCGCCAGCGCGGATCTCTCGATCACCAAGACCACCAGCTCGCCGACCGCGCCGACCGGCGGGACTCTGACCTACACCATCACCGTCACGAATGCCGGCCCGTCCGCCGCAACCGGCGTGGTCGTCACCGACACACTCCCGGCCGGCCTGCAGCTCATCTCCGCCACCCCGTCGCAGGGCACCTGCAGCGGCACCACCACCGTGACCTGCAACCTCGGCACGATCAACAACGGCTCCAACGCCACCATCTCCCTCCAGACGCTCGTCACCGCCACCAGCGGCACGATCTCGAACAGCGCATCCGTGACGTCCACGGTCGCTGACCCCGACGGCGGCGACACGTCGACCTCAACGCCCCCCATCCCCATCGGCGACCCCGCCGACGGCGTCGCCATCCCGACCATGTCCGAGTGGGCCCTGATGGCCCTCGCCGCGATGCTCGGGTTGCTGGCGGTGATGAAGATGAAGTCGTAAGTACGTCGCAGTAAAAGCGAGGGCCTTCTCCGCGCGAGGAGAAGGCCCTTTGTGTTTGTAACGCTGTTGCGTGAATTGGTGTCGGGTGTCAGGTGTCTGGGGCTTTGCGGCTTGCGGCTGATGTCTCGTCAGCCGCAAAGCCTCAGACACCTGACACCTGACACCTCTTACTCAACAGTTTTCGCCACGTCCGCGATCGCGAAGATCGCGCGGTCGAGATGCTCGCGCGTATGCGCCGCGCTGACCTGGCAACGCAGGCGCGCCTGCCCCTGCGGGACGACCGGGAAGCCGAAGCCGGAGACGTAGACGCCGCGGCGGAGGAGCTCCTGCGACATCGCGATCGCCTTCGCCGTGTCGCCGATGATGATCGGGACGATCGGGTGCGTTCCCGGACGCACGGCCACGCCGCGCTGCGTCAACTGCTCGCGGAAGTAGCGGGTGTTGTCGTGCAGGCGCTCGATGAGTGTGGTGTCCTTCTCGACCAGGTCCAGCGCTGCCAGGGAGCCCATGACCACCGCCGGAGGGAGCGTGTTCGAGAAGAGATACGGACGCGATTTCTGGCGGAGGTACTCGATCAGCACTTTCGGTCCGGTGGTGAAGCCGCCGTGCGAACCGCCGAGGGCCTTGCCGAGCGTGGAGGTGTAAGCGTCGATCTGGCCGAACACGCCGAGCTCCTCGCCGGTCCCGCGTCCGGTCTTCCCGAGGACTCCGGTGGCGTGCGAATCGTCGACCACCAGGAACGCGCCGTACTCGCGCGAGAGCTCCACCATCTCGGCGAGCGGCGCCAGCGACCCCTCCATCGAGAAGACGCCGTCGGTCATGACGATCTTGTTGCGGGCGTCCTTCGTCGCCTCCAGCGCGCGGCGGAAGTCGTCCATGTCGCGGTTCTTGTACCGCTCCTTCCGCGCCTTCGCCAGCCGGACCCCGTCGATGATCGAGGCGTGATTCAGCTCGTCCGAGATGATCGCATCCTGGTCCGTGGTGACGGTCGCGAACAATCCTTCGTTCGCATTCCACGCCGACCCGTACAGGATCGTGTCCTCGGTCCCGAGAAACGCCGCGATGCGCTCCTCGAGCTCGCGATGGATGGTCTGCGTCCCGCAGATGAACCGGACCGACGCGAGACCGTACCCGTAATCGCGCTCCGCCTTCTCCGCCGCCTCGATCACGTGCGGGTGATTGGCCAGCCCGAGGTAGTTGTTGGAGGTGAGCATGATCACCTCCCCCACGCCCTCCACCTCCACGACTGCCCCCTGCGGCCCCTTCAACGCCAGCTCACGCTTCATCGTGCCGGCGGAGGTCATCTGATCGAGTTCGAGAGAGAGGGTAGAAAGAAGGCTCATGGCCCGATCATATCCAGACATCACTCGTTGTCGTACTTCAGATCCCGCCGGTAACATCGCTGGGCGTCCATGTCGAAGACGACGCAGGAGTCGATGGGGCGGGAGTAGACATGCATGCTGACGGCGCGCTCGTTCCACTCGGCCTGGTTGCGGATGCGGTGGATGGTCTGGGTCTTGTCGACCGTGTTCAGCGGGCCGCCGGGGATGGCCATCTCGTTCTCGAGGTGCTCCATCTCGATCTTCGTGGCGCCGGCGAGGCAGTCGAAGCCGACGACCTGCTGGTTCTCGGGGCGGTTGCAGTCGACCTTGCGGTAGTTCTCGACGAGCAGCTTTCCTTCGATCATGGTCATCCAGCCGAGCTGGCCGTTGTGGGTGTGCAGCGGCGTGACGGCGCCGATCGGCCAGCAGATCAGCATCACCTCGATCATGTCGTTGCGGAAGATCTTGTTGCGGGTGTGGCGGTCCGGCATCCACTGCTTGTAGCGCTCGAGCTCGTCGGCGCGGATCTCGTACGCGACGAGGTAGTCGTAGATCTTCTGCTTGGTGATCAGCCCCTCGGACAGCCGGCGGATGCCGTCCACGAACTGCTCGGCCGACACTGGGGTGGGCGAGTAGATCGGCTGCGGAACCGCGGTCAGATTCTGTGTTTCCATGTGAAGGGGCCTCCCGTGACGCGAATATAGCGCTGGGGCCGGATGCGAGCAATTCGCGAGCCGTTACCCGCTCCGGACATTGTGCTAGGCTCCGCCCGGTCCGTATGAGAGAAAAGGTTCAGAACGTCGCGGTCATCGGTGCGCAGTGGGGAGACGAGGGAAAAGGGAAGATCGTCGATCTCCTCTGCGAGGATTTCGACGTCGTCGCGCGCTATCAGGGCGGCCATAACGCCGGCCACACAGTGAAGTTCGCCGACCAGCACTTCGCGCTGCGTCTCATCCCGTCCGGGATCATCCACCGCGACAAGATGTGCCTCCTCGGCAATGGGATGGTCATCGACCCCGAGGCGCTGCTGCAGGAGATCGACAACCTCCGCGCGGCCGGCATCGTGATCGAGGAGAACCTCCTCATCAGCGACTCCGCCCACTGCATCCTCCCCTACCACCGAGCTCTCGACCTCGCGCGCGAGGCAGCGGCGGGCGTGGCGAAGATCGGCACCACCGGACGCGGCATCGGTCCAGCCTACGAATCAAAAGTCGGCCGTTACGGGATCCGGATCGCGGACCTCGTCGACCCGGCGGTGCTCAAGCAGAAGATCGACTTCACCTGCGCCGAGCGCAACGCGGTCCTCTCCGGCGTCTACAAGACGGAGACTTTCGACCCGAACAAGCTCTACGACGACTACCTCCGCTACGGCGAGATCCTCGGGCCGCGCATCACCGCCGGCACCGAGTGGATCAACCAGCAGATCCGCGCGAAGAAGCGGGTGATGTTCGAAGGGGCGCAGGGAGCGATGCTCGACATCGATCACGGGACCTATCCGTACGTCACGTCGTCGAACACCGTCGTCGGGGGCGTCTGCACCGGCCTCGGCGTCGCGCCGAAGCACATCAACGTCGTGCTCGGCGTGGCGAAGGCGTACACCACCCGCGTGGGCGGCGGCGCGTTCCCGACGGAGCTCGACAACGCGCACGGCGAACATCTCCGCAAGCGCGGCAACGAGTTCGGCACGGTCACCGGCCGCCCCCGCCGCACCGGCTGGCTCGACCTCCCGGTCCTTCGCAGCGCCGCGATGCTGAACGGCCTCGACGAGATCGCCCTGACGAAGCTCGACGTCCTGGACGAGTTCGAAGAGATCCGCGTCTGCACGTCGTACAAAGTGCGCGGCAAGAGCTGGAACACCTTCCCGGCATTCGCGGTCGAGCACAACGATTACCAGCCGGAGTACCGCACGTTCAAAGGCTGGCAGAAGTCGACCGCCGGAATCACCGCGTACGACGAGCTCCCGGCCGCCGCGAAGGACTACGTCCGCTTCATCGAGGATGAGACGGAGACGAAAGCCACGATCATCTCGACCGGGCCGAGGCGCGAAGAGACGATCCTGCGGTAGGAGGTGTTACTGCTGCGCGGGTGCGTCCGTTGCGGCCAGCTCGTCGACCGTGGCGCGGAGCTCGTGAAGGAGCTCGTCACTGGTGAGGCTTTCGTCGAGCTGGATCATCCGCTCCGGGCTCCAGGCACCGTTCTCGAACACGACGAAGCGGAACTTCTCGTCGGGACGATAGAGCACGATGCGCCCTTTGCTGATGAACGCCTGCACCGGCGCGGTATCGCTCGTGACCATTCGCGAACGCGGGGTCCGGCCGCCGCTGCGTCCGAGCGGCTTCCACATGCGGGCATCGCCTTTGACGCGGCGTGGATCGACGCGCACGCGGGTGATCTTCGTCGAATTGGGAGCGCCGAACACCACGTCGACGGTGTTGCCCTCGGCGCGCGCGATCGCCAGCGGCGGATGCAGCGGCGCACCGGTGTCTTCGTACTCCTCGACATCCTCGGCGTTCTTCTGACCGGAGGCGAGCTCGTTGAGCTTCGCCACCTCGGTCGAGACATGCTGGCCGGCTTCGAACGCCACCAGCGCGTACTCAGCGGTAAGGTCGCTGCCGACGCCCCACCACGCCACGTGTACCAGCGTCGCCTGCGCGCCGCTATCCGGGTCGGTCGCACGGGTCATCGTCGTCTGCAACCCGACGCGGCGCATCGAGGAGCAGCTCGACAGCACGAACGGCCCCGACCAGCGGTCGTGCGTATCGAGCGCCGCCATCAGGACCGAATCCTGGACCACGTCCGCCTTGTGCCAGATCACGAAGAGAGTCGAGGTGGTGCTGTCGTAGAGCAGCCGCACGTCGGAGTCGATGGCCGCGTCCTCGGTTCCCGGGACGACCAGCGAGTCGTTGGTATCCGCACCCTGGCGCCTCGACATCGTGAGCTGCGTATCGGCGCCGCTGGCGTCGATCGCGTAGAGGATGCTGTCGGGCGTGAGGACGGTCTGCAGATCGGCAGCGAATGCCGATCCGGAGAGAGCAAGTGCGAGTGCGGCTACAGCGAGACGGCGCATGGGGGTCTAGGCTTTCCAGTTCACGACAGCACAGAGATCGACGGCGACCAGGAGCTGCTTCACGTTCTTGAAATCGGGGTAATAGCCGGCCACGACGTCGAAGAAGCGATCCGCTTCGTCGTAGCGCTCGCTGCGGAGGCAGATCTCGCCGAGGAGATGGTTCGCGTTGCGCACCTGCCGCTTCACCGTGGCGATCTCGAGGGCGCGGCGACCGTAGAGCTCCGCCACGTCATAACGCTCGAGCTCCATGTAGCCGAAGCAGAGATCGAGGTAGCCTTCGATGACGTTGTACTCCTCGTCCAGCTCGGTGAGCACCGACTCGAGGACGTGGATGCCTTCCCGGACGTTCCCGTTGAGGACCTGCGCCCCGCCGAGATTGCCGAGGACGACGGGGCGGAGCGACCGGATCTCGTCGCGCGCCGGATCGCATCCCTCCAGCACTTTCGAGGCTTCGGTGAACGTGCTGATCGCGGCGGAGAACTGCGAGTCGGCCACGAGCGTAACGCCGAGGTGGTTGAGCACGGAGGCGCGGGCAATCGGCTCGCCGAGCTCGTTTGCGGCCGTGCTGGCGATCTCGCCGTAGAAGATGGCCTTGCGGCGGTCGTCGTTCTCGACGAAGCGGCGCATGAGCGTGCCGGCGGCGAGATAGACGTGGCGCGGCGAACGGCGCCGCATGACGATGCCGGGGAGCGCGGCGACTTCCGCGCCCTCGCGCTCCGAGGCGATCAGCGCCTCGGCTTTGCGGATCGTGATCAGCTCGCGCGTCTCATCGGACGCAGCGATGACGGCCGCGCGATCGTAAACCTCGATCGCGGAGTCGACGTCGCCCTTCCACATGTGCTGCAGACCCACTTCGCACAGCTGCAGGGCTTCCCGTTCTCTCTCTGTCATGCCTTTGTCACTCTCACCCAGGGGAATTGCCCTGCATTCTACTTCAGAATCTCGTCGATCGTGCCCTGAGAGACGGGGTGGTACGTCGGCCGCGCCTTCGCGTAGACCTGCATTGCGAGCGCCTTGTCTTCCGGATTCTTCGCCAGCTTCTCGTAAATCGGCTTGAGGTACTTGCGCCGCCCCTGCACGGTGAGGAAGCGCTCCACGGCCGGGTACGCTCCTTTGTAGCGCGAGTCGATCGACTTCTCCAGCCACGCCGACAGCACTTCGTTGTTGCCGCTGTCGCTCAGGTCGAAGCGTCCGTCGAGCATCGCCATCCGCTCCGGCGGCAGCGCCGGCAGCGACTGGATGAAGTGCACGCGCTCGTGCGACGACCACTGATCGAGGGGGATGCTCTCCGGCCCCGCTCCCCCTGCATACGCCTTCGCCGCCCCTTCCACTTTCGCAAACGCCTCGGAGCGAGGCTGCGGAGCATTGGCCGGCAATCCCGGTCCGTGGATCCAGGCGTCGGGATTCACCTTCTGCACGACGTCCGGCAACGAGGCTTTCAGGTGCTCCTCGAACTTCACCGTGGTCATCGGCTGGAACGCGAACTTGTCAAAGTACGCGCGGAGGAACTCGTCCCACCGCGGACGTCCCGCCGCCTCTTCCATCGCACGGAGGAAGAGCGCCCCTTTCTCATAGACCAGTGTCGGCGCTTCATCCGGGTCGCGGCCGGTCAGGTCGACGTAGAGATGCTGGTCTTTCTCGGAGAGCGTCGGCAGCTCGTCCTTCACCTCGGTCACGCCGAGCGACCAGAGCATCTCGGAGTACTCACGTCCATAGAGCTGCTCGGTGATCCGGTGCTCGAAGTACGTCGTGAAGCCCTCGTTGAGCCAGAAGTCGTTCCACGTCGCGTTCGTGACCAGGTTGCCCGACCACGAATGCGCCAGCTCGTGCGCGATGATCGCAACCAGCGACTTGTCGCCGGCGATGACGGTCGGCGTCAGGAACGTGAGCCGAGGGTTCTCCATCCCCCCGTACGGAAAGCTCGGCGGCAGCACGAGCAGGTCGTAGCGCCCGAAGCGGTACGGTCCGTACAGCGACTCCGCGGTCTGCATCATCTTCGGCAGGTCGACGAACTCCTTCGCCGCGGCGTCGAGCACCGAGGGCTCGGCGTAGACGCCGCTGCGCGTGTCGAACGGATGGAACTCGAGGTCGCCGACCGCGATGGCCAGCAGGTAGGACGGCACCGGCTGCGGCATGCGGAACTGGTAAACGCCCTGTTCGTTCTTCGCCTGCGGGTTCTCCGCGCTCATGACCGCGAGCAGGTCCTTCGGCACGCGGACGTTCGCCTCGTAGGTGAAGCGCACGCCCGGGGTGTCCTGACACGGCACCCACGAGCGCGCCAGGATCGCCTGCGACTGCGAGAGCAGGAACGGCTGCTTCTTCCCGGCGGTCATGGCCGGCTCGAGCCACTGCAGCGCCTTGGCCGTGGGGTTGGAGGAGTATTCGATGACCACCGACGTGGTGTCGGGGTTGAGCGGGATCTCGAGCGAGCTGCCGAAGATCGGATCGGCGTTCCCGAGCTTGAACGGCGCCTGCGTGCCGCCCGGCTGCAGCGTCACGCGGCGGATGTCGAGCGTGTGCGTGTCGAGCGCGAGCGTTTTCGCGCCGGTGTTGTTCTTGATCCGCAGCGTCGCGGTTCCGGCGAGCTGCTTCTTCGCGAAGTCGACGCCGAGGTCGAGCGCGATGTGCTCGACGCGGACTTCATCCGGACGCGAGTACGAGTGCGGATCGCGCCCGGCGTCGCGCGCCGGCTTCGGTTCGGCGGCCTGGGTCGTGGTCTGCTGCGGCTGTTCGTTGCGGCAGGCGAACGCCGCCAGCAGGGTGAGGAAAATGACGAAGCGCTTCATGACGCGGGACTCTAGCAGTTGCCGCGCCTGCCTCTGTGAACAGCCGGTGTCGGGTATCAGGTGTCAGGTGTCTGGGGCTTGACGCCCGGGCGAAGCACCCCAGATACCTCCCGACACCATTCCTCACCGCTCGCTACAATGACGCGACAGGCACCGCTCGAATGTCACTTCCCACCGGCACGAAGCTCGGCCCGTACGAGATCCTCCAGTCGATCGGGTCCGGCGGCATGGGCGACGTTTATCGCGCACGCGATTCGCGCCTCGACCGCGACGTGGCGGTGAAGGTGCTGCCGGAACGCTTCGCCCGCGACCCGGAGGCGCGGATGCGCTTCGAGCGCGAAGCGAAGGCGGTGGCGGCGCTCACGCATCCGAACATCCTCGCCATCCACGACTACGGCTCCACCGAGAGCGCGGCGTACAGCGTCACGGAGCTGCTCGAAGGTCAGACGCTGCGGCAGCGGATCATCGAAGGTCCTGTGCCGTGGCGCAAAGTCGTCGAGATCGGGGCCGCGCTCGCGGATGGACTCGCCGCCGCGCACGCGAAGGGGATCATCCATCGCGACCTCAAGCCGGAGAACATCTTCCTCACCGCCGACGGACGGGTGAAGATCCTCGACTTCGGCATCGCGCAGCTCGTGCGGCAGGAGCCGGAGCCTCCCGAGGACATCGATCCTTCGCTGATGCCGACCGCGCCGCTGAAGACGGACCCGTACGCGGTGATCGGGACAGCCGGCTACATGGCGCCGGAGCAGCTCCGCGGCGAGCCGGTGGACGCCACCACCGACATCTTCTCCCTCGGCTCCGTCCTCTTCGAGATGGCCACCGGGCGTCCGGCATTCATCCGCGCCACGATGATCGACTCGCTCTCCGCCGTGCTGGCCGATACGCCGGACGTGTTCACCGGCTCCGACCGGATGATCCCGTACGAGCTGGCGCGCGTGATCCAGCGCTGCATCGAGAAGAACCGCAACGAGCGGTTCCAGTCCGCGCGCGATCTCTCGTTCGCCCTGCGCGCGATCGGGACGTCCACCTCGCTCTCGTTCGAAGCGCCGGCGGAACGGAAGCGAAGGCAGTGGCTCTGGGGCTCGCTCGGCGCCGCCGTCATCCTCTCGGTGATCGCGTTCGTGCAATTCCGCAACGCGAGCGTCGAGCCGGCGGCGCGCGACGTCCTGGCCGAACCGCGGCCGATCCGCTCCATCGCCATCCTGCCGTTCGTCAACGCCACCGGCGACCGCGAGGCGGAGTACCTCTCCGACGGCATCACCGAGACGCTGATCAACACGCTCGCGCAGGTGCCGGGACTGCGCGTCATGTCGCGGACCTCCGTCTTTCATTACAAGGACAAGTCGCCGAACCCGGTCGCCGTAGGACGCGACCTGAAGGTCAGCGCCGTGGTGGTCGGACGCGTGGAAGCGATCGGCGACCGGCTGGTGGTGAGCGCGGAGCTCGTCGACGCGCAGGACAACGCACAGCTCTGGGGACATCGCTATCAGACCGCGCGCTCGGATCTGTTCAACGTCCAGCAGTCGATCGCGTCCGAGATCGCGCGCATGCTCCGCCTGCAGCTCGGTGGACGGGAACAGCAGCTGCTGGCGAAACGCCACACCACCGACGCGGGCGCGTACGAGCTGTATCTCAAGGGGCGCTTCCAGTGGAACAAGCGCAACGCGGAAGGGCTGTACAAGGCCATCGAGCTGTTCAACCAGGCCATCGAGGTCGACCCGCAATACGCGAACGCGTACGCCGGCCTGGCCGACTGCTACAACCTCCTCGACATCTGGGCCGGCCTGCCGACGAACGAGACCTTTCCGCGCGCCAAGTCGGCCGCACAGAAGGCGCTGGCCATCGACGACCAGCTGGCCGAGGCGCACAACTCGCTCGCATACGCGATCCAGACGTACGAGTGGGACTGGCCGGCCGCGGAACGTGAATACCGCCGCGCCATCGAGCTCAATCCGAACTACGCCACCGCGCGCCAGTGGTACTCGGAGTTCCTGACCGCGACCGGCCGCTTCGACGAGGCGGAGCTGCAGGGACGGAAGGCGCTGGAGCTCGACCCGATGTCCCCGATCATCAACGCGGTCGTGGCCTGGAACTCCACCATGGCCCGCCGCTACGACGCCGCCATCGAGCAGGGCCAACGCACCACCCGCCTCTTCCCCGACTTCATGCCCGCCCACGCTTACCTCGGCCTGGCCCGGCTCGAATCCGGCCGCCCCCTCGAAGCAATCGCCGCTCTCGACCAGTCGCAGAAACTGCTCGACATCGTGGTCGTACAGACGTGGCTCATCCGCGCCCACCAGGCCGCCAGCCACACCGACGTGGCGAACCGCCTCATCGCTTCGCTCGGGCAGCGCGGCAAACGCGAATACCTCCCGCCGTACTACATGGCCGCGCTGCACGCGCACCGCGGCGAGCGCGATCTCGCGTTCCAGGAGCTGGACCGGGCGCTACGCGAACGGACAGGCGCGCTGGTATGGCTGCGCGTGGACCCGGCGCTCGATCCGCTGCGAGGAGACGCACGCTTTCAACGGGCGATCGAAGCGATGCGCGTGAAGCCTCAGTAACACCGTATGGAGTGCGGTGACCGCAGTCACCGCTTTGACTCGCCGTGTACGGACGCGTGCAGCTCAGACGCATGCAGTAAAAGCGGTGACTGCGGTCACCGCACTCCAAACTGAGCTACGTCACGACCGTCCGGAAGTACTCGATCGTCTTCGAGAGCCCTTCTTCCAGCGGCACGACCGGCTCCCACTTCAGGAGCTCGCGGGCCTTGGTGATGTCGGGGCGGCGGATTTTCGGGTCGTCTTCCGGGAGAGGGCGGAACTCGATCGGAGCGTTGGAGCCGACCAGGCGTTTGATCTCTTCCGCGAACTGCAGGACCGTCATCTCGCTCGGGTTGCCGATGTTGGTCGGCTGCACTTCGTCCGACATCAGCAGGCGGTAGATGCCTTCGATCAGGTCGGAGTAGTAGCAGAAGGAGCGGGTCTGCGAGCCGTCGCCGAACACCGTCAGCGGCTCGTTGCGCAGGGCCTGGGAGATGAACGCCGGGACGACGCGGCCGTCGTTGACGCGCATCCGTTCACCGTACGTATTGAAGATGCGCACGATGCGCGTTTCGACGCCGTGGAAGCGGTTGTAGGCCATGGTCATGGCCTCGGCGAAGCGTTTCGCTTCGTCGTACACGCCGCGCGGGCCGACCGGGTTCACGTTCCCCCAGTAATCCTCTTTCTGCGGGTGCGTGAGCGGGTCTCCGTACACCTCGGAGGTGGAGGCGATGAGATAGCGCGCGCCTTTGTCTTTCGCGACGCCGAGGGTCTTGTGCGTGCCGAGGGAGCCGACCTTGAGCGTCTGGATCGGCTTCTCCAGGTAATCGATCGGGCTGGCGGGGGACGCGAAATGCAGCACGTAATCGAGCGGGCCGTCGATGTGGATGTAGTTGGTGACGTCCTGCTTGATGAACGAGAAGCCGTCGCGCCCGAACAGGTGGTTGATGTTGCGGGGCGAGCCGGTCAGGAAGTTGTCCATGCAGATCACTTCGTGACCGCGCGAAAGAAAAAGGTCGCAGAGATGCGACCCGAGAAATCCTGCTCCACCTGTGATCAGCGCACGACCCATTACTCAGTCCTCTTCCGCACGTCCTCGGCGCGTCCGACCGAGATGTAGTTGAACCCGAGCGCCTTCATGCGCTGCGGGTCGTAGATGTTCCGCAAGTCGACGACCGACGGCTGCCGCAGCGCCTTCTTGATCCGTTCGAAGTTCAGCGCCCGGAACTCGTTCCATTCCGTGGCCAGGACGAGCACGTCCGCGTCGATCGCGGTCTCGTAGGCATCGCCACAATAGGTGATGTCGCTGAAGATGGTCTGCGCGTTCTTCGCCGACTGCGGGTCGTACGCGCGGATCTTCGCGCCGCGCGCCTGCAGCCCCTTGATGATCGGGATGGTGGGGGAATCGCGCATGTCGTCGGTCTCCGGCTTGAACGCGAGCCCGAGCATCGCTACGGTCTTGCCGGCGACGTCGCCGTCCAGCGCGTGCACGATCTTGTCGATCATGCGCAGCTTCACCGCGTCGTTGACGCGCAGCACCGCTTCCATGATCTGGAACTCATAGCCGTGCCGGCGCGCGATGTCCGCCATGGCGGAGGTGTCCTTGGGAAAGCACGACCCGCCGAAGCCGGGGCCGGCCTGAAGGAACTTCGGGCCGATGCGCGAGTCGAGGCCCATGCCGATGGCCACGTCCTGCACGTTCGCGCCGACCTTCTCGCAGACGGAGGCGATCTCGTTGATGAATGTGATCTTCACCGCCAGGAAGCCGTTCGCCGCGTACTTGATCAGCTCCGACGACTCGACGTTAGTGACCACGAACGGGATCTCGAGCGAGTGCAGCGGCGCGTAGATCTCCTTCATCAGCTCCGCCGCTTCCTTGTCGGAGACGCCGACCACCACGCGGTCGGGCTTCATGAAGTCTTCGATGGCGCTCCCCTCGCGGAGGAACTCGGGGTTGGAGACGATCGACGCCTTGTGACCGGTGTTGTGCGAGGCGATGATCTGGTCGATCAGGCGTCCGGTGCCGATCGGAACCGTCGATTTGGTGATCACGAGCTTCGGGCCGTTCATGTGCTGGGCGATCGAGTTCGCGACCTCTTCGACGTAGCGGAGGTCTGCCGAGCCGTCCGGCTTCGGCGGCGTCCCCACGGCGATGAAGATCGCGCGCGCGGCGCGGATGGCCTCGGCGAGCTCGGTGGTGAAGCGAAGGCGTCCTTCGTTCACGTTCTTGCTCACGAGCTTGTCGAGCCCCGGTTCGTAGATCGGGATCTGCCCGTTCCGCAGCGCTTCAATCTTCCTGACGTCGACGTCCACACAGATGACGTCGTTGCCAAAGTCGGCCAGTCCGGCGCCGGTCACCAGGCCAACGTAGCCGGTGCCGATCACAGCAATGTCCACAGGGGATCCTCCGGGAAAAATTGCGCCGCGCAAAGCAGCCGCAGGCGCGGCGCATCCTACAACACTGGTGCCAAGGGGGAGGATTTGGAGTGCGGCGACGAGCACGCGTCTCCGCCGTATTTGACTTCGGGCAATCCTTCCATCATTCTGGTGGAGGTTCGGAGATCAATAATGAGATGCAAACGACTGGGTTTGTCGTTGTTTCTAATTCTCAACCTCCAACCGGCATTCGCCCTCGACATCGTCGTCCAACGTCCCCCCCGCGAAACGCACCAGGTCTTCCCGGTGGTGGAGCAGATTTCGGATGAGGTCAGGCTCGTCCGAATTTCACCGGAGATCGCGGTCGAGCAGATCCGGGGATCGGCGGCCCTCGCGCACCTCCGCCACCTTCAGTCCCAACGTCCTGAAGCATTCCGCAAATCAACAGAGGTCCTGCGAAAGCGCGGACACGAAGCCACGGCGGAGGTATTCGTCGAACGCACCCTGCGAACTGCAGGCGGGATGACCGACGAGGAACACCCGTTCGGCCTGACCCAATCATCGGCTGAACAGAGCGCGCAGGGCGAGATCGTTTTTTGGTCGTACGACGGTCCTGGTTACGCGTGGCAAGGCACGATCTATCTGGAGGTCTACGCGACAGGAGCGGCGGCGACCTGGGACGGGCAGATCGACACCGGCTCCTCGAGCCACCCGTGGGTGTGGCATGAGAAGACCTGGCAGGGAACAGTCGGACGGCACCAGGACACGGAATCGACCGAGCCCCCGCAGCCGGGCGTGTATCTCGTTGCACAGCAGTCGATATCGGCCGACGATCGGCCCGACCGCGATACCCAACGGGTGGGTTTCTACAACTGGGCCGTCTGCTGGCGGCAGGGTGTGGTGGCTGGATGCACCACTGCTGCAATCGGTTGCATGAGAGTCAAGGCAGCATGGCCAGCGTGCTTCGGCATGTGGTGCGTCGGCGCGGAGATTGGCTCTGGGATCGGGTGCGCCCTCCTATGATGGACACGCGATCAGATCGAACTGTGGTCAGGATTACACGCGGCGAGCTCTACGCGGTCGTTTTCGGAACGTTCCTTCTGGTGGCTTCGGCAGCCGTGCTTCTGAGCGCGGGCGGTTCAGAAGTGCGTACGTTCCTCCGGACCCCGCTCGGCGCCGCTGCTTCCGTCGTTGCGATTGGCTTAATCGTGCTACCGGCAACAAGGATACTGGCTCGCACTTACTACGGCGTGGAAGACGCGACGGCCGGAAAGCTGATCCTGTGGACCCTCCTGGCTGTGGCGGTTGCATTCGCGATCCAGTGGGTCTTCGCCGTGACGTGAAGACGGTCGTGGAGCGGTGGGCGAGCGCCCACCGCTCCATTATTATTGTGTTCCCGTCGTGTCCGTGATCGTCGCGGACGGAATCACATCTTCCACCGGCGCCGGCTCGGCGTCGGGCGGCGCGGTGATCGCCGGCGGCGGGGGGGTGTTGGGGAGCTCGCGGCGTTCTTCGACGCGGCGTTCGATGCCGACCTGCTGGCGGCTGCGGATGAGCCAGCGGAGGAGTTTCGATTCGTTGATGCCGATGAGGATGTCGTTGATCGACTCGTACATCGAGGGGTCGGAGATCAGCTTGCCGGCGGTTCCTTCTCCCGTGTTGATCTTCGTGACGACCTCATTGAGCTGGCGCACGAGTCCGGAGAACTCGTTCAGCGCATGGTCGCCGTACTCGCGATCGTTGATGAGGCGGGGCACGAGGCCCTGTCCCGTCTGCAGCGAGCCGGTGAACGCCGAGAGGTTCGCCGACGTCACGCGCAGGTTCTCGATCAGCTCGTAGACGCGCGTCTTCGCCTCGGCGTCGTTCAGCATCGCCGGGACCAGGCCGTCGCCGGTCTGGAAGCTGCGCTGGATGTTGCCGGTGAGTGACTGCATCGACTCGGCGGCGCCGGCGATCGAGACCGTCAGGCGCTCGGCGTACGCGTCGTCGTAAATCAGCTTGCCGACCACGCCGCGGCCGCTCTCCATGTGCGTGAGCGCGGCGTTGGTCTTGTTGAGCGTGGTCAGGAACGTGTCGGTGATGCGCTGCTTCGTCTCCGGCTGCGTGGTCAGCTCGCCGAGGAGGCCTTCACCGCGATCCACGCGGCCGAGGATGCCCTTGAGGGAGAACGAGATCTGCACGAGGTTCTCCATCAGGTCCTCGCCCGAGGTGATGAGCGCCTCGACGTCCGTCCCCTTCTGCGACGGGATGATCGAGCCCGGCTCGAGCGCCGGAAAACGCGGCGTGCCGGCGGTGACGTCGATGTACGTGTCGCCGGTGAGGAGGCCCTGCTTCTTGAGACGCACGCGCGAATCGCCGCGCACGCGCTCTCCGTACTTGCGGTCGATCATGATCAGGACGTCGACCTGCTTCGACTTCGGGTCCTGCGGCAGCTTGATGTCGCGAATCGTGCCGATGGTCACGCCCGACATCCGCACCGGGTTGCCCTGGGAGAGGCCGGATACGTTCTCGAGACGCACCTCGTACTCGTTCTTGCGCGCGAAGATCTTCTGTTCCGATCCGATCAGGAAGAGGAACACCATCAGGGTGAGGAGCGCGCCGGAGACCAGGATCCCGACGCGAATCGATTTGTCGTTGGATTTTTTCGCCATATCACTTCTTCGTCGGCTGCGCCGCTACCACGGCGCTGGCCTTGAGAAACTCGCGGAGTTTGGGATGATCGGAATCACGCGCCGCGTCCATCGGGCCGACCCATTCGAACACGCCCTCATGCAGAAAGGCGATGCGGTCGCCGACCGAAAACGCGGAGTGGATGTCATGCGTGACCACGACCGAGGTCACGTTCAGTTTCGCCTGCAGGTCGATGATCAGCTCATTGATGGTCTGCGCGGTGATCGGGTCGAGGCCGGTGGTCGGCTCGTCGTAGAGAATCACTTTCGGGTCGAGCACGATCGACCGCGCCAGGCCGACGCGCTTGCGCATGCCGCCTGAAAGGTCGACCGGCATCAGCTGCTCGGTGTTCGGCAGGTTCACGAGCTCGAGCTTCTCGCGCACGTTGCGCGCGATCTCCTCGTCGCTCATGTCCGTGTGCTCGCGCAGCGGGAAGGCCACGTTCTCGAAGACGGTCATCGAGTCGAACAGCGCGCCGCTCTGGAACAGCATCCCGAACTTCTTCCGGATGCGGTAGAGCTCTTCCTCCGGAAGGTCGGTCACGTCCTCTTCTTCCACGATCACGCGCCCCTCGTCCGGCGCTTCGAGGCCGAGCATATGGCGCAGCGTCACCGACTTGCCGGTGCCGGAGCCGCCGAGGATGACCAGCACTTCGCCGCGGTAGACCTGCAGGTTCGCGCCGCGGAGGACCTGTTTCGTCCCATACGCCTTGTGGACGTCATGGAACTCGACGAACGGCTCGCGGACAACCCGGCGGCGCTCCGGGGTCTCGCGTTCGGCTCCGCGCCGGTCGGTGGTGACGGTCTCGGTCATCAGAAGAAGAAGAGGAAGAGCTTAGTGAGAAAGAAATCCATGATCAAAACGGTGATCGAGCTGGTGACCACCGTCTGCGTCGTGGCCCGTCCCACACCGTCCGCACCGCCCGAGGTGCGCAGTCCGTTGAAACAGGCGATGAGCGCGATCGAGAACCCGAAGAAAAACGTCTTCCCGATCCCCGAGGCCAGATCGTTGTAGTGCACGGCTTCGATGACGCTGCGCAGGTACTCGTTGGCGCCGACGTGCAGGCTGGAGACAGCGATGATCAGCCCTCCCGTGATGCCGAGGAGGATCGCCACGACCGTCAGCAGCGGGAACATCAGCGTGCAGGCCACGACGCGCGGCACGACCAGCCTGCGTACGGGATTCGTGGCCAGGGCGCGGAGCGCGTCGATCTGCTCGGTGACTTTCATCGTGCCGAGCTCCGCCGCGATGCCGGCCCCGACTCGGCCGCCGACCATCAGCGACATCAGCACCGGTGCCAGCTCGCGCACGAGCGAGAGAGAGACGATGGTGCCGACGAACATCTTCCCGCCGAAGTCGGCAAGCGCGTACGCCGTCTGGAGCGCCAGCACCATCCCGATGAAGGCGGAGGTAATGATGACGATCGACAGCGACCGCACGCCGATCTGGTCCATCTGCGCGATGAGCAACGGCCGCTCGACCGGCGCGCGCCGGAACTGCTGGACGGTCTGCACCGCCAGGTCCGTGAGGCTGCCGACGTACAGAAACGCGGCATCCGCACGCTCGCGCACGCGCGTCGTGAACTTCGGAAGCTGCGGGTCTCTGGCTACGGCGGTCGTCATTCGTGGGTGCGTAACGTCGGAGCGGCCAAGTTTAATCGCGCGGGACGTGCCGAGGCCGCTTCCGCGCGACACGCAAAGTACGCGCCGGATTTAAACGCCCCCTGCTCTCGGTCCCCCTCAGTTCCCGTCGCCGAATATCTTGCGCAGCAAGCCGCGCAGACCGCGCTCCTTCTCCTTCTTCTTTCGCTCGTCCTCGGCGCGTTTGGGGGCGTCCTGGGGGCGTTCGGTGGGGTGCTGCTCGTCGAAGACCGGGGATTCGTTCCAGAAGGGGCTCGGGTCGCCGCTTCCGGCGTGGAGAGAGCAGACCGACTCCGGCTCTGTCCCCGCGACGTACGACTCGGTGCGCGAGGTCGGGCAGTACGGCGTGGCGAGCAGGCCCGACTGCGGGTCGATCTCGCGCTCCGTCACATCCTCGGGGCGTTTCCAGTCGACGTCCGCGACCAGGCCGTCGATGCGGTTCATGTGCTTCGCCCAGATCGGCAGGCAGGCGTCACCGCCCGCGAGACGGACGCTGTGGCCGTCGTCGAAGCCGATCCACACCAGCGACAGGATGCGCGGCGAGTAGCCGATGATCCAGGCGTCGCGGTAGTTGTTCGTGGTGCCGGTCTTGGCGGCGTACTCGTGCTGGAAGCCGAGAGAGCGGGCGCGGCCGCCGGTGCCGTAGCGGAACACGTCCTTGAGAATCTCGTTCATCACGTACGTGACGCTGGCGGGGGCGACGCGTTTCATCTTCGCGTTGCGCGTCTCGAGCAGCTTGCCGTCGCGCGTGACCACGGCCAGGATCGAGACCGGCTCGGCTTTCACGCCGAGGTTCGCAAAGACCGAGTAGGCGAACGCGATCTCCAGCGGCGTCACTTCGAACGAGCCGAGGGAGATCGAGGGATACGGCTCGAGCCGCGACTCCACGCCGATGCTGTTCGCGGTCTTGATGACGTTCGGCACGCCGGCGTCAATCGCCGCGCGCACGGCCGGGATGTTGTACGAGTGCGCCAGCGCCTCGCGCACGGTCACCCGTCCGTGGAAGCGGTTGTCGTAGTTCTGCGGACGCCACACCGCGGCGCCGGCCTGCACGGAGATCGGCGAATCGTCGAGCACCGTCGACGCCGTGAGCGCCTGCGCGCCGCGCGCCGGGTCCATGGCCGAGAGGTAGACGAACGGCTTGAACAGCGATCCCGGCTGCCGGCGCGCCTGGATGGCGCGGTTGAATTGCGTCTTGGAGTAGTTGCGGCCGCCGACCAGCGCCTTGACGTAGCCGGTACCCGGCTGCACCGTCACTACCACCCCTTCCAGCGGCGTCTGCGACGTGCGGATGTGCTTGTACTTTTTCCCGAGCGCGCCGATGCCGTCGTCGAGCGCCGCTTCCGCGGAGCGCTGCATCATCGTGTCGAGGGTGGTGAAGATGCGCAGCCCTTCGGTCTTGAGCTGCGTCTCCGGATAGGTCTCCCGGAGCTGCTTGAGCACGAGGTCCACGAAGAACGGCGCGCTGCGCGAGGTCTTCGGGAAGCGCGTCACCTTGAGCGGCGCGGCCACGGTTTCCAGGTACTCGCGCTCGCTGATCTTCTGCTGGTCGCGCATCAGGCCGAGGACCGTGTCGCGGCGCGGCTTGGCCCGCTCCGGATACTTGAGCGGCGAGAGCACGTTCGGCGAGCGGATGACCCCGGCCAGCGTCGCGGCCTCGGAGAGCGTGAGGTAGGTGACCTTCTTGCCGAAGTAAACCTGCGAGGCCTGCTCCACGCCGACGACCTGGACCGAGCCGTTCTGCCCGAGGTAGATCTCGTTCATGTACGCCTCGAGGATCTCCTCCTTCGAGTAGCGCATCTCGAGCAGCAACGCCATCAGCGCTTCCTGCCCCTTGCGGGTGAACGTCCGCTCCGGGTTGAGGTAGAGGTTCTTGACCAGCTGCTGCGTCAGCGTCGAGCCGCCCGCGGTCAGCGACTTGGTCTTGATGTCCTTCACCAGCGCCGCGAGCGTGCCGCGGATGGAGATCCCTTCGTGCGAGTAGAAGCTCTTGTCCTCGGTGGCGATGACGGCGTCGACCAGCACCTTCGGGATGGAGTCGAGCGTCACCGGGACGCGGTCCTCCATCTCGTTGTCGTAGATCGACGTGATGAGCTCGGGCTCGAGGCGCGCGCCGCGCAGGGTGATGCCGTCGGTGAGGCGCTTGATGGAGCGCACCGTGCCGCCGTCGGTCTCGACCAGCACCGGCATGGCGTGGAACTCCATGTCCGGGTATTCGAAGTTGTTGAGGAAGATCTCGAGGTCGTCGCCGACGTAGCGGTACTCGCCGGGATTCTCGACCCGCTTCTTCACCTCGTGGTAGCCGACGTGATTCAGCTTCGGTTCGAGGATCGAGCGCGCGAAGCGCATGCCGGGGACGATCGGGGTGGCATCGGAGTAGACGCGGCTGGGGAGGTCCCAGCGCGTGGCCGAGTCGAATTTCTTCGTAATGATGACGTAGGTGTAGCCCGTGAAGCCGAGGAAGGCCACGAACGCGACCATCACGATGACCGCGAGACCGGCGGAATGCCGCCAGAGAAAGTCCTTGAGGCGCGAGCGCTTAGCCATACGACGCTGTCATCAACGGCCGCATCGACGCAAAAATGTCGCCTGACTCGTCCGTAACAGAAAAGGCGGCCGGTGCACCCGGCCGCCTTTCCGGCGAATTGCTGTGAGCTGGAGCGAGTTTAGCTCACTTCGCGAACTGCGGCGTCACGTTCAACTCCCGCAACAGGTTCGTCGCGCCGTCGACCGCGTCCATCACCCAGAGGATGTAGCGCGAGTCGACGTGGATGGTGCGGGTGAGGTCTTCCTCGACCATGTAGTCGGAGCCGACCCCTTCCCAGTTCGAGTCGAACGCCAGGCCGCACAGCTCTCCCCACGCGTTCAGCGACGCTGAGCCGGAGCTGCCGTTCGTGACCACGTTCGTGGTGATGTACGCCACCGGGAGGGTCTTCAGGTCGTCGTCGACGTACGTCCCGAACTCTTTCTTCGACGCCCGGTCGAGCAGCGCCTGCGGGCTGTCGAACGGCTCCTCGCCGGTGCTCTTCTCGACCACGCCGCGGATGTCGGTCTGCGGCAGGTACCAGACCGCGTTGCGCGGCGCGTAGCCTTTCACCTGGCCGAAGCCGACGCGCAGGGTCGAGTTCGCATCCGGATACAGCCGTCCGCCGCGTGAGGTGCGCAACGCGTCGAGCAGGGCCGGACGGATCCGCGCTTCGGCGCCCGCATACGCGGCGTCGCGCTGCGCGAGCTCGTCCGCGAACGGACGGAGCGACGCCGCGAACGCGAGCATCGAGTCGTTGCGCGCCGTGAGCTGCGCCGTCGTCTCGGTGAACATCTTCTCTTCCGCCGCCTGATCGCCGATGCGCGTGGAGGCGTAGATGCGGTCGAGCAACGCGTCCACCTGCGCCTCGGGCGTAGCCTGTCCGGTGGCCGCGAGCGCGGTGTCGACCGGCGGGATGCGCTGTCCGGCCGGAAGCTTCGTCGCTTCGAGGAGGAAGAGCCGCAGCCCTGCGCGGTCGCTGTCGCGCTCGATGTTGCGGCGGTTGCGCGTCAACGTCTGCTGCAGCTTCTTGCGATTGCGCTCGGTGAAGTCCTCGGCCCGGTCGAGGTCGTTCTTCGTCTTCTCGACGCTCAGGCGGTAGAGATTGTTCGCCTGAGTCAACATCGGCGACGAGGTGTAGAGCCAGGTGAACAGCAGGTCGCGCTCGCGCGTGGCGCGATGCTCGTCGAGCAGCTTCTGCAGCTCGGCGCTGGCCGTCTCGTACGACTTCTCGAGGTCACCCTCGAGCGCGCGTTCCATCCGGCGCGCCTCGACCTGCTTCGCCTCGACGAATCCGCCGCGTTTGTACGCTTCGAGCGTGCCGACGTGCTTCTTGAGGTAGTTCTCCTGGCTGGCGATGCGGCTGGCGTTTTTCAGCGCGATCGTGCGATCCGCCTTGCCGCGCTCCTGGAGCAACTGCGACAGCATCCGGCGGTAGCGGACGTCGGTCGGCAGCGTGAACTGTTCCGCGTCGACCACCTCGGTGGCGGTGACGTGGCGGCGGGTCGTGCCGGGGAAGCCGGCCACCATCACCAAGTCGTTCGCGTCGAGGTCGCGGGTGGAGATCTCGAGGTGGTGCTTCGGGCGATACGGCACGTTGTTCTTCGAGTAATCGGCCGGCTTGCCGTCGCGGCCGACGTAGGCGCGATAGAAACCGAAGTCGCCGGTGTGGCGCGGCCACATCCAGTTGTCGATCTCGTCACCGAAGTTGCCGACACCGAGGGCCGGCGCATAGACGAGGCGGACGTCGCGGATCTCGAGGCGGGTGATCTTCAGGTACTGGCCGCCCTCGAAGAACGACGCCACCTGGCAGTTCAATCCGCCCGGCTTCTCGCACTCGTTGACGATCTCGCGGCGGCGGCGGGTGATGGCCGCGCTGCGATCGGCGTCGGTGATGCCGGCCGGAAACGGCGCGAGCACGCGTTGCGTCACGTCTTCGATGGCCGTGGTCACGTAGATGCGCGCGTCCGGCGAGGCCTGGATCTCCTGCGCGCGGGTGCGGGCCAGGAAGCCGTTGCGGACGATGTCGTTCTCCGGCGTGGCGTTGAACTGCAGCGCGCCGTAGACGCAGTGGTGGTTGGTGGCGAGCAATCCGTCGGGCGATACGAACGAGGCGCTGCAGCCGCCCGTCGAGACGATGGCCCCCATCGGAAAGCCGGTGAGGTTCGCAAACTGGTTGGGATCGAGCTGCAGTCCGAGCTTCTTCAGCTCGTCGCCGAGAGCAGGGATCTGCTGCGGCATCCAGAGTCCGTCATCGCCGGCGGCCGGCACGGCAAGCGACAGCGCTGCCATCACACTCAAGAGAAACGACTTCATCAAGGAGATCTCCTTACAAGGGCATCTGAGGCTCGAACACGAAATCACCGCGGCGGCGTCCGGGTCAACCCGTACCGCCACGAGGTCGTGACAGAGCTGCAAAGGATCGGCCGGAGCGCTTAGCGTTCCCTGCGGAACCAATACCCCACTGCACGCACCATCGGGCCGAACGGCATCGGCGCGGCAAAGTCCGTCACGTCGGCCTTCAGCAGCCGCAGTTCCGGAGCGAACATCGCCTCGACGGCCGCCTGCGACCGCCGCTTCGGCCCGATCGGCCGCCAGTCGAGCGGGTGGCGCTTCCCCCAGTGCCCGAGGACGTAATCGCCTTCGACGGCCAGCCAGGTCAGGAGCTTGCGTTTGTACTCGCGGACGTTGCCGCCGACCAGCGAGTGCAGGCATCCGGAATCGAAGACGAGCTCGAACGGCCGGTCGGGGACGAAGGCGAAGAGGTCCCCCGCCACGAAGGTCACGTTCACGTTCTTCGCCGCGGCGCGTGCGCGGGCCATTTCGAGCGCCTCGGGGAACAGGTCGAGGCCGGTCGCTTCCATCCCCTGCTCGGCGAGCCACGTCGTATAGACGCCCGCCCCGCACCCGACGTCGAGAGCCCGCCCCCGCCCGTTCCGCGCCGCCACCGCCTCGGCCAGTATGTCCGGCGGAGTGTCCCGGTGCCACGGCAGCCGTTTCGGATCGCCGGCCGCCCTGCGGTAGAAGTTCCGCATCACCATCCTGGCAATCGCGCTCATGTGATCCTCCGAGCCGAGTGTACGCCCCGGCGCGTGCTAGAGTTTTCCATCGCGATGCTGACCATCCTGATCGTGGATGACAACGTGAGCTTCCGCACGCAGGCCGCGAGACTGTGCGGGAAGGAAGGCTTCGCGACCGTAACGGCCGGCTCTCTTTCGGAGCTGGCGACGGTCCTGAGCACCACGACGCCCGACCTGGCGCTGGTCGACATCGAGTTGCCGCAGATCCCGGGTCACCGCCTCGGCGCCCTGATCCGTTCGCGGCAGAACGTCCCCATCGTGCTCGTCTCGGCCCTCGACGAAACGCACGTGCGGCGTCTCTTCGAAGCCTCGGACGCGGACGGCTGGATCTGCAAGCCGCTCACTCGCGATAAATTGATCGGGGCGGTAACCCGCTTCGTCGTCACTCGCGGACGGACCGGCGGCGAGGCGCTGCGCGACCAGACCGCCGAGGGGAGCAGCCAGGTGCTGCTCGTCGAAGACGAGCCGATGATCACCGACCGCATCGAAGCAGCGCTGACCGGTTACTCCGTCTCCACGGTCTCCGAGGGGGACGCCGCAATCCAACGGCTCGAGACGGGGGACTACGGCTGCATCCTGCTCGACCTGATGCTCCCCCACCTGAGCGGCTTCGACGTCCTGCGCCACCTCATGATCCGGCGCCCCGACCTGCTGAAGCGCACGTTCATCATGACCGCCGCCAGCGACGAATCGCTCCAGTTCATCGAACGCGATGCCGTGGCCGGCATCCTTCGCAAGCCGTTCGAGGTAGCCACTCTTCCGGGTCTGGTCTCGGCGGTCGTGTCCGCGTAGCGGACGCCGCATCAGCGAAACCCACGGTCCCGCGCCAGCACGATCGCCTGCGCGCGCGTCCAGACGCCGAGCTTGTCAAAGACGCGGGACACGTGGTTGCGCACCGTCTTCTCGCTGATCGTGAGCCGTTCTGCGATCTCGGCGTTGCTCAGGCCGTCCGTCATCAACGCGAACACCTGGCGCTCGCGGTGGGAGAGCGAGGTGAAGAGGGGATCTTCGTCCTTCGACACGGTGTGTCCGCCGAGGAAGTCGAGCGCGGCGTCGCGGAAGCGCTCCCAGGCCGGTTCCGAGGCGAGCAGGACGTGGTTCTCGGAATCGAGCTCGATGAACTGCGCGCCGGGGATGCGCTCCGCCAGCAGGCGGCCCTCGGCGATCGGCACGACGGCGTCATTGCTCGCATGCACGACCAGCGTCGGCACGCGCACGCGCTCGAGCAGATCGGAGACGTCGATGGTGGAGCGGGCTTCCATGAGCCGGGCCGCGATCTCGGCGGTGGTGGTCTTGAGACAGAGATCGTCGAACCAGCGCAGTTGCTCGTCCGTGCCTCGCGGGAGGAAACGCGAAGTGAAGATTCGCCGGAACGCCGGGTTGTCCCGCCCCCAGCCGGCGCGGACGAGGTCGATGATGGCGCGATACTCGGTTTCGCGGGCAGCGTCCCCGCGTTGGGCCACGCCGCGCGCATACCCTCCGTACAACAGCAGGTGGGAGACGCGCTCGGGGTACTTCACCGCATACGCGATGCACATGGCCCCTCCCTGCGAGATGCCGAGGAGGGCGAACGGCTCGGCGGGTGCGGCGGCGGTGACGACGTCCTCGAGGTCGCCGACCCAGCGCTCGACGGTGAGCTCGCCGCCGGCCCGCTCGCTCATGCCGCATCCGCGCTCGTCATAGCGGATGTAGCGGAAGTGGTCGCTGAAGAAGCGGATCCAATGCCGCCAGACCGGACTGTCCCATTCGTATTCGAGGTGAGTGAGCCAGTTGGCCGCCTTCACCAGCGCCGGCCCCTGCCCCGCCTCGGCCCACGCGAGCTGAATCCCGTCCCGGCTTCGCAGATAGCGGACGCGCTGACGGCTTCTCGAATCGGTATGGGACATTGTTCCTGGCGATCGAAGCCGATTCTAGCCAAACCGGGACATCGGTCCCATGGCCGGCCACCGCCGGTGAACCGACGTTGCGCGCATGAGCAAACGAATCGCGGTCTTCGCCTATGGCGTCGTCAGCTACGCCGTCTTCTTCGCCACCTTCCTCTACGCCATCGCCTTCATCGGGAACTTCGGCGTGCCGAAGACGCTCGACGGAGTCCCGCGCGAGCCGCTGTTCGTCGCGCTGGCCATCAACCTCGGCCTCCTGGCGTTGTTCGCCGTGCAGCACAGCGTGATGGCCCGCCCCTGGTTCAAGGAGCGCTGGACGCGCATCGTGCCGCCCGCGGCGGAGCGCTCGACCTACGTGCTGCTCTCGAGCCTCGCGCTGATCCTGCTCTTCTGGCAGTGGCGCCCGATGGGAGGCGTGGTCTGGTCGGTCGAGAACGCGGCCGGGCGGAACGTCCTCCTGGCGCTGTTCGCGTTCGGCTGGACGCTGGTGCTGGTGGCCACCTTCCTGATCAACCACTTCGACCTGTTCGGCCTGCGCCAGGTCTGGCTCCATCTCCGCGGCAAGCCGTACACCGCGCTCCCCTTCGGCACCCCGGGACCCTACCGGCTGGTCCGCCACCCGCTGTACGTCGGCTGGTTCTTCGCCTTCTGGATGACGCCAACCATGACCGCCACTCACCTCCTGTTCGCGGTCATGACCACCGCCTACATCCTCGTGGCCATCCAATTCGAAGAGCGGGACCTGGTGCGCTCCCTCGGAAGCGATTACGAGGAGTACCGGCAGCGAGTGCCGATGCTCATCCCGTTTGCGAAACGGCGTGCGGGGACGGTGCTCCTGTCGCGCGCGACGACGGCACGAGAATGAGGCTGTTTCTGGAGTGCGGTAACGCGAGTTACCACTCTTGTCTTTGTTCGTCCTGCAATGCGAGCAGGCCCCAGCCTTCGCTCGCGAGGGTTCCGAGGGCCGATGTCAACCCGCAATGAGCTCCGTCAAGCTCCCGCCTTCTTGAACAGGACGAGAATGCCACGATCGGCAGCGTCGGGTAGTTCGATGATGCGGGGATATCGGGACCGGATCAGCTCCTCGATCTGGCCGGTCGACCAGTTCTTGATTTGTAGCCAGATCAGCTTCGGCGGATAGCCGAGCTGCATCGAGATTTCCGAGAAATCTGCGTCCTTCGATACGACGGCAAAGCCATGCTCTCTGGCGTACAGCCACACCGCTTCGTCAGGAACATCATGCAGGCTCACGTTCCAGACGTGTTCCGAATCCGGGAAGACATCTTGCAGGCGCTCGACCAACGTCGGGGAAAGATGGTGGTCGAACAGCAACTTCACTCGTTCGCCACCAGCATGCGGTGCTCGCGCTCGGCGGCGTAGCTGAGGCACGCCAGGATGTCCTCCCGGGTCAGGTAGGGAAAGTCCGCGAGGACCTGCTCCTCCGTCATTCCGGAGGCGAGATACGACAGGACGTCATAGACCGTGATGCGCATGCCGCGGATACATGGCTGGCCGCCGCGTTTTCCCGGCTCGACGGTGATGATCCCTTCGTACGACATGGCTGCATTCTAAACGTGAACGTCACGGGCGCGGCGCGGCACGCATGGTATGACTAACCCCATGAAACGTCTCCTAGGCATCGCCCTCCTCTTCGTTGCCTGCGCGCACGTGCCGCCCGCTTCGCTCGACACGCACGCGCACGAGTACGTCCGGCTCGTGCTCGCCCTGGGGGAGCACGATGCGGACTGGGTGGACGCGTATTACGGGCCGCCGGAGTTGCGGGAGGCGGCCAAGGGGGAGAAGAGGACGCTCGGCGACATTCATGCGGCGGCAACGGCGTTGCGCGCGGAGGTGGAGAGCGTCCCCGTGCCGGCGGATCGCATCGTCGCTCTGCGGCGGAATTACCTGCTGGAGCAGCTCACGGCGCTGGTCACGAAGACGGAGATGTTGCAGGGAAAGACGTTCTCGTTCGATGAGGAGGTGCGGCGGCTTTACGGGGTCGTGCTGCCGCGCCGGGAGGATGCGCACTTCGAGCGGGTGCTGCAGGAGTTGGAGCGGGCGGTGCCCGGCGAGGGGTCACTGCTGGAGCGGGTGGAGGCGTATCGCAGCCGGTTCTACGTCCCGGCGGACAAGGTCGATGCGGTGATCCAGGCGGCGCTGAAGGAGTGCCGGGTGCGGACGCTGGCGCACATAGAGTTGCCGGCGGCGGAGAGCTTCTCGCTCGAGTACGTGAAGGACAAGCCGTGGAGCGGGTACAACTGGTACAAGGGGAACTTCACGAGCCTCATCCAGATCAACACCGACCTGCCGATGGGCGTTCAACGGGGGCTCGACCTGGCCTGCCATGAGGGGTATCCCGGCCATCACACGTACAACGTGCTGCTGGAGAAGAACGTGGTGCGCGACCGCGGGTGGATCGAATACACGGTCTATCCGCTGAACAGTCCGCAGTCGCTCATCGCCGAGGGGAGCGGCAACTACGGGTTGGAGCTGGCGTTTCCCGGCGAGGAGCGGATGCGGTTCGATCGCGATGTGCTCTTTCCGATCGCCGGGCTCGATCAGCGGGAAGCGGCGCGCTACTACGAGATGCTGCGGCTGATCGGCGAGCTGTCGTACGCGTCGAACGAAGCAGCGCGGCGGTGGCTCGACGGCGAGATGACGCGGGACGAGGCGAAGACTTGGCTGATGCGCAACGGTCTCAGTACGGCGGAGCGCGCCGAGCAGCAGATGAAGTTCATCGAGCGCTATCGCAGCTACGTCATCAACTACAACTTCGGGCTCGATCTCGTCCGCGCGCACGTGGAGAAGAGCGGCGACCGGTGGACGGCGTTCGAGGAGATGATCTCGACACCGATGCTGCCTTCGAACCTGGAGCGGGAGTAGGTTCGCGCGGCTGGAGGACGGACAGGCAGGGTTGCCTGTCCTCCACCTGCACCACGTGCGCGGCGTCAGCCCCTGTGGGTGATGGCGCTCGTGATCGCCGCGACGACACGATTGACCAGGTTGTGATCTTTCGAGCTCATACCCGTCTGCTCCCCTGACGCCGACGCGAAAACCACGTGATAGATCGGTTTCAGCGATCGCAGCCAGGCGATACCAGCGGCGGCGATCGCGCCGCAGATGACGAACATCAGGAGGCCCGCGCCGAAGTCTTCGGAGAACATCGGACCGAGGGAGCCGAGCGTCATGAGGATGCCCACGGCCGCGAGGGCCATCGCGCAGCCTTTGCTCGCGGGTGTGAATCGCTTGGAGACAGAGGTGAGGTTGGCCGTCGCGTACGTCGTGCCACCGATCACCACTTTCGTGTTCGAAACATATACGTCCGCGTCGTTCATGAAGACCTGTTCGTTCGCCATCGTTTTTCCTCCGGGGTGATGACGGACGCGAGCCATGTTTTTCTCCGCCGCCGCAGAGCTCTTACGACAGGCGACCGCCGCGGGCGGCCGCCACGGCGGCGATGAATTCCTCGAAGGTTTTCCTGTTGATGGGCTCCGCCGCGATCGCAAAGACGTCGGTGGCTTCGCTGGCCGTAGGTATGTGCGTCAGGAGAGGCAGGATCGCGGCCGCCGCTGTCACGGCGTCGGATACGTCGTAATCTCCGTGCTCGAAGAACGCGGTGATCGCGTGACCGAAACGATACGTGAAGAGATAGTTCAGGATCCCGTTGAAGCCCATTGCCGCCAGGGCACCGGCACCTGGAAAAGCGATCGTCAGCGCCCAGGTGAATATCTTCGATCCGCCGACGTACGCGGCCACGCCGGCAGCCACGCCGGTCGCGAGCTTCATTGCGAAAGCGCGGTCCTGTCTGTGGCCTGATTTCTCAGCGACAGCCAGCAACATCGCCCCCCAGATCGCGGTCACCGCGATCGTATCGAGGCCGCCGGAGAATGCCCCCGGGATGCCCACCGCTCCCGCGGCTTTCGATGCCGCACCGACGATCGAGCGGTACTTTCGTGGAATCGCCATAGCTCCTCCTGCCGAAGTGCAGTGGCGCCGTGCGTGTGACTGCCGGCGCGTGCCGGTAATTTCAGTACGCACTTAGACGGACGCACCGCTCTTTTTCACAGCAGCGAAGAAGAGCGGCGCCCGCGGGCTGGAGGACATACGCACTAACTTTAGGGATTTCGGGCCTCGCAAGTAGTTGATACGTCGTGAGCTACGGTCGACCGATTGTTTGCAGGCTTCAGCATTTTGCGACTGTTGCGGAGCGATGCCTGAGATCCCTAACGCTGTTTTCCTCTCTGTCGTACGTGTGGCGCTTTCAATGGATTTGCGCGGAAATTACTACGAAGCGCCACCTGATGCCGTTGCAGCTCAGCTAAGCATCGCCACCTCAGTGGTTTGCGTGTAGTGACGGCTAAGTTAGTGCGTATGGGCTGGAGGAGGGCGTCCATGTTACCCGGCGTGAACGCCGGGTCTATAGCGATTCATCTTGGCGAATCGTCGGCGGCGCTCATTTACCGAAAATACCGATACCGTAGAAACAAGGACTCACTTTGCAGTCATACATCCTGATGTGAATTTTGAATCGTCCGGTCCAGCGAGGCGTGATGCTGACGACCGGCACATCGTCGTTTTCCGTGTCTTTCGCGACCTCGTTGGCGTTCTCGTCGAACAATCTGATGTCGATGTCCCCGCAATCGTGATCGCAGACCGCGACAATGCGATATTCAACGTCGTCATTCAACCGTACGGTAAACGTGTCCGTGCCGTCGCTTTGCAGCGCATCGACCTGGAAATTATGTGTTTTGTCGAAACCATGCTCTTCCATGGTTGCTTCGACGAGACTCAACTGAGCGCGAATTTCTCGCGTATACCGTTCCTGCGCGAGCAGGGTGTTGGCGCCGCACAAACCAGAAATCATGATCATGACCAATGAAACCGCCACTCTACGTCCGCTCATCGTTCCTTCCTTTCTTACTTGACACCACGCTGTGGCCGGCACTTCGCAGCAGCACGGCCAGCGGGAAGTAAGACCCCTGAATACGGAGGGCCTCGCGCAACGCTTTCCCTACCCTCGAAAACCGCAACTTCCGAAACTGGGAACTCGCCATTGTTGTGGTCGGCGTTCCATGACATTGCCTGGTTTCGCAGCAGAGCTTGCCTTCGTAAAGAGACAGACCCACATTGCTTGTCTCAACCCAACCGAACTATTGGAGGCTCCATGTCGGACACACCGCACAACGTGCCTGGCCCATCTGGGCTGTTGTATCGTTGACGGTAGCGCTGATCGGCGCATGGGCGCTGAAGCCACATAGCGCCGCCACGCTTCGCCCAAACATCGTCTCAACGACGTCTGGAGCGCCCGATGGGGCTGCTGCGGATCCGCAGGCTGGAAATGCGCGTTCACGGTTCACTCCAGCAGTAGTAACGTCGACGCGCCTGGCTGAGGAACCACCGCAGTCGGAGATGTCGGTCATGGCACCGACGTCCCAGCCAATCATCTTTACGGTTCACGATAACCTGGGGCCCGGGCAGATCGCGGAGCAGGTCACCCTGCTGATCGACGGGACTATCGTCGGTACGCTCAATGTATCGTCCGAGCAGCCTTCTGCGACTCTGACGGTAAAGGTGCCGGAAGCAGGCCGGTATAGCTGGAGCGCCGAAGCGCAGGCGATATTCGCGGCTCCGCAAGGGCAGACCTTTACACACACCGGCGTCGGCCCGGCGTCGGCCAGGGCATCATCGCCGTAGGAAATGGCAGCAGCTTCGATCTGCGCGGCAGCGTCAGCGGAACCACGTGGACCATTCATCTGGTGCGTGACAATCAGTAGCCCTGCCGGTGCGCACGGACACCTCGCAAAAAAGAAAAGGACAGGCAGGAATGCCTGTCCTTCACCTCATTCGCGCGGGCGCGCCGCCTTTACATCGACGACATTGCGTTGAGGAACTCGCCGTTGGAGCGGGTCTTGTCGAGCTTCTCGACGAGGAGCTCCATCGACTCGACCGTGGAGAGCGGGGAGAAGACCTTGCGCAGGACCCAGATGCGATTGAGCTCGTTGCGCTCGAGGAGGAGCTCTTCCTTGCGCGTGCCGGAGCGGTTGATGTCGATGGCCGGGAAGACGCGCTTGTCGGAGAGCTTGCGGTCGAGGTGCACCTCCATGTTGCCGGTGCCCTTGAACTCTTCGAAGATGACGTCGTCCATGCGGGAGCCGGTGTCGATCAGCGCGGTGGCGATGATGGTCAGCGAGCCGCCTTCCTCGACGTTACGCGCGGAGCCGAAGAAGCGCTTCGGGCGCTGCAGGGCGTTCGAGTCGACGCCGCCCGACAGCACCTTCCCCGACGGCGGGACCACGGTGTTGTAGGCGCGCGCGAGGCGGGTGATCGAGTCGAGCAGGATCACCACGTCGCGCTTGTGCTCGACGAGGCGCTTGGCCTTCTCGATGACCATCTCCGCGACCTGCACGTGCCGCGAGGCCGGCTCGTCGAACGTCGACGAGATGACTTCGCCCTTCACGCTGCGCTGCATGTCGGTGACTTCCTCGGGGCGCTCGTCGATGAGCAGCACGATGAGCGTGACCTCCGGGTGATTGGCGGTGATCGAGTTCGCGATGCTCTGCAGGAGCATCGTCTTGCCGGTACGCGGCGGGGCGACGATCAGGCCACGCTGCCCCTTGCCCACCGGCGCGATCAGGTCGAGCACGCGCGACGACATGTGCGTCGGGGTCTCGAGGCGGATGCGGTTCTGCGGGTAGAGCGGCGTGAGGTTGTCGAAGAGGATCTTCTCGCGCGCCACGTCGGGGTGCTCGAAGTTGACCGCTTCGACCTTGATCAGCGCGAAGTAGCGCTCGCCTTCCTTCGGCGGACGGACCTGGCCGGAGACCGTGTCACCGGTGTGGAGGTCGAAGCGGCGGATCTGCGACGGGGAAACGTAGATGTCGTCCGGACCCGGGAGGTAGTTGTACTCGGGAGCGCGGAGGAAGCCGAAGCCGTCCGGCAGGCATTCGAGCACGCCTTCCGAGAAGATCAGGCCCGACTTCTCGGTCTGCACCTGCAGGATGCCGAAGATCAGGTCCTGCTTGCGCATGCCGGAGGCGTTCTCGACGCCGAGGTCCTTGGCCACCTTCGCGAGCTCGGGGAGCTTCATCTCCTTGAGCATGCGGATGTCGAGCGTCTCCGCCGCCGCCTGCTGGAGCTTCGCCTTGCCATTGCCGTTCTGCGGCGCGGCCTCGGGGGCCGCTTCGGCCGCGGGCGTTTCGGCGACGGGCTCGGGCTCGGCCACTGAGATCTCGGCAGGCTGCTCCGCTGCCGCCACTGCAGTCTCGGTGGCGTCGGCGGTGGTCACTTCCGGCTGCACGTCGTCAGCGGCCTCTTTCGCGGCGGCCTTTTTGCGGGGCGCGCGCTTCGGCTTGGCCGGTGCTTCGGCGGCAGGCGCTTCAGCGTCGATGACGGCGGTGTCGGTGTCGTTGTCTGTATGTGCCATGGTTTCCTCGGTAACTCAGAGCCGCGCGATCATCTCGCGCCGGATCTGGTCGATTCCTTTTTTAGTGACGGACGAGGCGGCGATGAGGGCCGACTGGTCGAGCTCGAGCTCTTTCGCGATGTCGCGGACGCTCGTCGTGAGCTGGTTGTTCGACAGCTTGTCGCTCTTGGTGAGCACGATCCGCTCGTCGGTGCCGTCGAGCTCGCGGGCCCACTGGTGCATCTGCAGGTCGTGCTCGCCGGGAGTGCGCCTCACGTCGAGCAGGAGAAAGATCAAACGCAGGTCGTCCGCATGTTCGAGGTAGCCGCGCACCAGCTCACCCCACGAGCGGGACATGCTCTTCGGGACCTTCGCGTATCCGTAACCGGGAAGGTCGACGAGATAGAACTTTTCATTGATGAGATAGAACTGGACCGCCTGGGTCTTTCCCGGCGTCTGGCTGACACGGGCGATGCCCTTCCGATTCAGGACAGCGTTGATCAGAGACGATTTACCGACGTTCGAGCGGCCGACCATCGCAATCTGCGGCCTGCCGTCACGCGGAAAATCGCCAGGCTGGTACGCCGCCCGCGAGAACTCTACTGACCGGATGTCCAATTGAAGTTAACGGCTAAGTGGTACTACGGATATCCGGAGGTCCGGATACGCAAGGAGGAGTAGGTTGTAGAAGCTGAACGAGGAAGATTGTGAGGAAATTCGGGGACGGTGTCAATGAGCCGTGAGGGGCAGGCAGGACGCCTGCCCCCCACTGTGATCAATGCGTAACGGGTGTGTCGGGTGAAATCACTTTCTCGGGTTCCGGGAGTTTTGACTTCACGTCCAATGGAACAATCGTGCCATCGAGCGCGAGTATGACCACCTCGTCCATCGATTCGACGAGGTTGAACTCCATCTTCTGGCGGACGTCCGCCGGGATCTCCTCGAGGTCGCGCTCGTTCTCGGCCGGCAGGATCACCTTGGTGATGCCGGCGCGGGCCGCGGCCAGGATCTTGTCCTTCACGCCGCCGACCGGGAGCACCTTGCCGCGCAGCGTGATCTCACCCGTCATGGCCACGTCGCGATGCACCGGGATCTTCGTGACCGCCGAGAGGAGCGCCGTGGCCATGGTGATGCCGGCCGAGGGGCCGTCCTTCGGGATCGCGCCTTCCGGCACGTGGATGTGGATGTCGAGCGAGGAGTGGAAGTCGGGATCGAGGCCGAACATCTCGGCACGCGAACGGACATACGAGAGCGCGGCACGGGCCGACTCCTGCATGACGTCGCCGAGCTTGCCGGTCAGCGTGAGCGTCCCCTTGCCGCGCGAGAGCGCGACTTCGGTGGTCAGGATCTCGCCGCCGACTTCGGTCCAGGCGAGGCCGGTGGTGAGGCCGATCTCCGCCTTGTCCTGGATCTGGTGCGCGCGGTACTTCGGCTTGCCGAGCAGCTCGCGCACTTTCACGCGGTCGATGGTGGCGCTGAAGTCGGAGCCGGCTTTGACGACCTGGCGGGCCAGCTTGCGGTAGACCGCGCCGACCTCGCGCTCCAGGCCGCGCACGCCTGCTTCGCGCGTGTAGCTGTCGATCAGCTCTTCGAGGCCGGACGACTCGAACGTGATGTTCGCGTCGTCGAGTCCCTGCTCGGTCTTCTGCTTCGAGGCGAGGAACTGCTTGGCGATGGCGAGCTTCTCGAGGTGCGTGTAGCCGGAGAGCTGGATGATCTCCATGCGATCGCGCAACGGCGCCGGGATGGTGTGGGTGACGTTGGCGGTAGCGATGAACATGACCTTCGAGAGGTCGTACTCGACGTCCAGGTAGTGATCGACGAACGCGTTGTTCTGCTCCGGGTCGAGCACCTCGAGCAGCGCCGACGAGGGATCGCCGCGGAAGTCCATCGACATCTTGTCGACTTCGTCGAGGAGGAAGACCGGGTTGACCGTGCCGGCCTTCTTCATCCGCTGGATGATCTGGCCGGGGAAGGCGCCGATGTAGGTGCGGCGATGGCCGCGGATCTCCGCCTCATCGCGCACGCCGCCGAGGGAGAGGCGGACGAACTTGCGGCCGGTGGCGCGGGCGATCGACTTCGCGAGTGAAGTCTTGCCGACGCCGGGAGGTCCGACGAAGCAGAGGATGGTCCCCTTCGGCTGCTTGACGAGCTGGCGCACCGCCAGGAACTCGAGGATGCGGTCCTTGATCTTCTCGAGACCGAAGTGGTCTTCGTTGAGGATCTGCTCCGCGAGCTCGATGTCCTTGATCTCCTTGGAGGCTTTCTTCCAGGGAACGGAGACGAGCCACTCGATGTAGTTGCGGAAGACCGTCGCTTCCGCGGAGACGCCGGGCATGGCCTCGAGGCGCTTCAGCTCCTGGAGAGCCTTCTCCTTGGTGTCCTTCGGCATCCCCGCTTCCTCGATCTTGGTGCGGAGCTCTTCGATCTCATCGGAGCGGTCGTCCTTGCGGCCGAGCTCGTGATGGATCGCCTTGATCTTCTCGTTGAGGTAGTACTCCTTCTGGGCGCGCTCCATCTGCTTCTTGACCTTGGAGTTGATGCGCTTGTCGATGTTGATCTTTTCGATCTCGATCTCGATGAAGTCCTGCAGCTTCTGCAGGCGCTCGTAGGGCGAAGGAGTCTCGAGGAGCTGCTGCTTCTCGGTGGTGGTGATGAGGAGGTGGGAGGCCAGGGTGTCGGCGAAGCGGTCGGGGTTGTCGAGCTTCAGCGTCGACATGACGCCTTCGAATGCGAGGTGGTGGCTCATCTTCGCGTACTGCTCGAAGATCTCCATCAGCTTCTGCATGTACTGCGACACTTCCGGGGTGAGCGGATACTTCGTATCGATCTCACGCACCGCGACGGTGACGAAGCCGTTGGACTCGTGCGCGGAGACGATCTCGCCGCGTGTGAGCCCTTCGACCATCACCTTGACGTTCTGGTTGGGGAGCTTGAGGTTCTGCACGACGGTGGCGATGACGCCGATCTGGTAGATCTCGGTCATCGACGGGTCGTCGATCTTCGGGTCCTTCTGCGTGGCGAGGAAGATCCTCTTGTCGGAGGTCGCCAGCGTGGCTTCGAGCGCCATGATCGAGGCGCGGCGTCCGACCACGAACGGCGCCATCATCGAGGGGAAGACCACCATGTCACGCAACGGGACGAGCGGCAGTTGCACGATGTTGGATTCAGGATTCGACATGTTCGAGACTGTTATACGCCGATTGGAGGGGAAAAACTTCCCGAGGGGGTTGGTGAGGCGGGGTGTCGGGTGTCAGGTGTCTGGGGCGTTTCGCCTGAGCGAGGAACCCCAGACACCCGATACCCGACACCAGATGATCGCCTGAGAACGAAAAAGGCCGCTCTTGCGAGCGGCCTGCGATGTTGCGTCGGTTGGTCACTACCCGGCCTTCTTGTACACCGTGACCGGCTGGGCGCGGTTGTCGACCACCTCGCGGGTGATCACGCACTCGCTGATCGTGTGCTCGGACGGGATCGTGTACATGATCTCGAGCATCAGCTCTTCGATGATGATCTTGAGTCCGCGCGCGCCGACGTTGCGCTTGAGCGCTTCCTCGGCGATCGCTTCGAGGGCGTCGTCGGTGAAGCGGAGCTCGACGTTCTCGAAGCCCATGATGGTCTGGTACTGGCGCACCAGCGAGTTCTTCGGCTCCCGGAGGATCTCGATGAGAGCGCCGCGGTCGAGCTCGCCCAGCGTGGCGACGACCGGCAGGCGTCCGACGAACTCCGGGATCAGGCCGAACTTGATCAGGTCCTCGGGGTGCACCTGCGCGAGCAGCTCGCCGGTCTTCTTCTCTTTCTTCGACGCGATCTTCGCGCCGAAGCCCATCGACGTCTGCGACAGCCGGCGCTCGATCACGGTATCGAGTCCCACGAACGCGCCTCCGCAGATGAAGAGGATGTTGGTGGTGTCGATCTGGATGAACTCCTGGTGCGGATGCTTGCGGCCGCCCTGCGGCGGAACGTTCGCAACCGTGCCCTCGAGGATCTTGAGCAGCGCCTGCTGCACGCCCTCACCCGAGACGTCGCGCGTGATCGACGGGTTGTCGCCCTTGCGGCAGATCTTGTCGACCTCGTCGATGTAGACGATGCCGCGCTGGGTCTTGTCTTTGTCGTTCCCGGCGGCCTGGTAGAGCTTGAGGATGATGTTCTCGACGTCCTCACCGACGTAGCCGGCTTCGGTCAGGGTCGTCGCGTCGACGATCGTGAACGGAACCGAGAGCATGCGCGCCAGCGTCTGCGCCAGGAGCGTCTTGCCCGTGCCGGTGGGGCCGATCAGGAGGATGTTGGATTTCTGCAGCTCGACGTCCGCCCGCGTGTTGCGCTGCTGGTAGTCGATCCGCTTGTAGTGGTTGTAGACCGCGACTGCGAGCTTCTTCTTCGCCCGCTCCTGGCCGATGACGTAGAGGTCGAGGAACTCTTTGATCTCTTTCGGCTTCGGAAGGTGGCCTGCTCCCTCGAGCGCACCCGGTTCGTCTTTGCGGTCCTCCGCGATGATGTCCAGACAGATGTCCACACACTCGTCGCAGATGTAGACGGTCGGGCCGGCGATCAACTTCTTCACGTCGCGTTGCGACTTGTTGCAGAAGCTGCAACGAAGCACGTCGCCGCTGTTCCCCTTCTTCGACATGTCCGATTGGTCCTTTTGTGTGCTCGCCCAGAATTGAACTCCTGAGCGTCGTTCAAGTCAACTCAGGTTCCGTGATACTCCATTCCACTCCCGGTAGCGGCTAGTCCCGCTTCGAGATGACCTGATCGACCAAACCGTATTCCTGCGCCTGGTCTGCCTGCAGGATGTAGTCGCGGTCGGTGTCCTTGTCGATCTTCTCGATCGGCTGTCCGGTGTGGTTCGCCAGGATGGCGTTCAGGCGCGCTTTCATCTGCATGATGTCGCGGGCGTGGATCTCGATCTCGGTGGCCTGGCCGCCGAGCCCGTGCATGAGCGGCTGATGGATCAGCACGCGTGAATTCGGAAGGCAGTAGCGCTTCCCTTTCGTCCCGGCGGCGAGCAGGACCGCCGCCATCGACGCGGCCTGGCCGATGCAAATGGTGGCGATGTCGGGCTTTACGTACTGCATGGTGTCGTAGATGGCCATGCCCGCGGTGATGGAGCCGCCGGGCGAGTTGACGTAGATCGAGATGTCCTTCTCGGGGTTCTCGGCCTCGAGGAAGAGCAGCTGGGCGATGATGAGGTTCGAGACGTTGTCGTCGATCGGCGAGCCGAGGAAGATGACGTTGTCTTTGAGCAGCCGCGAGTAGATGTCGTACGCGCGTTCTCCGCGCGACGTCTGCTCGACGACCATTGGGATCAAAACCATGGATTGGTCTCCTTCACGGCGAGCATTCTAGTGGTGTCGGGTGTCAGGTGTCGGGTATCCGGGGTTTTTCGCACGGGCGTAACACCTCAGACACCTGACACCTGATCCCCGCGAATCAAGCGCGGGCGCTTGATTCGCGCAGCACCAGCTCCAGCGCCCGATCCTGCGCCATCGACGCCCGGAGGGCCTCATAGCCGCCGTCGTGCTTGAGGTGGTGCTTCACGTCGGCGAAGTCGCGGTCCTGTTCGCGGGCGGCGCGGCGGATCTCCGCGTCGACTTCGACGTCCGAGACGGTGAGGTTTTCCTTCTTCGCGATCGCTTCGAGGATCAGGCCGCGCTTCACGCGCTTCACTGCCTCGGGGCGGAACTCCTCGCCGATCTTGCGCCAGTCCAGGTTCGCGGTCTCGAGGTTCACTCCCTGCGAGACGAGGTAGCGGGCGTAGTTGTTGAGCGACTTTCCGAGCTCGTCTTCCACCAGCGCTTCCGGAACGTCGAACTCGTGCGACGCGAGTAGGCGCTCGCCGACCTGGTTGCGCTTGAAGCGCGTCGCTTCCATCTCGCGGTGGCCGCGGATGTCGGTGGAGATCTTCTCGCGCATCTCGTCGACCGTTTCCCAGCCGCCGACGCTCTTCGCGAACTCGTCGTTGACTTCCGGCTTGTCGCGCTGCGCGAGCGCTTTCATCGAGACCTGGAAGTGGACGGTCTGCCCCTTCCACTCGTCGCGCACCGCCTCGTCTCCGAAGGTGCGGGAGAAGGTCTTCGGAGCGTCCTCGGGCTTCATGCCCTGCAGCGCCTCCTGCAGCTCCGGCAGCGCGCCTTCTTCACCGATGGTGATCTCCCCCTGCTGGGTCTGCGGCTCGCCGCCTTCGGGCGTGGAGGTGATCTCGATCATCGCGACGTCGCCGTCCTCGGCTCCGCGGTCGACGATCGGGCGAAGGTGGCTGACGGAAAGGCGCATCCGCTCGATCATCGCCTCGACGTCGGTGTCGGTGACCTCGATCTGCGGCTTCTCGAGCTCGAGGCCGCGGTACTCGCCGAGCTCGATCTGCGGCTTCACCTCGAAGCGCGCCTTGAACTTCATCGGCGCGCCGTCGATGAACGGATCGACGTGCTCGACGATCGGCTCGCCGACGGCCTCGAGGCCCTTCTCTTCCATGACTTCACGGAAGGAGGAGCTGAGGACGCGGGTCACGACCTCTTCCTGGATCTCCTTCGCGAAGCGGTTGCGGATGACGCTCGCCGGGATCTTGCCGGGGCGGAAGCCCGGGACTTGCGCCTGGCGGGCGAACTCGCTGGTCACGCGGTTCGCTTCGCGCGACAGCAGCTCGGCCGGAATCTCGACCTCGACGGTCTTCTGGACAGGGGATACGTCTTCAAAGTTCAGGACAGTCATATTTGCAGTGGTTTTTCGAGGATTTGGTGCGAAAGGCGGGACTCGAACCCGCACGGCTTTGGGCCACTGGATCCTAAGTCCAGCGCGTCTGCCAATTCCGCCACTTTCGCGAAGGGTGCGAGTCTATCGGAAATTCGCCAAGAGGGTTGGTGCCCCCACCAGGACTCGAACCTGGAACCAACGGATTAAGAGTCCGCTGCTCTACCAATTGAGCTATGGAGGCAAGGGAGCCGCTACAACAAACGGAGGCGGAAAGTATTTCCGTTGCAAGCGTTTGTCAAGCTTCGGCCGGAAGCTGTTCCCGCACGAGATTCGACGCCCGGCGCATGTAGTCCCATCCGGAGAAAAGCGTCATGAGCAGCGAGAGCCGGAAGAGCAGCTGCGCGAACGGGTAAAACGACGGCAGGAAGGCATTCACCGCGATCACGCATGCCAACGTCACCGCCTGCAGCACGGTGGAGGTCTTTCCCCACACCGAGGGCGGAAAGCGGGTGATCTGGATGCGGGTGTACATGAGATAGACGAAGAAGACCATCAGCACGTCGCGGATGAAGACCGTGAACGTGAGCCAGTTCGGGATGGCCACGCGCGGCAGCTCGGCCAGCGTGTAGTAGAGAAAGCCGCACACCATCAGCGTCTTGTCCGCGGCAGGGTCGAGAAAGGCGCCCAGCTTCGAACGGAGGTTCATCCGCCGCGCGATCGCGCCGTCGAGGATGTCGGTCACGGCCGCGGTCACGAAGATGACGAACGCGGCGGTGTACATCCGCTGCGTGGAGACCCAGAGGAAGCACGGGACCAGCGCGAGCCGGCCGAGGGTGAGGATGTTGGGGAGGTGGCGCATATTCGGTGTCAGGTGTCGGGTGTCAGGGATCTGGGGTGTGTCGCCCGGGCGAGAAAACCCAGACACCTGACACCCGACACCCCGCGAAGCGCCAACCAGATCAAGAGGCTTCTTCGCGGAACTGGTCGATCGCCGTTCTCTTGAGGTAGATCGTCTTCCCCTCGGAAATGAGGAGGTTCTGGCGCATGAGGTCGTGGATCAGGCGCGACACGGTCTCGCGCGAGGTGCCGATCATGTTTGCGATGGCCTGGTGCGTGGGACGCGTCACGGCCACATAGCCGTTGTCCAGCACCTTCCCCTGGTCCTTGGCCAGGTCGAGGAAGAAGCGGGCCAGGCGGCCGTACACGTCCATCGTGGCGAGCGATTCGATACGGCTCGAGGCGCTGCGCAGGCGGCGCGAGATCTCGGCCAGCACTTTCTTCGTGATGTCGAAGTTCTGGGCCATGATCTGGAGGAAGTCGTTGCGCCAGATCGTCATCAGCTCGAGCGGCTCGGTGGCCACGACGGTCGCGGAGCGGGGCTCGTCGTCGAGCAGCGCCATCTCGCCGAAGAAGTCGCCCGGCCCGAGGAGTGAGAGGATGATCTCCTTCCCCTCGGGCGAGATCATCGTGACCTTCACCTGCCCCTCGCGGATCAGGCAGAAGATGTCGCCGCTCTCGTCGGCGTAAAACACGACGTCGTCCTTCGCATAGCGCCGCGGCTTCGCTACGGCCGCGATCGCCGCGAGCTCGCGGTCATCCAGGTCGGCGAAGAGAGGGAACTTGCGAAAGAAGGCGGTTTGCATCGGAACGGGCGAGATTGTAACTGGTTGTCGGTTGTCAGTTGTCAGTTCTCTGTGCGGTGTCCGGCGGACACGCACGGACAACCGACAACTGACAACCGACAACAACCCCGGCTAGACTGCACGAAGTGCCGATCAAACGCATCATCCCCGTTTCGTCCGGCAAGGGAGGCGTGGGGAAGACCACGTTCGCGATCAACTTCGCGCTGGCGCTCTCGCGGCACGGCCGCACCATCCTGGTCGACCTCGATACCGGCACCTCGGCCATCCGGAACGCCATCGACGTCCCGATCGGAAAAGACCTCTACCACTTCTTCCGGAAGAACGAGCCGCTGGCAAACTGCGTCAGCACGCTCGACGACCGGCTGGACCCGGAGCGCCGCTTCCGCAACTTCGGCTTCATCGCCGGCCCGCTGCACCTCATCGACGAGATCACGAACTTCGGCGCGGCGCACAAGGCGAAGCTCATCGCCGCCATCAACACCCTCCCCGCCGATTACGTGGTCCTCGACATGCGAGCCGGGCTCGACGCGAACGTGATCGATTTCCTTCCATTCTCGAACTCCGGGATCCTGATCTTCACGCCGCACCTGCCGAGCGCGACGCTGGCCGCATCGGACATCGTCAAGGCGATCCTGTTCCGCAAGCTGCGCCTCATCTTCCGGGAGGGGTCTCCGTTCTTCGAGACGATCTCGGACAGTACGTTCTCGTTCAGGCTGATCAACGACCTCATCGACCAGGTGGAGGACGTGTACGACTCGTCGGTGCAGAACCTCGACGCGTTCGCGCTCGACCTCGCGCAGAACCTCGGCGATCACGCCATCACGCGGACGGTGCAGAACACGATCGACGAGTTCCGCGTGCATTACGTGCTCAACCTCTTCAACGGCGTCGAGGATTCGTTCAACACTGCGGTCAAGCCGTTCCTCGACAACCTGACGAGCAACGTCTCCGCCCGCTGCGGCGTGACGAACCTCGGCTGGATCACGCGCAGCGACGCCATCCACCGCGCGAACTGCAACCGCCTCCCCGCCCTGTTGCTGCGCGACGAGAAGAAGGCGCCGAAGAAAACCGCGCTGGACGTGGACGACATCCGGGCCATGGTCGGCCTCGACCCGCCCACGCGCACGCCCGCCGCACCGAAAGGCGCGCAGCCCGCGCCTCAACACGCCGAGGACGATCACCTCACCCGCCAGCTCGCGACGCTCAAGTCGATGTTCGAGCAGAAGAAGAACGACGACTTCTACGCGAACTTCGACTACGTCACGCAGCGCACGCTCTTCACCATGAAAAACCGCCGCCCGAGCGAGCTGGGCGACGTCCGCATCTACACGCCGGACGAGATGCTCACCGCGCTCTTCGCCAAATCCAACGTGCCCACTACGATCGACTGGAGTGAACTGGAGTGAAAAAGACCCTGGCCGCAGTTGCTGTAACCCTCCTTGCCCTCCCCCTTGCCGCCGCCGACTCCCCCAACCTGCAGATCGTGTCGCGCATCCGCCAGGAAGGCTTCCGCAACAGCAAGGTGATGACTTACGCGCAGACGCTGACCGACACGATCGGCGCGCGCCTGACCGGCTCCCCGAGCATGAAGAAGGCGAACGAGTGGACTCGCGATGAGCTCGCGAAGATGGGCCTCGCGAACGCGCACCTCGAGCCGTACGAGTTCGGCCGCGGCTGGTCGTCGGACTACGTGTTCGCGCGCATGCTCACGCCGGACGTGCAGCAGCTGTACGCGCTCCCGCTGGCCTGGTCGCCCGCGACGAACGGAGTCGTGCGCGGGAAGGTCGTGAAGGCGAAGCTGGAAACGAAGGAAGACCTCGTGGCGAACAAGGGAAAGCTGGCCGGCGCGATCGTGATGATCGCGGAGCCGAAGGAGATGAAGCCGCAGGACGTCGCGGCGCTGGAACGCTACGACGAGGAAGAGCTCGAGCAGCTGTACGCGTACGAGGTCCCGCGCGAGAACACGCGCAGCGGCGAGTACCGTCGCCGCCGCGAGTTCCGCAAGCTGCTGGCGCAGTTCGCGATGGACGAGAAGATCGCGGCCATCGTCCAGCCGGGCAACGGCGAGGGGGGCGTCTTCCGGGTGCAGGGGGGAGGGACGTGGCGCACCGACGAGCCGGTCGGCGTGCCGGCGATCGGCCTCGCCCCGGAGCACTACGCGCGCATCGCGCGCCTCCTCGACAACAAGACCGAGGTCGAGCTGGAGCTGGAGCTGCGCGCGCAGTTTTACGAGGAGAAGACCTCGTGGAACACGCTCGCCGAGCTGCCGGGGAGCGACAAGCGCGGCGAGGTGGTGATGCTCGGCGCGCACCTCGATTCGTGGCATACCAGCACCGGCGCGACGGACAACGCCTCCGGCGTGGCGGTGATGATGGAGGCGATGCGCATCCTGAAGTCACTCGGCATCGCGCCGAAGCGGACGATCCGCATCGCGCTCTGGTCCGGCGAGGAACAGGGCCTCCTCGGCTCGCGCAACTACGTCGACCAGCGCTTCGCCACCCGCGGCACGCCGAAGGACCCGGAGCAGGCGAAGCTCCCGCCGTGGTCGCGCACCACGGATAAAGGCGAGCTGCTGCCGAAGCCGGAGCACGCGAAGCTGTCCGCCTACTTCAACCTCGACAACGGCACCGGAAAGATCCGCGGCATCTATGCCCAGGAAAACGCGGCCGCGGTCCCGCTCTTCACCGCCTGGCTCACACCGCTCCACGACGTCGGCGCGACGACCGTGACCATGCGCAGCACCATGAGCACCGATCACATCGCCTTCGACGACGCCGGCCTCCCCGGCTTCCAGTTCATCCAGGACGAGGTCGAGTACAACCGCCGCACGCACCACACCAACTGGGACTCCTTCGAGCGCCTCCAGCGCGAGGACCTGATGCAGGCCGCGGTGGTGGTGGCAACGGTCGTGTGGGAGGCGGCGAACAGGCCGGAGATGATGCCGCGGAAACTAGTGCCATAAGCCGAAGGCGGGTGCGCCGTCGTCCCGAAGGAGCAATGCTGCGCGTCCTGCGGTGGTGCTGAACCGTTCCCAAAGGATGGTTAACCATCTCCGGACATGCTTAAGCATCTCCAGGAGATGCTTAACGACCTCGGAGAGATGCTTAACGATCCCCGGGAGATGCTTAACGACCTCCGGAAGATGCTTAACGACCTCCGGAAGATGCTTAACGACCTCCGGAAGATGCTTAACGACCTCCGGAAGATGCTTAACGACCTCCGGAAGATGCTTAACGACCTTCCAAGAAACTCCCGTCTCTGTCGCCCGCTACGCGGGCTCGTCAGGTGGCACGTGCCAACCCCGGCTGACAGCCGGGGTCTATTCCCTGGAGCCGCCTACGGCGGCAGACTCGCCCGCGTAGCGGGCTTCAGGAAATAGCCACCGGCTTCAGCCGGTGGAATGGGGGCTCATTCATTGAGCCCGCGTAGCGGGCGACAGTCATGCTCACCAGAAATACTTAGCTCGCGTCACTGTCCAGAAGATCCGCAGCGTGTCCTTCAGCGGCTTGTAGTGGCTGGTGGCGATGCCGTCCACGAACCCCAGCTCGATCGGGATCGTGACGATGGGGAAGCCTTTGCGGCCGGCGCGGACGATGACTTCGCTTTCCATGTCGAAGCCGTCGGTGCGGAGCTCGAGGGCGCGCAACAGTTTCGCGGAGTAGAAGCGGAAGCCGCTCTGGGAGTCGGTCACGCGCACGCCGGAGGCGAACGAGATCGCCCAAGCCGAGAACCGGTTCGCGCTGCGGCGGCGCGGGAGCATCCCTTCGAAGAGATGCGCGCGTCCACCGATGATCAGGTCGGCGTGCCCTTCCTGCCGCTCCTCGATGAACTTCGGGATCTCTCTGGCGAGATGCTGGCCGTCGGCATCGAGCGTGATCACGCCGTCGAAGCCGCGCTCCAGCGCCCAGGCGAAGCCGGTCTTCAGCGCGCCCCCTTTGCCGCGATTCACTTCGTGGCGCAACACCGTCGCGCCGACTGCACGCGCCACTTCGCCTGTGGCGTCGCGCGAGCCGTCGTCGACAACCAGCACCGGCTCGAGCTCTTTGCGTGCGTCGACCACCACGCGTGCGATGGTCCGCTCCGCGTTGAGCGCGGGGATGATCACGGCGAGGCGCTCGCTCACGCGGCCTCCCGCGAGACGACCGCGCAGACCACTCCGCCGCCGGCGGAGAGCGTGTTCACGAGCACGTGCCGGAGTTGCGCGTCGCGCGTTTCGCGCGTGACCGGCAGCTCCCCCTCCTCGAACCCTGGGGAGGCGTGAAGTTTCTGCTCGTCGAGCGCGATCAGGGCCGCGGCGAGCTGCAACCCACCTCCTGCCGCGTATTCGCCGAAGATGCCTTTCGTCGCCACGACCGGCGGGACTCGCGTGAAAAGACTTTCAATTGCGCGTTGCTCCAGTGCATCGCCACGCACGGAGCCGTTCGCCGAGGCGTAGATCGCGTCGATGTCCGGCAGCGAAAGCTCCGCGTCTTCGATCGCTGCACGCATTGCGTTCGCCACAGCTGTCGGATCGGTTCCCCAATCGGAGATCGATGCGCTCGTATCGCGAGCCATGCCGAAGCCGCTGAGGTAGCCGTACGGCTTGCGCGTTCCGCCGCCGGCGACGAGCATCGCTCCCGCTTCGCCGAGGACCAGGCCGTTGCGGCGGCGGTCGAAGGGACGCGCCGCTTCATCGGCGTTGCCGTTCGCATGCGCGAGCGCGCCGATGCGATCGAGCACGCTGAACAGCATCTCGTTCGCTTCCTCGACCCCGCCGATCAGCGCGGCGCGGACGTTGTTCTTGAGCAGTTGCGAGGAGGCGAACATCGCCGCCGCGAGTACCGACGACTCGCGCTGGGTGATCGTGATGTTGAAACCGCGCAGTCCCCATTCGATGGCGATGTGGCTGCCGGGGGCGTTCGCCACCGACTCCGCGAACAACTGCGGAGGCGCGAGCGCGGCCCCTTTGGCAACGTACTCCTGCATGTACTCGACCGACGTCTGCACCGGCCCGAACGCGGTGCCGACCGAAACGCCGGTGTCGTGCTCGAGCGTCCCGCCGCAATCCTCGATGGCGAGCTTCGCCGCCGCGACGCCGAGGCGCGAGAGCACGTTCATCCGGCGCATCTTCATCGGCGCGATGAACTCCTTCGGTCTGAAATCGGTCACCAGCGCCGCTTTGTGTGCGGAGAGGCCGGCGGTATCGAAGCGCTCGACCTCGGCGATGGTAGTCTGCCCGGCGGCGAGTTGCGCGCGGAACGCCTCGACGCCGATTGCGCCGGGCGCGATGACGCCGATGCCGGTAATGGGGATGCGACTCAAGGCGCGGGGGTTATAGCACGCGGCGAAAAGCGAGCGAGACGTTGCTCCCGCCGAACCCGAACGTGTTCGAAAGGACGTTCGCCATGGCCATCGGGCGAGGGGTGTGGGGGATGTAGTCGAGCGAACAGTCGTCAGCGGCCGTGCCGAGGCGGAGCGTCGGAGGGGCAATCTGGTGCTGGAGAGCGAGCACCGTGACCACCGCCTCGATCGCGCCGGAGGCGCCGAGGGTGTGGCCGAAGTAGGACTTGCTGGAGGAGACCGGGACGCCCGCGCCGACGGCGGAGATGATCGCCTTCGTCTCCGCGGAGTCGTTCAGGAGCGTGCCGGTGCCGTGGGCGTTGACGTAGTCGACCGTGGCGAGCCCTGCTTCGCCGAGCGCTCCGAGCCGTGCTTCAGCGAGCGCTCCGCGCATGGCGGCTTCAGCGCCGCGGCCGTCTTCGATCGGTGCGGTCGGATGATGCGCATCGCATGACGCGCCGTAGCCGCAGAGCTCCGCCAGGATGGTCGCACCGCGCGTTACGGCGTCGTCCCACCGCTCGAGCACGAGATAGCCGGAGCCTTCGCCGAGGGTGATGCCTTTGCGGGTGGCTCCGAACGGCGAGCAGGGCTCGGGATCGACGGCCTGCAGGACGTTGAAGCCGCTGTAGGTGAGCCGGCAGAGGGCATCACTCCCTCCGGCGAGCGCGACATCTGCGTGTCTGGAGCGGAGGAAATCGGCGGCCATGCCGATCGCGGCGCCGGCCGATGCGCACGCGGTGGCGTTCGAGATCACACCGCCACCGAGATTGAAGACGCGCGCGACTGCGTCCGAGGGTGCGGAGGTCGGCTGCTGCAGGACGCGCGAGGCGGGCTCGCGCCGCCGTCCGCGCACGAGACGGCCGAAGTAGTACTGCTCCCCTTCCAGCAGCCCGCCGGTGGAGGTGCCGGTGGAGACGATGGCCCGGGCGATGGGAGCGCCATTCGCCTGCTCCAGCGCTTCCTTCGCCGCGATCACGGCCAGCAGGTCGGTGCGCGAGAGGCGCTTCGCCTCGCGCTTCCCGATCGGTAGCTCGCCCGCGAGGTCCGCGAGCGCTTCCGCCGCGAGGTCGGTAGGGAACGTCTCGCCCGGGAAGGCGGTCATTTTCCTGATTCCCGCCCGCGACTCGACGATGGAGCTCCACACCTCGGCTTTATTGCGGCCGATGGAGCAGATGATGCCTGCGCCGGTGACGGCTATCCGCGTGGAAAGGTCAGGTTTGCGCATGCGTAGAAGCCGCGAGATAGAACCTGCCCCGTACGGCTTCTACTCCAGCGATGTGTCCGACTCCGCTGAAGCGGAACGTGCCGCCGAACTCCACTTCGAGGGTCACCGTGCACACCAGCTCGTCGCCCGGCTCGGGCGTACGCAAGACCTCACAGCGATCCATGCCGGTCAGGAACCCCTGCTCCTTCAGCACCAGCCCGCCCGCGAACTGCGCCATCGCCTCCAGCACCATCACACCGGCGGGGAGGATGTCGTTCGCGGTGCAGACGTATACGCCTTCGACGGTTTTCTCGTCGATGCGGCGTACGGCGCTCGCGGCGCGGAAGGGGATCTGATGGGGAAGGTTAGCGAGCCAGGACACGCAACTACGCGCTCGCCTGCTGCGCCAGCCGCGCCTCGACAAAGTCGGCGAGCGTGGCCACCGACTTGAAGTAGTCGCGGGCCGCGCTCTCGTTTTTCACCTTGATGCCGAACTCCGTCTCGAGCATCACCACGATCTCGAGGGCGTCGATGGAATCGAGGCCGAGGCCGCCGGCGAAGAGGGGCTCGCTGTCGCCGATGTCCTCGGGGGTCATGTCTTCGAACTTGAGCCGCTCGATGAGCAGCTCCTTCAGTTTGCGTTTCAGGTCCATAGATCGGGTCTCAGTGTAGCAGTCGCGGAAGCGGCGGCAGGCAGGGTCTCCCAGGCGATGCGCGGGGCGATCACGCCGCGCCACTTCTGGAGCTTCACGAGGAAGAAGAACAGCGCCAGACGGAAGCGGTTGTCGTGCCGCGCGAAGATATTACCGGCCAGGACGCCTACGATCGCCTGCAGCAGCCCGAAGCGCTCGGTGGGATTGAAGAAGACCTCGAGGAACTCGCGGTCGTAGAAGTACTCGATGAAGCGGAGGTATTTGTCGAGGCCGCGGGTGAACTCACGCTGGTACTGGTTCAGCGCGGTCATCGATCCGGTGCGCAGGCGCGCGGCCGCGGCGGCCGAGGCGATGTCGGCCGACTTCATGGCCATGAAGACCCCGGTCGAGAAGATCGGGTCGAGGAAGCCGGCCGCGTCGCCGATGAGCGCGAAGTTCGGGCCGGCGATCGTCTCCATCCGGAACGAGAAGTCCTTGCGTGCGTGGATCTGCGTCACGCGCTCCGCGTCCTTCATCTTCTCCGCCACCCACGACGAGCCGGCGATGGTCCGCTCGAGCAGTTCCTGCGGCTGCAGTCCGCACTGCACGTAATGGTCGCGGTCGACGACGAGGCCGACGCTGGTCAGCTCGTTCGTGACCGGGATCAGCCAGAACCAGGCGTTGCGCAGGACGACGATGATCGTGCTGCCGCCGTCCTTCCCTTCCGCGCGCGGAACATTTTTGTAGTGCGCGAAGAAGGCGACCTTCTTCAACGACTCGACGTCCGACTTGCCGCCGATCTTGCAGCCGACGATGGAATGGTGGCCGCTCGCATCGATCACGAAACGCGCTTCGAGGTCGCCGTTCACCACGACCTTCTCCGGGTTCGAGATGTCGACGGAGGTGACCGGCGTCTCTTCGCGGACCTCGACCCCATGCTTCGCCGCATTCCGCAGGAGCAGGTGGTCGAACTCCGCGCGCTTGACCTGGAAGGAGCGGCGATAGGGGTCGGTGAGGCGCTGGTCGAAGCGGAAGCCGGCGCTTGCCTGGCCGTCGCCGGTCACGAAGTAGGCGCCGTACTTCGGCACCGACTCGCCGCAGGCGATGTCTTCGGTGACGCCGAGGCGCTCGAAGAGGTCGTTGTTGTACGGGAGGAGCGACTCCCCGATCTGAAAACGGGGGAAACGTTCGCGCTCGAGAAGCGTTACGGAGAACCCCTGCTGTGCGAGGAGGGTGGCGGCGGTCGAACCCGCCGGGCCGCCGCCGATGACGATTACGTCGCGCATCGCGGGAGCCAAACGCCTGAAAGGGTGCATGTTATTCTGCCGGACCGGCCCATGTTTCAACGTTTTCTGACCCTTGTCAAAAAAGAGCCGCACGCGACCGCCTTGATAGACGGCGACAGCGGTTCCGTCACCACGCGCGAGCAGCTCCTCGGCCGCGCCGAAGCGTTCGCCGCAACGCTCACTTCCTCCGGGATCCGCGAGGGGGACGCGCTGGCCGTCCAGCTTCCGAACTCACTCGAGTTCGTGGTTGCCTTCCTCGCCGCCTGCAAGCTGCGCCTCGTCGTTGCACCGATCGATCGCGACGCACCGGAGAGCGAGGTCGCGAAAATTCTCAGCCACTTCGCCATTCGCGGGCTGGTTTATCGCTCGGATCGCCTCTCCGTGAGTGTGCGCGACATCACGGAACGCCCCGCCGTTCCGTCCGTGGCGCGCCTGATCAAGCTCACGTCGGGCTCGACCGGGACTCCGAAGGGGATCGTGACCACCGAGACGAACCTCATCGCCGACTGCACGAACATCTGCGCCACCATGGACATCCGTCCAGCCGACCTGAACCTCGGCGCGATCCCCTTCTCCCACAGCTACGGCTTCTCGAACCTGGTCATGCCGCTGCTGGTGCAGGGGACGCCGGTGGTCATCTCGAACGATTACCTGCCACAGTCGCTGATCGAGCTGGCGAACCGCCATCGCTGCACGGTCGCGCCGCTCATCCCGATGGTCTTCGCGCATCTCGCCACCGCTGCCCACGGCCGGTTCGAGAGCGTCCGGACGTTCATCTCCGCCGGCGCACCGTTGCCCGCGGCGACGTCACGCCGCTTCCGGGAGCGTTTCGGCGTCGACATCCATTCGTTCTACGGCTGCAGCGAGTGCGGCGGCATCACGTACGACCGTCTCGGCGGCGCGGTGGAGCGAGGAACGGTCGGTGCGGCGATGGAGAACGTGACCCTGACCACCGACGGTGCGCGGCTGTCCGTTCGCAGTGCGTCCGTGGCAGCGGGCTACCTATTCGACGCGACCACGTTCCAGCCGATCGAGGCTACGTTCACGACGGACGATCTCGCGGAGTTGCGCGAGGACGGCGAGCTCGCGCTCACCGGACGCGCGGGGGATCTGATCAATACTGCCGGTAAGAAAGTGAACCCGCGCGAGGTCGAAGCGGTGATCCTGCAGATCGACGGCGTGCGCGAGGCGAAGGTCTACGGCGAGGCAGCCGGCGCGCGCGGAGAAGTAGTGGCGGCGGTGGTGGTCGGGACGCCGAACGTCACGCGCGAGCTCGTGCGCGAGTTCTGCCGCGCGCGGCTCTCGTCGCACAAGGTCCCCCGCATCGTGAAGCTCATTGACGAGATGCCGGTGGATGAACGGGGGAAGGTGAAGCGGGCGGCTCTGGCGACGCTTTGACCCGCTTCGTGCGCCGCAGCTTGAGGCGCAGCAGTCCGAGCTCCGCTTTCACCCAGATCTTCACGCCGCGCAATGCCATCCGAATGGGCGCCGCCTCGAGGTTGAAGTACGCCTTGATGCGCCGCCCGTCATTCAGCGCACCGGCCACACCGGCGGCCCGCCGCCCTTCGGCGATCGCTTTGAAGCGGCGGTTGTAGATCCGCATCATGTGGTAGCTGACGAACGCCGGCTTCGGCCCGAGCACCGGCATCCAGTGGAACTTCTTCATGAACTTGTAAGCCGGGATGACCACGAAGATGTAGTACTGCGCGGTGTCGATGAGCATGGCGGCGCTGAGCAGGTCCGCCTCGCCCATGTAGTAGTACTTGTCCTTGTACGCGGCGCGGAAGAAGCGCCAGTAGGAGCGGATGAACGTCTCGTTGAGCTCCGCGATCGCGGCGGTGAGGTCCGCTCCCGCCACGTCCTTCTTGATCATCTCGACGGTGGCCTCGGCGCTGAACGCGGCGTGGTCCAGTCCCGGCGAGTAGTACGGGTCGAGGAAGACGGCCGCGTCGCCGACGAGCGCCCAGCCGCGGCCCATGTACTGCTTCGTCGCATACGCGAGCGTGGAGTAGAAACGGAGGTCGTCGAGCCGCGGCTCGGCGTCGACGAGCAGTTCGGCGAGCGACGGGATCGCTTTCAGGAAGCCGATGAAGTCTTCCGCCCGGTTCTTGCTGTGGTGCAGGTCGATGAGCCGCTTGTCGAAGACGACGCCGATGCTCGTCTCGCCGTTCCCGAGCGGGATGACCCAGATCCAGTAGCCGTAGCCGGTGTAGTGATTCGTGCCCAGGCGGCGCGAGCCGATGTTGCCGCCGGCGATGCCGAGCTGCACGGCCAGCGCGTCGATGTTGCGGACATTCTTCCAGCGGCACCAGATGGCGGCGGTGGGATGCTCTTCGTTGCGCTCGATGAGGTTGAGACGGCGCCCGAGGAAGTTCACGCGTCCGGTGGCGTCGACGACCCAGCGGCAGGTGAGCTCGCGCGTTTCGCTTCCCACCTCCACCACCAGGCGGTGGTCGAAGTCGCCGATGGTGATGTCCTTGACCTTCGCGGGGCGCCATAACTCGGCGCCTTCGGCGACGGCGGTCGCGAGCAGGTGCTCGTCGAGCGCGTCGCGGCGCAATTGGAACGACGGAACGGTGCTGCGGACGAAGGGGCCGGTCTCGGACGCGTTCGCGTGTCCCGTCACCTTGTCGTTCTGGAACCAGTAGCGGAGGCCTTCCTTCGGCAACTGTTCGCGTTCGAGGTGCTGCCACACGGCCAGGCGGCGGGTGAGGAACATGGCCGACATCTCGGTCGTGGCCTCCCCCACCTTTTCGTCGAATGCTTCCGCTTTCTCGACGATCAGGACGCGCAGGTCGGGGCGGTCACGGCGCAGGAGGATGGCCGTCGACGCGCCGCTGAATGCGCCGCCGAGAATGATGACGTCATAGCGCTCGGACATTCGGGTTTCCAAACGCGGCCAATTCTAGAAAATTCGTTCCCAGAGTTTCTGGATGACCACCAGGCCACCGGTCAGCAGGATCGCGAAGTAGACGATGGTGGCGAGGTTCATCAGGTGCCCGAGCAGGATGCAGACGCCGTCGCGCTGCAGGAGCCCGATGGCGAAGAAGAGCAGCGCGACCGCCGGAAGCGTGTTGCTGAACGGGATGAGCCCGAAAGGCATCATCAGCAGGACCGCGCCGAGGATCAGGGCGAGGTTATTGACGACTCCCATGAAGCCGCCGGAGGTGAGCCCGCGCATGCGCCGCGGTTTGCTGACGCGCTCGAGGCGCTTGAACCAGTGCATCCCCCTGGCCATGCCGGCGCGGAGTTTCTCGGACGAGACCGGCCGCCGCTTCAATTTCTCCGGCAGCCAGAGGGGACGATTGACGAGCCGGCTGATCGAGAGGAGCAGGATCCCGCCGCCGAATACGGTGCTGACCCCGGGAATCGAGACGGGGACGAGGAAGATGATGGTGAGGAAGGCGGTGAGCAGCATCATCCCTTCCCGCCCGATGAGGTCGCGGATCTCGACCAGCGTCACCCCCTCCGGTGGAAGACGGTCCATCGTCGCCTGCATTTTTTCGGCGAGCGAATCGCCATCGCGGTCCATCGAAGTCATCCATTCGCATGATGCTGGATCAGCGCCAATGCGGGCAAGGGCGACGGGGAGAGACCGACGGGAGGCCTCCGGTCGTCTCTCCCTCGCCCTAGTGCCGCAGCGCCGCGACCGCTTGCTCGGCTTGCCAGAGGTGGCGGCGCTGGTGGGCGACCAGGATGCGGAACGCGGAGAAGACGTTGTATTTCACCCGTTTGTCGAACGGCGAGATGATCTTCACCCTGCCGAGATCGAGTCCGCGTGCGGTGTTGAGCAGCTCGCTCAGCTTCGACTGCAGCGAGGCGAACTCGCCGAACGCATCGGCTTTCGCGCGCACGGCGCGGGGGACGAAGGGGGCGGTGGTCTTGGTCTTCGCGCGGATCGGCGGCTCGAGGAACCAGCGCAGGATGCGCCCAAGGAGGTCCATCTTCGGGTTCTTCGCGGAGGTGAGCTTGCGCTTACGGGCGTCGTCGAGCGCGGCGCGGAGGACGGGAAGGAACGACTCGCTGGAGATGCTGAGGTGGCTGAGACACTCGGCCGCCGACCAGCTGCTCGGATTCGGGCGGACCGTGAAGAGGCGCGCGTCGGTGGACTGGATGAGCGACCACGCCCGGCGCGTCGCCTCGTTCAGCTCCTTCTCGACATCCTCCAGCGCATCCGTGGCCATGTGTGGTGGAGTTTACGCCGTAACGTCAGTCCTTTTCCCGCATCGCCTCGCCGAGCTCGCGGGACCGGCGAGTAGCTGCCTCCACGGCGTTCATGAGCGTCGTGCGCACGCCGCCATTCTCCAGCGTGTGGAGTCCGGTGATGGCCGTGCCGCCGGGGGAGGTGACCATGTCCTTGAGCCTTCCCGGATGCTCGTTCGTCTCGAGCAGCAGCTTCGCCGACCCGAGCACCGTCTGCGCCGCCAGCAACTGCGCCGTCCTTCTGGAGAGACCGACTTTCACCCCGGCATCGCTCAGCGCCTCGAGGATCAGGAAGACGTACGCCGGTCCGGAGCCTGAAAGCCCCGTCACCGCATCCATCTGCGACTCTTCCAGGATGACGGTCAGGCCGATCGCGTCGAAGATGCGCTTGGCATCGGCGAGATCCGATTCACGGGCATGCTCCCCTCCCGCGATGGCCGTCGCCGCCGCATCGACGAGCGCCGGAGTGTTCGGCATGGCCCGGATCACGCGAGTCCCGGAAGCCAGTCGCGCCTGGATCGTCGCCACCGGCACGCCCGCGGCGATCGAGATGACCAGCGCGTCGCTCGAGATCGTCTCCCCCACCTCCGCCAGCACGCGAGCCATGATCTGCGGCTTCACGGACAGCACGACGATCTCCGCCCGCGCCGGCACGCCGTTGTCGGTGGTCGCCTCGATCCCGTACTTTTCCCGAATCTCGCGTACGCGCTCTTCGCGCGGCCCAGAGGCCGAGATCTGCGCCGGCGCAAAGTCGTTGCCGCGCAACAGGCCACGAATCATGGCCTCAGCCATGTTCCCGGCGCCGATGAAGCCGATGGTGCGGGTCATGGTTGCCTCTTCAGGTAGGCGGTGAGCTGATCGATCACAGGATCGAGATCGCGGTTCACAATGGTCCAGAGCTGCAAGTAATCTATCTCCTGATAACGGTGAACTAGGATGTTGCGCAATCCAATCATGCCCGACCAATCAAGGTCAGGAAATTCGGCGCGAATCTCCGCCGATAAGTTCTTTGCTGCTTCTCCCATCACGATCAAGCATCGGACGGGACCGTCGTGCAGATCGAGTCGGTCCGCGAGGGTTTCTGCGGACAGACCGCCGATGTGGCCAATCGCTCGCTTCGCTGCGTCTCTGATGTCGCGCAGATAGCCGAGGTCACGCGAGGTCAAGCGCCACCGCCGAAGTGAGGATCGCCCGCTGGCGGTAAGGGTTCAGGCTCCGCTCCACAGAGCGCCGAGTAAGTAGATCAACATCACGCGCGAAGATCTCCCGCAGCTCGTCCTGCATGTGCACGTGATCGAACAGGCTCCACTCCGCATCAGGCGCGAACGACACCAGCACGTCGACGTCGCTATCAGGGCGAAACTCATCCGGCCGGAGAGCGCTCCCGAAAAGCGCAAACTCCGTGATCTTCCAACGGCGGCAGAAGTCACGGAGTTTGTCTTTGTCGATCTCGATCGCAAGGGTGGACATTGTCCGGTCAGTTTAACGGCTACTCGATCGTCTGGAGGTACCGCTCCAGTTCGGCTGACAGCGCGGGCAGTTCATTCATGACCACGTCCCACACTTTGAGGTAATCGACCCGGCCGTACTCATGGACCAAGATGTGCCGCATTCCCTTCATGGAGGTCCAGGCAAACTGCGGGAACCGTTCGTGAGTTGCAGGTGACAGCCTGCCGGCGACTTCCCCGATGATTGTCAGACAGTGCAGTATCCCGTGGCGAGTCGCGATAGACGTCACGAATTCGTCGTACGACTTGCCGCCGGCGAGTGAGAGCGCATCTGCCGCGTACGAGCGGATGTCTTCGAGATAGCCCAGATCGCGCTCAGGCAACGTCAAGCAGTACCACCGACCTCAGGATCGACCGCTTCCGAAAGCGGTTCGTGCTCTCTTCGACCATTTCCCGCTCCACGAGGTCGACCTTGCGTCCGAAAATCTCCGCAAGCTCGTCATGTGCCCGGACGAAATCGAACAGCGACCATTTCGCGTCGGGGGCAAACCGCACCAGCACATCGACATCGCTGTCGGCGCGAAACTCCTCCGGCCGCGTCACACTCCCGAAAAGCGCAAACTCCGTGATCTTCCACCGGCGGCAGAAGTCACGGAGCCTGGCTTTGTCGATCTCGATCGCGATGGCTGCCATGGGCGTCCAGTTTACGCCGCGTTCACCCCGTGGCACTTCTTGTACTTTTTGCCCGAGCCGCAGGGGCAGGGGTCGTTGCGGCCGACTTTGGCCTGGGTGCGCTTGGTCGGGGCGACCGGTTCTTTCGGGGCGCCGGAGAAGGTCATCTGCTGGCGCGGGGGCTGGGGCGGGAGGGCGCGCTGAACGCGGGCTGATTCCTCACGGTCCGTCGGCTGCTGCGAGGTCGAGCCGGAGCCGCCGGCGAGCTCGATCTTCCAGAGGATCTTGACGACGCGGTCCTGGATGCGCTCCATCATCGACTGGAAGAGGTCGAACGACTCGCGCTTGTACTCGACCAGCGGGTCGCGCTGGCCGTAGCCGCGGAGGCCGATGCCTTCCTTGAGGTGGTCGATGTTGAGGAGGTGATCCTTCCACTGCTGGTCGATGACCTGAAGCAGGAGGTACTTCTCGTTGAGGCGCATGTTGTCCGCGCCGATCATCGACTCCTTCTCCTCGTAGCGCCTGTTGACCGCCTCGACGATCTTGTACTTCACCTCGTCGCGGCGGTCGCTCTCCAGGTCCACGTTCGCGGTGCGGAGGTCGAGGCCGAAGTAGTCGTACAGCTCCGCGTTCAGCTCCACTTCATTCGGATTCTCGCGGTTGTCTTCCGGGTAGTGCGTGTCGACGAGGAAGCCGACGATCTCGTCCGCCGCATTGAGGATGTACTCCTTCCCCTCGCGGCCATCCAGGATCGAGCGGCGCAGCGTGTAGATCGACTCACGCTGCTTGTTCATCACGTCGTCGTATTCGAGCAGGTGCTTGCGGGCCTCGAAGTTGCGCCCTTCGACCTGCTTCTGCGCCCGCTCGATGGCGCGCGTGACCATGCCGTGCTCGATCGGAACGCCTTCTTCCATGCCCAGGCGCTCCATGAGGCCCATGATGCGATCGCCGCCGAAGATGCGCATCAGGTCGTCTTCGAGCGAGAGATAAAAGCGCGACGACCCTGGATCGCCCTGGCGGCCGGAACGGCCGCGGAGCTGGTTGTCGATGCGGCGCGACTCGTGACGCTCGGTGCCGACGATGTGCAGCCCGCCGACGCTGACCACGTCCTCATGGTCGCGGTTCCACTGCTCCTTGATCTGCTCTTCGATCTTCTTCCGCTCCGCCGGCTCCTCGATCTCGCGCGTCTGCTGCGCGGCCATGAACTCCGGGTTGCCGCCGAGAAGGATGTCGGTGCCTCGGCCGGCCATGTTCGTGGCGATCGTGACCGCACCCTTCCGGCCCGCCTGGGCGACGATCTCGGCCTCGCGTTCGTGGTACTTCGCGTTGAGCACGACGTGCGGCACACCGCTCTTCTTGAGCGCGGCCGAAAGCGCCTCCGATTTTTCGATGGAGATCGTACCGACCAGCGAGGGCTGTCCGGTCTTCTGCTTCTCCTTGATCTCCTGCACGATCGCGTCGAACTTCTCGCGCTCGGTGCGGTAGACGAGGTCCGACTGGTCCTTGCGCTGCATGATCCGGTTCGGCGGGATGACCACCACTTCGAGCTTGTAGATCTTGTCGAACTCCGCCGCCTCGGTATCTGCCGTACCGGTCATGCCGGCCAGCTTCTCGTACATGCGGAAGAGGTTCTGGAACGTGATCGTGGCGAGGGTCTGGTTCTCGCTCTCGATGCGCACGCCCTCTTTCGCCTCGACGGCCTGATGGAGACCGTCCGACCAGCGGCGGCCGGGCATGAGGCGGCCGGTGAACTCGTCGACGATGATCACTTCGCCGTCGTTGACCACGTACTCGACGTCCTTCTTGTAGAGCGAGACCGCGCGCACCGCCTGGGTGATGGCGTGGAGCATGTCGATGTTCGCGGGGTCGTACAGCTCGATCCCGCCGAGGAGCTTCTCGGCGTGCAGCACGCCCTCCTCGGTGAGGACGGCCGTGTGCTGCTTTTCGTCGATCTGAAAGTCGGTGTCCTTGATGAGCTTCGGCACGATGCGCGCCGCGGTGTAGTACTTCTCGGTCGATTCTTCCGACGGGCCGCTGATGATCAGCGGCGTACGCGCTTCGTCTATCAGGATCGAGTCGACCTCGTCGACGATCGCGTACACCGGATCGCGTTGGACCATCGCCTCCAGGTCGAACTTCATGTTGTCGCGGAGGTAGTCGAAGCCGAACTCGTTGTTCGTTCCGTAGGTGACGTCGCAGCGATAGGCGACCTGGCGCTCGCGGTCGCCGTGCGGATTCTGGATGACGCCGACGGTGAGGCCGAGGAACTTGTAGAGGCGGCCCATCCACTCGGAGTCGCGGCGGGCGAGGTAATCGTTGACCGTGACGACGTGCACGCCGCGGCCGGTGAGGGCATTCAGGTAGACGGGCAGCGTCGCCACGAGCGTCTTCCCTTCGCCCGTCTTCATCTCGGCGATCTTTCCGCGGTGGAGGACCACGCCGCCCATGAGCTGCACGTCGAAGTGCCGCATGTTGAGCACGCGCTTGCCGCCTTCGCGGCAGACCGCGAACGCCTCGGGGAGGAGGTCCTCGAGCGCCTCCTGCAGCTCGGCTCGTGCCGCCTTGATGGCGTTCTCATCGCGCGGCACTTCGCGCTTCGCTTCGTCGATCGCCTCGACGAACGGACGGAGCCGTCCGCGGAACTCTTCGGTCTTCGCGCGCAACTCGTCGTCGGACAGCTTGCTGATGGAGGGCTCGAGAGCGTTGATGCGCTCGACGATCGGGCGCATCGCCTTCACGTCGCGCTCGTGCTTCGAGCCAAAAATGGCAGTCAGGATCTTGTCAATCATGGTGATCTCTCAATTTCAAAAGCTGGCGGCAGCAATGGCCGCGCCTGTAGGCAGAGGAGGAGAGGAGCTCAGCAGCAGGGCGCGGGAGCGCGCGGCGCGGCGGCGCCGGTGAGCGGCGCCAGGAAGCGCCGGATGGGGAGGCTCGAAAGGTACGACCGCGGTTCACTCGCGGAGCGCACGAAGCGCGTCCGTCCGATGCGGATCGCACGGTGGCCGCGGCGGGAGTCGCGGGCCACGGCCACGCTCGCGAACACCGGCCGGACGGAAGCCGCTTCGGTGAACGCGCCGAGGACGATCGCGAGGAAGACGAAGAAAGTCATGCGGTCAAAACGAGAGCACAGGGTATCAAAACTACTGCCTGAGCAGGTCCAGGCGGTCCAGGGTCATGTACGTCTGGTGCCCCAGAAAGATGACCAACGAAAAATAAAGGACGGCAATTGCGGTCCGCTGCATGACCGTGACTTCGTAGAAATGGGCGTCGGTCTGCTCCCGGTCCAGCGACGCGTACACCTGAAACGCGGCGAGCACGAGAATGAGGATCGTGAGCGGGTTCGGCTGGTCCCACACTTTGTAGACCAGCGCCGCCCCGCCGAACACCCACATCCATTTCGTGATGGCCGCCGAGATGCGTCCGCCGTCCAACATGCCGATCGGCAGGAGGTTGATGAGGTTCAGGCCGAAACCGAGGAAGGCGATGAGCAGCCAGAGCGGATCGTGAATCCATTTGTAGATCTGGAGACACGCCAGCGAGGCGAGAGTGCCGGCGAACGGGCCCGCCAGGCCGATGATCGCGTCGTCGTAGGCGGTCCGCGGCTGCCCTTTCAGCGTGACGGCGCCGCCGACGAAGGGGATGAAGACCATGAACCCGGCCCGCAGCCCCTTGGCGCGGATGGCGATGGCGTGGCCGACTTCGTGGATCAGCGTAATGACGACGAAGCCGATGACGACCGCCAGCGGCCACTGCGTCGTATAGGCCGCAATGGTGACCACGAACGAGCCGCCCGCCACGGCGTACTGCGCCGCGCCGAACCCTTCGAACGGGTTGACGAAGAGGATGCGGACTTTCTCGAAGAGGAGGAGGAACACACCTTTCGTCTTCAGCGCCCAGACGCCGAGGAGCAGGAGAAGCCCTGAAAGGAATTTAGGCAGCGAGCGGCGCCCGGAAGTTGTGGAGTCCATGGACCCGGGCCATACAACGCCGGATTGACGCGGCTATTCCGGAGATGCCCGAGAGAGACGACGGGAGGCGTGCGTTACGATGCGCGGCGATGTCCGATGTCGACGCACTCAGGAGCCAGTTGCGGGAGCGGGGATACCTGACTCATGGGATCGAACGGTGGTTTGCGCTCGATCCCTGGAGCTCGCGGACGTTCTGGATGGAGCTGGCGATCGTGGCGTCGAAGGCGGCGGTGGTCATCGCGGTCTTCGGCGCGCTGCCGTTTGCGGCGGTGATGGTGTTCCGGAACTACCCGCTGCACGCGTTCGAGACGCTGGGGCTCTTCCTGACCTACGCCGCGGCGTGGCTGATCGGTTCGTACGCCCTGGTCGTGCTCATCGCCCTGATCCTCAAACTGAGGCCGGCGCTGCCGATCGACGGGCCGCGTGCCTTGCTGGCGATCTCCTTCGTGGCCGCCGCCATCCTGGTCGCGCCGTTCATGATCTGGTGGTACGCGTTCGACACCGCGCCGGCGCTGACGGAGCTCATCGTCGGCGTGGTGCTGGCCGTGATCTTCTTTCTCGTCGCCACGATCGTCGTCTCGGCGGCGCTGCTGTCGTTCTCGATCTACGAGCTGCAGCGCGTTCCCGCGATCCATCAGAAACGGCGCGGGATGCCGATGGCCGTCGCGGCCGCCGCGCTGATCGCGCTGCTGTTCGTGCCGGCGTACGCCAACCGCGAACGGATGACGCTCGAGCCGATGGTGGTCACCGAGCCGACCACGGCGAGGGTGGCGCTGATCGCGGTCGACGGCCTCACCTCGGAGATCCTGCAGTCGCGCCCGCGCCTCCTGCCGCACTCGGCCGCCATCTCCACGATCCCCGCCGCGTCCACCACCGAGCGCTGGGCCTCCCTCGGCACCGGCGTGCGCACCGAGGAGCATGGCGTCCGGGCCATCGAGGGAGTCCGCTTCCGCGGCGGCCGTCACGTCCTGCAACGCATTTCCGGCGCCGATGCCGTCCTGATGCATGCCGCGCCGCTCCTCGGCATCGCGCGCCGTGAGCCGCTGCCGCCGACCGTGCGCCGACGCGACTACATCTGGGAGCTCTTCGCCGAGCGCGGCGTGTCGAGCCTGGCCGTGAACTGGTGGGCCACCGCCAGTTCGACCGAGGATGCGGGGCTGGATGTGATCGGCCCGGAAACCATCTTCGCGGATGCGAAGGGCGATCCGCTGCGCGTCGACGCGCTCGCCACCGGCCGCTTCCTCGAGGAGCTCGACCGGCAAAAGCCGCGCTTCGCTACCGTCTATCTGCCTGCCCTCGACGTCATCCTCAATCGCATGCACCGCGACCGGTCGACGCAGCTCGCGACGTCGCTGCGCGCGCTCGACGGGCTCGCCAACGCGGTCGCACTCGTGCGAGCACGCGGTTACGAAGTGGTGGTGGTGGGAATGCCGGGTGAAGCGCAGCGCGGTTCTGCTGTCGTTGCGTCGTCGATCCCGATCCGGGCCGGAAACGCCTGGGATGTCGCACCGGCGCTCCTGACCATCCTCGGCTTTCCCGTGTCGGCGGAGATGCCGGGCGGCAACACTCAACATCGCATCGCCAGTTATGGGCCGCGCTCGACGAGCGGGCCTGCGCAGCAACTCAACGAAGAGTATTACGAGAATCTGAAATCGCTGGGGTACATCCAATGATGAAGAGACTGCTGTTGTTTGTCCTGATCGCGCTGCCGGTGATGGCCCAGCGCACGATGACGTTCGAAGACCTCGCCGCCATGAAACGGATCGGCGCGCCTAAGATCTCGCCCGACGGGAAGTGGGTGGCGTACGACGCCTCGACCATCGACCTCGCGGGGAACATCCGCCGCAGCGCGATCTACCTGATCCCCTCCGACGGCTCCGCGGCCGCGCGGCAGCTCACCGACGGCACCAAGCAGGACGAAGGTCCGGAGTGGTCGCCGGACGGGAAGAGCATCGCGTACGTCTCGAATCGGGAAGGTGCTGCCAAGCAGGTCTACCTGTACGACCTCGCCTCCGGCAAATCGCGCAGGGTGACCTCTCTCGCGAACGGCGCCGCCTCGCTCAAGTGCGTCCCGAACGGCTCCGGCCTCGTGCTCGTGTCGGACGTCTACCCCGACTGTGGCGTCGATCCGGATTGCACGAAGCAGAAAGACACCGCTGCCGCGGAAGCGCCGTCCAAAGCACGCGTCATCGACTCGCTCCTCTTCCGCCACTGGAATGCCTGGCAGGCTCCGACGCGGGCGCACATCATCCACGTTCCGCTGAATGGTGCGATGCGCGACCTGACGCCGGGCGCGTTCGACGCGCCCCCCTTCTCCGTCGGCGGCGGCGACGAGTTCGACGTCTCGCCCGACAGCAGGGAGCTCGTCTACGCGCGCAACACGGAGAAGAACCCGGAGCGCTCGACCAACTCCGATCTCTACCTCGTCTCCCTCACCGGCGGCGAGGCGAAGAAGATCACCTCGCGCACCGGCGCCGACACGTCGCCGAAGTACTCGCCGGACGGGCGCTACATCGCCTACCGCTCGCAGTCTCGCAACGGCTACGAATCCGACCTGTGGGAGCTCTGGCTGTACGACCGCGCGGCCGGCACGTCGCGACGCATCGCGGCAGACTTTCCGGACTGGATCAGCGAGGTGGCCTGGACCTCGGACTCGAAGTCGCTGATCGCCGACGCACCGCTGAAGGGAAAGAACGCGCTGTACGAGGTCACCCTCGACGGACGCGCCACGCTCCTCGAGCACAGCGGCTCCGCCGGATCGATTGACGTCTCGCCCGATTCGAAGACGATCTACTTCTCCCTGTCGACGCTCCGCCGTCCGGCCGACATCTACTCGCTCACCCGCGGCGGCAAACTCACGAAGTTGACGCGAGAGAACGATGTGCTGCTCGCGCAGCTCGCCCTGGGGACGACCGAGGACGTGTGGTGGGAGGGGGCGGACGGCGCGCAGATCCAGGGACACCTCATCAAGCCGCCGAACTTCGATCCCTCGAAAAAGTACCCGGCCATCGTGCTGATCCATGGCGGGCCGCAGGGCGCGTGGAGCGATTCCTGGTCGTATCGCTGGAACCCGCAACCGTTCGCGGCCCGAGGGTACGTGATCCTGATGCCGAACCCGCGCGGCTCCTCCGGCTTCGGGCAGCAGTTCGTCGAGCAGATCTCGCGCGACTGGGCGGGCCGCGTCTACACCGACATCATGAACGGCGTCGACAAGCTCGCCGCGATGCCGTACGTCGATGCCTCACGCATGGGCGCCGCCGGCGGCTCCTATGGCGGCTACATGGTCAACTGGATCCTCGGCCATTCGAACCGCTTCAAGGCGCTGGTCTCGCACGCCGGCGTCTACAACCTCGAATCGATGGCCGGGGTGACCGAGGAGCTGTGGTTCACGGAGTGGGAGTTCGGCGGCCCGTACTGGGACAACCCGGAGGACTACGAGAAGTGGTCGCCGCACCGCTTCGTGAAGAACTTCGCCACGCCCACCCTCGTCACGCACGGCGAGCTCGACTACCGCGTGCCGATCGGAGAAGGCTTCCAGCTCTTCACCGCCCTCCAGCGCCGCGGCGTCCCCTCACGCCTGCTCTACTTCCCGGACGAAGGCCACTGGGTGCTGAAGCCGCAGAACTCGAAGCTCTGGTTCCAGACCGTGGGCGACTGGTTCGATCAGTGGCTGAAGAAGTAGGCGGTGGGCTTTAGGGGTTAGGCGTTTGGGGCTGAGCGACTTCGGGGGTACACCCCGAACGCCTAAAGCCCCTCGCCTAACGCCCGTGTTCTACAGCCTGCTCGCCCCGCCCGTCGGGACGGTGGTGCTGCCCATGCCGCCGCCGCCTTCTCCCGGGCCGAGGGCCGGACGGGCGACGGTGGAGGTGATGCCGACCGCTTCGGCGTACTTGAGGTACGTGTCGATCGATGCGATGACGACGCGAGCTTCAACCGTGATGAGATCGATACCGACGAGGGAGATGCGGACCCACGCGTCGACGACGATGCCCTTGTCGAGAATCCGGTCGAGGACGTCGATGAGACTGGTTCCGCCCGGGGCGCGTTCGACAGCCATGACTTACCTGCCTTTCCTCTCTTCAGACTTCCTCTCTGCAGGAAGCTCACGAGTGGTGTTGAGTTGACGTTCGAGCTCGGCGATGCGGTTGCGGAGCTCGTCGTACTCCTCGGGCGCGGGTAACGCTTTCGCGTCCGCCGAGTAGAAACGGTCCGACCGCCACCAGTTGATGCCGATCGCCTCCGCCTTGTCGATCGAACAGATCACGAGGCGAAGCTGGATGGTCAGCAACTCGACGTTCGCCAGCGACACTTTCACGTCGCCCGCGACCACGAGTCCCTTGTCCAGGATCTTGTCGAGGATGTCCACCAGCCCTTGCGGCTGACGCTGGAGCCCCCCTCGATCTTCGATTGGCAATCGCGCCTCCCCCTTCAATGCTGCGGGTGAACGTGTACCACATCACTCCCACATCTTCAAAGGACCGAGTTTCATGTTGAGCTGTTCGTCCGAAAGACCGAACGTGCTCTTCAATTCGGCCATCTTTTCCTCGAGCTTCATCAGCGCATTGCCGAGGCGCTCGATCTCTTCGTCCGTGAGATTGCCGGCGTCCATGCGCCGCAGCGCCTGCCGCTCGAGGAGGCGGCGTACGAGCTCGACGATCGACAGGACGAGCTTCGCGAGGCCGTTCTCCACGATCTCCGCGTCGGCCGAGATCCGCTCCGGCACGATCGAATCCGTGAACGAGAGCGCTTCCCGCAGTTCCTCTTCTTCATTCGCGATCAGCATCGGCGAAGACCTCCAGCGGCCAGGGTCCGGACAGGAGAAACGGTACCGCGGGAGACAACGCGCGCAACTCCTCGCCGGCGGCTTTCACTTCATCCAGCCGTGCCCGCTCGACGAGCGCCGCCAGCTCCACCGAACGCTCGTCGCGATGCTCCCAGCGCTTCTTCACGGAGAACGGCGCGAACAGGCGATCGGCCGCCTCACGGAATGCCGGATCGACGTTCGACGCCTGCTGCGCCGCGTGCAGGGCGCGCAGGTAGTCCGCGCCGCTGGTGAAATCGTGGCGGTCGGGACGGAGCATCGTCGTCGCGGCCGCGACCTTCAGCGTCATCTCGACGTGATCGCGGTGCGCGGTCAGCACCTTCTTCCAGCGCGTCAGGTGCGCCGCGCATTTGCCCAGCGCTTCGTCCGGACTGGCGAGCGAGAGGCCGTAACGGATGGCCACGAACGTCGCCGCTTCGAGCAGGCGTGCGCGGACTCCCGCGACCTTCAGCAGCAACTCGCGGTCGCCGACCGGCTGATCGTCCGGAACCTCGACCGCGCTCAGGTAGAGATCGCCGACCGGGATGGCAGTGGCGACCGGCTCCACGTCGTCGCGCAGCAGGTGCGCGCCGATGACCACGGACTTCATCGCTTCCTACTCATCGCTTCGACGTCCGGATGATGGCGTCGACGTTGGCGAGAACCACGTTCAGCCCGAGATAGAGGAGATCGACGTCGCCGATCGAGATGACCGCCTCGCCGGCGATGATCACGCCGCGGTCGAGGAGGTGATCGAGCGTTTCGAGGAGCGGAAGCTCTTCCAGTTCGTCAGACATGGGCGAATGTGTAGGGCGGCCACGGACCGGTCATGCCGAGAGTGAGCCCTTCGCGCTCGTAACGCGCGGTCAGCTCCCCATGCAGTTCCTGCAGGAGCGATTCCTCATCGCGGTTGATCAACACGTTGATCTGCGGAAACGCCCCCTCGCGCCGCGCACGGGTTTCGGCAACCGTCTCGCAGCGCAGCCTGGCCAGCACCGCCTGTTCGAGCTCGGCAACCATGCTGTCTTCCGCCACGCGGGCGGCGCGTTTCTTCTCGTCGTCGAGCTTCTTGCGCAGGAGGAAGGCCTTCCCCGGCGGCGCGGAAGCGATCTGCTCGTGCAGCTCCTGCAGCGAGGCCACGCGCGTGGAGAGCGCTTCGTTCCATTTCGCAGGCTCGAGCTCGATCTGCAGCGTCCACTCCTGCTTCCCGTCGAGGCGCTCCAGCGTCTTCGCGAGCAGCTCGTGATTTTCGTCGAGGTAGGCGCGCAACGCCTCCTCGCTGCTGAAGAGCGTGAAGGCGCGCAGCGGGACGAGCGCCGTCAGCTTCATCAGCTCACTGACCACCGCCTGGTGGCGGTACCCGATCGCGCCGAGCCATTCGAGATCTTTGGCCCGCGTGTCGATCGCATCCTGCGAGAACGCCTCGGCGTCGACAGGGGTGAAAACCGCGCTGACGCCCGCGGCGGTGGTGGTGCCAAAGCGGCGCGTGCCGTCAATTCCCTCGGCGTCCGGCGTCACCGAATCGCGCGTCACGGCGTAGACGTAGAGAACCACGCGGCAACTATAACGGAACGAGTGACGCCAGCTCATCGGGCGTCATCGGCGGCCGGTCGCGGCGCTCGATGAGCACCGCTTCGCCGAGCTCCGCCAGGGCCGCCAGCTCGTGCGCGCGCATGGAGCGGTCGCAGTCGTCGCCGTGCTCCGGCGTGACGTAGTTCGCGATCACCGCGCCTACGCTGATGCCGCGCGCTTTCACGTTCTCGATCAGGCGCTTCGTTTCCGCCACCACGATGCGCTCGGGGCGGGTCACCACGATCACCGAAGCGCGGTCGGAGCGCAGGGCGGCATCGACCGACTTCAGCTCCTTCGAGGCGCGCACGAGCTCCTCGCCCAACGAGCCGGCCGGGATGAGATCGCGATAACGCAGCAGCAGGCGCATGAACTCGCGGACCCACTCGCCCGCGGCCTGGGGGAGATCGAGCAGTCTGAGAAAGTGTCCGGTCGGAGCGGTATCGACGATGACGCCGGAGAGCGTCTCGTCGGCGATCAGATCGGCGAGGCGGGTGATGGCGAACAGCTCGTCCGCCCCCGGCGGCGCGATCTCGATCAGGCTGCGCATCGCCTCCGTGTCGTGCCCGAGGGACATGCCGCGGGGGGTGAGCGCATCGACGGCGTCGACGATCTTCTCGCCCACGCTGTCGCGGAACTTTCGCCACTTGGCCTTCGTGTCGATCGCTTCGACCGTGAGATTGGGCGGCGTTTCCGTGAGCAGCCGCGGGAGGGAGTGGGCGGGGTCGACGGAGATCACGACGTAGTTTTTGTCCGGGTTCTGTCGCGCGAGCTGCAGCGCCATGGATGCCGAGCAGGACGTCTTCCCCACACCACCCTTGCCAGCAACCATTTGGAGTGCGGTGACCGCAGTCACCGCTTTTCCTGGCTGCGGCACTGCCTGCGCGGCTTCGCCAACAGTGAAAGCGGCGACTGCGGTCGCCGCACTCCAAACTCGGATCCGCTCAGGGCTGTCCAACGGTACGCATGCTCGTGGGGCGTAGACGACGCGACGGCCGACGTCGATCGTTCCCTCCCGCCACCTGTTCACGATCACAAACGGCACTTCCAGAGGCACTTCTTCGATCAGCCGGAGGGTCTGCTCGATCACCAGCGGTTCCGGCAGCGTGACCGGGACGAACACCGCGTGCTCCGTGAGCAGCTCGCGTCGCGCGCCGGCCTGGGCGTCGAGCTCCTCGATGAACGCATCCATCGCGTCGCGCGGGTCGCGCCGGGTGAACTGGCGGACCATGGCCCGATGCTTCTCCTGCATCGCGTCGAGCGCCACCGCGAGCTGGTGGAAGTGATCCGACGACGACAGCATGCGCAGCGTGTGTCCGGTCGGGGCGGTGTCGACCACGATCATGGCGGAGGGGTTCTGCTCCGCCAGCTCGCCGATGTGCATCCACGCCATCAGCTCGTCGACGCCGGGCATGGTCAGCTCGAAGAGGCGGCGCAGCTCATCGCGGTCGAGGTAGGTGCCGCGGTCGCCGATCTCGACGATCGAGTCGAGGTGCGTCGACAGGAACTTCGTGTACAACGCCTCGGCGTCGAGCGACTCGATCCGCAACGGCAGCTCGAAGTCGTGCAGGTTCGAGGCGGGATCGGTGGTGAAGAGGATGACCTCGCGCGTCCCGGCGTAGTGCAGCGCGGCCGCGATCGAGATGGTGGTCTTCCCGACGCCACCCTTACCGCCGAACAGCACGATGCGCGACGAATCGAGCTCGTCGAGCTCCGAAATCACTTGCCGTAGCCCGTGTAGACGCCGATGCCGCCGTCGTCCTCGTCGCGGTCGGCCGCGTGCTGGCGCGCCAGCTCTTCCTTGCGGGCGCGGATGTCGCGCAGGGCCTGGAAGACCTCCGCCTCTTCGCGCACGTAGTCCTCTTCGCCGATCTCGCCGAGCTCGAGCCGCATCTGCAGCTCGATCAGCCGCTCCTTCCATGGCTGGTCGTTCATCAGCTCCTCATCCGCCATCTTCTGGATGGTGCGCATGATCCACTTGAAGCCGGAGATCGGCCCCTTCAGCGGGAGGAGGAGGATGTCGTCCAGCAGGAACGCCATACGCTATGGTCTCAGAAGTCGGGCGATCGCGTCGCGAATCGTGGCCGCCTTTCGCCGCGTCCGCTTCGGCACGGCTCCCCAGGCAGGCAGCGGCTGCGGCGGCCACTGGCCCGGATTCGCCAGCTCCTGCCCATTGTAGAACTGCGGGACGACGCGGCTGGTGCGGACGTCGAACACGGTCCGCGTCACCAGCTTCCCCAGGCCGACGTCCGAGAAGAGCGGCGTGTAGTAGAGGCAGCGGTCGAAGTAGAAGTGCGTGACCTGCGAGAGGCGCGTGCGGCCGTTGTCGACGATCGGCGAGCCGCCGTGGAAGAGGTTCGCCGACCAGATCAGCGACTGCCCCCGTTCGAGCTTCAGCTCCACCCTCTCGCCCCGTTTCTCGTGCATCAGCGCCTCCACGAAGTCCTCGTAGAGGTGGTACTTCTCGTATCCCACCGTCCCCGCCGCCGTCACGCCGATGTCGTGCATGTCGAAGCGCGGCAGCTTGTGGGAGGCGTGGTAGTAGTGCAGCGGCCCGTTGCGCAGGTCGACGTCTTCCAGCGCCGTCCAGACCCCGCACATGAACCCGTACGGGATGCTGTCGAAGTGGATGATGTCGCTGTGCGTCCGCTGCTGCGACCCGACCCGGAAGTTCAGCGTCTGAAACGGGATCGGCTCCCGCTGATAGAGAATCCGCAGCAGCTCCAGCACCCGCGGCGCGGTCGCCACTTCCTTCACATGCTCGTTGAACGTCCACGCATCCTGCACGCGCGTCTCATCCGAGTAATACGGCTCCGCCCGCGGCACGAAAAACGGCCCCAGCGACTCGTTCAGCTTGTCGATCGTGTCGCCGGAGATCCGCGGGTCGATGATCACGTACCCGTTCGCCGCAAAGAACTCGACCTGCCGGCGCGTCTCCGCATCGAGCCCGCACGTCTCGAGCGCGGTCGCGAAGAAGGGGGAGTCGATCCAGGGGCGGTTCATCTCTGTGGCCAACAGTTGTCGCGAGAGATCTGTTTCGTCGCCTGATGCTGTCGGGTGTCAGGTGTCTGGGGCTTTCGGACTCACGAGACATGCGCCGCGAGCCGCAACACCCCAGACACCTGACACCCGACACCTACGCGTCAGCGTTCCGCCCGCTCCAATTTCAACCTGATATTCACAAAGTTATACGGCGGCCACGGCCCCGTGTACAGGAACGACAGCTTGTTCTCGTACTTTTTGGCGATCTCGGAGATCTGGTCGTCGAAGGCGCGGGTCTTGTCGCGCTCGACGAGGAAGGCGGCGTTCATGATCATCTTGTCGCCGATCGGCTTGTTGGAGCGCGAGGCGATCGCCGCGTCGCGGAGCGCTTCGTAGATCTCGGTCACGTAGGCGTCGGCCTTCGCCTGCAGCGCCGACTCGACGACGCGGCCGAGCTGCATGCGCGAGAAGTAGGTCGAGGTCGAGGTGTTCGACTGGATCTCTTCCTTGAGGCGGCGGATCTCCTCGTTCTCGGTCTCGATCTCCTTGATGACCTGGTCCTTGTCCCAGTTCACCTTCAGGCCGAACTCGATCTTCCCTTCCATCTTCTGGAGCACGTCGCTGAGCGCCTCGTACGTCCCCTTGAGGAACTCCTTGATGTCGTTCTCGGTGCGGAAGACGGTGCCGAAGCTCATTGGAAGGACCGTGAAGTCCTTCATCACCAGCTCGTTCACATGCTCGTGGGCGAGCGCATTCTCACGCGTCGGATCGAAGACGATCAGCGGGCAGTTGGAGACCACCGCCGCGAATTCGCGGAACGGAACCGTGTAGACACGATCGCCGCGGCCTCCGATGCCGACCGGGCCAAAGTCCCGCGGCGGCTCGGTTTTGATGATGCAGTAGACGTACTTGCCCTGCTCCGTATCCGATTGTGACCCGTGCTGCTGTTCGCTCATCTCTCTCGACCTCGGAAACGCCGCCCCGAAGAATACAATAAGCCGAGGTTGCAAGCCCCAGACCTCCGGACCATCACGCGCGGAATCGAGAAATGGTTCGCGCGGCATCAGCGCCCCCTCCCCTGGCGCGCCGCGTACGAGCCGTACCACGTCTGGGTCTCCGAGGTGATGCTGCAGCAGACGCGGATGGAAGTGGTACTGCCGTATTTCGCCCGTTTCCTGGAGCGTTTTCCCTCGGTCGCCGAGCTGGCGGCAGCAACCGACCATGACGTGACCGCGGCCTGGTCGGGCCTCGGGTACTACCGGCGCGCGCGGATGCTCCGCGACGGGGCGGCCGCGGTCATGGAGAGGTTCGGCGGTGCGATTCCGGCGTTGGTGGACGAGCTGCTGACGATCCCCGGCATCGGGCGCTACACCGCCGGCGCGATCGCCTCGGTGGCCTTCAACAGCCGCGCGCCGATCGTCGACGGCAACGTCACCCGCGTGCTGGCCCGCGTCTTCGGCTCCGACGGCCAGACGTGGGAACGGGCCGAAGCGCTGGTGCACGCGTGCCGGAAGCCGCGCGACTTCAACCAGGGACTGATGGAGCTCGGGGCGCTGATCTGCACGCCGCGCAATCCCTCCTGCCTGGTCTGCCCTCTGCGCGAGAGCTGCGTCGCGCTGGCCACGGGACGCGTCGACGAGCTGCCCGCGCCGAAGCCGAAGAAAGCGACGCGCGAGCTGCACATCCCGCTCTACCTGGTGCGCGACCAGTCCGGCCGTGTGCTGATGCGGCGCGAAGCGGGTCCGCTCATGCACGCGATGTATCACCTCCCGCACGGCGACGCGTCGCTGCTCGAAGCCGGGCCGCTGGACGTGGTGCGCGGCGCGCTCCTCGGCACGATCAGGCACACCGTGACCACGCGGAAGATCGAGTTCGCACTGTACGACGCAAAACTGCGGGGAGACACGGCCGGCTACGAGTGGATCGATCCGGCCGCGATGGCCGAGGTGCCGCATCCGTCGTATGTGGCCAAGGCGCTGCGGCTTGTTAAACTCAGCAGATGCGCGGGTGTGTGAAAGCGTCCCTCCTCCTCCTGATCCTGGTCTCCTCCAGCCTCGCGGCCGACTGCACCTGGTCGCCGCGCCAGTCGACGCAGTTCCGCACCACCGCCCTCGACCTCTCCGTCGACGGCCCGTTCGTCTGGCTGGCCACGGGATACGGAGTGCAACTGCTGGAAGGGACGCGCGGCGTCGACTCGCTGGCCAGCCCCGGCCTGACGCGCGTCGTCCAGGCGGACAACCTCGGGCTGGCGTACGCCGGCAGCGGTGCGCGCATTCACGTCGTCCGCCGCGACGGCCGCAAGCTCACGCTCATCCGCTCCGTGGACGCACCCGGAACGGTGCAGGACCTCGCGCTGGAAGGCGGCTATCTCTTCGCCGCCACCACGAACGGCATCGCGCACTACGACCTGCTCGACCGCACGAATCCCGTCCGCACGAACGTCGTCCTGCACACCTCCGCGCCGAGCGTGACCATGCTCGCCTCGACGCGCACCACGCTCTATGCCGCCGACGGCGACGCGACGGTGGAACTGTTCTCGCTGGCCATCCCCGCGCTGCCGCAGAACGTCGGGACGCTGGAGGCGATGCCGCTGGCGACGTCGGTCCACACCGCGAGCGACAACCACCTCTACGTCTCCGACCGCTTCGGCCAGCTCACCGACGTCTTCTCCGGCACCGCGCGCGTGGCGCGTCTGCCGTTCGGCGCGACGTCCTTCGCGGCCGCGGCGGACCGCGTCCACTACATCGCCGGCCCTGACCGCACCATCCGCGCGATCGATTTCACCGCGCCGGAACGCCTCATCGAGCGCTTCGAAGCGCAGCTCGCGCCGACCGGCGGCACCGACAACGCCATCCACGCGCTGGCGCGCAGCGGCGACATGCTCTACGTCGCCGCCGGCGACGTCGGCCTGACGACGATCGACCTGCGCACGATCGCCCGCCCCTACCCGCTCGTCAGCTACGGCACCGGCGCGACGGCCAGCGTCCGCGTCGCCGGCGACAGGGCGTGGTTCGGCGATGCGAACGGCAACATCACCGAACAGCGCATCGATGCCACAGGCATCAGCCTCACCACCGAACGCACCCTGCAGGCCGGCGCGGGTCAGACGCTGCGCGACGTACGCGACAACACGCTCCTGGCGACGAACGGCGCCACCGCCACCCCCTGGCCGCTCACGGGCACGCCGGTCGCCTCCCCCAGCGTCACCTTTCCGGACGTCATCGCCAACGCGGTCCTCGGCAACACGTCGGTCATCGCGCTGCTCGTGAACGGCTCGCTGTACTCGGGCGGGACGAAGATCGCGGTGCCACCGCTGGCGCTCCTCGCACGGCACGGCTCCTCGATCGTCGCCGCGGAGTTCCGGGAGAACGACGGCGACACCGTCCTGCACTACTGGGCGAACGGTGATCTCGCCACGCCGGCGCGCACCATCACCATCGACGGCGCAGCGGTCGGGAACATCGCCCTCGACGCCACGCGCGCCGCGATCTTCACGTTCAACGGCATCAATGTCGTCGACCTGGCGAGCGGCTCCGTCCGCACCATCGCCGGCTCCAACCAGAGCATCCCGCGCCAGCTCGCCTTCTCCGGCGACGACCTCCTCGCGCTCGACGAGCGTTCGGTGCTCGTCTACGCAAACGCGCAAACGCTCGCGCGCGAACAACGCCTCCCCGCCGTCTCCGTTGCCTTCGACACCGCCGGCGCGATCGCCGTCATCGCCACGAACGAAGGCATGGCCGCGGTCTCGCGCACGACCACGCTGCCGCAGGCGGCAACGCCGTTCGCGAACGACTACTACACCAAGGTCCTTGCCGCGGGCGAGCACGTCTATCTCTACAGCGAAGCCGGCGTCGACATCTTCCACCCCGCGCCGTTCCGCCGCATCACCGGCGTCCGCGCGCCCGGCGCCATCGACGCGGCCGCGACCGCGACCACGCTCTACACCCTGGCCGCGAACGGCACCGTCTCCGCCTGGTCGACCTCCGGCGTGCTGCTCGCGCAGGTCACCCTCCAGGAACCGACCGGCGAAACGCAGCCGCTCTCGATCCACACCGCGGGCGGCGCGGTCTGGGTCTCGCTCTCCACCGGCTGCACGACCGGCACCTGCGTGCGCAAGACCGTGGTCCTCGATCCCGCCACCCTCCTCTTCGCCACCGCCATGGACGGCGGAGTGCGCGACCTCGCCGTCTCCGGCAACCGCGCCTACGTGCTCGTCGATGCGCCGAATGACATCCGCGTGCTGGACCTCACCTCCCCACTCCAGCCGGCGCAGCTCATGGCCACCCCACGCCCTGCATCCGCCACCTCCATCGCCTACGAAACCGGCCGCGTCCACGTCCTCGGCGACAAGCTCTACACCTACTCCGCCGCAGGCCTCGGCCTGCAGAACGAACGCTTCACCGCCATCACCCCCGACGACTCGCAACGCATCCGCATCGACGGCACCTGCGCCATCATCACCGGCCGCTCGGAAAATCCGGAGCTCTACGCCCTCCCGCCCTTCCTCCCCTCGACAACCTTCGACGTGCCGTCTCCGGTACGCTCGATCGCCGTCACCGAGGGTCGCGCGTATCTCCTGACCGCACATTCGCTGGAGGTGTGGTCGACCCACCCGTTGCCACAACCGGGCAAACGCCGCAGCGTGCGGTGAGTGCACTGCTCACGTGGTGTGTCGGGTGTCAGGTGTCAGGGGCTTTTCGCCCGGGCGACACACCCCAGATACCTGACACCCGATACCTGACACCACACTCACAGATAGACTTCCCCCCATGAAAATCGCCTTCTCCGAAGAGCCGCACGCCTACCGCGTCACCCTTTCCGATCCGCCGCTGCACATCCTGGACATCACCATGCTCGAGGAGCTGCGCGAGGCGCTGGGGCGCGTGACCAACGACCGGCATGCGCTGATCATCGACGCGTCGGGTGAGAAGGCCTTCTCCGCCGGCGCGAGCGTGCAGGACCACCTCGGCGATCGGATCACCGCGATGCTCTCCGCGTTCCACGACTGCTTCCGCATCCTGGCGCGTCTCGACCTCGTCACCGTCGCACTGGTGCGCGGGGCGGCGCTGGGGGGCGGCTGCGAGCTCGCGCTGGCATGCGACTTCGTCCTCGCCTCCGACCGCGCACGCTTCGGCCAGCCCGAGATCAACCTCGGCGTCTTCCCTCCCGTCGCGGCGTATCAGCTCTCGCGTCAGACGAGCCCTCGCAAAGGACTCGAGCTGCTCCTGACCGGCGACGCGGTCGACGCGCAGACCGCGGAGCGCCTCGGCCTCGCCAACGCCGTCTTCCCGATCGCCGAATTCGACGCGCGCGCCGAGGAGTGGCTGCAGCGGCTCTACCGCCAGAGCGCCTCGACGGTGCGCTTCACGAAGAAAGCGTTCCGCCTCGCCCAGGCAGCCGATTTCGAAGACCGACTCGCTCGTGTCGAGCTCCTGTACCTGGAAGAATTGATGCAGACCACCGACGCCAACGAAGGCCTCAACGCGTTCATCGAAAAGCGGAAGCCGGAGTGGCAGGGCCGCTGATTCGCCGTTTCAACACGCCGTAACGGACCTTCGTCCCAAATCCTCGCCGAAGTGGCCGCGGGTCTGGTCAAATCTCCAGCATGTCCAAAGCGCTTTCGGCCGCGCTCATCGCCACATTCCTGCTCGCCGCATGCAGCAGTTCCACGCCACCGTCCGATGACGCACCCGACGCGCACTGGAAGGCCCGCATGCGCACCGAGCTGTCGGCCGGAACGAAAAGCGATCCGGAAGCGCGCGACCGCTGGCACTGGGAACAGCGCGCGTATCCGGCGGGCCGGATCCCGATCGAGGTCCATCGCGCGGCCGTGCAGCGCGAGCTCATGACCGGCGGCCGGACACGCGCACAATCGGACGACCAGTGGCAGAACCTCGGGCCGGCGCCGCTGCTCGACATCACGTACGGCCTCACCACCGCGCAGAACGCGAGCGGCCGCGCCCTCACGCTGGCCATCCATCCTCACGATCCGAACCGCCTCTTCCTCGGCACCGCGCAGGGCGGCATCTGGAAGTCGGCGGATCGCGGCACGTCGTGGCAGCCGGTCGCCGAACAGTCGCTCCCGACGCTGGCCATCAACATCATTCGCTACAAGCCGGACGATGCGAACGTCATGTACGCCGCAACCGGCGAGCCGAACGGCAGCACGAGCATTCACGGCACCGGCCTGCTTCGCTCGACCGACGGCGGCGAGACGTGGCAGACGCTCCCGAGCCGCGGCAACGGCTGGACGTTCGAATACGCCGCCGTGACCGGCCTCGAGTTCGATGCCCGCGATCCGCGCACGATGTATGTCTCGACCGCCACCATCGTCACCACCTCGAAGTTCTTTCCGGCGCCGCCTCCCCAGCCGCAGACCGGCATCTTCAAGTCGACGGACGGCGGCGAGAGCTGGACGCTGCTCCACGCCGCCACGCGCTACAAGCTCGCCAACGGCACCGACTCCGCGAGCGTGGGGATCCGCGACTTGGAGTACGGCGGGGCGAAGGCTCCCGATCTCCTCTACGCCAGCGAATGGCATGGCGGCGTCCTGAAGTCCGAGGACGCCGGCCGGAGCTGGACGTTCGTCACGCCGAGGAAAGCGAGCGGTGTCGGCGACCTGCCGGCCGCGGTGCCGGCGCTGAGCTACTTCGACGGGCGGATCCGCCGCTTCGTGACGCTGAACCGCTTCACGAACCCCGCGGCCGAGCCGGAGCTCCGCCGCATCGAGCTCGGCGTCTCCCCCGCGAATCCGCGCGTCGTCTATGCCGGATACGACGTGCCGGTGAACCAGCTCGATTACGACGGAAACGGGCGTTTCGAATCCAGCCGCGACCGCACGGTGGCGCGCGGTCTCCTGTTCAAGTCGGAAGACGCGGGCGCGACGTGGCAGTGGCTCGGAACGGTGAAGGACGGCATCCCCGAGTACTGCGGGATCCAGTGCGCATACGACAACGTCATCAGCGTCAATCCGGAGAACGAGAACGACCTGCTGCTCGGCGGCATGGCCAACTACAACCTCTACCAACCCGAGCCGGTGATGGATCCGGCGCGCATCATCCAGCTGCCCTGGCGCGGCATGGTCCATCGCTCGATGGACGGCGGGAAGAGCTGGGTCGACATGACTCCGCACTGCGCGCGGCTCACCGCTCAACCGCTCGGGAACGACGGCACCGCACGCGTCTACGGGTGTGCGGAGATGGACACGACGAAGGTCGTCCATCCCGACGTCCACGACATCGTCTGGGGCCCGAACGGCAGCGTCTACGTCACGAACGACGGCGGCATCTACCGTACGACCATTCCCCGTCCGGCGCAGACCGAGAAGACAGTAGGGCGCCGGCGATCGGTCGGCGTGCGTTCGGGAGCTCCGTTCCCGGGGCTGGCCTATACGTGGGAGAACCTCAACGACGGGTTGTCGACGCTGCAGTTCTATCGCGTCGACTCCCATCCGACCGACCCCGACGTCGTCATCGGCGCCATGCAGGACAACTCCAGCGGCTACTGGGACGGCTCGACGTGGGAAGGGTGGGGCGCCGGCGACGGCACGATCGCGTTCTTCGATCCGGTCGACCCGCGGTACGTCTATCTCGGCACGCCGGGCGAAGTGCACCGTCACGACAACGGCGGCGAGAAAGACTTCAGCGAGAGCTCCGGCTGGACGTATGGGGTCTTCAGCTTCGACACCGTGGCCGAGGGAGAGACCACGCCATTCATCACCGTCTTCGCACTCGATCCGGTGTCGCCGAACATCACCTACGGCGCGAGCAATCGCGCCCTCTATCGTTCGACCGAGCGCGGCGAACGCTCGACCCGGCTCACCCCCGGAAAGGACACGAACGGCTCCCCGACCGCGATCTCGGTCTCGCGCATGAACCACAACATCGTCTGGGCCGGCACCGCGACCGGCTCCGTCTATCGCTATGACATCGCGGCAGACGGCACCGCCACGGTCAAAGAAGTGGGCGCCGGACTGCCGAACCGCCAGGTCAGGGCCCTGGCCGGCGGATACGACAGCGCCGACACTGTCTACGCCGTCTTCAACGGGTACGACGCCAACACGCCGGACACGCCGGGGAAGGTCTTCCTGAGTACCGACGGCGGCACGTCCTGGCGCAACATCTCGGGCAACCTGCCGGACGTCCCGGCCACCGGCCTCGCACTCGACCCGTTCGACCCGAACAGGCTCTGGCTCTCCACCGACACCGCCGTCTACTCGACCGCGGACGGCGGCACCATATGGACTTCCGAGCGCCGGAACATGCCGGTCGTCGCGGTCCAGGACATCCACTACAACGTGAACACCGGATATCTCGTCATCGGTACGCACGGACGAGGGGTGTGGAGGATGAAGGTGGGAGCGGGGGCGGGGGTGGCGCGGCGCTGAGCGCTCATTGATGTCAGGTGTCGGGTGTCTGAGGTTTGACGGCTCGCGGCAAATGTCTCGTGAGCCGACAAGACCCAGACACCTGACACCCGACACCATTTTCGTCGCCTCAAATCACAATTTCACCGCACAGTAACGGACCTTCGTCCCAATTCTTAGCCCGAACGGCGACAGGTCTGTTCCAATGACCGGTCTCGATCCTCGGAGGCCAAATGTCCAAAGCGCTCACGGTTGCGCTCACCGCCGCATTCTTCGTCGCTGCCTGCAGCAGTTCCGTTCCGCAACAGGACAGCGCTCCCGAACCGAAGTGGAAAGCGCGCATGAAGCTGAAGAGCGCGCAGGGGGAGCTCTCCACGGGGAAACACGACGATCCGGAAGCGCGCGACCGCTGGTACTGGGAACAGCGCGCGTATCCGGCCGGCTCCGTGCCGATCGAGGTCCATCGCGCCGCGGTGCGGAGCGAGCTCGCGAGCGGCGGACGGCACCGCGTCGAGGCAGACGAAGGGTGGGAGGGCATCGGCCCGGCTCCGCTGCGCGACATCACGTACGGCCTCGACACCGCGCAGAACGCGAGCGGCCGCGCGCTGTCGCTGGCCATCCATCCGTCCAACCCCGACGTCCTCTTCCTCGGCACCGCGCAGGGCGGCATCTGGAAGTCGACGGACCGCGGACAGAGCTGGCGCTCCATCGGCGAGCAGACGCTGCCCACGCTGGCCATCAACATCATCCGATACAAGCCGGGCGACGCGAACGTCCTCTACGCCGCCACCGGTGAGCCGAACGGCAGCACCAGCATCTACGGCAGCGGCCTGCTGCGCTCCACGGACGGCGGGGAGACGTGGGCGCCGCTCCCGGACCGCGGCGACAACTGGAACTTCGAGTACGCGGCCATCACCGGCCTCGAATTCGATGCCCGCGACGCGCGCACGATGTACGTCAGCACCGCCTCGATCGTCAACTCGATCTTCCGGCCGCCGCCAAACCAGCCGCTGACCGGCATCTTCAAGTCGACCGACGGCGGCGAGAGCTGGACGCTGATCCGCGTAGCGACACGCCACCCGATCGGCAACGCGCAGTCGGCGAGCGTCGGCATCATCGACCTCGAGTACGGCGGCCCGAATGCACCCGACCTCCTCTACGCCTCCGAGTGGTACGGCGGCATCGTGCGCTCCGAGGATGCGGGACGCACGTGGAAACTGGTCACGCCAAAGAAGATCAACGGCGTGGGCGACCTGCCGGCGAAGGTCGAAGCCCTCAGCTACTACGACTCGCGCACGCGCAGTTACCGCACCCTCAAACGTTTCAACAACGACGGCACCAAGGCCGAGTTCCGCCGCGTCGAGATCGGCCTCTCGCCCGCCAATCCGCGGGTGCTCTACGCCGGCTACGAAGTGTCGGTGAACCTGCTCGATTACGACGGCAACGGGCTCTACGAGCTGGGACGCGACCGCCAGATCAGCACCGGCCTGCTCTTCAAGTCGGAGGACCGCGGCACCACGTGGCACTGGCTCGGCACGTTCAAGGACGGCATCCCGAACTACTGCACGCAGCAGTGCACGTACGACAACGTCATCACCGTCAACCCGGAGAACGAGAACGACGTCCTGATCGGCGGCTCTGCGAACTACTCGCTGATCGTCCCGGAGCCGCACGACAACCCGACCCGCCTCGTGGAGATGCCGTGGCGCGGCATGATCTACCGCTCGCTCGACGGCGGAAAGAGCTGGCTCGATACCACTCCGCACTGCACGCGCATCAGCGCACAGCCAACGCGCAAGGATGGCCCGATCAATAACCCGCTTCCGGTCTACACGTGCGTGGAGATGGACCCGACCAAGGTGATCCACCCCGACATCCACGACATCGTCTACGGCCCGGACGGCGCCATCTACGTCGCGAACGACGGCGGTCTGTATCGCGGCAGCATCGCCAGACCGCCGACGGCCCCGAAGCCGGCCGGACGGCGCCGCTCGGTCGGTACCGGACCCCGCGGACAGCTGGCGGGCCTGACGTACACGTGGGAGAACCTGAACAACGACCTCTCCACGCTGCAGTTCTACCGCGTGGCCTCCCATCCCACCGATCCGAACATCATCCTGGGCGGCATGCAGGACAACTCCTGCGGCTACTGGAACGGCATCACCTGGGAAGGATGGGGCGCCGGCGACGGCACGATCGCGATCTTCGATCCCCTCGATCCGAACTACGTCTACCTCGGCAGCCAGTTCGGCGTGCATCGCCACGACGGCGGCGGCGTCAAGACCTTCACCGAGGATTCGGGGTGGCACTACGACGTCTTCATCCCGGACGATGACGAGAACCCGTCGTTCGTGCCGGTCTTCGTCGTCGATCCGGTCGAGCCGAACATCACGTACGGCGCCAGCGACGTCGGTCTTTACCGCTCCACCGAGCGCGGCGAAAACTCGAAACGCCTCGTGCCGGGACACAGGACCAACGGCACGCCAACGTCGATCTCTGTCTCACCCCTCAATCACAAGACCGTCTGGGTCGGCACCAGCAACGGCTCGGTCTACCGCTATGACCTCAACGACGCCGGCACCGCGGTTACCGCGGACCACCGCACCGGCCTCCCGAACCGCTACGTCAGCGCGGTCGTGGCCGCCTACGACAGCCCCGCCAAGGTCTACGCGGTCTTCAACGGCTACGACGCCAACACGCCCACGACTCCCGGCAAGGTGTTCGTGAGCACCAACAACGGCACGTTCTGGAACAACATCTCGGGCAATCTCCCGGACGTCCCGGCCACCGCCCTCGCGCTCGACCCGTTCGACCCGAACCGCCTCTGGCTCTCGACCGACGCCGCCGTCTACACCACCACCGATGGCGGCACGACCTGGACCTCCGACCGCCGCAACATGCCCGTCGTCGCGGTCCAGGACATCCACTACAACGCAAACACCGGCTACCTCGTCATCGGCACGCACGGACGGGGAGTGTGGAGGATGAAGGTAGGGGCGGGGACGGCGGCTGCACAGAGGTGACCGCTGGTGTCAGGCGTCAGGTGTCGGGTGTCTGCGGTGTTGCGGCTGACGGCACATGTGTCGTGAGTCGTAAAACCGCAGACACCTGACACCCGATCACTGACACCCGACTCTACGGCTGCTGCTCGAACTCCACAACCGTATCCGCGTCGAGCTTCACGAACATCTTCTTCGACGGCGATTGCGCGGAGGGAAACGTGGCGATCATGACCACGCCGGAGCTCTTGCCGTCGCAGCCGACCGGCATCGGGCGCATCACCTTCAGCTCACCGTACTGCTTCGCGATCGTCTTCCCCGAATCGCTGACCCACTCCAGCGGAGGCGCCTGGTTCTTGCTGATCTTCGCCGCCAGCTCCTGCGCTTCCTGGAACGTCAGCTTCCCGGTCAGCAGCGTCACCACCTGATAGGGGCGAGCGGTCCGGTTCACGAAACGATTGACGCACGCCGCGGAGGCGGTTTCAGCAGCGAGCAGGCACACGACGAGTAGGGAAGTGAGACGCATACTGAGCAGTAGACAGCGGCCAATCGAGAGGTATTCCGTTCCGGATCTCCTCCCACCGCTCGATCCGGATCTGACCCTCCCGCACCACCAGCGCTCGCATCGTGGTCACCCCGATGAGCGCCATCGTCACGAGGAGCGGCACAACCGCTTCGCGCAGCTCTACCCGCGTCAACTGCTCGAACTTCCCATGCACCGGCAGGAGCGTGGCCATGAACGCCGCTCCGGCGAGCAACGCCGCCCCCACCGCGGCCCGCAGAGAGACGAACGCCAGCGCCACGCAGACCGGAAAGATCGCTACCAGAATCCAGAACCGCGACTCGTACACGTTGCCGAGGAGCACGATCATGCGGCGCATGGCCACGACGGCCACGACCAGGCCGGCGGCCAGCGACAGGCTGCCGAGGATCGCCGCGGGCGGGAGATCGATGCGCACCTCGTGCGAGGCGAGCCGCGCGATCCCGAACGTCGCCAGCACCGCTCCGAAGACGTAGCCGAACATCCGCGCCGCGAGCGACGGACCTCCCGGCCAGAGCTTCATGATCGCCAGCGCGAGCAGCACCGCCCCCGCCGCAAACCACCCCGCCACGTGCAGATGGATCCGGTCCGCTCTCTCATACCGCCGCACCAGCTCCGCATCCGCCGGATCCGGCTCCAGCCGCTCGCGCACCGTATCCCACGGCGACGCATAGACGATCACCGCGCGCAACCCCGCATCGCGCAACACGAGCAGCTCCAGAGTCGATACGCCCAGGTTCACGATCCACGCGGCCAGCAGCACCTGACACGCCGTAACGAGCGCCAGGCGCCAGAACGTGGGGCGCGGACGGAATTCATGCATCGCGTGACGCGAGCGGGAACTCTTCAGGATGCTCGATCGAGCGCACGGAAAGGTCGACGTCCAGCTCCGGCCAGTAGAGATGATCCGCGGATGGCCACTGGACCGCCGTGAGCTTTGCCACCGACGCATTCGCGAACCAGGGGAACTCCTTGAACGAAACGAAGAGCTCACGCCCGCCCAGCCACAGCCAGAAGCCGTGCCGCGAGATGTTCGTTACTTCAACGTCCGAAGTGGCGCTGCCATGCTGCGCGGATGTCTCGTTCATGAGCTTCCACCATCCCTCGAATGACCGTCAAGCGTACACCGCCGCGCCGACAAGGCCCAGAAGCCCGACGCCTGAAGCCACCCCTTGGAAATCCGCAGATCGGTCTCTCGTGGCGCAACCCGCGCCCCCGCGCAACGTACTAACAATCAGCCCTCAGTGTGCGCTGGCGAGGCGCAGCCCCTGTGTCATCATGACTTCGATGGACGTCGCACCCGAGACCCCGCGGCGGCGGTTTTCGCCAGCGCTCCTGCTCTGGCTCGGCAGCATCGTCACCATTATCGTGACGAGCTACGTCGATTCGCTCCTCGACAGGTTCAACGCCTCCATTCCCGGCCTGGGCGTCGTCGAGTTCGCCTCCTGGCTGCTCTTCATCGCCCTCACGCTGTACGGGTTCGCGACCGCCGCCCGCTGGCTGCTGCGGAAGGTCTTCTGGACCGTCGGCCGCCGCCTCCTGCTCAGCTACGTGATGATCGGCGTCCTGCCGTTCTTCCTCTTCGCGGTGCTGCTGACGGCCATCCTCTACGTCATCGCGGCCGTGGCCAGCCAGGCCAGCTTCCGCGCCGAGCGGCAGTCGAGCCTCGGCCATCTCGAGGCGCTGAACTCCGAATACGCCACCCGCGGCATGCGCCCGCGCCTCGAAGGGCTCGAGCTCTACGACACCGACGACGCCACCGGCGAACAGCTCCCCCCCTGGCTCCGCGAGACGAGCTACAGCGGCTTCGCCCTGCGCGAAAAGACCCCCCTGCTCGTCTCCGCCCGCCGCTACCCCGGCGACCGCACGGTCGTCCTGGCCATCCCGATGGACGAACGCTGGGCGCGCCGCATCGAGGATCACGGCGGCATGGTCGTGGCCACGAAGATCGCCGAGAAAGAGCGCGAGGGGATCTCCATCAGCGGCGCCGACGCCGAGTTCGACGACTTCAGCAAGCGCGGCATCCGCCTGAGCCGCATCTTCTTCTTCGACATCACCGAAGAGGGCGGCCTGATGAACTGGGAAGACGGCCGTCCCGATCCGCGCAAGCGGCTCTTCACCGCCATCTCGAACCCGGTCTCGAACCTGATCCAGTTCTACTTCGGCGGCGCGACCAACTCGCAGATCATGCGCGCCATCTTCTGGACCCTGGTCGGACTGGCCGCGGCACTGATGCTCGCCTACTTCGTCGCCAGCGCCTTCGCGGCGGTCCTGATCTTCTCGATCTCGCGCGCCGTGAACCGCATCGAGAAAGGGACGCGCGCCGTCGAGCGCGGCGACTTCTCGTACCGCATCCGGATGAAGCGGCACAACCAGCTCGGCGCGATGGCCCAATCGTTCGACCGGATGACCGAGTCGATCGCGTCGCTGCTCGCCTCGGTGACGGAGAAGGAGCGCCTGCAGAGCGAGATCGCCATCGCCGCCACCATCCAGCGCAACCTCCTGCCGAAGGAAGGGCCGAAGTTCCGCGGCGTGTCGTTCTCCGCCCACTTCGAGCCGACCGCCTCGATCGGCGGCGACTACTACGACGTCTTCAACATCGACAAATCACGCCTGGCCGTGGCCATCGGCGACGTCTCCGGTCACGGGCTTTCCACCGGCTTGGTGATGGCGATGGTCAAGGCGGCGATCACCACCCTGGTGGAAGAGGGGGCGGACGAGACCTCGCTGTTCGTGCGCCTGAACGAACTGGTGTTCCGCTCGACCGAGCGCCGGGCCTTCATGACGCTCGCCTTCACGATCTTCGACCTCGAGCGCGGCACCATCCGCCACACGAACGCCGGCCACCTCTACCCGTACCTCCTCCGCCGCGGCGAGAACGCACCCATCTCCATCGAATCCCCCTCCCTCCCCCTCGGCGTCCGCGAGCACCTCGTGACCCAGACGGCGGAAGTCGACCTGCAGGAAGGGGACGCCATCGTCTACCTCTCCGACGGCATCGTCGAAGCGCAGGACGAGAACGGCGACCCCCTTGGCTTCGAACAGCTCGAAGCGCTCCTCGCTACGCAGACCGAGGCCGCGCCATCCACCATCCGCGACACGATCCTCGAGGCCGTGGCCCGCCACTCCGGCAGCCGTCCGGCGGACGACGACCGGACGGTGATGGTAGTGCGGTTCGACAGCCTGATGAAGCCGTACCGGGCGGTGACGGTGGTGGCGAACGAAGTGGAGACGTCGGTGGCTACTCCGGCGTGATGGGTGTCGCCCGTGGCGCGTCCCCTCATCCGGCCGTTGGCCACCTTCTCCCCGCTCGACGCGGGAGAAGGGCTACTAAGTTTTGTCTCTCGCGAAGAAGTCCATTAGTAGCCCCTCGCCCCGCGGTGAGCGGGGAGAGGGTGCCCGAAGGGCGGGTGAGGGGGCGCGCCACAGGCGCGAGGGTAGCGACCTACCGGTTGATCCCGATCAACACGCTCCGGCCTGGCGCGAACGCCGCTACCTCGTCCGGCGACCCGAAATGCTGCGCGTTCAGCGCGTTTCGCAGCACGACGCGCACCTCGAGGCGCGGTGAGAATCGCCACCCCGCGCCGAGATCGATCTCGGTGTAGCCCGGACGCTCCACTTCCACCGGACCCGGCCGGTCGTCGCGGCCGTAGGCCGAGACGGTGGCGAAGACGGAGGCCCGTTCCGCCGCCCAGCGAAGTTGCGAGTGCAGCACGGGACCGCCGATGTCGTCGAGCGGGTCGCCGTTGTCGGCTTCCCCCTCGGCCATGGCGGCGCCGAGCGTCCATTCGAGGTGCTGCATCAGGCGGAAGGCCGTTTCCAGCTCGACGCCGCGGATCTCGGCTTCGCCACGGTTGCGGAAGAAAAAGTCCGCCCCTTCGCGATAGCGCTCCACGAGGTGCTCGATGCGGTAGTCGTACGCATACAGCGCCACGCGTGCGCGCGAGCCGTTCCAGCGCACGCCGCCGTCGAGCTGAAAGCTCCGCTCCGGCTCCAGGCCGGGGTTGCCGGTGATGAAGCCACGGCCGCTCACGCCGCGGAAGTAGCGGTCGGAGAGCGTCGGCTCGCGATAGCCGCTCGCCACCTGCACGGTCGCGCTCACATTGCGGAACGGTCCCGCGGTCAGCGCACCGTAACCCGACAGCGCCACGTCGTTCGTGTCGCGATCGCCGAAGAACCCGGCGCGATTGCGCGTGGTGACATGATCCACACGCCCGCCTGCCGCGAACTGCAGCGCTTGCGTGATGCCGCCGTTCCACGAGGCGAAGAGGCCCGTGTCGTGCCGGTCCGCGTCCTCGACCGAGCCCGATGCGCGCAGGTCGAAGCGGCTGACGAAATCGACGCCGGCCACGAGCCGCGAGCGCGAGCCCGCGCGCTCGCCCGAGAGGCGGAACGACGCGTCGCGCGCCTTCACCGCCGCGCTCTCGATGCCGGTCGTGCGAATGCGGTTGGTGGTGATCGAGTACGAGCCGACCGAGCCGCGCACCGCGGCCGAATCGAACATCCCGGCGCTGACCAGGTCGAGCGCGATCGTCGCGATCGTCGCACGCTCGTCGGGATAGGTGGTGAGCACGGTATCGCTGGTCGGTGCACCCACTTCGCGGGCGATGCTGGTCATCACGCCCGTGCGCAGGCGCCCCCAGTCGGCATCCCGGACGTAACGGAGGGACAGGCCGCGGTCGCGGTACTGCGAATTCGCGATCTCGTCGCCGTTCGCATCCTGCGCATCGTCGGCAGTGCGGGCGTGCAGCGAGGCCAGCACCGCGCCGCCGAGAGCGTCGGTGGAGACCTCGGCGGCCACGCTTTGCGTGCTGGTGCCGCCGAACGAGCTCCACATGTCGTAACGGTATTCAGGGCTGCCGGGGACCGGGTCGCGCGGCCGCAGGTGCACCACTCCGCCGATGGCGTCGGAGCCGTAGGCGACGGAGCCCGGGCCGCGCGACACCTCGATCGAGCCGAGGCTGAGCGGATCGACGAACGTCGCCGAAGGTCCGGCACGCCTCTCCGCCACGATGCGCGCATCGTCGATGAGCAGCAGCGTGCGCCCGCCGGCCAAGCCGCGCACGACCGGAACGGCAGCAGGCCCTTCCCCTCGCAGCGTGACCCCGGGCGTGGTCGCAATCGCTTCGCCGATGTGCGCCGGCTTGCGCTGCTCGATCTCTTCCGAGCCGACCACCACCGGCGCGGCCGCGGGCGTCCCTTCGATGTTCGGGGTGGCACCGGTCGTGACCGTGATCGTTTCGCGGTACGCCGGCTCGAGTCGCAGCTCCGCCGGAAGCGATTCGATGTAGATCGGCGGGAAGATCTCGCCGCGGCTGCCGACGATCACCAGCGTCGCGGGCAGCTTCGGATCGGGCGTGAAGGTGAACCGTCCCTCCGCATCCGTGCGGGCGGTGCCGCTCTGGTCGACCACCGACACCTGAGCGCCGGCGATCGGGTTGCCGCCCGGATCGAGGAGACGCGATTCGAAAGCGAAGAGGGGAGTAGCGAGGAGCAGAACGAGGACCGTTCGCAAATACATGGCGTCAGCGCAGGCCGGCAGCAGTCACGGCCACGGGGGTCACCGGCTCGTTGGTCCGCGGGATGACCTCGTTCTCGATCGCCTTGCGAATGTGCTTCGCGATGCGATTGATGTAGTTCACGGTCTCGCGGAACGGCGGGACGCCGTCGTACTTCCAGACGTTGCCTTCGCCGGCGTTGTAGGCGGCGACGGCCAGGTCTGCATTGCCTTCGAACTTGTTGAGCAGCCAGCGGAGGTACTTCGTGCCGCCGTGGATGTTCTCGCGCGGATCGAACGAGTTCGTCACGCCGAACCTTTTGGCGGTGGCCGGCATGAGCTGCATCAGGCCCCGCGCGCCTTTGTTCGAGACGATGCGCGGGTTGTAATCCGACTCGGCCTTGATGACCGCGGAGACGAGCGCCGCGTCGACGTCGAACTTGCTGGCCGCCTCGATGATGATCCCGTTGTAGGCGGACGAGAAAAGCGGCCGGCTGTGCTCGCTGTAGCGCCACGAGCGTTTCGGAAAGACGCCGCCTTCTTCCACGATCTTCTTCACTTCCGCGACGACCTCGGCCGTCACGATCTCGTCGTCCACGATCCGCTAGATGCGCGTGAGCGGCAGCGAGAGCTTCCCGCCATCCTTCAGCTGCAGATGGATCGTCTCCGCCTCGACGGCGTAGGTCTCGATCTTCATGTTGCGCCCGTCAGCGAACAACGCAATGCTCGCGCTCGCCGCGTGGGCGGAGAGCAATACAGCGAGCGTAGCGACGGCGTGTTTGATCATTCGGGGGTGCCTGTCTGAACACTTAGACGCGCGGCGATTATGCCGGGTTTCACGCCCGCGGATGAAAACTGTCGTACATCTTCTGCAGCCGGGCGCGGGAAACGTGGGTGTAGATCTGAGTCGTGGAGATATCTGCGTGCCCGAGCATCATCTGCACCGACCGCAGGTCGGCGCCGTTTTCGAGCAGATGGGTGGCGAAGGCGTGCCGCAGCACGTGCGGTGAGATGTGCGCCTTGATCCCCGCGTCGCGGGCGTACTTTGTGATCTTCATCCAGAACGCCTGGCGCGTCATCGGACGGCCGCGGTAGTTGAGGAAGAGATGCGGGTCGGAGTACTGGTCGAGCTCGGGACGGGCCCGCTCGACGTATTGCGTGATCACGTCCCTGGCCGTATCGCCGAACGGCACGATGCGCTCCTTGGATCCCTTCCCGATCGTGCGCAGGAACCCCGCGTCCATGACCACCTCGTCGATCCGCACCTTGATCAGCTCACTGACGCGCAGGCCGGTCGCGTAGAGCAGCTCGAGCATGGCCGCATCGCGCAGTCCGGCCGCGGTGGTGCGGTCGGGAGCGGCGAGCAGCGCCTCCACCTCCGCCGGCTGCATCGACTTCGGCAGCGTCGACCAGAGCTTCGGATTCTCCAGGTTCTCGGTCGGATCCTTCTTCAGGTGCCGCTCCGCCACCAGGAAGCGGAACAAACCCCGTATCGCCGCCAGCGCCCGCGCCACCGAGCGCGCCGAAATGCCGGCCGTGCGCAGCAGCTGAAAGTATTTGACGATGTGAATGCGCTCGACGCGATCGATCTCCAGCTTCGAGTCGTTCAGGTAATGCCCGAAGTGCCGCAGGTCGACCGAGTACGCCGACAGCGAGTTCTTCGCGAGCCCCTTCTCGACCGCCAGGTAGTCGAGAAAGATCGGCAGGTAAGTGACAAAGTACGGCCCGGTGGGCTTCTTGTCAGGATCGGTGGAGCGGGGTTTCTGCTGGGGCACGGTGGGAGTGTAGCGGGTTCCCCACTGTCATCCTGAGCGAGGGGGAAAGGGCGGTGGGAAGCGAAGGACCCCCTGCGGTGCGCGATGAGCGCGCTGTAGGAAGGGGGTCCTTCGCTTCCCACCCGCGCCCCCGCCCCCGCTCAGGATGACAGGGTGGCTTCATGCGCGACCACGTCCGCCATGTACGAGCTCCTCACGAACGGACCCGAGAATACTGCGCGGAAACCGAGGCTCTCGCCGATCGCGCGGTACTCGTCGAAGACGGACGGGTGCACGTACTCGACGACGTCGAGTTTGTGGCGCTTCGGCTGGAGGTACTGGCCGATGGTCACGATCTCGACCTGGGAGGCGCGCAGGTGCTGGAGCACTTCCACGACTTCGTCGCGCTGTTCGCCGAGGCCGAGCATGAGGCCGGACTTCGTGACCACGTGCGGATCGACGCTCTTCGCGTGGCGGAGCACGTCGAGGGAGCGCTCGAAGCGGGAGCCGGGGCGGACGTGGCGGTAGAGGCGCGGGACGGTCTCGACGTTGTGGTTGTAGTAATCGGGATGCGCCTCGACCACGGTGCGCACCGCCTCGAGGTTGCCGCGAAAGTCGGGAGTCAGCACTTCCACCGCCGCCTGCGGCAGCGCTTCGCGCAACTCGCGGATCGTTTCGGCGAACTGGCGTGCGCCGCCGTCCGGCACGTCGTCCCGGGTCACCGAGGTGACCACGACGTGCTTGAGGCCCATGCGCTTCGCCGTCTCCGCGACCGCGCGCGGCTCCTCGAGCGACGGCGGTGCGAACGGCAGGCCGGTGGTGACGTTGCAGAAGCCGCAGGCGCGGGTGCAGACGTCGCCGAGGATCATGAAGGTGGCGGTGCCGCGGGAAAAGCACTCGCTGCGGTTCGGGCAGGCCAGCGACTCGCAGACCGAGTGCAGCTCGCGCTCGCGCAGCATGGTCTTGATCTCCCGCAGCGCGGAGAGGTTGAGCTTCTTTTCGCGGATCCACTCGGGGAGTCGTTGGGTCATAGATCGCCGCGCATTCTACAAACAAAAAGTGCCGCTTCTTGCGAAGCGGCACGGGGCTGGGATCGATGTTGGGGAACTAATGACCCGCGGGAATCGCGAGGCTCTTCTCCAGGCAGTTGTGGATGAGCTTCTCGGCTTCCGGTTCCGGGATGTTCTTCACGATCGCGACCTCGGAGACGAGGAGGTACTTCGCGCGATCGTACATCTTCTTCTCACGGAAGGAGAGGCTCTTCCGCTTCTGCACTTCATTCAGGTTCTTCAGTACTTCGGCGACGTCCTCGAGCTTGCCGGTTTTCATCTTCTCGAGGTTTTCGCGGTAACGGCCTTTCCAGTCCGTGTGGCTCTTGACCTGTTTCTCTTCGAGCAGGCCCAGGAGACCTTTGATCTCCTTCTGCTGGTAGAGACGGCGAAGACCTACACGGGCTGTGTTCGTGATCGGCACCACCAGCCGCGAATTATTCGCGAGAAGGCGCAGGTGGTAATAGCTGTCTCCCTGCGGCATGATCGGCGACTCGCCGATATGCTCCACCACGGTTACTCCGTGGTTCGGGTAGACGAGCTTGTCCCCGACCTTGAAACTAAGTTTGACTGACGACAAAGTGAGGCTCCTTTCGGAAAGCGCTTAGGGCTACTACTAGAGGGATCGGCATTCTACGTCAGCGGTGCATGGGCGTCAAACCATCAAAAGTGCAACGCTGCTGCTACACACGCGTGTCGCAGAGGTTCGCAGACCTGCAATTTTCGCGCGCAGAGTGCCAATAGTCCGGAGCGGTAGCGCTACTGGCGATGTGCCAGTTGTTACCGCATTCGCCGGATCAACTGGTGCAGCTTGTCCATCCCCTCTCTCCGTTCCGACTCGCTGCCGGTGAGGAGATCCTCGATCAGTTGCAGCTCCGTCTGCAGCTCGAGCTGGGTCGCGGCATCGGGCATTTCCGACACCGTCGCGGCCGGAATCGGACGGGGAGCGATCGCGGCGATGGTCCCACTACCGCCGAGCGCGTCGCGCATCCGCTGCGCGCTCGCCCGGACGGAGGGGAGCTCGTTGTTGTTCAGCGCGCGGAGCAGCGCTTTCGCGCTGGCGACCGCTTCGGCATACGGACTGGTGGCGAGATCGACGATGCGCGCCTGCACGAGAGAGAGCTCGATGTTGCCGTAGCCGCCGTCCTTCTCCGCGGTGGCGATCACCTTCGCCGTCACCTGGCGCGAGATGGCCGGCAGGTCGATCGGACGGAGCTCGCCCGGCTGCAGCCATGCCTTCACCTCGAACGACTGCTGCTGCAGCTGCGACGCTCCCTGGGGGATGAACTCGACGTCGAGCCGCTCGACCCACACCGGCCGGTTCCTGCGCACCAGCATGCGCCGCGAGGGGACTTCCACGATCACGCGGTAGACGTTCGCGCCACGCACTTCGTTCGTTTCCATCTTCTCGGCGTTCGGCTGGACGGAGAACTCCTTCGTGATCCGCCCCGCTTCGAACCGTTCATACGTCGCGTATTCGTACGAGCCGTCGGCGCGGCGTCCGCGCAGGAGCTCGATGTCTTCGTCGACGATCCGCTCGAGCAGGTCGGTCGGCAGGTCGCGCTTGCTGGCCTCGGCCACGCGATCGACCACCATGGCGTCGTTCACCACCTGCTCCATGCTTTCGCGAACAGGCGGCGATTGCGCGAACGCAGCGCTCGCAACGAGCGCAATCATCAGAAACCATTTCATGCTTTCACCCCCAGCTCCCCGACAACGCTCGTCCCCGCCAGCCCGTCCGACGGCAGCTCCAGCAACTCGCAGATCGTGGCGCCGAGATCGCCGAACGTGGAGCGCGTCCCGAGCGGGCGCGCGCCGCGGATGCGCGGACCGGCCACGACCAGCGGCACGTACTCGCGCGTATGGTCGGTGGAGACGTCCGTCGGATCGCAGCCGTGATCGGCGGTGATGAAGACGAGATCGTGCTCCTGCAAGGTATCGAGCAACGCGGCCAGCTCGCTGTCGAACGCTTCCAGCGCCCGCGCGTAGCCGATCGGATCGTTGCGATGGCCGTACTTCGAATCGAAGTCGACCAGGTTCGTGAAGATGAAGTCGGCGCTCGACTCGCGCACCAGGTCCATGGTCTTGCGCATCCCGTCGGAGTTCGACTCGGTGCGGATCTCGGTGCCGATGCCGACGCGGTCGAAGATGTCGGCGATCTTGCCGAGACCGACCACCTCGCGGCCGGCTTTGTGGGCGCGCTCGAGGACCGTCTCGCCGGTCGGCCGCACGGAAAAGTCCTTCCGGTTCGCGGTGCGCTTGAACTGGCCGCTGCCGCTGCCGAGGAACGGCCGGGCGATGATCCGGCCGACGTTGTGCTCGCCGCGCATCAGCTCGCGCGCTTCCGCGCAGATGCGCCACAGCTCTTCCACCGGAATGACGTCTTCGTGCGCCGCGACCTGGAAGACCGAGTCCCCCGACGTGTAGACGATCGGCGCGCCGGTGCGCATGTGCTCTTCCCCGAGCTCGTCGAGGATCACGGTGCCGGAGGCAGGCTTGTTGCCGAGCGTCTTCCGTCCGATCCGCCGCTCGTACTCGTGCATGATCTCGGCGGGGAAGCCGTGCGGATAGGTACGGAACGGGTCCTTCACCACGAGCCCCATCATTTCCCAGTGGCCGGTGGTGGTGTCCTTCCCCGCGCTCACCTCGGCCATGCGTCCGTAAGCGGCCGTCGGCATCTCGGTGGTGGCGGGTGCAGGGAGCGTGTGCAACAGCCCGAGGCGGGTCAGCGTCGGCAGGCTGGGATGCTGCGAGTCGAGCACGTGGCCGAGGGTGTTCGACCCCTCGTCCCCGAACTCGTGTGCGTCGGGAAGCTCGCCTACGCCGAGGGAGTCGCAGACGATGACGATTGCGCGATTTTTCACGGGGGGGATGATAGCGCGGCGAGGGTCAGACCCTGCTCCCGCTGCTGCTCGAGTGCCGGCGCGGGACCGAGAGATGCGGCGGCAGGGGGATCGTCGACGAGAACTTTCGCGAGATCGTGGCCTGGATCGCGCCGAAGGCGATCGGCTCCTGGAGCCGGACCGCGGTGCGGGTGATCTTCTCGCTGCGGACGTACGTCCCGTTTCTGCTCCCACAATCTTCGACGACGAACGTGCCGGCGTCGATGGTGATCACCGCGTGATGGCGGGATACGGTCCCGGCGGCCAGGACGACGCGGCAATCCTGCGCTCGTCCGACCGTGTTCCGGCCGTCGTACAGGAGATGGCGCTCCCCCTCGCAGAGCAGGACCGCCACCGCGACCGGCGCGGAAGCTTCCGTGTCGACGTCGGCCGCAAACGCGTATCCGAACCCGTGCACGGTGCGGATGTATTGTGCCGAGCGCGCGTGATCGCCCAGGACTCGGCGCAACTCGCTGACCACGCTGGTCATGTTCGTCTCGCTGACGAAGGTCGACGGCCAGAGCGCGTCGTAAATCTCTTCGCGCGAAACGGCGCGAGGCCGCTTGAGGAGGAGCATCCGCAGTAACTGCCGCGCCTTCGGCGAGAGATGCTGCTCCTCACCGTTGCGCAGCAACATGTGGGAGCCGCAATCGAACGTGAGCTCGCCGAAGCGGAAAATGCCCGATTCGTTCGTTCGCATGGGATACCTTCATGGACTGTAAGTTACGGTACACCATCTTTGCCGACCTCCACAAATTCACCACAAAAGGACCACACCTGGCGTCAGGCCCGGTCGCAACTTGGAGCCACTGGAGGTCATCGTGGCAATCCGAAACACATTCATCGCTCTTCTCTTCGTCTCCGTGACCGCGACCGCGTTCGCGCAGACAGCGGGCTGGACCGAAAACGCCGGCAACACCACCACGTTGAACAACGTCGGCGTCGGCACTACGGCGCCGGGTGCAAAGCTCGACGTCAATGCACCCAATGCACTCGGCATCAGGACCAGTGGCTGGGCGGTCGCCAGCGCCGGCTGGTACTCACCGGACCTGAGCTCGGGCATCAATGGCTGGAACGGAAATCTGTGGCTCCGTTCCGGAGGAATCGACGCACGCTTCATTCTGAACACGTCCGGACAGCTCGGCCTCGGCATCAACCCCGCGGCCGGAAACCTGATGCACATCAATGGCATCACCCGAGGCGAGGACCGTTTCGAAGTGCGCAAGGGCGGCTCCGACTCCATTGCCGCGGGCAGCGGCTTCTTCCTCGGCGACCCCGTCGGCGACTGGGTCGGGATGCAGATGTCGGCCGCCAAGGGGCTGGATTTCTGGACGCAGAACAACGGCTGGTCGCGCCGGATGACGATCACCACGGACGGCAACGTCGGCATCGGGACAGTGACCCCAACGCAGCGGCTCGACGTCAACGGAAACATCAACGTCAGCGGGAACATCAACGCGAAATATCAGGACCTCGCCGAGTGGGTGGAAGCAACCTCGCAGCTGGCGCCCGGCACGGTGGTCATCCTCGATCCGGCGCGGAACGACGGCGTGACCGCATCCGCGACCGCCTATGACACGAGCGCGGCCGGTGTGGTCTCCGCGCAGCCCGGCATCTCGCTCGGGGAACGATCGGAGTCGAAAGTCCAGGTCGCGACGACCGGGCGCGTGCGCGTGAAGGTCGACACCAGCAGCGGCGCCATCCGGATCGGCGACCTTCTCGTTACGAGCGACACGCCCGGCCGGGCCATGAGGTCGGCGCCCGTGGACGTAGCCGGCATCCCGATGCATCGACCCGGCACGATGATCGGCAAGGCGCTCGAGCCGCTCGAGAAAGGGCAGGGGGAGATTCTCGTGCTCCTCACCCTGCAGTGAAGGAGGCACGTCATGAAGCGAGCCGATCGTTCTCTCGTTCTCGCCTTCTTCCTCGTCGCCGCGCTGAGTCTCACCGCCGCGTCGAAAGCGAAGAAAGGTTTCGTGAAAGTGCTCGTGCAGCATGGAGTGAACACCTCCGTCCCCGACCAACTGCTGGCCGGGATCGACGGTGAGGTGGTCCGGCGCTACGAGAGCTATACCGTCGTCCAGATGGAACAGCAGGAAGTGCAGGCCTTCGCCGGACGCGCCCGGCAGTCGGGCGTGGAGGTGGAGCTGGTCCGGCATTACGACCAGGTGTTCCTCCCGGGCGCCGTGACCGACGCACGTCTCGGCGCAAGCGGCTCGCATCCGGGCCGCCTGCTCGTCGAGCGGTATCCGCAGGGGCGCGAAGGGCTCTACGTCGTCCAGTTCGTCGGGCCGATCCTGCCCGAGTGGCAGGAGGCGGTGAAGAACGCCGGCGCAAGGGTGTTCACGTACGTGCAGTTCAATTCACTGGTCATCGTCGCGAACGACGCCGTTGCCGCGCACCTCGCGGCGCTGCCGTACGTCCAATATTGCGGCGTCTTCCAGCCATTCATGAAGGACCAGAAGGCGGCGAAGACGACCGGGAAGACGCGCAATTACCTGGTCCATCTCGCCAACGTGCCGGGCGTGGAGAACGACATCCGGACGATCCTGGCGTGGGGCCGCGAGACCGGCGAGCCGCGCCGCGGCATCGAGAACGAGCTGCGGATGCCTGTGCGCCTCGACGGCTCGCGCGTCGATCAGGTGCTGGCGCTGCCGCTGGTGGTCGGCATCTCCTCCCCCGTCGAGACTTCGTTTTCCGACGAGCGCGTGACCGCCGCGACGGGTAACCTCATCGTGCCGATCACGGGGCAGCCGCGGAATCGTCCGCATTACAAGGAGTGGCTCTCCTCGGTGTGCCCGTACTGCACCAACCTCGCGGCGGAGAACTTCTACGCGGGCATCGCCGATACGGGACTCAACGGCGGCAGCGGCAGCGGGGCCGTGCACCATCCCGACCTGGCCGCCGGCCGCATCCGCTGGGGCGCAAACTTCAACAATCCGTCGCACTGGTATTACAGCGCCACGCAGGCCGATCTCTACGGCCACGGTTCGGCGGTGGCCGGCGTCATCGGCGGCAGTCCCGCCTCCGGCGGGCAGACGGATGAAGGTGGGTTCTTCTACGGCACCGGCGTCGCGCCGTCGGCCGGGATCTTCGTCACGACCATCGATGCAGGACAGGCGACCGTATCCGGGACGGTGACGGGCGCGCTCGTCGCCGACGCCAGCACGAACGGTGTCTGGGTGCAGAACCACTCGTACAACCGCTACACGCATCCCGACGACCGGGAGGATTGCGCGGAGTTCTTCGACGGCCTCTATGAAGCGCTGTCCCAGGAGTTCGACCAGGCCGTCATCGATACGGGCGTGACCATCACCACCTCGGCGGGGAATCGCGACCAGCAGCCTACGCGTCCCGCCGGCTGCGGAAGCCCGTTCATCGCCGAAGCGCTGACACTCCCGCCAGCGACGGCGAAAAACGTCGTCGCCGTCGGCGGCGCGGAGAATGTCCGCGGCGGCACGTGGCCGTGCCACGACTCGTCGTCCGAGGACTTCGACAATGTGATGACGAACAGCAAGAACAGCACGCGCTACACCGGTTACGCCAGCTTTTCGTCCAAGTGGTACATCAAGCCCGATCTGTTCGCTCCCGCGTCGCGCGTGGCGGTGCACCAGTCGACGGCGGTGACGCCGACGCTGAATTTCTGCAGCAACTTCGGTCCCGGCGTGCCTCTCGGTACCGGCGATCTTTACATCGGCGGCACCGGGACCAGCTTCGCCGCGCCTGTCGCCGCCGGCGCCGCTCTCCTCGCCAGCCGCCGCTACGCCGAGACGGCCAAAGTGAACGGTCAACCCATTCCGGGGGCCGCGAAGCCGTCGCTGGTGAAAGCGATGCTCATTGCCGGAGCGGAAAGCATGTACGGCGGCTCCGATAGTCAAGGCGCATTCGATCCGGCGCCGAACTCCCGGCAGGGCTTCGGCCGACTGTCTCTCGACCGGGTGGTCAGCCAATACCCGGCCCGCGTCTACGTCAACGAGACCGCGAGCCTCCCCAGCGTCAGTTCCACATGGTCGCAGACGTTCAAGGTTCACGATCCGGCTCTCCCGGTGACGGTGGTTCTCGCATGGACCGACCCCGCGGGGATGCCGCCGAACGACAACGGCACGCCGCTCGTCAACGACCTCGACCTGCTCGTGGAGATCGGCTCGCCCTGTTCGTACCGCCACACCGGGAACGACCTGCTCTGGGACAGCTGGAGGGAGGAGGAGGTGTCGCTCGCGCAGAACTGCACCGCCACTTCCGCGGACCGGGCCAACAACGTGGAGATGGTGAAGTTCTATCCGCCGGCGGGCCTCACGCAGTTCACCGTGCAGGTGCGCGCCACGACCGGCAACATGACCGGCGGCAGTCCGCAGAAGTTCTCCGCCGTCATCTACAACGCCGGCGATCCGGCCGACACGTTTGCGCCGCTCACACCGGCGTCGCTGGCCGCAACGGCTTTTTTCACCGGCACGACCTGGTCCACGGATCTCGCGTGGCCGTCCGTCACCGGGGCGACCGGTTATGAGATCCACGTCTCCACGAACGGCACTCACTTTACGCAGGCCGGCACCTCGGCCACGAATTCCTTCAGGCACCACAGCCTCGCACCGTCCACCAGCTACCTCTACAAAGTCCGCGCGGTGAGCGCGGCCGGCAAGTCCGACTTCACGCCGCTCGACCCGGCGACGACGGTTGCCTTCGCCGACGGCGACCTGACGAACGCGCGCATCCGGGCTGCCCACATCACCGAGCTGCGCACCGCCGCCAGCGCCCTGCGAGCCGCCGCCGGCCTCCCGGGCTACGCCTTCACCGACCTGGCCCTCACCGTCGACCTGACGCCGCTCAAAGCGCTCCACCTGGCGGAAGTCCGCACCGCGATCGACGCCGCCCGCGACTCCCTCGGCCTGGCGCGCTCCGGCAACACACCGTCCCTGACCGGTTCGCTCATCTCACGGGCCGCGGTGGTCTCGTTGAGAGAGGGCGTTCAATGACCGCCCGTTGGGTCACGCGCCTCCCCACCGGCGGGTCAGCGGCTAAGCCCGCGCTCAGTTTCTGATCCAGCGCCGCCGAAGCGAATTCGCGAATTCCTTCGGTTTTTCACGATCTGCGTCCCGGCACCCCGGTTGCGAAATGGGGGCGTCATGACGAAACGACTTTCTCTCTTTCTTCTCCTGCTGATCGCGGTGCCGCTGGCCGCCCAAGAGTTGTCGCCGGCGGCCCGGCAGATGGACCGCTGGTTCCACGAGGCCGCCGCGGAGTTCGACGTGCCGGTCGAGGTGCTGCAGTCGATCGCGTACGTCGAGACACGCTGGAGCCACCGGATCGTGGCCAGACGCGACGCCGAGCGCGGCTGGCGCCATACCGAGCGCGAAACGGAGCACGAGCACCAGCCGGCCGCGTACGGCGTGATGGGCCTGCGCGACGACGAGCACTTCGGGCACTCGCTTCTCGACGCGGCCGCGCTCATCGCCCGCACGCCGGACGAGCTGCGGCTCGATCCGCAACTCAACATCCGCGGCGCCGCGGCGCTGCTGAAACAGTACGCGCCCGGGCTGACCCGTGACAGCGCGGTCGAGCTGTGGGAGGGGGCGGTGGCGCGGCTCTCCGGGATTCCGCAGCCCGGCATCGCGCAGATGCACACGTACGACGTCTTCAACGCGATCGTCTCCGGCCGCGCGGGCGACCAGTTCCGGATCGCGCAGCGGGAAATCTCCCTGGAAGGGATCTACGGGACGGAACAGCTGGCGATCCTCTCCGCACCCCGCCTGACCATCGACGCCGGCGGCCGCGCCGACCGGATCGGCACCGACTCGACGGATTATGGTCCCGCGGTGTGGGACCCGGCCGCGACGTGCAACTACGGCGCGGGACGCAGCGCCTCGATCACGCATATAGCGGAGCACATCGCGCAGGGCTCCTACGCCGGCACGATCTCCTGGTTCAAGAACTGTACGGCCAGCGTGAGCGCGCACTACGTGGTCCGCTCGTCGGACGGCCAGGTGACGCAGATGGTGCGCGACTTCGACACGGCGTGGCACGTGGCGTCGCACAACAGCTACTCGGTCGGCATCGAGCACGAGGGCTACGCCGACAACTGCGCCTGGTACACCACCGCGATGTACAACGGCTCGTCCGCCCTGACGCGCGACATCGCCGACTCCCACGGCATCCCCCGCACCGCCACCTACGACGCCTCCCTCGGCTGGGACATCGAGCTCCCGCAGTCGTCGGTTTTCAAGATCAAGGGCCACACGAACTTCCCGACCACCAAGACCTGCCCCGGCGCCTGCTTCGACTGGCCCCGCTTCCGTTCGCTCGTGATCGGCACGGCGTGGTCGTCCATCGTCGACAACACCACCGCCGGCCGCTTCACCGCCAGCGCGAACTGGGCGGTGTCGAGCTACAGCACGCAACGCTACGGCACCGACTACCGCTATGCGACGCCGGTCGCCGCCTCGGATACGGCGTGGTTCAAGTTCAACATCCCGACCACCGCCAACTACGAGGTTTTCGTCTGGTACCCCGCCAACGCGGGCTACAACGCCTCGACACCGTACATCGTGGCCACGTCTTCGGGGAACGTCACGCGCACCGTGAGCCAGCAGGTGAACGGCGGCACGTGGGTGAGCATCGGCGTGCACCACCTGAACGCCGGTGATTACAACGCGGTGGGCGTGAGCCGCTGGACGAGCGGGACGGCGTACGTGATTGCGGACGCGGTGAAGCTGGTGAGGAACTGATTCTTATGGAGTGCGGTGACCGCAGTCACCGCTTTTACTCCGTGGCGCGACGATCGTGCTTCTGCGAGGGAAAGCGGTGACTGCGGTCACCGCACTCCAAACTACGTCAAGTGTTCGTGGATGAGTGGGCGGTCGGCGGGTTTGTCATCCCCGAACGTGACGAACGCCAGGAACCTTGGCGCCAGGTCATCGGACGGAGCCCTCTTCCCAAGCTGCACCCTGGCGATCACATCCCCCGCCCGCACCTCATCTCCCGTGTTCCTGTCGAACATGACGCCGGCGGCGTAGTCGATGACGTCGTCGGCTTTTTTGCGGCCGGCGCCGAGGTCGACGGTGTACATGCCGGCCTGGTAGGTGTCGATATGGGTGATGAAGCCGGAGCGGGGGGCTTTGACCTCGACCACGGCGGTCGGCTGGGGGAGGAGCGAGTAGTCGTCGACGATGGCGGGGTCGCCGTTCTGGGCGGCGATCCATTTGCGGCACTGGTCGAGGGCGCGGCCGGAGGAGAGGGCTTCGGCGAGGGCGGCGTTGGCCGAGGCTTCGTCGAAGCGGCCGGACATCACCAGGACGCGCTCCGCCTGGGCGCGCGTCACTTCGAGGACGTCGGCGGGGCCGTGGCCCTTCAATACTTCGATCGTTTCTACGATCTCGTTCGCGTTTCCGGCGGCGACGCCGAGGGGCCGGTCCATGTCCGTGATGAGCGCTTCGACACGCGTGCCGGAGCCGGCGGCGGCGGCGATGAGGCTCTGGGCGAGCGCTTTCGAGTCCTGGTAGATGCGCATGAAGGCGCCGCTCCCGGTCTTCACGTCGAGGATCAGCGAGGACGCGCCCATGGCCAGCTTCTTCGACATGATCGAGGCGGTGATGAGCGGGAGCGACTCCACGGTGCCGGTCACGTCGCGCAGCGCGTAGATCTTCTTGTCGGCGGGGGCGATGCCTTCCGTCGACGTCGAGATTACGCAGCCGGCGTCGGCGACGCAGCGCTCGAACTCTTCGCGGGAGAGGCGGGCGTTGAAGCTTGGGATCGCTTCGAGCTTGTCGAGCGTGCCGCCGGTGTGGCCGAGGCCGCGGCCGGAGAGCATGCCGATCTGCACGCCGCAGGCGGCCACCCAGGGCGAGAGGACGAGCGATACCTTGTCGCCGACGCCGCCGGTGGAGTGCTTGTCGGCGATGAAGTCGTAGCTGTCGCGCAGGTGCCACTGCTCGCCGGAGCGCAGCATGGCCTGCGTCAGCGTGGCCATCTCCTCGGCGATCATGCCGTTGATCGCGATCGCCATCAGGAGCGCCGACATCTGGTACTCGGGGATGGTCCCGCGCGTGAAGCCTTCGACGAAAAACTCGATCTCGCGCGGCTCCAGCGGGGCGCCGCGGCGTTTCTTGTTGAGGAGCTCGTAAACGCTGTACATCCCGTGAGTTTATCCCGAGCGCAGCGAGGGATCTCCGGTTATACCGCGACGGCCGCAGCCACAGGCGCAATCCTCGCTGCCGCACCGGGGACCCCTCGCTTTGCTCGGGATAAACTCCAGGAATGCGTGCCGTGATCCTTCTCTCCGGCGGCCTCGATTCCGCGACCGTCCTCGCGCTGGCCAACGCCGGCGGCCGCGAATGCCATGCGCTGTCCATCACCTACGGCCAGCGGCATGCGGTGGAGCTCGAGGCCGCGAAGCGCGTGGCCGCCTCCCTCGGCGTGGCGGAGCACGTGGTGCACTCCCTCGACCTGCGCGTCTTCGGCGCGAGCGCACTCACCGGCGACATCGACGTGCCGAAGGACGCGGTGGGCGCTCCCGGCATCCCGGTCACGTACGTTCCGGCGCGCAACACGATCTTCCTGTCGCTGGCCCTCGGGTACGCGGAAGCGCGCGACGCGCAGGAGATCTGGATCGGCGTGAACGCGCTCGACTACAGCGGTTACCCCGACTGCCGTCCCGAGTTCATCGACGCGTTCCAGCAGGTGATCTGGAAGGGCACCCGGAGCGGCGTGGAACACGGAGAGCCGCGCCTGGTCGCACCGCTGCTGCACATGACCAAGGGGGAGATCATCCGGCGCGGCATTGAGCTCGGCGTCGACTACTCGCTCACGCACTCGTGCTACGACCCTGCAGACGACGGACGGGCCTGTGCACACTGCGATTCCTGCCTCTTGAGGAGGAAAGGGTTTGCAGACGCCGGGATCGCCGATCCCACTCCGTACGCATGACGTGCAGCCGAAGGGAAGACTCGCTGCACCGACGGGGATGACTCGGTGCACCACGAAGATCAAACGTACAGCCAGCGAGAAGACTCCGTGCACGGATGAGAAGACCCCGTCCCCTGAAAAGATGACTCCGTGCAGTAATGGCGTGACTCCGTGCATCGACCGCATCACCCGCTGCACGGAAAAGATCAGCGCGTGCAGCCGACGGGATCACCCCGTGCACCGAAAAGATGACTCCGTGGCACTACTTGTATCGCAGCGAGTCACACGAGTATGAACACGGCTGATCCGAGGATGGCTCGCGCTGATGAACTCGACAGCGCGAAGTTACGGCAGGAATGCAGCGAGTCTCGTGAAGAACAGTCGCGACCATCGACGTCAATGACCTGAGTTACGCGGCCGTCGACACGCGTAATGCGCGGCGTGACACGCGTGATGCGCTCGACAGCGCGAGTCATCCGTTCGATGCACGGTCTAACGTCGTCGGTAGTCGCGCCTGATCCGTTCCGTGCACGCTCTGATCCGATCGGTGCTAACGTCCTTCGAAGCGGACACCGCCACCTACGATGCGCATCACTGAGATCTTCTTCTCGATCCAGGGAGAATCCTCCCACGCCGGGCGTCCCTGCGTGTTCGTACGGCTGACCGGGTGCAATCTCCGGTGTACCTGGTGTGATTCCGAGTACACCTTCACCGGCGGAGAGCGGATGTCCATCGGCGAAGTGGTTGCGCGCGTGCGGAGTTACGGTTGCAACCTGGTGGAGATCACCGGCGGCGAGCCGCTCGCGCAGAAAGAGGCGTTCGAGCTCATCGAACGGCTCTGCAACGACGGGTTCGAGGTGCTGATCGAGACCTCCGGCTCCATCGACATCACCCCCGTCGACCGGCGGGCGAAGCTCATCCTCGACATCAAATGCCCCGGCTCCGGCGAGGTCGAGAAGAACCGCTGGGCCAACCTCGACGACCTCCGGCCGCACGACGAGCTGAAGTTCGTGATTGCCGACCGCGCCGACTACGAATGGGCGCGCGCGCTGATCGCGGAGAGGCGGCTCGACCGCTGGACCGTGCTCCTCTCGCCGGTGTGGGGGAGAATGGACATGAAGGCGCTGGCCGAGTGGATGCTGGCCGACCGCGTGCCGGCGCGCTTTCAGACGCAGCTGCACAAACACATCTGGGGAGCGGACGTTAAAGGGGTGTAGAGCATGGAGTATGACCACGGGGTATGACCAGACTCGATCACATCGGAATCGCAGTGAAATCGCTCGACGCGGCGCGCATCTACGAGGTCCTGGGCCTCGCGGTGCAGCACGTCGAGACCGTCGAGACGCAGCGCGTGAAGACGGCCTTCCTCTCGGTGGGCGACTCGAACCTGGAGCTGCTCGAGCCGACCTCCCCCGACTCCCCCATCGCGAAGTTCATCGAGAAGCGCGGCGAGGGGATCCATCACCTCTGCTTCCGCGTCGACAACATCGAGGAGCACCTGGAGCGCCTCGAGGCGGAGGGGTACCGGCTGGTGAACGAGGCCCCGGTGCCGGGCGCGCACGGCTGCCGCGTGGCGTTCCTGCATCCTTCCGCGGGAAACGGCGTGCTCATTGAATTGAGCGAGAAGATCGATGATTGAAGGCTTCGAGCTCGACTCGCTGGTGATCGCGAATCTCGTCAACCCGAAGGAGAAGTTCTTCGGCGTGCTGCGGGCGCTGTCGCCGGCCGGGATCACGATGCGGGCGATGAATCTCGACTCGTTCGACGACTGGATCCACCAGATCGCGCGTGCCGAGGAGGCGGAGCTGGAGATGGTGACGATGTTCGTGCCGCTCTTCCGCGTGGAGCGCATCTTTCTCGACGAGCCGGCCGGCGCCGTGAAGTCGTATTCGCAGCGTTTCGAGCAGGTGGTCGGGCAAAGCGTGCGCGACTATCTGGCGCTCGCGAACGACGGCGGAAACGGCCGCTCCGTATAATCCGCGCTCGAACTCGATTTTCCGGAGGAATCAAGTTGTCACGAAACACACGCATCCTGCTGTCCGCATTGCTGCTCCTCACCGTGGTCTTCGTCGCCTGCAAGGGTGGTGAGGAGGAGCTCGCCGAGCCCGAAGCGTTCAGCTTCGTCGTTTACCCCGGCTCGCGTTACCTCGGGCAGCTCACCGAGAACACGAAAGCCGCGCACAAGGTGATCAACCCCGCCGCGGAGCCGCCGCCGACGGCGATCTACGACACCGACGCGCCGATGGAACAGGTGGCGGAGTACTACGCCAAGCAGTACGGCTACCAGATCGTCCCGGAGGCCAACCTGAACCTGAACGCCGCCAAGCCGCCTGCCAGGTGGCGCACGGGCGACCTCGCCGCCGACACGAAGGCCATCGAGTCGATCATCAAGCAGATGAACCTGCCGACGGACGTCTCCAAGGCCACCGGCGCGTACAAGGCCGCGGACATCGAGCCGCGCCCGAACCGCCCGCGGGTGACGGTGCAGCGGCCGTACTTTGACGTCCTGACGTCGCAGGTCGTGGACCGGACGATGATTCTGATGTCACGATGACGCCGCGCATCGCGCGTCGTCATCGTGATCCCGAGCGATAGCGAGGGATCCGGCGGGCGGGGGACGTTTAACCATGAACACCATCCTCATCGCCGGCCTGGGCCTGATCGGCGGTTCCGCCGGGATGGCCTTGCGCCGGGCGGGGTGGCGGGTGCGCTTTCTCGATCCGCACGTCTCGCTCGAGGACGCGCAACGCGCGGGCTCGGCGGACGAGCGCGTCGAGACGTTCACGGGCGACTTGATCCTGCTGGCGACGCCTGTCGACGTCGCGGTCGACCAGCTACGCACGCTCGACACGACAGCCGTGGTCACCTCGGCGTGCAGCGTCATGCGCGCCTTGCGCGAGGTGGCGCGCGGCACGTTCATCGCCGGACACCCGCTGGCCGGCTCGCAGGAGCGCGGCCTCGGCGCGGCAACAGCGGACCTTTTCGAAGGGAAGCCGTGGTTCGTCGACGGAGACCATCCATTGGTGGATGAGCTGGTGCGCGACTGCGGTGCGATGCGCGAGCGCGTCACGGCCGAGGAGCACGATGCCGGCGTGGCGCTGACCAGTCATCTGCCACAGGTCCTGTCGACCGCACTCGCGGCCTACCTGCACGAATGCGGCGAAGACGCGCTGCGCTTCGCGGGCGGCGGCCTGCGCACGTTCCTCCGTCTCGCGGGGAGCGATGCCTCGGTGTGGGCGCCGGTGCTCGAGGCGAACCGCGACAATCTGGCACCGCACGCCGCGCGCGTCGCGGAGCTGGTGCGCGAGCTCATGGACGGCGACGCGCGCGGCACGTTCGCGAAAGCGCAAGCAACGTGGCGAGCGTTAGCAGAGAAATAGCGGCCGGCAGGCACGCCGGCGGGCCCTCTACACATGGCGCCGCGGCTCTCTCCAGCCCTCCCTGTCGCGCCGACCGTTCTGCACGCCGATGGCCCAAGCCGTGAACGTCAGTCACCTCGGGAGGCAACAGTGCAGCTCACGGTGGTCGGCGGCCCGGCGGCGGAATTCGCGGCGGCGACGCACGATCCCGCCCTGGTGGTGCTGTCCGTCGCCATCTCCATTCTCGGCGGCTGGGCGGCCACGGAGCTCGCCGAGCGGATCCGCGACACGCGCGGCCGTGCGTGGCTGCCGTGGCTGGCGGGCGCGGCGCTCGTCGATGGGATCGGGACCTGGTCGATGCACTACACCGCCAAGCTGGCCTTACGGCTGCCTGGGGGCCTTTATTTCGACTGGCGGCTCGTGCTCCTCTCATACTTCGTGGGCGCGGCCGGCTCCGCGGCAGCTCTGGCGGTCCTGCGGCACGAACACGCTTCTCCAGGTCGCGCGGTCGCCGCGGGCGTTCTCCTCGGCGGAGTCGGCATCTCAGGGTTGCATTACACCTCCATGGCAGCGATCGTCGGCCCCTCGATGCGGCACGATCACTCACCGGCGATGGTCGTCCTTTCGATCGCCGTTGCTACCAGCATCGCCAGCATGGCCGCATTCCTGTTGCTACGGACGCTGGCCGTGACGCCAGGCGGCCGGAGTTTCCGCAGGCCCGTTACGTGGCTCATCCGCGGCATGGCCAATCCGGCCATGCACTACACGGCCATGGCCGGTGTCGCGTTCTCCTCACGCGCAGTGCGTTTGCCGGAACATGCCGTGAGCATTGGCGCGATCGGCGTCATCGGCATCAGCGTCGTCCCGGTGACGGTCCTGGTCGTGGCGTTGCTCACCTCTTTCATCGACCGGCTGCGGAAAGAGCGTGCCGTGCTGGACAAACTCTTCGACCAGACACCCGAGTCCGTGGTCGTGACGCGGGAGGACGGCAAGGTCGTCCGCGTCAATCGCGAGTTCACGAGGCTCTTCGGCTATTCGCCTCAGGAGGCGATCGGCCGGCGGCTCGACGACCTGATTGCGGCCGCCGGCGACGCCGGCGCGGAACATGCCCCGTCCGCTCAGGGCCGCACGCCGATCGACGGCTGGCGGCGCCGGAAGGACGGGACGCGCGTCCGCGTCGGGGGAGTGCGCGTCCAGGTCCCGATGCCCTCGGGCGAGACGGAACAGTACACACTCATGCGCGACGTCACCGAGCAGACCCGGGCCGAGCAGGCGCTGCGGCTGTTTCCGAGGCGGCTGATCGAGACGCAGGAAGCGGAAAAACAGCGCATCGCGCGCGAGCTTCACGACGAGGTCGGGCAGATGCTCACCGGCGTCGGGATGCTCCTCGGAACCACGGAAGCGATCCCAGTGGAGGCACAGGGGAGGATCGCCGAAGCGCGGGGCGTGCTCCGCGACCTCACCGAACGCGTCCGCAGCATGAGTCTGGACCTGCGTCCGGCCATGCTCGAGGACTTCGGCCTCGTTCGCGCGCTGCACGTGCTCGTTCCACGATACGAACGGCAGACCGGGATTCGCGTTCTCTTCGACGACGGCGGGCTGGGTGGGCGGCGATTCCGTCCCGAGCTCGAGATCACCGCCTACCGGATCGTCCAGGAGGCGCTCACCAACGTCGCCCGGCACGCGCAGGTGCAGGAAGCGTCGGTGCAGCTCTCGCTCGGTGCCGGATCGCTGCGCGTCGCGGTCGAAGACCGTGGCACCGGTTTCGACCTCCGGCGTCCTTTGACCGGCACCGTAGGACTGGCGGGCATGCGGGAACGTGCGGCCGCCGTTGGTGGCGAGCTGACGCTGGCGCCCACCCCCGGCAGCGGTACGCGCGTCGTGGCCACGCTCCCACTGCAACCCTCCGGAGGCCCCGCGACGGAGCCGCTGGAACCGGACCCGTCATGAACATCGTCATCGCAGACGATCACAGCGTCGTACGCCGCGGACTGCAGCAGATCATCGGCACGCAGCCGGCCTGGAAGATCGTGGCCGAGGTCACCAATGCCGACGACGTGCTCCCGGCGTTACGCGAGACGGGCGCGGATCTCCTCGTCCTCGACGTGGCCCTGGGGGGCCGCAGCGGAATCGACCTCCTCGCCAACATCCGCAGCGAGTTCCCGGCGTTGCCGATCCTGATGCTCAGCATGTACCACGAAGAGCAGTACGCGATTCCCTCCCTCCGGGCCGGCGCGACCGGCTACATCCAGAAAGACAGCACGCCGGAGGACCTGATCGAGGCCATGCGGCGGGTCGGCACCGGACGGAGGTATTTCAGCGGCGCCGTGGCCGAGCAACTCGCCGCCGAAGTCCTCGAAGGCCGTAGCCGGGCACCGCACGAACGCCTATCGGGACGCGAGCTCGAGGTCTTCCGTCTCCTGGCCTCGGGAAAAGCCGTCGGCGAGATCGCGGCCATGCTCCACCTCAGCGTCAAGACCGTGAGCACCTATCGCTCGCGCGTGCTCGAGAAGACCGGCTTCCGCTCCAACGCCGAGCTCATCACCTACGCCGTCCGCACCGGTCTCGTCTAGGCGGGAGAGGAACCGACGCGAGGATGCGGGTTTGTCCTACACGCCGCACGCGTCGTGTCTGACCTCGGCGCCGTGGGCGGCTGTGTTGTAACAGCACACATGTCCAACACCCTTCATGCCGCCACCGGCGCGGCTTCCGCCATCCGTGTTCTCATCGTCGAAGACAGCGACGCCGACGCGCAGGTCCTGCAGGCGCTGCTGAACTACTACGGTTGCGAGAGCACGCGCGTGAAGCGCCTGTCCGACGCGCTCGACGCGCTGCGGGCCGGGTCGCCCGACGTAGTCCTCCTCGACCTCGGCCTGCCCGACAGCAGCGGCATCCAAACGCTGGAGTGCCTGCTGGAGATCACGCGATCCGTTCCCGTGGTGATCCTGACCGGAGCGAACGACGAGGCGATCGCCACGGCCGCCGTCGCCTCCGGGGCGCAGGACTACCTTCCCAAAGGGCTCACCGACGGCCGCACGCTCGTGCGGTCGATTCAGTATGCACGCGAGCGCCACCGCAGCGAGCAGCGCCTCCGCGCGTCGGAAGAGCGCTTTCGGGCTCTCGTCGAGAAAAGCGCCGACGGCATCGCGCTGCTCGATCGGTCCCGCATCATCCTCTATACCAGTCCCGCCATCACCAGGCTGCTCGGCTGGGAGGTGGAGGAATTCGAAGGGCGCGACGTCCTCGCCTTCGTGCACGAAGACGACCGTGAAGAAGCGCGGCAGTCCTTCGACGCCGTCCTGACCGGCGCATTGCAGAACCAGCTCACCGAGCGCCGTTATCTCTGCCGCGACGGCAGTTGGCGGATCTTCGAAGTCACCCGCACCAACCGGCTCGCCGATCCGGCCGTGGGCGCAGTGGTGATCAATTACCGCGACGTCACCGAGAAGCGACGGCTCGAGGAGCAGGTTGCCCAGGGACGGAGGGTCGCTTCCCTTGGCCGCGTGGCCGCGTCGGTGGCCCATGAGTTCAACAACGTCCTGATGGGAACCCAACCGTTCGCCGAGGCCATCCGCAAGCGCGCCGCGGCCGACAAACAGGTCCGGGCAGCCGCGGAACGCATCCTCGAGCAGACCAGGCGCGGCGCGCGGCTGACTACGCAGATCCTGCGCTACACCAATCCCGCCGAGCCGCGCTTCGAGACCTTCGACCTCGGCGCGTGGATCGGATCGTTCGATGACGAATGGAAGAATCTCGTGCAGGATCGCTCGTTGCACGTCGACGCGGGCGAGCCGCTCGTGGTCCGTGCCGACCCGATGCAACTGCACCAGATCGTCACCAACCTCCTCGTCAATGCGCGGGACGCCACCCCGGCCGGCGGCGCGATCCGGATCGGAGCCGCACGTGCGACAAGTTACCCGGTGATCACCAGAACGGTCCCCGACGCCGAACGGTTCGCCACGCTCTACGTCCGCGACAACGGCTGCGGGATCGAGCCGGCCGTCCAGGAGCGGCTGTTCGAGCCGCTCTTCACCACCAAACGGCACGGCGGCACCGGTCTGGGCCTGGCCGTCGCACACCAGATCGTCACCGACCACGCCGGCCGCATGCTGGTGGAGTCGGAACCGGGACGCGGCGCGTGCTTCCACGTAGTCCTTCCGACGTCCCGCGAAGCCTGATCGCAGCCGCAGGGATGGCATCCGGCGTCGGTCGACATGGCGATCGCGACGGTCGGCTGGCTGAAGCGGAACGGGGGGAAACTCATGCGCCACGTCGATGAGATCAGCGCCTACATCGCCGATCGCCTCGGCGCGATGGACTTCGAAGAGATCCGCATTCGAGGGATGGCCATCGCAGCCGAGACCGGCGGCGAAGACGCCGCGTCGGAGATCGCTGAGCGCTGCAGAAAGAACGGCCTGCTGCTGACCACCTCCGGCACCGCGATCACAATGTTTCCGCCGCTCACCCTGGATCGCCGGACGGCGAAGCAGGGGCTCGACATCCTGAAGGGCGCGCTGTCGTAGAGCGAACCAGGCGGCTGCGTCAGTTGGTGCGCGAGCTCATGGACGGCGACGCGCGCGGCGCGTTCGCGAAAGCGCAAGCAACGTGGCGAGCGTTAGCAGGGAAATAGCGGCCGGCAAGTAGAAAGACAGCGGGCGGTACGCGACCTTCACGACATGCGTCCCCTCGGGCACGATGAACCCGAGGAACGGGCCGTTCACATCGACGACCGGGAACGGCACGCGCCAGCCGGGCCAGTTGGGGATGCTGCTCACGATGAGCGTCGTGCGGGGGGCGAAGATGCGCAGCGTGTACCGGTCCACCGAATGCCGCTCGATTGCGACCGCCGCATCGGCCGTGGTCCAGGGCGCGGTGAGCTCGGACTGGAAGCGGCGCGGCAGGCGGTCGACGATGGCGGTGTAGCGGTAGTCCGCGTGCTCGCGCAGCCCGCCGCCGAGGAGCACGTTGCGGACGGCGTAGAAACGCGGGAGAACGTTGCGGTTCTCGTAGATGCGGCCGCCGGGGCCGTCGTAGATCGGGCCGTCGAATCGGGAATCAGTGAGCTCGCGATCGGCGACCACGTACTTCACGTTCAGGAAGTCGAGGAGCGGCGACGCCGTGTCGTTCCACTTCGCGTAGTAGTCGCCGGGGTTCCAGTCCACCACCTGCGCGAGCAGCGTCACGTAGCGGTTGTCGGCCATCGGATCGTGTACGCGCACGTCCTCGAGACCAGCCATCGCCGCAATGTTTGGATAGACCTGCCCGCCGGTGCCGAGGATGCGGAAGGGGGCGGAGCTTTGCGCCTGCAGGCTTTGTAAAGAGGCCACGACCCCCGTGCGCGGGTAGAGCTCGCGCGACGGGAGGACCGGATGCCAGTGCGCGATGGCGGCCCACAGCTCGACCACCGTCAACAGGGCGGCCGCCTGGAAGTGCACGCGCGGGATCGTCAGCGCGAACAGCACCGCCACGCTCGGGAGGAGCGAGAGGATGGCCGTGATGCGATGCGAGGGCGACGGGAACGGCACCGTGCGCAGGAACCAGAACATGGTCGCGGACACGGCCAGCGTGCCGAGGAGGAGAGGCACGCGCGTGTCGCGGCGCGTCCAGTCGATCACCGCACCGACGAGGATCGCGCCGAACCAGCAAATCCCCAGCCGCATGCGCATCGGCGGCGCGAGTCCGGCGAAGGCGTGGAAGAGCGGCGTGATGTACGGCCAGCCGAGGATGATGGCCAGGGAGCAGATCGCGCCGAGGACGTAGAGCGTCTCGCGCTGGCGGAAACGGCGGCCTCGGATGATGAAGATCGCGGCGGCGATCGTGGAGGCGATGGCCAGCACGCCGGCGAAGCCGCAGATCGACTCGAGCGTGGTCGGCCCCCAGGGCCGCTCGATCGGGAGATGGCCGAAGAAGCGCGGCTGGAGCAGCAGGACGGCGGAGAAAAAGTCGGAGAACGGCGGGGTGATGTCGCGCGTCGCCCTCACCTCGGCGAACCGCTGCGACCGGAGCACCGCCTCGGCGAACGGCACCAGGAACGGGGATGCGATGAGCGCGGCCACGATGGAGGCGGCGGCGACACTCAGCAGCGGTTTAAACACGCGTTTCTCGATCAGCGCCACCCATAAACCAAAAGGCGCGGCGATCAACCCCACGTGAAACACCGTTTCCGGATGTCCGCTCAGCACAGTCGCGGCGAAGATCAGCGTGGCGATGATGAACCGCCGCCGCGTGACCCCGTCGAGCAGCTTCTCGATGGCCAGCAGCACGCCCGGCAGGAACGCCGAGGCCGAGGCGATGGGGAACTGGAGCCAGGTCGTCATCCAGGTGGAGAAGGCGTAGACCACCGCCGCCACGACGCTGGCGAAGAGCGAGTAGCGCGTCCTGCAGAACAGGAACGTCAGCACCAGCGCCACGAGCAGCCGCATCGCTGCCTCGGCGGTCTGCGCGTGGTTGAGAGCGAGCGGCAGCGTCACGAGGTGAAACGGCGAGAGGGGCGTGCTCTGTCCGTTCGCCAGCAGCGGGTAGCCGGAGCCGGCGGAGTCGTTCCAGAGCGGCACCTCGAAACGGCGCCACGACTCGCGTACCTGGTGCGTCCAGGGGATCACCTGCATGGTCAGGTCGTGCAGGTTGAGGTTGGAGACCTGGTACTTGTCGACCGGCGGACGCCCGGGCGCGCGGATCTCCGACCAGGGAGGCGTCAGCTTGATCACGTCCGCGGGGATGATGGTCACGTCCTGCGTGAGCGGGCGCCAGAGAAAGAGCAGCACCAGCACGAAAAAGAGCGCCGCCACGCGGCGCGGCAATGCCACATTTGCACGTCGCAGCAGCCAGACGCACACTCCGTACAGCACGCCGACGTAGAGCCAGGTCAGGTTCATCGCCCGGACTCGCACGGTATCATCCGCCGCCGTGTTCAACCCGACGTGGTTTTACGCCGGCGCGGTCTATGCCGCGGCCGTGGCGCTCGCGAGGCGGGCGGGAATCGACCTCCCCAGGAAGGTGGCGGTCTTCTTCTACGCGCTCGTCTTCGTGTTCATGTACCTGCCGCTGACGCAGGACTACGTCAACCTCCCGGTCGATTTCCTGCGCACGCTGCCGCCGTGGGCCTACACCACCACGGAGCGCGTCGCGGCCAACAACCAGACCAACGACATCCCGCTGCAGATCGTGCCGTGGGCGCACCAGGTGCGCGAGTCGTGGCGCGCCCTCGAGCCGCCGCTCTGGAACAACTTCTCGGCGACCGGGTACCCCCTGCTGGCCAGTGCCCAGAGCTCCGCGCTGTCGCCGTTGCGCATCATCGGCCTGCCGCTGTCGCTCGCGCACGCGATGACGTTCGAGGCGGCCATGAAGATCCTGATCGCGCTGACGTTCATGTTTCTCTGGTGCCGGCGCAGGGGGTATTCGGAGCTGGCCAGCGTCTCGGGCGCGGTGGCCTTCGGCTTCTCGACGTTCCTGCTGGTCTGGCTGCACTTCCCGATCGTGGCCACGGCCTGCCTCGTGCCGGCGGTCTTCTACGTCATCGACCTGCTGGCGGAGCGGCGGACGTATCCACGCTTCGTGGCGGGGGCGGTGGTGTGGGCGGCGATGCTGTTCGGCGGACATCCCGAGACCGCCTCGCACACGTTCTTCCTGGCGACGCTGTACGTGCTCTGGCTGGTGGTGGTGGAGCGCACGGTCCGCTGGAACATCTTCCTCACCCTCGGCGGCGCGCTGGCCATCGCGGCGCTGCTCGCGGCGCCGCTGCTGGCCACGTTCTCCGAGACGGTCACGAAGTCGAAGCGGTACCAGGAGCTGGAGCGCAACCCGCTGGGCGTGGAGGTGCCGTTCTCCGACTGGTACTCCGCCAAGCTGCTGATCAATCCGCAGTTCTACGGCGCGGCGCCCGGCGAGACCTGGGGCCCGTCGCACGCCGAATCGATCACCGGCTTCGCCGGCACGCTCGGCCTCGCGGCCTGGTTCGCCGTGCTGGCGCACGTGCTGTCCACTCGCTCGTGGCGGTCGCGGGAGATGTTCTTCGTCATCGCCACGGTGATCGTGGTGGGGGTGATCGTCTCCTGGCCGGTCGTACGTGAGCTCTTCCACGTCGTCTTCCGATTGGCCGCAAACGCGCGGCTCCGGCTCTTCCTCGCGTTCCTGCTGTCGATCCAGACCGCGGTGTTCATCGATCTGTTCAAGCGGGACCGTCGCGCTGCACTCATCGGCATCGGCGCCGCGGCCGCGCTGCTGGCGTTCGTGATGCTGACCAGCGACTTCATCAAACCGGAGCATCGTGAGGCCGCCCGGACGGCGATGTATCCCGGCATCGCGCTGCTGGTGCTCGCGGCTATCGCCGCATCGGTGAAGCGCAACGTCGTGGTAATCCTGCTGCTGCTCACCGGCATCACCGCGGAGCTGTGGGTGATGGGCCGCGAGTGGAATCCCGTCGTCTCGATGGAGTGGATGTATCCGAAGACTCCGATGCTGAAGGCGCTCGACGAGCTGAAGGCGAAGGTCCCGCCGAATCAGCCGTTCCGCATCGTCGCGAACGGCGCGATGATGTTCCCCAACACCTCTGCTGTTTATGGCTACGAAGACATCCGCGCGCACGATCCGATGACCAACGCGCGCTACATCAACTTCCTCTCCCTGACCATCGACTACGACTCCGCGAACTACTTCGCGGAATGGAACGAGTGGGAGAACCCGGTCCTCGATTTCCTCAACGTCCGCTACATCCTGACCACGAAGCACGGCGAGCTGCCGCCGCGCTTCCGGCTGGTCTACGACGGCGACGACGGACGCATCTTCGAGAATCCCGACGTGATGCCACGCTTCTTCGCCGCGCGCAACGTGCTGCTCGAGTTCCGCGACCCGGTCTTCGACGCGGCGCTGAAAGAGCTTCGCGACTGGTCGCAGACCGTCTACCTCGACAAGCTCACGCTGGAGGAAGAACGGCAGCGCGGCGACTTTTTCAACGCCCGCCCGCCGGACGCGCCGCTGGCCGTCACGACGATCAAGGAAGCGCACCCGACGAGCTACCGCCTGCACGTGAAGGCTCCGCGCTACTCGATGATCGCCAGCAGCGTCCCCTGGTGGCCGGGGTGGCAGGTCGAGCGCAACGGCAAGCCCATCGAGCCGATCCGCGTCCACAACGCCTTCCTCGGCTTCGCCGTCCCCCCCGGCGAGTCGGAAGTGCGCGTCTGGTACGACCCGTCGTCGTTCCGCTACGGCGCCCTCGCCTCGCTGGCGACGATCGCGGCGTTGCTTGCGTATGGGATGTGGGGGCGGAGGTGGGCGTGACCAATACCTCGCCCGTGCCACGACCCCTGATCCGGCCGTTGGCCACCTTCTCCCCTGTGAGGGGAGAAAGGCTACTAATTACCCCTCTCGCGAGAGTGAAAATTAGTAGCCCCTCTCCCCGCGTCGAGCGGGGAGAGGGTGGCCAAAGGCCGGGTGAGGGGCCGTGCGGCCACGCAAAGCGTTCATCCGGGCACCACGCGAGGACCGAGAAGTGAATCCCACCTGGCTCTACGCCGGCGCCGTCTACGCGCTCGCGGTCTTCCTCGCGCGGCGCGCGGGCGTCGAGTTGCCGAAGAGGGTTGCGCTCTTTTTCTACGCGCTGGTGCTGATCTTCTTCTGGCTGCCGCTCACCAGCGCGTACATCAACTTCCAGGCGGACATCCTGCCGTCGCTGCCGCCGTGGCGGGACGTGACGAACTACCACTACCAGTACACCTACGAGCTGAACGACCTCGCGCTGCAGATCGTGCCGTGGGCGCATCAGGTGCGGGAAAGCTGGAAGGCCCTCGACGCACCGCTCTGGAACCACCTCTCCGGCAGCGGCTATCCGCTCCTCGGCAACGGGCAGTCCTCCGCGCTCTCGCTGCTGCGGTTCCTCACGCTCCCCCTCTCCCTCGGCCACGCAATTACGGCCGAAGCCGCGTTCAAGATCCTGATCGCGCTGACGTTCTGTTTTCTGCTGTGCCGGCGGAGGTACTCGCTGCTGGCGAGCACGGTCGGCGCGGTGACGTTCGCCTTCAGCGGCTTCCTGACCGGCTGGCTGCACTTCCCGATCGCCACCGCGGCCTGCCTTGCGCCGGCCGTCCTCTACGCCGTGGACCTGCTGGCGGAGCGGCGTACATATGGGCGCTTCGTCTTCGCGGCGCTGCTGTGGACGCAGCTCCTCTTCGCCGGGCATCCGGAGACCGCGGCGCATCTCTTCTGGCTCGCGGGGGTGTACCTGCTGTGGCTCCTCTTCGCGGAGCGCATCACCGCCGACCGGAAACGCCTCGTGCTCACCCTCGGCGGAGTGATGACCGTGGCGGCGCTGCTGTCGCTGCCCTATCTCGTCCCGCTCATCGAGACCGGTCTCAAGTCGAAACGCGCCGCGGAGCTGAAGGCGGCCCCGCTGCAGGGGGGTGCCCTGCCCTACAGCGACTGGCCCTCGGCCGTGGTGATGCTGCAGCCGCACTTTTTCGGGCAGGTGCCGTACGAGATCGACTGGGGCCCCGCCGACACCGAGCCGCTCGGGGGCTACGCGGGCGTGCTCGCGCTGGTGGCCTTCCTGGCGAACCTCGCCAGCGTCATCGCGCGACGCGCGTGGCGCTCGCGGGAGATGCTGTACGCGATCCTCACCCTCTTCATCCTCGGCGTCCTCTTCAACTTCCCGGGCGCCGGCGAGCTCTTTCACTGGATGATGCCGATCGCCGCCCACGCGCGCGTGCGATTGCTCTTCACGCTCCTCGGCGCCCTGCAGGCCGCCGCCGCGATCGACTTCGCGCGCCGCATCCCGCTCCTGGTGGGCGTGCTCGGCACCGGCGCAGTGCTGCTCTTCCTCCTGAACTGGGTGCACTTCGCCAACGCGTATCGCTTCGATACGGCGGTGCTGGCGATGTTCCCGAGCCTCTTCGTCCTCGCCGCCGCCACGCTCGTGGCGATGACGCGCAAAGACGCCGCGGTCATGCTGCTGCTGGTGGCCGTCATCGCGGAGCTGTTCGCGTTCGGCCGCGCGCGGCCGATGCCGCTGCACGAGCGGGCGCTCTATCCGGTGACACCGGTCATCGCAAAGCTCCAGGAGCTCGCCAAGCAGCATCCGCCGCGCGACCCGTTCCGCATCACCGGCTTACACGCGCAGCTCTTCCCGAACGCGAACGGCGTCTACGGCCTCGAGGACATCCGTGCCCACGATCCGATGGGGAACGCGCGCTACCTCGGGTTCCTCAAGCTCACCGCCGACTACTCGGTCACCGAGTACTTCGGCGTGTTCATGGATTCCACACGCTCCGTGTTCGATTACCTCAACGTCAGGTACGTGACCGTCGACCGGCACTTCCCGCCGCTCGACCCGTCGCGCTACACGCTGATCCACGAAAGCCGCGACGGGAAGATCTTCGAGAACAGGAACGTACTGCCGCGCTTCTTCGCGGTGCGCAACGTGATCCTCGAGTTCCGCGACGAGGTCTTCTACAAGCAGCTGCGCGAGCAGAACGAATGGGGCGTCACCGCGCTGCTCGATGAGCTGGAGCTCGAATCCGAACAGATGCGCGCCGACTTTTTCAACGGCCGCCCGGATGACGCGCCGGTGGCGAAGGCGTACATCATCGACGCGACGCCGACCGACTACCAGATGCGCGTCGAGGCGCCGCGCTGGTCGCTCGTGGTCAGCAGCATCCCGTGGTGGCCGGGGTGGAAGGTGGAGCGCAACGGCGTGGAGGTGAAGCCGATCCGCGTCAACGCGGTGTTCCTCGGATACGCGGTGCCGCCCGGCACGACCGACGTGCGCGTCTACTACGACCCGCCGTCGTTCTGGTGGAGCGCGTACATCGCGCTGGCAACCCTCCTCGCGCTGGCGGCCTGGCCCTGGCGGCGCCGGTGGAGAGCGGCGTGAGCTGGTCGCGCAGGCACGTGGCGGTGCTCGCGCTGACGATCGCGATCGCCCTCCTGCGCGTCGCCTCGACGCACCGCGTCTTCAGCGCCACGATCGACGAGCAGGCGCACATCGCCTCCGGCTACGACTGGTGGGACGGCAAGTACACCACCGATCCGACGCATCCGCCGCTGGCGCGCATCCTCTTCGGCCTGCCGCTGCGCATCCTCGACATCCCCGCACCGCAGAGCGACCACTTCGCCGCGCGCGGCAACGACCTGCTGCATCACGACGAGCAATACCGCCGCAATCTCTCCTGGCCCCGCCGCGCCAACCTGCTCTTCCTCGCCCTCTCGATCCTCGGCGTCGCCTTGTGGGGCGCGCGCCTCTTCGGCCCGACCACCGCCTGCCTCGCGGCGATCCTCTTCTCGCTCCTGCCGCCGATCCTCGCGCACGCGGGCGTCGCCACGACCGACCTCGCCGTCGCCGCGGCGCTGCCGTTCGTGATCCTGGCGATGGATTCGTGGATCAGCCAACCCGGCCTGAAACGCGCCACGATCCTCGGCCTGGTCGTCGGCCTCGGCTTGCTGACGAAGTTCTCCTTCGCCCCCTTCTGCGCAATCGTCTGCCTCGTGCTGGTGGCAGTGCAGTGGCGCGTGCTGCGCCGTGCACATCTGCTCGTGTTCGCGGCCCTGCTCTCCCTGGTCGTGGTCTGGGCGGCGTACCGCTTCCAGTTCGCGCCGATGAGCAGAGTGGACGACAAGGCGCATCCGACGTTCACCCGTCTCGCACCGAGCCTGCTGCGCTTCTCCGACGAAGTGCCGATCCCCGCCCCCGGCTACTTCGCCGGACTGGCGGCGGTCGCGCTGCACGATCGCGAAGGCCACTACGCGTACCTCCTCGGCGAATGCCGGCAGCTCGGCTGGTGGTACTACTTCCCGGTCACGCTCTTCGTGAAGACGCCGCTCGCGTTCCTCATCCTCGCCCTGTGGGGAGCGCGCTCGCGCATCCCGCTGGTCATCTTCCTGGCGCTACTCGCCTACTGCATGACCGCGTCGATCAACATCGGCGTCCGCCACATCCTCCCGCTCTACGCGCCGCTTGCACTGCTCGCCGCCCTCGGCCTCACGCACATCTGGCGCACGACGCGCGGCCTCGACTTCGGCCGCGTGGCCGCCGCCGGGCTCGTGGCGTGGCTGGCTGTCGCGGGAGTGCGCTCTCATCCCGACTACCTCGCCTACTTCAACGAGACCGCGGGCGCATACCCGCAGCGCATCCTCGTCGACAGCAATCTCGACTGGGGGCAGGACCTCAAACGCCTCTCCGGCTACGCCCGCGAGCGCGGCATCGAGCGCATCGGCCTCCTGATCGCCACGACCGACGACGTCTCCCGCTTCGGCCTGGCCGCCTACGGCCTCGAGCCCTACGTCCAGCCCCACGGCTGGATCGCCGTCTCCCACACCGCCCTGGCGTACAACAACTGCCAGTCCGAGGGATACCGGTGGCTCCGGAACTACCAGCCGGTGAAGAGGATCGGGAGGGGGGTGGAGGTGTATTGGATCCCGTGAGATTGGTGTCGGGTATCGGGTGTCAGGTGTCTGGGGTGTTGCGGCTCACGAGACATGTACCGCAAGCCGCAAAACCCCAGACACCCGACACCTGATATCCGACACCCTCTACCGGAACTTCTTGTTCAACCTCTCCCGCGCGGTGTTATCGACGCGAGCCAGCACCGGCGCGAGCACTTCGCGCTGCGCTTCCACGAGCTTCGCGATTCCTGCCTTCGCCAGCCCCAGCATGGACTGCATTTCTTCGTCGCTGAAGGTGGCGCCTTCGGCGGTTCCCTGAAGCTCGACGAAGCGGCCTTTGCCGGTGGCGACCACGTTCATGTCCACGCCGGCTTTCGAGTCCTCGGCGTAGTTGAGGTCGAGCATCGGGACGCCGCCGATCATGCCGACGGAGATCGCGGCAACGAAGTCGATGATCGGCCAGCTCTGCATGTTGCCGTCGGTGTAGAGGCGCGAGAGCGCGAGCACGAGCGCGCAGTAGGCGCCGGTGATCGAGGCGGTGCGCGTGCCGCCGTCGGCCTGGATGACGTCGCAGTCGAGCCAGATCGTCCTCTCGCCCATCAGCTCCGTGTTCACCGCGGCCCGCAGCGAGCGGCCGATCAGGCGCTGGATCTCCTGCGTGCGTCCGGACTGCTTCCCTTTCGCGGCCTCGCGCTCGACGCGGTCCGTCGTGGCGCGCGGCAGCATGCCGTACTCCGCGGTGACCCACCCCTTGCCGCTGCGGTAGAGGAACGGCGGGACTTTCTCCTGCACGGAGGCGGTGCAGATGACGCGCGTGTCGCCGACCTCGATCAGGACCGAGCCCTCGGCGTGCTTCACGAAATTCGCGCGGATGGCTACGGGGCGTAACTCGTCTGGTGCGCGTCCATCGACGCGCGGCTTGGTGGTCAAACCGTCACCCTTTCCTCGATCACCGCGCCCTTGGGCACGACGACAATGCCACTTTCCGTGACGGTGAAACGCTTGCGGTCTTCTTCGGGGTCGTACCCGATGATCGTGTTGGGCGGGAGCTTCACGCCCTTGTCGATGATCGTGCGGCGGATCTTCGAATGCCGTCCGATCTCCACGCTGTCCATCAGGATCGACTCGTCCACGTCCGCGTACGAATGGATGCGCACGCGCGGATGCAGCACGCAGCGGTTGATCGTGCCGCCCGAGATGATCGTCCCGTCGGAGACGAGCGAATCGGTGGCGATCCCGATGCGCTGCGACTTCGAGTCGGCGAAGACGAACTTCGCCGGCGGCAGGTGCATCGGCGCCGACACCATCGGCCAGAGCGGGTTGTAGAGGTTGAAGAGCGGCGTCACCGCGACCAGGTCCAGCGCCGCCGCAAAGTACGAATCGACCGTACCGACGTCGCGCCAGTAGCCCTGGTTGATCGCATCCTCGCCGGGGATGTAGTTCGTGGCGAAGTCGTAGGCCATGACCTTCGACCGCCCGTACATCTCCGGGATGATCTCCTTGCCGAAGTCGACGCCCGAGTTGCGCAGCGCGTTGCGCTGCAGCACGTCGATCATCACGTTCGCCTTGAAAATGTAGTTCCCCATCGAGGCCAGGATCATGTCGGGGCGGTCGGGGATCGTCTTCGCCCCCTGCTTCGGCTTCTCGACGAATCCCGTGACGCGGTAGTCGTCGTCGATCTCCACGACGCCGAAGTGATGCGCCTCCTCGACCGGCACCGGGATGGTGGCGATGGTCAGGTCCGCGTCGTTGTTGATGTGGTCCTGCAGCATCTGGTTCACATCCATCTTGTAGATGTGATCTCCGCCGAAGACGCAGACGTACTCGGGCTTCTCGTCGAAGATCAGCTCCAGGTTCTGGAACACCGCGTCGGCGGTACCGCGGAACCAGAACGGGCCGCGGCGCATCTGCGCCGGCACGATGTCGACGTACTGGCCGATCTCCGGGACCAGCCGCCAGGTGCGCGTGATGTGCTCGATCAGGGAGTTCGACTTGAACTGCGTCAGCACCTTGATCTTGAAAAAGCCGGAGTTGATGAAGTTGTTGATGACGAAATCGACGATGCGATAGCGCCCGCCGAACGGCACCGCCGGCTTCGCGCGGTCTTTCGTGAGGGGAAACAACCGCTCGCCCTGCCCGCCGGCAAGGATCATGGTCAGGACGTTGCGGCGTGCGAGAGTTCCGTACATTCGGCTCCGATCAGGTGCGAGATTCTTTCCAAGATGGACGAGCGGCGCAAGCTCGGTCCTATACTTTCCCGCGCCTATGGCCGAAAAGGACTACTACGAGCTGCTCGGGGTGAAGAAGACCGCTTCCGAGGCGGAGCTCAAAAAAGCGTACCGCGACCTCGCCAAGAAGTACCACCCCGACAAGAACAAGGGGAACAAGGACGCGGAGAACCGGTTCAAGGAGATCTCCGAGGCGTACGCGGTGCTGTCGGACACCGAGAAGCGGGCGCAGTACGACCGCCTCGGGCGCGAAGCCTTCGGTCCGGGCGGCGCGAATCCGTTCGCCGGCTTCGACTTTTCGCAGTTCGGCGGCGGGGGCGGCCGCGCGCGCCGCAGCAGCAGCGGACGCCGCGGCGCGACGATGGACTTCACCGACATCTTCGGGGACCTGTTCGGCGGCGGCGGCGGGGGCGGCTTCGATCCCGAGCCGCAGCAGGAAGCGCAGGTCGACGTCACGATCGACTTCCGCGACGCGATCCGCGGCACCACGATCACGCTCAACGTGAACGGCGAGCCGATGAAGGTGAAGATCCCGGAAGGGATCGGCGACGGCCAGAAAGTGCGCGCCCGCCGCGGCAACATCCCGGTCCAGATCACGGTCCGCGTGCGCCCGCACCCGTTCTTCGAGCGCCGCGGCGACGACATCTACATCGACCTGCCCATCACCATCGGCGAAGCGATCCGCGGCGCCGAGGTGGAGGTCCCGACCCTCCACGGCCCATCGCGTATCCGCATCCCGGCCGGGACGCAGGCCGGACGGAACATGCGCCTGACCGGCAAAGGGGTGAAGAAGAAGAGCTCCGCCGGCGATCAGTACGTGCGCATCCAGATCGTCATCCCGCCGGATGCACCGCCGGAAGCGGTTGAGCAGCTCGAGGCGGCGTACATCGAGAATCCCCGCGCGAACCTGAAAGCGTCGTTATGAACATCCAGCTCCTCCGGGCGGACATCAACTCGCTCAAAGTCGACGCGCTGGTCGCTCCGGCCGACCAGAAGGCGCACGACCGTCCGGCCGAGGACACAGGGCGCGCGGTGGTCGTCACCGGAGGCAACCTGCTGGCGCGTTTCATCATTCACGTACACGTCCCGAACGTCACCGACGACGACGCCGACGCGAAGCTCCGCGCCGCCACGCTCGCCGCTCTCGACCGCGCCGAGGAGCTCGCCATCGCCTCCATCGGCCTCCCGGCCATCGCCACCGAGCCGTTCGGCTTCTCGACCGAGCACTGCGCCCGGGTCATGCTCGCCGCCACGCTGCAGCACCGCACGCGCGCACGTTCCCTGCAGCGGGCAGTCTTCTGCCTCTTCGGCGCCGAGGAGTACGCGGTGTTCGAACGGGTACTGGGAGAACTGAACCATTGAGTGAGACCGGACAGATCTACGTCATCGGCGATTCGCACATCGGGCTCGCCGACGGCAGCGAAACGAAAGTCAACGCCTGGCTGGACCGCCTGATGGCGCTGCGTCCCCGCGCGCTCTACCTGAACGGCGACCTCTTTCACTACCTGATCGCGCACAAGAAGTTCGTCACGCCGTCGGTCGAGAAGGTGATGGCCAAGTTCCGCGAGGTGCGAGACAGCGGCGTGGCCATCCACTACGTCGAAGGGAACCGCGACTTCTTCCTCAAGGGGTCGTTCGTCGAGGACGCGGTCACGGACGTCGGACTCGAGTACACGATCCCGGCCGGCACGAACCGCTACCTCATCGTGCACGGCGACATGATCAACGACAAGGACTGGCCGTACCGCTTCTGGCGGTACGCCTCGAAGAACCCGATCTCGAAGCTCGGCGTCGACCTGATCCCGAAGAAGATGGCTCGCAACTTCGTCGACAGCGTGGAGCAGCGCCTCTCGAAATCGAACTTCAAGCACAAGGCGCGCTTGCCGCTCGAGCTGATGGAAGCGTACGGAAAGAAGCGCGCCCGCGACGGCTTCACCCACGTGGTTTTCGGCCACTTCCACAACAAGACCGTGATCCCCGCCGGCCGCGCAATGACCGTGACGGTCCTGCCACCCTGGTACGAGTCCGGCGAAGCCATGCGCATCAACCCCTCCACCGGCGCATACGACTGGGTCGTGGTCTAAGCGGGACGCTTTCCGTCGAGGCACGGAAGGGGAACGACGAAGGGCCTCCGGCGGGCCGGCGTGGCCGGCAGCACTGGTTGCCCAAGGCTGAACGCACGCCTCTCGCGATAGGCGCCGTCCGTGCGCAAGCAAGTGCCGCCGGCCACGCCGGCCCGCCGGAGGCCTCCCGTCATCCCCTCCATGCCTCGACGAAAAGCGCCCCGCCTAGCCCGCATTTCTCACCAAGGGGATAAAAAAGCCGCCGCCCCGTGCTATTAAGTTGAGTGTCAGCAACAACTTGATGGCGACGGAGGCGGCGGCGTGAGACAGACAGAGTGTAACGGGGA
>Ga0190270_10000009_pt1 | contig 202741 bp, 177 predicted proteins | sample Popmic320T_FD_133748 | JGI IMG/M metagenome (GOLD analysis project Ga0190270, IMG submission 133748) | Populus adjacent soil microbial communities from riparian zone of Weber River, Utah, USA - 320 T | ecosystem: Environmental > Terrestrial > Soil > Riparian zone | place: USA: Utah...
AGCCGGCGTAAATTGATGGCATTGACCACTGCGAGTGTAAAAAACATCGTGTAACGCAGCGCTTCGCCCACTTGAATTTCGCGAATTTGGGTTTTGACACACCCTCCCGCAGTCACCGCTTTTACTACGCGCCTGCGACGCCGAGCGCCCAAGGCGGCAGCTGCGGCTGCCGAAGGAAAAGCGGTGACTGCGGTCACCGCACTCCAAATTGCTCGCGAATGACGCGAAGCGAGGATGCGCGCTGCTCTGGAGTGCGGTAACGCGAGTTACCGCTCTTCCTGTTTTTGTTCCGTCCTGCAACGCGTGCAGGTCCACCCTTCGCTCGTGCCACCAGGCGAGATTGCACCAGCACAAATTGCAGCACGAACAGAAGCAGTCAGAGCGGTAACTGTCGTTACCGCACTCCATATCCACGCTTCAGCAGGCGCTCACAACCGCATCCGGCGCACGGAGTCGATCGAAAAGTCCCGCAGCAGTTCCGCCACCGGCATCTTGAACGCCCTGCTGATCCGCAGCACGATCGTGAGGCTCGGGACCTTCGTTCCCCGTTCCAGGTCGCTCGTGTAAGTAGTCGTGATCCCCGCCGCTTCGGCGAGTTGTTCCTGCGTCCAGCCGGCGTCCGTTCGGAGCTGACGCAGGCGCTTCCCGAAGATCTCTGCCTCGACTGCCACTGGCGGTTGATCTTCAACTACCGTTGATGTAACCTCCATCGTCGATAGTTGATATCGACGCACGCCCTGAAGACAAATAAAGGAGTCGCACGAATGGCTACCGCCGCCACGATCCGCACCCTCTTCCTCCACCCCCGCCCCACCTACTCGATCGCTGAAGCCGCCGCGCTCCTCGACCTGAGCTGGCGGGACGTGCGGGCGTGGATGGAGGTGGGCGAGTTGGAGGGGGTGGATACCGAAGAGGGGCTGGTGCTGCCGTGGGCGGAGCTGGTGTCGTTCGGTATGGACTTCTGGTCGCAGGAAGCAGTGGAAGAGGCGCTCGGAGCGGAGCTGGCGGAGGCGATCCCGGAATTGTTGCGGCAAACGTACCTGGAAGTGCGCATCCCGCGCATGGAGGTCGTGGCGCTGGAGCGGGTGGCGGCGCGAGCGGCAATCGGTGAGTCAGGTGCTCGCGCGGGAGTTGCGGGACTTCGTGTCTGTGCACTCCGAATGGCTGTCGAATGAGGTGCCGGGGTTTGCCACTGCGCTGGCGTGGCCGGAGGTCACAGGGGGATAGCGCCGCGGCGATTCGATCGTCCGCATGCACAAGCCGTCTCGCGACAACTCCCGACCAGCATGCGCGAAGACCCAAGCAAGTACAGGCAAGCGCCAGCAACGTACGCTACAACGTCGCGCAGATCTGACGTGGAGTGCGCATAGGTCGGAGCGACTAGCTCCCAAAAGACCGCCGCCGTCAGCGTCAATGCCATGGCGAATGTGGGACGCATAAAAGCGTTCGGGAACGGACTGCGCAACGTGAGCAGATTGGCAAAAGCCAATAGCACCGGCATCGCTAGAATGTCTGTGCCGTGATTTCGCCAGAGCGGGTGGAGCACGCTGTATACGGCGACGAGCTTCAGCGAGGCGTACCCGACGATGCTGAAGCCGATGATTGCTACATTCAGAGCACCGACATCAGGATGATAGCGACCACGATTCCTAGCGCGATGACTAATATCCAACTGCACGCTCCCATTCCCTGCGCGGCGGTAATTCTCCTCCCGCAGTTCGGGCATGTTGGCGCTTGACTGGATACGCTGTGCCCACAGTCGGGGCATTGAATCAGTCCCATTCGCTCATCTTTCTCGCCACTTCTCGCGAAGCAGAGAGATCATCCTATCAGACTGGCTCGACTGCTACTCCTGAGTCAACTTATCTCGGCAGTAGGCCACCCATGTCGGTCAATCAGGCCGCAACAGGGCCAAAGTAGAAGTAATTCGTATACTGCCCTGGATCGAGCGCCGTCCTAACTCTCTCCAACAGTCCTGACCAGCCGAGGAATGCGTCGTCATCCCAATCGGGAAGCACAAGAATGGTCGCATCAACGTCGAGAGACACGCCCTCCGCAGCTACGAGCGTGACACATAATCGCTCAAGTCTGCCCTCAAACCTGCCTTTTCTGGTGGTGACCGGCACCTTCGGCCCGGTACCGTTCAGGAGATTAAGCACTTCGCAGACTTCGCTCGGCAAGATCGACCATGCCGCACCAGTATCGAGTTGCGCCAGCAACTCAATCCCTTCAACGCGAATCGGGACGTACACCTTCGCACTTCCTTCGCGCTTGTGGGTGCTAGAGTCGAGGAATCGCGCATAGCCGATCGTGAAGGCGGTACCGTTCAGAAATAACATAGGGTCAGCGGATCTTGTGGACGAGCGGCTTTGAGACTAATCGCAAGTCACTCACCGCCCCTAGAAGCTCTCGTAGAGTTCTTGCGTGCGCCACGAGCTCACCGCCCGCAATCGCAACCCACTCTCCGCGATAATCGAGCGCATACTTCGCGAGCCAATCATATTCGGCTGTTCGATCACGTCCATGATCTGCCGCTGGAACTGCACGCGGTTCCGCAAGTATCCTGCTCCACGTCGCTAAGTCACCGGTTCGTAGAGTCGTCGGCGCTTCCCGGGCCAGTAAAGCTCGAGCAGCGTTGATGCGTTCATCTTCTACTAGCTGCCGCACGGAATTTAACAACGGGAGATGATGCGGCATTTGGGAACTTGTTTGCGGTAAGTACGCGAATACCGGAGCATCCAACCTTGATGCTTGAGATGATTGGTCGAGCAGCGATGGCTGCGTGCCGCGGAACGCGCGCGCGCCCACGAGCAGGGCGAACACTTCGACCGACCGTCTGGCCTGAGTCGTAAGGTCCTGCACAAACTCGCCGCGAGCGACATCACGACGACTCATTTGTGACGGCGCGGCAAAGCCGGTTTGCTGAAACACAGACCCGTTCACGTTCACGGCAGATCAACCCCAAACACTGTTAACGCATGCTCAAGATACGCATGATCGGCGACTTGAAGCTCTTCCAGTCGCTGCTGCTGCGAATCCCAGACCGCGACCAATCTTAAATAGAGACCGTCCTGCACCGCGTTCGATGGCTCCAACGTGATCGATGACATGAGGCGCGCAGCGTCTGGCGCGAAGTAGTACGCAACGCCAGCACTGAGAACAGCTCCAGCCCGCTCCGGCGCGTCTTTGACAAATTCCGAGATATAGCCGGACGTGCTGTTGCCCTGAAGTTTCCCGTGAAGGGCGGTGGTCGAGCCAAATGACCGAAAACCTATGTCGGTGGCGTGCTCCGCGACTGCGGTCGCCGCAGATCTCAACGCCTCGAACATCTCGGATCGCTTGGACGTATCGAAGGTGCGGATATCGACCCGGTCGGGACGAACATGAACTTCGGCTAGCAGTGAGAAGATTGAGCAGGTGATCTGGGCGTCAGCGTAGCTTGGATCACCTCCCTGAAACTTGAGATCGGCGAGCCTAACCCCATGCGGAGAAAGGTGTTTAAACAACGAGCCGCCAAGCGCTAGCATATTGCTGAACAGCACAAATGACGGCTCCGTGAAATCGATCTGAGCCGTGATCTCGCCCTGCTGTGGGATAAGCGTGACAGCCATGTTCCTGCTCCCGTGGACATCGTAACCGATGCTTTCCGTTCAGCCAACGCCATCCTCTAACAGATCTCGCGCTGGCGTGCCAACGCGCGTCCTCACGGATCAACTCCTGTCGCATGCAGCAGGTGCCCTCGAATGATCTGTCGGAGTTCCTCGTCCGTTTCCAGCGCCGCCGTTTCCTCCGCGATAACGCCATCGTAAGTCTCTGTTGGCGTCTGAATCGTAAACGTCGGATTGCGATCACTCGCTGAGATTGGCTTCATGTGCACGTCTACTGACGTGAGCTGGAGCTCCGATAGCTCCTCGGCGAACATTCGCTGCACGCGACGGCAAGTGTCGTCAAGACCAGAGACTGGATCCCAGTTGCTCGTCATCTTGCGACTTTATACGGCTCGTTACGCTCCGGTTTGCTGCACGCTGGCTTCATCACCACCTAAATCGTTGCCATTTCGTTGGATCGCGCGCGTTCAACTCGGTCGAACGCGAGGACCGAACGCACTGATTTGAGAAAAGATCGCGGGCGCGTCTCACGACGCGCCCGCGATGGGTCTACCTGGGAATCCTTGTTACACCTGCGGTTTCACTTCCGGCTCCGCCTGCGCGGCCGTGGCCGCGGCGCGGGCCGCAGCCTTCGCCGCACGGGCGGCTGCCCTTTTCGCCTGGACCTCCGGCGACGGCTTGCGGCCGCGGTTGAGGGCGCGGCGCATGTCGGCGACGTGGGGGGCGAGGTAGGCGGTCCGGGGGCGTTTCGAGAGGCGTACCGCGAGGGCGTAGGTGGTGAGGGCCTCGTTTCCGGCGGTGTTGCGGGCGGCGGTGGTGCTGTAGCGGACGAACTTTGCGAAGGCCTCCAGTTCGTCGGCCAGCGGACTGTATGCATCCGCGTAGGCCGCCAGGTCGCGGATCTCGTCCGGCGTCAGGGCTTCGACGCGCACGAGCGGCTTGTTGTTCGCGGTGGCGATGCTGGTCAGCTCGATGAACTCGGGCGGAAGCGAGGCCGCGGTGCTGAGGCGCTGCATCGCATCCGGGGTAGCCGGGATGGCGAAATGCGGGATCTGGTCCCGCCAGCGGCGCAGCTCCGCGATGCGCTCCTGCGCGGTGGTCGTGTAGCTGGCCACCGGGACCGGGGCCGGGGTGGTTTCAGTGGATTCGAGTACTTGGCTTGTACGCACGGGTAAATCTCCTTTTCTTTCTTTCTCGATCTCTTGTGGATGGTTGAGAGGGGCGAGATCAGAACGAAGGAGGAGCGCGGCCGCGGAGGCTGCGTTGGGGAGCCCGGACGGCGGCCGGACGGGGCGTCCGGCGGCGCCGTCTGAGGATGGGGGCGATGCGGTCGACGACGCGCGCCTGCCGGCGAAGCAGGAAGGCGCGGAGAGGGACGGGGCGCCGGGCGAGCTTGATGCGCGGGCGGCGCTCGGCGGGCTGCTCCGGCACGAGGGTGCCGCTCTGGAGGCCGAGCAGCACGTTCTCGTGCAGCGAGAAGAGGCCGTCGGCCGTCTTCTGCAGCCAGGCCGTGATCTCCAGGCAGCGCACCGCGTTGTGGACCAGGAGCTCCGGCACGAGGGCCGCCTCTTTCTCCTCGGGACCGAGGCTCTCGTGCGAGATCGCGAGCTCCTGTGCCGCCCGCACGAGTCGTGCGTGCGCCTCGCGCAGCCGGGCCGAGGCTTCCTGGAGGGTGCGTGAGGTACGTATCGGACGGCGGTGGGCGCAACGCTCGGAGCGGGCCACCGTGCGCTCGGTCGCGCCGATCAGCCGGATGGAGGCGTCGAGGGCTCGCGCGGCGCGGCAGAACGGACGCATCCACGCCGGCAGGCGGTCCTGCTGGCGGCGCCGTTTCGCGCCGCGAGGCGCACGTGCATGGTTCGATCGTGCCATCAAACGTCCTCTTTGGTCCCGGGAACCGATCAGCCTGTTCCGGAAACAGTCTTATTGGGTACGCGAAACAGATCGAAATGGTTCCCAGGACCCACCGATCGGTTCCTCGGACCGATCGAACGGTTCCGCGAACAGATCGATCCAGGTCCTCGAACAGTTCCACTGTTTCCCAGAACAGATCGACCAGTTCCCGCAAACAGATCGGCCGGTTCCCCGGGCGGATCGATTAGTTCCCGGACCAGATCGAACGGTTCCGCGAACAGATCGATTGGTTCCCGGAACTCTCGCGTCAGATTCCTCCCCCCTCACGGCTCCATCCCGGTACTGAAACCGAGAAGGAGGCTTCACGTGATGCGATCGATGGCGGCAGTCTGTCTGGCGGTCGTGGCGGCGCTCCCCGCGTTCGCCGGCAATTTCACGATGATCTCGCAGAACCTGTTGCATTACGGGTGGAACCAGGGGGCGGTGAACCGCAACCTCACCTTCAGGGTGGAGTTCCAGAATGCCGAGGTGGTGGTGGTGCAGGAGCTGATGAACCCCGCCGCGCTCAATCAACTGAACCCCGGCGGCTATACGGCGCTCGCGTCGGGGCTGCTCGGCCGCACCACGTACTTCGAGGCGTACGGCTTCCTCATCGCCGGGGCGCTCAACCCGCAGGCGCTGCAGCAGTATCCCGATCCGAACGACGACTTCGAGCGTCCTCCCGCGTTCGTGCAGATCCGGCCCGGCGGCGGGCGGGCGCGGACCTGGATCGGGAACATCCATCTCATCTTCGGCAGCCGCGGCGTGACGGCGCGCTACCAGGAGGTGGCGGCGATCCAGGCCGCCGCGCTCTCGATCACCGGGCCCGGCGCGCGGCTGGTGATCGGCGGTGACTGGAACCTCGGGGCGACCAGTCCCGGATTCAATCCTCTCTATACCGCCGGATTCGACGTCGAGCCGAACGACCGCACCTCGGTCAACACGCGCGGACGGCTGGTCAGCCGCTACGACCACTTCGTCTGGTCGGCGAACGTCACGTTGAACAACGCCGATTCGATCGTGCCGCTGAACCTGCTCACCTGGCGCAACAACGTCTCCGACCACATCGGCATCAGCTGCGACGTCGACGACTGAGCGGGCGGCATGCTTCCGATCCTCCTCCTGCTGCTGACCGCGGCGGTGCCGTTCACGGACCTGTTCGTGGACGGCACCGGGCGGCGCGGTCCGGCCATGATCCCGGTGGCGCCGCTCACCTTCGCCATGGGCAGCCTGCCGCACGAGTGGGCATGGCGCGAGGCGCAGCGGCGGCACCGCGTGGAGCTCTCCGCGTATGCGATCGGGGAGCGCGAGGTGACGAACGCCGAGTACTGCGAGTTTCTCAACGACGAGGGAAACGGCACCACGCGCGGAGTCCCCTGGCTCGGCGCGGCGCCGCACGCGCTGATCGAGCAGCAGGACGGCCGCTTCGTGCCGAAGCGCGGCGTGGAACGGCGTCCCGTAGTCGCCGTGACCTGGGAAGGAGCCCGCGCCTACTGCCGCTGGCTGACGAAGCGGACCGGCTTCCGGTACGACCTGCCGACGGCCGCGCAATGGGAAGCGGCCGCGCGCGCCGGCACGCAGAGCACGTGGCCGTGGGGAAACGAGGACGACCCGCGTCGCTATCACGGCCAGGCGCAGGGCAGCACCGACACCGGCTCCTACGCGCCGAATGCGTGGGGGCTGCACGACACGCTCGGCAACGTCTGGGAGTGGGTGCGCGACTGCTACGAGCACGACGCGTACGACCTCTCCCCGCTCCGCGACCCGGTGATCGAGCGGGAGGACTGCCTCAACCCCGAGGTGCGGGGCGGGAGCTACAGGGACGACGGGCGGTATTGCCGGCCGGGATATCGAACGAACTTCTGGGCCATGGCCGCGGCGGAGAGCGTGGGCTTTCGCGTCGCGCGGTACGGCCCGGTGAAAACGAGGTGAACGCATGAAGAGATGGCTGGTGCTCCTGTCCCTTTTTTTCGCGGCGGTGCCGCTCATGGCGAAGACGATTCGCATCAGCGGCACGATCGAAGGTCCGTACGACCCGCCGCTCACGGTCCGGGTCGGGTCGGGTCCTCCTGCGGCCGCGGTGCTGCGGCGGCTCGGCGCGCCCGACGCCTATGGCCTCGGCCGGACGGACGGCAGCGTGGCGGGGATCGAGATCCCGCCCTCGCCGTCCCAGTGGCATTCGGCAGCTGTAGACGGTGCGCGTTTCGTCAGTGACGCCATCGACGCCGGTAAGTCCCCGGTGCTCGTGGTGTTCGACGCGAACAAGCGCCTGCGGATCGTCGACGTCGCGGTGCCGCCCGACATTGCCGACGGCGCGACCGTCGACGCCGGCACCTGGACGCTGGAGCCGACGCGGAGCGTAGCGATCGACCTCGAGCTGCCTCTGACCGACCTGGCGATGGTCTTCCTCCTCGGCGTCCCGGAGGCGCGGGTGAACGACCGCGACCGCGCGGCCATCGCCCGCCAGTTGAGCGTGCTCGATCAGGTCGCCCCGCGGACGTTCGACCTGCTCGCGTCGGGCGACGCGCTGCCGTTGCCGGACAGCGGGCGGACGGTCCTGGAAGCGCTCCCGCCGTACGAATCGCTGCGCATCGCCATCAGCTCCGCCGCGGCGGACGTGGAGGTGCTGCGCGACGTGCCGCTGACCGCCGGCGCCGCGATGCGCGTGGCGCGCGCGGAGCTGACGCCGCGGAAGTTCGCCACGCGGCGGATCGCCGGGAGAGTGGTCGACGGCGACGAGCGTCCGGTGCGCGGCGCGACAGTGGTGGTCAGCGACTTTCCCAGCCGCCGTGAAGCGACGACCGACGCCGCGGGGCGGTTCGTCGTGCGCGCGATGCTGAGCGGCCCGAGAGCGAACTTTCTGGTGGACGCAGACAACAAGGGCAACACCACGCTCGCGCGCAACGTCGCGGTCGACGAGGGCGACGTCCACCTGCGCGTCGCTAACGTAGGCGCATTGCCGCAGACGTTCACCGCGCTGGCGAATCCCGCTCGCGGGAACCTCATCACCCGCTGCCTGGAGGACCTGCAATATCCCGCCATCGGAGGGGTCAGGAACTTCGGTACCTCGAGCGAGGGGTACGGCTCGATCGAGGTCGAGGAAGTGAGTCCCAGCCTGCCGGCCATCGACGTCACCGTCAAGGATGGCGGGCCGTGGCTCTTCATCTGGGCCGTCGATCCGTTCCAGGTCGTGCAGGGCACGCACACGTTTCCGTCGGGAGGCGGCAACGCCACGGTGATGATGGCGGCGCCCGGTCCCACCGTGCCGCGCGCGCTGCAGTTCGTCGACAGCTCCGGCAAGGCCATCCCCGACCTGACGGTCTACCTGACCAGCGTCATCGGCGGCCCCGACCCGATCACGCTGATCACCGACGACAAGGGCACCATCGAGCTCGACTGCGTCAACATCCCGTGGCTCCAGGTCGTCATCGACGACGACCCCTGGACGTTCGACGGCGACGTGAAGCTTGCGGGCGCGATGACCATCGTGCCGGTCGGGAAGGCGTCTCCGACCTCCGAGCCCGCCGCAAAGCCAACCACGCGCAAGCGGCTGAAAAAAGAGTAACGTCCGTCAGAAGTGAGGGGCGTCCGTGCTCCTCCTCAGCGAGTCCAATCAACGTCCGAGGAAAAAGGAGAAACACCATGTCGCAACAGAGCAAAGATACGTCCACAGGAGCCTTCGCCGCGGCCAGCACCGTCCCGGTGTCGGTATTCAACGCGAACAACTCCGCCGTAAACGTGATCGTCAACAACGGCCCGTCGTTCCAGATCGCCGGCATCTCGGGCCCGAACTACCAAGCGCAATTGGCGACCTCCGGCGCGCCCGGCTTCACGCCTGGCGCCCCGCTTCCCAACACGTTCGGCGTCGGGACGAACCAGGTGTCGATCACCCCGGTCAACTCGATCATCAGCAACACGTTCACCATGACCCTGCCGTCGAGCGTCCAGTACCAGTCGCTGCAGCTCTACGTCTTCTTCGCCAACATCAACCAGGTGAGCTGGGTCCTGCTGCAGAACGGCCAGATCCTGCTGCAGAACATCTCCATCAACTCCTGACCCGGACCTCAATCCAATGAACGGCGGGACATCGCTCGAACAGGTCATCCCCGGTCTGTACCTGATCGGTGTCTCGCCGTCGCCGGCTTCCCCCTCCTCCCCTTCCAACGCCACCTACGCGTACTACCTGACGCAGACCGATCCCCCGCAGGCGCCGACGCTGGCCGAGACATGGCAGAGCGCGAGCCTGCCGGGGTGGTACGTCTTCCTGACCGAGGCCATCGGCGATCCGGTGTCGTTCGTGCCGAACGCGCGCACCGGCCTGCCGATCTGGGCCGCCGGGACGCTCAACCCTCGCGCGATCGTCTGGCTCACCTCGGAGACGGCGGTGAGCAGCGCGAGCTCGATCATCCTCACCTTGATCTCCCCCGCGTTCGGCACCAACACGGTGCCGGCCACGTTCAACTGGAATCCGCTGCAACTGTCGATCGGCACCGGCGTGCGGGTGACGTTCGACACGGCCGCGGGCGTCTTCACCATCGCCACGTCCACCAACAACTTCACCACCGTGCAGTTGTCCTACGGCACGGTCACGCCCATCGCCGCGCCGTATGTCGGCAACGGCACGCAGCCGCAGTGGAGCATCGCGCTGCCGCTGACCGGCGCGGGGGCTGGGGCGCTGGCCACCACCGTCGCGCTCGACCTCGGCTACATCGTGCAGAGCTTCGGCTGCGGCTTCCGCTACTTCTTCGACCGCGGGGAGGAGCTGGCGGACCTCTATTACACGTTCGTGCCGCCGCGGGCGATCTCGACGACGTCGAGCGGCTTCCTCGCGTTCGCGCCGCAGCTCCATCCGATCCTGCCGGCGGATCCGGCGGCGACCTTCTTCGCGCTCGACCTCGGCGGCGAGAACAGCAGCCCGCCGAACCTCTGGCAGACGAACAGCGCCGCGTTGCAGGCGCCGTTCTTCCTGACCACCGAGGGGGGCTCGTTCACGCTCGGTCCGGCGGCGGTAACGGGCGACGAGCTGCTGCAGCCGGGGTTCGCGTTCGGCATCGCACCGACGCCGGCCGGCTCGCCGGCGGGCTCGCCGCTCGCGCAGACGTATTACCTCACTCCCACCGGCACCTGGCAGGTCGCGTCGATGCAGACACCGGCCGGCTCGCCTGCCACGACGGGAAGCCAGTGGCTGTGCGGGCTGAACGCACAGGAGAGCCTCGAGCTCGCGACCGGCGACCTCGTCGCCTTCGCGGCCGGGATGCCCGCATACGCGCCAGCGTTCGGAAGCGGCTCCAGCCCCGGCGGCACCGCGCTCGATCCCACCTTCACCACGGCCTGGCTGCAGTATCCGGCCGGACAGGCCGCCGGCGCGTACTACGGCATGCCGGGCAGGTCGATCTACTACGCCGCGGTCGGTGACGAATTCTCGGCGCCGGTCGCGTCGCGGCTCTCGACGTTTCCGGAGCCGGCGGTCTTCCCGGTCGTACCGTACGGCGGCATCTACGCGAGCGCGAGCGCCTCGCCGCCCGTGCCGACGTTCAACGGCGGTGTCGAGGCGGCGACGTTCGCCGCGTTCGAGTCGCTGATCCTCAGCGGCGCGCGCCACGAGCAGGCCACCCTCGGCACGACCGGTCCGGTCTTCCAGCTCCCGAACGAGACGCGCGCCGCGGTCGCGGCGTTCGACGCCGCCACGCCGCCGCCGATGCCTTCCGCGCTGACGCCGCAGGGCTTCGTGGCGGACCTGAACGACGAGGGCACCTGGAACCGCCTCTATCTCGCGCGCAGCCCGCAGGTCACTGCCGACTCGCCGCCGCAGTTCCTCAGCTTCGACGCCTCGGAGAACGGCGCGGTGTTGCCGGCGGTCGCGAACATCCTGCTGCAGGACCAGCTCTTCCTCGTGGCCGGCGATGCCGCGAGCCTCGGGGCCTTCTCGAACCGCCTCAGCATCGAGGGGTTCAACTTCACGCTCGACGTCGGCGCGACGCTGCTGATCTTCAAATACAACACCTCCACCGCGCTCATCGACCTGGTGGAGCGGCCCGATCTCTGGAACGGGAAGGAGACCTTCACCGGCGACGTCGCCGCGGCGCAGCAGACCATCCGCAACGCCATCGAGACAGCGGCGCCGACCGGCTCCGTCTCCTCCCCCGGCGGCGGCGACGCGTTCGCGAACTTCCGGCAGCTCATCGCCGATCCCTCCTGGACCGGTATCCTCGCGCTGAACTGCGCCATCGACGGCAACGGCATGCCGCCCGACTTCCAGATGCTGCTGGGCGGCATCAACGGCCAGCTCCGCGCGCATCACCTCGGCGTGGCGCGCAACCGCGTGCGCCGCGTGCCCGGAGCCTCGGTCTCGCTCGACGAGAGCTCGCTCTTCGGCGTGATTCACTACCCCGCCGAGCTGCAGCCGCCTCCTCCGGTCAGCAGCGCGCCGCTCGACTACGAGGTCGAGACGCTGACCGTCGTCTTCAGCAACTCCAAGATCACGAACTTCAACGTCGTGGTCGGGCTGACGGTCAACCAGCTCTTCGGACGCGAGGTGGAGCTGCTGGCGCCGGGCGGCAGCATCGCCTCCCCCTCGAACACGCTGGAGATCGCGGGCCAGTACCAGGTCCGCGGCGGAGTGGGCGTGGTGCTGTTCAACACCAGCGAGCCGTTCGTCTACCTCTATCCCATCCCGGAGGGGGCGACGCGCGTGCTCGACCGGGTTGTGTTCGAGAGCGCCTCGCTCACGCCGATCTCGTCCGTCCAGTCGTCTCCGGACGGCACCACGGCCATCGACGCGCGGTTCGCGCTCGCCGGAGGCCTCTGGTTCCAGGCCAGGCCGTTCCCGGCCAGCGGCGAGCTCGATCTCTTCTCGTACGGGCACACGGACTCGCCGAACGGCGGCCTCGGATTCTCGGAGATGACGGTGAACATCGCCTTCACGCTGGACGCCGAGGGGGCGATGACGTCGGGGTCGAAACAAGTGACCTTCGACCCGTCGCCGCTGCAGGTCAGTGCCTCGCCAGCGGCGGTGAGGCCCGGGAGCCTGCTCGACGCGCTGCCGCTGCAGCTCTCGAGCTTCCTCTACTCCGACTCCGGCTTGAGCACGAGCGCGCTCGGCGCGACGCCGATCCACGTCCTGCAGCTCGAGGCGCCGGAGCGCAGCGCGTCTCCCGCGATCTCACCGGAGGAGGTGGAGCTGATCTTCCCGCCGGCCTCGTTCCTGCCGGAACGCAACGTCGCGCTGGTGCGCTCGCCGGCGTCGCCGCCGGCCGTGCCGGGGCAGTCGCCGAACGTCACGGCCGCGCCGCAGTTCGCGCTCGAATACGACCTCCCCCTCGGCTCGCTCGGCTCGCTCTCCAGCGTGAACGCCGGCATCAACGCGAAGCTGCTGGTGGGGTGGGGCCCGTCGCGCCTCGTGCCGGGGAGCGACGCGGCGGCGGTGCTCGTGCAGTTGCCGCAGCTCTCGGCCGGCTACGGCGGCTTCGAGCTGCAGGGGATCCTGAAGACGACGTTCGGCGACGCGAACCTGCTGCAGGTGGACGTCGACGGGCGTCCCGTCTACGCGATCCTGTTCAACAACATCCAGCTCAGTATCTTCGGCTTCACGTTCCCGCCGGGACTGATCATCGACTTCCTCATCTTCGCGGGCAAACCATCCGAAACGGCCGCCACGAACACCAGCAACATCGCCTGGTTCCTCGGAGCGCGGCAGGAGGGATCGCCATCGTGAGCTCTCCGCTCGACGTCAACGGCCTGTTCGTCTGGCTCAACACCGCCTTCGGCTGGACGCTCCCCGTGCAGCCGCTGCGCGGGGTCCTCGCGAAGTTCAACGCGTTGTGGGACCTGCTGCTGGCCGGACCGGTCCCGGTCGACGAGCCGTTCCCCTGGATCATCGCGGTGGAGGGCTCCTGGAACCCTCCGGTGGGGGGGACGATCGTGCTCTCGAACATCGAGATCCGGATCGGCGAGGCCGCCAGCCCGCCTTCGTTCGCCGGACGGATGCGCGACCTCGCCGCGAGCGCGGTCAAAGCCGCGCGGCCGAAGCGGCGGAAGCGAAAGCAGACGCGCCGCGGCGCCAGCCTCTCCTGCCGCGATCCGGCCACGCGCGCCTGCTGAAGCCCGCTCTCACGTCCATTACCCGCCCGCGTGACTTCGTCACGAACAGGAGATCTCCATGCCTTCACCTTCGTCGCCTCCGGCCGGAACCGCACTCTCGGTCGCCGCAAACGTCGCCTTCAGCGGCCAGCAGATCACGATCAACTCCGGCGACATCACCAAGGGCATCAGCAATCTCGTCTTCTCGCTCTCGAATCCCGTGGTCCTCGGCTCGATCGACAACTTCATCGACGGCCTGAACACCGAGTTCGGCGTGCCGCTCACGTCGGCCGACATCACGAATGCCATCAACAGCATTCCGGCCACGCCGGCGGTCCTCGGCCGCATCCGCGACGCGCTGATCGCGATCACGACGACCGACCTGATCATCACCATCCTCAACATCAACGTCGCGGCCGGCTTCTTCCAGATCGGCGTGTCGTTTCCCGTCTCCATCCCGATCACGAGCTTCCTCTCGTTCGAGGGCATCGGAATCCTCGTCACGAAAGGCGGCTCCACCGGCAGCCCCTCCAGCCCCTAGCAGCGGCGCGCGCGGAGAGCATCGGACATGGCCACCACGAACCTCATCCTGAAGCTGAGCGGCAGGCTGTTCGGCGTCGACCTCGACGCCGACATCCAGGTCATCGGCGGACCTCTCTCGTTCCGTCTCGCGCCGCGCAACGCGATCAGCTTCGGCGACATCTGGGATGCGATCGACGAGCAGGTCCAGGACCTCGCCGGCTTCAGCCTCCCGGACGTGAAAAACGGGCCATGGAAACAGCTCTTCACCGCCACCACCGTGCTGCCGACGCTCTGGATCAGCCCTTCCGGAGCGTCGGCAGGGGGGCAGGCCACCGGCGCGTACCTCGAGCTGGCCTTCAGCGAACCGGTCCACGTCGGCGGCGAGATCGACATCGGCGGCGGCCTGACGATCTCGATCGAGCCGAACTTCAGCGTCTACAGCCTCTACTTCGGATACGACGAATCGGCGGGAGGCCTCGACTTCCGCGCCAAGATCTCCCAGGTCACCACCAGCACCGGCGGTGGCGGCAACCTGCTCGGCGCGACCTCGCCGGCGGGCGTGAAGACGCAGATCGTCACCTACCCGTTCCCCGTGCCCGCGCAGCCTGCGGACAACGCGTTCAAGCTCCACTACATCGGCCTCGGCCAGCGCGTCGGCCCCGACGTGGTGGTGACGGGGCAGGACCCGATCGCCACCATCTTCCGGCAGCTCGAGACACAGCTGATCGGGAACGACCCGCAGACGATCCTGACCACGCTCGCCAACCGCTTCTACAAACCCGACCGGAACTGGTTCATCGCCGCGGACGTCGAGTTGCGCGGCTTCCGCGTACGCGTGATCTTCAACGATCCGACCATGTACGGCGTCGAGATCACGGTCGACCCGAAGTCACCGACGTTCTTCGCCGGCCTGCTCTTCGAGATCCTCTACCAGAAGCTCGGTCCCAACCTCGGCGTCTATTACGGCGCGCTCACGCTCCCGGAGAAGTTGCGCAAGATCCCGCTCGAAGGCTTCTATCTCATCCTCCCCGGCTTCTCGATCTGGGTCTACACCAACGGCGACTTCCGCGTGAACGTCGGCTGGCCGGTGGGACCGAACTCGGCCGGGATCCAGGTCGGGCCGCTGGTGGGCGCGGTCGGCTTCTACTTCGCGCGGCTCCGCAGCGCGGACAACCCGGGCGCGCAGCCGAGCGTGAACTTCAACCCGATCCTCGCCTTCGGCATCGGCGTGTCGCTCTTCGTGCAGGAGTCGTTCAACGCCAGCATCTTCAGCGCCTCCATCGCCGTCTCGCTCACCGCCACGTTCCAGGGCCTGCTTGCGTGGGCGGACGGGAAGGAGATCAGCGACCCTCCCGATCACTACTGGTTCGCCGGCACGGCCGGGATCTCGGTGCTGATCGAGGGGGTGGTCGACTTCTCGATCATCAAGGCCTCGGTGACGATCAGCTTCACCGCCAACGCCGGCATCGCCTTCGAGACCGGCTACGCGACGCTCATCGACGTGAGCGCCGAGGTGCGGGTGGCGGTGAGGGTGAAGATCATCTTCTTCACCATCAGCCTCTCGTTCCACACGTCGATCAGCAAGACGTGGACGATCGGCAACGGCACGCCCGCCTCGGTCAGCGGCCCGCTCGATCCGGACCTCACCTTCGTCACGGGCGGCAACCAGCAGGTGCGGCAGCGCGCGCTGCAGGCGGCCGGCCAGCTCATCGACCGGTGGCGGGTGCCGTCGCGCTTCGACGCCCTCGCGCCGGCGATGCTCCAGCGGCCCGCCGCGCTCGACTTCTTCAGCGAACCGCCCGCTCCGGCGCTTGCGGAGCCGCTGGCGCGGCTCGACGCCGCCTCGCGCGCCGCCGGCGCTGCACCGGTGCAGATCGACCTGCAGTTCGTGCTGCAGCCGACGGCGGTCTACGGCTCCCCCTCTGCGTTCAACGCCATCGCCTCGCTGGTGATGGCCACCACCGCGCCCGGCTCGCCGGGATCGCCGGCCGCGAGCCGTACGCCGTTCGAGCGCCTCCTCGTGGCCACCGTCACCTGGCTGCTGAACATGTACCCGGGCGGGAAGATCAGCGAGCGCTTCGCGCGGATCGTCGCGGCGCTCGGCAGCGGCAGCGACGAGCCGTTCGGCAACTGGGACCTCTGGGCCTCGCGCCTGCGCGCGTTCCTCCAGAGCGCGCTCACCTTCAGCATCAGCGAGATCCACAGCGACTCGCCGTCCAGCGGCAACGACAACGCGGCGGTGATGCCGGTCCTCGACGTGCTGCGGCTGCAATACGTCGACGCGCACGGCGAGGAACAGACCATCGACTTCAACTCCTTCGACCCGACGCCCATCGACTACCGCGAGGCGGTGAACCTCTACTTCGAGGACGTCGCCTGGGGCGGCTCCGCGCCGCGGACGCAGACGCGCACGTTCGGTGCGTTCGCCTCGCCGGAAGGCGGCCCGTCGATGGCCTCCTTCGTCCTGCTCGACTACTTCCTGATGCTCGCGCGCAACGCCGCGAATTCGCTGCTCACCGCCGCGCAGCAGTACGAGCAGGAGGCCACGGCGCGCTTCCTCTCCCGCATCACCGGCTCGTTCGAGCGCAACGGCGACTGGGGTTGGGAGAGCTTCGACCACGTCTCCAGCTTCGCCGCCGAGGTCACCGGCGACGACGAGCTCGAGACGCTGCTGGCGGAGTTCGACTACTCGAGCGCTTCAGGCATCGGCTCGCGCTTCCTGCTCAACGGCCTGCAGCTCCCCATCCCCGCGCTCGTGCCCCAGCCGCCGACGCGGGAGAACATGGAGACTGTCCCGACCGACGGGCTGTACAACCTGACCGGGCAGCAGTTCGCGGTCGCGAACGGCGCCACGATCGCGGCGGCCACGCTCCTCGTCAATCCGAACGCGGACGTCCCCGCGGGCTGGATCACGTTCGGCGCGAGCCCTTCGTCCGGCAGCCCCGACTCGGTGACGTCGTCGGTCGACCTCCCGGCCGCGCTGCCGCCGATGCCCGCGCCGCCATCCGACGTCCTGCCGCTGCCGCCGGTCACGTCGCATCCGCTGTTCGTCTCGCTGCGCGACCAGATGCTGTGGGTCTCGCCGGTGCCGCGCACGATCCTCACGCTGCCGACGTCGCTGCAGGCGCTCCTGGCCGCCCAGCCGCTGCAGATGGAGGTCACGGCCACGCCGCCTCCCGGTTCCCCGACCGGCACGTCGCCCGCGTCGCCCACGGTACCGATCGACACGCTTCCGGCGCTGCTGATCCGGCTCACGCTGACGCAGGTGCCGTCGAACCGCTCCACCCAGGTGGTCGGCGGCTCGCCGTCCTCGCCGGCAGTCGGCGGCGCCTCACCGTCGTCGCCTCCCGCCGGCACGTCGCCGCAGTACCTGCCGCACATCTACGAAGTCGGCGGGACGGACGAGGCCACGCGCGACCTGATCTTCGCCGCGCTGAACGGCGATCTCTCCCAGGCGTCGATCTCGCTGCTGTACACCGCGGCGACCGGCTCGCCGCTCGCGCCGACCGGCGTCGCTTCCGACGACCTCAGCGACTCGGTCCTGCTCACGAAGACGAACCTCTCCACGCTCAACCAGATCCCGGGTGTGGTGATGGCATTCGCCGACGCGGCGCTGAGGTTCTCGCAGGACGAGACCGTCATCGCGCCGGTCACCGACGTCGAAGGCTTCCTGCAACTGATCTGGGAGCTGAGCGTCGTCAACGCCTCCGGCTTCTTCCTCTATTACGAGACCGCGGACGGCGGCGACCTTCCAGCGTCGCTCTTCGCGCAGACCGGCAGCAGCGGCGGCACGGCGCAGTTCGACGTGCTCGTGCAGCTCGCGCCCTCCTCCGCGACGGTCGCAGTCCCGCAGTACGCCAATGCGCTCGTGGCCGGCGAGCCGCTGCGCGACGCCGTCTTCGCCGGCATCTCCGACTCCTCCGGCACGCCGCTGCTCCGGTTCTTCCCGACCTACCCGGCCGGCAACGTAGGCTTCATCCTCGAGCGCGAGCACGGCGAGCCGAGCCCCGGCACGCTCGTGCCGGTCGACGACCTGTACCAGCTCATCCAGTACCAGGTCCTCGGCACGAACGGCTACGAGCCGTCCGTCTGGAGCCTCCCGGTCGGACCGGGCGACAGCGACGATCCCGACGCACCGTACAAGTACCTCCGCAACGTCCCGGTCTATCTCTTTTACAGCACGACCGGGCCGGACGGAGTGCCGAACCGCTACTCGATCATCGGCAACTCCGTGGAGCTGGCGCTGCGCGTGGTCGACCTCTACGGCGACGCGCTGCCGCAGCAGAGCGAGGAGACGTTCCTGCCGCTGTACCAGGACCCGATCATCTCCGTCGCCTCGTGGCAGGGCGTCTTCACCAACTACCGTTTCCTCCCCGGCAGCCCGGGGACGGCGTCGCTGCAGATCGCCCTGACGTTCGACCCCGAGGCGGCGGTACCGCCGCCGGCGTCCCCGGCGTCGCCGTCGTCGCCGACGACGTCGGCCGCGCAGCAGTGGAGCACGGTCCTGGCGAACTACGCGCTGATCGTCGACCAGCTCTCCGACCCGAACCTGACCGCGACGATCGCCACCACGCTCGCCAGCGGTGCAATCGACGCCGGCACGGCCGGAGCCGAGCTCCTCTCCTTCGCCACGGCGGTGCTCGAGTCGATCGTCGCCGGCACGGTGACGTCGCCGGCGTCGGTCGATCCGGTCACCCGTCTGCTCTCCTTTGATGTGCCGCTTGCCGCCGTCGAGGCGCTGGACATCGACATCTTCCGCGTCGGTGTCTCCATCGATCTCGCGCGCGCACCCCGTCTCGTAGACCCTGCTGCCGCGCGAAACCTTCCTGAGGCCACTGCCGTTTCCTACGACATTCCGGCCGACCTGACGGGTGACACCTCGTCCCCGGACGTGACCGGATTCGCGCGCGACTTCGAGCAGGCGTTCACAGGCTTCGACGGCGGCAACGGCATCATCAAGCTGGCGGAGCGCGCCGGCGTCACGACCGGCTCCACGACGCCGGCGCGCGACTCCTTCTGGGCAATGCGCTGGAGCCGCACCGCCGGCGTGTCGGTCACCCTCGGCGACGACCTGGTCTACTACGCCCTCGCGCCGCTCACCACCACCCCGATGAGCGGCAGCGCGGCCGGGCGGACCTTCTCGAACGTCGACCTCGACGTCTGGGCCCGTGAGTTCCTCTCGCAGTTCGACAACTTCCTCTCCCCGCAGATGGCGGTGGCGATCTCGCTGCTCGACCTCGCGGGCGGCACCTCCGCCTACGACGACCTGATCGCCGCGAAACGCTCGCTGGCCGAGACCGTCCCGACCGGCCTGACCACGCTGCTCCAGTCGCAGAGCGGCGGCGGCGACGCGACCGGCGCGCGCCAGCGGCTCACCGAGCAGATGCTGACCACGCTCGGCAGCGCGTTCACGGTCACGACCGTGGTCCAGGTGCCGGCGCAGGTCACCGTGGCCGGGAACGCCGAGAGCCCCGGCCACCCGATGCCGCCGCAGCTCTACGGCGCGATCGTGGCGCCGAACGCCCCCGGCTCTCCAGGCACCGCGTCGTACAACCTCTCGCCCGGCGAACTGCCCCTGCAGAGCGGCTCGCCGTCCCTGCCCTACATGACGTCGCTCCTCACGGTCGCGCAGCCGGGCGACCAGGCCAGCCTGACCCTCGACCTCGGCTACGCGGTCAGCTACCTGCAGCACGACTTCCAGACGGACGAGCAGGAGTTCGGCTACACGCCGTCGTCGTGGCTGAAGTTCGTCCTTCCGGACGAGCCGCCGCTGCAGATGCCGATCGGCGAGGGGGTCACGATCCCGGTCCCGCTGATCTTCGAGCCGGTCACGCCTACGCTGCAGGGACAGAACGGCACCGGCGCCGAGCTGGCGTCGCCGCCGGTCTCGCCGCAGGGCATCGCCGAGGAGATCGCGGCGGCGCTGCAGTGGATCTACACCGTCCCGATCGCGACGCAGCTCGCGCACCAGGACGAGCTCTTCTTCGACGTCCATTACAACGGGAGTCTCTCCGCGCTCGACTTCCTCCGCGCCTCCGCCGGCTCGCGGCAGAACCTCTTCAACGCGCTGGCCGAGTACCGGGTGTGGTACGCCGAGGCGTCGCCGCGCTTCGGCGAGATCATCGCGGCCGCCTTCCCGTCCGGCAGCCCCGGCTCGCCGTCGGCAGCGCGGGAGCTGATCGACGGCTTCAGGGACGCGGCGAGGAACGTCGCCGACGCCTGGGCCGAAATGAACTTCGAGGCGGCGTTCGTCACCGGCACCGAGGAGATCATCGACAGCTTCCGCTTCGAGCTCGGCACCGGCTCGCCGAACAGCGTGCACCTCTTCGGCGTCAGCAACACGGTCGTCAGCGGCGACACGAACCCGGTGTACTGGCCCACCATCGTCACGAAGGACGGCCAGAGCTGGACGCCGGACCGCGCGGAGGCCGTGCAGCAGCCGGATGGGACGTGGGAGCTGAGGCACACGTTCGCGACCGCCCCCGACCTGTCGGTGATGACGCTGAGCTTCGGCCCGATCAGCATGATGGACCGCCAGACCGCCGTCCTCGGCGCGTACGTCCGGCGCAACGCGAACCTCCTCGCCGGCGAGGCGACGAATGCCGACTTCGTCTACACCACCGAGACCGTCACCTTCGGCGGCCCGATCGTGCCGCTGATCGAGCGCGGCACTCTGAGCCCGCTCACTCCGGCGGCCACGCTGACGGCGACCATCCACGAGATCATCACGCCGCTCTCCTCGCTCGAGGCCCGGCTCACGACCTACCTCCGCGTGACCATCGGCTACGAGTTCGAGATCACCGCGCCGGTCACCGGCCCGGCGCTCATGGCCGCCAGCGCCGTGCGGCTCGGCGACGACATCGATCTCTCCACCAGTCCGGGCGGCACCGAGACCATCGCCGCGAACATCGCGCGGGAGATCGCGGACTGGTTCTTCGCCAACAATCCGTCGACGAACGGCGCCGTGCTCACGCTCGGCATCACGCTCTTCGGCTCCGTCGCGGGGCAGGAGCTGCCGATCGTGCAGATCGCCGAGATCCCGATCGAGGTGGGCGATGTCGCCCCACAATGGTGGCGCTCGTGAGGATCCGCCGCGACCGGCCGCTGCCGCACGCCCTCGCGGACTTCCGCTACTTCCACGAAGGCGCGACCATCGTGGTGTGCGGATGCGGGACGTCGCTCTCGTCGTTCACGCAGCCCGAACGGTTCATCACCATCGGCGTCAACGACGTCGGCCGGCTGTTCGACCCCGACTACCTGGTGGTGCTCAACCCGCGGCAGCAGTTCCGCGGCGACCGGTTCCGCTACGTCGAGGAGAGCCGCGCCGGCGCGCTCTTCACGCAGCTCGTGCTGGGCGTCCAGCACCCGCACATCGTCCGCTTCCGCCTCGGCCGGCGCGGCGGCGTGGAGCTGGACGATCCGAACGTCCTCCATTACACGCGCAACTCCCCCTACGTGGCGCTCCAGCTCGCGATGCACATGGGGGCGAAACGCATCGGCCTGATCGGCGTCGACTACACCGACGACCACTTCTTCGGCAAGAGCGGGCGCCATCCGCTGGCGCGCGAGCTGCCGCAGATCGATGCCGAGTACAAGCGCCTCTACGCCGCCGCGCAGCGCCGCGGCGTGGAGATCTTCAACCTCAGCGCCGCAAGCCGCGTGACCGCCTTTCCGAAGGCCACCATCGAGGAGCTCGAGCGCCTCGACCGCGGCGCGGACCCGCTGCGCCTCGTCTCGTACTCGACGTCGCCGGTCGCGGGTGTCGCGCCGGTCCTCGCGCGGGCCATCGCCTCCTCCACGCCCCACGAATGCCGTGCCGTCTGGGCCACGAACGACTACGGCAACGGGGTCTCCTTCACCGGCGACGTCGAGTACACGCGCAGGCCGGACGAGGCGCGCGCGCTGCTGGAAGCGGCCGACGCCGTGATCCTGCACAACGGCAAGGTCGATCCGCGGCACGCCGCGCTGCTCGCCGGCAAGCCGGCGGTCACGCTCGCGCACAACTATCTCTGGAACGTCGACCACCGCCGCGTCGACGCCGGCGAGCCGGGACTGGTGGTGGCGCAGTACCAGGCCACGCTGCCGGAGTTCGCCGGCTGGACGCCGGTCCCCAATCCCATTCCGCTGTGGGAGCCGGAGTATCAGCCGGAGGCGAAGGGAGACGTGGTGACGATCTCCTACACGCCGTTCGGCAAGTACGAGCGCTTCCCGCGCGACCACCGTCTCTACTGGCATTCGAAGGGCTACCACTCGACGCTGCGCACGCTCGAGCGCCTGGCCGCGCGCCTGCCGCTGCGCCTGGAGGTGATCCGCAACCGCCAGGTGCGGCACGCCGACTCGCTGGCCATGAAGCGGCGCTCGCACATCGTCATCGACGAATGCGTCACCGGCAGCTACCACCGCAACAGCCTCGAGGGGCTGGCCGCCGGCTGCGTGGTCGTGAACGGCGTGGGCCTGCTGCCCGGCGTAACCGACGTGCTGCGCGACGTGAGCGGCAGCGAGGTGGTGCCGTTCGTCCGCGCGTCGCTCGACGACCTCGAGCGCATCCTCGAGGAGCTCATCGCGCGCGGCCCGGAGGCGCTCGCCGACGACGGCCGGCGGAACCGCGCCTGGATGAAGGCCCATTGGGATTTCGGGACGCAGTGGACGCGCTTCTGGGAGCCGGCCGTGGCCGGCGCGATGTCGCGCGCCACGCAGCGGCCCGCGCAACCGCGGGTAGTTCCCCGTCCGGCGGCGCCTGTACCAACGCCTGTACGAACGGAGCCGGCGGACGTCACGGTGGTCATCCCCTTCGGCGGCGTCGAGCGTCTCCTCAATCTCGAGGCCACGCTCGACGCGATCAAAGACGCCGGCGTCCGCGAGGCGATCGTCGTGGAGATGGATGCGGCGCCCCACGCGCGTGCGGCGGTCGAGGCGCGCGGCTTCCGCCATCACTTCATCGCCGCGGAGGAGTTCCACAAGGCGCGGGCGATGAACGAAGGCGCCGCGCTGGTGACGGCGGACCGCTTCCTCTGGCTCGACGCCGATCTCCTCGTGAGGCGCGCGTTTCTCGACGCCGCCGTCGCCGAGCTCGACGCGCGTTCGCTCGACGTGCTCGTGCCCTGGACCACCATCCGCTTCCTGCGCGAGCACGACTCGGCCGCGGTGCTCCGCCACGAGCGCGATCCCTGGTCGCTCGCGCCGGGTGCGACACACGTGTCGCGCCGCAGCGGCCGCGGAGGCGCGGTGCTCGTGCGCACCGCGTTCGTCCGCCAGTACGGCGGCATCCCGGAGGAGTTTCGCGGATGGGGAGGAGAAGACGACGCGTGGTTCGCAAAGGCCTCGCTCCTCGGCAGCGCCGGGATCACCTCGCGCGACGATCAGCACGCCGTGCATCTCCACCATCCCCGCTGCGCCGCCGATGACCGCCGCGGCGCGATGGCCTCCAATCGCAACTACCGCCGCAACGTCGCGCTGCTCCGCGAGCTGCGCGCGCTCGCGACGCGGGAGCAGTTCCTGGAGCGCTTCCCTCCGCCGCTCCCACCCGATCCGCCGAAGCACGCCCCGGCGCGCCTCAACCTCGGCTGGATGAACGGAGCCTGCGCCGGCTACCGCAATGCCGCGCGCATCGCGGCCCCGGGAGTCGACGAGGTCGTCGACCTTGCCGCGCCGTGGCCATGGCCCGACGACGCCTTCGACGAGATCCGCGCCTGGCACGTCGTCCCCCATCTCGCCGACAAGCTGCAGACCATGAACGAGCTGTGGCGCGTGCTCCGCCCTGGCGCAAGCGCGGAACTGGTCGTGCCGACCACCGAGGGGGAGGGCGCCTTTGCCGACCCGACCAACGTCTCCTACTGGAACCGCCGCACCTTCCACTGGTTCGAGGATGGGAACACGATGCGCGAGCAGCACGCCGGCGCGTACGGCATCCGCGCGAAGTTCCGCGTCCTCGAAGAGAACGTCGACGCCACCGAGAGCGGGCCGCAACTGAAGATCGTCCTGCAGGCGGTGAAGCCGTGAGCGCGTTCGACGTGGTCATCCCCTCCGCGAACGCGGCCAACGTCATCGGCTGCGTCGAGAGCCTGCTGGCGAACGAGCCGGAGCTCGAGCGCTCCTCCATCTTCGTCGTCGACGACGGAGCGCGCGCCGGCGCCGAGGGACGGCTGCCGGGCGTACGGTGGGTGGAGGGCGTGAAGCCGTTCGTCTTCGCGCGCAATGCGAACCGCGGCCTGTTCGCCTCCGCCCGCGACGTGGTGCTGCTCAACGACGACGCACCGCTCCTCACGCACCGCGGCCTGTCGCACCTGGCGGCGGCCGCGCACGCGCACTCGAGGGCCGGGATCGTCTCGGCCACCATCCGCGGCGCGGTCGGGAATCCCAACCAGCGCGAGCGCGCCGGGGCTCCGCTCCGTCCGGAGACGCACGTGCTCTGCTTCGTCTGCGTCTACCTCCGCCGCGAGCTGATCGACACGATCGGCCCGCTCGACGAGCGGTTCGTCGGCTACGGCTACGAAGACAACGACTACTGCCGCCGCGCGCGCGCCGCCGGATTCACGCTGGCCGTCTCCCCCGACTGCGTGGTCGACCATACCGGCAAGCTGCGCCCGACGTTCCGCAGCCGCCGCGACTTCCCCCACCTCGTCCTGCAGAACCGGAGGCTCTACATGCAGAAGCTCAGCGAGAAAGGCGATTCGACAGCCGGAGGGGCCCGCTATGGCGTCTGACAAACCCGTGCTGCTCCATACGTACCAGGTCGTCGACGACGTCATCCCCATGGTGGACCTGAGGGTCCCGCGTATCGCGCCGCCTCCCGTCCCGCAGCCCACGCAGTGGACGCTCGACTTCTACAACTGCAGCGACCAATCCATCGTCTCCGTCTCGATCGGAGGCGGAGTGGTCGGCAATGGAGAGATCAAGCCGCTGCTGCCGCCCGGCGGCGCCACCAGCATCCCGATTTCCGCGAAAGTCACGACGGGCGGCTTCACGCTCCTCGTGCAGTTCGCCGCCGGCAGTTGGGACGCGCAGGTGGACATCAGCAACGTCACCGCCAACCCGCGAATCAACCTCTGGTGCTTCACGAACGGATTCTGCCTCGCCGCTTCCAACGGTCGGATGCGGCAGATCGCCACCGCCGGGGCGGTGGCGAAGTGAAAGGACGCGACGTGCTCAAACGAATGAAGAACGCCCTCACCCGCGGCAGCGCGAAAGCGGCCGCCGCACCCACGATCCCGGTCTCGGTCTTCAACAGCGAGACGGGCAACATCCAGGTCGTCGTCAATAACGGCGCGAGCTTCATCATCCCCGGGACGAGCACGGCCATCGATTTCATCCCCCAGATGCCGCCCGCCTCGGTCGCGCCGACGTTCTCGTTCACCGGACCGGCGCCGAACACGTTCGGTCCCGGCCTGAACTTCCTGACCGTCACTCCGGTGGGCACGATCGTGACGAAGACGTTGCAGCTGACGCTGCCGACGAACGCGCAGTACGTCTCGCTCCAGTTCTATGTGTTCTGGAACGGCGTCAATGCCGTCAGCACGATCGTCCTGACGAACGGGCAGTTCCTGGCGCTGCTGACATGACGCAGATCCTCGACGTGGTCGGCGTACGCCCCGGCACCCGCATCCGTTTCCGCGTGGAGCATCCGCCCGACGCCGTGTCGGTGTACTCGATCAACACGCAAGCCTTCTCGGCTCAACGCACCGACGACCTCGACCGCTGGCTCCCCGAGGAGCTCGAGCAGGAGGGAGGCACGCTGGTCGTCGAAGGCGGCGCGTCGTCGTACTCCGTGCTGCTCGCCGTCCTCATGGAGGACTCCGCCCCGGAAGTGACGCTGAACGTGCTGGTCGACTACCAGCCCGCGCCGCCGCCCGACGAGTCCTATGCCATCCCTCTGCTGGAGAGCGTCAGCGCCTACCAGTGGGTCTTCATTGTCACACCGCGGGAGAACGTGAATTGAGGCCAATTCCGAGGTAGGGATTTACCACTTTCCGGACTCACCTCATACATAGGAGTTCGCCCGCTACTCCTGCCCTCACGCCGCTGCGCGTCGGGAGCTCATGCGCTCTCGATTCGAAGCGAAATTTTCCGATGCTGAACTCTCACTGCTGATCCAAACGGCAAGACGCCAGGCGGCCCGATGGTGCGGATCTGCCGCCGATGCGGAGGACATCGCACAGGAAGCCGTGCTGCGTCTCATCCGCCAGGCACAGACTCCCGACAACATCATCACCTGGCTCTTTGTCGTCACGCGGCGTCTTGCACACCGGCGCATGCTCCGGGAGCGCACGCGCACCGGCGCCGAACAGGCGTTCAGCGAAACGCACATGACGAACGGCCTGCGCGTGGAGCTGGTCCTCGACGTCGGCGGCATCCTGTCGCGCCTCAAGGAAAAAGACGCCAGGCTCCTGACCGACGTGGCCGAAGGAAAGAGCTCGCTCGAGATCTCGGCCGGGTTCGGTTGCTCCATCGGCAACGTCGGCCAGATGGTGGCGCGCGCGCGCGAAAAAGCACGCCGTCTCCGCGACGAGCACAAGCGGCGTGAATGACGTCAGAAACCTCCTCACTCACGGCTCCTAATGTGTGACGGCCGCTCACAGGGTCCGAGGGTCGTGACAAACAACGGAGGAGGTATCCCCGACGCCCATCGCGCTTGAGGATATTCAGCGGGCAGCGCGCGGCCGGGATACGGCCGCGCGCACATTACTCATCCAAGGAGAACCCCAGGTGATTCGAAGACTGAAGCGTCAGTTGCAGTTGGCAGTGAGCTTCATCGCGGCGCTCGGCAGCACCGCGTCCGCCGCGCAGGGTCAGGAAGTGGTCCAGGTCGTCATCGCGTCGGCGCGAAACTGGACCACCGACATCGTAGCCATCGATGACGGCACCGATACGTCCAACGACATCATTCCCCTCAGCGACTGCACCGGCGGCAGCGTGAGCGGGCTCCGCCTCACGCCCGGAGGCACCGACATCGCGCGCGACATCGCCAGCGGCGAGAAGCTCTGCGAGCTGCGCGGCCGGATCGGCATCCTGCCGGTCGTCAATCCCGGCGCGATCGAAAGCCATCTCACCCTCTTCGATCCCGCGACCGGCCGCACGTCCTTCCTGCTCGTCGGCGCGCTCGACACGGCGTTGCAGAAACGGGGCGACCGCGTGCGCATCCCGCTGATCTCGAACGCGCGCGGCGAACGGACCTGGATCGTCGTCTTCGGCGATCCCGGCCCGTTGACGATCCAGGCGTACAACAACCAGAAGCAGCTCGTCGACATCAGCTTCGTCGACGCGGCCCAGTTCCAGCCCGCCGGCTGGCGGCTCCTGCTCTACCCGTTGCCCGGCACGGTCGACATCGGCGAGGTCATCGTGACCGAGGGGCATACCAGCATCCCCAATCAATCGATCCCGGACCGCACGTATTACGGGTTCGCGTTCGTCGCGAACGAGGACGGGACACCGCGCTACGTACGCCAATGGCAAACGATTCCGCAGTGATCCCGCGATCGCGGATTCCGGTCATCATCATCTGCCATAACGTCCTGACGGACCTCCTCCGCCTCATCGACTGGCTGGAGCGGACGGGGCACGAACGCCTCGTGCTGCTCGACAACGCTTCCACGTACCCACCCTTGCTCGAGTACTACGGCAGGACGGCGCATGACGTGATCCGCCTGCCGCGGAACGACGGGCAGCGGGCACCATGGCTGTCCGGCCTCGCCGCGAGGATCGGACGCTCGTCCCCTTTCGTCGTCACCGACCCCGACGTGCTCCCCGACCCCGACTGCCCGCCCGACGCCGTCGAGCACTTCCAGACGCTGCTGCTGCAGCATCCGCGCTTCGACAAGGCCGGCTTCGGCCTGTGCATCGACGATCTTCCTCCCTGTTATCCGCATCGCGACGCGGTGAGGCGCTGGGAAGCCGCTTTCTGGCGCACGGAGATCTCGCCCGGCGTGTATGCAGCCCCCATCGATACGACGTTCGCGGTCTACAGGCCTCGGACCCCGTACAAGACCACCGGCTCGCTCCGCACCGCCGCGCCCTACCTCGCCCGCCACCTGCCGTGGTACCGCGACCCCCGGCAGCCGGACGAGGAAACCCGCTACTTCCTGGAACATCGCCGCAACGACGTCGGCTGGTGGAACCGCGCCGCCCTGACGCCCGACATCGCCCGCCGGACGGGGGGCGGGTAGGATGCGAAGACTTGGCGCTGACCTGTCAAGGTGACAGGAGCCGCGCAATCAACCAGAAAGTGCGTACCGCTTGAGCACTGCCGAACAGAAAAAAGGTGATCGACGCGAACCCCAACGTAACCGTGGTCTTGAAAAGGCGGTCGGATCGTTCGAGTAGATTGATCCTACTGTAGACATTCGTCAGGAAAATCATTCCGTACGCCAGCACCGCCAGGAACGTGCCCACAATAAACATTGCTAACGCAATGACAAGACCGTTCACGCCTTCACGCGGGACAATGCGGTTATCCACGAGGTGTCCGATAAATGTCAGAAATGCCAATATGGCACCACCGTTCAGCGTCAGCAGAGCATTCAGAGCGGATTGTCCACTGCTCACCACGGTGTCATATTTCTTTTCCGCGGCGACTTCGGGTGGGAGCTCAGGCAGCATCATGATCGTCATCTCCGCGTATTGCCAGGTAACTCCCCATATCTTTCCCTCTACGAGCAGTAGGGTCGCGCTTGTGGAAGGGTAGAACGAAGCTTTGTCCCCGGGCAAATACTCCTCGCCCCAATGGGGCCGTTAACTTACGGTAGATCGCGCGACCCCTCACCCCGCTGGGCGCCTGGTCTTCTGCATCGTTACTCTCGATTTCGGACCTCGTTCGACACCACCGCGCGCAGGCGCCCATCTCCCTCTCCCCTAAAGGGGCGAGGGGCTACAAAGCAACGCGTCCCAAGCGTGAGGTTTGTAGCCCCTCGCCCCGCGTCGAGCGGGGAGAGGGATGCTCGGCACCTGCGCGTTCCGGCTTGCACCTCAGGTGAGGTCTGCGCGAAGGGCGTTAGAAGACCAGGTGCCGGGCCGGGTGAGGGGCGTGCCGGAGTCAAAGCGGTGACTGCGGTCACCGCACTCCAAACTACGCGACTTTCAGCAGCCGCCGCAGCTTGTCCACGAGATCGCCCGCCTGGAACGGTTTTACCAGGTACTCCTCGGCGCCGAGGGCGGCGGCGCGGCGGCGGTCTTCGTCGCTCGACTCCGTCGAGATCACCATGATGGGGATGGAGCGGTAGACGGGGTGGTTCTTGAGGAAGCTCACCAGTTCCAGGCCGTTGATGTCCGGCATGTTGATGTCGGTCAGGATGGCGTCGAACTTGTGGTGAGGGAGGGTCTTCAGCGCTTCGAAACCGCTGGCTGCCTCGACGATCTCGAGGTCGTAGCTTTCGGTGCCCCCTTCGATGACGGTCGTCAGGTACGCCCGCATCGACGAGGAGTCTTCCACTACCAGAATCTTCATAGGCTCAGCGCCGCCCTGCTCTCTCGGATGCGAATACCGCGTTGCCGAATGCGAACCCCGCCTGCGAGAGGAAGATCTCCAGGCCCGTCATGCTGTCGATGGGAGTCCGATGCTCCGCGTTATCGCCGTAGAGGATACCAACAGCGCGATCCGCGTGCATGATCGGAAGTGCAACAACCTCCGTCGGCAGGAGCCCGCCGAGGCGGTCGATCAGGTCGACGTTGGCCGGGGTGCGGCGCATCTTGCCGCGGTGCGCCCCATGCTCCTTGACGACGTCCGCGAGCACCGAGGGCTGGTCGCGCGGGATGCGCAGCCTGCGGACGCGCGCGTCCATCTCCTCGCCGGCGCCGGTGATGCCGAAGCCGCCGAGGCCGACGAACTCGCCGGCGGCGGCCATGAAGAGCGCGCCGCGGTCGAGGTACTCCGCCGACAGGCGGAGGATCGTGGCCGACACCTGCCCGATGTCGTTCGGGTTCGAGAGCTCGTTGATCAACTGGCGCAACAGGCCGAACGAGCGGTCCATCGTCTCTTTCGAGGCCTGCTCGTAGAACCTCTTCCCCGCCTCCACTCCGCCGCCGGTGAGCTGTTCCCACTGCGCGAACGAGCGCTCCGCGAACAGCACCAGCTCGTCCGCGAACAGCGCCAGCTCTTCCTCGGCCAGGCCGGGCTGCAGGCGCGCGGGCGTCGGCTTGGTGACGTAGAGATCGGCGCCGGCGCGCAGCAGGTCGTGGCGGCGGCGCAGGTCGGTCTCGCTGTCGACGACCACCACCGGCAGCCGCGGGTTCTTCCGCTTGACCTGCTGCATGAGACGCACGGAGCTGTCGTCGTCGGTGAGCTCGAGGAAGGTGACGAAGAAGCTGTTCGAGCGGAAGAGCTCCGTCATCGCGGCGCGCACGGCGTCGAGCGAGCCGTATTGCGAGATCTTCACCCCCAGCTTCGTGAACGCGCGCCGCGCCGCGACGCGCACCAGCGGGTTGCGCTCGAAGAGCACGACGTTCCGGTACAGCGCCTCGGGGGATTCGACTTCGAACAGCCCTCCCGCGACCTTGAACTGTCCGGATGAAGCGCCCGAGACGGCGATCCTGCGATCGGGTTCGGGCTCTTGGGAATGCGTCGGAAAGTCGGGGGGACGGAGCTGCTCGGTCGGGAACGGCAGCTCGTCGAGCGGCGAGAACTCCTCGCGCGTCGGGAACGGCACGACGTTGTCGCCGGTCGCGGACGGCGCCGTGCCGGGCAGCTTCGCCGGAGCGGGCGGCGGCGCGATCGACTGCCCGAGGCCCAGGTTGAGGGAGGCGGGCGTGCTTTCCGCGGAGGCGGAGCCGCGCAGGAGCGCCTTGCCGACCTTCAGCGATTCCTCGAGGCCGCGCAGGGGCTTGATCTTCTCCCCTTCGCCCGTGCCGAGGAGCTTGCCGGGAGCGAGTCCGCCTTCCTTGAATACCTGATCGGAGTCGTACTCGGTGTCGACGACGCTCATCGACTCGCTGAGGATGAAGTTGAACTCCCCTTCCTTACTCTGCAGGAGCGGCGTGACCACGCCGAGGATGCGCTGGTGGATCGCCTCGGCGAGATCGTCCGGCGAGAGGAGGTTCATCTCCAGCACCGCGGTGCCGTGCGGGATCCCGCTGTCCTCCATCTGCCGCACCACGCCCGCGTTCTCGCGGGAGATGAGCGACTCCGCGTACAGATACGAGACGAGGTCGGGATGCTCCGGCGAGGCCGCGTTCACGACCAGCCCGTGCCGGAACATGACCGTGTGCCGCCCGCTGTCGTTGATGATCTCGAGCACGCCGGTACGGCGGCTGAGATAGACGATCTGCACGATGTCGGTGAGGGAAAGGTCTTCGAGGCGGCCGAGCAGACTCATCGCACCACCCGCCTCACGTCACGATTTCGACGTTCGTTCTTCCGCACCGGCGAGATTGTACCGTTTGAGTATCCCGTCGAGGATGCCGTTGATGAACTGGCTCGACTTCTGGGTCCCGTACTTTTTCGCGATCTCGATCGCTTCGTCGATGATCACCAGCTTCGGGGTGTCGTCTTCGTGCATGAATTCGTAGATCGACATGCGGATGATGTTGCGGTCGACGGCGGCCATGCGCGAGAGGCGCCAGTTCTCCGCCTGGTTCTGGATCATCTCGTCGATCTCGCCCATGTGATCGACCGTGCCGCGGAAGATCTTCGTCGCGAACTCGCGCGTGTTCGGCTTCGACTTCTGCAGTTCCTCGAAGGTGTCGATGATCTGGTCCGGCTGGTTCCCGGACATGTCCTGCTGAAACAGCATCTGCAGGGCCAGTTCTCGTGCTTTACGGCGGGCTCCCATTCACTTCTCCCCGGTGCGAAGCGCGCGCCAGAGGTTGGCCATCTCGATGGCCGCGAGCGCTGCTTCCCAACCTTTGTTGCCGGTCCCGGGCGACGAGCGCTCGACCGCCTGCTCGTACGTGTTGCACGTGATCACACCGAACGCCACCGGAAAGCGCGCCTCGACCGCCAGGCGCGAGAGCTCGTTCGTCACCTGCGCGGAGATGAAGTCGAAGTGCGGCGTGTCCCCTTTCAGCAGGCAGCCGAGCGTGACCAGGGCGTCGAACGAGCCATCGGCGACGAGCTTCGCCGCCAGGGTCGGAATCTCGAACGCGCCGGGGACGCGGAACAGCGACACGTCGCCGTCGTTCGCTCCGTGACGGGAGAGGCAGGTGAGCGCGCCTTCCAGCATCCCGGAGACGATCTCGTCGTTGAACCGGCTGGCGATCACGCCGATGCGAAGACCGGCGGCGCTGAGATCTCCTTCGAAAGAACGAGGCATTGCGGGCGCGGATTATACGCGCGACGGATCGGGCGCCCGGGGAGAACCGACGAGGGGCCTCCGGCGGTTCTCTCCGGGATACCATCCGAGAACGTGAGACTCGCTGCCGCCGCGCTGATCGCGCTCCTGGCCTACGGAGGCGTGCTTGCCGTGCTGCTGCGGAAGCACGAGGGGGACGTCTCGCTGATGGTGATCGCGGGCGGGGGGCTGGTCGATCCGTCGCAGACGCCTCCCGGGCTGACGGTGGATCCGAAGAGCGGCGGGTACGACGGGATGATGTTCTACCGCCTCGCGCTCGAGCCGTTCACGCGCGTGCGGACGGCGTACGGCATCACGCTCGACGAGCCGTCGTACCGGCAGCAGCGCATCCTCTATCCCGTCATCGTCTGGATGCTTTCCCTCGGCAACGCGGAGTGGGTGCCGTGGCTGATGGTGGTCGTGAATCTCCTCGCGATCGGGTTCATGGCGCTGGGCGCGGGAGGGATCGCCCGGCAGTACGGGATCGCGCCGCTCTGGGGCGTGCTGGTGCCGCTCTATCCCGGGTTCCTGATCTCGTTCTCGCGCGATACGGCGGAGATCGTGGCGGCCGCGTTCGCGGTGTGTGCGCTGTGGGCGTTCGGTGCGTCACGCTGGAAGACGTACACGCTGCTGCTCTGCTGCGCGGTGCTGACGCGTGAGATGTGGCTGCTCGTGGCCATCGCCATCGGGGTAGTCTGGCTTTGGCGCCGAGCGGCGCCGGTCTACACGTTCATCGCTCCCGGGTTGCTGTACATGGTCTGGCAACTCGTGCTCAGCAGCTGGTGGGACAGGATGCCCCTCGCGGCCGGCACTCCCGACGGCATCGTCCCCTTCGCCGGGTACATCGGTGTGTTCGCCGACTCGATGGCGCGGCGGACGGTGCTCGACCGGACGCACTTTGCGGAATGCATCTTCCTGGCGCTGCTGCTCGTGACCGTGATCGTCGTCTGGCGGCAGTCAAAGGCGCGCGCCGAATGGCGGTTCGCGTGGCTGGGCTATCTCGCGCTGGCGGGGATGCTCGGGCGCGACATCTGGCTCGAGCACTTCGGCTTCATGCGCATCATCTGCGACTTCTACGTCCTGACGATCGTGCTCATCCTCGGCGCCCGCAGCCCGGCGCGCTGGACCACCTGCGCGATGGTGGTGGGGCTGTGGCTTTACATCGCGAAACACCTGTGAGATGAGGTTCGCTCAGCAGGCTGCTCTGCCGCCCGCTACGCGGGCTCGATGATTGATCGAACCCATTCCACCGGCTGAAGCCGGTGGCTATTTCCTGAAGCCCGCTACGCGGGCAAGTCTGCCGCCGTAGGCGGCTCCAGGAAATAGACCCCGGCTTCAGCCGGGGTTGGTACGTGCCACCTATCGAGCCCGCGTTAGCGGGCGACAGATACGGGAGTTTCCTGGAACCTCCAGCGAGAAACGCGACCGCCTGTTCGCGGCTGACGCTCGGGAAGTTGTCGAGGAAGACGTCCAGGCTGTCGCCACCCTCGATGTAATCCAGGAGCGTACGAACCGGGACGCGCGCGCTACACGGAAGAATACGACAACCTACCGCGAAGCGCCTCGCGACGCGAGCACGGCCGGACCCTTCTTCTCTTCCCGCGCGGTCGCGTAAAAATCCACGATCCCCTGGTACATCGCCTCGGCGAGCTGCTGGCGGTACTTTTTCGTGCGGATCAGCTCGCGGTCTTTTGGATTGCCGAGGTTGCAGACCTCGAGGAGGAGGCGGGTCGGGATCATGTTGTAGCGGATGATCGCGGGCACCCATTCCTTCTTGCTGCGGATCACGTTGTCGCGCACGGGATCGAACGGGTGCACCTTCAACCCCTTGCGCGAGAACGAGGTCATTATCGACTCCGCCAGGTCGCGCGAAAGTCCCTCGGCCAGGAGCGAGCCCTCGCGCGAATGGGTCACACTCGGCTGCTCGCGCACTTCCGCGTGCGCCAGGTAGATGTCGCCCCGCTTGCGGTAGGAGCCGGTCACGAAGCTGGCGCCCGGGATGTACGCCATCGCGCCGCGCAGCGACGGGTGGAGCGAATCGGCGTGGATGGAGAGGAAGACCACCTTCTCTTTCTGCACGCCCGACTTCATCGCTCGACGGAAGATCGAGTTCGCCAGGTACCAGCGCAGGTTCACGCCGACGATCGCGTCGTCGAGGAGATACGCGGGCGTGGTCTGCACCACGTGATCGCTCGCGCCGGCGAGGACGTTCTTGTCGGGAATCGAGAAGCCGTGCTTCTTCGAGCGCGTGGTCATCGAGACCTTCGCGTCCGACTGCTTCTCCAGGATCGCGCGCAGGCGGCAGGCCACGTCGTAGACGTACGTCGACTCCCAGACGTCGTCGTGCTCGGTGCCGACGTCGCGGCCGCCGTGGCCCGCATCGAGGATTACGTGCACGCCGGCGAGACCGGCCGCGCGCGTGCGCTTGGCCACCTTGGCGCTCTCGCGCCGGGTCGCTTCACGCGCCACGCGGGCCGGATCGTCCTGCGGCAGGAACTCGGGGAGCAGCAGGTCCATCGGGATCTTCACCGGATAGCCGACCGGGATCCGCGACACGTCCGCGATGTCGTTGTACTTCACGAGGCGGTCGAGGACATCGCCCACGTCTTTCGCGTAGACGCGGCCGGTGAAACGGATCGCGACCGACGAATAGAGCGCTTCGCCTTTCTGCAGGCGATAGACGGCGTGAGGCTCGGCGCCGGAACGGTCGTAGCTCAGCGACGGTTGAACAAGTGGCGCGACCGCTGTCGCCTCCGGAACATTTTCATCCGCTGCTGCACGCTGAATCGCATCGTCCGGTTTCCGAACCTCTGCTGCCGTCTTCGGTGCATTCTCTTCCTCCGAGCCCCCGCCGAATGCGGCGGTGAGCAACCGTTTTGGAACGAGGATCACGTCACCTTTGCGGGTCGAGAGTCCCTGATGCGGATTCGCGTCGCGAATCAGGGTGTAGTTGGCGCCGTCGCCGGTGAGCCACTCCGCGATGTTCCAGAGCGACTCCCCTTCGATGCCGCGCGAGCCGACGACGACGTGCTTCCAGCCGTCCGGCGTGGCTTTGTCCTGGGGGAAGAGTGTCACGATCACGTCGCGCTGCAGGTTCGGACGCAGCAGCGTGAACGGGATGCGCACCCAGCGGTGCGTCTTGAGAGTCTCGTCGGCCTGGTTCAGCGAAGCGAGATCCTCCCAGTTCGCGGCGTCGCCGGTGACGCGCTTGGCCAGCCGCGTCCAGGCATCGCCTTCATGCGGCTTGACGGTGATCTCGAGGCCGTAGTCGCGCGCGAGGGTCGCGCGCAGCGCGGGAGTGATCTGGGCGGTGGCGATGGGAGCGTCCGGCGCAGCGAATAACGCTGCAGCCTGGAAAAGAAACAGCACCCACACCCACCCACGACGCACGCGAAGAATTGTACACCCGTCACCGGGTGGAGCACCCCGTGTTCGCGACGCAGCGCGTGAACGCCGGCTCGCCGGGACAATGGATGGTCACCAGATCGAGCCGCGGCCCGCCGCAGTCTTCGAGGGCGCACGCAACACGCCCGGTCTCGCGGCAGACTTTGGAGTTTCCGCTCGGCGTCAGCGTAGGCTTTCCCGCCCCGCCGGCGCGTCCCGGCTCACCCGTCCCCGGATGCGGCTCGACGAATACCGGCCGGTAGGCACATCCAGCCAGCAGCAGCACGCAAACGATCGACGCTCGACGCATGTGCACCTCTGGAACATTACAATACGCCTGAAACGCCGCGCTGTCATCGACAGCCGCGTCATTCGACCTTACTGTAAGTCCATGCTTCTCGCCGCACTGCTGCTCCTGGCGGCCGACGCCGCCCCCACTCCCCTCGTCGATCCCGACGAACGCATCCCGGTGATGGCCGTGATGGCCAACTCCCTCGGCGTGGCCTGCACGTACTGCCACGAGACGGACTGGAAGTCGGACGCGAAACCGGCCAAGCAGGCCGCGCGGCAGATGATCGTCATGACGCGCGCGATCAACGAGACGCATTACGGCGGCAAGGTCGTGGTCACGTGCAACACCTGCCATCACGGCAGCGTGGCCACTTCTCCGATCCCGCCGGTCGCGAACGCGGGCTGGAACAAGCCCGCCACGGTCGCACTGCAGCCTCCCCTCCCTCCTGCCGCACAGTTGTTCATGCCGCAACCGCGCGCGAGGAGCGGCATCGGCGTCGTCAGCGCACGGAGCGGCCGTGGCGACCCGAAAAGCGCACCGTTCGAAATCGCGGACGGAGCGCTCACGACGGAGCTGAAGTACCCACCCGAGGCGCCGCGCGGACTGGCCATGCTCGGAACGTATGAACGGCTGACGACGACAGGGATCACGGAGCTGCGCGGCCGTACCGCGTACGTCGTCGAAGCGATCCCGAAAGACGGCTCGATGCCGGAGACGCTCGCCTTCGACGCAAAAAGCGGCGTGCTGCTGCAACGCCACCGCGAGCGTCCGACCAGCGTCGGCGTGCTGGCCGAGGAGTACGATTTCGACGACTACCGCACGGTCGACGGCGTGCTCGTGCCGTTCCTCGTGCAATGGTCGCGCGCCGATTACCAGGTCACGTATCGCTTTGCGAGCGTGGGAGCGGTGCGGCGGGAGTAGTCACTCCACGTCGGGCATCTCGTACGGCATTTCGCCCCAGTACGCGTAGAACGCGTCGTCGAGCTTCTTCCACGCCGCCGCCATCGCCGGCTCGTTCTCCTCGACCCAACGGACGAAGTGCGGCCTCGTGCCGTCCGCGTCGTCGACTTCGTATTCGTCGCCGAGGTCCCACGACGCAATGACACGCCCGTTCTTCGTGGCGACGTTCGGGTCGGCGGCCAGTGCGGCGATGCCGCGGCCGACGAAGAGCGGCGTCTCCGAGGCGATGAACGATTTCGTCTTCTCCGCGGCATCGCGCCAGTTCGCCTCGGTGACGCCAAAGTGATCGAGCATCCATTCCGAGCGCAGAAAACCGGGCGTCACCGCGACCGCCGTCACCCCGCGGCCCTTCAGCTCCTGCGACAACGCGAATGCCATGCGGATGACGGTGGTCTTGACGAGGTCATAGAAGAAATGTCCTCTATAGAAATAGGCATCGCCGTCCGTGATTTCGACGACGATTCCGCCCGGCCGGATCCGCGGCAGGCCGTGATAGCTGGTGATGATGTGGGTCTTGATCGCGCGGTCGATCAGCGTCAGCCCGTCCTCGAGCTTCGTCTCCCACAGCTTCTTCCCCCACTCCACCAGGTCGTCGCCGCCCCAGATGTCGTTGATGAGGATGTCCAGCTCGCCGACCTGGTCGAAGAGGCGGGCCACCTGTTCAGGATCGGTGTGATCCACCTGCACCGCGATCCCGCGCCCTCCGCTCCTGGTCACGAGCTCCGCGGTCTCATGGATTGTCTCCGGCCGATTCTTCATCCCCGGACTCCCGGCCACGCTCCGGCCGGTGCAGTAAACCGTCGCTCCCGCCTCCCCGAGCGCCGTGGCAATGCCCCGCCCCGCCCCCCGCGTCGCCCCGGCCACGACTGCGACTTTTCCTTCCAGTGGTTTCATCGACTTCCTCCGCGATGCATATCATCGCGCGCCACGGGGAGCGCAGTCACGTCTGCGCTAGACTACCGACCATGACACGCGATGCGACCGCGCTGTTGACTGACGCCCTTCGATTGCCCGAACACGAGCAGATCGAACTGGCGGCACGGCTCCATGCGCAGAGGCGCGTCCTGGCGTTCGGTGAATGAAGCTACTGCTCGACGAGTGTGTCGACTGGCGGCTGCTTCGCGACCTGGCGTGCGCCTCCTTACCGCGGTTTCCTGAGCGCCTCGATCAGATCTGCCGAGGCCTCGGCGAGGGTTCGCTCGCCTCTGACGTAAGGGCGCCAGGTGCGCTCGAGCGCGTCGCGATACTCGACCCACGAGTCGCGTTTGAAGATCTCGTAAAGCATCGGTGTATAGCCCGGCGTGCCGGCGTCTTCCAGGATTCGGCGCACGGTCTCTCCCGTGGTGTAGAACAGCACTAAATGCCACAGGTCGCCGGGCGGACGGAAATCGGCCGCGCGGGCCGCGCTGTCCAGAGCCTGCCGTACCGGATCGGGACGGTCCATGAGGATGTGCGAGGACTCGTGGAACACGAGCTCCAACGCGGCAGGACCCTGCGGCTCGCTCGCCAGGAGGATGTGCCCCTGGCCGGCGTCGGACCACGCCGTCGTCGCTCCGCTCCAGTTCACGGTCTCGACGACATCCATCAGGATCGGCAGCACGGGCCAACGTTTCCCGTAGAGTTCCTGGAGCCGCGGAGCGATCTTCTCCTCGTGTGCGGCGAGAAGCGGCTTCAACTCTTCGAGCCAGCGACGGTTCTTCGCGTCCTGCGCCGTCCAGCGGCACGCCCGGTAAGCCGGCGCTGCCGCAGCTCTGACATGTCCGGCGATGTCGGTGAACTGCCTCGCACCGGCGTCCTTCGATGACTCGTCGAACCCCGCCAGCTGCATCCGGATCAGGAACTGTTGACGCGCGTTCCACTCGACAGGAGCGATGATCTCCGTGTAGTAGCTCACCGCGCCATTCCAGGCAGCGCGCGCGGATGGAGGTAATTTGTCGAAGCAGACCGCCTCGTCCCCGGACCGGAACAGCTCCCCCTTCCCACCCTTCCGCGCGACCCCCGCCGCGATCAGCGCGTCATTCAGGTTGGTCTCGAAGTCACTGTAGAACGCGAAGCGTGGTGTCGTGAGAACCGGGGTCCGCTCCGGGGATTGCGCGAGCGCCGCACCCGCCATCGAGACGAGCATCGTCACGCGGAGAATGACCTCGAGTTTCAGAGTCTTCGTCATCATGTGCATCCCTCGCGCCCCATCTGCTCGCCGAGCGCACTCTCCAAGTCTGCCGTGACCCGGGCGATTCTCTCCTCCAACTCGTCCATGGCGGGAGTTTAGCGCCCTATCGCCAGGTGGCTGCGGGTGGCGGTTGCTGCTGAAGGCGGCGACATCGCTCGTTAGCCGCCCTGTGCGTAGAGCCAGGCCACTTCACCGCCGAGGGCGAAGGCCCAGAAGATCAGCAGGCCAATGGAGAGGCGTTTCATGAGGACGAGTTGGCGGAGGTCCGCCTGATCGGTGGAGGATGAGGAGGCGTGGCGGTGGAGGGCTTTCGTGGCCACCCATACGGCGACCGGCGCGACGACGATGCCGAAGGCGATCGACGCGAGGACGAGGCCCTTCATCCGGCGTACGGTCAACGCGAGCTCGTGGTGGGGAAAGCGTTCGGTGTGCTGCGGCGGGGTGACGGGATTGCAGTTCCTGCAGATCATCCCTCCGTCGGGGATGTGGCGGTCGCAAGCTGCGCAGATCACGCGCTCTAGTGTACGGCCGGCGACCTGCGCCAGTAGCCGGTTTCGTTCTCGAAGAACTCCGCGGCACGGAAGAGGGCACGTTCGGCAAAGTGCGGTCCCATGATCTGGAGGGAGAGCGGGAGGCCTGCGGTGCTGAATCCCGAGGGGACGGCGATGGCGGGGATGCCGACCAGGTTCGCGGGGGCGGTGAAGATGTCGGAGAGGTACATCGAGAGGGGGTCGTCCGACTTGGCGCCGATCGGGAACGCGGGCTCGGGAGTGGTGGGGGTGATCAGGTAGTCGACGCTGGCGAAGGCCGACGTCAGCTCGTGACGGAGCTTGGCGCGGACGCGCTGGGCGCGGCCGTAGTAGGCGTCGTAGTAGCCGGAGGAGAGCGCGAACGTGCCGAGCATGATGCGCCGCTTCACCTCGGGGCCGAAGCCCTCGCCGCGGGAGTCGAAGTAGACCTCGTCGAGGGTGCGGGCGCGGGTGCTGCGGTGGCCGTAGCGGATGCCGTCGAAGCGGGAGAGGTTGGCGCTCGCTTCGGCGTTGGCGACGATGTAGTAGACCGCGATGGCGTAGCCGATCGTGGGGATGGAGACTTCCTCGATCGTCGCTCCTCCACCGCGGAGGACGTCGACGGCGTCGTCGAAGTTGGTGCGCACCTCCCCTGCCAGACGGTCGAGCGCCTCTTTCACGAGGCCGAAGCGGAGACCTTTGACGCCTGCGCCGAGGTCCGCGGTGTAGTCGTCGACGGGCGTCGTGCTCGACGTCGAGTCGAGCGGATCGTGGCCGGCGATGATCCCGAGGACTTCGGCGCAATCGCGGACCGTCTTGGTGACGATGCCGATCTGGTCGAGGCTGGAGGCGAAGGCGACCAGGCCGGAGCGGCTCACGCGGCCGTAGGTCGGTTTCAGTCCGACCACGCCGCAGAGCGCGGCGGGCTGGCGCACGGAGCCGCCGGTCTCGGAGCCGAGTGCGACCGGCACGAGGCGCGCGGCGACGGCCGCGGCCGAACCACCCGAGGAACCGCCGGGGACGAGCGTGGGATCCCAGGGATTGCGCGCGGGGCCGAACGCGGAGTGCTCGTTCGAGGAGCCCATCGCGAATTCGTCCATGTTGGTCTTGCCGAGCAGCGACGCGCCGCGCGCGCGGAGGCGGGTCACCACCGTGGCGTCGAACGGCGAGTGGAACGTACCGAGGATGCGCGAGCCGCAGGTCGAGGGCATGTCGGTGGTGACGATGTTGTCTTTCAGCGCGATCGGCAACGCCCCCACGGCTGGCTCACGGTTGACGTGCAGGAAGGTGTTGAGCGAGGCGTTGGCGTCGATGGCGCGGAGGCAGGCGTCGACGTATTCACGCGGCGAGACCTGCTCGCGCGCTTCGGTCCACGGCAGCTCGAGCAGTTCACTCACCGCCGATCACCTTCGGCACGACGAACAGGCCATCACGCCAGGCGGGGGCGTTGCTGGCGACGAGCTCCCGGTCGGCGGACCGGTGCGGCTCGTCGTCGCGGAACGGGGTCACGGTCGCGTTGCGCTCCTCGAATCCCTGAACGTCGACCTCGCGCAGCTGATCGATGTACGTGAGGATCGTGGTCATCTCCGACGCCATCCGGTCGAGGGCCGGATCGTCGAATTCGAGGTGCGCCAGCGCGGCGACGCGGCGCGCTTCATCGCGATCGATTTCCATGGGGGCGAACTATAACGGGGTTGTCCGTTGTCACCGCATCGCGGTGAGGAACTTCGCGGCGAGGTCGGCGTCGAACTGGCTGCCGGCGCCACGGGTGATGGCGGCGCGGGCGGCTTCGGGCGATTCGGCGGGCTGGTAGCTGCCGGAATCGGTGATGGCCACCCAGGCGTCGCAGAGCTGGACGATCCGCGAGAGGAGCGGGATCTCGTCGCCGGAGAGGTTGTTCGGGTAGCCGCTGCCGTCGACGCGCTCGTGGTGGCAGAGGACGGCGCGGGCGATTTCGGCGCCGAGGAGCGGCTCGACGAGGGCGGCGCCGACGGACGGGTGCTCGCGGAGGAACCCGAGCTCCTCCTGCGTCAGGTCGTGCTTGCGATAGAGGCGGTCGTAGTCGAGCAGGCGCAGCCCCACGTCGTGCACCAGCGCGACGATGCGCGCGTTCTCGACCTCGGCCGGCGGGAGGCCGAGGTGGCGCGCGAACGATTCGCAGAGCTTTGCGACGAGCGCGCTGTGGCGCCGCAGCGCGGGATACTTCGTGAGCGCCGGCTCGACGAGCTGCTCGGCGGCGCGGGCTCGGAGCGAGGCGAGCGCACCGCGCTGCAGCGATTGCTCGAGCACGAGCTGCAGGTGGCCGTGCATGACGCCGAGGAGCTCGTGCGCCACGCGATCGGGCGTGGCGGAGAAGGCGACCGTGAGGTACAGACCTTTCAGCGTGAGCACGGTGAGCGGCGCGGTGAAGACTTTCTGGATCTCGGCGGCGCCGATCGGAGGCGCGGACGTGCCGAACGGCGTCAGGACCGCGGTCTGGATGTAGCCGCCCGCCTCCCCTTTCTTCGTGAGCCAGACGTTCAGCTTCGACTGCAGGAGGTTCTTCGCTTCCTCGGTGAGCGTGGAGCGGGCGGAGATCTCCTGCACGCCGCCGAGGTGGCCGTAGGCGGAGAACGTCGCCGCGGCAGTGCCGGGGATGAGCAGGATGGAGCGGAGCACGTCGCGTGCGGCGGTCAGCTCGGTCTCGGTCAGCGACTCAGGGAGAGCAGCGGCAACGCGGGACGCCGCGTTGCGGGCGTCGATGATGAGCGAGGCGAGACTCGGGCGCGCGGGCTCGGGTTGAACGGGAGGCGGAGCTTGTGGAGCGACGGGCGCCTCACCCGCCGGCGCGTGCAACGGAGCGGGGGTTTGCAGGTTGGCAGTATCGGGGCGCTGCGGCGGCACGCGGCTGGGGGGCGAGGCGCCCCCCGCTCCACCGGTCGTCGCCTCCGGCACGGGCGTAGCGTGGGCGCCGCTCAGCTTCGACAACGCGATGAAGCGGTGGCCGAAGATCGGCTTGTCGGCGAGCACTTCCACCAGGCGGTCGGCGATGTGCTGCGCTTTCGGGACGTCGGCGGGCTCGAACGGCGCCTTCCCGGCCTTGTCGCGCATGTCGATGAAACCGATCAGCTTCCCGCGCGAGTAGAGCGGTGCGGCCAGCAGGCGGTCGGTCGCGGAGGCGTACAGCAATTCCGACAGGCGCGGCTCGGCGCCGACGCCGTTGACGAAGAACGCCGTGCGTCCGCGTCCGCAGCGGTCGACCAGCGCATCATTGAAGTCGGCGCTGGAGCGGACCGTGCCGCGGAAGCCGTACTCGATCACCAGTTCAAAACGGCTGCTGCCGTCGAAAAGATAGAGCGCGGCCTTCGTCGCGCGGATGTCCACCGCGCAGTCGTAGAGGATCTCCTTGAGTTTTGGTCGAAGCTCCTCGACCTCGGCTTGCACGGCGCGATTGTAAGCGCGCCTATTGCAGAGTGCGCACCTTCTCCACGATTTCTGACTCCGTGGGGAAGCGCCCTTCCTCGCGTTTGGAGAAGAGCGTTTCGTTCGCATAGCTCACGATGAAAATCCCGCCGCTGCCGCGGACGAGATCGCTCTCCACGCCCAGTGTTTTCTTCAGCTCGGCCGCCAGACTGGAGGCCCGGGGTAGGTAGTTTCAAACTCCGCAGTAGTCGATTCGAACGCGCATGGGTCCTTTATGTCGTTTCCACGAGGACGGCCGTGACGTTGTCCAGGCCTCCCCGTTCGTTCGCGGCGTCGATCAACTGCTGACAGGTCTTCTGCAGGTCGCCTTTGTTCGCCGTCACGATCCGCAGGATCTCACTTTCAGGAACCATACCGGTCAGGCCGTCCGAGCAGAGCAGGACGACGTCGCCCGGCTGCGACTCGATCTCCGAGGCGTCGGGCGTGACCTGCAAGGCACCGCCGAGGGCGCGCGTGATCACGTTGCGGAGCGGATGCTTCTCCGCCTCGGCCTCGGTGAGCATGCCCGCCTGCACCTGCTCGAAGACCCAGGAGTGATCGTTGGTGACGCGGGAGATCTGCCCTTCGCGGATGAGGTACGCCCGCGAGTCGCCGACGTGCGCCACCGAGACCGTGACATCGTCCGCGAGGCAGGCCACGACGGTCGTGCCCATGCCGCGCAGGCGCGCGTCCTTGCGCATGGCCTCGAGCACGCGGGTGTTGGCCATGCGCACCGCGGCCATGAGCCGGTTGGTCGAACGCTTGTAGTGCTCGTCGTAGGCGTGCGGCCAGGTGCCGTCGTCTTCTTTCGTGTGGACGATGAACTCGTTGATGGAGTCGACCGCGATGCGAGACGCGATTTCGCCCGCCGCGTGACCGCCCATGCCGTCGGCGACGAGGAAAAGCTTCGCGTCTCCCTCCACGAGGAACGCGTCCTCGTTGTGTTGCCGCTGGCGGCCGACGTGCGTGAGACCGAATGCCTTGACTTCCATGCCGATCAGCGCTTCCCGAAGATCGAGAAGCCGCCTTTCCCTGTCTCCTTCGTCTCACGCAATTCCGCAAGGGCGGCCTGCGCCTCGACGTTCGACGCATCCCACTTGAGGACTTCTTCGAAATAGCGTTCCGCTTTGGCGAGCAGGCCGGCACGCTTGCAGATCTGGCCCGCGTCCCTGAGGAAGAGCGGGTTCATCGGCTCGCGCTGGACGGCGGTCTCGATGGCCTGCACGGCCTGGCGGGTATACGACGGAATGCGTGCGGCTGCCATGGCCAGGTAATGAAACGCCTTCGCATCCTGCGGATTGTGCTTCGCGGCCATGTCGAAATTCTCGTATGCACCGCGCATGTCGCCGTCTTTGTAGGCTTTGACGCCCTTGCCGAGGTAGGCCTTGCCGATCTGGACGTTGTCGACGGCCGCCTTGGCCACACCGCCGGTCAGGCCGCTGTCGTGCTGCCGCCGCTTGTCGGCATTGGTCAGGACGTTGACGGCCTCGGTGAGGGTCTGGAACTTCCGCTCCGCGCCGGCCTTGTCGTCGCCGCGGTAGCGGTCGGGATGATTATCGCGGGCGAGCGCCCGGAAGCGGTCGCGGATCTCCTGTTCGGAGGCCGTCCGCTCGACGCCGAGAATCTCGTAGTAGTTGACCTTCATTAACTTTTTTTGGTGCGCATGACGTAGGCCTTGCGAGCGAGGTCGCGGACGACGTGCTGGACCCCCTTGTCGTCCTTCAAGCCTTTCAAATCACGCAAGGTTAAACGATTGATCAACGGCAGGACAACCCCCACCGGAGTCTTCGGATTGCGGAGCAGCGCGAGCATGATGTTGTACTTGCTCATCCAGTCGCGGCGCATGCCGACGAGGCGCAGGACTTCTTCCTCCACATTGCGCATGCCGGCGATCTGTTCCGCTTCCTGTTCGGTCATGCGCGGATTGCGCATCACGCCGGCGCAAACGAGCCTGTTGCGGTCGCGGACGAGCAGCATGCGCGCGGTGCGATCGCCGCGGAACGCGAGCTTCACTTTCTCGGCGATGGTCATGAAGCTGACGCGCGCCCAGAGCGACTGTTTCTTCGGGTCGGTGCGCTCGCTGTCCATGAGCGGCACAGGCGCCGCTTCCGGGTCGTTCTGCAGCTCCGCCGCTTTCTCGAGCAGGTCGGCGATGGCGTCGAGCGGCACGTCGAGCAGCTCTGCCTCTTCCTCCGCTTCTTCCTGCAGCTGCAGGCGCGCCCGCTTCTCGAAGAACTCTTCCTTCGTCTCGAGCGCGCGGCGGCGGGCGTCGGCCGAGAGGTCGGGATTCTCGAGCAGCGCGTCGAGGATCCCGGGGGCGCGGAGGATGCGCGCCTGGTTGATGACGATCACTTCCTGCACGCGCGGCTCGGCGTGACGTGCGAGCTCCGCGACCACCGCGTCGGGAACGGCGCGATTCCGGATCAGCGCCTCCACGATCATGTTGTCGCCGGTGAACCGCAGGAGACGCGACAGGTGCTCGGGATCGAGCTGCTCGTTGGTGGCGTACTCGAAGATCGCGCGCGCCGGCAACTCGGTGGCGAAGGAGTCGCGGGCGTACTGCGCGATCTCGGAGTCGTCGCTCAGCGCGAGATATGTGAGCACGCCGATCATGTCCTGCTGCGAGAGCGGGAGAAAGCCGCGCGCGATCGTGGCCACCACGTCGCGGGGATAGGTACCGGCTTCGATGAGGCCGATGACCGTCGTGGCGGTCAACTCGCCGGAGGAGGTCGTGCTCATGACCGCGTCTGCACGGGAGCGTCGGCGCGGATCTTCTGCAGCGCTTCGCGGTCGAACACGCGGTTCTTCACCACCTCGCCGACCTCGCCGAGCGGAGGAACGGCGGCGCCGTTGAGCGTCAGCCGGATGCCAGCCGCGTTGCCGATGGTGCGGAAGCGAAACGCCTCCGCTGCTTCGAACGTCCGCCGCTCCCCTGTCAGCATCTCCGCGTTCACGACGGTCTTGCCGTCGGCTTCGAGCACGACCCATGAGTTTTCGACCACTTCCACCGCCAGGCGCAGCTTCGAGTCGTCGTTCGGATTCTCGGGCGGCGGCAGCGGCGGCGGGACGATGGCTTTGGTCGCCACCGGCACGGTCGTGGGATCGGACGGTTCGGCGTCCGTGCTCTGTCCGCGGTATTGCACCGCCCAGTATGCGACGCCGCCGAGGGCGAGCATGATCAGGACGGACCAGATGATGTTGCGGTTGACGCGTGCGTAGACCGGCGGGATGCCGCGCTTGGCCGGCGGCTTGGGAGAGATGTCGCGGACGGGTGTCTGCGGGTACTTTTCGATGTGCGGCGGCTTCTCGATCCGGTCGTCGCTCGCCACCGCGTAGTTGTAGCGGTTGACCATCTCCTCGGAGCTGAGGCCGACGTAGTGGGCGTAGGCACGCACGAATCCGCGCGTGAAAGCGGGCGCGGGCAGCGTCCGGTGGTCGTTGCGCTCGATGGCCTCGAGGAAGCGCTTGCTGATCTTCGTGGCGTCGGCGATCTCCTTGAGGGAGATGCCGCGAATCTCGCGCTCGCGTCGAAGCTCTTCCCCGAAAGAGGCGAGCTCCGAGGCGCCCCCCTGCCCCTGCGGCTCCTGATCAGGCATCCGGGGCGATATTGTAGAGTCATTCCCTCCGCATGACCGCCGAAAAATCGTCCGGGCGAAGCCGCTCGATGCAGCGGCGCACGTAGACCGTCGTTCCGGGGCTGGCGTGGATGCGCCGGAGATCGCCTCGCGACATGTGTCTCAGCTGCGACGCGGCCGCGGCGCGCGGGGTAGCGGGATTCATGACCAGCGCTTTCCGAATCGCGTAGCGGTACGACCAGCGCGTGTCGTGCGCGAGCATGAGCAGCTGGTCGGGAGTGGCGCGGTCGGAGTTGGCGAGGACGAGCAGGTCCTCCTCCCGCAGGCGCTTGTTGACGAGCAGCGCCGCGAAGACCTTCGGCTCGGGGTCGTAGAGAAAGATGTTGATGAGTGCCTGGCTGCAGCGGCGCGCGGACGCGACCTTGTCGCCGGTGGTGAGGTTCTCGACCTTGATCATGAGCAGCGTGTCGATGGCGCGGCGCACCGGCGCCGGCACCTGGACGTCGATGGAGAGCGCCAGCAGGTCGAACCAGTAGAGGTAGTGGACCAGCTTGACCGAGTGCGCCAGCGGCGTCTGCCGGTGCGCCACCAGCCTGAAGCGGACGGAGTAGTAGCCCGTGAGCCGCGCGGTCTGCGCGATCTTCCCGACGATCTGGGTGGTGACGTTCGCGTTGTCGAGTACGGCGAGCGTCTCTTCCTCGGAAAGGACGCTGGCGTTCTCGAGCACGAACGCGATCAGCTCCTCACGGGCAAGCGATTTGACCCTGAGCATGTGACGGGGAGGTGAACCGATCGAGGGCGGGATGTCATCCCGCATGAGGATTGAGGAGACGGGATTGAGGAGGACGGGGAGCCGGCGACCCAATCCTCAATCCTTCATCCTCAATCCTCAATCCCGTACCCCATCCCGTACCATGACGCGCCATGAGGCGTGACGACGACGTACCGCTGGCGAGGCTGGGGAGCCGCATCGCCGATCTGTCGGAGCGCTACTTTCCCGACGCCTTCGTCTTCGCGCTCGCGGCGGTGCTGGTGGTCTTCGCCTTCGGGCTCGCGCTCGGCGAACGGCCCGGCGCGCTGGTCACGGCGTTCGGCGAGGGGTTCTGGGTGCTGGTCCCCTTCACGATGCAGATGGCGCTGATCATCATCGGCGGCTTCGTGGTCGCCACCTCGAGCCCCTGCGCGCGGGTCATCGACCGCCTGGCCTCGATCCCGAAGACGGCGCGGGGCGCAGTGGCGTTCGTGGCCCTCTTCTCGATGGTGAGCTCGCTCGTGTCATGGGGCTTCTCGCTCATCTTCACCGGCCTGCTCGTGCGCGCGGTGGTGCGGAGACTCGAGCGCGTGGACTTCCGGGCGCTCGGCGGCGCCGCGTACCTCGGCCTGGGGAGCGTCTGGTCGCTCGGCCTCTCCTCCTCTCCGGCCATGATGATGGCCACCCGCTCCACGATCCCGCCCGCGCTGCTGCCGGTCACCGGCGTCATCCCTCTGACCCAGACCATCTTTCTCTGGCAGAGCCTCCTGCTCGCGGCGCTGCTGATCGTCCTCTCCGTCGCCGTCGCCTACTTTTCCGCGCCGGCCGGAGAGCGCGTCCGGACCGCGAGGTCGATGGGCGTCGAGTTCCAGGACATGACGGCCGAGGAAGAGGCGCCGCGCACCGCGGCGGAGAAGATCGAGCACAGTCCTTTCCTGACCATCGCCGTCGTCGCGCTGATGCTCGCGTTCCTCGGCCAGCAGATCGTGGTGAAGGGATTGGCGTCGACGCTCGACCTCAACAACTTCAACCTGCTCTTCCTGGCGCTCGGGATGCTGCTGCACTGGCGGCCGCGCGCCTTCCTGCGCGCGGTGTCGGGAGCGGTTCCGGCCACGGCAGGCGTGCTCGTGCAGTTCCCCTTCTACGCCGGCATCTTCGGACTGATCTCGAAGAGCGGCATCCAGACCGTCCTGTCGGACTTCTTCATCCGCATCGCCACACCCGACACGTTCAATCCGATGCTGACGGTCTACTCGTTCATCCTCGGCGTCTTCATCCCGTCCGGCGGCGGCCTGTGGGTCGTGGAAGCGCCGTATGTGATGGAAGCCGCCAACGCCCTGCGCATGCACCTCGGCTGGACCGTGCAGACTTACAACGCCGCCGAAACCCTCCCCAACCTGCTCAACCCTTTCTTCATGCTCCCGCTCATGGGCATCCTGAACGTCCGCGCCCGCGACCTCGCCGGCTACTCGATCCTGCAACTCCTCTTTCACACTCCGCTCGTGCTGCTCTACTGCTGGTTGATGGCGTACACGTTGCCGTACGTGCCGCCGATGGCGGGAGGGTAGGCGCGAAACGCTCGGTCTTACAGACGCATCGTCCCTCATCACGCTCTGGCTCGGTTCGTGCCCGTACATGGGTCCGTCATGCCGACGCAGAGCGAGATGCGGCGCGCACCGCCGCCGATCGGCGAGTCGCTTCAGGAGTATGGGCGCGGGCTCGCGGGCGGGCTGCTCTTCAGCCTTCCCCTCCTCTATACGATGGAGGTGTGGTGGACCGGGTTCATCGCGCACCCTCACCGGCTGACGGGACTGCTCGCCTTCACGTTCGTGCTGCTGCTCGGGTACAACCGGTTCGCGGGCATGCGGCACGATGCGGACTGGCTCGAGGTGGCGATCGATTCCGTCGAAGAGCTCGGACTCGGCCTGGTCACCTCCACCGCGGTGCTGTACCTCCTCGGCCGGATCGGTCCCGGCATGTCGTCGGGTGAGGTCCTGGGGCAGATCGTGACGGAGGCGGCGGTCGTGGCGATCGGGTTCTCCGTCGGGACGGCACAACTGAACGCCTCTTCCGAGGATAACGTCGGCGAAGGGAACGAGCCCCGTTCCGAGGGCCGCTCCCCCCGGTTCATCCGCGAGCTGGTAATCGCCTTCTGCGGCGCCGTCCTCTTCGCGGCCAACGTCGCACCGACCGAGGAGATCGTGGTGATCGCCGTTGAAACGGGACCGTTCCGGCTGGCGGCGCTGGCGCTGGTCTCCCTCGGCATGGGCAGCGCCATCCTCTATTTCACGAACTTCAAGCGCGCGGACACACTGCTGCATCGCGGATCGAAGACCGGGATCGTGCTCGGCACCACCGTGACCTACGCGGTCGCGCTCGCCGCGTCCGCGATCATTCTCTGGTTCTTCGGCCGCTTCGACGACGTCGCCGCCGACGTCGCGGTCAGGCAGGTCGTGGTCCTCGCGTTTCCCGGCGCGCTCGGCGCTTCGGCCGGGAGGCTCTTGCTCGGACTATGAAACAGCGCAAGAACATGCTCGAGTGGGTCGTATTCGGCGTCAGCGTCGTCGCGATCGCCGCCGTCGTCGCGGCGCTCCTCACCGGCAGACACGCCTCGGGCGAAACGCCTCCCCGATTGGAAGTGCGTACCGGCGCTCCGGTGGCCATCGCCGGCTCGTACCGCGTTCCGGTGACCGTCGAGAACAGCGGCGACCGGACCGCCGAGGGCGCCCACATCGAAGTCGCTCTGACCAGCGGCGAGGAGATCGTGGAACGGGGGGAGCTCACGATCGCATTCGTCCCCCGAGGATCGACCCGTAACGGCTGGGTGACCTTCCGCAACGATCCACGCCGTTTCACGATCGTCGCGCGCGCGACCGGTTTCAACGAGCCGTAGGGATGCGTTCACACACTCTTCATGCCGACCGGCACGTGATTGGCAGGGCGGGACTGCCGTCTGTAAATGGAGGTTTTGTGATCAAACGTTCGCTCCTCGTTCTTTCTCTTCTGCTTCTTCCGCTCGCCGCCGCCGCCCAGAGCAACGAGCTCGGCATCTTCATCTCGACGTCGCAATTCGACGACAGCGAGCTCTCCGACGGCATCGATACCGTCGATGTCGAGTTCGACGAAGACATGGGCTATGGCGTGCTGTACAACCGCTACTGGTTCGGCGGCTTTTCGACCGAGTTCGCGTACCAGCGGCTGGGCGCCGATCTGACGGTGTCATTCGAGGACATCGCGGCCGATGCGGGCGACCTCGACCTGGACATCCTGTCGGGAACCGCACAGTTCCATTTCGCCCGCGGCGGCCTGATCAGCCCGTACATCGGCGGCGGAGTCGCCTACATCAGCGGTGAAGCCGGAGCCATCGATGAGGAAGAGATCGAGTCGGTCGATCTGGAGAACGAGCTCGAGTTCCTGGCCAACGCCGGTCTGAACCTCAACCTCGGCCGCAGCTTCGGGCTCTTCCTCGACGGGAAGTACATCCTGTACGAGGCCCGCGGCGAGGGCGATGACGAAGACGACGCGCTCGACATCAACCCGCTGATCATCTCGGGCGGGGTGAAGTTCCGGTTCTGAGATCGCGAGAACTCGCTAGGGGCCGAAACGAGCCGGAGTGACCGCCGTCACTCCGGCTGCACCGGGAGGTGTGAAAAGATCGGAGCGAACGGTCGGAACAGCAGCGGCTCGCATCATGCACCGAAATTTGGCGCTTTCGCGGACCGTTCGCGCACCGTACACTAGCAATACCGGGTCAAACGGTCCGACTGACCAGCAAAAGGAGCTTCTCAATGAATCGGTTCAAGCGCAGCATCACTGCTGCTGTCGTAATGATCCTGCCTACGATCGCGTCCGCACAGTGGGCGACAAACGGCACCCACATCAACAACACGAACACGGGCAACGTCGGGATCGGTACAGCCAACCCGACGGTGACGCTCGAGTTGCGCTCGAACACGCGGCCCTTCTTCCTGATCCGGACGGATTCCGACTGCAGTGCCTGTAATCCGGCCTTTGCGTTCTCGCTCACCGGCGTGATCCAGGCTTACATCGGTTCGGCTGGCCGCCTCAACGGGGGCATCGCCGGCAATCAGGTGGGCGACCTGTACTTCCGCTCGCAGAACAAGAAGATCCGATTCTCGACCGACGGCGGCCTCTCGACCAGTTTCCAGATCGATGAGACGGGCAACACCTCGTTTACCCACGACGTCACCGTCGCGGGGAACATCGCCGCGAAGTACCAGGACGTCGCCGAGTGGGTTCCGACGAGTGAAGCCGTCACGTCCGGCACGGTCGTCATTCTCGACGTCGAGAAGAACAACCACGTGCGGGCGTCGCACACGTCGTATGACACCCGCGTTGCGGGCGTCGTCTCCGTGAAACCGGGCCTGATCCTCGGCGAAGCCGGTCCGGACAAAGCCCAGATCGCCACCACCGGCCGCGTGAAAGTCAAGGTCGACGCCAGCAAAGGCGCGATCAAAGTCGGTGACCTGCTCGTCAGCAGCGACCGTCCCGGCTTCGCGATGAAGTCTGTTCCGCTCGACCTCGGCGGGGTGGCCATCCACCGTCCCGGTACGATCATCGGCAAGGCGCTCGAGCCACTCAGCGAAGGCGAAGGCGAAGTCCTCATTCTCCTGTCGCTGCAGTAAGCGCCGCCGTATCCGGTCTTTCCCGAGCCGCGGGTGCCAGACAGCTCTGGAATCCGCGGCTTTTTCGCGCGCTGTTTCTTGGTGTCCCTGCCCGGAGCGCTTGGTCAAATAATTTGCTTCGCGCTCTCGCGCACCATATACTATGCCCCGTTCACACAACGAGGCTGAATCCTGCGGATGCTTTCACAGTTGAATCGGGCGTTTCTGCACTTCCTGACGCGAAATGCTGGCGTGCGTGTGCTCGTGCTGTTCGCGTTTCACGCAACGGTGTTCGCCGCCTGTTACGCGCTGGCGTACATGCTCCGCTTCGACTTCAACGTTCCGCGGAACGTCATCCCGATTTTCAAGTGGAGCTTCCCGGTCGTGGTCGGAACGCAGCTCCTGATCGGTGTCTTCTTCGGGTTCTACCGCGGCTGGTGGCGTTACGTCGGGATCGCGGACGTGCTGCGCCTCGTGGTTGGACTCTCCACCGCCACCTTGCTGCTGTTCGGATTCTGGTACGTCGGAACGATGGCCGGAATCGAGCCGCGTTACGTCCGTTCGCCCCGCGGCGCACTGCTGATCGACTGGGCGTTCGCGCTCCTCACCCTCTTCGGCGCGCGGATCTGCGTCCGCCTCGGACGAAGCCACCTGCTCGGCCGCGACGCTGTTCCGGACAAGCCGAGCCGCGTCATCATCATCGGTGCCGGCGACGCGGGTGAAACGCTCCTGCGCGAGGTCGAGCACCGGCCGAGCCTCGGTGTGAAGGTGGTCGGCTTCGTCGACGATCACCGCGCGAAGTGGGATGCAGTCATCCGCGGCATCAAGGTCACGGGGCCGATCGCGGACATCGCCGCCATCGCCGATCAACTCGGCGCCGACGAAGTGCTCATCGCGATTCCGAGCGCCTCGGGTAAGCGGCTTCGGGAGATCATCCACCACCTCTCCGAGGCGGGGCTGCCGTTCAAGACCATCCCGGGCATCGACCATCTCGTCAGCGGCAAAGTCCATGTCACGCAGATCCGTCCCGTGAACGTCGAAGACCTCCTCCGCCGCGATCGCGTGGAGCTTCCCGGCGACCCGGTGAGCGCGCTGTTCCGCGGGAAACGGGTCATCGTCACCGGCGCCGGCGGAACGATCGGCGGCGAGCTGGCGAGCCAGATCCTGCAGTTCCAGCCCGAGCGTCTCGTGCTCGTCGAGCGCTCCGAGTTCGCGCTCTACGACATCCGCAAGCGCCTGACACGCGAAGCGCCGGAGCTCATCTCGTGCGTGACGAATGCGCTGGTGGACGTGCAGCAGAAAACGAGCGTCCGCAACCTGATCGAATCCGTCGAGCCGCAGATCGTGATCCACGCCGCGGCGCACAAGCACGTGCCGCTCGGCGAGGAGAACCCGGCGGAGTACGTCCGCAACAACGCGCTGGCCACGCGCGAGCTCGCGGAGATCTGCGACGAGTTTGGCGTCTCCCGTTTCGTGCTCATCTCCACGGACAAGGCGATCAACCCGACCAGCGTGATGGGGGCGAGCAAACGCGCCGCCGAGATCCTGCTGCTCGACGTCGTCCGCCGCAGTGCGAGCATGAAAGCGACGGCGGTGCGATTCGGGAACGTGATCGGCTCTTCGGGCAGTGTGATCCCGTTGTTCATGGAGCAGATCGCGCAGGGCGGGCCGCTGACGGTCACGGATCCCGACGTCACGCGGTACTTCCTGCGCACCTCCGAGGCGGTTTCGCTCGTGCTGCAGGCGGCGACGCTCGGCTCGGCCGGCGACGTCTTCATGCTCGATATGGGCGAGCCGGTCAACATCGCCGAGCTGGCGCGCGACCTGATCCGCCTGTCGAACCATACGGAAGAAGAGATCCCGATCGTCTTTACCGGCCTCCGCCCCGGCGAGAAGCTGTTCGAAGAGATCCGCCTGCATGGCGAGTCGGTACGGCCGACCGTGCATCCGCAAATCGTGGTGACCGGCGCGGAGCAGCCCGACAGCGCTGTCGTGACGCGCTGGGCCGCACGTGCGCGAGAGGCATGCGCGCTTTACGGCGCCGCGCCCGCCGTTGCGCTGCTGCACGAGCTCATCCCCGAGTACACTCCAGCCCTGGAGCACCTGGAAACCGCGGCCGGGCCGAAGCTGCAGGTGCGCCGCCAGAGCGGAAGTCTCCAGGTGGAGACTTCAGTCCAGAGGCTGAAGGAGCGGAGCATTGCGCAAGCGACGTCATGACGCCGCCACCCTATCCGAGATCCAACCTGAATCTGCTCTCCCTCCCCCCGGCGCGCCGCCACGCGTGCTGCGCATCCTGGCGTACATCCTCCTCGCCGGCGCGTTCCTGACGCCGCTGGTCGTCAGCCTCGACGGCCACGATCACTTCCGTCTTCCGAAGCAGCTCGTGCTCTATGCGGTCGCGATCATCGCCCTCGCCGTGACCGCAATCGCGCTCGTACTGGAGAAAGTGCAGCTCGATAGGAACGGACGCCTGCTGGCCAAATTCGCCGCCGGCGGCCTGGCGTGGGCGCTGGTCACGGTGGTGCTGTCGACGAACCGCACCCTGAGCGTCGAGGCGTTCGTCTGGGCCGCCGCGCTGACGGCGGTGTTCTTCGTCGCCGCCATCTCGTTCCGCGACGTCCGCGTGGAGGTGGTCGCGATCGCGGTGCTGGTGCCGGCGGTCGTCAACGCCGTCATCCTGACCCTGCAGACGTTCGACGTCTGGAACCCGTGGGTGTTCCCCACCTCTACCTCGACCCGCGCGACGCACAACGCGCTGCTGGGCAACCCCGACGACGTGGGGGGATATCTCGCCTTTCCGCTCCTCTTCGCGTGCGCGCTGATGCTGTATGCGAAACGATGGCGGCTGCTGTACGCCGCGGTCGTGATCGTCCTCGGGCTGGCACTGCTGATGACGCAGACCATCACGGCCATCGGGAGCTTCGCCATCGCGTTCGCGGTCATGGGAATCCGCTGGAATCCGCGCACCGGGACGGCCGTGGCCGCTGCCGGAGCGATCCTGCTGCTTGCGGGCAGCCTGCTCTACGACCCGCTGCAGGTGCGGCTGCTCTATCTCGCGGGCGCCGTCGAGCGCGGCGAATGGGGCCGCGTGGTCAGCGGCCGGCTGGTGCCGTACGCGACGGCGTGGCAGATGTTCCTCGATCACCCGGTCACGGGCGTGGGGCCGGGGGCGTTCAAGTTCCACTACCTCCCGTACGTGTTCAAGGTGGAGACGGCATCACCGACGCTGGCGAAGCTCTCTGGAACCCAGCGCGTCAACTTCCACCAGGCGCATAACGATCATCTGCAACTCCTCGCCGAGACCGGCGTCCTCGGCTACCTGGCGGTCCTCGCCGCCATTTTCTACGTCGCCACGGTGTGGCGAAGGACGCCGCGATCGGACGACGAGCGCGTGACGGTGGCCCGGGCGCTCGCGTTGCCGCTCTGCGTGCTGCTGCTGCTGGTGATGGTCGCGCAGTTCGTACTGCAACTCGCCGCCCCCGCCTACGCCTGCATCCTCCTCGGCGGAGCCTGTCTCGCATGGAGCAAGCGCGATGTGGCGTAAGGCGGTGGCAGCCGCGATCGCCGCCGTGGCGGCATGGCTGTTCTACGATCTCGTGGCGATGCGCCATCACTGCAACGTCATCGAAGGGGAAGTCGCGCGCAGTGTCGAGACCATTCCCTACGATCCCACCCAGATGTTCGCCTATCGCGGTCGCGCGGCGAGAAACGTGAAACGGATCGAGGCGTGCGCCAAGCGTTATCCCTCCGATGTGAACCTGCGCATGCTCGCGGCGTCGAACCTGACCATCCTCGGCAGACACGACGCCGCCGCCGCGATGCTGCGCCGCGCGCTCGAGTTCGACCGCCGGCCCGAGCTCTACCTCGCGCTGGCGATGGCCGAGATCGAGCTCGGCGAGCGCGCCCAGGCGATCCAGCATGCGGCGCTCGCGGCGGAGTTCTCCGGTCTGGCGCGGCTCAAAGAGATCAGCGACGGGATGGTCCGGGTCGAGGCGCAGAAGATCGCCGGCACACGCCTCGAACGCCACCTGATCGCGCGCGGAGACTTCGATACGACGAACCGGCTCCTGAACGGTGATTTCGCCGGCGGCAGGACGCACTGGCGCGTCACCGCGGCGCCGCACGCGCCCGTCACCGTCACGGTGGTGCCATCGACCCGCCGCGCCGGCGCGAACGCGCTACGCGTGCTCGCGTCCGGGGGAGATGCCGGCGTATTTCAGTTGTGGACGAAACGGCCGGTGCCCCGCGCCCGCACGACCGCGTGGGTGTACGTCGTGCGGGGTCAGGTTTACGCCGGTACCGGCAGCGGCCAGCCGCCGATGCGCAACGTGCTGTCAGCCGGAACGGGACGCTGGGAGAAGCTGGAGGCGGTGAGTGAAAGCTGCCCGGCAGACCGCACCGTCATCTTCTCGGCATCACCCGAAGGGGCGGAGTTCATCCTCGATGAAGTAACGGCCCGCGAGACCCTCGCCGCCCCGCCGTGCTGACGGCCGAGACAACCGATCAACGGCGCCCGCCGAGGCGGGAGAAAAGGACGGAGGCCGTCTGCTGCACGACGGCGAGGTCGCTGCGCCACGTCCGCCGCTCGAGATATTCGATCTGACGGTCGAGCTTCCGCGGGAGGAGGTGCTGCCGGTAATACTCCTCGCGATCGCCGGTGACGGACTGCAGGATCGCTTCTTCGTCGAGCAGGGAGAGCGTGGTCGGGTCGGTCAGGCCGGGGCGGACGGCGAGCACTTTCTGCCACCGCGGCTCCGCCTGCAGGTCGACGTACCTCGGCGCTTCGGGGCGCGGTCCGACGAGCGACATGTCGCCGATCAGCACGTTCCAGATCTCCGGCAACTCGTCGAGCTTCGTCCGCCGCAGGATGCGTCCGATGCGCGTGATGCGCTGGTCATCGCCGGCCGTGACGAGCGGCCCGGACGAACCGCTGACCATCGTGCGGAACTTGTAGAACGCGAACGGCCTCCCTTGCCGCCCGACGCGCTGCTGCATGAAGAGAACAGGACGGCCGGAGCCGAGGAGCACGAAGAGCGCGGTGACGAGGAGCACAGGGCTCAGGACGATCAGTGCAGCGAAGGCCAGCAACGCCTCGACAGGACGCGGAAGGCCGCGTCCCGTCACCTCTGCTGACCTGCCGTCGCCGCGACGCGGCTGTGCGATTCGCACAGCGTGCGAATCACTCCCACCACGCGCGCGAGCTCGGCATCGGTCATCCCGGAGAAGATGGGGATGCTGATCAGGCGCTCCCATTCGCGCGTCGCGACGGGGCAATGCTCGCCGCTCCAGCCGAACGTCTCCTGGTAATACGGATGGAGATGCAGCGGGCGCCAGTGTACGGAGCAGCCGATCCCCTCGGCGCGCAGAGCGTCGAAGAACGCATTGCGGTCGATCGAGAGCCGGTCGAGATGCAGCTTGATTGCGTAGAGGTGCCAGGAGTGAATGCGATTCGGGTCGGAGGGGGGCAGCTCGAGCTCGTCGACCGAGGCCAGCTCCTCGTAGTAGCGCATCGCCACGCGCTCGCGGCCCGCGCGCATCTCTTCAGCGCGCGCGAGCTGATGGATGCCGATCGACGCGGCGACGTCGGTGAGGTTGTACTTGAAGCCGGGCGCGATGATCTTGTAGTCCCACGCCTTGCCGCCCGAGTAGCGCGCCCATGCGTCGATCGAGAGTCCGTGCAGCGACATGATCCGCATCCGCTCCGCCAGTTCGGTCGAGGGCGTGGTGGCCATGCCGCCCTCGCCGGTGGTGATGGTCTTGTTCGCGTAGAACGAGAAGCAGGTCACGTCGGAGGTATCGGTGCCGCAGCGGACCCACTCGCTGTCCGCGCTCGCACGCCAGCTCGACGGCAGCGAGTGAGCCGCGTCCTCGACGAGCCAGAGGCCGTGCTTCTTCGCGAAGGCCTTCATCTCCGCGACATCGACCATCAGTCCGGCCACGTGCACCGGGATGACGCCGACGATCGGCGCATCCGCGGGAATGGTGGAAAAGCGGCCGGCGCGGACGTCCGCGATCTTCTGTTCCGCATCGGAGAAATCGATATTGAGCGTGTCCGGGTCACAATCGACGAGCAGCGGAATCGCGCCGAGGTAGCGGACCACTTCCGCGGTTGCGGCGAAGGTCATGGTGGGGACGAGCACGACGTCGCCGGCTTTCACCTCCAGCGCTTCGATGGCCAGGTGCAGCGCCGCGGTGCAGGAGTTCAGCGCCAGCGCGTGCATCGCGCCGACGAACTCCGCAAACTCGGTCTCGAACCGCTTCACGCGCGGACCGCTGGTGAGCCAGCCGGAACGCATCGTGGCGACGACTTCTTCGATCTCTGCTTCGCCGATCTCGGGGCGGAAAAAGGGGACTGCGGTCATGGCGGCGATGATATCAGCGCGTCGGCGGCGGCGCTGCACGCCGCCAGCGGTGCGCGAAGCGAACCAGCCCGAGGAGAAAACCCGCACCGTAACCGAGGTGGAGCGTGGCGAAGATCAGCGGCAGCTTCAATATATGACTCCACCCTGCCGTTGCCGCCACGACCACCGCCGCGGAGAGCGCCGCCGCAACATAGGCGCCGGAAAGCAGCACCAGCGGCCAGACGGTCAGCGGCGCGATCGCGGCCGCCGTGACGAGCGACGCGACGAACAGCGGCGGCACGAAGTGGCACCAGCGCATCTGCAGCGGGTGTTTCTGCATCACGCGCACCTTCCAGTAGCCATACCAGAAGTACTGGCGCGCGAGCGTCCGGAGCGAGGAGCGGCTGTGGTAGCGCGACCGGATGGAAGGGACGAGCAGGATTCGCCCGCCGCGGCCGCGCAGACGGTAATTGAGCTCGTCGTCCTGATTGCGCACGAGCTCTTCATCGAGCGGACCCAGGGCATCGAGCGTCGCTCGCCGATACGCGCCGAAGGCGACGGTGTCGACGTCGCGCAACTCGTCGCGGACCGTACGGAAGGCCACTCCTCCGACGCCGAATTTCGAGGCCATCGCCAGCGCGATCGGCTCGCTCGCCGCATCCATCGCCACGGTCTCGATGAAGCCGCCCACACAGTCCGCGCCGCTCGCCTCCAGTGCCTTCACCGCTTCAGAGACATAATCGTGCGCGACGACGGTGTGGCCGCCCATCATCACGATCACCTCCCCGTCGGCGGCCGCGACGCCGCGATTGAATCCGGTCGAAAAGATCCGTTCCGGGTTGTCGATGATCCGCAGGCGCGGCGCCGCCTGTTCCCTGGCAAGACTATCCAGGATCTCCCGGGTCGCATCGTCCGAGCCGCCGTCGGCGACGATGATCTCCAGGAGCTCCCCCGGATAATCCTGCTGCAGCAGCGCGCCCGCGGAGTGGCGGATGAACGCTGCCTCGTTCCGGACCGGCATGACCACGGAGACCCGCGGCTTACTTGAAGTCGTCATACGGCCGCGTTCCGGACGCGAGCTCCGGCGGCAGCGGGGCCTCCTCGTCCAGGTCGAGGCAGCGCACCACGCCGTCGGTCAGGGCGTAACGAAAGCCGCTCTCCGGGTCCACCGCCGTGCCGTTGCTGAACTGCAGGCGATGGCCGTGACGGCTCATCCAGCCGGCAGAACGTCCCGGGACGCCGATGACCAGCGCGTAGTCCGGCACATCCCTGGCCACGACGGTCCCCGCACCGACGAAGGCGTACCGTCCGACGGTGATCCCGCAGACGATGGTGGCGTTCGCACCGATGCTGCACCCGCGCCGCAGGCGGGTCGTTTCGTACAGGGAGTGCCGCACGACCTGGGAACGGGGGTTCGTGACGTTCGTGAGGACGCAGGAAGGGCCGAGGAACACGTCGTCCTCGATGATGGTGCCGGTGTAGATCGAAACGTTGTTCTGCACCTTCACGTTCGACCCGATCGTCACGCCTCCGGCCACGAAGCAGTTCTGGCCGAAGGAGCAGCGCTCGCCGATGACCGCGTCGCGCGAGACGTGGCAGAAGTGCCAGATCTTCGTACCGGCGCCGATCGAGCTCGGCTCGTCGACGATCGAAGATGGATGGACAAAAAAGCTCGTGGACATGGTCACGTCTACTTTCAGGTGCGTGATCCTAAATGAGTTTGCGTCCGAGGTGTAGAATTCGGCCATGCGTGCGTCCGCCCTCGTGGCGCTTCTCGCGGTCATGCCCGCGGGAGCGGAACAGTGGCCGGTACGGGATACGGCGGCGATCGAAAAGCGGGATCCAGGCCGCGGACCGAAGTCGTTACGAGCCTATCAGCAGCGCAAGTACGGGGTAATCCGTAGCCATTCGTACGGCCTCGAAAACTATCTCTGCCGCGGTTTCGACGCGATCCCGGCCGAGAGCACGGCCACCAGCGTCGACGCGGTCGGCCTGCCGATGCGGGCGCACCTGAAGGGTGCCTACGATCACCCGATCATGACCGCCCGCGTTGCCTTGTACAGCGCCACGGCGTACTCCGCGACAGCGAACCCGGCGTACCTCGTATGGATGAAAAGCGGGGCCGACAAGCTGCTCGCGAGCATGAGCAGCTCGGGAGCGCTGCGATACCCGGTGGCCTTTCCTCTCTACTATGGACCGCAGCTGCAACCCGGCTGGACGAGCGGCATGGCGCAGGGGGTCGCGCTGAGCGCGCTCGCACGCGCCTATCAGCTCACGTGCGACGAACGGTACCGCGACGGAGGCCGCAGAGCGCTGCGCCACCTGCTGATGCCGATCGAGCAGGGAGGAACCGCGACCAATCTGCGGCACCTCCATCCATCGCTGGAGCGATACGTATGGTTCGAGGAGTATCCGAACCCGCAGAAGCCGGCCTACACGCTCAACGGCTTCATGTATACGCTCCTGGGGCTCTACGACTGGTCGCTCGTCGATCCCACGAGCGACGCAGGCCGGCAGTTCGCCGCCGGCCTGCAGACGCTGACCAAGGTCCTCCCCTACTACGAATACGACGGATTCACCGCCTACGACCTGGCGCCGCTCGTGTATGGCTGGAAGGCGAATTTCAATCCGCACTATCACGCCGTGCACATCACGCTGCTCTCCGCGCTCTACGCGGCCACGGGCGAAAAGATCCTCCGGGACTATGAAACGCGGTGGTATGCCGCCGTCGGCGGTCCGGTCGTCGAGTGCGGCGGCCCCGGACGTGCGAAAAACGCGGCCGTGCCGGGAGATCCCGGCCCTTGAACCGGGACAAGCTGCACAAGCTCACGCTGTACTTCGAGTCTGACCCCGGATACTGGCGGCTCAATGACCAGCGCCAGCCGACGCGCGCGGACGGCGGACCGCTCGGACGTCATCCGCTGCGTCTCACCGACCGGCTGGACGACGGCCACTTCGACCGGTTCGACGAAGAAGGCCTTCCGCTCCGCGGTGCGGGGGCGGGGATCCACGGCTATACGACCATCGCCGCGTGGGGACTCGCCAACTGGGACCGCTACCTCGACACAGGCGACGCTCTTCATGCGCAGCGCCTGCTGACCGTCGCGGGCTACTTCCTCCGCACCGGCCACCCGCGCGGCGAAGGGCTCGAATTCCGCGCCGACCTTCCCGGCCGCGGCCACACCGGCGCGCTGTCCGCGATGGTCCAAGGGCAGGCGATGAGCGTGTTCTGCCGCGCCTGGCTGTCGACGCGCGAGCAGCGATACGTCGATGCCGCCGCCGCGGCGCTCGCACCGATGCTGGTGCGGGTGGAAGACGGAGGTGTGCTGGGCCGGATCGATTCCGCGAACGTGTCGTGGCTGGAGGAGTGGCCGGAGATGCCCGGACACCACGCGTTCAACGGAGCGTTCGACGCTCTGTGGGGCGCGAACGACCTCGCCCTGGTGAGCGGTCACGCCGGGGCGAAGTCGGTGTTCGAAGAAGCGGTCGAAAGCGTCGTGGCGGTGCTCCCTCTCGTCGACACCGGCTTCTGGAGCTCGTACGGCGTGAGAGACGGCGGCCACGCCCACATCGCCAGCGCCCAGTACCACAACAAGCATGTGTGCCTGCTGGAAGCACTTGCGGCGCAGACGGGAAACAACGAGCTCGCGGATGCCGCGCGGCGGTTCGCCGGGTACACGCGCAATCCGCTCTACCGCATGCGAGCCGCGGCGGTGCTGGCGCGGACGAAGCTCGTCAGGAGATTTCGCCGGACCGCTTGAACGCCGCGCGTTCGCGCAGGTCGGCGTAAACGCGGCCGATCGCGTCGCCGTAGCGGGAGGCGTCGAAGTTCCGCTCCACGTGCAGCCGCGCACGAGCGCCCATCGTGCGGACGTGCTGCGCATCCCGCGCGAGCGTCACAAGCGCCGCCGCCCATTCCGCGGCCACGCCGGGCGTCAGCAGCAGCCCGGTCTCGCCGTCGACGACGATCTCGGGGATTCCGCCGACACGGCTGGCCGCGACGGCGCACCCGCACGCCGCCGCTTCCACGGCGATGTTCGGCAGTCCCTCGTTCATGCTCGCGACCAGCACGGCGTCTGCCCGGCGCATCTGCGCGGCCACGGCGTCAGGAGCGATCGGGCCGAGCAGGGTCACCGCCTCCGGGTCGCGCAGGGATCGTCGCCAGCTCTCGACGCTGCCGCCGGCCGCGCCCGGCCCGGCGAGCACGAGAGTCGCGCCGCGGGCCGTCAATTCCTCTTCCGCCATCGACCAGGCGGCGCAGATCGTCTCGCCGCCTTTCTCATTCTTCCCGTACGGCGAGCCCTCGTACGAGGGAAACCCGCCGGCGAAGAAGAACCTCACGCCCGCTCCCTGGCGAGGCTCGGGAGGCGGCGAAAACCTGACCAGGTCCGCGCCGCGGTACGCGACCGCGGTCACAGCTGCTGCACCGTAGAGCGATCGCACCTGCTCCCGCAGAGCCTCGCTGTTGCACAGGAACGTGTCGACGTTCCGCTCCCAGCCTCGGATGGACGGCCATTCACGGACCGAAGGAAGAATGACGTTCGCGTCGCGCCCGATCACCTGCGCGACGTGCGGAACGCGCGCGCGGCGGCTCCAGTGCGCCGCGAGCACGCCCGCGTATGCGGCACCGACCGAGTGGACGACGTCGAATTCCGCGAAGCGGCCGCGCACCAGCAGCCACCCGAGCGCGCTCGAGGCACGAATGCTCGCGCTGGTGCGCCACCGCGAGAGATAGATCCGTCGCGACTGAGGCAGCCATAGCGTGGTCACCGGGAGGCCGTTCTCGACCGAGGTACGGCTGAAGCGCGAGCCCGGCCTCCACGCCCGAAGGTGAAAGACGTCGACGTCATGCTGCCGCGCGATGGCCTGCGCGGCGCGGAGCGTGAAGACGCCGGAGCTCGGTTTCTCCGCGGTCGGAAATCCGCTGACCACCAGGGCGACGCGCATCTTCAGAGCGACTTCCAGTACGACATCGTGTCGCTGCTGGCGCCCTGCAGCGGATTCCATCCCCGCCGCTCGTAGAGTGCGCGGGCGGGTGCGTTCGACGGGTAGACGGTGAGACGGACGGTCCGCGCGCCGAGGCGGGACGCGGCGCGCTCGAACTCTTCCACGAGGGCGGCGGCAACTCCGGCGCGGCGATGGTGGCGCGACGTGCCAATCGCCACCAGCGAAACGAGCGGCGGAACGAGCACCTCCGGCATAGACGCGGCCGGCGCCGGCGTGCGGCGCCACAGACGCAGACGCGCCTGCATGGCGCGCACGATGCGGCGGTCGAACAGCAGCCATGGGCGCACCAGCATCGCCAGTGCGGCGACGCGCCACACGGCGCGGCTCAACGCGTAGCCGTAAGCGCCGCGGGCACCGACGACATAGCCGAGGACCGCACCGTCCTCGCTCACCGCGGCCAGCGCGATGGTGTCTTCACGCGAGGCGAACCAGCCGAGGAAGCGCCTCGCATACGGGACTCCGAGACGAACGTTGGGATACGACGCGAACGCGTCGCGGTGGACGGCCACCACCGAGTCGAGCAACGCTCCTGTGATCGGGATGATCTTCATCGTGCGGCCGCCGGTCCTGGTGTTCCCGCGGCGAGCGGGCGAGCCGCGGCGCCGGAAGGAGCGGCCACGCGGCGGATGCGGGGAGTGGAGATCGCCAGGGCCAGGATCAGCCAGGAGAATTTCCGGTTGTGGTACGAGTTGGCCATGTTCGCCAGGAAGAGGGTCGCGACGAGGCCGAGCATGACCGTCCCGCGCCCGACGTGGCGGGCACGGTCTGCCTCGCGAACGGCCAGCAGGGCCGCGATCATGAAGGGAAGGAATGCCAGGAGGCCTCCCTCGTTGAGCACCCAGAGGAAGAGATTGTGCTCGTCCATGCGCTCGGCGTTCATGCGGGTGCCGAGCTCCCGGACGTGCTGCTCGGGGCCCCAGCCGATGATCGGCTTCTCACGAATCATCTCGAAGACCAGAGGCACGATCTGCTCGCGCCGGGCGAAGCGGCCCTCCTCGAAGGTCTGCTGGATGCGGTTGCGCGCGGTCTCCGAGGAAGAGACGACCAGGAGGAACCCCGCCAGCAGCGGAATCGCGACCAGAGCGGCCTTCATCTTCCCGCCGAAACCGCGGCTGCGAACCGTCATCACGAGAAGGCCGGCCACCAGCGCGAGCATGGCCGCGCGCGAGCCGGTGCGCACCAGCTCGACGGCCATGGGGACACAGACCGCGAGGAGCACGATGCGCAGCCACCCTCGCACGAGCGTACGCGCCAGGCCGATCGCCACGACGAGCGCGATGGCTAGGAGCGTCCCGATGGTATTCGGGTTCTCTCCCATGGTCGTGACGCGCTCGCCGAGGCCGGTGCGGATCGCGACGCCGCCGGCCGCCTGGACGAGCGCGAGCCCGGCGCACGCGCAGGCGAGCAGCACCAGCGTCCGGCGCCATACCGGCGTGGAGCGGAGCACGTTGCTCGCGATCCACAGCAGGGCGATCATCTGCACGATCTGCCTTACGTACTCCCACGACATCGGAGCAATCAGCGGGTCCTGAAACGGGATCCGTGCCGCCACCAGCGCGATCCACAGTCCGAACCACCAGACCGCGGCGTGCGGCTTCCGCAGCGCTGTCCGCGGGTGAAGGAGCGCGGCAAAAAAGAGAAGCAGACCGGCGGCGCGTGCGAGCGAGAAACGGCCCGCGAGCACTTCGCTGATCGGAAGCGCCTCGAACGGAATGGAGATGACGAACAGGTACAGCGTGAACCGGACCATCGCCGGCGGCAGAACGTCGAGGCGTCTGCGCAGCGGCGTCGACCCGGCACGTGCCGGAGGGCGCAGCGGCCGGGGCGCGGCACCCGTGGACACGGCGTCGCTCATGCGCGTTTGCCTCCGCCCGCGTAGTCGCGCAACACCGCGGCGATGGTCTCCGATGCGCGGCCGTCGCCATAAAGACGTGCTGCCACGTCGTGGCCCGGCCACTTTGCCGCTGCTGCAGCGGCAAAGATCGCATCCGCGTCCGAGCCGGCCAGACGATTGACGCCGGCCTCGAGCAACTCCACCCACTCGGTCTCGTCGCGCAGCGTGACGCACGGCACGCGATGAAAGCAGGCTTCCTTCTGCAGCCCGCCCGAGTCGGTGAGGACCAGGCGGGCGTTCATGACCAGGGCCTGGGTCTCGAAGTAGGGCTGCGGATCGAGCAGCGTGACATTCGGGAGGTGCAATTGCTTCGCGCGCTCCCGCACCCGAGGATGCACGAGCCACAACACCGGCACGAGCTCGCGTGCGACGCGCGCAATGCCGGCGGCGATCGACTCCCAGCGCACTTTGTCGTCGGTATTTTCCGCGCGATGGACGGTCAGGAGCGCGTAGCTTCCCCGCTCGCGGCCGAAGCGCGCCGGCACCTGTGCGGCCTCGGCGCCGACTTCGCCGGCGAACAGACGCGCCGCGTCGAACATCACGTCGCCCGTGCGGTGGACTCCTTCGGTGATCCCTTCGTTGCGCAGGTTCGCCACCGCGGCATCGGTGGGCGCGAACAGCAGCGAGGAGGCGTGGTCGGTCAGCACGCGGTTCAGCTCCTCCGGCATGCGGCGGTTGAACGAGCGCAGCCCCGCTTCGACGTGCGCCACCGGAACGTGCAGCTTCGCCGCCGCCAGCGCGCCGGCCAGCGTCGAGTTCGTGTCGCCGTAGACGAGCAGCAGGTCGGGGGACTCGGCGAGGATGGTCTTCTCGATTTCCTCGAGCATCCGTCCGGTCTGCGCGCCGTGCGGCGCGGAGCCGACGCCGAGGTGGTGACGCGGAGATGCGATACGCATGCGCTCGAAAAAGACGTCGGACATGACCGCCTCGTAGTGCTGCCCGGTATGCACGATCACTTCCTCGCAGCCGCCTGCCGCGAGCGCGCGAGAAACGGCAGCGGCCTTGATGAACTGAGGCCGCGCGCCGACGACGGTCAGGATCTTCAACGGGAGCGGGTCTCCGTCTTCACGAGCCGTGCATACACGTCGCGCAGCGCGTCTCCGGCCGCTTCCCACGAGCACTCCGCGCGGGCGAGGGCTTCGACCGAGCCGCGGACAGCGGCAGCGGTTTCAGGGTTGCGCAGCAGGGCGGTCACGCGCCGCACCTCGCCGGCGGTTCCTTCCCGCAGCAGCAGTTCGGGGTCGATCCGGCGCATCACGCGGCCGTTCTCTCCCCAGTCGTTCGTGAGCAGCGGGATGCCCCGCGACATGGCCCGGCCGAGCGCGTTGCTCGCTGAGTACTTTCCATAATGCTCATCGTCCCTGTAGAGGTAATACAGCGCATCGACAGCGTTGAAGTAACGGTCCGGCTGTTCCGTGAAGCCGATGAACTTCAGCCGTCCGTGCGTCGCGGCGCGCTGGCGAAGGTCCTCCGCCTGGTCTCCCGAGCCGGCCACGAGCGCATACAGGCGCTCGTCGGCGGCGGCGGCCTCGATGAGCGGGCCGAAGTTCCGCGCATGCGGCAAGCCGCCGATATAACCGACCACGAAGGCCTCTTCGGGAATCCCGAGCTCCGCCCGCACCACGCGCGCCGCCTCGGCGTCGCGCGCCACGGGACTGTACCAGTTTCCCACGATGACAGTGTCGCGGCGGACCCGGGAGAAGTAATCGCGCGCGATGTGCGACACCACGATCGCGACGCTGGCCATGCGCATCGCGAACCGCTCCAGCATCGAGATCACGCGGATCGCGAGCTTCGGCATCCGTCCCACCTGCATCTCCGCGTACAACTCGTGGTTGTCGAAGACGAGCGGGACGCGCAGCAGGACCGCGAGCACGAGCGCGGCCGGAAACGTGTCGAGGTCGTGCGCGTGGAGGACCTTCGGCCGGAGCGCGAGTCCGCGCCGGACGAGCCACAGCCAGAAGCCGATGAATCCGCGGAGCTGCCGCAGGCCCGAGCCGAACGAGCTCCGCGCGGCCATGCGCTCGATCTCGAACGCACCCTCTTCGAACGCCGGATTCTTCCTGCTGCGATCCCAGGCAAGGACCCGGACCCGATAGCCGGCGGCGGCAAGCGTCTCCGCCTCCTTGATGACCCGAGGATCCGAGGTGCAGGCGTTGCTCAGCAGCATGAGGCTGTCGATCCGGCGGCTCATGCGGTGCGCTCCCCCCGCCGTGGTCGAAGGTATGGCGTCATCACTCGGAACCATCGACGGTCATGCGCAGCCAGAGCTCGAGAATGAGCAGCGTCCAGACGAGATAGTCGCCCCCCTGCCGGGCGCGCTGGCGCGCCACGATCGTCTGGAGGGCGTCGCGGCGGAACCAGCCGCGCCGCTCCACTGACGGGCCGAGCACCACATCGTCGACCAGGTCGCGCCAGCTCCCGCGCAGCCAGCCTCCCACGGGTGCCACGAAGCCTCGCTTCGGACGGTCGATGGCAGCGGGCGGTACGTGACGGCGAGCGAGCTCGCGCAGCAATCCTTTCGGCTGGTTCCGGCGGAAGCGGATGCGCGCCGGGATGCGCATCGCCAGCTCCGCGAGGTCGACGTCCAGAAACGGTGCGCGCCCTTCCACACTCGCGGCCATCGTGCCGATATCAGCCTTGGCAAGATAGTCGTCCTGCAGGAGCGTCTGCATCTGAACCTCCATCATCCGGTCGACGTCCGTGAGCGCCCGCGAACGTGCCAGGGCGCTCCGGTAATGCGCGATCGGATCATGCCCGCTCAACCGCGCCCATGCCTCGGGCGTGAAGAGTGTCGAGCGCACCGTCTCGGGCAGTTTGCGCCCGAACGGCAGGAACAGCTCCTCCGGGTTTGCGCCGGCCATCGACAGCAGCGTACCCGCACGCCGCATCGGAGCCGGCATCCGCTGCAACGTCCCGCCGATCAGGCGCAACACCTTCCGCGACGGGACGACCCGCCGGACGCGCTCTCCGAAGAAGGCCGACAGGAAGTGCCGGTAGCCGCCGAAGAGCTCATCGCCTCCGTCGCCGGTCAGCGTGACGATGACGTGCTGCCGCGCCACGCGCGAGATCGCGAAGAGATTCGCCGCGGAAGCATCGCCGAGCGGCTCCCCCATCGCGGCGACGAGCTGGGGCAACGTCGCACGGACGTCGGCATCGACCACCAGCACGTGGTGATCGGTCCCGCAATGCGCCGCGACCATCGCCGCATAGCGGCGCTCGTCGACGGCCGGGTCGTCGCTTCCGACGGCGAACGTCTTCACCCCGCCGGTGAGCTTCGCCGCCAAGGCCGTAATGAGGCTCGAGTCGACGCCGCCCGACAGCATCACGCCGAGCGGAACATCGGCAACCAGCCTGCGCTCGACCGCCCGCGTCAGCACCCGCTCGATCTCGCGCAGCCAATCCTCTTCGCCGAGCGAGAAGTCGGGTTGCGAGAAGTCCGGCCGCCAATAGACGAGCTCACTTCGTTCGCCGCGCGCGTCGAACGTCACGGCATGCCCGCCGGGCAGCTTCTCGACTCCTTCGAAAATCGTCCGCGGCCCGGGCACGTACAGGTGCCACAGGAGATCGTGGACGGCGGTGATGTCGACCTCGGGCGCGCGCGGAAGCGCTTCCGCGATCGCGCGCGCAGACGAAGCGAACATGACTTCGCCCGCCTGATGACGGAAGTAGAGCGGCTTCTTGCCGAGCGGATCGCGCGCGAGATGAATCTCGCCGCGCCGCTTGTCGATGATCGCGAACGCGAACATCCCGCGGATCCGCCGCAACAGCCCTTCCAGCCCCCACTGCTCGAAGCCGTGGATCAGGACCTCGGTATCGGTGCGCGAGGCGAAGCGGTGTCCGGCCGACTCGAGCTCGGGGCGGAGCTCGCTGAAGTTGTAGATCTCGCCGTTGAGGATGATCTCGACCAGCCCGTCCTCGTTTCGCATCGGCTGGTTCCCGGCCGCGGAGAGGTCGATGATCGCGAGGCGGCGGTGACCGAACGCCCACCCCTCCCCTGCTGCGAAGCCGGCCGAGTCGGGGCCGCGGAACGGCATCGAGTCGCGCATCGCCAGGACCGGAGCCGGATCGATTGCCGCGCCGGGGCGGAAGATGCCGCAGATTCCGCACATCAGGCGTACCTCTCGCCGGGGCTTGATTTCGTCCCCAGCACGTTCCGCAGCAACCCATCCAGGCGGCTCGCGACCGCCGGCCACGCGTGCTCGGGCGGTGGGGTGTAGCGGGTGCCGCGGTGCCGCACCGCATTCCGGAAAAACGCCGTCATGGCGTCGATGTCGTGTCCGGCGACGTGCTCGACCGCATTCCCGGCGATGTCCACGGCATCGCAGACAGGCGGCGCAATGAGAAGAGCGGGCGTGCCGCTTCCGATGATTTCATAGAGCTTCCCGGTCACCACACCTCGGTCGGCAGGTGTCTCGTTGCCGAAGATGGACGTAATCACGACCGCGGCATCCGCCCCTTTCACCGCGGCGAGTGAGCTGGTCCGCGCGACGCGTCCGTGCAGCCGGACGCGGTCCGCGATCCCGAAGCGCTCCGCCGCCGCTCTCACGAGCTCGCCCGCGCCGCCGAAGTAATGAAAGGTCCATCCCTGCACGTCCGTCATCCGGGAAAGCGCCGCGAAGACGGGATCGATGACGATCTTGGGGACATAGAAATTGCCTGCATAGACGAATGCCGCATCTTCGAACTGCATCGGCACGGCGGCGTCGAGCTCTTCAGGATCATACCCGTTGGTGAGCACGTGGACGTTCGTCGCGCCGTACGCACGTTCGAATCCTTCGCGCATCGACGGCGAGACGACCGTGACCGCGGCCGCGTTGCACACGAGGCGCTTCTCGAGTGCAGCGTAGCGCGCCGGTGCGGGCGTAGAGGCGAATGGATTCAGGGTCCACGAATCGCGGTAGTCGAGGACACACGGCACTCCGATCCGACCTGCCACTTCCTCGGCGAGGAAGAGCGAGCCGAAGGGCGACGCGGTTGCGAGCACGAGGTCGGCGTCTCCTCTTCGAAGACCGGACAACGCCGCTCTCGCCGCGCTCACCCATCCGGACTCGGCTTCGATGCGGAGCTTTCGCGCGGCGAATCGCATCGCTTTCCCTGCGATGCGCGCTGGCAGAGAATCCGCCGACCGCGTATATGCCGGAGACAGGAGGCGGCGGCGGTACCCGGTCTCGATTCGCGTGATCCCCGGCTGCGGTTCGACCTCACTCCGGAAGGACTCGCGCCAGATGCCGGCGGCCGGAGTGACGACCTGGACGTCCCATCCCGCTCGTGACAGGTACTTGGCGATGTTCCACGCCCGGACGCTTCCCATCGAGTTCACGGGCGGAAAATAACAAGCGAGGAACAGCAGGCGCGGCTTTCCCGGCGCCGCGGTCATGGCTGTGCCTCCGCAAGCCCCAGCTCGCGGCGCATGTTCGCGACGGCGTGGGGCTGGAAGTAGTAACCGGAGATCGAGGGCGCCAGGCGCATTGACGGTTCGGCCATGAGCTCCACGAGTTTTTCCGGACTCATGGCGAGAGCGGCATGTCCGGCTGCATGGAGCGGCAGCACGATTTCATGCATTCGCAGTCCGAGGATGATCGTCGGCACACCGACTCCGATCGCATCGTAATGGCAGGCCGATGAGATGCTGGCATGAGCGTCGGCCTCCATGAGCAGCTGGAACGTCGACGGCTCCTCCCCTGCGCCTACCACCCGTACTTCCTTCATCGCGGCGAATGCCGTGCGGTACACCTCGCCGGCACCCTCGTAGGTCGGATGTGCCTTGATGACCACATTCATCCGCACGCCGTTCGCGCGCGCGTGCTCGAGGCTCCGCACCAGGAACGAAATGAGGTTCTGCACGTCGATTCCCTGCGTCGTCACGAGCAGCGTCCGGGCGGCGTCGCCGGCGGTTTCCGCGCCCACGCGCCGGTACCGGTCGTGCCGCGGACTGCCGACCACGCGCAGTGCATCACCCCAGAACCCGTTCGCGCGGAGCTCCTCGGCCCAGTAGTCGCCGTAGACGAAGATCCGGTCAGGAACGGGCATCCTCTCTTTATAGGGAAGCGCGTAACGCGGCCACGAGTACGCGCTGAACGAGCCGCGCATGATGCCATGCTGAAACTCGACGACCTGGATGCCCTCGTCGCGCGCGGCCGCGACCAGTGGCGAGGCCACAGCCCACTCGATCAGCAGATATCGCGGCCTGATCCGCCGGAGAAAGTGGCGGTAGACGGCGCGCGAGGCGCTGAAGCGCTGAACTTGCGACTGCATCTTCTCGCGCGCGGGAGCAGTTTCGCCGAGCTCGCGCGCCAGCTCGCCGTGCAGCGCAGCGGCTGCAGCGGCCGCGGACTTTGACGGTGCCAGCCGGCGCACGACACCGGCGATGCGCTCGAATCCAGCGATCGTCGAAGCCGCGGGCAGCGCCGCATGCCGCCGGCGTGGCGCGAATTCCGGATTGTTGATCGCGTCGAGCTTCACGAACGAGCCGATGCTGGCAAGCAGGTCGTCGAACCAGATGTCCCGGTAAAGATCGCCGTGCTTTTCGGACAGCCCCGATGCCTGCGTCCGCACGACGTGTCGGACGCGCGGCGGCAGCAGGAACGTCCGGAGGCCCGCAACCGTATCGCGCAGCACCTCGGCTCGAGAGAGGCGGCCGCGGGAGGCCCCACCGACCTGATGAGCGGCAACGGTTCGCAACACGTCATAACGGAACAACGGCCAGATGCAGCAGCCGTCTACTTCGAACCGAAGCAGGTCGCGCCCGGACTCGACCTCACGGACGCGCTTCTCGACGGCATCGATTCCGAGCGTCAAAGCGAATAGATCTCCGAGATCAGCCGCATTGTCTCGATGGCGTCGTCCAGAGTAGGAAGCTCCGTCTGCTCCCCCTTTGCCGCGCGGACGGCGAGAGCCGCCTGATGGCGAAAACCGGCCTTGTACTCGACGTCCGCGGCGTCGACGTCCACCTGGTGAAGCTCCCGTTCGCCACGGCGCTGAAAGACGGCCCGTTCGAGCGGCCTCAGCTCCCACCGCTCGTCAGCCGTGGTCACGGTCACGGCCCACGGCCCGGGAGCGTTCCAGATCCCGACGTACAGGCCGGCATCTCCGGACGCGAACCGCACCGCCGCGACCACGGGCCCGGGATCGGCGGGATTCCAGCGGCTCACCGTCTCGACCGCGGTGATGCGTCCGCGTCCGAAGACGCGCAGGTAATCGACGAGATGGATCGAGTTGCCGAACATCCAGTTCTCGACGATCTTCGGCGGATGGCCGATACGGCGCGCGACGTCGAGGTCCTGCTGGTCGTGGACGGTGATGAACCTCGCGCCGGGAAGCATGTCGAGCCGTTCGGCCGCGGCGCGGGTGCTGGAGTACGAACGCCGGTTCAAGGCCACATGGACGCGGCGTTTCTGCTCGCGTGCGCTCGCGGCGATCGCTTCCGCGTCGGCGAGGTCGTAGCCGGGAGGCTTCTCGAGCATCACCATCGCACCGGACAGGAAGCATTGCTCCGCAACTTCGCGCATCACCAGCGGCGGCACCGCCACCACGATCAGGTCGGGATTCGTTGCCGCGCTCATGGCGGCCACCGAGTCGAAGACCTCTCCGATCGCGAGCTCGCCGGCCAGCGCCTCCGCTTTCGCGCGCGTGCGGCTCGTGATGCCGCACAACTCGGCGTCCGGAAGCGACGCGAAGGCGCGCGCGTGCTCGCGCGCCATCGCACCAGCGCCCGCAATCGCCACGCGGATCCCGTTCATGCCCAGGGGAACCTCCTCTCGCGAGCCTCTTCTGCCTGCTGCAGCGTCACGGTCGCGCCGCCGGCTTCTGCAGAGAGATGACAGGCGACGAGCGTCAGCAGCGCGAGGCGGCCGTCGGCGCCGGTCGGATAGTCGCCGCCGTCGAACATCGCGCGAAGCACTGCCGCGGAAGCTTCGACCGGGCCGCTCTTCCCGGCCGCGGCCGTGCCGGTGACCGCGGGCGTCGCGTAACGGGTCAGCGGCAGCTCGCGGTCTTCCAGCCGGCGGCACCACCACTCCAGCGACGCCTCGATGGGGTCGACGAGGATCTGGCCGAAGCGCGCGCCGAACAGGACCTTCAGTCCGTGACCCTGGTCGGCACCGGCGTCGATGTACAGCCGCTTGCCGCCGACGGTCTCGACGCGGCACGAGCCGGCGCGATCTTCGAATTGCGGACCGCGCGGATTCGCCACCCGCTCCTCCGAAAACCAGGCGTTGACGCTCGATGGCTCTTCGTCCGTGATGAAACGCAGCAGCTCGAACAGGTGCGTGCCGATCATCGCCAGACCGAAATTGCCCCCGGTCACGTTGATGCTGCCCACCCCGCCGAGCTCATTCGAGGCGAGACGCCGCTTCGCCTCCGCATAGACCGGAAGGACCCGGAGCTGATGGTTGACGGCCAATCGCGCGCCGTTGCGCGCGCACGCCTCGAGCATCCGGTCGCATTCGGCGATCGACGTCGCCATCGGCTTCTCGCACAAGATGAAACGCACGCCTGCTTCAGCCGCGAGGACGGTCAGCTCGCAGTGAGCCGGCGCGGTCGTCGCGATGACCACGCAGTCGGGAGCGGCTGCCGCGAGCATTGCGCGCACGTCGTCGAAGAGTACTTCGGGAGAAAGGGCGAGTTGCTCCGCCGCGCTCTCGAGGCGGGTCCGGTCCAAGTCCGCCACGCCGGCCACCGTGCCGCCGATCGAGAGCGCCGCCTGCAGGTGGCGCACGCCCATCGGTCCCGCGCCGATCACCGCGATCTTCATCTGCCCGCTCATGCTTTCACCACCGCGGGGCGGCGCTTCCGTCCGATGACTTCCGCAATTGCGTAGCGGCGGTTCAGCAGCCACATCGGAGGAAGCCACAGCAGGATCCCGAACAGCACCTGAGCCGCGAGCAGCCGGCCGACGTGATTCCCGGCAACCGCGACGCTCGCCGTGGAGACGATCCACGCACCGGCCAGTGCGTAGAAGAACGGCAGCGCGACCGCGCCGAAGAACGCGAGCCGTATCCGCCGTTCGGGAATCACGAACCGAGCGGCCCACCAGAGCACGAAGCATCCGTAAAAGACATATGAGGCGGTGGAGGCCATCGCGACGCCCGCGATCCCGAGACCGAGCCGGATGAGGAGCACCGCGCCTCCGGCTTCGACGGCGATCGCCGCGAGCTGGATGAAGATTGCGATCCGGCGCTGCTCCGTCGCGATGAGGTGCAGATTCAGGATGTTGTTCGCCGTCAGGATGATGCCGAGAAAGAAGAAACCGGGGACGTACCAGTAGAAGGCGTCGATGCCCGGAATGTACTTCGGCAGATACGCGCGGACGAGCGTCGGCACGCCGATCATGAGAGCCGACATGAGAGCCGCGCCAGCGTATGCGAAGACGATGGTCGGCGGCCGGAGAAACCGGTCCAGCGCGCGCAGATCGTCACGGCTTCGCCCCATTTCGGCGACGATGTGCGGAGACAGCGCGCCGCCGGCCTGACGCAGCAGGCCGAACAGGGCGTTTCCGCCCAGCGTGGTCAGGCCGTAGTAGCCGAGCGCCACCGCACCCAGGAGCGAGCCGACCAGCGCGCGGTCGATGGTCTCGATCACCGTCCCGCCGATGGCCGTGACGAACAGGGGAAACCCGTTGCGGAACGTTTCCGTCGCCGCGTCTTTGGAAAACGCGAACCGCGGCGCGAAGTTCGACCGCCGCAGGTAGACGGCCCAGGTCACGACCCAGGCGGCCAGGACGCCGGTCATGAGCCCCCGCAAGCCGAACTTCCAGGTGAGCGGCACGACGAACGCAAACGTGACACTCTGCCTCAGGACGCCCATCAGCGCCGGCCTTCGAAAGTTCATGTGAACCGCCGTCTCCCAGCGCGTCAGGAAGCTGAGCTGCTGCTCGAGCAGGATGAGCAGCGCGACCACGAACAGGCCGTACCTCTCGACGCCCTGAAAGCGGTTCGAGAACGTGGCGAAGAGCGCGACGGCGGCCGCGGCGGCCGCGGCGATCAGTGTCCACAGGACGAAGCTCGTCCCGGCGATCAGCTCGACGCGCGCCGTGTCGCCGCGGCCGCGGTGATACGGGAGCCGGATGGCCATGCCGTTCTCGAGTCCCGCCTGCGCGAGCGTTCCGTAGCGGAGCACAACGTTCACCGCCACCCAGACGCCGTACGTGCGCGGCTCGAGCATCTTCAGCACGATCAGCCCCTGCAGGAAGACGAGCACCTGGCTGACCAGCGAGCCCGCATTCAGGAAAAGCGTGTCGGTGATGATCTTGCGTCGGAGCATCAATCAGGGTGCGGCGATCGCTGTCTCGACTGCCTCGGCGAACAACTGGTGGCCGGCAGCGGTGATGTGGTGACCATCACTCTCGTTGATGCAGCGCGTCAGCTCCGCGGCGGAGGACGAGAGAATCCGGTGTACGTCGACGACCGATGCGTTCGGCACGTCCCTCACCGCACCGGCGATGAGGTCGTTGAATGTCTCGATGCTCGCGGTGAGGCCGGGTGAATGCTGCTCCGTCTCCGCGGTCGTGGGGGCGATGTTGATCACGAGAATGCGCGAGCACCGCGGCGCCGCGTGGCGCAACCATCCGTCGAGCACGGCCGCGAAGCGTGACGGTTGCGTATAGCGGAACGAAACGCCGCGCGACAGCAGTGCAGCACGTTTCCGGTGCAGGAAAGAAACGATGGGAGACCTGAGAGCAGCAGGCAACCGTCCCACGACCTGGCGCCCGCGCCTGGACAGCGGCCGCGGAGCACAATCGACGATGCCGCACTGGATGATCAGCACCTGCCCCGGAGCTTCGCCGATGTAGCCGAGATCGTTGCGGTAATCGCGATACAGCTCGTCGATCGTCGCTCCGCCGCGCGAGCGGTTGAGGACCGTCGCCGCGATCCCGCGGACGCCGAGGCGGCTCCGAAGCAATTCGGCGTACGTCGCTTCCGGCGGGATCGCGTCACCTGCCCGCGGGAGGCTGAGCGAGTCGCCATAGATGCTGATGAACGTCATCCGGCCGGAACACTCCTGCCGCTGTCGAACATGAACTGGACGAACGCGAAATCGGTCTCCGTGTCGATGTCGATCGAGCGCTCCTCCGGCATGACGTACAGCGCGGTGTCATGGAGGAAAGGCGTGAGGCCCGAGGAGAGGAGCGCATCCCGCCGCCAGGCGTAGACCGAGCCGTTCATGTCGTAGACCTTCGGCGCGTCCTGCCGCCGGACGACCGCGGCGGGCAACGGTTTCGACAGCACGGCCACCCCTTCGGGCGTGAGCTCGACCATGTTGAAGTACGGCGAGCGGCGGGCCGGCATGGCGGTGATGACGTTCGAGACGCCTTTCTCCTCCAGCAGCCGCACCACTTCGGCGATGTCCGAAGGCAGGCGCAGTGGCGACGTGGCATCGAGATCGACGAACGTGTCGAACGCGATTCCGGTGCGGCGCTCCACCTCCGCGACGCAATGCTGGATGGCCGGCATCTTCGCGGCGGAGTCGGTGGCCATCTCGTCGGGACGGCACACCACGAGGTCCGCGCCGGCAGCGGTGGCGGCGGCGAGGATCTCATCCGAATCGCTGCTTACCGCAACGAGGTCGAACAGCATCGACGCCCTGGCCTGGAGGACTGAATGCGCGATCAGCGGCCGTCCGCCGATGATGCGTACGTTCTTGTTGGGAACGCCTTTCGAGCCGCCGCGGGCGCAGATCGTACAGAGGCGCTTCATGGCAGCGGCAGCTCCATGCTGCGCGCGCGGAAGACGTCGGAGAATTCTTCCTTGGCCCGCTCCAGGTCGTCGAGACGCCCGATGTCCAGCCAGTACTCGCGGATCGGAAACGCCGACACTTCTCCCCCGCCGTCGCTGGCAAGCTGCAGGAGGCTGGGCATGTCGACCGTGGTGTTGGGCTCCACGTACGCCAGCGCTTCGGGCTGCAGGACGTAGACGCCGGCGTTCACGAAGAACTTGTGCACCGGTTTCTCGTCGATACCGGTCAGGCGATGGCGGTCGAGCTTCACCACGCCGTAGGGCACCTGCAGGTCGTACTCGCGCACGCACACGGTGGCGATGGCGTGGTGCTCGCTGTGGAACTCGAGCAGTTGCGCGAAATTCACTTTCGTCAGAAGGTCGCCGTTCATGACGATGAACGGATGCTCCGGGCGCTGCGGCAGGAGGCTCAGGCAGCCGGCCGTCCCCATGCGCGTGTCTTCCTGCAGATACGCGATCTCGACGCCCCACCGCGAGCCGTCGCTGAAGTACTCCTTCACCATCTCGGCCTTGTAGTTCACCGAGATGTAGAAGCGGCGGAAGCCGTGATCGATGAAGCTTTCCAGGATCGTCTCGAGCAGCGGCTTGTCGCCCACTTTCAGGAGCGGCTTCGGGCAATCGTCGGTCAGCGGGCGAAGGCGGGTCCCGGCGCCGCCGGCCATGAGCACGACGATGTTCGGGCGCTCGGCGCCGCCGAGCAGGTCTTCGAGCAGCACCACGTCGACGAGATGCCCCCCGCTGTCGAGCACGGGGATCTGCCGCAGGCGGCGCGCCTTCATCGTCGCGAGCGCCTCGGCCGTTGCATCCGCGGTGCGGATGGTGATCGGCGACTCGTTCATGATCTCTTCGACCGGGGCGTCCAGCGCCACGTTCCTGAGAATGCCCCGCCGCACGTCGCCGTCGGTCACCGTGCCGAGCAGGCGCAGGTCAGGCGCGGCGACCAGCGCGATCTGCACCGAACCGCTGTCGATGATCCGCAGTGCGTCGCGGATCGAAGTCGCGGGCGGGATGACGATTTCTTTCCAACGTCTCATTTTCTGGTCCTCGCTGGAACGCCTGCCGCGTGCGAGCGCGGCGGAAGGTCGCGCACTACCACCGCCCCTGCCGCAACCAGGCTCGCGTCGCCGATGGTCACGTCCTGGATCGCCGTCGCACCGGTGCCGATGTGGACCATCTCGCCGATCGTCACGTTGCCCGACAGCGTGACGCCGGGAGCCACGTGCACGTGCGCACCGATGCGGGCGTCGTGGTCGATCGACGCGCGCGTATTCACGATCGTATTGCGGCCGATGCGGGAGCCGGTCTGGATGACGGCACCGGCCATGACCTGCGCCCCCTCTTCCAGCAGCACGTCGCCGGCGATCACGGCGGAGGGATGCACGAGCGTCGCGAACGTGTAGTTCCACGCCTTGAACTTGTCGAAGATCGCCCGCCGCGCTTCCGGTACCCCGGCGGAACCGACCGCGTTCACCAGCTCGACCTCCGCCGGATCGAAGGTCCGCACTTCCCCATCGTCCGGAAGGTGCCGGATCCCGTTGAACGAGTGCGGACGCGGGTCGGCGATGGCGATGATGGTCCGGCCGGTCAGGCGCAACAGGTCGACCAGCACGCGCGCGTGCCCTCCAGCGGCGATGACGATCACGTCTTTCACGATCGTGTCCCGAGGAGCTCGTCCGCGTCGTAATCGCGGTCGGCGGTCCTGCCGATCCACTCCCACAGCTCGAACGGCGAGAGGCCGGTGCCGGGTCGTTTCGCGCCGATGTTGGCGTGGGTGAACGCCGTGCCGCGTGCGATCGGCTCGAGCGCGACGAGACTGCGGCGCGCGACGGCGGCGGTGGCGAGCTCCGTGTCCGTCGGGAGCTTGCGCGCGCTGCCGAGGGCGAGCTCCACCTCGCGGATGGCCGCAACCATCGCCTTCAGCTCGCCGGGCGCGAGCGACGCCTTGTGATCGGGGCCGGGGAGTGACTTGTCGAGCGTGAAGTGCTTCTCGATCACGGCCGCGCCGCGTGCGGCGGCAGCGATCGGCACGGCCAGCCCGACCGTATGGTCGGAGAAGCCGGTGGCGAGGCCGAACGCTTCGCGCAGCGTGTCCATCGCGCGGAGGTTCACATGCTCCGGAACACACGGATATTCGGACGTGCACTGCAGGAGCGTGACGTTGGCGCGCAGCGCCTCGCCTCCTTCGGCCGAGGCGTAAGCGCGCCGGAAGGCGTCGAGGGACGGCTCCCCGCCGCCGATGTAGCCGAACGCGAGGACGCCGAGGGCCAGCTCGATGTCGCCGAGAGTGCCCATGCCCGTCGAAAGGATCACCGGTTTCTGCGAACGCGCCGACTCGAGGAGCAACGGCGCGTTCGTCAGGTCGCCCGAGCCGATCTTCAGGAGGGCGACCCCGATCTCGTCGACGAGCAGGCGCAGGCTCGCGGAATCGAAGGGCGTGGAGATGAAGCCGATACCGCGCTCGCGGCAGGCGGCCACGACTTCGTGATGCGCCTCGACGCTCAACTCGAGGCGGCGCAGCATCTCGAACTGCGACGCGTCGCCGGTCGCGGCGGCCTGGTATTGCGCCGTCGCCGCGGAGCGCGTGACGAGCGATTCGGCGCGGAAGGTCTGGAACTTCACGTAATCCGCGCCCGCATCGGCGGCCGCGGCGACGAGCTGCAGCGCGAGCTCCGGCGAGCCGTTGTGATTGACGCCCGCCTCCGCGATGACGGTGACGCGGCTCATCGGATCTCCCTCAGCAGCATGAACGCCTCGGCAGCGTGGCAGCCGGACGTGCTGCCGCGGAACTGCGCCAGTGCGCGGATGGCTTCGACGCTGCGCGGGAACGGAAAGGCTGCCAGCTCCGATTCGTACAGCTTCGCGATGCGCAGCTTCTCTTCGAGCTGCGCGGAGATGTCGACGAACACGTTCGGCTGGAAGGGCGCGCGGGTGGGATCGACGCCGAACTCCGTCTCGGAGATCACCTCGTAGCAGAGGACGCTCTTGACCGAAGGGAACCGGAACCATTTCGTGCACGCCGACGCCGCGTCGAATACGACCCGGTGATCGGAGTGGACGTCGCCGGGAAACGGCAGCAGCAGCTCGCGCGGCTGCAGCTCGCGGACGACCGGCGCGATCGCGCCGACGATGTCCCCGAGTGGGAGCTCGTCGAGACGCGTGGTCGGCAGCCTGAGCCTGTGGACGCTGTCGAAGCGGAACTCGCGCGCCACCGCGTCCACCACGCCCTCGCGGCGCTCGTAGTCCGCCTCGCGATAGAGCGGGCTGTCCTTCGTCGAGGTCACGACCAGCCAGTGGATCGGCGTGTTCTCGTCGCGGGCACGCAGGAGCAGACCGCCTGCGCCGACCGTCTCGTCGTCGGGATGCGGGGCAATGACCAGCAGGCTCATAGGTCGAGTGGGTCCTCCCGCTTTTCGATGAACTTCTCGAACGGCAGCGTCGTCAGCAGCTCGACCGTCCGCGTCACCGAGTCCCCTTTCCCGTACGGCGACTCGACCGAGCGCAGCACGCCCGCGAACTCGTCGGACGTGACGCGCCGGATCGCCTGTGCGATCGCGTCGACGTCCTGCGGCACGAACACGACGTTCGCCGCCGCCAGCCGCCCGGTCTGGCGCGAGCCTACGTTGATGGCCGGGAGCGGCACGAGCGGAGCCTCGATGATGCCCGCGCTCGAGTTTCCGATCATGAAGCGGGCGTGGCGCATGAGGTTGATGAACAGCGTCCGGTCGAGAGTCCGGTAGAAACAGAAGTCGGGATCCGAGCCATAGCGGCGAATGACGTCCAGCGCGAGCTTGCTGCCCGGATCGGTGTTCGGATACCCGACGAACGTGCGCACCCCTTCGCGCTTGAGCGCCACCAGCACCTCTTCGAAGTAGACGTCGGGCGCGCGCTCTTCCCGGAGCGTCGGGTGGTGAATCATGAGCGCAAAGTCCGTCCAGTCGGGCCGGCCGAGCTTCGAGGCGACCTCCTCTTTCGACAGCCGCGGCTCGCTGACGAACTTGTCGAGCGCCGGGCTGCCCACGAAGAAGATGCGGTCGGCCGGCTCGCCGATCTTCCGCAACCGTTCGACATGGCGCTCGTGTGCGACGAAGTGTGTCGATGCGATCTTCGACGTGGCGTGCCGGACGGCGTTGTCGATGTTGCCGTCCGTGGTGTGGTCGCCGCCGAAGAAATGGGCGGTCGGAATGCCGAGATAGCCGCCGATGAGCGCCGCGGCGATCGCGTCCTCGCGGTCGCCGGCGAACGTGATGACGTCGGGCGCGAAGCGCAGCACATCGTGCAGGCAGGCGTGCATCAGGTTGGTCGCGGTCTTCAGGCGGGCGGAGCCGGTGTCGGCGTCGATCAGCGTCTCGATCCGGGCGGCGATCGGGATGGAGTCCGCTTCGACGTCGCGAACGGTGAGCCCGTACGTCGGGCTGAGATGCGCGCCCGACACGACCAGGCCAACCTCCACGCCGGGATCGCTGCTGAGGCGCCGGTAGATGCCGCTCATGAGGTCGTATTCGGACCGGCAGGAGGTGAACCCGAGGATGCGTCTAGAAGACATCGGAGTCACCCATCTGCACGAACCAGTTGGAGTACGAGGAGAACGCCGCGGCGTCGGCCGGCTCGATGAACGGCCGCGCGCCGAAGTACGCAATCGGCTCGCGCTTCAGGAACCCGGCGCGCTGACAGAGCACATGCATGAAGTGATGGCGCGGGGCCCAGCAATTGATGCCGGTGCGCCCCTCCCCCTTCGCATGCGCGATGGCCTGACGCAGCAGTTCCGCCCCCTCCTCCGGGCTCGCGGCCTGGAAGTCGACGATGTCGACCGAGTCCTGATACGCCTTCAGGACACAGAAGGATGAAACGTCGTCGCCGGCGGCGAGCACGAGGTTGCGGTACTCGTTTGCGGGATGCGCCGCGTACCGCCAGCGAAGCCAGGTCGCATCCTTGACCACATGGATCAACGCGCCGATCGGCGGGGCGGTCCGGTACCGGAGGTCGAACGCGTCGTCGTACCTGCTCGTGACGGCGGATGCGGCCGTGCCGGCGAGCTCCAGCCGCATGGTCGGGATCTCATAGATGTCCGTCCACGCGAGCTTCTTCGTGAACGGATAGTGCGAGTTCGGATTCGGGAACCCGTACGTCATCGCGTAACCGCTCTCGCGCATCGCGTCGTAGCAGGCGGCGGTGAGCTTCGTGAACAGGCCGCGGCCTTCGTACGCCCGGTCGGTCATCGAGGTGGTCGCCAGGCCGGCGCGCACCGCGGTGCCATCCCAGCTCACGAGACATGGAGACGTACACGCGCTCGCGACCGCGCGGTCACCCTCCACTTCGATCGCGACGAAGACGTCTTCGTACGGGTTCGTCCCGAAACGCCAGGCGAGATAGCCCGCCGGCAAGGTGCGGGAGAACGCGCGCGCGAACAGGTCCTCCAGCCGGGGAACCCACTGGAGGTACTCGCCGGCGTCGCGGATCAGGATCATGGAAGTAGCGCCCATGTCAGACGCGCACCGCCACCGGCTGCGGATCGCGCACGAGCGCGGCGCTGCTCGGAACATTGATGAGCCGCGCGTGGAGGTCTTCGGTTGCGGAGAGATCCATCCGCGGCGCGGCCGAGTACATCGGCAGTTGATGCATCGGCGTCCACGCCGGGCGGGTCATGATGCCGCTGTCGTTCGTGAGCGCCAGCAGCTCGTCGCGGTGCGCCGCGTGCTCGCGGTCGAGCAGGACCACGTTCAGCCAGTAGTTGCTGTGCGCGAACGGCAGCTCGCGGAAGAACCGCACCCCGGCCACGGGCGCGAGCTCCCGCTCGTACGCTTCCGCAAGCGCCCGCTTCGCGGCCAGGAAGCGCGGCAACTGCTCGAGCTGTGCGCATCCGAGGGCGGCGTTGAGGTTCGGCAGGCGGTAGTTGAACGCCACCTCGTCGTGCGCATACGCCCAGCGGTGGGGCACCTTGGCCGTGGTGGTGATGTGCTTCGCGCGGGCGCCGAGCGCGGCGTCCTGCGTCAGCACCGCGCCGCCGCCGCCGGTAGTGACGATCTTGTTCCCGTTGAAGCTGAGGGTGCCGATGCGGCCGAAGCTGCCGGTGTGCCGTCCTTTGTAGTACGTGCCGAGCGACTCCGCCGCGTCTTCGATCAGCGTGATCCCGGTGCGCGCGCAGAGCTCGAGGACCGGGTCGAGATCGACCGGCTGTCCGAACGAGTGCATCACGATCAACGCGCGGATCGCACGGCGGGTGTGGCGGTTGACGAAGACGCCGCCGCGGCGCTCGCCGATGTCGTCGAGGTACGCGGCCAGCTTCTCGGGATCGACGCCGAGGGTCCGCTCTTCGACGTCGGCGAAGTGCGGGACCGCGTGGCAGTACGAAACGGCGTTCGCGGTCGCGATGAACGTCAAAGCCGGCAGCAGTACTTCGTCGCCCGGCTCGACGCCGGCCAGGATCAGCGCCACGTGCAGCGCGGCCGTGCCGTTCGCCACCGCGACGGCACGCCCGGCACCGGTGAATTCCGCCAGCTGCTGTTCGAAGCGGTCGACGTACGAGCCGACCGAGGAGACCCAGCCGGAATCGAGGCAGTCCTTCACGTACTCCCACTCACGGCCGGCGAACTCCGGCTCGTGCAGCGCGACGCGCGGCATCTCCGGGGGAAGCACGCGGCGGACCGCGGCGGCGACGGACTGCAGATCGAGCTCGCTCATTGGTTGTACACGTCCGGACGGTAAGCGCCCAGGTTCACCGGATCGGTGAACCAGGCAATCGTTTCGGCGAGGCCGCGGCGCAGTCCTTCGACGCCCGCATACTCCGGTTCCCACCCCGCCAGTTCTTTCGCTTTCGTGTTGTCGGCGTAGAGGCGCTCGACCTCACTGTTCTCGGGACGCATGCGCTGCGCGTCCGTTTCGACGTCGATTTCCGCCCCCATCTGTCCGGCGATCAGTTTCACCGTGTCGCCGATCGTGATCTCGAAACTGCTGCCGACGTTGACGACCTCCCCCACCGTCCGGTCCGATTCCGCGACGGCAATGAAGCCGCGCACCGTGTCGGCGACGTAGTTGAAATCGCGCGTCGGATGGAGAGCCCCGAGCTTGATGGTGCGCTTCCCGGCCGCGATCTGCGTGATGATCGTCGGGATCACCGCGCGCGCCGACTGCCGCGGACCGTACGTGTTGAACGGCCGGATGATCGCCACCGGCGTCTCGAAGGAGCGGTGGAAGGAGATGGCCATCTGATCGGCGCCGATCTTCGACGCCGAGTACGGGCTCTGTCCCTGCAGCGGGTGCTCTTCGGTGATCGGGACGAACCGCGCGGTGCCGTACACCTCGCTGGTCGACGTATGCACGACCTTCGAGACGCCGTGGCTGCGCGCCGCCTGCAGGACGTTGAGCGTCCCTTTGACGTTCGTGTCGACGTACGTGTCGGGGGAGTGATACGAGTATGGGATGGCGATCAGCGCCGCCAAGTGCAGGACCACGTCGCAGCCGCGCATCGCCTGCGCGACGCCGTGCGGATCGCGGATGTCGCCCGCGAAGACCTCGACCTTCCGGCGCAGCTCTTCCGGCGAACGGTCGAGCCAGCCCCATGAGTTGAACGAGTTGTACAGGACGAACGCGCGGACGTCATGTCCCCGGCGTACCAGTTCCTCGACGAGGTGGGAGCCGATGAACCCGTCCGCTCCGGTGACCAGTATTCGTTTTCCCGACAGCTTCAATTTCCATCCTCAGGCGGGCTTCGCCCCCCTCGGTTGACAACCGACGAGGACGTTGCTCCGCCACCGTCAGGCGGTGACGGATCCTTGGTCCCCACCCTCTTCCGCGATCACCTCGGCGCGAAGCGTCTCGATCTCGGAGGCGAGCAGGTCGTATTCGGCAATCTTTCGCTGAAGGAACCGCACCGCGAGCGACACACGCTGCTCCACGCCCGCGGGGGTGAGCAGGTAGAGGTAAGCCGACTTGCGGCGGCTGTTCTTGAAGTTCTGCACCTTCACCCACCCCTTCTCGACGAGGGCCTGGACGCAGTAGTTGACCTTCCCGACGCTGACGCCGAGGTGCTGCGCGAGATCGCGCTGGCTCGCCTCGGGGTTTTCCGTGAGGAATTTCAACAACTTGTAACGAACTTCGTCCGAGATCGCAGTCATTCGTTCAACGATTGAACGCAGTGATATCACAGCGCGTGCATGCGCGCAAATGCGGACGGCAGGTGAGCCTGAAGCCCTACGCGGTCTGCTCGCCGCGCACGATCGGGTGCGCATCCGCCAGGTCGCTCGTCAACGCACCCGTGCGGATCTGGTGCACCAGCTCGATCGCCGGACGTGCGTCCGCGATTCCGAATCCCTGCCCGGCCAGCGTCCGTTCGTAGACGCGCGTGTGGAGATCGGCGAAGCCTTCCGTGAACTCCAGCTCCGCGCCATCGACGGTGATCGAGCGATAGGTCATGCGCACGCCCGGCTGTACCGGGAACGGCAGGTCGCCCGATTCGACCGAGAGGAACCAGCGCACGGTGGCGTTCTCGAGCTCGAGCAGCCCCCCCATCCGCCGGGTCTCGCGCAGGTGCACCTCGGAGCGCTGCACGCCGCCGAAGAGCCAGATCAGCATGTCGAAGAAATGAATCCCGATGTTCGCCGCCACGCCGCCGGAGCGCTCTTCCGAGCCTTTCCACGACACGTCGTACCAGGAGCCGCGCGCGGTGATGTACGTCAGCGTCACCTCGCGCTTCTTCCGCTCCGTCTCCTGCGCCAGTTGCTCCTTGAGCGCGACCAGCGCCGGATGGAGGCGCAACTGGAGGATCGTGTAGACACGCTGCCCCGTTTCCTGTTCGAGCTCTTCGAGCGCGTCGAGGTTCCAGGGATTGATGACCAGCGGCTTCTCGCAGATCGCGTCCGCGCCGGTGCGCAGCGCGAGCCGCACGTGGGCATCGTGCAGATAGTTGGGGGAGCAGACCGTCACGTAGTGCACGCGCGACTCCTCCGAGCCCCGCTTCAGCCGCTCGAGAAAGCGGTCGAAGCGCTCGATCTCGCGGAAAAAGCGGACCTCGAACGAGTAGCGGTCCAGGATTCCGACGGAGTCGTTGGGATCGGTTGCGGCGACGAGCCGGTTCCCCGTGTCCTTGATGGCGGTCAGATGGCGCGGGGCGACGAAGCCCGCGATGCCGATGACGGCGAAGTTTTTCATGGATTCAAACGCCTGTTTCTATGGTGCTCGCCCAGGAGCGGTTCTCAACGTACCACTCCACGAGACGGCGGACGCCTTCGCGCAGGTCGACCTGCGGGCGCCAACCGAGAAGTTGCTCGGCTTTGGAGATGTTCGCCCAGGTGGCGCGGACGTCGGATTTGTGCATCGGCAGATGGTGTACTACCGCGGTCCGGCCGACGAATTCCTCGACGGCGGAAAGCGCATCGCGCAGCACGACCGGCGCGTCGGATCCGAGGTTGATGATCTCGTACTTCACCGGACGCAGCGCCGCGACCACGCCGCGGGCGATGTCGTCGACGTAGGTGAAATCGCGTGACTGCTGCCCGTCGCCGTAGATCGGGACCGGCTTCCCCTCGCTCACGAACTGCACGAACCGGAACAGGCTCATGTCCGGACGCCCCGCCGGCCCGTACACCGTGAAGAAGCGCAGCACGGTCACGTCGGTGCCGTACAGATAGTGATAGGTATACGCGAGCGTCTCCGCTGCCTTCTTCGAGGCGGCGTAGGGAGAGAGCGGGCGGTTCGTGTCGGCGGTCTCGCTGAACGGCATCTCGTTCTCCGCCCCGTACAGGCTGGAGGTCGAGGCGAGGACGAACTTCGGGATCCCGCGGGTACGGCAATGCTCGAGGAGGTTGAGCGTCCCGGTGGTATTGGCGTCGTAGTAGACCCACGGATTCTCGACCGACTGCCGCACGCCCGCCCGCGCGGCGAGGTTGATCACGGCGTCGATCTTCGCGTCGCCGAGCTCGCCGAAAAACGCATCGACCGCGGCCCGGTCGGAGATGTCGCGCTGCACGAACGTGAAGTTCGGCTCCCGGCGCAGGTTCCCAAGCCGCCACTCCTTGAGTCGCACGTCGTACGCGTCGCTCATGTTGTCGACGCCGTACACGCGGTGTCCCTCGGCCAGCAGCAGCGCCGCGACCCGTGACGCAATGAACCCCGCTGCGCCCGTCAGAATGTACATCCCCATCAGTTCACGTCCACCTTGGTGTTTCGAATCGGCGCGCGATTGTACCGGAGGAGGGCCGAGGGCTGAGGGTTCGCGGGGATTGGTGTCAGGTGTCGGGTGTCTGGGGTTTTACGGCTGACGAGACAAGTGCTGCAAGCCGCAAAGCCCCGGACACCTGACACCTGACACCCGACACCAATCCCCCTCGCCCCCCGACCCTCGCCCCTCCTGTGGTTTAATCGTCCGAAGATCAAAGGAGTCGTGCCAGAACCACATGACAGACGTCGATTATCTTGAAGACGAGCTCGCGCTCGCCGAAGAGCAGCAGCAGGAGCGTACCCGCGGTTTCACTCTTTCCTCGATCTTCCAGGCGATCCGGACTCATCTCGTGCCGATCCTGCTGACCGTCCTCGCCGTCGCGATCGGCTATTTCCTGCTGGCAATGATCTACACGCTGCTCCGGCCGGTTCAGCGGAACTCCACCCTCGCCTTCCGGCTCGAGTTCGCGGGCGCCGACAACGGGCAATACCCGAACGGCCTCGCCTTCAGCGGCAGCGACATCATCGACACCCCGGTCCTCCGCACGGTCTACGACGCCAACCAGCTCGGACGCTTCATGTCGTTCAGCGACTTCTCCCGCTCCACCGTGGTGCTCGAATCGAACGCGGCTCTCGAAGCCCTGGCTCGCGAGTACGAGGCGAAGCTCGCCAACCCGCGCTTGACCGCCGTCGAGCGCGAGCGGCTCGAAGCGCAGTTCCAGCAGAAGCGCGCCAGCCTCCAGAAGAACGAATACGCGCTGAACCTCGCCACTCGTGAAGGGGTCACGCGCATCCCGGCCAGCGTGACCTCCAAGGTCCTGTACGACATCCTCCGCACCTGGGCCGACTTTGCGGCCAGCAGCCGCCAGGTCATGGTGCATCGCGTCCCGCTGGTCACCCAGCAGACAGTCGGCCTCTACGCGACCGCGGGCGACGATCTCCTCGCATCGCTTCTCTACCTTCGGATCACCGCGAACGAGCTGCAGAAGAACATCGATGCCCTCAACGGGCTCCCCGGGGCCGAGATCATCCGCTCGAACACCCGGAAACTGTCGCTCCCGGAGCTCGAGCTCGCGCTCACGCACCTCCAACGTTCCGGCATCGAATACCTGATCAATGCCGCCTCGAGCAGCGGCGGCACGGAGCGCGGCCGCGCCATCGCGGTCCTCGAATCGCAACTGGCCTACGACACGCGGAGCCTCGCCACCGCCGAGGACCGCGTGCGCGTGCTCCGCAACACGCTCGACGACTACCTCCGGAAAACGGCGGACACGCCGCAGCCGACGCCGGACCGGGGGACCGCAACGACCACCCCCGAGTCGATCGTCGTTACCGACACGTTCCTCAACAACATCGTCTCTCTCGCGCAGAACGCGTCCGATCTCCAGTACCGGCAGCGTTATGTCGACGACATCCGCGGCGCCTCGCTGGCGACGATCCCGCTGCGCGAGGCGGTCGAGTACGAGCGCGACCTGCTCGCCAGAATCCAGCGCGGCTCCGCTGCAGGCGGAACGTCGCTGACCGGCCTGCGCGCGCAGCACGGACAGGTGATTGCTCAGCTCAAACAGATCGCGAACGATCTCCAGGAAGTGCGGGGGATTCTTTCCCGCAGCCTCACGGCGTCCGGGCAGATGTACACCGTCGTTTCGCCGCCGGTGAACATCGCCGAGCGCGGCGTGTCGATGTTCAAGCTCGGCCTGGGCGGCATCGTCGTGATCGTCGTCGCCGCGCTGCTGGCCATCCTCGCCGCGGTCCTTCACTGGCAGTTGCGCAACGGCCGGCAGACCGCCGCGGCGTAGAATCGACGACGTGACGGCCCGACGCGCGCTCATCACAGGCATCACGGGCCAGGACGGCTCGTATCTCGCCGAGCTCCTGCTGGCGAAAGGGTACGAGGTGCACGGTGTCGTGCGCCGCTCCTCGTCGTTCAACACCGCGCGCATCGACCATCTCTACGAGGACCCGCACACGCCGGGGCGGCACCTCATCCTCCATTACGGCGACCTCAACGACGCGTCTTCCCTCAACCGCCTCCTGCGCGTGGTCTGCCCCGACGAGATCTACAACCTCGGCGCGCAGACGCATGTCCGCGTCTCGTTCGACACGCCGGATTACACGAGCGAAGTGACCGGGCTCGGCGCGCTGCGCCTGCTCGAGGCGGTGCGCGAGCTGCAGATCCGCCCGCGCATCTATCAAGCCTCCTCTTCGGAGATGTTCGGCAGCGCTCCCCCGCCGCAGAACGAGCTGACGCCGTTCCATCCGCGCAGCCCGTACGCGATCGCCAAGCTGTACGCGCACTGGATGACCGTCAACTACCGCGAGGCCTACGGCCTCTTCGCGGTCAGCGGCATCCTCTTCAACCACGAGTCGCCCCGACGGGGCGAGACGTTCGTCTCCCGCAAGGTGACGCGCGCCGTCGGCCGCATCCGGGAGGGCCTGCAGGAGCGCATCTACCTCGGCAATCTCGACGCGCAGCGCGACTGGGGCTACGCCCGCGAGTACGTGGAAGCGATGTGGCTCATGCTGCAGCAGGCCGAGCCCTCGGACTACGTGATCGCCACCGGCGAGACGCACAGCGTGCGGGAGCTCTGCGAGCGCGCGTTCGCCCGCATCGGCATCACGCTCGAATGGCGCGGCACGGGCGTCGAGGAACAGGGATTCGACGCGAAAGACGACCGCGTGCTGGTCGAGATCGACCCGCGCTACTTCCGTCCCACCGAGGTGGACGTCCTCCTCGGCGATGCCTCGCGGGCGAAGCGCGAGCTCGGCTGGGAGCCGAAAGTCTCGTTCGGCGAGCTGATCGACCTGATGGTCGACGCCGATCTCACGCTCGCCGCGAACGAGGCCAGGCTGCGATGACCTTCTGGCCGGGGCGCCGCGTCCTGCTCACCGGGGGCAACGGCTTTCTCGGTTCGATCCTGCGGAAGCGCCTGGCCGAGCTCGGCGCGACCGACGTCCTCACCCCCCGCGCCTCGGAGCTCGATCTCCGCGACCCGCTGGCCACGCGCGAGTACGTCCGGCACCACCGCCCCTCGCTGGTGATCCACGGCGCGGCCGTGGTGGGCGGCATCGGCGCGAACCGCGATCATCCCGGCCGTTTCTTCTATGAGAACGCCATCATGGGGCTGCACCTCATCGAAGAGGCGCGGCTGGCCGGCGTCGAGAAGCTCGTCTGCATCGGCACCGTCTGCGCCTACCCGAAGTTCACCCCGGTGCCGTTCCGCGAGAGCGCGCTGTGGGACGGGTACCCCGAGGAGACGAACGCGCCGTACGGACTGGCCAAGAAGATGCTGCTCGTGCAGTTGCAGGCCTACCGCGCGGAGTACGGCTTCCGCGGAATCTTCCTCCTCCCCGCCAACCTCTACGGCCCGAACGATAACTTCGACCTCCACACCAGCCACGTCATCCCGGCCATGATCCGCAAGTTCGCCACCGCGGCGGAGCGCGGGGACGACACCGTCGAGCTGTGGGGCGACGGCACCCCGACACGCGAGTTCCTCTACGTCGACGACGCCGCCGACGGCATCGTCCGCGCCGCCGAGCGCTACGACGCCCCAGCCCCGGTGAACCTCGGCTCGGGCGAAGAACGCTCCATCGCCGATATCGCTACGCTCATCGCGCAAAAGACCGGGTTTCAGGGGAGCATCTCCTGGGACGCAACCAAGCCGAACGGCCAGCCCCGCCGCAAGCTCGACACGAGCGCGGCGGAGCGCGAGTTCGGGTTCCGGGCGGCGACGAGTTTCGAGGAAGGGCTCAGCCGCACGATCGAGTGGTACCGAAGTTCCTGGCGCGGACGCTGATCGCCATGCTACACCCGCTTCGACTACACCCATGGACGTGACGTGGTCGCATAGGACTTATCCTGATTACACCCACGGGTGTAGTGACGTCACATTAACGTGACATCGCTACACCCGTGGGTGTGGTCTATGGACTCGTGTCGTTGCCGCTGCCGCCAGTCTCGCGACTTAGCACACCCAAGGATGTGATTCGCTATGGATAAAGCGATCTGTGTCACCGCCAAGGATGTGGTGTGCGCGCATGAACTTGCTGCGGTTACACCCATGGACGCCCATCCAGTGCGTTCATCCCCGAATGGACGTGGTTGATATCGCCAGCGGCGAGATCGACATCGCCCCGCGGCATACCGGTTGCAGTCTGGCCGCCTCGTGCGAATAACTTCCCCGCGTCTCGCACTGCTGACGCTCGCCCTGCTCCTGCCGGTCACCGCTGCCGCCGAGTACTACATCCTCCCCGAAGACAGGGAAATGCTGCGGGACGCGGACGCCATCGCCATCGTGAAGGTCACGGGGATCCACAGCGCGTTCGCGGGCGAGCGCGAGATCGTCATGAATATCGATGTCCAGCCGGAGCTGGTGCTCAAAGGCTCGATCGATCCCGCCGCCACCCTCCGCGTCGTGGAGCCGGGCGGCATCGTCGGGACACAGATCATGCTCGTATCCGCTGCACCCGGCTACTGGATGGACAATCGCGCGCTCGTCTTCCTGCACCGCACCGACGCCGGTGAGTGGCGCACCTACGGCGCCGCCCTCGGGAAGTTCGACTTCGTGCGGGACGCCGCGGGGCGGCAGCTCGCCGTCCGCTGGACCGCGGAACACGGCGCGACTCCGTTCTGGACACCCGAGGGGCAGCCGAAAGAGGACAGGGTCCGGGACGCACAGCTCTTCATCCGCTTCATTCAGCGCCTTTTCTCGCCGGACCAGGTGATCGATCGCCGGCAGCTGATCCGGTTCACGGACACCAAGACAGAGCCGGAGGCGGACTACTTTGTCGAGAACCCGTCCCCGGCCGTCAGCTCGCCGCACGCCTGGGATCCGGCCGCGAATGCAACCTTTCCTCCCTCCGCGTACACGCTCGGGACGTTCCGCTGGGAGGTGTTCGACGACGGCGGCTCGGTCAGCTTCCGGATCAGCGGCACGCAGCCCGGCTACGACTCGGTCGGCGCGGCGCAGCGCGCGCTCGCCGCCTGGACGAACGACACCGGCTCGAACGTCCGGTACACCTACGCCGGCACGTCCACCGCTGGCTTCGACAGCGACGACCAGAACACCATCGTTTACAACAACTCCACCGACGTCCCCGCGGGCGCGATCGCTTACGCGCGCTGGTACGGCGGGAGCACGCATACCTACAAAGGGGAATCGTTCTACAGCATCGTCGAAGGCGACGTGGTCGTGAAGTCGAACCTCACGGTGAGCGCGAAGGTCTTCGACGAAGCGGTCACGCACGAGCTCGGCCACACCCTCGGCTTCCGCCACTCCGACCAGGGAACGCCTTCCTCGACCCAGGCGGTCATGAAGACGTCGCTCAGCGGCAATTACGGCGCCACGCTCGGTCCGTGGGACATCGAGGCCGTCCGCACCGTCTATGAGGAGACCGTCACGACGGCCCCGCTCGGCGTGCCGTCCAACCTCGTGGCCACCGCCACCAGCACCTCTTCGATCGGCATCGCCTGGAGCCCCGCCGCGAACGCCACCGGCTACCAGCTCGAGCGCAGCTCGAACAACAGCGCCTTCGCCCTGATCGCCAGCCCGAGCGGCACGAGCTACGTCGACACAGGCCGCGCGGCCGGGACGACCTACGTCTACCGCGTCCGCGCGACGGGCGGCATCGGTTCCGTGCCGTCGGCCTACAGCAACCGCGACCACGCCACGACCATCATCTTCGTGGACGATCCGATCGTCCCCCGGGTGACGCAGATCAAGGCTACGCACCTGGTGCAGTTGCGCCAGGCGGTGAACGCGGTCCGCGCCGCAGCCGGCCTCGCGGCGGAGTCGTGGACCAATGCCTCCCCCACGGGTGTGGTGATCCGTGCGGTGCACATCACCGAGCTGCGCGAAGCCCTCACGCCCGCCCTCACGATCCTCGGCAAGACCGCGACGTATACCGACCCCAGCCTCAGCCCCGGGACGCCCGTCAAGGCCATTCACTTCCAGGAAATCCGCAACCTGGTGAAGTAAATCCGGCGGAATGTGCTCTGGCTCACAGCCAACTTCGCGCTGAGGGAACTACTTTCTCCTCGGGTTAGTTACACTTGCGTCCGTGGTGCGCGCTACGCGTGCGCCACCGTCCAGCAATAGGGTCCGAGGAGCAATTGATGATCGGTACGCGCGCTAAAGCTGCGTTCATACTTGTTTGTTCGCTGTTTTCCGTGCAGCTCGCTCAGGCGGCTGTCGTCACGAAGGTCAACACCGACGCGCTGGCGCCACTCCGCGAAGCCAGGACGCGCCGCGTACGTCTCGACCGAGTCCCGCTCTACGACTCATCCCGGTCTGTGATCGAGCTCGAGGAGTTCGACGTCTGGACACCCGGCGCAAAAGTCGCGATTCACAGCCCGGATGGCGTCGTCAAAGTCGATCCTCCGGCGATGCGGTTCTACCGCGGCCGGGTGAATGGTGACGTCGAGTCGTTTGCCTATTTCTCAGTCGACCTGAAGACGCAACACGTCGAAGGGCTGGTCACGACGCGCGACGGACGCTATGCGATCAACAGCGCGCGCCGGCCGGGACAGTCGCCTCGCGGGAAGCAGCAGGACTTCGATGATTTTTTGACTGAGGTCGATGGGACGGATCTCATCCCGGGCCAGACAGAGGGTTGGCAGTGTGCTGTCGACAGGATGAGGCTGCGGGCACCGGAAGAAGAACCGGAGCAGGCGCGCGCGGTCGATGCCGAAGGTCTCATCCCGACCTCGCAAGGCATCACCGGTACTCAGTCGTACGCGATTACGCTCGGCATCGAGACCGACTTCGCGTTCTTTCAGAACGCCGGCAGCAACTCGACCACGGCGACGAACTACGTCACGAACCTCACCGGCGCATTAGCCACGATCTACAAACGCGACCTGGACATCGAAGTCCGCTTGTCTTACGCCAACATCTACACGACTGACGGAGTGGATCCGTGGAACGCGACAGACGCGTTCACCGGTCTCACCGAGGTCGGCGATCAGTATCACAACAACATCCTCAACGCCGTGACCGGTGCGGCGACGCTTCGCACCACCAGCGCGGTCATCGTGCTCAGTGGCGAAGACGTAGGCAGTGGCATCGCATGGGAAGGCGTCATCGGCGGCAATGACTTCTTCCAGGGTGGTCACTGGGGCGGCCCTTACTCATGGTGCGGTGGTATCGGCCGCTTGTTCGGGGACACAGGCCTCGGCACGATCCCGAATCCGGACGGGAGCAATTCTCAGGGGACTCAGTACGGCAATACCTCGGGTTTGCAGAACTACTGGCCGCTCGTCCAATACGCTCACGAGTTGGGCCACACGCTGGCCGGACACCATACGCACTGCAGCCAGATTTCGGACGCCGAGCGGATTGCTGCCGGCTTCACCGACGGTAGCCCCGCGACCTACGCGTCGAATCAGATCGACCACTGCTTCGGCGGAGAAGGTATAACGAACTGCTTCAGCGGCGCGAACTACCAGGCAGGCTCACAATCGATCTTCAAAGGGACGCTCATGAGCTACTGCCACAACGTGTTCCAGTCGTCGGTGCCGCAGAGCCGTTTCATCTTCGGCGTTGCCGGCGAACCGAGCATCCATGAGCTCAACGATTACATGCTCCGCAGCGGCGGTCCCGTTCAGTACGCTGCAAACGACGGGCGCGACGGCGGCTCGCGCAATATCGTGAACGCGGTCGGCACCTTCACGTCGTCGATCAGCGCGCCGGAGACCGTCACACCGGACAGCACCGGCAACGTTGCATCAGTCACGGCTGCTCCATCGACGGGTGCAACATACTTCTGGACTATCGTGAACGGTTCCATCACCGCGGGAGCGGGAACGAACTCCATCACCTTCACCGCCGGGAGCTCGGGCGCCGTCGAGCTCACCGCGACCGCGTACAACGACAAGCGCGTCGGCATCATGGAGTCTGTCGAAGTGACAATCGTCGACGCCACGGTCGATACGCCGACAGGCGTCGTCGCTACGCCGACCGCCGCTACCTCGGTGTTGGTCACGTGGAACGCGGCGGCTGGTGCGGCGTCGTACGACGTCCTGCGCAGCACGGGCGGCGCGTTCACAGTGCTCGGCTCGACAACCATCGACCTGTTCTTCAACGACAACACCGCCGCCGCCAATACCGCCTACCGTTACGCGGTGCAGGCTCACGGTGCAGGCGTGATCGTCTCCGATCTCAGCGTTCCGGACGTCGCGACCACCACGTCGTTCACCGATCCGACCATCACGGCGCTTTCGACCACGGCGAAGGTCATCCACTTTACGGAGTTGCTCACGGTCATCAACTCGCTGCGTTCGCTGGCGGGCCTCTCCCCCATCAGTTTCACGGCTCCGGGTCCCGCTCCGTTAGAGACGGTTCGGCGCCAGCACATCCTCGATCTGCGTGCAGGCCTGGACGCGGCACGCACGGCATTGGGCATGAGCGCTCTCACGTATACAGATCCGACGCTCACCGCGGGGTCGACGAAGATCAAGGCCGTTCACGTGACCGAGCTTCGTGCCGGCGTGAACTAAGCCTCACCTCCCATCCCACGAGAGGGCGCACCACGGTGCGCCCTCTTTTATTTTCTGTTACGAATTGGCGACTGTGAGCAGGATCACGAAGCTCCTGCCGGGCTGTCCCGTACCGTTACATTCCATGATCGTCCGGTTTCTCCGCTTCACGTTCGGCGTGAGCCTCGCCGTTTCACTCCTGTCTTCCTTCACCGCCGATGCGGCCGTGCAGTACCGCATCGACGATGCGTCGATGGCTCCGCTCTCCCGTCCGAACAGGGTCGGCGCAAGAGTCAGGGTCTCGAACGTCCCCCTCACCGACGGGGTGGAGTCGGATCTCGAGGTGGAGCGCTTCGAGGTCTGGGCGGACGGCGCCGAGATCAGGATCTTCGGCGCGGACGAGGAAGTCCTCGAGACGATCGCTCCGCCGGATGCGAAGTACTACCGCGGCCGCGTGGCCGGGCAGGCCGACTCGCTCGTGTTCCTCTCCGTGGTCGGCCGCCGTATCGAAGGCATCGTCTACGCCGGCGACCGCAAGTTCGCGCTCGGCTCCGAGGGGAAGGGGCGCGGCCGTGAAGGGATGAACATCGTGGTGCAGGAGTCGTCGGTCCTCGACGACATGCCGCCCGAGGGGCAGGGGTTCGCGTGCGGCGTCGAGAGCAGCCAGCTCAGCGCGGCCGTTCGCCCGCACGCGGTCACGAACGCCTTCGGCGAGCCGGTCTCCAACGTCGCGCCGGCCGGCACCCAGCGCTCGGTCATCAACCTCGCGGTGGACACCGATTACGAGCTGTTCGACCGGGCCGGCGATACCGCGGCCAACGTCACCACGTACATCGGCAACCTGATCGGCGGCGTCTCGACGATCTACGAGCGTGACCTCCGCACGGAAGTGCGCATCTCCTACCTCGGCATCCAGACCAATGCCGCCGACCCGTTCACGGTCGTGCCGGCGAGTGGCGGCCCGACCACGCTCGACGCCCTGCTCGAGCTCGGGGACCGCTGGCACAACACGCCCCCGAGCACGAAGGCGCGCTCCGCCGCGACGCTCATCAGCGGCAAGAGCATGTCCTCCGGCATCGCCTGGGTCGACATACTCTGCGCGGGCGACCTCTCCTACAACGGTCACTGGGCCGGCGCCTACTCGTACAACGGCGGCATCGCCCCTCCGGCGAGCCTTTCGGTACCGAACCCGGATGCGAACGCGAGTTACGTCGCGCCGAGCTCGAACTACTGGCCGCTGCTCGAGGTGTCGCACGAGCTCGGCCACAACGTCGGCAGCAACCACACGCACTGCATCTCGCTCACCGCCGCGCAGAAGACCGAGTATGGCGTGATGCGCAACTACGTCGACGAGTGCTACAACGGCCAGGCAGGCTGCTTCAGCGGCGCATCGAGCACTCCCGCGGAGAAGGGCTCGATCATGAGCTATTGCCACCTCGCGGGCGGCGGCGGGAACACCCGCTTCACGTTCGGCAAGGATGGGGAGACCAGCGAAGTCGCACTCAACGGCATGCTTGCGAAGATGGCGGCGCGGACGCCGGGCATGTCCTCCATCACCGCACCGCCGTCGCTCGAGCTCGGCATCCTCGGCGGCGCATCGGTGGCGAGCGTCGGCGGCCTCACCTACTCGTGGGAGATCGTGAACGGCACGTTCAACGGCGGCGGCACGACCGCGACCGGCGCCAGTGTCTCGTTCTCCGGTACGGTGAATCCCGTCCTCCTCACCGTCACCGCCACCAATGCGAGCGGCTGCTCGGTCACCGATACGAAGAGCGTCACGATCGACGACGAAGGCGTCGTGGCGCCGCCGGCACCGGCGAACATCGTGGCCACCGCCACCGGCGCCACGAGCGTCGCCATCACCTGGAACGCGAGCTCCGGCGCGGACGAATATGACGTCTGGCGCAGTGCCGGAGCGGGCTCATTCGCCGTGGTCGGGAACGCGGGAGCGAACACCTCCTTCACCGACACGACCGCACTCGCGAACACGTCGTACCGCTACGTCGTCCGGGCCGCGACGAGCGGCCAGTTCTCGGCGTTCAGCCTCAGCGACGTGGCCACGACGGTGGTCTTCACCGACCCTACCCTCACGGCCGGCTCGACGAACGCGAAGCTCGTGCACTTCACGCAGCTCCGGACCGCCGTCAACGCCACGCGCACGCTGGCCGGCCTCGCGCCGATCGCGTTCAGCGCGCCCGCGCCGACGACCGCCCTCACCGTCCGCCGCCAGCACCTGCTCGACCTGCGCACCGGCCTCGACGCCGCCCGCGCCGTCCTCGGCCTCAGCGCAATCCCCTACACCGACGCCACGATCACCGCCGGCACGACGAAGATCAAGGCAGTCCACGTGACGCAGCTGAGGGATGGGGTGAGGTAGGCGCCTGCCTCTTCGTCCCCCGTGTTCTCCTTCACGTTGACAGGGGCCGCGCCTTCAGCTTCCTGTCGAAGATCCTGTACAGCAGCGCGATGAAGGCGCCGAAGACGAAACCGCCGACGTGAGCCCACCAGGCGATGCCGGCCACTTCCTGCGTGAGGCGCGCGGCTTCCAGGGAGAGGAAGCCGTTGAAGAACTGCATGCCGAACCAGACCGGGAGGAAGAGCAGCGCCGGGATCTCCGCCATCGCCCAGTAAACGACCAGCGGAAAGAGCGTGACGATGCGCGCGTGCGGCCGCAGCACGAGGAACGCGCCGAGCAGGCCGGCGATGCTCCCCGAGGCGCCGATGGAGGGGATCTGCGACGCGGGGAAGAGGAAGGTGTGCGTGAGGCTCCCCGCCGCTCCGCAGGCGACGTAGAAGAAGAAGAAGCGGACGTGCCCCATCACGTCCTCGATGGCGCCGCCGAACACCCAGAGGTAGATCAGGTTTCCGAAGAGGTGCACGAACCCGCCGTGCAGGAAGAGGGACGTGACGAGCGTGATCCCCACTTCCCACGGCGCGTAATGAAACGCCTCCGGGTTCACCAGCCGCGCCGGGATATAGCCGAACGTCAGGATGATCCGCTCGGTCATCCTCCCCATGAACAGCTGCGCCACGAAGATGACCACGTTTGCCGCGACGAGGACGCGGTTCACCAGCGGCGGGGCGGTGCGTTCGAGAGTGTGCCGGAGAGGGATCATTTGTTCGGCGTCGGGTGTCGGGTGTCAGGTGTCTGGGGTTTTGCGGCTTGCGGGGCATGTCTCGTCAGCCGCACAACCGCAGACACCTGACACCTGACACCAGCTCGCCGCTATCGCAGCGCCTTCGCGATCTCGCGCACCACTTCCGCCACCTGCTCCTCCCTCAGCTCCGGGAACACCGGAATGGCGAGGGTCTGCTCGGTGCAGAGCTCCGAGTTCGGGTAGCGGTCCTTCGCTCCGGGGACGTCCTGGAAGCACGCCTGCTGCGGGAGCGTCAGCGGGTAGTAGACCTCGCAGCCGATCTGCGCTTCCTTCAGGTGTGCCATCACGCGGTCGCGCGTCTCCTTCCCTTCCGGGAAGCGGACCACGTACTGGTTGTAGATGTGGCGGCGGCCCGGGAGCTCCTCCGGCAGCACCACGCGCTCCCCCGTTCCGGCGCTTGCGAACTCGCGGCGGTAGAGGTCCGCGTTGCGGCGGCGGCCTTCATGCCACGACTCGAGCAGCGGCAGCTTGATGTGCAGCATGGCGGCCTGCAGGGAGTCGATGCGGAAGTTGCCGCCGACGTAGTGGTGGAAGTAGCGGGGCCGCATGCCGTGCACGCGGAAGTCCACGAGCTTCTGCGCGAGCTCGTCGTCCATGGTCGTGATCGCGCCGGCATCGCCGAACGCGCCCAGGTTCTTGGACGGGAAGAACGAGAACGCGCCCATGATGCCCATGGTGCCGGCGCGGCGGCCGCCGTAGTCGGAGCCGACCGCCTGCGCTGCGTCTTCGATGACGTGCAGGTCGTGCTTCGCGGCGATGGCCAGGATCTCGTCCATCGGCGCGCACTGCCCGAAGAGATGCACCGGCATGATGGCCTTCGTGCGCGGGGTGATGCGCTCCTCGATGAGCGTTGGGTCGAGGTTGTAGTCGGCCAGGTCGATGTCGACGAAGACCGGCACCGCGCCGAGGCGCGAGACGACGCCGGCGGTGGCGAAGAACGAATACGCCGGCACGATCACCTCGTCACCGTTGCCGATGCCGAGGACCATCAGCGCCTCGAGCAGGGCGTCGGTGCCGGAGGAAACGCCGAGCGCGTGCTTCGCGTGGCAATAGGCGGCGAAATCGCGCTCGAAGTCGTCGACGCGTTTCCCGAGGATGAACAACTGCGAATCGTAGATCTCCGCGGTGACGCGGAGCGCCTCTTCGCGGATCGTGGCGTACTGCTGTTTCAGGTCGAGTAAGGGTATCGGCATGCGGCGCGAAGTCTAATTCAATAGACGGTTGCGCGTCGCGCCGCGTATCACTGGCGCCGCACCACCCTCATTTTCCCGCCTCTTAATCATCTACATTTTCCCTTAGACATATCCGCCCAAGCCTCCGTACCAACGGCCACTAACCGCAGTCGTTCAAAAGGAGGCAGTTCCCCATGAAGCTCAGAAACATCATCACCGCCGCGGCCCTCGCCGCGATGCCGTTCGCGGCCCAGGCCGCAACTCTCGTCGTCCCCGCCGCGGGCACCGGTCCCGGCGCCAACGGCAGCCAGTGGCAGAGCGAGCTGACGCTGCACACCGCCGCTCCCCGCCCGCTCACGCTCTCCCTCTCCCTGCATCAGGGCGCCACGGTCCTCGGGCCGGTGAGCATCACGCTCGAAGCGCGCGAGACGCTTTCCATCCAGGACGTCGTGCGCTCCGAGTTCGGCGTCACCGGCGGCAGCGGCGCGCTGGTCATCGAAGCAGCCGACCGCGACGCGCGAACGCTCGCCGTCACCTCACGCACCGTGAACACCTCGTCCGAGGGTGAATTCGGCCAGGACATCCCCGCCATCGACGTGAATGACGCCAGCGGCGCCGGCGACGTCACCGCGCTCACCGGCCCTTCCGAAGGCGCCGCGAGCCGCTTCAACTTCGGCCTCTATGCCATCGACGCCACGAACGTGAAGTGGGAGCTGATCCGCGCCGACGGCACCATCGCCGGCACGCAGGAGGTCACGTACGTGGCCGGCCAGCACGCGCAGCACAATGCCGGCATCCAGGCGGTCTTCGGCGCCGCGCCGGAGGACAACGACACCGTGCACGCCCGCGTCCTCAGCGGCCGCGCGATCTTCTACGGCAGCGTCGTGAACGCGACCGGCGACCCGAGCTTCGTCCCCGGCATCCGCACCCGTGAAGACATCGTCATCCACTTCGCCGGCCTCGACCTCGACGAGAACGGCACGGTCGACGTGGCAGACGCCGACGGCGACGGTGTGCTCGACGCGCGCATCGACATCGTGACGTCGATGTTCGGCGAGTTCTTCCGCATCGTGGCCGAGGGTGAGTTCGGCGAGGAAGTGGAGTACGAGATCGTCTCCACCCCCTCCGTCGAAGCGTCCCTGCTCGACGGCGCTGGCCGCCTGCGCGTCCTCGCCAGCGGCGACGTCAAAGGCACCAACGGCGAGCTACGCATCCGCGCCATCAGCGGCGACTCGTCGACCGTGCTGGTGATTCCGGTGCGGTACCGGTAAGCGGTTGGTGTCGGGTGTCAGGTGTCGGGTATCTGGGATGTAGCGGCTGGCGGCACATTCCCCGCCAGCCCGAAAACCCCAGACACCTGACACCAGACACCCGACGCCACTTATCTCACCCGAACGTGATCTTCGCGAACCGTCTCTTCCCCACCTTCAGCAGATAGCTCTTCCCCGCGGTGGCATCGAGCGTCTGTTTCGGCGAATCGACCTTCACGTCGTCGACCAGCACGCCGCCCTGCGCGATCAGCCGCTGCGCGTCCTTGTTGCTCTCGGCGAGCTTCGCCAGCGTCACGATCTTGCTCACCAGCAGCGGCTCGTTGCTCGCCTCGAGGGTCGTCTCCTCGATGTCCGTCGGCGCCTGGCGGTCGCTGAAGACGCGGCGGAACTCCGACTCCGCCGTCTCGGCGGCCGCCTCGTCGTGGAAGTCGCGGATGATCGACTTGGCGAGCTCTTTCTTCGCCTCCATCGGATGCTTCCCCCCCGACTCGACGCTGGCGCGCAGCTCGTTCACCTGGGCGGGCGTGAGGTCGGTGCAGAGGATGTAGTACTTCCACATCAGCGCGTCGGAGATCGACATGATCTTGCCGAAGATCTGCGACGGCTCCTCGTCGATTCCGATGTAGTTGCCGAGCGACTTCGACATCTTCTCGACGCCGTCCAGCCCTTCGAGCAGTGGCACCGTCAGCACGACCTGCGGCTCGAGGCCGTACTCGCGCATCAGGTCGCGTCCGACCAGCAGGTTGAAGAGCTGGTCGGTGCCTCCCATCTCGACGTCGCATTTCAGCGCGACGGAGTCGTACCCCTGCGCCAGCGGATAGAGCAGCTCGTGCAACGCGATCGGCTGCCGCGCGTCGAAGCGCTTGCGGAAGTCGTCCCGCTCCAGGATGCGCGCGAGCGTGTATTTCGCCGCGAGCTTGATCATCCCGTCCGACCCGAGCGCGCCCAGCCACTCCCAGTTGAAGCGCACCTCGGTCGTTTCGGGATCGAGGATCTTGAAGACCTGGCGCTTGTAGGTCTCGGCGTTGGCGAGGATCTCCTCGCGCGTGAGCGCCGGCCGGGTCGCCTTCTTGCCGGTCGGATCGCCGATCATCCCGGTGAAATCGCCGATCAGGAAGATGACCTTGTGGCCGAGTTGCTGGAAGTGGCGCATCTTGCGGATCACGACCGTGTGCCCGAGGTGGATGTCGGGGGCGGTCGGATCGAAGCCGACCTTGATCGTGAGCGGCTTCCCGCGCGCGATCTTCGCCTTCAGGTCCCCCTTCTCGATCAGGTCGACCGAGCCTTTGGCGAGGTATTCGATTTGTTCGTCGAGAGTCATGGTGCGGCGGATTGTAACGGGGGAGCTTCGTCCAGCCACTGCTGGAACATCAGCAGACGCCACAGCACCTGCTCAACGTCGTACACCGGGCCGCGATCCCACACCCGCCGCACGCTGGCGACGTCGAACCACCCCTCGCGCGCGATCCGTCGCTCGTCGACGAGGGACTCCGCCCAGTCGCGCAGCGGACCGTTGAGCCAGCCCCTGAGCGGGAGGCCGAAGCCCCGCTTGCCGGAATCGATGAGCGAGGGCGGAAGGTACTTCGCCAGCAGCTTGCGAAGGATCCACTTGCCGCCGGCGTCGCGCATCTTCATCGACAGCGGCAGAGACCAGGCGAATTCGACGACGCGGTGGTCGAGCAGCGGCTCGCGTGCTTCGAGGCTGACGGCCATGCTGGCCCTGTCCACTTTCGCGAGGATGTCGTCCGGAAGGAAGCTGATGGTGTCGAGGTACATCATCAGCTCCGTCGCGCTGCCGACCTGCGGACGCAGCTCCGTGACCGGGACGCCGCGCGGCTGTGCATCGAGCACGTCGACGAGATCCCGCGCGATCTCGCGCGTGAAGCGGGCGATCGGATCGTCGAGCACCAGCGCTTCGCCGAGACCGCGCAGGCGGTCGCGCAGATTCGCGGTGGAGGCGATGCGCGAGAGCGCTTGCGCCGCGCGTCCGGCCGGACGGCGCAGCCTGCGCGGCACCTGAGCGACACGTGCGTCGAGCCGCTGCCCGAGGAAGTAGCGGTGGTATCCGCCGAAGAGCTCGTCGCCGCCGTCGCCGGACAGCGCGACGGTCACGTGCTGCCGCGCCAGCCGCGACACGAGAAACGTGGGGATGGCTGAGGAGTCGCCGAACGGCTCGTCGTAGATCGAGCCCATGAGCGGGATCGCATCCAGCACATCCGCCCCGCTGATGATGGCCTCGGTGTGGCGCGTGCCGAGGTGACGCGCGATCGCCCTCGCCTGCGGCACTTCGTCGGACAGCCCTTCGAAACCGATCGTGAAGGTCGCCACCGTCCCTGTTTCGCGCGTCATCAGCGCGGTCACGAGCGGCGAGTCGATCCCGCCGGAGAGAAACACCCCCAGGGGGACGTCGGCGATCAGCCGCAGGCGCACGGCATCGGCGAGGAGCGTCTCGAGCGCGTCGATCGCTTCCGTTTCCGAACCGCGGAAGCGATTCGCGGCGGCACGCTCCGCGACGCGCGCGGAGTCCCAGTACGCGTGCAGCTCGCTCTCGCCGTTCGCGTCGATGGTGAGCATCGTTCCCGGCAGGAGCTTGGCGACGCCGCGAAAGATCGCATGCGGCGCCGGGACGTAGCCGTAGCGCATGTAGAGCGCGAGCGCGCCGCGATCGATCTCGCCGCGGCCGAGCGCCTTCAGCTCGGACGCGAATGCGACGCCCCGCGGCGTGAGGGCGTAGTAGAGCGGCTTGATGCCGAGGCGGTCGCGGACGAGCGTCAGCGTGCGCCTGCCGCGATCCCACAGCGCGAAGGCGAACATGCCGATGAAACGCTGCACCGCCCCTTCGATCCCCCACGCTTCGATGCACGCGAGCAGCACCTCGGTGTCCGAATGTCCGCGCAGTTCCCGGATCCCGAGCTCGTCGCGCAGCCGCTGGAAGTTGTAGATCTCGCCGTTGAAGACGATGACGTACCGCCCGCTCGCCGAGACCATCGGCTGCGCTCCCGCCTGCGAGAGGTCGATGATCGACAGGCGCCGGAACCCGAGCGCAATCCCGGCCGCGGCATCCACCCAGACGCCGTCGTCGTCCGGGCCGCGATGCTGCAGCGCATCCGCCATCCCCGCCGCACGCGCGCGCAACTCTTCTCCCGCCCCACCGCCGAATTGCCACAAGCCCGCGATTCCGCACACGGGGCGCATTATGGCCGGGAAATCAGGAGGGCCCCAGAGGGCATTGTCCCGACACGCGCCAGCCGTTTGGAGTGCGGTGACCGCAGTCACCGCTTTTACTCGACGCGGAGGGGCGAGCGTACCTCGAGCTGCACGCGTGTCGCCTGTTGCGCTCGCCGGCTCCGCCGGCAGTGAAAGCGGTGACTGCGGTCACCGCACTCCAAACCGTTGGCGAGCTTCACGCGGGCGGCGGACCCCAGACGTACGTCATGTCGATCTCGATCGCTTCGAACGGTTCCGCGCGGACCGTCTCTCCCGCGGTGAAGATCGCGATGCCGGTCCATTTGCCGTTCTCCAGGCGCTTCACCTCGAGGTACTGCTCGTCGACATCCAGAAGCCAGGCGTGCGTGACGCCGTGTTGCGCGTAGACGGGCATCTTCTTGGCACGATCCAGACGCGCCGTCGAAGGGGAGAGGATCTCGCAGATCCAGTCGGGTGCAATTTCCATTGCAGCCAGATCGGGGAGCTCGGGTCCGATCCGCTCGATCCGCCAGGCGGCGATGTCCGGGACCAGCACGTCGTAACCGAAGTGCAGTTCCGGCTCGGCAACAATGTGTGATCGGTAAGGATCTGAGGATCGGCGGTCGAAAGCGGAACTGACAAACGTCAGCAGCTCCGATTTTGCCGCGGCATGCCTTATCGCCGGCCGCGGTGATGCGAACAGCTCCCCCTCGATCAGCTCCGCCACCATGTTGTCAGGCACCTTCAGCAGGTCCTGATAAGTGGCGTGCTCGCGTATCCGCGCGGACATGTCTCAATTATAGTTCCCGTCCATGTTGCGCACCTTGCTCGCACTGGTTGCACTCGTCGCCGTTCCCGTCCGCGCCGCGGAGCGGGTGGACATCCTGATCACGGGGGGCACCGTCGTCACGATGGCGGGGCCGAACATCGAGCGGGGCTCGGTGGCCATCCGCGACGGGGAGATCGTCGCGGTCGGGACGTCGAGCGAGATCGATCGCAGGTATGACGCGAAGACGGTCATCAAGGCGGGCGGCCACGCGGTCGTGCCCGGTTTCGTCAACGCGCACACGCACGTCCCGATGACTCTCTTCCGCGGCATCGCGGACGACCGGGAGCTGATGGACTGGCTTACGAACTTCATCTTCCCGGCCGAGGCGAAGAACGTCGACCGCGAGTTCGTGAAGTGGGGCACGCGGCTGGCCGCGGCGGAGATGATCCGCTCCGGCACCACCACCTTCGCCGACATGTATTACTTCGAGTCCGACATCGCCCGCGAGACGAAAGCGGCCGGCCTGCGCGGAGTCCTCGGCCAGACGCTGATCGACTTCCCGGCTCCCGACAACAAGACCTGGGACGCCGCCATCCAGTACATGCGCGATTACGCGCGCCAGTGGAAAGGCGACCGCCTGATCACCCCCGCCTTCGCGCCGCACGCGCCGTTCACCGTCTCCACCGAGCACCTCAGGCAGGTGCGCTCGCTGGCCACGGAGCTCGGCATCCCGATCCTCATCCACGTCTCCGAGACGAAGGACGAGCTCCGCCAGGTGGCTGAGAAGCAGAACGGCATGACGCCCGGCGCCTATCTCGACTCCATCGATTTCCTCGGCGACGACGTCGTGGCCGCGCACGGCGTGCACCTCACCCCCGCCGAGCTGCGCACGTTCGCCGCGCGCAAGACGGGCGTCGTGCACTGTCCGGAGTCGAACCAGATGCTCGCCTCCGGCGTCGCGCCGGTGGTCGAGATGATCGCGGCCGGCATGGAGGTCGGCCTCGGCACCGACGGGCCCGCCGGGTCGAACAACAACCTGGACATGCTCGAAGAGGCGGCCAGCGCGGCGCGCCTGCAGAAGGTGATGCGCAATGACCCGAAAGCGATCAGCGCACGTGAAGTGCTCCGCCTGGCCACGATCGGCGGCGCACAGGTCCTCGGCCTCGCAGACAAAATCGGCACGTTGGAGCGCGGCAAGCGGGCGGACGTCGTGGTGATCGACCTCCACCAGGCGAAAACGCAGCCGGTCTACTCCGTCGAATCGGCCATCGTCTACGCCGCCTCCGGCAACTCCGTCGTCACGACGATCGTCGACGGCAGGATCCTGATGCGCCGCGGCGAGCTCCTCACGCTCGATGAGGACGAGGTGATCGCGAAAGCGGGCGAGTATCGGGACAAGGTGTTGGCCTCCCTGAAGAAATGAGCTCCCGTTCCCTTCCCATCCTTTTCACAGCTTTCGTTCTCTCCTGTGCGCCGGCGGCCACATCGCCGCAGCACGTCGAGCCGCCACGCCCCCGGTTCGCCGCCACCGCAGTGGCGCGGCGGGTGGTCCTCCTCTCGTTCGACGGCCTCGGCGCGGACGCGCTGGCGCGGCAGAAGAACCTCCCCGCGTTCGAGCGGCTCGCGCGCGAGGGGGCCTCGGCGCGCATCATCAACGTCAACCCGACGCTCACCGCGCCTACGCATGTCTCGATCCTGACCGGGGCCGATCCGCAGCGCACCGGCATCGTCTCGAACCGCTTCCACCTCCCCGGCACACCTGTAGAACAGGAGGCGCGCGGCCTGATGGTCGATCCGGACGTGGAGACGCTCGTGGAAGCGGCGCGCCGGCAGGGAAAGCGCGTCGGAGCGGTGTCGTTCCCGACCATCGACAACCGTTCGCCGCGCCGCACCGCCGACTTCGGCATGGCCTGGGGGATGCCGATGGTTCCCGCGCGCCTCGTGGAGCTCACCCGCGACGACTTCCGCCGCGAATGGGTGCCGCCGACTTGGACGGAGCGCCCGCAGCGCCGGCGGTCGTTCAGCCCGATCATGCGTGCCCGCGTGGAGTGGAGCGTGCCGCGCGTCACGCGCGCCGACGTCGACGTGGTTGCGTACGACACGACCGACGACCGCACCACGAACTACGACACGTACTTTGTCGAGACCGGCGAGCGCGAATTCGATGTGCGCGACTGGTTCGCGATCTCCAGCCGCACGACGAGTGGACTGCACGGCTCCTGGTCGAAAGTCCTGCGCACGACGCCCTCTCTCGGCGTGACGATCTACTGGGGAGCGATCTCCCGGAACCAGGCGTGGCCGGAGTCGTTCCTCGACCTGCTCGACGAACAGGTGGGCTTCTGGCCCGGCGCACCGGAGGAGGGGCTCGAGGTCGAGCCGGCGATTTTCATCGACCAGTTGCAGCGCCTCGCGGCGCACTACACCCGCGCCCAGACGCTGGCCATCGAACGGATGCCGTTCGACCTCCTGCTCGCCTACCAGCCGCAGATCGACCAGGCCTCGCACCAGTACCTCGGCACACCCGACGCCGACCGCGTGATCGGCACCGCCTTCGCGGCCGCCGATCGCGGGCTCGCCGCGATCGGCGAGGCCCTCGACCCTGAAGACGCACTGATCGTGACCAGCGATCACGGACTGATCGCCATCGAGCGCGAAGTGTTGATGAACCGCCTCCTCGCCGAGAAAGGCTTTGCTCCGCGCTGGCGTGCGTTCAGCTCCGGCGCGATCGCCCATCTCTACCGCTTCTCCGGTCCGGACGACAGCAACGCCGTGGTCGACATGTTGACCGCCACCGGCCACTTCGAAAAACTCGAAAAGAAGAGCACGACGTCCCATCGCAACAGCGGCGACATCATCGCCACCGCATACCCCGGCATCGCACTGTCGAGCGCAGACGAGCCCGAACAGCCGCACGGCCACCACGGCGCGCTGAACACGCACCGCGAGCTTCACCCGGTCCTCTTCGCCTACGGCACCGGCGTCACCCCCGGCCCCCTCGGCGAGATCTCCCAGACGCGCATCGCCCGCTACGTCGCCGGCCTCCTCGGCATCACTCCGCCGGCAGCCGCGGAGTAGAGTTTGGAGTGCGGTGACCGCAGTCACCGCTTTCACTCGCAGTAGCACGACCTGCGGCTCTCGGGAGTGAAAGCGGTGACTGCGGTCACCGCACTCCAAACTCTAACTCCGCGTTACGATGCGCGACGATGTTGCGCAAGGCCGCGCGGGAAGCCGGCGTCGTCCTGTTGTACCTCGCGCTCGCGATCGCGATGACGTGGCCGCTCGTCGCGCACCTCTCCACCGCCCTCCCGGACCTCGGCGATCCCCTGGTGAACATGTGGATCGTCGACTGGGTCTCCCACGCGCTCACGCACGAGCCGTGGAACCTCTACGACTCGCCGCTCTACTACCCCGGCCGCCTGACGCTCGCCTACAGCGAGAACCTCATCGGCGTCGCGCTGTTCGTCCTCCCCTTCCACCTCGCCGGCGCCCATCCGATTGCCGTCTACAACATCGCCCTCCTCCTCGGCTTTGCCTGGTCGGGCTACGGCGCCTTCGTGCTCGCGCGCGTCGTCACCCGCTCGACCGCGGCATCGCTCGTGGCCGGAGTCGTCTTCGCGTTCGTGCCGTTCAAATGGGACCACCTCTCCCACATGCAGCTGCAGTGGTCGGGATGGATTCCGCTGCTGCTCGCGGCGGTGATCGTCTACTGGCGCACGCCGTCCACGCGCACCGCGCTGCTGCTGACCGGCGCGTTCGTGATGAACGGCCTCACGAACGTCCACTACTTTCTCTTCGGCTCGTTCACCGCCGTCATTGCCGTGATCGTGCTCGCCATCGCGAACGAGCGCCGCGACCGCCGCTTCTGGCTGCGCCTCGCCGCGGCCTTCGTCATCGGCGGGCTCGTGCTGCTGCCGTTTCTCCTCCCCTACCGCATCATCTCCAAAGAGCTCGGCGCCGTGCGGACGGAAGGCGATGCGATCAGCGGCTCCGCGCCGCTGAAAGCCTGGCTCGGCGCGACGCCGCGCAGCATCTGGTACGGCCGCCTCGGCGGCGACGAGCTGCACCGGCACGAGTTCCAGCTCTTCCCCGGACTGGCCGCGATCTTTCTGGCTCTGATCGGCGCAGTGAAGACGGCACGCGTTCAGGTCGAGCTACCCACACGCCCGGCGCGCCGCGCGCCGTTCCTCGACGCGCTGATCATCGTCCTCGGCATCCTCACCTACATCGGCGCCGTCACCGAGCGCACCGAGCTCGCCATCGGGCCGCTGCGTCTCCTTGCGCTCGACAGCGCCGAGACCGTGGCCACGCTGCTCCTGATCGCGCTCGTGGTGCGCTATCGCGAGACGCTCCGCGACGCGATCGCACGCTCGCGCTTCGACGCCGCGGCCTGGATCGCCGCCGTTGCCATCGCCGTCGGTGTCATCGGCTCCCTCGGCATGTCGGCGTTCATGCACGCGTTCCTCTTCCGGTACTTCAGCGTCTTCCACGCCATTCGCGCACCGGTGCGCTGGGCCATCATCGCGTATGCCGGCCTCGCCGTCTGGGCCGCGATCGGGGCGAAGACGCTGATCCGCGGACGCGCGACCGCCGCACTGCTCCTCGCGGTCGTGGCCCTCGACCTCTGGCCGCGCCTTCGCTACGAGCACGCCGTTCCGAATACGGCGCCCGTGTACCGCTGGCTGGCGCGCGAGCGGGTCGCGCCGCTGATCGAGCTCCCGACCTCCGAGGGGGGCATCAACACGCGTTACCTCCTCGGGTCGGCCGTGCATCGCCTGGCGCAGCTGAACGGCGTCGAGAACATGGGCGTCCCCGACCTGAGGCGCATCCGCATCAAAGGCGACGCGCACGAATACGACGACGAGCTGCTCGCGCTCCTCGAGCGCAACCAGGCACGCCTGCTCGTGGTGCACGCGCACGCCTTCAACGCCGCGGGCCGCGCGTGGCTCTCGCGCGAGCTGCAACGCGGCCGCCTAGCCTTCGTACGCAGCTTCGACCACGACGTCGGCGGCGATTTCGTCTTCGCCCTGACGAAGAACCTGCGCGACTGGCAACGCCTGCGAGGTCCGGAAGCACCCGACGGCGCGGGACACCTCCCCGAACAGAAGCTCGCGCGCATGCTCCGCGGCGAGAGCGTCCACAGCGACGCGATCCTGGCGCACGTCGAGACGCCCGGCTACCGCGAGACGGTGAACGGCACCCTGCGCGTCCGCGGCTGGACGCTCTCGCCATTTCCGATCAAGCGCGTGACCGTACGCATCCACGGCGGCCGGCTGCAGCTCGACGTGCCGCTCGTCGAACGCCCCGACGTCAAGGCCGTCTACCCCTGGTACTACTTCGTCCCCCGCCCCGGCTTCGACGTCTTCATTGCCAAGCGCCCAGACAACATCCCCCGCGAAACGGAGCTGCAGGTGGAAGTCGAAGACGCCGAAGGCCGCGTGATGAGGACGGCAGATGTACTCATCGACTGGGACTGAACGTCAGAACTCGTCGTAAATCTGCGGAAACTTCCACCGTGCTTCGCGGATCTCTTCCTCGATGACGTCCTGCTCCGCCGCGCCGGCGAGCTGCGGCACGTCCCAGTTCGAGAGCCACATCGGGTTCATGTACGGGAGCACGGCCACATGCTCGAGGCGGTAAGGCAAGCCGCGCGCGGCGAAGCGCTCGTTGAGATAGGCCACCACATCCTTCGACGTTGGGATCGTGCTCATTCGATCTCCAGCTCTTTCATTTTCGCGGCCAGCGTGCGCACCGAAATGCCGAGCGTTTCCGCCGCGGCGTTGCGGGAGTCGGTGGACTTCAGCGCGTCCGCGATCTTCATCCGTTCCACCAGCTGCGACGCGCGCTCCGTCGCCTCGTCGAGCGTGCCGGTGAGATCGAGCGCCTCGCGGAGCGCGTCGCCGGAACCGTGTGCCGAGAGATGCAGGTCGTGCCGCTCGATCGTGTTCCGGTCGCAGAGGATCGCCGCCCGCTCGATGCAGTTCTGCAGCTCGCGGATGTTCCCCGGCCAGTCGTAACCGCGCAGCAACGCACGCGCCTCGTCGGTGATGCGCAGCCCGCCGGGACGGCCGAGCTCGCGCGCGAAGCGCTGCAGGAAGGAAACGACCAGCGCGTCGATGTCCTCGCGCCGCGCCCGCAGCGGCGGGATCGTCACCGGGAAAACCGCGATGCGGAAGAAGAGATCGTCGCGGAACCCGCCGCGCTTCACCGTTTCCTCCAGGTTGCGGTTCGTCGCGCAGATGATGCGCACGTCGACGTCCACCGTGCTCGTCCCGCCGATGCGCTCGAAGCGGCGCTCCTGCAGCACGCGCAGCACCTTCGACTGCACCGCCAGCTCGAGCTCACCGATCTCGTCGAGGAAGATCGTCCCCGTATCCGCCATCTCGAACTTCCCGAGCTGCCTCGCCGAGGCTCCGGTGAAGGCCCCTTTCTCGTGGCCGAACAGCTCGTTCTCGATCAGCGTCACCGGGATCGCCGCGCAGTTCAGCGCCACGAACGGGCGGTCGCGGCGCGGCGAGAGCTGATGGATGGCGCGTGCGAACAGCTCCTTCCCGGTGCCCGACTCCCCCTGCAGCAGCACCGTCGAATCGGTCGGAGCGACCCGCTGGATGGCGTGCGACACCTCCACGATCCGCGGCGACTCTCCGACGATCGCCGGCAGGCGGTACTGCTTCTGGAATTCCTCCTTCAGCAGCAGGTTCTCGTGGCGCAGCTCGCGGTGCTCGCGGCAGCGGCGCAGCAGCAGCGACAGATGGTCGACGTCCACCGGTTTCTGGATGAAATCGTACGCGCCGAGCTTCATCGCCTCGACCGCGTTCTCGATCGTCCCGAACGCCGTCATCACGATCACCGGGCAATCGGGATCGCTCTCCCGCGCCTGCCGCAGCACGGCGATTCCGTCCGCTCCCGGCAGCCGCAGGTCGGTCAGCACCGCCACGTAGCGCCGCCCTTCCGCCAGCCAGCGCATCGCCTGCGACCCCGTCGACGCGACGTCGGGCTCGAAGCCGTCGGCCTCCACCGCCTCGCGCAGCATGTGCGCGAGCGATTCCTTGTCTTCGACGATCAGCAGGCGTTTCATAACCCGAAATATGCGCGGATCTTCGAGAGAATGGTCCGCTGTTCGTCCGCCGGTGCATCGCTGCGCGCGGAGTCGAGCGACCCGCGCCGCTCCGCCACTTTCGCCGAGATCGCCGCGGCGAGCGCCGGGTCGTCCAGCACCGGCTCCAGCGCATCTTTGGCGATCTCCACCGCTACCACGTCGGTCACCGCGATCACGTCCGCGGTGCGGCGCTCGCCGGTCAGCAGCGCCATCTCACCGAAAAAGTCCCCCGGCTGCAGGCGCGCCACCTCCGCGTCGTCGACCCGGACCGACACCGTGCCCTCGTGAACGATGAACATCGAATCCCCCTCCGCGCCGAGGCCGATGATGGTCTCGCCGCGCGAGAAGACGTGGACACGCGCGGCGTTGGCGATGGTCTCGTGCGCCGCGCGTGAAAGCGGCGACAGCACGTCCACATGCGCCAGGCGATGGAGGATCTCCGCCGCGTCCGGCTGTTGCTTCTGCTCGGTCGACTTGTATCGCTGAATGGCGCGGATCGGAAGCGGGATGGCGATATTGTTGCGGCGCAGCGCGTACCACACCGCCTTGCGGATGTCCGCGTCGATCCGGTCGCGCTGCGAGTAATCCTGCATGTGGTACTTGATCTCGTAGACCATGGCTGACTCGCCGAAGCCGCCGATGCGCGCGAACGCCGGGATCGCGTGCGCCACCCCTTCGACGTTCGACGCCGCCTGCACGAGCACGTTCAACACGGTGGCGGGCGGCACGTTGTAGTCGACGTTGATCTGCAGAACGCGCGCGTTCAGGTTCCCGTTCGGGAAGACCTCCAGGCGCTCGCGCGCGAGCATCGAGTTCGGGATGATCAGCAGGTTGTTGTTGAACGTGCGCAGCCGCGTGCCGCGCCAGCGCACCGCCTCCACGATCCCGAATGTCTCCCCGGAGCGGATCACGTCGCCCGGCGCGAACGTGCCGTCGAGATGGAGGGCGATGCCGGAGAAAAGGTTGCCCAGCGTCTCCTGCAGCGCCAGGCCGAGGATCGCGGCGACCACGGTGCCGGTCGCGAGGATGGCCGTCACCTTGTACTCGAAGATCGAGGAGAGCGCCCACGCGATCAGGACCGCGTAAAGGATCACGGAGACCAGCTCGCGCAGGAGGAGCGGCGCCTGCACCTGCCTGCGGCGCGAGACGACGAAGTCGAACGCGACGAGATCGATCACGCGGACCGCGAACATCATCAGCGGAAGGCAGGCGATGAAGAGGAGCGCGCCGAGGATGCGCTTCTGGTCGGCCGGGTCGCGCGGCAGGAGCTCGCGGTTCCGCGACGCGAACCAGTGCAGCGCCAGCAAGCCCAGCCCGGCCAGGAGCCAGCCGACGCGGGAGCGCCGCATCACGGCGCAGCACTCCCACGCCGGGAGCGGACGATGCGCAACAGGTCGCGGATGCCGATGAGGAGATGCAGCAGGCCGAGCCCGGTGACGAACCCGCGCACGAACGGATTATCGGCAACAGACCCGATCGAGATGCTGCTGTGCAGCAACGGGTTGAGCGTCCAGATCGTCGTCCACGGCACGATGGTGAAGAACAACCCCGCCTCTACGCAGTAGAGGGCGAAGAAGAGAGGCACCGACATTCGCGCGGGATTGTATGGGAAGTGCGGAACGGCGTCTCGGGTCGGGCAGTGTTTGGAGTGCGGTGACCGCAGTCACCGCTTTCCCTGCGTCAATTGCGCGACGACCGCCGCGACGAGTAACAGCGGTGACTGCGGTCACCGCACTCCAACCGGTGGGTGGGGCACGACCGGAAACGAAAAGGGCCTCCGAGGAGGCCCTTTTCTCTCTACCGTTTACTGGTCGCGTTTCACGCGGCCACCGCCGCCGCTGTCGTTGCTGCGGCCGCTGCTGTTGCTGCCGCCGCTCTCACGACGGCCGCCGGCGCTGCCGCTGCTGCCCGAGTTGCTGGGCGGGGGGCTCTGGCGGGTCGAGCTGCCACCGCTGCTGCTGCCACCGCTGTCCCGGCGGGAACCTCCGCTGTCGCGGACGGTGCCGCGGTCGCGGCTGCCGCTCTCGCGGGAGGAGCCGCTCGACGAACCAGTGGACGAGCCGCCGGACGTGCTGCCCTCGCGCGGCACGACGCGGGCGCCGCCGATGCGGTCGATCACCCGGCGTGGCACGTCACTCGACGAGCCGCCTGCAGAGCTGCGGTCGGAACTACCGCTGCTGCGCCGGTCGCTGGTCGTATCGCTCGAGCCTTCGGTCCGGACGCGGTTGCGCCACGAATCGTTCCGGCCCGACGGGCGCGGCGTCGTGGTCGTCGAGTCGCCGGGCGTCACCTGACGCTCCGGACGATCCGCGCGGCGCTCGCCGATCCGTCCACGCCACGACGGCGCGGCAGTTTCACCTGTAGCAGGCGCAGGAGTCGCGGGAGTCGCACGAGGAGTAGTCCCGGGCTCGCGGCCGATCCGCCCTTCGCCGCCACCGGCGCGGCGACGGTCGACGCCACCCGTAGCCGGCGTCGCAGCCGAGCCACCACCACTGCGCGGCAGCGTCGCAGGCGCACCCGCGACAGGCGTCGGGGCCGCACCACGCGAGCGGACCACGCGGTCGCGGATCGTGGTGCCGAGGTCCGTATCGCGGCGGACGAACGGCGTCATGTCGGCCGGAGGCGCACCCGTCTCGCGGCCCGTCATCCGGCCGTCGATGCCGCGGCGGCGAATCGCCTCCGCCGGGTCGCGCACTTCCTCACGCGTGAAGCGCGCCGGACCGCCGGTGATCGGCACGAAGCCATCCTTCGAGCGGCCGAGGCGGTTCTTCACGGCATCCGTCGTCAGCGCGGCGCGGTCGATGCGGTTCGAGATCAGAGTGTTCGAATCGACGAACGTCCAGGGACGGAGGTCGAACTCACCGACGCGCACGCGGCCGTTGAACCCGAAGCCGAAGTTGCGCGCGCCATAGTTGCGGTACGGGTGGTACGCCCAGTTGTAGTACGGGCGGTAGCAATCCCAGTAACCGGCCGGCGCCCAGCCGATGTAGCCGCTGCCGTACGACCAGTACACCCACGCGGGGGAGTAGCCGTAGCCCGGGACCCAGAACCAGCCGCCGAAGCCGGGATCGAACGCCCAGCGTCCGTAGTGATGCGTGCCCCAGCCCCAGGGATCGTAGGAGACCCAGACCAGCGAACCGCCGCGGCCGTGGTGCCAGTACCCGTTGTAGTACGGGCGCCATCCGGCCGACACATACGGGCGCCAGCCCCAGCCGATGCCGGTCACGTGCACCCAGCGGCCGTGATCGTCGAGATCGTCCGCCCAGTAGCCGAGGCGGCGGTCGACGTAGCGATTCTGATAGTTGTCGAAACGGTCGGCGCGCTTGAGGAACCAGCGCTCGAAATCGTCCGCCGAATCGCGCTGGTCGCCCGCGAGGTCGTACACACCGCGGTCGTCGACCGTCGCGGACTCGCCCGAGCGGAGGCGGGTCGTGCGCGACGGCGTCCGGACCTCGATCGCGCCGGCGAATACCGTCACGCGGTCGCGGCCGTTCGAGTCCGTCTCGACCGAGTACACCGACAGGCGCTCGGCAACGTAGCTCGCGCTGCCGGTATCGAGGCGGACGTGATCGCGGCCGATGTCGGTGCGGTGCACCGCGATCTTGCCGTAGCGCAGCTCGACCACCGTCTCGTTGGCATCGGCTTCATACGCATCGAGGACCGACGTCACGCGCAGGGCGGTGGTGCGGTCGATGCCGATGATGTTGCCGTCCGAGAGCCGAACCTCGGCGCGGCCGCGGCGGGCGGTGACGATCTCGTCGCCGGGATAGATCGGGAGGTTGCGGTGCGCTTCGATTTCGCGCCCGTCCTCGCCGGATTTGACGATCGTTCCACCGTCGTCATACGAGAGATAGGACTGATGGCGCTCGTCGTCCGCGAAGGAAGACACTGCCGCCAGCAGTGTGAGAAGAGAAAGGAGAAAGGCTTTTTTCATGGGGCTCTCCGTGCAACGTCTTGCCGCGCTTCGGTTGCGGCGCACATGCCACGTACAGTTGAGTATTCCGCCTGTCGATTCAACAACTTAGCTGCTGCGCTCGGACGGCTGTGTCCTCGAATGGGGAACGGCCGTCCTGAAACGGCTACGTCCCGTACGACAGGCGGCTGGCGAGGATCTCCGGCAACCCCGCCTTCAGGATCGAGGACTGCGTCCTGGCGATGTCGTACGGCACCCGGAAGAACTGCGCCGTCCGCTTGTCGGTATCCAGGATGATGAACGCCGAGTTCGGATTCCGGTCGCGCGGCTGCCCGACCGACCCGGGGTTGATCAGGTAGCGCAGGTGCGGCGCGAGCTTCACCGTCGCCTCGTCCCGCACCGCGAACCCGCTCACGTTCATGTCCTCGTCAATGGAGAACACCGCCGGGAGATGGGTATGCCCGAAGAGGATGAACGGCGCCTGGTAGAGCGCGAGCACCTGCGCCGCGTGATGCACGTTGAAGACGTACTCATCCTCGTCGTACGGCGAGCCGTGGCAGAGCAGCGCATCCTTGTGCATGAGCGGCCCCTGGATCAGGTCGCGCAGGAAGCGGCGGTTGGGCGCACTCAGGTGATCGCGTGTCCAGAGCGCCGACGCCTTCGCGGCGTTGTTGAAGCCGTTCGCATCGCCGAGGCCCGACGCCACCCGGTCGTGGTTGCCGCGGATGAAGACCTTGCGCGTCTTCAGCGTACGCATCGTGTCGAGAACCTTATTCGGATGCGCGCCGTAGCCGACGAAGTCGCCGAGGCAGATCACGGTGTCGAACTTCTTCCGGCGGACGCGCTTCAACACCGCCCCGAGCGCCTCGGAGTTCGAATGCAGGTCGCTGACGACCAGCGCCCTCACCGGACCGCCCTCCAGCTCGACCGGCGCGCCGACTCGAGCGCCGTCTTCGGCAGCTCGAGCACGAGACGCTCCACGATCTCCGTCGGCGTCTCCTCCTCGCGGATCTCGATGGTCACGTCCGAGGTCCGGTAATAGCGGATGCGGTTCGCGTACAGCTCGTGCGTGGAGAGGTCGTCCGTGAAGAGCGGCCGGTCGGCGACCTTCGTCTTCGCGATGCGCGCCCGCAGGAGGGCGTACGGTGCGGAAAGGTAGACCGAGAGCCCCTCGGACTGGATGAACTGGATGTTCTCCTCGAACGTGAACGTCCCGCCCCCGGTCGCGATCACCGCCGCGTCCAGGTTGCGCGTCGAGCGGAGCAGGTCGCGCTCCCGCTTGCGGAAATACGGCTCTCCCCGCTGCGCGAAGATCTCCTTGATCGACATCTGCTCGGCCGACTCGATCAGCTCGTCCAGATCGAAGAACGGCGAATCGATGCGTGCACCGAGCTCGCGGCCGATGGTCGTCTTGCCGGAGCCCATGAAGCCGACGAGGTAGATCTTCATGTTGGGATGGAGGAGGTTAGCACGCGAGGGGGTGTGTTGTCGGGTGTCAGGTGTCTGGGGTTCCTCGGCTGACGAGACATGTGCCGTCAGCCGCAAAGCCCCAGACACCTGACACCCGACACCTTCTACATCGTGAACTTGTCCATGAACCGCGTAGACAGGTCCCCTTTGATGAACTGCTCGTTGTTCAGGATGGCGCGGTGGAGAGGGATGGTCGTCTTCACTCCCTCGACCACGAACTGCTCCAGGGCGCGGCGGCCTCGGGCGATCGCGTCGAGGCGGTCCTTTCCGCGAACGATCAGCTTCGCCAGCAGCGAGTCGTAGTGGGCCGGGACGACGTAGTCGCGGTAGATGTGCGTGTCGACGCGCACTCCCGGCCCGCCGGGGAGATGCAGCTCGCGGATCTTGCCGGGGTTGGGGGCGAACGTCACCGGATCCTCGGCGTTGACGCGGAACTCGATCGCGTGGCCGCGCAGCTTGAACGGTCCCTCGGGGACCGAGAGCTTCTCCCCTGCCGCGACGCGGATCTGTTCCTTCACCAAGTCGATCCCCGTCACCTCCTCGGTGACCGGGTGCTCCACCTGGATGCGCGTGTTCATCTCCATGAAATAGAACTCGCCGTCCTGGTACAGGAACTCGATCGTGCCGGCGTTGACGTAGTTCACCGCCTTGCAGAGCCGGATCGCCGCGTCGCCCATCCGCTGGCGGAGCTCCTCGGTGATCACGGGCGACGGCGACTCCTCGATCAGCTTCTGGTGGCGGCGCTGGATCGAGCATTCCCGCTCGCCGAGGTGCACCACCCGGCCGTGCTGGTCGGCAAAGACCTGGATCTCGATGTGGCGTGGGCGCTCGAGGTACTTCTCGAGATAGACCGAGCCGTCACCGAACGCGCGCTCCGCTTCGTTGCGCGCCGTGTCGAACTGGTTCGGCAGCTCCTCGGCGTCCCAGCAGATGCGCATGCCGCGTCCACCGCCGCCTGCCGCTGCCTTCAGGATGACCGGGAAGCCGATGCCGCGCGCGACGTCCAGCGCCTCCTCGACCGTGCGGATCGCCCCCTCGCTGCCGGGGATGATCGGCACGCCCGCCTTCTGGGCGGTCTCACGCGCGCGGGCCTTGTCGCCCATCAGGCGGATCGCCTCGGGGGGCGGCCCGATGAAGGTCAACTGACACTCGCCGACGATCTCGGCAAAGTGCGCGTTCTCGGAGAGAAACCCATAGCCGGGATGGATCGCGTCGGCGCCGGTGATCTCCGCGGCCGCGATGATGCTGGAGATGCTGAGATAGCTCTGCTTCGAGACCGCGGGGCCGATGCAGACGTCGTCGTCGGCATAGCGGACATGGAGCGAATCGCGGTCGGCCTCGGAATGGACGGCCACCGTCTTGATGCCCATCTCCTTGCAGGCCGCGATGACGCGCAGGGCGATCTCGCCGCGATTGGCGATCAGGATTTTCGAGAACATGGAGCGCGCCTACGCCTTCACGGCGAACAGCTTCTCGCCGTATTCGACGGGCTGGCCGTTCTGCGGGTAGATCTTCACGAGCGTGCCGTCGATCTCCGCCTCGATCTCGTTCATCAGCTTCATCGCCTCGATGATGCAGAGCACCTTCCCCTTCGTGACGCGGTCGCCTTCCTGGACGAACGGCCCCGACTCGGGATTGGGCGAGCGGTAGAACGTGCCGACGATCGGCGAGGTGATGATGTGCAGCCCGACTTCGCTCTCCTCGTCGAGGCGCTTCTTCTCTTCCGCCTTCGTCTCCACCGGCTGCGGCGCGGCGTAGATCATCGGCGGTTGCGCGCTGTCCTGCTGCTGTTGCGGCGCGGCCATCACCTGCTGCTGCGGCGCGGGCTTGCCCTCGATGCGCACCTTCGTGCCCGCCTGCTCGACTTCCACCGCACCGATTCCGCTCTCCGAGACTTTGTCGATGAGCTCCAGGATTTCTTTGAAATTCAAGTGGCTACCTCTCAGATCAACTCGTCGCGAAGCAGATGCTTCGCTTTCGACAGCTCGAATCGCGCGCGGCCGTAATTGCCGTCCGGCTGCAGCACGAGCAGGATGTAGTACTCGGGCGTGACCTCCGACAGGAACGTCACGTACTTCTCGGTCACCAGGGCGAACTGCAGCACCTCGCCTGTATCGAGCTCGGTGTTGGTGTTGCGGATCGACTTGACGAAGCCGCCGAACTCCGCGCCGAGGACGTCGAGCGCGACGCGGCCAGCACCGATGGTCTCGACCGCGATGCCGTCGAGGCCGATCAGGCTCACTGCGATCGTCCCTTCGACGCGCTCGCTCAGGCCCGTGAGTACCGCTCTAAAGACCACGCCCCACCTCTCTCCTCAATACCTTCGCCAGCCAGCGCTCCAGCGCGGCGACCTTCGGATTCACGCGCGGGGAGATCGCCTGCAGCTTGCCGCGCACTTCGGCGTTGCCGGGATCGCGCGCGAGGATGTTCTCGTAGATGTGCCGTGCGTCCTCGAGCAGCCCCTGACGCACGTAAAGGTCGGCCATGGTGATCGTGCTCGCCGCGTCGTCCGTCTCGGCCGCGGCGGAGGGAGAGGCCGTGTCGAAAACGGGCGTGGAATCGACGGCCGGCAGCTCGTCCTCGACGAAGGACGGCACGTCTGCCGCGAGCGGCGCGGAGACGATCTGCATCCCGAGCGGCGCCTCGATCTCCATCGCCGCGGCGGTGAAGCCTTCCACCGGCTCTTCGAACGGCGATTCGTCGTGCTCGCGCGACATCGGCTCGACGTCCGCGGTCTCGTTCTCGACGCGCATCTCTTCGCCGAGCGACTGCTCCGCTTCCTCGAACGGCGGGAGCGTGCGATCGAACGGCGACTCCTCGAACACGGACGGTTCCGGCTCCGGCTCCGGCGTCTCCTGCGGAGCCACGGGCGCCTCGCCCGCAGATGCCTGGGACTCGGGAGCCTCAGGCGCCGCGGCTTTGGGAGCTTCTTCGAATGCCGGCACGTCCGCGGCCGGTGGCGCGATCGCCGGCGGCGGGCCGAGCTCGCGATCGAGCTGCTCGATCACGCCGCGCAGCTCTTCGTCGGCGGCCGGGAGCAGCGCCTGCACGAGCTTGTACTTCTTGATCGCCTCGAGCTTCTCGCCGAGGGCCGCGTAAGCGTCGGCCAGGAGTCGCGCGGCGACCACGTTGCCGGGATCGAGCTGCAGCGCCTTGCTCAGCGCCTCGACCGCGCTGGCGTCGTTCTTCTGCTCGCGCAGCACGCGCCCGAGGCTCACCCACGCCGCGAGATACGTCGGGTAGGAGAGGAGGCCCGTGCGCAGCACGCCCTCGGCTTCGGCGAACTGCCCCGCCCTCCGGAGCTCCTCCGCAAGCTGATAGAAGAGACGGCTCTTCGGATCCGTCTTCAGACGGAACCGAAGCTCTTCGATTTTCGGATTGATCGCCGGTTGAGCCATTCGCGGACCTGAATTCTTGCTTACTACGCCGGGAGGTGCAACCGCATGAGACACGAACCGCCCCGTGGAAGGGGCGGTTCGCACAATCGATGAGCGGAAATCCTAGGTGCCGTTGCCCTGCAGGCAGACGATGATCGTCCCCTCGTCAGGGTCGTTGGTGGTGAACGAAACGCTGCCGTTGCGCGCGCCGACGTCCGAGGGATCGAACGTCACGGTGAAGTCCTGCGACGTCCCCGCGGCGACGGTTCGCTGCGCCGGCGTGATCGTGAAGTCCTCCGCGTTCGCGCCGGTGACCGTACCGGCCGTCACCGTCAGCGGCGCGGTGCCGCTGTTCGAGAACGTGATGGTCGCGACCGAGGTACCCGCCGCGGCCGCCTGGTCCGGCGGAACCGCACAGCCGGCGCCGTTCGTCGGGTCGACCGTCATCCCCGCTTCCGGCGACGGCGGCACTTCGCAGGCGCCTCCCCCTTCCGGCAGGATCGTCAGCGCATCCGCCGCTGTGTCGGTGCAATCGGTCGAGGCGTTGGTGTACGTGACGTCGACCTGGAACGCGATCTCGCGCTCGCCCTCGACGCCGTTGATGCTGCAGGCCTCGGTCGGGAACTCGAAGTTGACCGGGACCGGCACGGTATAGACCGCGACGCCCGTCTCCTCGTCGAACGTGACCGACGACGGGAACACCGCGCGGTCGCCCAGCTCGACGCGGACCACGCCTGCCTGCGCGTTCGCAACCGTGATGAAGATGTTCTCACCCGGCTCGACCGCATTCGGCGAGACGTTCGTGATCAGCGGCGAGGTGACGAAGAAGGTGAACGGAGGACCTTCTGCCTGATCGCCGTTCTGGACGTTGGTGACGATCAGATCGCCCGTGACGTCTTCGCAGTTGTCGATGTCGATCGCCGGAGTGATGGCGATGATCCTCGTGCCGCTGACCGAGATCGGCTGGAGCGAGAGATCGCCGTCGCCGGTGCGGACGTTGATGACGACCGGGGCCACGAAGCCGGTGCCGTCGATCGTGACGCGCTGGCCGCCCGTGAACGGGCTGCCGCCGGGGCCGACCGCGGTGATGGCGATCTGGTTCACATAGCGGAAGGCGTCGTCGACGAGGTCTTCGGTCTGCGAGTTGATGTTGCGGACGAGGATCGGGACGAAGCCGGTGACCGGGAGGTTGCCCGTCTCGGACGTGTCGCGTCCGGCCGGAGCCTCGACCATGATCTTGCTGAAGTCGACCGTGATCACGCGCGCTTCGGCCGCGCCGAAGAGCACCTGCACAGGCGCCTGGAAGCCGTCGCCGAAGATCGTCACGATCGTGCCGCCGGTGATCGGTCCGGAGTTCGGAGTGGCCGTCGAGATCTGCGGCTGCAGCCGTTCGTTGCGGTACGTGAACGCGCCTGTGAGCTCCACGCGCTGTTCGGCAGCCGTTCCGGCTTCCGTCAGCACGATGATGTCGGCGATGAGCTCCTGGGCCACCGTGATGTTCACACCGGGGGTGATCACTTCGATGGCCGTCGGCGTGACGGAGACGACGGTCGCTTCGACCGGCAGCGCCGCGCCGACGTCGAAGAGCACACGCACCGGCGTGCGGAAGTTCGTGCCGGTGATGCGGATGGTCTCACCACCGGAAGGACGGCCGATGGACGGAGTGACCGAGGTGATGGTGGGGGTCGTGTTCGGCGGAGGCGGCGTGACCGGGCGCGTCTGGAACGTGACGTCGATCGAGCGCTGCACGTTGTTGACGATCGCGGTGACTCGCGCCAGGCCCGCGGTCGCCGAGGTCAGCGTCACGGTGGCGAGACCGCTCGTGGTCGTCTTGATCACGGCCGTGGCCGTCGTGTTGTCGAACGAACCGCGGGTCGTCGAGAACTCGACCGCGGTGCCGTTGGGCGCCGGCTGTCCGTTCTGCGTCACATTGGCGGTGATCGTGACGGTCGAGTCGACGAGCGGATTCGCGTTCGTCGAGGTCAGAGTCACGTCGATGCCGGTCGGGGTGGGATTCGGGTTGCCGCCGCCGGGAATGCCGCCGCCCGAAGGGGGTGCGGTCGGCGATTCGCCCTTGCATGCGCCGAGAACCAATAGCAGCGCAAAAAGCGCGAGCAGAGTCTTGCTGTTTCTCATCGTTTTCATGTCAGCTCCCGTACACGCGTCGCCGCGCTTCTAGCTGCACCCACACCCGTAGCAGAACTCGAACGGGATCGTCGTCGAGTCGTAGACGTTGTCGCCGGCGAGCGTTTCACCGAACACCTCGAGAATCACTTCCATGCGCACGAACGGGCGCAGCGTCTCGGGATCGCGCCCTCCGCTCGTCGGCTGCAGCGACACCAGCGGTGCCACGTTCAGCACGCCGAGCTCGAAGAGGCGGAACACGGTGCTCGAGCCGGCCGGGCCGACCAGCGTATCGATGGAGCGGACGAACGACGGCGGGACGATCGTGCCGCCGTCGGTACGGCGGTACGAGACGCGGTAGCGGTTCACCCGCACCTGCACGCGCGGACCGGTGACGGTCGAGTTCTTCGGCACCGTCAGCATGTTGATCGTGCCGAGCTCCTCCTCGCAGTCCGCGTCGTCGGTCGGACCGACGTCGATGACTCCGATGGCCGCGGTGTGCGTGACGACCAGTTCGACCGGCGCCGCGTTATCCGTCAGCTCTGAACTGCAGCTCAGCGACCCGACGGCAACGAGCAACGCGACGGCAAACAGCTTGATGTTCTTCGTGATCATGATCCCGCCCCTTAAGTTTCTCACTCTCACCCTCTCACGATACGCGGTGTGATGAAGATGAGCAGTTCGTCGTGAGACGTTTCCAGACGGTGGCTGCGGAACAGCGCCCCGACGATCGGAATGTTGTGGACGAACGGCACCCGGCTCACGGCGCGGTTTTCCCTGCTGGAGAAGATCCCCGCGATGACGGCGGTCCCGCCGTCACGAACCATGAGCCGCGTGCGTGCCTGCCGCGTCGTGAGCGGCGTTCCTGCCGCACCTTCGATCGTCAAACCGCTCACCGGCTCGTTCTTCTGCACCGAGATGTCCATGATCACCGTTCCGGCCTCGGTGATCTGCGGCGTCACCGACAGGCGGAGCGTCGCATCGAGGTAGGTGACGGTGGTCGTGAAGTTCACTCGCGTCTGATACGGAATCTGGAAGCCGCTCTGGATCTCCGCGGCCTGGTTGTCCTGCGTGGTCACGCGAGGCGCCGAGATGGTCTTCGACCAGCCCAGGATCTCCGTCGCGTGGAGCGCCAGGTTCAGGTCGAACGTGCCGAGCACGTCGAACAGCGTCAGGTTGAAGATGCGCGTCCCGGCCGGCGCGAAGTTGAACGGTCCCGCGTCGAAGCCGACGCGGTTCGGGAACACCAGGCCGGTGCCGGTGCCGAGCGACGGATCGAGGTCGCCGCCGAACCCGAAGTTGAAGCCCCAGATCTGCTGGAACTGCCGCAGGCTTTCCACGATGCGCGCTTCGATCATCACCTGGCGCGACGGGATGTCCACGGTCACGATCAGGTTCTGCATCGTCCGCAGCACTTCCGGGATCTCGCTGACGATGAGCTGGTTCGTGCGCTGGTCGACGATGATGCGGGCGCGCGGCGAGGCCATCTCGCGCAGCAGCGCCGAGACGTCCGTGGCCCGCGCGTACGACAGCTTGAAGCTGAGCGTCGTCAGCGGCACCCGGAGCCGTTCTTCTTCTTCGAGGCGGCGCGAAGCTGCCGTCTCCGAGGCGATGCGATCGATCGTGCCGATGCGCATCACGTTTCCTTCGAGGGTGAACGTGAGGTTGTTCTGGCGCAGGATCAGGTCGAGCGCCTGGTCCCACGGCACGTCGACGAAATCGACCGTGACCGAACCGGTCACACCCGGGTCGATCGCGATGTTCAGGCCCGTCAGCTCCGCGAACGTGCGGAGGACGTCCTTGATGTCGGCATCCTTGAGGTTGAGCGAGAGCGGCTCGCCGTTGAACACCCGCGGCCCGCCGCTCAGCGTGCGCGAGCCGGAGAGGTTCTGCGCCGCCGCGGTCTGTGTCGAGACCGGCTGCTGCGCCTCGGCCGCTTCACTGAAGACGTCCTCGCTCGCGGGCGGACGCTGCGCCGGCGCCTGGTCGATGGCTGGCGTGATGCGCGAGCGCGCTCCCTTCGAAGCAGGCTCCGGCACCGACCACGACTGCTCTTCCACCGGCCGCGGCGCGGCGGCCACACTGCCGGACGCAATCGTCGGGACCTGCTCCGGGATGCTCATCCGGGCCGGCTTCTCGGCGACCACGTCCACTTTCGCGCTCTGCACCGGGGCCGGTTTCTCGACCGCGGGAGCTTTCTGCGCCGTTTTCACGGCGGGCGCCGCAACCACCGGAGCCGCCATCTGCCCCGGAGCCTGGAGCGAAGCGCGCGCGGACGGGCCGAAGGCGATGCGCACTTCCTCCCCTACCGCGGCGATGTCGTATTCGGCCTTGCTCGCCAGGTCGACGACCACGCGTGCGACGGTCGGCTGGAACTGCGCCACGCGGACGCGCTTGACGACGTCGTCATCGACGGTCACGGCGTTCCGGACGGCCGAGTTCTTCACGCCTTCCAGGTCGATGACCAGGCGCGACGGATTCTCCAGGCGGAAGGCCTTGTACTCGAGCTGTCCGTCGCCGGAGATCCGCACTTCCACGCCGCCGTCGTTCGCCACGGCGTCGATGCGCTTGACCGAACGGGCGCGCGGCAGCGGAATCTCCTCGACGCGCGCCACAGGCTCGGCCGCTTCTTCGATCACTTCTGCCGTCGAGGCGGCGACTGGTTCGATGGCCGGCTCGGCCACGGGCTCGATGCTCGTGACCGGCTGTTCGAGTAACGCACCGGCCTGTTCGATCGGAATCACGACCGGCAGCGACTCGGAGCTCTGGATCGGGATCGCGGTCGCCGGGATGGTGACGACCACCGCGTTGTTGATGGCCGTGACTTCCGGCATCAGGGGTTCGGAAAGGCGGAAGGTGATGCGCGTGAGCGCGCTGCCCATCTCGACCACTTCGTCCGCGGCGATGGAGACCACCGCGGGAGGAAGCGCCGCGGGAACGACCGCCGAGTTCTCGCGGCTCGTGCCGGTCAGGTCGACGATGAAGACGCCGGGAGCCGGACTGTACGAGGTGAAAGCCGGGGCGCCGTTCGTGCGGAGCAGGACGCGCGAGCCATCGACGTCGACCGCGCTCAGCGCAATCGCGCTGACCGGTGCGGCGTCGGCCGCCTTCTTCGTCGCCTCTCCCTTGCGTCCGAACAGTCCGGCGTCGGCGATGCTCGCCTGCACCAGGAGCACGCCGGCAACCAGCAGGATTCGCTTGGTTCTTTTCATACTCGTACCCTTCACCATCTCGCCCTCCACTCGCAGCCCATGAACCTGCACCACTTTCACCTCACCTGTTCGCGGCGGTCGACGTCGGGGCCAGGTCCTTCACGACTTCGCGGTATCGCTCGATGCGAGTCGGATCGTTGACTTCCTGCCTGAAGACGACGGCCGTGGCCGTGATGCGCAGCACCTCTCCGTCGAGCACCTTGTCGCCCATCCGGAGGAGGTGGCCCTTGTTGTCCGGGCCGTTCACCATCGCCGTCAGACCCTGGCGTGTCTTGAAAATACCCTGCAGCTTCAGCTCGTCGATGAGGAACCCCGGGACGCCTGCAGGACGCTGTCCCGGCTCCAGCTTCGGCGTCGGGCCGATGAGCGAGCGGAACGGATCGCGGCGCCCCTGCGGGTCGTAGCGGTACGTATCGGTGGTGGTCGGCTCCTCGAGGATCTCCTCGAGCGACTTCTGCACGTCCGACGCTGTCGACGTCGCGGCCGTATCAGTGGATGTCGCCGTGCCGGCCGGAGGTGTCTGTGCGACGACGCTCGCGACGGCGGCGATCACGATCAGCAGTGAGTATCCGAATGTGTTTCTCATCAGCGCTTGCTCTCCACCCTACTCACCGCCCGGCTTCGCGGCGCCGTCGGCTCCCGCGGCAGCTTCGCCTTCGGCCGCCTCGTCCTTCGGCTCGACGTAGACGAACGTCTTCGCCACGAACTCGGCGGAGACGGTCTTCGTCTCCTGGTTGCCCAGCGCGGCGATCTTGATGTTCTCCACATTGATGATGCGCGAGAAGTTGCCGAGCCGGTTGAAGAGGATCGCCAGGTCGTGATAGCGGCCGTCGACCGCAACCGCGATCGGCCATTCGGCGTATGTCTCGGAGCCGCTGCCGAGCGGCGGGAACGACAGCCGGCGCAGCGTGAACTCCCCCTGGTCGACGAGCGACTTGAGCTTCTTGATGATCTCCTCGGTGTTGCGCGTCGACGGCAGGATCCGGCGCAGCTTCTCCAGCTCGAGCTCGAGGCGCTTCACTTCCTCACGGAACTGCGGCAGCTTCCGCTCCGCCGCCTGCCCCTGCTGGATCTTCTGGTCGAGCTCCGTGATCTTCTGCTCGGTCGCGGCGATGCTCGCCTTCATGTCTTTGACCGCGAGCGTCTCGGTGCCGTACAGCACCGCTCCCGCCAGCCCCAGGCCGACGAGCAGTCCCACGTACCACGGTTTGTCGTCCAGTGTGATCGCCATCGACTTCTCCTGCTACTGCGTGGCCGTCGCGGTCGTCGTGGCCGTGGTATCCGTCGCGCCGGTAGTCCCGGCCGGCGTCGTACCGCGCGGCGTATACGTGAACGCGAAGTTCATGTCGAATCCGTAGACCAGCGGCACCGCGGACATCTGCGTGACCGATCCCACCTGCGGCTCCTCGAAGTACGGATCGTTCTTCACGTTCTCGATGAAGAGGGCGATCGCATTCGGGTTGAGGCCGCGTCCGGCCAGCGTGACCCGTCCGGCGGTGATGTCGAGCGAGTCGAGCCAGACCAGGTCGGGCAGATCGCGGCTGATCTGGTCCATGATCCGGACCGGACCTTTCTGGTTCTGCTTGAGCTGGTTGATCAGGTCGATGCGCTGCTGCAGGCTGTCCTTCCGCTTCTGGTAATCGTCGACTTCCTTGATGATCGACTCGAGCTTCTGCGCCTCGGCTGTCCGCTGCGCCGCCAGCTCTTCCTGCTGCTTCAGCTCGCGCCTGTTGATGTACCAGTACGCGAGTGCCGCGAGCACACCGATCACCAGGCACGCGACGATCAGGATGTTGTTGATGTTGGCCGCACCCGGTCCCATGGCAGATGCTGCCGCTGCCGCGGGAGCTGCTCCTGCTCCCCGGACCGCCCGCCCTTCCCGCACCAGATTGATCTTGATCAAGCGTCCCCCAACTTCCTCATGGCGAGTCCTACGGCGATCGCCATACTCGGCGCGATCTCAGCCAGCTCCTCGGGGTTGAATTGGCTCTCGTCGACGTTGATTTTCCGGAAGGGGTCCATGATCGCCACCGGGATGCCGAACTTGTCGCGGAGGATCGCGTCGAGGTTCAGCACGCCCGAGCCGCCGCCGGCGAGGACGATCTCGTCGACGCGCTCGGCGCCCGAGGTGGCGGTGAAGAAATCGAGGGTCTTCCGCAGCTCCCCCGCGAAGTCCTCGGAGACCGAGTTGAGGATCGGGATCACCTGCTGGATGGTGTAGTCGGCGACCGGCTTCCCCCGCTTGAGCTCCTCGGCCTGCTCGAACGAGAGGCTCAGCTCGCGCTGGATCGCATCCGTGTACTGGTTGCCGCCGAAGGTGATGTCGCGCCAGAACATCGAGGTCGAGCCGGAGAGGACGTTCACGTTCGTCACCGACGCGCCGACGTTCACCAGCGCCAGGACCTTCCCGTCGTCGATCTCGTAGTTCACCTTGTAGCAGTTCTGGAGGGCGAACGCGTCGACGTCGACCAGCACCGGCAGCTTGCCGGTCTGGCTGATGACGGAAGTGTAATCGTTGATCTTCTCTTTTTTGACGGCCACGAGGATAACGTCGATGTTGTCCCCCGCGCCGGGCGCGGTGAGCGGGACGTAATCGAGGTTTACATCGTTGATATCAAAAGGGATGTACTGCTCGGCTTCCCACTGGATGGACTCGGCCAGCTCCTCCGGCGACATGGCCGGAAGGGTGATCTTCTTGATGATCACCGAGTGGCCCGAGAGGGACGTGGCGTAATTGGAATTCTTGACGCTCTGGTCCGTGTTCAGGCGCTGGATCGTATCCACGACCATGGACGAGTCCATGATGGATCCGTCGACGATGGCCTCCGGCGAGAGCCGCTCGGTTCCGAGCTTCACGAGCGAGTAGTTCCCGCCCTTCTTCTCCTTCAGCTCGACTAGTTTGATTGCTGAGGAGCCGATATCAAGGCCTACAACATTTTTGCTCTTTGAGAAGAACACCGCTCACCCCATCCATCTCACTCACTTCTCACAGGCACCGGCCGGATGTAGAAAGGTTGAGCGAAATTACATCGTTTAATTTCATGTGTCAACTCTACCGGTTTTAGATAAGTAGAGGCCTGACGCACATTTATACCGTGCCGGCTTGCGTCGTCGGGACGGGCTGAATACAATCCACAGCCTTTCGGTTCAGATCATAGGGAGTCAACATGGCAAAGATGTGCGAAGTCTGCGGCAAGGCACCGGTTTTCGGAAACCGGGTGAGCCACGCTCACAACGTCTCCAGCCGCCGCTGGATGCCGAATCTGCAGAAGATCCGCGTGATGGTCGGCTCGGCCGTCCGTCGCATGCAGGTCTGCACCCGGTGCATCCGCTCGGGCGCGATCAAGAAAGCGGTTCGTTAGGTTCATGGAGGACGGGCGTCCTCGCCTGTCCTCCACCATCGCCCTGGCCAGGGCGCTTTCCATTCTCGGCCACCCCTTCCTCCTCATCCCCCTCACCATCGCGGCCCTGACCGGGAGTCTCTTCTGGACGGCCGTCATCGCCGCCAGCACGACCGTTCCCCTCCTGGCCGTCATCGCCCGGAAGGTCCGTCGCGGCGCCTGGAGCGACTTCGACGTCTCCCGCCACGAGCAGCGCGCCGGCCTCTACTACGCCGGCATCCCCCTGCTGGCGGTGTGCGTCGTGCTCCTCTACTTCCTCGGAGCCCCCGCCGGCATGATCCGCGGCGCCGCCGCCGGCGCCGCCATGTTCCTGGCCGGTCTTTTAGGCAACCGCTTCCTGAAAATCTCGATGCACATGATGTTCGCGGCGTTCTGCACCGTCGCCCTCTCCCGCGAGTACCCCTGGTCCCCCGCCGCGACCCTCCCCCTCCTCGCCGCCATCGCCTGGTCCCGCCGCTACCTCGACCGCCACACCTGGGCCGAGATCGCGGTGGGCATCGTGATTGGCAGCGTCTGCGCCCTCGCCGCGTAGATATGGAGTGCGGTAACGCCAGTTACCGCTCTCCATATCACCCCCGCCCGCCCCACCGTGATTCCCGCACCCACTCCTCGAGCTCCGCGCATGAGATCGCCGAGCCGATTTCCCCGGCGCGCGCGGCTTCGCGCGCGATCAGGTATCCCGGCCCTTCGAGGTTGAAGGTCCGATGGAACTGCTGGGCGGTGATGGCGTTGAAGACGACACTTCGTTTCTTCGTCATTACTTGCTCCTCCCCGCCGGGGCCGGGGGTCCTGCTTCGTTCTTCGGTAGGGTGTCCGGGCGAGCGAGAAGAACGAAGAACGAAGGTGGGCTCGCTGCCGCCACCTATCCGTTCGGAACGCTCAACCTCGACCGGGCGGGGCCTCGCGCCTCGCCAGGCAGGAAGTCTCGTCTCAGCACGACGGTACCTCGGCGTCGGGCGGGGCGAGGTATCTTTCCGATGCCCCACGGATGCTCCCCAGGAGATACGCCGGGAGGTTCTCCACCTCGTAAGCGTGCATGAGGTACCCCATGAAGATCCCCTGCACGATCTCGACGGCATCGGCTGACGGAACCCCCATGCTGATCGCAATCCGATACATTTTCGGCGCGTAGCGATGGTACGCAGCCATGAACGAGTCTTCCTCGTCGTCACGGGATTCCGGCATGTTCTCTTCTCCGTCGAGTGCTGCTGAATGTTGCCTCACGAGACAGCGAGAGACAAGGATTCAGGAGAGAAGAACGAAGCTATGACCCCCATCTACCTGTTTGCTTGTGATGCATCGCCTGACGCCCAGGCAGAGAGTCACAAGCAACGAACAACCAGTAACCAGCAACAACCTGCTACACCTCGATCCCCACGCTCCTCTTTTTGTCCTACATCTGTCCTACATCCCGATCCCGAGTCGCGCCGCACGACTCCCGAGTCTCGCCGCGCGACCCCCGAGTCTCGCCGCGCGACCCCCGAGTCTCGCCGCGCGACCCCCGAGTCTCGCCGCACGGCACTCGAGCCGCGCCGCACGACCCCCGAGTCTCGCCGCACGACCCCCGAGTCTCGCCGCACGACTCCCGAGTCGCGCCGCACGACACCCGAGTCTCGCCGCACGACACCCGAGTCTCGCCGCACGACACCCGAGTCTCGCCGCGCCACTCTCTTCGTTCGTTCCCTTGGCGGTGCTGAGCCATTTCCCAAACGCTGCTAAACGATCTCCAGAGATGCTCAACCGTAGATATGGAGTGCGGTAACGCCAGTTACCGCACTCCACATCACCCCCGCCCGCCACCCCACCGTGACTCCCGGACCCACTCCTCGAGCTCCGCGGCCGGCAGCGGTTTGCTCATGTAGTACCCCTGCGCCATGTCACAGCCGAGGCGCTTCAGGGCCTGCCACGAATCGGCGGTCTCCACCCCCTCGGCGATCACGACCAGCCCCATGTTGTGCCCGAGCTCGATCGTCGAGCGGACGATCACCAGGTCGTCCGAGGCCTTCTCGCTCAGGTTCAGCACGAACGACTTGTCGATCTTCAGCTCGTCCACCGGCAGGCGCTTGAGATGGGCGAGCGACGAGTACCCCGTCCCGAAGTCGTCGATGGCCAGGCAGATCCCGCGGCGCTTGAGGTCCGCCAGGATGCGTTGCGCGTACGCCGCGTCCCTCATGATCGCGCTCTCGGTGATCTCCAGCATCAGGCGCGCGGGCGGCAGCGCGGCATCGGACAGCAGGCCGCTGATGAACGTCGGGAGCTCGGAATCGAACAGGTCGAGCGCCGACAGGTTCACGGCCACCGTCAGCTCCAGCCCCCTCTCCCGCCACTCCGCGCACTGCGCGATGGCCTTGCGGATCACCCAGCGCGTGATCAGGCCGATCCTCCCCGACTGCTCGGCGAGGGGGATGAACTCGTCCGGCCGCATGATCCCGTGCTGCGGATGGTTCCAGCGCACCAGCGCCTCCACATGGACCGCTCGTTCGCTCCGGACGTCGATCTTCGGCTGGTAGTGGAGCTCCAGCTCATCGCGGGCGATGGCCTGGCGCAGCTCCATCATCAGCGACAGCCGCCGGACGCTGTGCTCGTCGCGCCCCGTCTCGTACAACGCCACGCCGCCCTGGTTCCTCTTCGCGTCGTACATGGCGATATCGGCGCGCTTCATCAGCGTGTCGGCATCCTCGGCGTGCGTGGGGAACAGCGCGATGCCGGCGCTCGCGTCGACCTCCACGACCACGTCGCCGAGGAGGTACGGCGCCGTGAAGGCGCTCTCGACGCGCGCCGCCTCGTCCAGGGCCTGCTTCGCGTCGCGGGCGAAGAACATCACCGCGAACTCGTCGCCGCCGAGGCGCGCCACGATGTCGCGCGGGCCGGCCGTCTGCGTCAGGCGCCGCCCGATCTCGATCAGGAGTTGATCGCCGAAATGGTGGCCGAGGGTGTCGTTGATGTCCTTGAAGCGGTCGACGTCCAGCATCATCATGCCGAGCGAAGGGCCGCCGCGCTTCGCCGCCGACACCGCCAGCGAAACGCGCTCGAGGAACCGGTTGCGGTTCGGCAGGCCGGTCAGCGCGTCGTGCGTCGCCTGGAACGTGATCTGGTGCTCGCGCGCCGCGATGGCGGACTGCATCTCGTTGAACGCGGTCGCGAGGTGCCCGATCTCGTCCTCGCGCCCGACCGTCACCGGCGTGACGTAGTCGCCGCGCTCGATGCGTCCCGCTCCCTCGGCCAGCGTGAGCAGCGGACGGCTGATCGTGCGCGCGAACAGCACCGCCGCGACGAATGCGGCCAGCAGCAGCAGCGCGGAAAGGGCGTAGATCTGCAGCTCCATCGTGACGAACGGCCGCCGCGCCTCTTCGATGGAGCGCTGCAGCACCGTGTTCACGCGCGAGTCGTCGCCGGTGCGCAGCGGCTCGAACAGAGTGGCGTAGCCGGTGTCGCCGAGCTCCAGCGTCGTCCCGTCGCTCCCCACCCCTCGGGGTCCGGTCATGTGCGCGATGAGATCCTTGCGCTGCTGCGGCGGCAGGGTCGATCGCAGTTGCGGCGCAACGCCCGCGGTGCCGCTCCAGATCGAGACGTCGACCGACGTCAACTGCCGCACATCGGCGAGCACGCGATCGTCGATCTCGAAGCCGGCGCAGACCCACGCGATCGGCTGCGGAGCCAGCACGGGCCTGATCACGAACTGGTACGGCCCGCCGCGGAACGAAACCGTCTCCAGCGCCTCTCCCCGCTCCTCGGCCAGCCGCAGCATCGACGCGAAGGGGAACGGCCGGCCGATCATCCGCCCGTTCAGCGTGTCGGCGGTCACGGTCCCGTCGAGGCTCACCAGCACCACCGCATTCGCCCCGATGCGCGACCCATGGTTCGCCAACACCGACGTGATGGTCGGGACGTCGCCCGAAGCGACCAGCTCGCGGAACGGGAAATCGAGCGACAGGACGCGCAGCGACTCCGAGAGCTGCCGCGCGCGCGTCTCCAGGATCCAGTCGAGCACGCGCTTGCCGGTGTGCAGCTCCTCCGCGAGGGCGTGGTTCAGCGCCTGCCGACCGGCCAGATGCACCGAGATGACCGTTCCCGCCTCGAGCAGCACGAGGATCGCCACCAGTAGATAGAGGAGGCGGGCCTGAAAACTACGGATGGCCATGCATGTGAGTTGCCGCCGGACCACGCCCGGCCACGAACGTCAGGCTGGCCCGTCCGTCCTCGCTCACCGTGATGCTCTGCGCCTTCGGCTCCTCACGCATGTCCGGATACCACACCCGCACCGTGTATCGCCCTCCCGCCAGCTCGCTCAGCGTCGTCTTCCCGCCAGCCGGGGTCTTCGCGAAATGCGGCGTGTCGACGATCACGATGTACGCGCTCATCTGGTCGTGGATGTTGCACCCGAGCGTCACCACGCCGGCGCGGTCGAACAGCTCGGGCGTGGCCGGCGTCCCCTTGTACAGCGGAAGCTGGAACGGCTTGGCGGGAGAGAAGGAGTAGACGTGATGCCGGATGTCGTCGCTGTTCGGGAACGTCACCTTCGTCCCGGTCTGCACCGGCAGGACGTGCGGGATGAAGGTGCGGTTCTTCTGGTCCATGACCGCCGTCCTGTTGCGCGCCGGCGCGGCGGGCCGCCCCTCGAGGATCGCGTACACGACCGCGTCCTTCACCCCGGCTCCGCGCGCGTCCTGGACCCGCACATCCAGAGTGGCAGCGGCGAGAGGAACTGAGACGGCGGCCGCGAAAACGAATCCGAGGAGGGGGCGCATGGAGGCCGGAACGCGCGCGCGGGCGGATGTCATCCCTTGCCAGCAGGCACGGAGGTGCGATGATGCCCGCATGCGCCTGGTGCTGGTGGTCGGGCTCGTGCTCGCGGCACTGCCGGCGTGCGGTACGGACACGCTCGACTGGAGCGGGTTCGCCTTGCTGCGCGGCGCGGCCGGCTCGAACGCATTGCCGCTCGACGATGACGACGTCTCCGCGCAGGTGCAGCTCGGAATCGACTGGCGCCCCTCCCCCACCCTCGGCGCGCACGTGCACCTGCTCGCGCGCAACGACGAAGACGGCGGACGCCGCGGCCGCGCCGGCATCGTGGAGGCCTATCTACAACAGGCGTTCGAGCGCGGCGAGCATCGCCTGCGGCTGCTCGAAGGAGCGTTCTTCCTTCCAGGCTCGCGCGAGAACGTGGACGCGCTCTGGGAGTCTCCGTACGCCATCACCTCCTCCGCCCTGAATGCCTGGCTCGGAGAGGAGCTGCGTCCGATCGGCATCGATGCGACGTACACGCTCCGCCGCCGCTGGAGCGCGGCCGTGACGCTGTTCCGCGGCAACGACACCCTCGGCTCGACGCCGGCCGACCGCGGCTGGAAGCTGCACGACCGCTGGACGCTCCTCGGCGAGCATGTGCGTGTCGACGACGAGTACTTCACCTCCGTCTCCGCCGAGACCGACGGCCGCCTCGGCTGGGCCGCGCGCGGCCGCTGGAACAACGACCGCACCGTGCTGCAACTCACCCACATCGACAACCGCGCCGACGCGCTCGAGCACGGCGAGCTGCTGAACTGGAACACCCGCTTCGACATCGCCGCCGCCGACTTTACCTCCGGCGACTGGACGGTCGCGGCGGAGTACGGCTGGGGAAAGACCATCGTCATCCACGAAGGCGAGTCCTTCTCGAACGACCTCCGCGCTGGCTACGTACTCGTCTCCCGCCGCCTGGGCCCCGGCCGCGCCTCGCTGCGCGCCGAGGAGTTCTACACCCAGTCCGTCCAGGAAGGCCACGCCTTCACGGCCGCTTACCTATGGACCGCCCGCCCCAAGCTGCGCGCCGGCGCGGAGATCATCGCCACCGGCGAAGACCTGCGCGCACAACTCGAGCTCCGCTACAGCTTCCCGTAAGACCAGCGCACCCCATGCCGCAGCACCTTCCCCGGCCGGTTCTTCGTCACCTTCCCCTCATCGACGACGAACACCCCGTTCACCAGCACGTGCGCGACCCCCTCGGCGTACGCATGCGGATTCGTGTACGTCGCCTTGTCGATGATGCGGTCCGCGTCGAAGACCACCACGTCCGCTTTCATCCCCGGCCGCAGCAGCCCGCGGTCGAGGATGCCCACGCGCGCCGCGGGATACGAGGACATCTTCCGGATCGCATCTTCGAGCGTGATGACTTTTCTCTCACGCACGTACACGCCGAGGACTCGAGCGAAGGTGCCGTAGCTGCGGGGGTGCGGCGCATCCTTGCCGAAGACCGGCACCTCGCCGTCAGACGCGATCATCGTCGCCGGATGGCGGAGGATGCGCACCACGTCCTCCTCGTCCATCATGTGGAAGATCGCCCAGACCTCGCTCTTCTCCATGAGCTCCATCGCCAGGTCGGCCGCACCCTCCACCCTCGGCTCGACACCGCGTGCGCGGAGGACGTCTGCCAGCGTCTTTCCGGCGAGTGACGCGTCGTGCGGCGCCGCCGCGATCTGCACGTTCTTCGGATCGCCGCCGCCGCGGTCGTACTGGATGCTCTCGATGATCGCCTCGCGGATCCTCGCGCGCGTCGCCGGATCCCCGAGCCGCTCCAGCATCGCTTCACGGCCGCCCTCGAGCGCCCAGCGCGGAAAGAGCGCGTTGAGGCCGGTCCTCGACGCGGTGTACGGATACTGATCCGACGTGACGTCGACGCCGCGCCCACGCGCCTCATCGAGGAGCTTCAGCGTGTCGGTGCTGCGCCCCCGGTTTCGCGCACCCGCGATCTTGTGATGGGTGATCTGCGTCGGCAGGCCGCCCTCCTCGCCGATGCGGATCGTCTCGCGGACGCTGTCCGTCACCTTCGCCATTTCATCGCGCATGTGCGAGGTGTGAATCCCGCCGAGCTCCCCCGCCACTTTCGCCAGCTCGATCACCTCCTCGGTGGACGCGAAGCTGCCCGGCACGTAGAAGAGCCCTGTGCTCAACCCGAACGCACCGTCGTTCATGGCCGTGCGCACGAGCGCTTTCATCTGCTCGAGCTCCGCCGGAGTTGCCGCGCGGTCGACGGAGCCCATCACCTGCTCGCGCACGCTCCCGTGCCCGACGAAAATCGCGAAATTCGGCGACACGCCCTGCTTCTCGACGCGCGCCAGGAACGGCGCGACCGGCAGCGGCGACGAACCATCCGGCCCCTCGAAGATCGTCGTCACGCCCTGCAGGATGAAGTTGTCCGCCGCAGGCACGTCGAAGATACCGCCCCGCGCGTGCGTGTGCAGGTCGATGAACCCGGGCGCGACGACCTTGCCCGTCGCGTCGATGACCCGCCTCCCCTCCCCTTCGATCCGCGGCGCGACCGCCACGATGGTGTCCCCGTCGATCGCGACATCCCCCCGAAACCACGTATTGCCGGTTCCGTCGACGATGCGTCCACCGCGGATCACGATGTCAAAGGTCAGGGCGAGAACGCTGGCGAGCATGAACGAGTATCCCGCGCCATTCCCTCCGATGTCGAGGAATGACATTCAGCCACGCTCGTGCCGAACGACATTGAACCCTTCTTCCACCGCAGGAGGCTCAAAGTACGCCGTCACGGCCTGGAACTCCGCTTCGCTCGTCCATCGACTCTCCGCCGGCAGATCCTCGCTTCGCTTCCTCAGCTGGCGCATGCACAGCGCGTCCGAGGCGTCGATGAAGTGGAGCTCGTGCTCCGCCCCGGGATCGTCGATCAGGCGGCGAAACCACGCTCGCTGCCTCCGCGTGTTCCCCGGGAAATCGAGGACCACCGATACGCCAATCGACAGCAGCGAACGGATATGCGGCCCGAGCGCCTCCCTGATTCGGGATGAGCACCTGACGTACGCGGCAAGATCGGCAATCTCGCCAGGGAACAGCCGCTCGAGAAACTCGTCCTCGACCAGCAGCACCGCGGACTCCTGCAACGCCAGCTCCCGCGACAACGTCGACTTGCCCGCGGCCATCTTTCCGCAGAAGAAAATCAGCTTTCCCTTTCCCTCTGACATTCGCTGCCCGGCGGCTAACTCACTTCGGCACCAGCTTGCGCTCTACCCTGGCGGGCTCCAGCTCCCACATCGCGCCGGTCATGGCGTCGATGCCGAATCCAATTCCGCCGGCCAGTGCACCGACAAGGAAATCGACGAACGCCTGGTCCGACTGCCGGGTCGCACCGACCGTCCCGCCGGCGATCGGCCCGGCGAAGTTCGCCCAGAGCCAGACGCTCGAGCCCGACTCGAACACCACCGTCTCCGGCTGAAACCCTGCGCGCGTCAGCACGAGCGAACACTGCTCCACCCGGCGCGGCAGACGAACCGTCGCCGGCGTCACCGCCGCCGCCTGCGGCTTCCCGCACCGAACCTCGACGTCGGCACCGGCCGGATCGCTGACGACCTCGATCTCCTGATGCCGCCCATTGTGCAGAGTCGCACACCCCTGCGTGAACATGACTACCACTACGAAGGCCCTGAGGTTCATCCCATTCGCTCCTTCGCTCGAGGCAACGATGCTACCAGTCGCAGCGGGCGAATCGTCATATCCAGCACGCCGAGACGAACCGGGATGGTATGGCTGCTGCACGCACCCGCTTCCATGCCGCCTGACGACTATCGCACCGCCGCCGTCCGCGCCAGAGAACGCGTGACGGAGCTGATCCTTTCGGGAGCGCCCCTGAGCGAGACCCTCGAGGCCCTCGTCGGGATCATCGAGAGCGCAACGGCCTCCGGCATGCTGGCGTCGATCCTGATCCTCGACGAGGATGGCCGCCACCTTCTGCATGGTGCCGCGCCGTCACTTCCCGACGCGTACAACAAGGCGATCCACGGGCTGGCGATCGGGCCGGAAGTCGGGTCCTGCGGCACGGCCGCCTTTCACAACAGGACGGTCTCGGTGTTCGATATCGCGAACAACCCCTTGTGGGCAAACTTTCGCGACCTGGCGCTGCAGTTCGATCTGCGCGCCTGCTGGTCGACACCGATTCACGGCTCCGACGGGAAAGTGCTCGGCACGTTCGCGAACTACTACCGCGTCGTGCGCGACCCGAGCCCCGTGGACCGAGAGCTCACGGAGATGATCACCCAGGCGGCGGCCACGGCCATCGAGCATGACCGGCAGACCCGCCTCGCAAGCGTGTGACCCCAGCGGAGGTGCGCGATAAAGTCACTTTTTCAACCTGCCGACCATGAGGAAGTGATCGCGCGTATTGGTGCGCTTCAACCCGAATCCGCGCGCGTGTGGGGAAAGATGGATCCGTCGCAGATGCTCTGTCATTGCGCGCGTCCACTCGAAACGGCGACGGGTGATCGGCCGATGAAGCAGAAGCTGCTGGGCAGGATTCTCATGCCGTTCCTCCGCTCTTCAATCCTCGGCGAGAAGCCATTCAGCAAGAACGGCCCGACCGATCCCACGTTCGTCGTATCAAAAGCCTGCGACTTCGGCGCGGAACGCACCCGGCTGGTAGAGCTCATCAACCGTTTCGTCGCCCGAGGTGAGATCGCGGCAGGCAAGGAGACGCACCCGTTTTTCGGGAAGATGACCGGCCAGGAGTGGGGCGAGTTGATGTACAAGCACCTGGATCATCATCTCAGGCAATTTGGCGCCTGATCCTGCCGGATCGGTTGCGCGTGTGGGAGAGAAGAACGAAGCTGTGATCCCGCTTCGCCAGGGTCCAACATCGGCGCGCGGTAAATTACCGAGCGACTACTGGGAACCTCTGAAACCTAATAAGCCGACCGTCGCGACAACTGATCTCATATAAAATCCCTGAAACAGCCACTGCTAACGGCGGCTTGTAGGGTCGGTCGGCGAATAACGTTTTGCCGGTGTACTCCCAATCGAGATTTGTAGTAACGGTAAGGCTTTTGGCCAGGTTCGCGGCATCCGCGCCGGCGCCCGCTGCCGATTCAATGCCCAGGGTATATCGCACCTTTTCTGCAGAATACACCTCGTCGACACGGAGAAAGAACAAGCTATGTCTTTTACTCCGGTCCGGACCTACTTTGTCACGGTACTTCTCTAGCGGATAAACAAGTGGGTCGAGCATTCGGACGCCATTGAGTTCTACAATTATATCTCGCGGGGCAGACGGCGCACGGAGCTTGCTGACGTCGTCGAAACCAAGCTGAATCGTGTCAGATAACGACGCGTTAGCGGCGATACCGTATGGAAGAGCTGCAACACCTAACTCGCCGCTGGCGGCTGCGCGTCGGTCGGTGATGAAGTCTGGCAACAGTGCACTTGTCGCCCACAAGTCACCATCGGAGCCTCGCGCGATAACATCAAATGGAATGCAGGCGTTTGAGGGCGTCTCCCACCCTCGGGACAGTTGCAGCTCGAGTATGGTGTTGGGCAAGATTCCTTGCTGCGGTGGATAAACAGGAATGAAAGTCTCACTCTCACCCGCAACGCCGCGGCAATACGTCTCAATCGCACGCGACGGTTGTTGTGACCCAATGTGGGTACAACTCACCAAAAGGGGCAGCAGCAGCCACCGCATTTCGTTGCGCATCGCTGACCTCCGGTTATTTGCCGTATTTACACATTATACTGCACGCCGCACTACGAGTGCAAGTCACACAGGGCTACCGGGGAGTGACGGCGCATGTCCGTTTGCGAAGATAGGTTCGCACCTCAATTTGCGGTACTACCGCTGAGAAAAACGTCCCACACGCGGTCACTGCCTGGAACTCCTCTTCGCTCGTCCATCGACTCTCCACCACCAAGCCCTCGCTTCGCTGCCTCAGCGACGCATGCCGTCGGCGGACAACTTCATCCTGCAGGGCATCGCGATTTTCGTCGGGCAAGCCGTTTTGTTGCCCGAGGTGAGATAGCGGCTGGAAAGACCACACACGCGTTTTTCGGGAAGATGACCGGCCGGGTTCCGTTGACCGCGCTTACGGTGCTCCACCCGGCGAGGATGCGCCGCAGATGTAAGCCTCGCCGCGTTGTACCGAGCCCGATGTGTTCGTAGTAGATGTACCGATGAACACGGTGTCCGCGCCCATCGCGGCCGCGTTGTTACGCAGACGGCGATTCGCATTCTCTTCCGCCGAACCCTGTCCCATGAATCCCCCGTTCATACGGTCAGCACCCTTCACCTCGCCAATGAACTTACATGGCTTTACCACGTCTGGATTTGACGTGATCCGCACCTTCTCCCCGCCAGGCGTCACATTAGTGGTCACGCAAGCGGTGCTGGCGACGACGGCGGCGATGATGAGCACACGGCGAATGTTCATGTTCTCTCTGGTCCTGACTGGCGATGGCACTCGTGCGTGGCCGGCAGGAGTTCGAATGCATTCCACCGCCATGCCAACCTCTTCCAGTGGGCAAATCGACTCGGGCTGTACTCCGCGGAGGGTGTTTTTTCGTGCCGGGAGAGGCTGTGCGAGCCCACCGCCGCCACCCTCCCCACCCGTCATCCCGAGCGTCGAGCGAGAGACCTGGGTGCGTGGGGACGCGAAGCAGTTGCGGTGATGAGAGAGGACCAGCCGGCATCGGCCACCGGTTCGTCGGTCGCGATTTTGCGGCCCGCCGCGCCTCGGCTCGGTGTTACGTTTCGAAGTCGGCCAAAATTGGAATGCATGCAAGCGTCCGTTTTCCAAACGCTCGCTGTTACGGAGCGGTTACACGGGACCGGGTTCGGACGCTTTCCTCTCGAAGGAACGTCGTCCCGCCTCTGTCCGGAATTCAAACACGGCACGTTTCGGAGGGGTGCTCCCTTGGGTTCGGACCCCTCGGGGTCTGGGTTCGGAACCCTCGTGTCAGGTTCCGAACCCACGCGGCAGCTCACGAAGGGCTCAGAAATGCCTTTCGAGGCTTGCGGAACGGGTTCGGAGGCCTGCCGGCAGTCTGGACTGCTCTCCGGGTTCAGGAGACTCGCCGCAAGTCTGTCATTGACGGTTTCGTAACCATCGAACCCCGCCTGACTGGGTTCGGCAGGCTCGGAAGAGGCCACCGACCCCTGCGGCGAGCCTCATGTGTCCAGAAGTCGGACATTCCGGGCCCTGGAGCCAATTCGTGATGGCACGAACTCTGGGTTCGGAACCCACGAGGTCAGTCCTCCGACCCCAACGCCCCAGTCCTCGGAACCCACGTCCGGAGGTTCCGTAGGCCTCCGGGCAGCCTTCCGCGGACAGATCGAAGGCTCCGATGGCCGCGTCGTGGGTTCCATGGGCACGCGAATGGGTGTCGCACCGATCGCGTGCGGGTTCGGACCCGATGGAGCTTGTCCCGGGGACCCTGCGGCGAAGGGTCGGACTCCTCGTGCGTAGGTCGCGACCTCATTTCCGTGGGTTCGGAAACCTGGTCCGAGGGGTGCGGGGCCATTTTGCAGTCCTCGGAACCCAGACGCATGGGTTCAGCGGAATGTCCCATTGGCGCCAGTTCACAGTCTTCCTCAGCCCGCCGACACCCATCCCCACCATGCCCATGTCGCCGCGACGATGGCCGCTGCGTCCACGGCGTACAGAAGCCACGGCTTGCGCGACCGGAATCGCGGAGCGGCCAGGTCGCGCGACTCGGTACGCGCGATGGGGCGGACGAGGAAACGGAGCCAGCGGCTCTGCATGTGGCTCCGTTCGAAATACTCGCTGTGCGAGAAACTGAACTGCTCCTGTTCGAGACGGGGGTGCGAGTCGGAGAACCCGCCGATCCCTGACGCGCCGGTGCCGTTGACGAAGAGGTCGACGATGCCCGTCCAGGTGTCCTCAGCGCCGTATTCGTTCCGCACGGCCTGCACCTGCCCGCGCTCGAGGATCGTCGACCAGGGAAACGCCGTCGGCAGGATCGAGCCGCAGAGAATCACCTTATTGAAGCGGAGATATGGATAACGCAACAGCGCGTAGCCGAGAATGTACGTGCCGAAGCTGTGGGCGATGATCGACGGCAGCTCGCCATTGGTGCGGTCGAGCACGAGCTCCGGAAACTCCTCCTGATACGTACGGCGGAACCACGCGATCCTGCTCCAACGCGTCCACGGGATGATGAACCGCAAGGTTGAGAAATAGCCGAAATTCCACCGATCGAGATGGCAGGCCAGGTTGTGCTCGGCCGCCACTTCGGAGAATGCCCTCTGCCACTTCGCATGGGTGCGGATCCCGTGCAGCGTGACCACCGTTCGAGAGCGCGGGATGACGACGCGTTGCATCGGCAGCAGGTCTTCCATCGCTGCCTCGAACGCGCCGGTCGACTCATAACGCCGCTCGAGATCCGGCTCGAGAGCCTTGGCCACCACGTCGCGTACGCGGGGCGGCACGTCCTGACACTGCTCGAGACGCGCGATCATTTTTCGGACGTCGAGCGCCGTCGGAGCGGTGCGGGTGAGAAGGAAAAACAGGACCGCACCGAGCGAGAAGACATCGGAACGCTGCTCCGGCCGTCCTGCCAATTGCTCCGGCGCCATGTAATTGATGTCCCCAACGACGCTGCCGGCGTGCGTGACTGAGCTCGGGTCCGACGACTCGGGACGCGCGATGCCGGAGTCGAGCAGCAGCGCCTTCATGGTTTCGCGAATGACGAGGATGTTCGACGGCTTTACCTCGCGGTGGAGGACGCCCTGCGCGTGCACGTACTTCAATGCGCGGCAGATCTGCACGACGAGGAGGATCTTCTGGTCCAGCGTGAGCGGCGTCTCCGCGGCAAAGCGGTCGAGCGTGACGCCGTTCACCAGATCGGTGACGATCAGCGGCCCGTGATCCGGACCGGCTTCGCGCACCTCGTGGATGCGCACGATGTGGTCATGCACCATGTCGAGCCACACACCAGCCGACTTGTGCATCCGCAACTCATCCGACTCGGTATCGGCAGCGACGAGCTTGAGGCCGATCAACCGGCGCCGCATCGGGTCCCACGCCTTGAACAGGCGGCCGCTCTTGCCGCGCGCGATCTCTTCGAGCAGGATGAAGCGGCCCACGGTCTTCGGCAGTACGGCAGCAGGTGCAGCTTCTGCCGACGGTGGTTCGGCGACCGGCTGCAGCCGGCGCCGCCGCGGCGGTTCGTCGTCCAGCTGGTACTGCTCCCGCGAGCTCTCGGGCTGGATCGGTTTGTCCACCGTCAGGTCTCGCGGACCCACCTGCGTCGACTCCCCGCCCTCGACAGGCGCCAGAGCCGTGATCCCGGCGGGTGCACGCGAAGATGGTAACGGAGCCGTTTCGTCCGACAGGGTCGGTAAGAGCATCTCCAGCGCCTGCGCGAATTCACGCGCGGTCGCGAATCTAGCGTTCCGATCCTTCTCCAACGCGCGCGCGACGACGGCCTCCAGCTCGCGGCTTGCGGTGATGCGGGGGTTCACCTCGTGCAGGCGTTTCGGGTGCTGCGTGCTGTGCATCACCAGGTACTCGTGTGGCGAGTTGGCCTGGAACGGCGGGACGCCGGTCAACATCTCGTACAGCACGATGCCGAACGAGTAGAGATCGGCGCGCCCGTCGATTCTCTCGCCCTGGGCGAGGAAGCCGAGATGTTCGGGAGAGCAGTATTTCCACTTGCCAACGAACATGCCCGTCTTGGTGTTGTTCAACTCGTCGGAGTCGGCCCCCTTGGCGATGCCGAGGTCGATGATCTTTACGCGCTCCTCGGCATCGTCATCGGTCTCGCGCGTGATCATCAGGTTCTCGGGGCTGATGTCGCGGTGCACGATGCCGGCGCGATGGATCGCGTCGAGCCCCATCAGTGCCTGCACGGCCAGTGTCGCGGCATAGCGCGGCGAGAGCGGCCCGCGATCGGCGAGCAGCTCGTGCAGGTTGATCCCCTCGATGTACTCCCACACCATGTAGTGCGAGCCGTCTTCGAGCGTGGAAAAGTCGAACAGCGCGGCCACGTTCGGATGTTGGATCTTCGTGGCCAGCCGCGCCTCGCGCAGGAAGCGCTCGTTCGCACCGGTGTCGCTGGCGAGCTTGGTGCGCATCAGCTTGATGACGCGGACCGAATTCAGGTGGATGTGGAGGACCTTGTAGACCTCCCCCATCCCGCCCACGCCCAGGCGCGAGAGGATCTGGTACTTACCGTCAATCGGATTCTCGAGATAGCGCCGGAGGAAATCGGTGATCGCCTCCCCGCAGAAGGGACAGGCCTTGAACTTAGGGTCGATCTCCGACCTGCAGTGAATGCAGAAAAAGGCCATGAACGAACCGCCGGCTCACGGAATTAATGCGCGACCGCGCCGGCCCGGGTGAGGTCGTTTCGGCCGCTCCTCGCGGTGCCGATCCTGCCGCCCAGCCAGGCCATGGGCAGGTACGCCAGTACCAGATCGCAGGCGATGAACCACAGAGGGCCGCCGACCATGCTGACCGCCACGATCCCGCCCACCAGGAAGATGACACCGATGACCAGGGCGAACTTCATTTTGTGGCTGGCCGCGATCAACGCCGCCGCCAGCGCGCCAGCGAGGGTCCCCAAGGCATGCGCGAGAAACGGCGTCAGGAAGTGAAGGGGGGTCATTCGCGGCATCGCGGCGCGCACGCCCTCGGCGGTGGTCATGTCCGCTCCCTGGGGCGGGGCGATCACGAAACCGCCGCCCATGACGATGACCATGTTCACGACGGAACCAACCACCAGGCCGGCGATGACGGCCAGCACGTTTCTCAGTAGTGGGTTCATGATTTTCAGCCCCCGCTCAGAGTAGCACGGGCTCATCGGCATCGGCAGAGCGGTGCATCAACTCCAGTCTTTCCTCTGGCGCCGGAACGGGAGCGCGAGGATCTTGCCGAGCGTGACGTCGCGAGGGTCGTCGTATGCGGGGACGCCGATCGTGATCCGTTCGTCCGGGACGTCGAGGCGAAAGGTCCGGTGCAGAAAGTCCCAGATGGAGAGCAGCGACGACCAGTTGCTGTTCGTCTCGTCTTCCCGGTCGGAGTGATGGATGCCGTGCATGCGCGGGGTGACGATCAGCCGCACCAGCACGCGTTCGAATGCCTGCGGCAGACGGAAGTTGGCGTGGTGGAAAAGGATCGATCCGAAAAGGATCGTCTGCCAGAGCCAGAGGCTGAACGGGTCGACGCCGATCGCCACCATCTGTGCGGCGCGCACCGGAACCGAGAGCGCCAGCTCGCCGAAATGGAAGCGCAGCGCGGTCGAGGCGTCGAGGTCGCGGTCGACGTGGTGCACGAGGTGGAACCGCCAGAGGAACGGGACGCGGTGATTCGCCCAGTGCCACCACCAGAGCGTGTAATCGAGGAGCACGATCGCGAGCAGCGTCTCGGTCCAGCGCGGCCATGCGACGCTCTGCAGGAGCCCGATGCGCTCGCGCACGATCCAGGCCGCGACCGGCTGCAGGAGAGGCGCCTGGACGAGCGTCATGAGGGCGAGGGAGACACCGCCCGCCGACAGGTTCCTGACGACGCGCCGGAACTTCGACTCGACGGTGGGCCGCAGCGGCGCGAGCGCTTCGGCGAGCAGCATGAGACTCGCGACGACGATGATGACGGTGGCGGTGATGGAGGAAGGTGATGCGGAGCGGACCCGCTCCCCGAGGTCGATTCAGGCGGTGCACATGTGCATAGGTTAACGCGTTCCGCAGTTTCACCGCGACCTCGGAACGGTTCGGCTCCGCTAAAAACGGACACCCAGCGAGACGCGCACGGTGCGTGGGCGTTGATACGCGAGGTCGTTCAAGGGCTGGCCGAAATTCGGGGCGAGTTGGTAGTGCGTTCCCTCGACCGGCGTCTCGGTGCGCGGGTCGAACGGGAGGAGCGTCGCCGAGTTCGCGGCGGTGTTGACCGTCGTGCCGAGACGCTGCGGATCGGCGATGCCGTCGCGATTGAAGGCGTTCAGCAGGTCGCCCTGCGCGAACCATTCGAAGGCGCCGGTGCGGAACGACGTGCGCAGCGCGAGATCGGTGGAGTGGATGTCGTCCGCGCGCAGCTCCCCGCGGCCGCTGAAGTAGTAGAGGCCATTCGGGACCGTCGCGTAGCCGGGATTGGCCGGCGCGCCGCTGTAGCGGGTCAGGTTGATCGGCCCCGCGATCGAGTACGGCAGCGCGGAGTCGAAGTTGTGCAGCAGCGAGGCGGAGAGCGTCGTGCGCCCCAGGTCGAACGTGTAGCCGGCCCACGCGCGGACGCGATGGCGCTGATCGCCCGGCAGGTACCCTACCGGCGTGGCGCGCTCGTAGTTGAAGAACTCCGGATAGAACAGCGAGCGGTCGATGTTCGCCACGGCGCCGCTGGTGGGGCTCTCCCCTTCGTCGTTGCCGCGCAGCGTGGCGTACGTGTAGTGCACGCCGGAGTCGATGCGTCCCGGCGACCACTGCGCCTGCAGTTGCAGCGCGCGGTACTCGCGCCGGACGTCGTCGCTGTTGCGGAGCAGCGTCAGGTCGACCGGGATGCCGAGCGGCGTGTTCTCGCGGCGCGTGCCGGTGGTGACGCTGGCGGCGTAGAAGTCGCGCCAGTCGCGCGCGATCGCATCCGCGCGCACGTACCCGTTCGCTCCCAGTTGCACGCCATACCCCATCGTCACCTCGGAGACCGACGGCGACACCAGCGAGCCGTCGAAGTACGTGGCGTAGCCGGGGATCGTGCGGGTGCCGTTCGGACGCAGGTTGTTCGCGGCGCGGTTGTCCGTGCCTCCCTGCGTGGCGTTGAAGTAGTCGAAGACGGCGCGGATCACGTCCGCGGTCGGCATCGTGAGCGCGTTGGCGTTGATGGCCGGCCCGCGGTACGCGAAGTCGATCGACGCCGCGTTGCCGGCGGCCTGGTTCGACGAGGCGATGCTGTCCGCGATGCGCGACGCGTACTGCGCGAACGACGCGCTGAAGAACTGCCGCCCGTCGCCGCGCAGGTCGTACTGCACGCCGAGGCGCGGTGCGAGCTTCGAGTCGTTCGCGCTGACCACGCCGTCCGCGTCGACAGCGTGATTGCGGTCCAAGCGCAGCCCGGCGGAGAACTGCCAGCGCCGCCCGAGGGACCAGGTGTCGTTGACGTAGGCGGAATCGGTGCGCAGCTCGTTGTCGCTGGCCGGCACGAGGACCGGATTCCAGCGGATGAACGTCCCGCCGCCGTTCTGGTTCGTCGGCGTGATGACCGGATAGAGCACGCCGTTCACCGACTGCACCCGCGTGACGAAGAGCGAGAAGTCGCTGCCGGATTGATGATTGTTCGCGTAGCGCGACTCCGTGAAGCGATCGACGCCGGCCACGACGTCGTGCGTCCCGGCGCGGCCGCCATCGAAGAACGCGCGGCCTCGCAGCAGCCAGTCCTCGTTGTCGCGCCGCTCCACGTCGCAGACGCCGCAGAGCGTCGGCGCGTTGAAGCGCGTGTTGTTGTTCGCGCGGTCGAGGAGGACGGTCCCGTTCACGACGTCGGTGGCGAACGCGCCAGTGCGGTCGGAGAAACGCCGCGCCGAGTACTGTCCCTCGACGAGCACGTTGCTCGCGAGCATCCCCTGGTACAACAGCGCGGCGAGCGACTCGGGGTCGTCGCGCGTGGTGAGGCTCGCCTCGTCGTAGATGTTGTTGTTGAAGCGGACGTTCGTCCCCTGCGTGTCGATCGTAAAGTACGAGCCGACGAGGTTGTGCCGCGAGCCCGCCTGTGCGGTGAGCTTTCCCTCGAAGCGCTTCTGGTCGTTCGCTTCCGCGTAGCTGATCGCCTGACCGGCCGGCGAGGCGGGATTGGCGAACCCCGGCACGGCCACGGTCTGGCGCGCGGTGTCGTTCTTCGCCCACCGTCCGGCGGTGAAGAACCAGAGCCGGTCGCGCAGCACGAACCCGCCGAGCGTCCCTTCCCACACATGACTGAGCGTGCTCTCGCGCTCCTCCCCCGCCGGCGTCTGCGCCGACCAGCGCGGGCTGCTCAGCGAATCCCGCAGCGACGCCGCGAGCTCGTTGCCGCCCGAGCGGGTGATCGTGTTCACCACCCCGCCCGTGAAACGCCCGTACTCCGCCGAGATCGCGCCCGTGAGCACGGTCGTCTCCTGGATCGCATCCTCGACGTACATCGGCCGGATCTGCCCGCGCGTGTTCTCCGTGACCACGACCCCGTTGACCAGCACGAGGTTGTCGTATCCCGGCCCGCCGGAGATCTGGAGCTGCCCGTTCGACACCGCGTTGGCCGTGACTCCCGGCGCGAACTGCACCGTGGCCAGCTGATTCCGCTGCAGCGGCAACCGCTCGATCATGGCCAGCGGCAGACTGGTGGAGACGCTCGGCGACTCGAGCACCGAAGGCGCCGGCGCGTTGACGATGATCGCTTCGATCGCCACATCCGCCCGCGCCACCTGCGAGAGCCGCAGCGTCGCCTCGACCGCCGCGTTCACTCCCTCGCCGCTGAACACTGCCCGGTACTCGCCCGGAGGCAGCGCGGGAAAGAGATACACCCCCGCCTCCCCGGTGACCGTACTCCTCGTCCCCTGTAACGCCGGCGACGAAACGGCTACCGTGACGCCGCCCAGCGGACGGCCGCTCACCGTCACGCTCCCGGTGAGCGAGGCAGTGGTCTGCGCCCACAGCAACCGGGCGCCGAGGAGCAGAGCTAGCGCGAAGATTTTGTATGTGAAAGTGATGGAGCGATGTTAACCGAACTCGGCGGCGGTGCATCCACGATCTGGCGCGGTCGCGAAAGGAGAAATGACGGGAGGCCTCCGGCGGGCGAGAGCACGCAGGTTGTCAGGTGTCGATACCCGACACCTCGCTCCTCAATACCCGCCCGGATTCTTCACGAACCGCCACACGATCTTGCATCCCACCGCCCAGCTCCGCGCCTGCCGTTCGACGTGTTTCGTGATCCCGTCGAGGGCGGAGCGATCGTAGAGGTTGCCGTTGAAGAGCACGGCCTCGATGCGTTGCGTGTTGCGGATGTCCTGCAGCGGATTCGCGCCGAGGAGGACCAGGTCCGCGATCTTCCCCCGCTCGACAGTGCCGTACTGCGGCTCCAGTCCGAAGTACTGGGCGGGAGAAAGGGTGGCGGCGCGCAGCACGTCGGCGTTCGAAAGACCGGCTGCCGCGAGTTGCTGAAGCTCGCGATGCAGGTCGGCGCCTGCCACGATGTAATCCGTCCCGGCCAGCACCTTCACCCCTGCCCGGTGCGCGGCGCCGGTCAGCTCCAGCCCTTTGCGATAGAACTGGCGGTGCGTCTCCCGCGCGGCCGGTGAAGGATCCTCGGCCAGCACTTCGTCGAGATCCTCCAGCCACTGCCGCTTCAGCAACGGATGGAGGTAGCGCAGGAGCGGATCCTTGCGCACCGAATCCGCCTCCGCGTACGCATCCGACCAGCGCGTCAGGTGCGTCGGCACATACCAGGTGCCGTGCTCCTTCATGGCCGCGAAGATCGCCTGCGCCATCGCCGGATCGTGCTCGTTCAACATCCGCCGGCGATCTTCGCGCCACTGCCCGACTCCGGCCCGTCGCAGCTCCGCGCTGCCGGCATACGACTCGTGCAGGATGAAGCGCGCGTGCTCGATGCTCTTCTGGTTCGCCGCCGCCTCGATCGCGCTGACCGCGCGCGGCCGGTGCCCGACCGCATCCATCCCTGCCTTGCGCGCCTCCTCGACCAGCGCGAAATAGGCGTCGCGCGGGATGCGGTCGTAGACCTTGATCGCCTCGACCTTCCCGGCGAAGTGACGGACGAACTGGCGCGCCTGCTCCGGCGTGGCCGTATCGAAGTACGCCGGCACGTCCCCGAGCCGCGCCACCATCCCCGGCCCGTTCGCCATCCAGCTCGTGGTGGACACCACCCGCGGCCCGACGCGCGTCCCCGCCACCGCCTCGGCCGTCCAGCGCCGCTTTTCCTCCGGACAGGCAACGAACGGATCGCCCGGTTGCGGGCACCCCTGCATGTCCCGCACGTTCGTCACGCCGTACGCGATGTACAGCGGCAGGTCCAGCAGGGGGCTGAACGCGAAGACATGGGTATGCATGTCCCAGAACGCCGGCAGCAGATACTTCCCGCGGCCCTCCACGATGCGCGCGCCGAGCGGAACCGCGCTGTCCTTCCCCACCGTCGCGATCCGCCCGTTCTGCACGATGACCGTCTGATCCGGCACCGTAACGCCCGCCCGGACGTCGACCACATTCACATGCACGATCGCAATCGGCACGGCAGTGCGAACCGGCTCCACGCGCGCCTGTGGCCACAGCACACCGACGGTAAAGAGCGCCACCAGCGCAATGAGCAGGAGCAGAGCGATCGCGAGAAAGCGCTTGATGTATTTCATCGTGGGAAGCGGGATCGCGGCGAGTGTAGCTCAGCCGCGTGCCGCGGAAAGAGGGATGCCGGTCGGAGGTCTCGTCGTCTCTTTTCCCTGTAACGATTACGACCTTCGCGTCACTACTGGTCAAAGGGAGTGAAATCCGCGGCTTGCGGCCCTCTCACCAGCATCGGTCAGGAGGTCCAATTGACGGTCCAGCCTCTGCACTCGACGACGAGATGTCTGCTCTGTGCGACGGTTCTCGATCCCGGCGCGCGCAAATGCCTCAAGTGCAGCGCGTATCAGGACGGCCGGGAATGTGTCTCCTGCGGTGCCACGATGCCGAACGGCGCGGCTCGCTGCTCCGCGTGCAAGACCCTGCAAACCGGCATTCCGTGCCGAGTCTGCGGCTCCACGATCGAAGAGGGGTGCCGCCGCTGCAGGGACTGCGGCGAGTGGCAGACTCGCCGCCGCTTCATCCCCGCCAGCCAGGTCACGCTCGCGCTCGCCCTGTCGCTCCTGTCGGTCCTCAGCGCCACCGTCCCGCCGGTGATGGCGTACTTCGGCAACCGCTCGCAGACCTACGTCCGCATCGTCGGTGAAGCGCAATACGCCGAAAACGCCGAAGACGTCCCCGAGCAGGCCATTCGCGTGCTGGTGGTCAACAACGGAAAGCGGCCCTCAATGGTGAAATCGGCCGTCATCTCCTTCCCGGGACTGGCCGCCGAGGACACGCCACTCGTGGTCCTGAATGCCGCGGACGCACTGATCCTCCCGGAAAAGCACGCGTACATCCATCTCTCCACCGGCTCCGTGCGGCGGAAAGGAAACGCCACGAAACAGGAGATCCTCGACACGCTCGTCAACGGCAAGGCGCGCATCGACCTCAACGTGGAGGAAACCGACCGCAATGGCAACTTCTACGATGCGGCGCCGCCGCCGCACCACACCATCGACGCTGCAAAACTCACGGAATGGATGAAAGCCCATGTCTCGTCGCCTCCGAAGTAGCATCGTCGTCGCGCTCGCGGGCGCGGCCCTGTTCGCAACTCCATCCGCCCTCGCCCAGGCGTGCTCGCTGAACGCCGAGACGAAGACCGTCTTCGTCACGTTCGAGGGGTGCTCGCAGTCGCAGCCCGGCAAGCAGTTCGACGTCGACGTCGGCGGCGAGATCATCACCGTCACCAAACAGCGCGACGCGGACCTCTACTGGCGTGGCACCACAGCCGAGACCTTCAGGATCGGCGACCGGAAGCTCACCATCGACGCCTTGGCCGTGCCGAGGGCGCGCGTCACGTGCAGCGTCTCGGCCATTCCGCATCCGGCAGGGGCTTGCGTGGCGTTGTATCGCGTCCGTTGCGCGCAGCTCTGGCTGGTCAACGTCACCACCGTCCCGAAGCTCCCGCCGAAGAAGATGACCGTGGACCGGATGCCGCCGACGAAGAACACGATCATCAGCTGCTCCAGAGCCATGACCGCCGGCGAGGACCTCGAGCTCGCGGAGTTCGAAGAGCTGAACATCCAGTTCGACAGCCCGGCCGTGCGGATCCCGCTCACGGTGAAGACGTTCGGCCGGAAGAGCACCCTCACCCTGAAAGAAGTCCCGGTGCAGGTCGTCTCTGCGAACGCGGTGATCTCGAACAGCGACGCCGGCGACGAGCTGGCGAAAAAGAAACTGCAGCGCGTGGTCAGTGAAATGCGAATCACAAAAAAAGTCCCGGTGGTGGAGTGATGCGCGCCCGCATCGCCGCCGCCGCATGCCTGGTCCTGCTCTGCGCGTGGAACGCCCGCGCGCAGGAGCTCGACGTCTTCGACCCGACCGACTTTCTCGATCCCCGCGAGCGCGGCGCCGTCTTCCGCGACGCGCACTTTGGCGTCTCCGATCCGGGCTCCCCATTCGCGCTCGTGCGCGTCTACGGCGGCCGTGTGACCGACTACCAGTGGCGCACCGTCACCACCGAGGGAGACCTCTCGTTCGTGCACGCCACGGCCAACTTCTATCGCGGCGACAAACAGCTCAACCTCAAGCTCACCACCTTCCGCCCCGACAGCGACACCACGCTGCCGAACTGGCGCGCCACAGTGCAGGTCGGCCAGTACATCCTCGGCAAGCCGGTGCAACTCCTCCCCTCGACCGAGCCGGTCCGCGTGGCGGGGCGCGTCCTGGCCACCTGGTCCGTGGAACAGAACCCGTACCGCGACGACCCAGATACCCAACGCTCCGATCCGCTCAATCACGAATTCGGTCTGCAAGCCGACCTCCGCGTCCCGCTGCCGCGGCCGATTGCCGGCCTGCAGAAGATCGACGGTTCGTTCATCTGGATGCGCCGCCGCCTCGACGCCGGCAACTACGTCGATCGCGTCAGCTATCTCTACCGGATCCGGGAGCGCCTGCGCAGCAACCATCGCCTCGAGTTGAACGCCGCCTTCGGAGCCGGCGCCGAGCGCTCCGATGCCGCCTGGCACTGCTGCGTCGGCCGCGCCGTGCTCACCGCCAGCTTCGCCATCCCGTGGATCGACGCGTCGCTCAACGTCGCCGTCGCCCCCACGTACACCACTCGCGACACGCGCCGCGTGCACACCGAGTACGCGATCTACCTCGACCGCACCGTCATGGCCAGGCTGACCGACCTGGTCGCCGCGAAGTAGCCCGCCCCTCCCGGAATCCGGCTACGCTTTAACCATGACCTACGAGACGTCGCGCTGGCGGCAGCGGCTGCACACCGTCATCTTCGAAGCGGACACGCCGGCCGGACGCGCGTTCGACGGCGCGCTGATCGTGTGCATCCTCCTGAGCGTGACCGTGGTCGTCCTCGAGAGCATCGCTTCGATCGACGCCCGCTGGCACCGCGAGCTGTTCGCGGCCGAGATCGTGTTCACGGTCCTGTTCACCATCGAGTACATCCTCCGTCTCGTCGCCGTCCGGAGGCCGCTCGCCTACGCCCGCAGCGCGCTCGGCGTGATCGACCTGCTGGCCGTCGCGCCGACGTGGCTGACGCTGTTCATCCCGGGAGCGCAGTTCTTCCTCACCGTCCGCGTCCTGCGCCTGCTGCGCATCTTCCGCATCCTGAAGCTGACGGAGTACCTCACCGAGGCGGGCGTGATCACGTCGGCGCTGCGCGCCAGCCGGCGGAAGATCTTCGTCTTCCTCTTCGCCGTGGTCACGCTCGTGGTCCTGATCGGCGCGCTGATGTACATGATCGAGGGGCCGGCGCACGGCTTCAACGACATCCTCACCTCGATGTACTGGGCCATCGTGACGCTGACGACGGTCGGCTACGGCGACCTCTCCCCGCAGACCGCCCTCGGCAAGCTCCTCGCCTCGGTAGTGATGGTGCTCGGCTACGCGATCATCGCGGTGCCCACCGGCATCGTGACGTCGGAGCTCACCGCCGCCCGCGGCCGCGGGCAGTCCCGCCAGTCCTGCCCCGCCTGCGGCCGCGAAGGCCACGACGACGACGCCACGCACTGCAAGTACTGCGGGAGCGCGCTGTAGGTATACTCGAAACCATGCTGAAACGATCGCTCGGTGTCGTGTTGCTGCTCATCGCTGCCACCGTCCCGCTGCTCGCGGAAACGGTCAAAGGCCGGTCCGAAACGCCCGACGGCGAGTTCACTTGGGAAATCGTCCTGACCCCCACCGCGCAGGAGGGCGTCTACAACTGCAAAATCGAAGTGACGAAGACCTCCACGAACGAGCTCGTGTTCGCACCCTCGATCACGTTCGAAGCGGGCAAGCCGGTCACCGCGAACACCACCGGCGAGTACACCGGCAAGGTGACGGTCAACGCCGATCCCGCAACCGGCACCGCCATGATCGACCTCGAGCTCCGCAAGGGAGCTGTCGATCTCGTGGGCGCGCGGACGCAGCTGGCGCTGAAGTAGTCCAGCATCCGTGGGCGAGGCCACGCCTGTTACGCGCATCGAGGGACGGCGCGCGGCGCCGGGGAGGCAGCCGGCCAAGCCATCTCTGCCATATATGGGGATTCATACAATTCCGGAATTGAATTGCCATTGATCCCGTTCCATCGGCGCAACCAAAACTAATAACTCTGGCCGACAGGAACTCGTAATGGCGCAGCTCTGTGTAAAACGTGGCGTGGTCGTCGTGTGTCTTCTCCTTCTCTCCATGGCCGTCCAGGCAGGAGAGTTCACCCTCCCTCCTCCGGCGGAAGGCGTCATTCGCGGCCAGCAGGCCGTCGTGATCTGGCCGGCCGACGAAGCCGGTACGCTGCTCGATCCGGCAGGCTGCGAGGTTCATCTCACTCCGAATGACCGGCTCGCTGACGACCTCGTCTATCCGTGCGGCAAGTGGTTCCAGCCGCCGAAAGCAGGGCGCTACGACTTCTGGCTCGAGCAGGGCGACGAGGTCAGCCCGAGCCAGAGCATGTTCGCGTACGTCCCGGGTGCGAACGCCAACAACGGCTTCCGCTCCACCGCCGTGCTCACGCCCGCGGGCGTGATCAAGCCGGGTGCGCCGCTCGCGGCGGACCAGACGTTCCGCGTGGTGAGCCTCTCCAGTCCGGGCCTCGGCTTCGAGCGGAGACTGGTCGCGCGCACCGCCGCCAACGGCGTCCGGGTCCCGGCGGGCCAGGTCCTCGGCGGCATCTTCGACGCCCAGGGGAACGCCGTCGCGCTGGCGCGTCCGGCGGACCTCGGCCAGGGGGAAACATTGAGCCTGCGCGCCGTGAAACCGAAGGCCGGCATGTCCGACGTCCTGGCCGTGCTCAGGAAGCACGGCAAGGAAGACCACGTGACCGCCTCGGAGATCCGCCTCGAGCTCGGGAAGACGCGGCGTGCGCCGGACGTGCTGCGCGTGACGCAGACGCGCGTCTTCGCCGTCTGGTACGGCGTCCCGGCCGGCACCGCGCGCGTCCAGGTCGCCGCGCGCAACGTCGCGTACGACGGCGCGCCGGTCACGCTCGTCGCCAATGAAGTGGCGACGGTGCGCGGCGCCCTCGTGTCGCCGGCAAAGTAGACAGATGCCGTGTCGAACAAAAAATCGAGTTCGACGGATGTAGAAGGAGACTGGATGAAGAATTACATGCGGTTGGTTGGTCTCATGCTGTTCTGTCTCACGCTGGCACTGCCGGCACTGGCGCTGCCGCCCATCATGGGCGACTGCGAGGAAGCAGATCCGGAATCGGGAAGCCTGATGTGCGGGTACGTCTGCAAGTCGACGTCGCTCGGCAGCAGCTGTGGTACCCCGACCACGCCGCAGCCCAGCGGCTCGTACTGCTGGCAGGCGTACCTGTACAACACGTCCTACGAGGCGTGCCATCAGGGGAACTACGACGAGTGCTGCGACACCGGCGGGCAGTTCTGATTTCGCGTCTTGCGATCGCAGTCGTGATCGCGACCGTCGCGATGGGCGGGGCCGCGGAGCCCCGCCCATCCGATCTGGCGACCTTCCTCCCCGAGGACGGCGTCACCGGCGGCTGCTCCGCGCATGTCCGCGGCGATGACGGTAAAGAAGAGGTCTTCCCGTGCGGCGAGAGCGTGCGCCCTCCCGCGCGCGGCGTAGTCTGGCTGGAGCGGGGCCGCTCCATCACCCCCGCGCAGCACGCGCTGCAACAGGGCGAGATGCGCCTGCCGCTCGTCCCCGCGGCCACGCTCTCCATCGACGCCCCCCCCGGACTGCGCATCCGCCTGCTGCACCTCGGCGAGCGCGGTGCGCGGACGGCGTTCATCCGCGATGTGAATCCATCCGCTCCGGTCCTGATGCCGGCCGGGCGGCTCCTCGCCGTCGCCACCGATACCGGCGGACGCGTCGCCGCGGTCTCCAGACCGGTCAACGCGCCGGCGAACGTCGAGACGAAGCAGCGGCTCGAGGCCTTTCCCGGCGAAGCGAGCGTTTACGCGGTCTTGTCCGGCGGCGACAGCACCGGCCTCGTGCCGCAGGTGACCAGCGAGTCGCTGGCGAAGCAGGCCGACGTCCTGATGCGCATCCCCGATGCGCTCATCGCCGTCTGGTATGCGGTCGACGCGCGTACTGCGGAGCTCGCGGCCGCGAGCGAGACGATGATGATCGTCCCGCAGCAACTGCGGCTGCGGCCGGGCAGCGTCACCGAGGTGCGGGCGGAACTGCGCGAGCTGCCGGGCATCACGGTCGAGATCGCGGCGGAGAGCGACGCCGCGCGCGAGGCATTGAAGAACGGACGCCTGCGGCTGACGGCGATCGACGACGAGACGGTGCTGCGCGAGTTGCCGGTCGGCGGCGAGTCGCGGCATCGCTTCGACAGGATCCGTCCCGGGATCTACACGGTCGTGCTCGCGCTCGAGCGGTGGAGTTACGTCCGGCGCGCCGAGGTGAGCGTGCATGGGGACGCGAGCGTCGCCATCGCCGCCCGGCCCCTGGAGATCAGCGGCACCGTCACCCGCAACGGCTCCCCCGCACGCGCGAACGTCGCGCTGCGCAGCGGCCGCAACCTGGTCGCTGCCAGGACGGACGAGCAGGGCGCGTATGAGCTGCACGTCTGGCAGGCCGGCCGTTATCAGCTGGAGATCGCGCCCGACGTCGAGCAGATGGAGCCGTTCATCGAGATGGTCCGCATCCGCGGCGACGAGACGCTCGACTTCGATTTTCCGGACAACGAATACACCCTCCGCGTCTCCGACAGCGTCACGCGGGAGCCGGTGGCCGGCGCGAGCATCTCCGTCCTGACGTCGTGGAACGATGCGGACGGGGGGGAGCGACGCACCGGGCGGAAGGTGGTCGTCGACGAACGTGGACTGGCCGCGCTTCCGCCGCTCTTCGTCGGCTCCATCGAGCTGCACGCGCGCGCGGACGGCTATTACGACGCCGAGCCGCGGACGGTCCGGATCCCCGCCGGCGCGCAGGGCGCGCCGCAGCTCATCGACATCGCTCTCCGTCCCGTCTCCGACGGCGTCACGCTCACGCTGCTCCTGCCGGACGGCAGGCCCGCGGCAGGCGCCGAGGTGTTGCTGCTGCGCGACACGTCGGGCGCGGTGATCTGGGGCGATCGCGCGGACGAAGCGGGCGTGGTCCGCGTCCCGAATTCGCCTGGAGCCGCGGTCGTGGCGGTCCGTCACCCGAACGCGGCCAGCATCGTCCGCGCCTGGCAGAGCGGGAGCGACGAGCTACGCTGGCCGCTGCCGCCGTCCGCGCCGCAGCCGCTCGTGGTCAAGGCCGAAAGCCGCACCGGCGAGCCGCTCAGGAACGCGCTCGTCGTCGCGTGGATCGGCGACCTGCGCGTGTCGGAGCAACTGCTCTCGTTCGTGACCTGGTCCGGCTCGTTCACCGACCGCGCCGGGCTCTGGACAGCGCGCAACCTCCCGGCCGCCCCGCTGCGCCTGCTCGTCGTCTCCAACCGCGCCGACCTCTCCGTCGCCGGCACCGGCGGCTACGACGGCTCGGCCGAATGGATCCAGCATCCGTGGGCGACGCCACGCCTGTTACGCGGCATCGAGTGACGCGCGCGGCGCGTTCCGAGAGCCACGCACCGGCCGGATGAGGGGTCGCGCCACAGGCGACATACGGCGCCTTCAGCCCCTACCGCCGCCCCTTCGCCGCCCGGAACGCGTTGACGAACCTCGCGGCGTCCGTGGCCGAGATGTCGCGCGTCAGCACGAGCGCGCACGTCGTCAGAGTCTTCATGCCTCCTTAATACGGCGCGCCGCCGCCGCGGTTGCAGGGACGAAGCAGGACGCTTTCGTTCGGCCGACGGAGGGGAACCGACCAGAGGCCTCCGGCGGGCCCCTTACCCGGTCGAGCGAAAGCGCCCTACACTCTGCCGCATGCCCGAAGCGCGCGATCAGGCCCTCCGCGATGACGTCCACCTCCTCGGCGAGCTGCTCGGGCAGACTCTCCGCGAGCAGGGTGGCAACGACCTCTTCGAGATGGTCGAGCGGGTGCGCTCTCTGGCGAAGAGCGGGCGCGCCGGAAATGGCGAAGACTTCGATCGCCTCGCGGTGATGCTGCTCGGCGACGTTGGCGAGGCTGAGAAAGTGCGCGAACGCGCGGAGCTCCTGGCGGCGCGTCCCACCGCCGAGACCTTGCCGGTGGCGCGCGTGTCCGCCGGCGGCGCGACTACCAGCGCGACCCGGAGGCGCGGCCGCAGCCGGGATCGTTCGACGAAGTCATGGCGCGGCTGCGCGAACAGGGCATCGGGCAGGAGCAGCTCTTCGCGAGCATCGCCTCGCTGCGGATCGAGCTCGTGCTCACCGCCCATCCCACCGAGGTGGTCCGGCGCACGCTGCTACAGAAATACACCCGCATCGGCGAGCTGCTGGCGCGCCGCGACCGCGCCGACCTGACCATCCCCGAGCAACGCGAGACCGTCGACGAGCTGCGCCGCGAGATCACCTCCGCGTGGGAGACCGACGAAGTGCGCCACACGCGCCCCACGCCGCTCGACGAGGTGAAAGGGGGCCTGTTCATCTTCGAGCAGACCGTCTGGGACGCGCTGCCGCGCTACCTCCGCAGCCTCGACGGCGCGCTGCGCACGCACACCGGCCGCGCGCTGCCGCTCGACGCGGCGCCGATCCGCTTCGGCTCGTGGATCGGCGGAGACCGCGATGGCAATCCCAATGTCACCGCCGCGGTGACGGGCGACGCCTGCCTGCTGGCACGCTGGGTCGCGGCCGACCTCTATCACCGCGAGGTCGACGCGCTCCGCTCCGAGCTCTCGATGAAATCCGGCTCCGGCGAATTGCCTCCCGTCGACGAGCCGTATCGCGCCGTGCTGCGGGAAGTGCGCGACCGCCTGCTCGCCACGCGCGACTCCATCGAAGCAGCGCTCGCACAACCGGACGGCTGGCAGAACTGGGGAGGCGACGGCGTATCGCTCACCGACCGCAGCGAGCTGCTCGAGCCGCTCCTGCGCTGCCATCGCTCGCTCCACGACACCGGCAACGGCCTCATCGCCGACGGCCGCCTGCTCGACGTCATCCGCCGCGTGCACGCCTTCGGCCTCACGCTGGTGCGTCTCGACGTGCGCCAGGACTCCTCGCGGCACACCGCGCTCCTCGACGCCATCACGCGCGAGCTCGGTCTCGGCAGCTATGCCGAATGGAGCGAAGAGCAGCGGCAGGCGTTCCTCCTCCGCGAGCTCGCCTCCCGCCGCCCGCTCGTGCCGCACGACCTCGCGCTCGACGACGACGCGCGCGAAGATCTCGACACCTTCCGCGCCCTCGGCACCATCCCCCGCGATTCGCTCGGCGCCTACGTCATCACCATGGCCGGCAACCCCTCCGACATCCTGGCCGTGGCGCTCCTGCAGAAAGAGACCGGCATCGCCGAGCCGCTGCGCGTCGTGCCGCTCTTCGAGACCATCGCCGACCTCCGCCGCGCCGGCGACACGATGGCAAAGTTGCTGGACCTCGACCTCTACCGCGCGCTCATCGACGGGCGGCAGGAAGTGATGGTCGGCTACTCCGACTCGTCGAAAGACTCCGGCCGTTTCACCGCCGCCTGGGAGCTCTTCCAGGCGCAGGAGCAGATCGTCGCATCCTGCCGCGACGCGGGAGTGGAGCTGACCCTCTTCCACGGCCGCGGAGGGAGCGTCGGCCGGGGAGGCGGACCGACGTACCTGGCCATCGCCTCGCAGCCTCCCGGCTCCGTCGATGGACGCCTGCGCGTGACCGTGCAGGGCGAAATGATCCAGGCGGAGTTCGGCCTGGTGGGCATCGCGCTGCGGACGCTGGAGGTCTACACCACGGCCACCCTCGACGCGACGCTCGCCCCCTCACCGCCGCCGCGCGACGAGTGGCGCGCGGCGATGCAGCAGATGTCCGGCGCCTCGGCGCGCGGCTATCGCGCGCTGGTCTACGAGACGCCGCGCTTCGTCGACTACTTCCGCGCCGCCACGCCCGAGGTAGAGCTCGGCGAGATCAACATCGGCAGCCGCCCCGCGCGCCGTGGAGGAGGAAAGCAGGGCGTCGAATCTCTGCGCGCCATCCCGTGGCAGTTCGCCTGGACCCAGAACCGCCTCCTGCTCCCCTCCTGGCTCGGGGTCGACGACGCGCTCGAGGCCGCGGATGCAGACACGCTCGCGTCGATGATGAACGACTGGCCGTTCTTCCGCTCCACCATCGACCTGCTCGAGATGGTGCTGGCCAAAGCGGAAGCGAGGATCGCCGCCTACTACGACCGGCTGCTCGTTCCCGACGAGCTCCGCGACCTCGGCGAGACGCTGCGCGACCGCCTGATGCGCACCGTAGAGCTGGTCCGGGAGCTCACCGGCCACGAACGCCTCCTCGAGACCAACCCCTCCCTCCGCCGCTCTATCGACGTCCGTAACCCCTACGTCGACCCCATCAACGTCGTACAGGCCGAGATCCTCCGCCGCCTCCGCCGCGCACCGGACGACGCATTGCGCGACGCCTTCATCGCCACGGTGAACGGGATCGCGGCAGGGATGCGGAATACCGGGTGACGGTGCCCCGCAGCCCTGCCGGGCACATTACGCCGCGACGGTCTCGCCGAGGCGGCGCAGCAGCTGCGCCCCCTCCCCTTCGCGGCCGCGCCACGAGCTGCCGTGCATCACGGCCAGCGTTCGCGGATTGGTGGCGGCGAGCTTCTCGATGTTCGTCCGCGCGTCGCGAGTGACCGCGTACGAGTCGGGGAAGCCGGTCATCTGCGAGAAGCCGGTCCGGAACTCCTCCGCCGGCACGAGCAGGTCTGTATCCATCAGCGGGGCCGCCTTCGCGCCGCCATGCGTGAACAGGTCGCCGCAGAACAGCGTGCGCGTGGTGGACTCGAACAGGTAGCCGGTCTCCCAGCCGTGCGGCAGGTGCGGCGCGTCGATCCACTGCACCGTCCGGCGCCCGATGGAGAGCCGCTCTCCATCGCCGAGGGCGCGCGGAGCGCGATCGGCGAAATCGGTCAGCGACGTCAGCACCGCCACGCGGCTGGCCATCGGCACGGCGTCCGGCGCGGCAGCGAGGAAGAGATTGAGCGCGCCGCATTCGTCGGCCTCGTAATGGGAGAACGCCACGCCGCGCAGCCGCTCGAGCGGCATCACCGCGCGAATGGCCTCGCTGACCAGCGGAAAATGCGCGCGCATTCCGGTGTGGAACAGCAGCGGCTCCTCGTCCACGATCAGGAACTGGTTGAATTGAAAATCGGCTTCCGGGACGGGCACGCTGATGCGGTAGATCCCATCCTCGATTTCCTCGATGCTGGTACTGCTCCGGGAGTCGGTGATCATGAATGTCTCCTTCGTTGTTCGGGGTTCCGCGCCGCACGCCCGCTGCGCCGGCGCGATGGGGAAAGAAGCCAGGTCAGAACTACTTCGGACATACGCCCCGCCACCCGCTCCGCCGCCATGCCGCCGCGCACCAGGCTCGCGTACACCGCGGCGTCCACGAGCGCCGCGATCGTGCGCGCCTCGTCCGCCGTGCAGCGCGCCGCCGCCCGCGCGAGCTGTTCGAACGCCCGCTCGAGCCCGGCCATCGACTCCTCCACCGGCGGGTACAGCGACCGCTCCGCGCGGATCCGTTCGAGCCAGGGATTCGCCTCGTACCACCCGCAGAGCGCCCGCACGAACCGCCGCACGCGCTCCTCCACCCCCTCTACGTCCGCGAAGACCTCTTCGGACGGCAACGGCAGCGTGCGCGCCGTATGCGCGGCACAGGCGCGGACCGCATCGAGGTACGCCGGAAAGTGGTGATACGCCGTCCCCACCGAAACCCCCGCCCGTTCCGCGATGTCGCGCAGCGACGTCCCGGAGATCCCCCGCTCCCAGTGCAGGAGCTGCGTAGCCTCCACCAGCCGCTGCCGCGTGTCCGCGGCCGTCTCGGCGCGGCGTCCCAGGGTGTACGTGCGTTTGGTGCTCATCGAACAGACTTATATTCAATGTAAGCTTGTTCGACGAATTGTCAAGGGGGCGGCGCGCGCTGGCTGTTCAGGGGGGTTGAACGGCCGGGCTTGCGCGGTCCGGTGAGACCTTTGTACGATTCGCGGCGGAGCGGTGACCACGGATCCGAGTACCGGCGTTGAGATCTTTGTGCCGGGGCGTCAGGATTGCTCACTGAGCAGTATCCCGTTTACGGGAGCGCCTATCTCCTTTGTCGGCGCCGCTCCACTTCCTTCCCTGCGAACCGAAGCGAGGCCTGAAGGTCTTCGGTCTCCAGGTCCGGCATCTCCTCGAGGATCTGCTCCTCGGGCTCCTCGAGCGTGGTGCCGTTCGTCGGGTCGGCGGTTCGCACGGGCTGAACCAGCTACCATTCTCGACCGCATGAGAATGGTATTGCTCTTCCTCCTCTTCTTTGTCGCGACTGCACGTGCGGAGTTGACTCGTTACTGGACCGGGAACGCGGACGACGTCCGGCCGCGGCTGCATGGACCTCTGCTGATGCTGGCCGGGGGTGGCGGGGATGTGACCGTAGGGATGCAGGCGGCCATCGACCGGGTGCGCGGGTGCACGGAGTGCGACGCGAAGCTGGATGTGGTGGTGCTGCGGGCGTCGGGTGCCGATGGGTACAACCCGTATTTCATGGAGATGCGAGGCGTCGACTCCGTGCTGTCGATGGTCATCACCGATCGCGAGTCGGCGGCGCGGCCGGAGGTCGTGCAGGCGGTGCGGGAGGCGGAGCTGGTGTTCTTCGCCGGCGGCGATCAGTGCAACTACATCCGCTGGATCAAGGGGACGCCAATCGAGCGGGCGGTCGAGCAGGTCTACAAACGCGGCGGTGCGATCGGGGGGACGAGCGCGGGGCTGGCCATCATGGGGGAGCTCGTCTACGACGCCTGCCCGAGCCAGAGCGCGAAGTCGGCGGAGGTGCTGCTCGATCCGTTTCACGTGGACGTCAGCGTCTCGACCGGCTTCTTTGAGTGGGCGTCGATGCGCGGCGTGGTCACCGATACCCATTTCCAGCAGCGCGACCGCCTCGGGCGGCTGCTCGTCTTTCTGGCGCGCTCGCATGGACGCGCGCCGGTGAAGGGGCTCGGCGTGAGTGAAGGGACGATCGCGCTAGTCGACCGGAACGGCGCGGGGGTGGTACACGGAGCGGGTCCGGTGCATCTCGTGGTCGCGGAGAAGAAGCCGGAGCTCGTGGCGCGAGGGAAGCCGCTCACGTATCGCGGGCTGCGGGTCTACCGGTTCGAGGCGGGAGAGGCGTTCGACCTGCGCCGGCCGGCGGGAACGCGGGTGAAGGCGATCGAAGTGGTGGACGGGCGCGTCAGCAGCGAGCCATATTAGAGGAGATGGAGGACAGGCACGATTGCCTGTCCTCCACTACTGAGTCGCTTAGAACCTGACTCGTGCGCCGAGGCGGAAGATGCGCGGGCTCTGCATCTCCTGGATGGCGGTCTCGTCGGATGCGCCGCCGCCGGCCGGTGCCACGACCTCGTAGTCGCGCCAGAGGACGGTCCGCTCGTTCGTCACGTTGAACGCGTCGACCGACAGCTCGACGCCGAAGCCGCCCGGCATCTGGAACTCCTTCCCGGCGCGGAGGTCGAGCTGGAAGAGGTTCGGGAAGCGGTGGTCTTCGAAGTCGTCGATCACGTAGCGGCGGAAGACGCCGTCGAACCGCACCCGGCGGTGGAAACCGTTGATGTAACCCTCGCGGCCGGTGACCACGGCGCCGAGGTTGATCTGCCACGGGGCCTGGTACAGGCCGGTCAGGCTGTAGGCCCAACGTGAGTTGATGTAGCCGTCGGAGCCGCCGTTCGAGGCGACCGCGGAGCCGTCGCAGGTGTAGCAGCCGTCGCCTTCCAGCAGCGGGCTCGGGTTCTGGATGCCGCCGCGGCCGACGTGCTGCTTCCAGTCGGAGAGCGTGAGCTGGCCGCGCATCGACCAGCGGTTGTTCATGCGGCGGGTGGCCATCATCTCGACGCCGTCGTAGGTCTGCTCGTAATCGGGACGGTTGCGCGAGGCGTAGTACGTCGGACGGGGGACGCCCGCCTTCAACACGTACACCGGGATGGAGTACGACGAGCCGTCGGGCATCGTGCCGGTGATCGGCGCGCCGAGGACGTAGTCGTCGGGGGTGTAGAAGTCGCCGCCGCCCTGCGTCTTCTCGAACTGGGTCCAGATGAAGTTCTCGCGGATGCGGTGCGTGTAGTTGATGCCGACCGCCCAGCCGGGGACGAGCTCGTGCTCGACGCCGAGGATGAACTCGTCGGTAGTGGTGGGATCGCTGTTGTCGTAGTCGACGCGGCCGACGGAATCGGCGCCGCCGCCGAGGTTGGCGGGGTTGACGCGGACGGCATCGACGAGGTCCGTGAGGTCGACTTCGTTGCGCTGCACGATCTTGTCCCCGTTGGCATCGGCCCAGGGATAGTAGAGGATCTGGTGGTCGTAGAAGGGATTGTTCGCGCCGGCGTCGCTGGCGCCGAGCTGGTCGGCGTAGCGGCTGTAGCTGGCGCGGACGAGCGTGCGCTTCTCGGCGCCGAGGGCGTAGGTCGCGCCGAGCTTCGGCACGAGCGTCTTCCACTCCAGCTTCCGGTCGTCGCCCTCGTAGCGGGTGGCGATCAGGATGTCGGGGATGACCGGGTTCTCCGGCACGTCGCTGGCCTTGTTGTAGGCGCGCTGCAGGTCGTAACGGAAGCCGCCCTGCAGGGTGAGGTCGCCGAACGACACGGTATCTCCGATGTACGCGTCGAGGTACTCGCCGACGTAGAGCGGATGCGCGGCGCGGGTGAACGCGGCCAGGTTGTCGGCCGGGTCGGTGTAGAACTCACCCCAGGTCTGATTGCCGGGATACAACACCCACCACTCGGTGGCCTGGTCGCGGTAGCCGGCGCCGAACTTCAGCTCGTGGCTGATCGTGCCGGTGCGGAAGAACGTCGAGGCATCGCCGCGGTAGTTGTTCTGCTGGATGGCCTGCTCGGCCATCGAGTAGGAGCGGTGCCAGCCGCGGTCTTCCCCGTTCAGGCCCTGGGTGTTGACCCAGTACGTCGCGGTGTCCATGCCGCCGCGGGGCACCTGCTTGTAGCCGCCGTCGACGCGCGTCACGAGGCCGGTGACGACGAAGTTGCTGCCGAACATCTGCGTGTCCTCGAGCTTGGCCACCCAGCTCGGGCCGGTCTGGACGCGCGCCGTCTCGGGGGGACGGGTCGCGGCGAGACCGCGCGCGTTCACGGTCTTGTCGCTGAACATGTAGTAAACCGAGCCGTTGTTGTTGGACGCCGGCTGCGCGTTGAGCTTGCCGGTCCAGTTGGTGAGCTCGGTCTCCTGCGGGAAGAGCCAGCTGCTGGTGATGTTGCCGATGGCGTTCTGGCTGTAGGAGCCGAAGAACCACGCCTTGTCGCGGACGATCGGGCCGCTCAGGTCGGCGCCCAGCTCGGTGACGTTGTCGACGCGGTTTCCTTCGCGCAGCGTAGCCGGACCGGAGGCGGTGGCCTGCAGCGCTTCGTCGGACCAGAAGCCGCGCGCGTTCCCCTGCAGGTCGTTCGTGCCGTGCTTGGTGACCATGTTCACCGTCGCGCCCGGCGTCCGGATGGACGGATCGGCGCTGCTGGTCACGACCTGGAACTCGGCGAACGAGCCGAAGTCGAAATAGAAGGTGGAGGTCCCGGTCTCGTCCATCTCCGTGACGTTGACGCCATCGATGTTCCAGGAGGTCTGGTTGCGTTCCGCACCCTTGCTGACGAAGTAGGACTGCTGGCCGCTCTTGTTGCCGCCGACGTTGACGCGGTCGACGAGCACGCCCGGGATCTGCTGGAGCATGACCCAGGGGTCGCGGGCGGTGGGGAGCTGTTCGATCTCGGTCTGGGTGATGGTGTCGCCGGTGCCGGTGTCGCGCGCGTCGAGCAGCGGGGTGGCGGCGATGACGGTGAGGATCTCGCTCAGTTGCGGGGCGAGCAGCAGCGATACGTCTGTGTTCGCACCGATGTTCACCTGCACGTTCTGCGCGCCGGTGCCGAAGCCGGCCAGCTCGCCGGAGACGCGATAGTTGCCGGGGGCGAGGCGGAGGAAGCGGAACGCGCCGTCGGTCTCGGTGACGAAGGTCTGCTGCATGCCGCCGGAGTTGATCGTTACGGTGACGCCGGGAAGCGCCCCTCCGTTCTCGTCGACCACCGTGCCGTAGATGTTGCCGGTGGAGGTCTGCGCGAACGCGGAGAGGGCAACCAGGAGTCCCGCGGTGAAGGTCATGATGAATTTCACGTATCGACGGGCGCGCTGGTAGTTACTCATGGAGCCCTCCTCGTTGTCGGCGCGCTTTCCGCGCGCGACTCGCTCATTTTGGACAGTGCGGAAGGGTGGACCCGCGACGCTCCGAAGTCAATCGCCTTTGTGCGCTCGCTCGAACTGCGTGGCCGGTTTCGTGATGCGTGTCACATCCAAGCGAAACATCCGCGGGAGCTCCGCGCCGTCGAGCACCGCCCGCGCCACCAGCTCCCCCACCGCGGGCGCGAGCTTGAAGCCGTGGCCCGAGCCGCCGCCGGCGAACCAGATGTTGTCCGCGCCGGGGTGGCGGTCGAGGAGGAGATGTCCGTCGGGACTGTTCTCGTACTGGCAGACGCGCGCCTCGAGCAGCGGCGCGTGCGCGAGCTCCGGGAACCTCTCCGCGAGCAGCGTTCGGGCGCGCGCGATCCCCGCGGCATCCGGCGTCCGTTCCGCACTGGTGGGATCGATCGGTTCGCCGCGCGTGTCGTCCGCGATCTTGAATCCCCGGCCGTCGGTATCGGGGATGCCGTAAAAGATCCGCTCCCCGAAGTCGAGCCAGACCGGCATCTGCGACGGGAGGTAGCGCTGCGATCCGGGCGGCGTGCCGAAGAAGTAGACCTCCTGCCGCGTGGGCCTGATCCACTCCCCCAGCACCTCGGGGAACAGCCGTCCGAGCCACGGCCCGCAGGCATAGACGTACGCATCGGCGTCGATGCCCGGCGCTTGCGGATCGACATGCTCCATGCGATACGTGCCGCCCGCTTTTTCGAACGCATCGCGTACGGCCACGCACGCTTTTCGCGCGGAGAGCGCGCCCGCGCGATGCTCGAGCCACACGGAGCGTACGCCGGTGAAGTCGACCTGCGGGTAGCGCTGTTTCGCGTCCGCGATCGACAGCTGGTCGATCGGAAACCCGAGCTCCCGCAGGATCGGCGCGGATGCTTCAACATAAGACGCGTCCTCGCGGTTGAACCAGAGCGTCCCGGTCTCGACGTACAACTGCTCGCCGGTGGTGGCCTGCAGTTCGTCCCACAACTCGTAGGCGCGCTTCACCAGCTCGACGTAGACACGATCGGGCCCGTACACCGCACGAATGACGCGCGTCTCCCCTCCCGAGCTGGAGCGCGAGTTGCCGGGGCCATACGCGTCGACGAGCACCACCTCCGCGCCGCGCCGCCGGAGCTGCAACGCGATCCAGCCCCCGAATGCGCCCGCGCCAATGACGGCAATGCGTGTCATGCGGGCGGGAGGATACATCGCCCTCGGCGAGTCCGTTTGGAGTGCGGTGACCGCAGTCACCGCTTTGACTCGGTGCGAGGGACGCGAACACGCAAGGCGGCAGCTGCGGCTGCCGAAGGAAAAGCGGTGACTGCGGTCACCGCACTCCAAATCTCAGAACACAAACCTCGTACTCACCCCGATCGTCCGCGGCTGGTTGGTCAGGTAGCCGACGCGGGCGAGGGTGCCGCGTTCCTGGTCGAGGGCCAGGAGGGCGCGCTCGTCGGTGATGTTGTTGACGAAGAGGGCGGTGTCCCAGGTGTTGCGGAGGACGCCCACGCGCACGTTCACGGTGTTGGAGGACGGGAGCTCCGGATCGAAGGTGAACGTGTTCTGCGTGTACGGGCCTCCGATGTTGTTCGGGTCGAAGGCGCGCAGGTTCACGCTGCCGAAGCCGGCGCCCTGATCGCCGATCTGCGTGTAGCGCCTGCCGAGGTGCTGGAACGAGGTGGTGAGATAGCCGGCCATTCCCTGGCTCATGGTCCAGCGATACGAGGCCGCGGCGGCGACCTGGAACTCGGGCACGGTCGGGAAGCGGTTGCCCTGCTCGATGCCGGCCACGATGCTCACGTTCCCGAAATCGTCCGTGGACGTCAGCGTCGACAGCAACTCCGTCTCGATGCGGCTCGCGGAGATCGCAAAGTCCAGGCTGTCGGTCAGTTCGTACTCGAGCTCCACTTCCAGCCCCTGCGCGCGCGAGTCCGGCACGTTGAAGACGACGCGCGACGAGCAGGAGCCGGCCGTCACGGTGGCCTGCAGGTTCTTGATGTCCGAACGGAACAGCGCGGCGTTGAACGAGCCGCGTGTTCCGCCGAGCAACAGCTTCGCGCCGACCTCGTAATTCCAGAGCTCCTCGTCTTCCCACGTGTCGCGTCCGCCGAACGTCACGATGTCGACATCGGAGCAGAGCGGCAGGTTGAGCGGGTCGTTGATGCCGCCGAGGCGGAAGCCCTTCGAGACCTGCGCATTGAGGCGGGTCTGGTCGCTCACCTTGAAGCTGGCCATGACGCGCGGCGCGATGCCGGTGGCGTCGACGGTGCCGCGCGTCGTGCCGGGATCGGCGAAGAAGCCGTCGAACGTCTGCACCCGCTTCTCCTCGAAGTCGTACCAGCGCAGGCCGCCGGTGAGGTCGAGGCGCGGAGTCACGGACCAGGTGCCCTCGCCGAAGACGGCGAGCTGGTCGAACTCGTAGGTGAGGTCGGAGAAGTAGAGCACGTCCTTCGCGGCGCCGAAGTTGCCGCGCGTCGCGAAGCCGGTCGCGTCCTCGAAGCCGTTCACGAAGAGGCTCTGGCCGTAATCGCGGTCGGTGTTGCTGTAGAAGACGCCGGTGACCCACTCCAGCCCCGGACGTCCGCCGGAGAGCCGCACTTCCTGCGTCAGCGACTTCGCAGTGGTGGCGTCGTCGAGCGGCGCGTCGATGGTGAAGACCGACTCCGGCTGGCCGACGGAGCCGCCGGTGATGCTGGCGGTGAGCGCGGTCGCATCGCGAACGACCAGCACGTCGCGGTCGGTGTACGAGGTGATCGAGGTCAGCGTCACGGGGCCGAAGTCGTACGCGACGTTGAGATCGCCGAGGAGGAACTCGTCGGAGAACGGCTCCTCGAACTGGGTGAACTGTTCGCGCTCGCCGAGGTTGACCGCGGGGCGGGTCGTGGTGAAGGGATTCGCGAGGATGTTGAAGTCGTCCACGCGGTTCCAGCCGTTCATCTCCACCTTCTGGAACAGCAGCCGCGGCGTGACCGAGAACCCTTCGTACGGCTGGTAGAGGAACGTCAGGCGCGCGCCGATGCGGTCGCCGTCATTGACGTCCTCGTTCACCTGCAGCGACGGCTGGATGGCGTCGATGAAGCCGCCGTAGCGCGTGTAGTACGCCACCACGCGCATCGCCGCGTATTCGCCGATCGGCACGTTGATGGCCGCCTTGGCGCTGCCGCCGATGCTGCCGTCCGCGACGGTGCTGACACTGAGCTCGCCGACCGATTCGGAGAGTCTGAGCGTCGGCTGGTTGCTGATGTAGCGCACGGTGCCGGAAAGTGAGCCGGAGCCGAACAGCGTCCCCTGCGGCCCGCGCAGCACTTCGATGCGGTTCATGTCGAAGAGGTCGAGGTCGGGAGTGAAGAGGGAGAGCGAGATCACGGATTCGTCGAGGTAGACCCCGACCTGTTCCTTCACGCCCGGCTGGTCGCGCACGATCTGCCCCGCGGAAACGCCGCGGATCGCGATCTGGCTCTGCCCCGGCCCGAGGTTCTGGACCGTGAACCCGGCCACGTTGGCCGCGACGTCTTCGATGTTCTCGGCCCCGAGGTCGCGGAGCTGCGCTTCAGTCGGCGCGGCGACGGACATCGGCACGTCCTGCACCGTCTCTTCCTTCTTACGCGCGGTGACGACCACCACCTCCTCCACCCTCGGAGGCTGCATTTCGGACGGAGGGTTGTCGGGGACGGGAGGGTCGTCAGGCGGTGTCTGGCCGAAAAGTGGAAACGTGGCGACGACCAGAAGGGACAGGAAGAACCGGGCAACGAAGGACTTCATCTCGCGCTCCTCTTCGGCAAGTTGTCTGTAGTGGTGGAATTCTGGCGAGCGGAGCGAGTGCGGTCAACCCACAGTAATGGAAGTATGTAGCGCAGCAACGGGGAGTCATTGCTTTTCACGCCCGCGGCGGAGCATCATCCGCGTAAATCGTTCCGGTCAAATCCCCGGGTGTAATGGAGGAATGACATGCCGTACCTCAGGAACCTCGTTCTTTTTCTTCTCGCTTTTTCCGTCTTCGCACAGGAGACGCCTCCGCCATCCGAGCCCGAGCCCGAGACGGTCGTGCCGCATACGATGGTCATCGAAGTCGGCAGCCGCAGTCCGGAGCGCTCGCGCACCGATACACCGGTGCCGGTGGACGTGGTGGCGGTCGAGGAGATTGCCGATGAGAGCGGGCAGCTCGACCTCGGGCAGCTGCTGCAGTACGTCGCGCCGTCGTTCAATTCGAACCGGCAGTCCGGCTCGGACGGCAGCGATCACATCGACGCCGCCACGCTGCGCGGTCTCGGTCCCGATCAGGTGCTCGTCCTGATCAACGGCAAGCGGCGGCACACCTCGTCGCTGGTCTACATCTTCGGCTCGCGTGCGCGCGGCAACGTCGGGACGGACCTCAACTCCATCCCCGTGAGCGCGATCGAGAGGATCGAGATCCTGCGTGACGGAGCCTCGGCGCAATACGGCTCGGATGCCATCGCCGGCGTGATCAACATCGTGCTGCGCAAGGACACCGGCCTGGACGTGCTGCTGTCCACCGGCGCCTACACCGCGGGCGACGGGCAGAACGAGCAGGTGGCGGTGAACTACGGCTTGCAGATCGGAGAGCGCGGCGCGCTCAGCCTGACCGGCGAAATCCTGAACCGCGACCGCACCAACCGCGCCCTCCCCGGCGAGCCGCGCCAGATCGGCGACTCGGCGAGCGACAACAACACCTTCTTCTACAACCTCGACCTCCCCGTCGGCGCGAACGGGTCGTTCTACGGCCACGGCGGCTACAACGGCCGCGAAGGCGATGCGGGGGCCTGGTATCGCGGCGGCGTCGGGACGGACGACATCCCGTCGCGCAATTCGGCGCAGATGTATCCGGACGGCTTCGTCCCCGACATCGGCTCCGACATCCGCGACTACGCTGCTGCTTTCGGCTACCGCACGCTCCTCGGCAACTGGTCGGCGGACGTGAGCACGAACTACGGCTCGAACCGGATGGAGTACCGCATCCACAACACGCTCAACGCCTCGATCGCCGCGACGAGCAACGGCATCTCCCCGACCGAGTTCGACGCGGGCGGCTTCGAGTTCAACCAGCACACGACCAACGTCGACTTCTCGCGCTACTACAAAGAGCGTTTGCGCGGCGTGAGCGTGGCGGCGGGCCTCGAGTACCGGCGCGAGAACTACTCGATCTTCGCCGGCGAGCCGGGCTCGTACGGCGATTTCGACGGCCCGGGCGGCGGCAACGCCGGCTCGCAGGGCTTCCCCGGCTTCCAGCCGGTGGACGAAGTCGACGAGGGACGCAGCAGCAAGGCGGCCTACATCGACCTCGAGTTCCGCACCACGGAGAAGCTGCTGCTGACCACCGCGGTGCGCGGCGAGGACTACGACGACTTCGGCAACACGGTGAACGGGAAGGTGTCATTCGCGTACGCCGCCACGCCGATGGTGCACCTGCGCGGCTCGGCGAGCAGCGGCTTCCGCGCGCCGTCGCTGCACCAGCGCTACTTCAGCTCCACCTTCACCGACTTCATCGCCGGCGAAGCGGCGGACGTGAAGCTCGCCCGCAACGACAGCGAGCTGGCGCGCCTGGTGGGCATCCCGTCGCTCAAGGAAGAGGAGTCGATGAACTACTCCCTCGGGGTGACGTGGAACCCGAGGACCAGCATGGCGCTGACGGCCGACCTGTACCAGATCGACATCGACGACCGGATCGTGCTCACCGGCGGCTTCACCAGCGACGACGCCGACATCGGGGACATCATCCGCGAGCAGAACCTGGTCGAGGCGCGCTTCTTCACGAATGCCATCGACACGCAGACGCGCGGCCTGGACATCAGCCTCTCGAACGTCTTCGGCGCGCTCACGACCGGCGTGGCCCTCAACTTCAACGAGACCGAGGTGCAGCAGATCAACGTCGCGCCCGCGCTGCAGGGGAAGGAAGAGGTCTACTTCAGCACGCGCGAACGGATGTTCGTCGAAGGCTCCGCGCCGCGGACGAAAGGCACGCTCAGCGCCGACTACCGCCTCGCACGCTGGAACGCGGGCGCGCGGGTGAACTACTTCGGCGAAGTGGAAGCGGGCACGTGGACGCAGCTCGACGACCCCACGGCGCCACCCCAGGTCTACGACTCCCGCTTCGCCACCGACGTGCATTTCGGCCTGGAGCTCCCGCGCAACCTCTCGTTGACCGTGGGCGGCACGAACATCTTCGACGTCGAACCGACCGCGCAGGACCCCAACGAAACCGAGAACGGCGGCCTCTGGGAAAACGTGCAGATGGGCTTCAACGGCGCGGCCTGGTACGTGCGGGTGGGGTGGAGGATGCAGTAGCGGCGGTCGGTTTCAAAGCACGCGCTGCGAGTCCCCGCCCACCCGGGTCCCTCGCTCGACGCTCGGGATGACGGGTTGGTGGTTTTCGGCCTGAATGACGACGCGCGTAACCGCACGGGCGCCGCCCTCCCAACCGTCATCCCGAGCGTCGAGCGAGGGACCCGGGTGGGTGGGGACGCGTACGATCGATTTCAGCGCAACGCCTGGAGCCGGGCGTCGTCGGGAGCTTTGGCTTTCATGGCCGCGATCCGACGTGAGGGGCGACCGAAGATCGAAGCTTTGACCCTCTCTGCCCCGGGTTAGCCGCCGTAGGCGGCGAAAGATCACTAGCCCCCGGCTTTCAGCCGGGGGAACCGGCGTTCAGGTATCGAGTCCGCGTAGCGGCCGGCAGGATTCTTTCGGCCGCTACGCGGACTCAAATGGCGGGGCCCCGATTCCCCCGGCTGAAAGCCGGGGGCTAGTGATCTTTCGCCCGCTACGCGGGTGAAAAGACGCGCAGGGGGGGTACAAAAAAAGCGGCGGGCTTGCGCCCGCCGCTTTCAGTACGCCTGAAGGACGTCGTTAGTGAATGGTGAGGTTCCCGCCGCCGAGGGTTCCGGCGGCTTCGTACACGGTGGCGTTGGTGGTCTTGTCGAAGACGCGGATCGCGAACGTGTCGTTCCCTGCGTCCGTGGCGGTGACCGTGAAGCCGTAGTTACCGGTGCCGTTGATCGTGCCGCTGCCCTGGAGCGTCGCGGTCGTGCCGGAGATCACGAGCCAGTCGTACGAGGTGCTGGCGAACGACGAGCCGGAGACCGTGAACGACGTGCTGCCGGTGGCGGTGCCGTTCTTCTGGTATTTGGCGTTGACGTTCAGGTTGGCCTTCCCCGAGGGGGTCGAGATCCAGCCGCCGCCGGTGATGAAGCCGGCGTTGGCGTCGGTGATGACGACGTTGCCGAGGGTCGACGTGGCCGAGGCGCCGTCATCGTCGGTCACCACGATGGCGACGGTGTAGATGCCGGCCGTAGCGTACGTGTGCGAGGTGCTGCAGGTGCCGGCGACGCAGTTGACCGTCGTCGACGTGCTGTCGCCCCAGGTGAACGTGGCGGTGTGCGTGTCGGCGGTGCCGGCGTCCGTCGCGTTGACGGTGACGGAGACGGCGGTGCCGATCGACTGCGAGCCGGACGGGCCGGTAATGCCGGCGATGGTCGGGCCAGCGTTCGTCACGGCCACGGTGGCCGAGGCGTTCGCGGTGGCGGTGCCATCGGTGACGGCGGCGGAGATGACGTAGGAGCCGTTGTCGTCCGGGGTGAAGCTGACCGCGTTGCCGGTGCCGTTCGCGAACGGCGCGCCGTTTTTGGCCACGGTCCAGGAGATCGTCAGCGCGTCGGCGTCGAGGTCGTCGGCGGTGACGGTCGCGGCGACGGCGGAGCCTTCGACCGAGGACGACGGCGCGTCGAGCGACGCGGTCGGCGCGTCGTTGACCGCGGCGATGGTGACGGCGACGGTCGACGTCGCGCACTGGCTGGTGGTGAGACCGCCGGTGACGCCGTTGTCGCAGACTTCGTAGGTGAAGCTCGCCGCACCGTTGTAGTTGACGGCCGGGGTGAACGTGACCGTGCCGGCGTCCAGGGCGACGCTGCCGTTCGTGGCGCCGGAGACGGCGGTTACGGTCAGGGTCTGGTCGCTCTCGTTGGCCGGGCCGGCGTTGTCGTTCGCGGTCAGCTCAGCAGCGGCGAACGAAAGCGCGGTGTCTTCATTGGTGCCGCGCGCGTCGGCCGTGGCGTTCGGGGCGTCGTTCACCTCGAGGACGGTGACCGTCATCGTGGAGGTGTTCGACTGGCTCGAGCCCTGGCTGACGCGGAACGTGAAGCTGTCGGAGCCGTTGAAGTCGGGCGCCGGGGTGTAGGTCTGGTTCGCACCCGAGCCGCTGAGCGTGCCGTTCGTCGGCTGCGTCACGATCGTGTACGTGAGGGTGTTGTCGTTCGCGGCGGCCGCTTCGAGGGTGAAGGACTGCGAACCGTCCTCATTCAGGCTGATCGACTGGTCGTCGACGCCCGGAGGATTGCTGCCGTTCACGCCCGCTTCGATCGCGTTCTCGACCGCGTCCGCAACCTCGGCGAAGAAGTCGTAGCCGGTGAGCGCTTCGACCGCGTCGACGCTGGTGAGGTAGGTCATCCAGTCGACGGTCCGGATGCCCTGGACGTTGGGCATGATCACGGCGATGGTGCGCGTGGCCGCGGTGACGCGGCTGACGTCGTCGCCCGACTGCTTCGGCAGGACGAGCGCGACTTTCCAGGTCATGGCCGGGACGGTGACGTTGCCGCCGGCGATGGTGTTGACGACGCCGCTGCCGTTGTTGCCGCCCACGCCCCAGCCGCCGGCGACGATGTACACCTCATTCGCCGGGAGGAGGGTGCGGAGGTAGTTCTCCATGTTCGCCCAGGGGCCCTGATTGTTGTCCGGAGCCTGGGGGATCATGTTGGTCATGAGGAACGTGGCCTGGTTGATCGGCGACGAGGTCTCGGGGTCACGGTCGGCGTTCGGTACCATGTGGCCGCGGTCGAAGCCGGTGCCGGAGTACGAGGTGTGGTTGACGCGGAACCATTCCGCCGGGACGGCCGGGTCGGCGCGGAAGGTGTCGAAGCGCTCGAGGCTGCCGATCCACTCGTCCGCGAGGTGCCAGCTCACCCAGTTCGGGATGCCGAGATCGCGGTTGTACGAGAGGGTGAACTCCGGCTTGGCCATCAGGTAGGCGTTCGGGCTGTCGAGGCTCGTCTCCGCAAACGCCGGGAAGCCGAAGGTGGTGTGGACCTCGGGGCCGTACGACGGGGCGGCGCCGGTGGCGATGGTGAAGGTCGCGGAGTAGTTGCCGGTCAGCTGGTCGCTGTTCGGGCCGGAGTCGTCGAGGTCGGAGTCATGGACGAACGCCTTGAGGACCGTGACGGTGCACTGCTCGCCCGGCAGGAAGTTGACGTTCGGGATGATGATCCAGGCGTTCGCGCCGCCGTTGGCAACCGTGGCGCTGTCGTGCAGGCCGGTGGTCACGCAGGAGATCGAGAACCAGCCGTCCTGGACGTCGACCGGCTCGGTGAAGTTGATCGTGATGCTGGCGTCGCGCGGCGCGTTGCTGCCGTTGTTGCGCGGATCGCTGCTCAGGACCGTCGGCGGAAGCTCGACGATCGGCGAGGTGCGGCGCGGGAACGGCGTGCCGGTGATGAAGTCGGCGCCGTTGACGTTCGTGTCGGTGAAACCGCCGTTCTTGCGGAAACCGGCCGTGGCGTTGCTGAGGGTCGGGGCGTTGGTCGCACCTTCGCGGCAGTTGGCGGTCGAGCCGTAGCCGACGAGGTCGACCACCGGGGAGGCGACCACGCAGCCGGAGAGGGGGTCGCCGTTGCTCACGAGCGCGACCTTGCCGTTGGTGCCGCTCAGGTTGAGAGTGCCGTTGATGTTGGCGTCGGGAACGACCGAGCCGATGATGCCGTTCGTGGCGAGCTTGATGAGGTAGTACTCGCCCGGCTCGATCGTGCCGCCGAGGGGCTGGACCTGCCAGGTGGTGCCGGTGGCGGCGCCGTACTGGATCGTCCAGCCGGAGAGGTCGTGTGCGACGTCATCCGGGTTGTAGAGCTCGACGAAATCGTTCTGGAAGGCCGCGCCGCCGTTGCCGCCGCCGCCGTAAACCTGGCTGATGACGACGTGATCGAGCGGCGGCGGGGGCGCCGGGGTGACGGTGATGGTCACCGGATGAGTCACGGCTGCATTGACGCCGTCGGTGAGCGAGACCGTGAAGGCGGCCGTGCCGCTGAAGCCGGCCTGGAGAGTGATGGTGTAGGTGGCGTTGGCAGTCCCCTGCCCCGCCGTGACGACAACGGCCGAGATGCCGGTGCCGGCGGTGGCGCCCCAGGCGTAGACGTCGTCGTCATCCGAGCCGGAGACGCTGAACGTGAACGCGGCCGCGTCCTGCGCCTTGGTGGCGATCGGGTTGGCGAACGGGGTGATGACCGGCGCGTCGTTGGTGCTGGTCGGGGTGACGCCGATGTTGACCGTGCGGGTGGCCGGCGCGTTGACGCCGTCGGAGAGGGAGGCGGTGAAGCTCGCCGTGCCGCTGAAGCCGGCGGCGAGGGTCACGGTGAAGGTGGCGTTCGCACTCCCCTGCCCGCCCGTCACATTGACGGCCGAGACACCGGTGCCGGCGGTCGCGCTCCAGTTGTAGATGCCGCCGTCGTCGTTCCCGGTGAGGCCGACGGTGAACGGCGCCGCGTCCTGGTTGACGGTGGTGATCGGGTTGGCGGGGGCGTTGATGGACGGCGGGAGGTCGGCGACCACGTCGCAGGCTACAGCCCCGCTGCCCATGGTGCGCGGCACGAGGCCGCCCGCGACGGTGGCGACAACGAAGTCGCTGAAGTTGTTGTCGGTGTCGAGGCAGCCGCTGTTCTTGCGGACGGCGCCGTTGGTCGAGTTGAGCGCGGTGCCGTTGTTGACGGGGGTCGTCTCGGCGTTGTTCGAGGACCCGTAGGCGACTTTGTCGAGGATGCGGGGGTCGTTCGTGGCGCAGGGCGTCGCGGTTGCGCCGCAGTTGAGCGCGCCGCTGCTGGTCACGAGCGCGACCTTGCCGCTGCCGGCGGCCATGGTCAGGCCGGTGGTCGTGAAGTCGGAGGTGAAGGTCGCCCCCGCGGCGCCGGCCGGGTTGCCGGTCTTGACCGTGAGGTACTGCCCGGCGCCGAGGGTAGTGCCGGCCGGGAAAGCGAAGATGTTGCCGGCCGACGACCCGAACTGTCCGGTCGAAGAGCCGTACTGGATCGACCAGCCGCCGATCGGCACCGGGGAGCCGCTGGTGTTGTGCAGCTCGACGTAGTCGAGCGTGTAGGCCGTGCCGGCCACACCGGACCCGCCTCCGCCGTACACCTGGCTGATGACCACGTTCGGCGATGCCGCCTGGGCCGGGATGACAAAGGCAAAACAGAGCAGTAGCAGGACGAAGGTACGGCGAAGATTCATTCGGGCGCGCTCCTCGGGTTGTCGGTTGAGTCCAGGGTGGTGGAACCTCTGGAAGGGTTTCTTAGGGGGAGGTATTCCTCACTTTACCTCTTCTTGACGCGATTCGCGAGTCATCCCTACCAGCACCCGCCGCGCGTCTTCGCGGGAGGTGACCGGTTCCGGAAACTGGATGCGCGCTCCCTTCATCCCGGCGGCCGTTTTCGCCCTCACCACGAACCCCAGCCGGTCGCACGAAACCATGGTCGCATCCTCGGCATCCAGGCCGCCGAAATGGCGGGTGATGGAGCGCAGCGCGTCGGCGTGGTCGGCGTTCATGTGCTCGATGATTCCGGCCGCGGCCTCGACGAGCGGGTCGGGCTCAGCCGTGCGGTACTCGTCGACGCTCACCCACCCCATCACCCCGAACCCGCCGACGAAGTAGACGTCCTCGACTTCGAGACGGAAGAAGGAGAAGTCGTCGAAGTCGATCCAGTAGGAGGCGGAGGGATGGCGCTCGAGATAGGCGGCTCGAATGCGTTCGTTCGCCTCGATCTTTTTCACCCAGCCGAGCAGCGTCGCCCGCGGCGATCCGAGCGGATCGGAGCCGGCCCCGCTCTGCATGCCCAGCAGACTGGCCCGCGGCTCGGCGATGAGGTTCTGCGTATGGATGGCCATGCCGCTGATGAGAAAGAGCGGCGACCCGTCGTCGAGTAGCGCGTACGGCATCACCGAGGCGAAGGGATAGCCGGGATGCCGCTGCGACTGCGTCGCCAGCGTCCCGACGCGCTCGCTCACGAGCAGCGTGCGGACACGCTCGGCGTGGGCGGGCTCGAGCCCGGGCTCGGAGGAGGAGGACGTGGCGTGGCGGGTCATGGGGGGAGTATGGCAGTAGTTTGGAGTGCGGTGACCGCAGTCACCGCTTTGCCTTCGTCCCTCGGAGCTGCGCGCGTCGCACTCCAAAGGGACTTCCCGTGAGCAACATCTTTCCTCCCGTAGCGTAATAACTCCTCGTCCGCCATGCTCACCATCTCCAATCTCACGAAGACCTACGCCAACGGCGTGCGCGCGCTCGATGGCGTCACGCTCACGATTCAACCGGGCCTCTTTGGGCTGCTCGGGCCGAACGGGGCCGGGAAGTCGACGCTCATGCGCACGATTGCGGCGTTGCAGGAACCCGATTCGGGGACCATCACGCTCGACGGGCATGACGTCGTGCAGCATCCCGAGGAGCTGCGGAAGCGGCTCGGATACCTGCCGCAGGATTTCGGGGTGTATCCCGGGATCCCGGCGGTGGCGCTGCTCGAGCACATCGCGGTGCTCAAGGGGATCCTGGACAAGAGTGCCCGCGCGGAACAGGTGAATGCGGTGCTGCAGATCGCAAACCTGTACGACGTGCGGAAGAAGGCGGTCAGCACGTACTCCGGCGGGATGAAGCAGCGCTTCGGGATCGCGCAGGCGCTCCTCGGAAGTCCGCGGCTGATCATCGTCGACGAGCCGACGGCGGGACTCGATCCGGAAGAGCGCAATCGCTTTCACAACCTGCTCAGCGAGATCGGCGAGGAGGCGGTGGTGCTGCTGTCCACGCACATCGTCGAGGACGTGAGCGAGCTCTGTCCGAACATGGCCATCCTGGCCGGCGGGCGGGTGGTGCTCGAAGGGTCGCCGGCGCAGCTCATGCGGCAGCTCGACGGGCGGCTGTGGCGCAAGACCGTGGCGAAGCGCTCGGTGGACGAGTACCGCCGCAACCTGGCCGTGATCTCCACCCGCCTCTTCGCGGGCGAAACGCAGTTGCAGGTTCTCTCCGACGCCCGTCCGGAAAACGGCTTCGAGCTGGTGGCGCCGAACCTCGAAGACGTTTATTTCGCGACGCTGTCGGAGCGGATTTCATGATCGGGCAACTGATCGCCTTCGAGTGGCGCTATCACACGCGCCAGCCTGCCTTCATCGCGGCGGCGGTGCTGTTCTTCCTGATCGGCTTCGCGCTGACCGGCAGCTCGTTCGGGCCGGAGAACGTGGCCGTGACGGCGCCGTGGCTGGTGATGGAGGTGCTGGCGTTCGTCTCGCTCTTCTCCGTCTTCGCCATCGCCATCTTCGTGGCCAACGCGGTGATCCGCGACACGGAGCAGCGGATGGCGGAGATCGTCTTCACGACGCCGGTGGGCCGCTTCCCCTATCTGTTCGGACGCTTCAGCGGCGCGTTCCTGGCGGCGGCGACGACGCTGGCGCTGGCACCGCTGGGGATGATGATCGCCTCGCGGATGCCGTGGATCGATCCGGCGCGCGCGGGGACGCTCGACGTCATGCTGTACCTCTGGGCGTTCGCGGTGATGGTGCTGCCGACGCTGGTGTTCGTGACGGCGCTGCTGTTCGCGTTCGCGGTGCTGACGCGCAGCCCGCTGGCGACGTACACCGCGTCGATCGTCATCTACTTTCTCTACATGGTCTGCGCGGCGCTGACGAACTCGCCGCTGATGGCGGCGTCGTCGCCCGGCGCGGGGGGCGGGGCGCTGGCGTCGCTGCTCGATCCGTTCGGGCTGACGAGCTTCTTCGAGGTGACGCGCTACTGGACGATCGCGGAGAAGAACGGGCGCTTCGTGCCGCTGAGCGGAATCCTGCTGGTCAATCGGGTGGTGTGGATCGCGGTGGCCGGGATCGCGTGGGGGGTGGCGTATCGGGTGTTCCGGTTCCGGCTGCTGGGGAAGGCGAAGGGTGGGGCGCGCTGTCATCCTGAGCCGCCGGAGCCGCGGCTTTTTGCGGCGGAGGACGGCGAAGGACCCCCTGCGGTACACGACGAGCGCGCTGACGGGAGGGGGTCCTTCGACCGTCCTGCGCCGCAAAAAGCCGCGGCTCCGGCGGCTCAGGATGACAGCGCGGCGCGGTCGTACATACGCGTTCCACAGACGCCGTCGGGGCTCGCGTCCTACTGGTCCGCTACGAAGATCGAGCTCGGCGCGGTCGCGCGCAGTCTGCCGGCGCGGCTGCTGCTGCTCCTGTGGGCAGGGCTGGCGGCGGCGGAGATCCGTTCCGAGATCTTCGACGGTGAGTACGGGACGGTGTTCTATCCGGCCACGGCGCTCATCATCGGCGTGCTCGAGGCGCCGCTGACGATCATCGGGATGGTCATCGTCATCTATTACGGGTCGGAGCTGTTCTGGCGCGAGCAGCGGTTCCGGATGGCGTCGCTCGTCGACGCGACGCCCGTGCGCGGGCTGGCGATGGTGCTGGCGAAATGGACCACGCTGGTGGTGCTGATCGCGGCCACGATCGCAACCGCGATCGTCGTCGGAATCGTCATCCAGCTCGCGAGCGGGCATACCGACCTGCAGCCGCTTCTCTATCTCTCGCTCTTCTGGTTCGACGGCTTCCCGCTGGCGCTGTACGCGGCGGCGGCGGTGGCGATCCATGCGCTCAGTCCCGGCAAATACGCTGGGCTGGTCCTGGTGCTGCTGTTCTTCGTCGCGACGCGCATGGTGGGGATGTTCGGGCTGGAGCATCCGCTGTGGCGCTACGGCGCGGGGCCATCGGTCGATTACTCGGCGCTGTACGGCTTCAGCGATTCGGCAGCCGCGTTCGGACGGCTGATGCTGCACTGGAGCGTGCTCGCTGCTGGGCTGCTGGCCATCGCCGCCGTGGCGTGGCGGCGGCTGCGCGACGCGGCGCCGGAGCGGTGGCGCGTCGTCGCTCGCAATGCACGCGTGTGGGCTCCCGCCCTGCTGCTCGCGCTGCTGACCGGCGGCTGGGTGTACTACGACGCGCGCGACGTGGAGTCGACGGAGACGCGGCTGCAGTGGCGCGCGGACTACGAGAAGAAGTATCGGCCGATGGCGAGCGTGCCGCAGCCGCGCATCTCCGGCCTGGTGACGAACGTGGCCCTCTATCCGGCGACGCGCCGCGTGCAGATCGCGGGCGATACCACGCTCGTGAACGACACCGGCACTCCGATCACCACCGTGCACGTCGCCACGCGCCGCGATGCCGAAGCCACGCGCGTGAGCATCCCCGGCGCGCGGCTGACCACCGACGCCGCCTTCGCCATGCACCGCTTCGAGCTCGCGAAGCCGCTGCTGCCGGGCGAACGGACCGCGCTGCATTTCGAGCTGACCCTCGAAGAGATGGCGGAGGAGAACGGGACGCTCATGATGAGCTTCCTCACCTACCCCTCGATCGGCTATCGCGTGACGTACGAGCTCACCGATCCGAAAGAGCGCGCCAAACGCGGACTCGGCGCCATGAGCGCGCCGGAGCTCGAAGACCCCGAGGCGGCGTCCACCGGCGAGAGCGAGATCGCGTTCGAGGCCACGCTCTCTACGTCGGCGGACCAGACCGCGATCACCTCGGGACGGCTCGTACGCACCTGGCTGGAGGGGAACCGCCGGTTCTTCCATTACCGCGCCGAGGCGCCGATCCGCAATCTCTTCAGCATCGTGTCGGGGCGCTACGACGTTGCACGACGGCAGGCCGGCGGCGTCGAGGTGTCGGTGGCATACCACTCCGACCATCGCGCGAACGTCGAGGCGGTCCTCGACACCGCTGCGCAGACGCTCGCCTACTGCGATCGTGAGTTCGGCCCCTATCCGCACCGGCAACTGAAGCTCGTCGAAGTGCCCCCCTCGGCACGCTTCGGCGCGTATGCCACGCCCGACACGATCCTGCTCAACGAGAACCGCACCATGCTCATCGACCTGCGCGACAAGACGCGTCTCGATCTCCTCGGGCGCCGCGTCGCGCACGAGGTCGCCCACGAGTGGTGGGGGCACATGCTGGTCCCGGAGTCGCGCAGCGGGTCGACGACACTCGTCGAATCGCTCGCAAAGTACACGGAGCTGATGATGCTCGAACGGCTGCGCGGCCGCGAGCAGGTGCGCGCGCTGCTCGAGTACGAGCTCGATCGCTACCTGGCCGGCCGCTCCGGCGAGGAACAGCGCGAGCGGACGCTCATGACCGCCCGCTCGCAGCCCTACATCTATTACAGCAAGGGAGCGATCGTGCTGTACGCGATCCGCGACCTCATCGGCGAGGCGACGCTCAACACCGCCCTGCGCCGCTTCATCGCCGAGGAGCGGGGGCGCGCCGATGCGACCACGCTCGACCTGCTGCGCCACCTGCGCGCCGTCTCGAACGACGCCCAGTTCGCGCTGATCGACAAGTGGCTGCAGAAGATCGTGCTGTACGACTTCCGCGTCGAAACCGCCTCGGTGCAGCCGCTGCCGGACGGACAGTTCCGGGTCTCCGCGCGCGTGATGGCGGCCAGCTACGAGGCAACGTCCGACGGCACGGAGAAAGAGATCCCGCTGGACGAGCTGATCGACGTGGCGGTGGACGACAAGCCGCTCCCGAAGCAGCGCCTGCGCAGCGGCGCGAACGAGCTGTCGTTCGTGGTGAAGCAGAAGCCGGTGTGGATTGCGGTCGACCCGAACATTCTGCGGATCGATCGGAACCGCTTCGACAACGGGAAACGGTTGTAATTCCGCTAAGATAGATGTCGATGGATTATCGAGAGATCATCACGGTGGAGCCTGGGAAAAGAGGTGGTCAGCCGTGCATTCGGGGCTTACGGATCACCGTGTACGACGTGCTGTCGTACCTTGCCTCGGGGATGTCGGAAGAAGAGATCATCTCTGATTTTCCAGACCTCACGCATGAGGACATCCTCGCCGCGCTCGGCTACGCGGCTGACCGGGAGCGCAAGACGGTGGTTTCACAGGCGTGAAGCTGCTGCTCGATCACAATCTCTCGCATAAAATCCCGGGCAAGCTGGCGGATGTCTACCCGGAAAGCACGCAGACACGATTGCTCAACTTCGGACGGACGGGCGATTCAGAGCTGTGGTTCTACGCCAGGACTCATGGCTACATTCTGGTCACGAAGGATCGTGACATCGCGGAGCTCGCAGTTCTCCGAGGCGCTCCACCGAAAGTCGTATGGCTCCACATCGGCAACTGCAGTGCCGCCGCGGTCAAAAATACGTTGCGTCGACATTACGCTGCGATCGAGGATCTCTCAGCAGACCCGGATCGCGTCGTGCTCGAGTTGGTTGAATGATGATCTTCGCTGACCTCGATCTCGCCCGCCGTCTGGAACGTTGTGAGGCGACGGCCAATGCGGCCATCGTGCGGGCGCGTGCGCGGTTGAATCCGGAGAGTGGAGCGGCGCTGCTCGAGCATGCGGGGGCGTGGGCGTTCTTCGATGGAGTGGGGTCGCACCTGACGCAGACGTTCGGGTTCGGGCTGTTCTCCGCCGCGACGATGGACGATCTGGAGCGGATCGAGCGCTTCCTCACTGATCGCGGCGCGGAGCCGTTTCACGAAGTCTCGCCGCTGGCGGGCGTCGAAGCGTTGCAGTTGCTGGCGGCGCGGGCGTACCGGCCGGTGGAGCTGACGTCGGTCATGTTCCGGGAGATCGGCGACGAGTTCGCCGGGGAGACGCGCGTGCGGACGCGCATCGCCGCGACCGCGGACGACGTCGAGCTGTGGGCGGACACGGCGGCCGAGGGGTGGAGCGAGTTCGGATACGGCGCGTTCATGCGTGAGTTCGCACGCGTCTCCGCATCGAGCGAGGGCACCTCCCCCTTCTTCGCGGAGATCGACGGCCGCGCGATCGCCACCGGCGCGCTGGTGATCTCCGGCGGCGTGGCACTGCTTGCCGGTGCGAGCACCATCCCGTCGGCGCGGAACCAGGGAGCGCAGCGGGCGCTGCTCGAAGCGCGGTTGCGGCACGCGAAGGCGCAGGGATGCGACCTCGCGATGATGGGAGCAGTGCCGGGCAGCGGGTCGCAGCGCAACGCGGAACGGCAGGGATTCCGGATCGCCTACACGCGCATCAAGTGGGGACGGTAACGGCCGCCGAAGTGCGTTAATCCCGACCTTCTGGTAGTGTTCCGACCAATCACCATGAAAATCGCCTTCATCAAGCCTCCCGTCGGAGGGATCCTCGGCCTGGAGATGCTCACCTTCGTCGAGCCCCTCGGCCCGATCTGCGTTGCCGCATGTCTCGAACAGGACCATCACGTCTGCAAGGTCATCGACCTGCGCATCGACGGAGAGAACAAAGGGCTGGCCGACTGCAAGGCGTTCGAGCCGGACATCGTGGGGCTGCAGTGCAACTTCACGACGGAGCGCAACCGAACCATTCGCCTGGCACAGCGCATCAAGCGCGAGATGCCGCGCGCGTTCGTCGTCGTCGGCGGGCATGACGCCTCCCGCGATCCGGACTGGTTCCTCAACGACGCCATCGACGCCATCGCCACCGGCGACGGCGAGGAAGTGATGCCGCCGCTGGTGAACGCGTTGCGGGACGGGCGCGACCTGAAGACGGTGGAAGGGCTGTGGGTCCGCGAGGACGGCAAGTGGCTCTTCACCGGGCACGCGCCGTCGCGCCCGAACCTCGATACCTATCCCCTCCCCGCGCGGCACCTCATCGAGCACTACGCCGACAAGTACTACATCAACTTCCGCAAGCCGCTGGCTCTGATGGAAACGGCGCGCGGCTGCCCGTTCAAGTGCAACTTCTGCTCGGTCTGGAAGTTTCACGAGTCGACGTTCCGCGAGAAGTCGCCGGAGCGGGTGGTGCGGGAGCTGGAGCAGATCTCGGCGCCGAACATCTTCATCACCGACGACATCTTCTGGATGAACGTCCGGCGCGGCGAGGAGATGGCGAACCAGATCAAGGCTTCGGGGATCCGCAAGTACTTCACGGTGCAGACGCGCACCGACATCATCTGCAAGTTCCCGAAGCTGGTCGAGCAGTGGAAGGACTGCGGCGACCTGGCCATCTTCCTCGGGCTGGAGTCGGTCACGGACGAGGGGCTGAGGGCGGTGAACAAGAAGAACACCGCCGACAACAACGTGCAGGCGATCAACATCCTCAAGGACCTCGGCGTCGGCTTCACGCCGAACTTCATCGTCGATCCATCGTGGGACCGCGACGACTTCAAGCGCCTCCGCGACTGGATCGAGACCATGGGCGCCTACAACAGCGGCTTCTCGATCCTCACCCCGCTCCCCGGCACGGACCTGTGGGACGAGGCGAGCCAGAAGGTGACGACGCACGAGTGGGAGATGTACGACATCGTGCACACCGTCCTGCCGACCAAGCTGCCGCTCGAGGAGTTCTACGAGCATTACTCCGGCCTCTGGCGCCACGCGCTGGACGTGCGCTATCGCTACAAGGGGAAGCTGAAGACGTACGTGCAACTCGGGGCGGCGCTGGCCACGCGCAAGGTGACGTTCAAGGCGGTGCGCAGCGGCATGAACATCGCGAAGGTGTTCTCGCGCCCGGAGACGTTTCTGAAGGCGCACGAAGGTGTGAGGGCCGAGGGCTGAGGGCCGAGGGCCGAGGGAAGTACCGCCCTGACCTCGCCTACATTCACCACGCCGGGTTCAGCGACTTTGCGCGCGCCTCGGCTCGCGGCGTCGTTGCGATCCTGGCGAAGCATGGGATCCGCGACGGTCTGTTGCTCGACGTCGGCTGTGGCACGGGCGTCCTGGCGCGCGAGCTCACGCTGGCAGGTTTCGACGTACTCGGCTTCGACGCGTCTCCGGCCATGATCGAGCTCGCGCGCAGCACCGCGCCGGAGGCGCGCTTCGAGGTCGCATCGTTTGAGACCGCGGAGTTGCCGTCGTGCGATGCGATCGTGGCCATGGGGGAGGTGCTCAGTTACGGCGACATTCGCACGTTCATCCCCCGCGCCGCGGCCGCGTTGCGACGGGACGGGGTGCTGCTGTTCGACGTGGCAGAACGCCATTCGTATCCGGCGTACGACGAGCAGCGCCTCGGCGGCGACGACTGGTCGATCATCGCCATCAAGGAAAGCGACGGCGCGAAGGTCACCCGGCGCGTGCTCACGTTCCGCAACGACGGCGGTGAGACGCGACGCGATGAAGAGGTGCACGAGCTCGCGCTCTACGACCGCACAGAGCTCCTGGCATTGCTGCGCAACGACTTTCGCGTCCGGGTGCGGCGCTCTTACGGCAGACGCCGTCTGCCGAAGGGGCACACGGTGTACGTCTGCGTCCGCCGCTGAACCGGCCCTCCCTTTGCACTCGCCGCCGCCGTGACATACCGACTCCAGGCGGTTCTTCTCGACATCGACGGCACTCTCATCGACTCCAACGACAAGCATGCAAAGTGCTGGGTGGAGGCGTTCGCGCACTTTGGCAAGGAGGTGCAGTGGGACGTCATCCGGATGCAGATCGGGAAGGGGGGCGACCTGCTCGTTCCCGATACGCTGAACGCGCGGGAGATGCGCGAGTTCGGGGAGAAGGTGAAGAAGTACCGCGGCGAGCTGTGGAAGCGCGAGTACATGGAGAGCGTCGACCCGTTCCCGGGGGCGATCGAGGCCATCCGCGCGCTGCACGACCGCGGGCTGAAGATCGCCTTCGCCTCGTCATCCAATCCTGACGAGGTCGAGTACTATGTCGAGCTTCTCGGCGCCGGCGATCTCCTCGAGGGAACGACGTCGAAAGAAGACGCGGAAGTCTCGAAGCCCTCTCCCGAAATCTTCGAAGCGGCGCTGGAACGGGTGAAAAGCGATCCGGCGCGCACGCTCGTCGTGGGCGACACGCCGTACGACATCCTCGCGGCACACCGCATCCCGGTGCCGGCCGCGGCGGTGCTGTGCGGCGGCTTCCCGCGCGACACGCTGTCGAAGGCGGAGTTCCTCTTCGACGACCTGCCGCACCTCGTGAAGGAGCTCGACCGGATTGATGAGTATTTCCGCCAGTGACGCGGTGCACCGCCGCGCGATCGTCGTCGACGGCCACTGCGACACGCCGTACCGCCTGCTGCGCCACAACGTCCATCTCGACGAGCACGACACCGAGGCGCAGGCCGACCTGAAGTCGCTGCAGGAGAGCGGGATCACGGCCTCGTTCTTCGCGGCCTACGTCCCGCCGTTCTACGCGGAGCGAGGCGCGGCGCAGTTCGCGCACACGCTCATCGACATCATCGAAGAGGAAGCGCAGCGCCGCCCCGACGCGCTGACGCTGTGCTCCGACTCCGCCGGCATCCGCGCCGCGAAGCGCGACGGGAAGATCGCGCTGATGATCGGCGTCGAAGGAGGCCACGCCATCGAGGACTCCCTCGACACACTGCGCGGGCTGTACGCGCGCGGCGCGCGCTACATGACCCTGACGCACGTCAACACGAACAACTGGTGCGACTCCTCGGGGGACACGGGACGACATGGCGGCCTCACGGACTTCGGGCGCGAAGTGGTGCGCACGATGAACGACCTCGGCATGATCGTCGACATCTCGCACGTCTCCGACGACGCGTACCGCCACGTCCTCGAGACCACGCGCGTACCGGTCGTGGCCACGCATTCCTCCTGCCGCGCCCTCTGCCGCCATCCGCGCAACATGAGCGACGACATGCTCCGCGCGCTCGCGCAGAACGGCGGCGTGTGCATGATCAACTTCTTCTCCGCATTCATCAGCGACGACGTGGCGCAGGTGATCATGAACGCGCAGCGGACGAAGAAGAGCGGCGGCGACCCGACCGGCGGCACCGAGAAGATGCCGGACGACCGCACCGACTGGGATACCTACCTGCAATGGTTCCAGAGCCTCGGCTGCCCGACCGCGACGCTCGACCAGGTGGCGGACCACATCTTCCACGCCGCCTCCGTGGCCGGCATCGACCACGTCGGCATCGGCAGCGACTTCGACGGCGTACCGTCCCTTCCCGACGGCCTGGCCACCGCCGCCACCCTCCCCGCCCTCTCCGCACGCCTCCTGGAGCGCGGCCTGAGCGAGACGGACTTGGAGAAGGTGCTCGGAGGCAACTTCATGCGAGTGTTCGAGGCTGTGGAGCAGGCGCGGCGCTAGTACAATCCCGCCATGCCATCTGAAGTCGAAACGCTGCGCGAGCTCGCCCGCACGTACTGGGCCGGGAAGGTCGTCCACTGTCCGAAGCATCCCGGGGCCACGATGGCCGGCAGCTTCGTGCAGACCACGTTCGCCGATCACATCTTCCTCACCTGCTCGCGCGGGAAGGAAACGATCACCATCGGGCAGCGGCCGAAGCAGATGGAGTTCTACGACCAGCAGGTCGAAGGGATGGTCGAGAACATCCAGCGTGCCGATGCAATCCTCTGCTACCGCTGCCAGTCTCCCGTGCAGACGGACGCGAAACAGAACAACGAGACCGGCGTAACCGACTACACCTTCACCTGCATCCGCTGCTTTTCGTGGGGCCGCTGGGTGGGGAAACCGGAGCTGGCGAAGATCGGGAAGTAGCCTCGCGCGCCACCTTTCCGCAAACGGCCGGGTAGGGAATTCCCTCTCCCCGTCACTCCTTGAGTGAGAGCCCGCTGAGAGAGCCGGTAACAAGGAGTGTCCTGACGTGTCCCTTTCCGCATCCACCGCCGTCCAGGTCGAAGTGCTGGATGCCGGTCCGCGCTGGTCGTACGGCCTGCTCGCCGCGAACTTCGCGCGCGTGCAGATTCTCTTCACCTGGTACGGCGGAAGCCCCGACCGCTATCTCGCCGCGATCGAGAACGGGTTCGAAGATGCCGAGGACCGGGAGTTCGTCGAAGACCTGAAACGCCGGCTGCGTGAAGACCGTTCGCTGCTCGACGACATGCGCCGCATCGTCGGCGAGTTCGCGTCCCGCTTCGCCTCGTAATAGACTCGGCGCCCGATGGCCGACCGCCAACGCATCATCATCCTCGGCGGAGGCTTCGCGGGACTCTACACCGCGCGCGGCCTCAAGCACGTCGATGCCGACATCACCCTCGTCGATCGCCACAACTACCACCTCTTCCAGCCGCTCCTCTACCAGGTGGCGATGGCCGGCCTCAATCCGAGCGACATCGCCGCCCCCATCCGCGGCGTGCTCGGGAAGCAGAAGAACGTCTCCGTGATCCTCGGCGAGGCGACCGCGATCGACGTCGCGAACAAGCGGGTGCAACTCGCCGACGGCGCCTCGCTCGCGTACGACCACCTCGTCGTCGCCACCGGCGCCACGCATTCGTACTTCGGGCATCCGGAATGGGAACGCTACGCCCCCGGCCTCAAGACCATCGATGACGCGCTCGAGATCCGCCGCCGCGTGCTGCTGGCGTTCGAAGCCGCCGAGCGCGAGCCCGATCCCGAGAAGCAGCGGATGCTGCTGACGTTCGTGGTCATCGGCGCCGGCCCCACGGGCGTCGAGCTGGCCGGGGCGCTCTCCGAGATCGCGCGCAAGACGATGATCCGCGACTTCCGCAACATCCACCCGGAGCACGCGAAGATCATCCTCATCGAGGGGAAAGAGCGCGTGCTCCCCGTCTACCCTCCCAGCCTCTCCGAGAACGCGCGCAAGCAGCTCGAGGAGCTCGGCGTCGACGTGATCCTGAACGCGATCGTCACCGACGTCACCGATCACGACGTGAAGATCGGCGACCGCGTCATCCCGACGGGAACCGTCCTCTGGGGCGCGGGCGTGCAGGCCTCGCCGCTGGCCCGCTCCCTCGGCGCGCCGCTCGACCGCGCCGGCCGCGTGCTCGTCGAGCCCGACCTGACCATCCCGGGCCACAAGGACGTCTTCGTCCTCGGCGACCTCGCCGCGGCGAAGCAGCACGACGGCAGCTTCGTCCCCGGCGTCGCACCCGCCGCGATCCAGGCAGGGCAGCACACCGCGCTGAACCTCGAGCGCGCGGTGGAGGGTCAGCCGCTGCGGCCGTTCAAATATCGCGACAAAGGCTCGCTCGCCACGATCGGCCGTGCGGCGGCGGTGGCGGATTTCGGGCGGGTGCGCTTCGGCGGGTTCATGGCCTGGATGGCCTGGCTGGTCATCCACATCTTCTTCCTGATCGGCTTCCGCAACCGCTTCCTGGTCATCACGCAGTGGGCGTGGGCGTACCTCACCTACCAGCGCGGCGCGCGGCTGATCACGGGGAAAACGGACGACGTGCTACGGACGTAGCTGCGGTGGGCGTTCGTCGCCTATGGCGCGGCCCCTCATCCGGCCGTTGGCCACCTTCTCCCCGCTCGACGCGGGGAGAAGGGCTACTAACTTTGCCCCTCGCGAGAGTGAGAATTAGTAGCCCCTCTCCCCGCGGTGAGCGGGGAGAGGGTGCCCGAAGGGCGGGTGAGGGGGCGTGCCACGAGCGAGAGATTGACTACCGCAGCGTCCTTACCCCGTTCTCCCCCAGCGCCGCACCCGCGATCACGCCATCCAGGCGCCGGCGCGTGGCCGGGACCTTCTTCATGTACTTTTCCGTTTCCGGCAGCGTGCGAATCAGTCCGGCGAGCATGCGTTTCACGTTGTGGGAGCCGCCGTTGTAGAGGGCGGCGGTCATCGCTTCGACTTCCTTCTCGCTCTTCGCCAGCTTGCGCGCTTCCTCCGCCTTGCGGTCGAGGTGGCGCACGAGGAAGCGGGCCATGCTCTTGGCGGAGAAGCGGTCGTCGAGGTGCTCGCCGAGGTACTCGCTGGCCTCGTAGGCCATGGTGCGCTTCACCTTCTCGTCATCCATCCCGAAGTGCTGTTCGAGCATCCGGTCGCGCTTGGCGATGAGCGCCTTCTGGTACAGCACCCACGACGCGAGCTGCGTCGCCTTCAGCGCGCGGTACTCCTTGCGCGTCGCATTACGGAACGTGCGGATCTCGGCGCGCGAGCCCTTCTCGAGCAGCTTGCCGAGGCGGCTGAGGGTGGCCTTGTTGTGCGCGTCCATCTTCTCGATGTCCGTGAAGTACTTCTTCGAGGCGAACGGCGAGAGGAGGTCGAGCTCGTCGATGCCTTCGCGGCGCAACTCCTTGGCCGAGGCGAGGAGGCGCTTGGCCTTGCGGCGGACGGCGGGCGTGTCCTTGTCGACGATCATCGAGGTGATGGTGTCGGCGTCGCCGAGGGGCTTCTTCATGATGTAGGCGCGCGAGCCGATCAGGTAGTCGCGCGTGACGAAGAGCTTCCCGTTCATCTTCTCCTGGCGGTACGCCACCGGCGTCGCCTGCGCGAGCCCGACCGCTCCCGCCTCGGAGACGTCGAGGATCTTGCCGTTGGTCTCGGCGTGGGCGATGGCCAGGAGCAGCGTGACCGAGGGGGCGCTGGGCATCGAGCGCGCCGCGTCGTCGATCACGACCACCAGCTCCTCGGGATTGCGCGTCCACATCTCCGCCATCTCGCGCGCCAGCACGTCGATGCGGTTGTCGATCTGCTTCTGCGAGACCTGCACGAGCGTCGGCACTTCGTGCGACGGCTCCGGGCGCGTCAGCTCCTCGACCGGGAACTCGGGGACGAAGACGGGCTTCTTCGCCGGCTTCGGAGGAGGTGCGAACATCGCGGCCTGCTGGACCTCGGCGCCGTCCGCCAGAGGAAGCTTCGCCGCACCGAATGCAATACAGCCGAGCGCTGCACCACCCACCACCCACCACCAGGAATTGGTCCGCATATTGGCCTCAACGACAGGTTAGCATTGGGTCCTTCCCATGAGATGTGAACGTTCGCTTGTTTTTCTGCTTCTGATCGCCACCGCCTGCTCGCAGGAGACGCCCGCGCCGCCGGCGCCTGCCGCACCGCCTTCGTCGCAGCCGCCCGCCGCCGCAACAGCGTCTCAACCGATGGAGCCGGTGCCGGTGGTGAAGGGGACGTACGACGAGGCGATGAACTGGTTCCGTTCGGCGAAGGGATTCACGTTCGTGCTCGACGACGCCGACGTACACGCCGAGGGGCGGATGACGCGGAAGACCGTTGGCGTTGAGTCGGTGGAGTTTCGCGCGAACGGCGACGAGTGGCGCGCCAGCTCCGGCCCCCTCGGCGTGACGTGGGAGCGCCGCACCGGCGGCAAATGGACGAAGGCCGAGACGCCGCAGTTCGGCAATCGCATCTACCAGCGCGTGACGCTCGGCGTCGACCCGCAGAAACAGGGAGGGGCGGCGCAGCTGGCAGGTACCGAGGGGACGTCGACGCGTTACCGCTTCACGAACGCGAATACCGGCCAGGTGCACGAGTTGTGGGTCGCGCAGAGCGACAGCCACCTGGAGCGGATGAAGATCGGCGACTCGGTCGACCTGAAGATCACGCCGTGAAATCCGTCAAGGCTCCCCCGCCCGGCGACCGCCCGCTGAAAACGCTCGAGCGGGTGCTGTCGAAGGCAGGCGTCGGCTCGCGCAGCGAGGCCCGCCGCTGGATCGGCGCCGGGCGGGTGAAGGTGAACGGCCGCGTGGAGGGCGATCCGAACCGTTGGGTCGACCTGGAGCGCGACCGGGTCACGTTCGACGACAAGCCGCTGGAGCAGGCGGAATCGACGTACCTGCTGCTGCACAAGCCGGCCGGCTACCTGACCACGTACCGCGATCCGGAAGGGCGCAAGACGATCTACGACCTCCTCCCGGATCGCGACCGTTATCTCTTCCCGGTCGGCCGACTGGACATGGATACGAGCGGCCTGCTCATCCTGACGAACGACACCGCGTTCGCGGAGCGGCTGACGAATCCCGAGTACCACGTGCCGAAGACGTACCGGGTGAAGGCGACGAAGCCGCTCTCGGACGAACAGCTCGACCACCTCCGCAACGGCCTCGAACTGCGCGACGGCCCTACCCGCCCCGCCGTCGTGAACCGGCTCGGCGCGGCGACATTCGAGATCACCATCACCGAGGGGCGCAACCGGCAGGTGCGGAGGATGGTGGAGGCGCTCGACGCGAAGGTGGTGAAGCTCGTCAGGATCGCCATCGGGGAGGTGGTGCTGGGGGAACTGGAGGTGGGGCAGACGAGGGAGCTGACCGGCGACGAAGTGCGAGCGCTGGTGGGGTGATACGCTCGCGCCATGAAGCGCGCTTTCATCGCACTCCTCCTCCTCGCCGCCTGCTCGAAAGAGCCTGCGCCGCCCACCACGACGGCGGCGGAGCAGCCGAAGACGCCTCCCGCGCCGAGTGCGGAACAGGCGCGCGAGCTGATCGCGAAATCGCCTGACCTCGGGGAGCACCAGTTCACGCACGCCGGGATCTCGATCCCCGTCTCCGCCGCCGCGATGAGCGAGCCGGCACGTCAGACGGCGGCGCAGCTCGCCGCCGCGGGCTGGCTCGAGCTCGACGCCACGGGCGACATCATGCTCACCGACAAGTCCCGCGACGACAAACGGTTCATCCTCCGCCCGAACGGCCTGCTGGACGTGGTCCCGCTCGCGAAGAAAGAGCTCGGCACCGTCAGCGCCGTGCGCGTCGATCCGAACGACGGACAGGCCGTCGCCGACTTTACCTGGCGCTGGATCCCGAACGACGTCGGCACCGCCCTCACCAGCGGCATCGAGCACGACCGCTTCTCCGCCCCCCAGCAGCACTCGACCGCAACGTTCATCTGGGACGGGACGGCGTGGAGTCTGTTGAAGATTGATGCGAAGTAGGTGGCCCACCTGTCATCCTGAGCGAGGGGGCCGGGCGGGGGGAAGCGAAGGACCCCCCTCCGACAGCGCGCGTCTCGTGCACCGGAGGGGGGCCCTTCGCTCCCACCCGCCCCACCACCATCGCTCAGGATGACAGGGGTATTGCCCTACTCCATCTCCTCCACCACCGGCCACGTGCCCTCTCTCCACTGCTCGGCCATCAGCAGGCCCGCGGTGGCGAGGTAGATGCGGATGTCGTTGCGGTCGTACTCCCCTTCGAGGGCTTTGACTGCTTCGCGGACCTGGTCGGCGGTGGGTGGGGTGTAGTCGTCGCTCTCGATGGAGCCGTTTTCGTGGGGGACGTTCCAGCGGTCGAGGAAGGCGGCCATCATGGTGGCCTTTTCATGCGTGTGGTAGTGCATGAGGGCCATTTCGAGGAACTGCTCGAACTCGGGGATGGCCATGCGCGAGGCGAGGAGGTCGGCCTTTTTCTCCGGCGGCATCTTGCGGATCGTTTCCTCGCGGAAGTTCATCGACTTGGCGAGGTGCGACTGCACGACCAGACGGTGGTGCGTGTCGGCGTGCTTCCAGAAGTGCGTGAGGATGGCGCGGCGGCGATCCGCGTCGGCGAGCTCTTTGAGGATTCTGCGGGCGTTCCACATGGCGGGCGCGTTTTAGCACAATTCGCGCGCGATCTCGTCCATCAGCTCGCGGCAGCGGGCCAGCGCCGCGGCGTCGGGCGATCGCAGCAACCCCTCCGCTTCGTCGCCGAGGAGGGAGATGCGCGGAAAGCCGTACGTGCCGCCCATGCCGGAGAACGCGTGGAAGTGGCGCCGGAGCTCATCGACGTCACCGCGGTCGAACGCGGCGCGGAGATCCTCCAGACGCACGCGCGAGCTCTCGAGGTAGTAGTCGCGCAGTTCGTTCACACGCCGAGGATAGCTTTGATCTCCCTCGCCAGCGTGAGCGGATCGAACGGCTTGACCACGACCCCCTTCGCGCCGAGGTCTTTGAGGCGCTGGATCTCGGAGAGCATCGCTTTCGCGGTCAGGAAGACCACCGGGATGTGCGCGGTTTCCGGCAGGGCGCGCAACGCGCGGAAGACGGCGGCGCCGTCCATCCCCGGCATCATCATGTCGAGCAGGATGAACGTGGGCTGTTCGCTTCTCGCCAGCGCAATCCCTTCCTCCCCCGACGCCGCTTCGACGACGGTCATCTGACCGATCCGCCCGAGAGACATCTGGACGATGTAACGGACGTCCTGTTCGTCGTCGATGATCAGGACCTTCATGCGATTTCCCGCACTGCCTCGGCCGTGTTGGCGACGCGGAACGAGAACGTGCTCCCCTCCCCTTCCACGCTTTCGACGCCGATCGTACCGCCGTGCTGCTCGATGATCGCTTTGCAGATCGCCAGGCCGAGGCCGGTGCCGGACTGCGTGCGGGCATCGCTCGAGTCGACCTGGTGGAAACGGTCGAAGATCTTCTCCTGCTTGTCGGCCGCGATGCCGCGTCCGCGATCGATCACCTGCGCTTCGACCTGGCCGTCGAGTGGGCGCGCGCGCATCGTCACGGCACCGCCGCGATGCGAATACTTCACGGCGTTCGAAAGGAGGTTCGCGACGACCTGAATCAACCGCGTTTCGTCAGCGACGACGACGGCGCCGGTCCGCTGCACGTCGATGCGCACGCCTTCCTGCTCCGCAAACGCGCTGACGCTGTCGAGGGCACGGTCGAAGATCCGTTGCAGCGGCACCGGCCGGAGAGCCATCTCCACGTTGCCGTTCTCGAGCTTCTCGAAATCGAGGATGGCGTTGATGAGCGTGATCAGGCGGATGCTGTTGCGCTCCGCGACGGTCACGAGCTGCCGCGCCTCGGCGGTCAGGTCTCCCATGACACCGGAGGCGAGCAGTCCGAGGGAGCCGCGGATGGAGGTGAGCGGTGTACGCAGCTCGTGGCTGACCGTGGAGACGAAGTCTTTCTTCAGCCGGTCGACTTCCTCCCGCTCGGAGACGTGGCGGCGCAGCTCGAGCTGGGCGATGACCTGCCGCGCGATCGCGGTGAGGGCCGTGCGCTGGTCGTCGCTGAGGCTGCGGGGCGTGGAGTCGATGACGCAGAGCGTGCCCAGGTTGTAGCCGTCCGGCGACGTGAGGGGGGCGCCGGCGTAGAAGCGGATCCTCGGCTCGCCGACCACGAGCGGGTTCGCGGCGAAGCGGGGGTCCTTGGTGGCGTCTGGAACGACGAAGACGGTGCTTTCGTGGATCGCGTACGCACAGAACGAGGCGGTGCGCGGCGTCTCCGACGCCTCGAGGCCGAGGCGGGCCTTGAACCACTGCCGGGTGGCGTCGACGAGGCTGATGAGCGCGATCGGGGTGCCGCAGATCGCGGCCGCCAGACGCACGAGCTCGTCGAAGCCGTCTTCCGGGCTGGTATCGAGTATGCCGTAGCGCTCGAGAGCGGCAAGGCGCTGGTGCTCGGTCGCGTCGACGGAAGGGACGATCATCCAATGCCGGAGCGTATGAAAGGAAGATTACGTTGAGGTTACGCAGGGCGGAGGACGTGGCGGCGCTGAATCGGGAGACCTGGTCGCAGCCGCCGACGCTGGCGGAGTTCACCCGCCTCCAGGGTTTCATCGACGCGGGAGAACGGGCGGCGCTAATCGGCGCCGCGCCGCGGGTGCGGGGCGTGCCGGCGCTCGACGTCGGCGTGGGCGCGGGACGCACGATCCCGCTCCTCCGCCTGATGACGGACGATTACGTGGGGATCGATTACGCGCCGGCGATGGTCGACGCGTGCCGCCGCAGCCATCCCGGCACGGACATCCGTCTCGGCGACGCGCGCGAGCTGGAGTTCGAGGATGCCCGCTTCGGCTTCGCGCAGTTCAGCTTCAGCGGCATCGACGGGCTCGATCACGCGGACCGCGGCAAGGTGCTGCGCGAGCTGTTCCGCGTCCTCCGCCCGGGCGGGTGGCTGCTGTTCTCGAGCCACAACTTCGACGGGCCGGACCTGCAGGCGCGCCCGTGGCGCGCGGAGCGGCGGCAGGGAGGCTCGCGCCTCTATCGCGCGGCACGCTGGGCGGTGCGGCTGCCGCTCAACCTGCCGCGCTACCGCCGGCGCTGGGTGAACTGGTGGCGCCACCGCGAGCTCAATCGCAGCGGTGATGGGTGGGAGATGCGCGTCGCGGCACCGCACGACTTCGGCCTGGTGATCCATTACGTGCGCCTGGATGTGCTCCTCGCCGAGGTGGCGGAGGCGGGATTCGGAACGGTGGAGGTCTACGACAGCGAGCGCGGCGCCCGCGTGACCCGCGGCGACGACACGCGGCACGTACACGCGTTTCATGTGCTGGCGCAGAAGCCGAGGGGATAGTTCCTCGAAGTTTGTTGGGGTCTTCGCCTCGGCGGGTGTCGGGTGTCAGGTGTCTGGGGCTTCTCGCCCAGGCGAAACACCCCAGAGACCCGACACCTGACACCAATTCACGTGCGGCGCCGCCTCACCCCCCCACGCGATACCCGAACCCCCGCACCGTCAGCAGAATCTCCGGCGCATCCGGATCCCTTTCGATCTTCTGGCGGATGCGGCGGATGTAGACGGCCACGTTTTTGTCGGAGCCCAGCTCGTCCTCGGACCACAACTGTTCGATCAGAAAGTCGCGGCTGACGGCTTTGCCGGCGCGGGTGGCGAGGAGGTGCATGAGCTGGAACTCTTTCTGGGTCAGGCCGGCGGGCTTGCCGTCGATGAGCGCGTCCTGGAGCGCGGAGTCGACGGTGAGGCGTCCGACGCGGAGGAGCGTGTCCGCGCCGTCGCGGCTCAGCTCCTGCGCTCGGCGGAGCTGCGCCTTGACGCGCGCGACCATCTCCAGCGGCTCGAACGGCTTCACGATGTAGTCGTCGGCGCCGGTGTCGAGGCCCGCCACGCGGTCTTCGAGCTGCCGCTTGGTGCTGAGCATGACGATCGGCATGCGGTGGCGCTCGCGGATGCGTTTGCAGGTGGCCAGGCCATCGCCGTCGGGGAGGACGATGTCGAGCAGGACGAGGTCGTAGCCGTTGCGATTCACCTCGCCGAGGGCCTCGGCGACCGTGCCGGTGGTGGTGACGGCAAAGCCCTCACGCTGCAACAGCTCCTGGAGCGTGCGCCGGGTGAGAAGCTCGTCTTCAACGACCAGGATGGAGGGCATTCGCCGACATTTTAATGAACTTTTTCGCGTCGCCGACGCGCGGGATGTTGTTGAACATGACGTAGCCGTCGGCATCGGGCGGCAGCCAGGCCTGCAACTGGCGCAACTGTTCGTCGGTGTACGCGGCGTAGGCGGAGCCGATGCCGTGCAGGCGCCAGTAGAGCAACTCGGGGGTGAGGGAGGCGCGGACGAACGGGTCGACGGCGTGCACGAGCTGCAGCTCGCGGCAGAGTCCGAGGACGACCTCGTCCGGCCAGGGGCCGCGCGGCTCCCACAGGTATTCGACGCCTTTGATCCGCCCGATCCCGGCGAAGAAGCGGCGCATGTTGCCGATGTTCTCTTCGGTCGGTTTGAAGGACGCCGGGCATTGGAAGAGGATCGCTTTCGCGCGCAGGATGCGGGCGCAGTCGCGGGTGACCTTCCAGCCGTGGAGCGTGGTCGGGTTGAGCTGGAACGCGCCCACCTCCTCTTTATTGACCTCCGACTTCAGCCGGCGGTAGGTGGTGCTGGTGGCGCGATGGGTGATGAGCTGCCACGCCTTGATCGTGAAGACGAAACCCTCCGGCGCCTGCTCGCGCCAGCGGTCCATGGTCAGCTTCGAAGGAGGCTCGTAGAACGTCTGCTGCACCTCGAGCACGTCGAACGTCTCGAAATACGTGGCAGCGCCGATCGTGAAGCCACAAAGGCCGGTCCGGATCATTTGATGGCCGGTACTTCACTCCCTTTCACCAGCGCGTTCAGTGCAGGCAGGTCTTTATCCCAGAGCTCTTTCAACTGCCCGAGCTGGGCGTCGATCTGCGTGATGAGCTGCGTGGCGACGGCGCGCTGCTGGGCGGTCGGGGCAAAGTCTCCGTACGAGGCCGACTCGGCGACGGCGGCGAGCTTGTCGTTGAGGCGGATCGGGTAGTTGAGCGGGTCCTGCGGGCTGCGGTTCTTCGTCTGGTACAGCGTCTCTTCGATCTTCGTCATCTTCTCGTCGAGCGCTTTCGCGGCGTCGAAAACGGGTCCTTTCTCGACGCGCTTCTTCAGGTCGTCGAGCTGCTTGCGCACCTCGCGGATGCGCTCGATCTGCGTATGCGCCTCGGTGAGCTTGCGGTTCGCGGCCAAGAGGAAGTCGAACTGCGACTGCAGGTCCGCCGGCGCGGTGGTGTTGCGCGGGTCCTGCTTCAGCTCCGCGGTCGTGGTGCGCACCTCTTCGCCCACGGTGAGGCGGACGTTGTACGTGCCGGGGGCGACGCGAGGGCCGGCCGTGCCGCCGCCCCACAAGACCATCCCTTCGAACTTCTTCGCCTCCGGATAGCGCAGGTTCCAGGCGAAGCGGTTGAAGCCGGACTTCCAGGCCGGGAGCTTCTCTTTCGAGTCGTCTTTCTCGGTGGTGCTGAACTCGCGGATCACGCTGCCGTCGGTGTTGAGGAAGGCGATCTTCACCGGCGTGTCGCTCTTCACGTCGGATGCGAGCCAGTAGTTGACGATCACTCCCTGCGGCGCGTTCTTCCCCTCCCCTTGCGGAGTCTTCTCGGGCGCCGAGCCGCCGATGCGCCATGCGGCGCGGGGCGTGAAGAGATGAATGCGCGGCAGGGTTGCACTCCATTGCTGCAGCGGCGTGACGTCGTCGAGGATCCAGAAGCCGCGGCCCTGGGTCGCGGCGATGAGGTCGTCGTCGCGCACGGCGAGGTCGGTGATCGGCACGATCGGCAGGTTGACCTGCAGCGATTGCCACGATCCGCCATCGTCGAACGAGACGTACATCCCCCGTTCGGTGCCGGCGTAGAGCAGGCCTTTGCGCCGCTTGTCGCTGCGGACGACGCGTGTGAAGTGATCGGCGGCGATGCCGTTCACGATCTTCGTCCAGGTCGCGCCGTAATCTGTGGTCCTGTAGAGAAACGGCCGGAAGTCGTCCGACTTGTAGAGCGTCCCGGCGAGGTAGGCGGTGCCTTTGTCGAACGGACTGACGTCGATACTGTTGATCATCAGCCACTGCGGCATGTCCTTCGGCGTGACGTTCTTCCAGGTCGCACCGCCGTCGCGGGTGAGGTGCACGAGGCCGTCGTCGGAGCCGGTCCAGATCACGCCCCGTTCGTGCGGCGATTCCGCGACCGCGAAGATCGTCCCGTAGTACTCGACGCTGGTGTTGTCCTTGGTGATCGGACCGCCGGACGGACCCATCTTCGTCCTGTCGTTGCGGGTGAGGTCGCCGCTCAGCTTCGTCCAGCTCGAGCCGCCGTCGGTGGTCTTCCAGAGATGCTGCGAGGCGGCGTAGAGGGTGTTCGGGTCATGGGGAGAAAAGAGAAGCGGGAAGTTCCACTGAAACCGTTCCGCCGCCCCCTCGGCGCCGTGTCCCATCGGGTTATCGGGCCACGGATTGAGGTCGCGGAACGCGCCGGTGCGGTGGTCGACCATGGTCAGGTAGCCGCCGTAGGAACCGCCGAAGACGACGTCCGGGTTGTCGGGTTTCGCGACGATGTGGCCGCTCTCCCCTCCCGCGGTCTCTTCCCAGTCGCGGAAGCCGATGCCGCTGCCGGTGGACCTGTGCCGGATGCGCACGGCGCTGTTGTCCTGCTGCGCGCCGAGGAGCCTGTAGGGGAATCCATTGTCAGTGGTCACGCGGTAGAACTGCGCGGTGGGCTGGTTGTCCTGCCCGGTCCAGCTTTCGCCGCCGTCGGTGGTGACGTTCGCGCCGCCGTCGTTCGATTCGATCATGCGCAGCGGGTCGTTGGGATCGATCCAGAGATCGTGGTTGTCGCCGTGCGGCGTGTCGATCTTGCCGAACGTCTTCCCGCCGTCCTTCGACTTGTGAAAGGCGACGTTGAGGACGTAGACCGCGTCCTCGTCCTTCGGGTCGGCGTAGATCCGGGTGTAGTACCAGGCGCGCTGGCGGAGGTCGCGCGTGTCGTTCGTCTTCATCCAGGTCTCGCCGCCGTCGCGCGAGCGGAAGACGCCCCCCTCCTCCGCTTCGATGATGGCGTAGACGTTCTGCGGATTCGTGCGCGAGACGGCGATACCGCTGATGCCGAGCGGTGCTTTCGGGAGCCCTTTATTTGCGGAGATGTTGGTCCAGCTGTCGCCGCCGTCGGTCGACTTCCAGAGCGCCGAGCCTTCCCCGCCGCTCTCGAGGCTGTACGGCGTCCGCCGCACGCGCCACGTGGAGGCGTAGAGGATGCGCGGGTTGGTCGGATCCATGACCAGGTCGATCGCGCCGGCGTGCTCGTTCGCGAAGAGGACGCGCTCCCACGTCTTCCCTCCGTCCCTCGAACGGTAGACGCCGCGCTCCTGGTTCGGCGCATACAGATGGCCGAGGACGGCCGCGTAGACGAGGTCGGGATTGCGAGGGTGGATGCGCACGCGCGGGATGTGCCGCGAGTCCTTCAGCCCCACGTGCGTCCAGGTCTTCCCCGCGTCGACCGACTTCCACATGCCGTCGCCGTGGGAAACGTTGCCGCGCACCGTCTTCTCGCCGGTGCCGGCGTAGACGACGTTCGGGTCCCACTCCGACACCGCAACCGCGCCGATCGAGCCGCCGAAGAAGCCGTCCGAGACCGCCTTCCACGTCACGCCGCCATCGGTGGTCTTCCACACCCCGCCGCCAACGGAGCCGAAGTAGTACGTGTTGCGCTGCGACGCGATCCCTTCCACCGCCGCCGAGCGTCCGCCGCGATAGGGGCCGACTTCACGCCACTGGAGACCGGAGAACTGCTTGGAGTCGAAGGGGGCGGCGGTGAGGGTCGTGGTGAGCGTGAGCAGTAGGGCGAGGAGGAGTCTGCGCATCGGCGCGCATCTTACCGTTGGCGCGGACGGTATGGAGTGCGGTGACCGCAGTCACCGCTTTGACTGTGTGCCTGCGACACGGAACGCACGAGGCGGCAGCTGCGGCTGCCGAAGGAAAAGCGGTGACTGCGGGAGGGTGTGTCAAAACCCAAATTCGCGAAATTCAAGTGGGCGAAACGCTGCGTTACACGACGTTTTTTACACTCGCAGTGGTCAATGCCATCAATTTACGCC